>Ga0207798_100008_pt1 | contig 483300 bp, 444 predicted proteins | sample TtanPargueraPR_8_FD_187278 | JGI IMG/M metagenome (GOLD analysis project Ga0207798, IMG submission 187278) | Anaerobic enrichment media microbial communities from Bioluminiscent Bay, La Parguera, Puerto Rico - Tt and E1 (SPAdes) | ecosystem: Environmental > Aquatic > Marine > Unclassified ... | reverse complement strand
CGTGTTCGTTCGTGTTGGGGTAGGTAAACCACAGCATTTCTGTACGATTGTGGTGGTGGATGTTTTTTTTACGCCCAAGGCCTTGTACTTTTTCCATCAGTAGCTCAGTACTTGGATCAAAGTTGAGTGCAACGGAGCGGTATTTCCAGTCGCCTTCATCATCAAAGTCTTCAAGAGAGAAACCATTCAAGTCGTTGCGGGTGCACCCAGTGATTGAGCAACCGACGATATTAAACCAATCCGCAAATTTGCTTATCGGCTCGACAATGTCTTCCGTGATAGGGCGCTTCATCGAGAGGAAGCAACCTTGAAAATGATCGCCAATGCTTGGATGCTCAATCAATGAATCTTTGGTGATGGTGAATCGAGTTTCACCAAACGGAGGGCGATATTTAGGATGATGTTGATAACGTAAGTCGTAAGCACAAGCGCGGCCTTGCCAATCTTTCTTTTTGATCACGATGTTTTTGAACGTCATGCCGCGAGGTTCGAAGATGATCTCATCAGAGGCAAAGTTTTTCTCAATGTACAGCTGGCTTTCGTTTAAGTGCTCAATTGCCTCATCGACAGACACCCAGTCGAGATTGAGGTGACGTTTGGCGTCATCCAGATAATTGAGGTCAAGGCCCTTGAGCTGGTTTTGAAAGCGAGCATCAGACAACACGCGGTTGGCTAAGACAATTTCCTTACGATTCTCAGGCGTGCTGTCGAGAGAGAGCAGCAGGCGCGTCATATTGATGCTACGACTGGGTTTGGTTGTTGCCATCGTCGGTGTAAGCACTTCTTGGCTCGATAAGGTTGTCAGCAGATAACCCTTCTCATCGTTGCCAAGGAAGAAACTAATCACATCACCAGGTTGGTAGTGAAATGCCCCTTGTTGGGTAACGCCAGTGATATTGGAACTGGTTTTGTAATACAAGCCAGTCACCGGCGCATCGATAAAGTAGCCTTGCTTCAAGGATGAAGTGGGCGGGTGTGAAGTGGCAGCAGAAGTGTCTGCTGCTAACGTGGAGGTAGCCGTCAGTGCAGACAGCCAAAACACCACTGAACGTGTATACATCTTGTTTTAAGCCTTATTGGTTGGTGCTGTCCTCAGACGCACAATTTGGCTGACAACTCATTGGAGTAGTTAGGTGCTTCTTTGGCACCGGTGTCATCATCGCCAACAACATTTTTTGTTTTATGTGTTTGGGGATATCTGGATTAGAGAGTATCCGCCTTCGTGTTAACTCCATCATGGAGCTCACCGAGAGGTGTTCGACATTCTGCCCCTTCGCGTGGAAGATAAGGCGAGTCATTTCGTACATCATATCTTCTGCAATCTTCTTCTCTTGTTGCAGTTGGATATTCTTTTGCATCATGGCGCTGCCAAATAGCACACCTGATAGCACGATGATGCCTGACAATGCAGAAGCAAGAGGGCGCCGTTGCACCAAGCGAAAGGCGCTATACAAAGGCCAGTGTTTTTTCTGCTCGATAGGGCGACGTTCGATAATTCGCTCGATATCAATGCGTAGCGCTCGTACATCTGAGTATCGCACTTGGGTGGCTGGACGCGTCGCCCGTCTTGTCACCCAATACACATCAGACCAAACCGCTGGTGACGGAAACATCAAAGCGAGGATTTTGCCCAATGAATAAACATCGCTTTGCTCTGTCAGTACTTGTCCTGCCTGCTGCTCAGGGCTGGCAAAATTTTGGCTAAACGCAATCAGTGCCGAGGGTGAGCCCTCTCGGGTGGAGTGCGCTTTTTGAGTCAAGTTGAAGTCGAGCAGTTTGGGTCGTTTGCTACGATCGATCAGTATATTTTCTGGTTTTAGATCGGCATGCAAAACATGATGCTGGTGGGCGTGCTCCATCGCCTGACAAATCTGCTTAAACAGCAGCAGTTTTTCCGTCTTTTCCAGCTTATTTTCTGACAGGTATTCATCTAAGGTTTGACCAAATACCCGCTCCATCACGATGTAAACTGAATCTTGATGAAGGCCGCCATCAAACACTTTCGCTATGTACGGATGGTTTAGGCGCGCGAGCAGTTGTGCCTCATCGAAGAGTGCACGTTGTCCCAGCACATTACTCAAATTGCTTTGAATAAACTTGATGGCCAGATCTTGTTCGAACGTTTCATCTGCACGTAGAGCGGCGTAAACGACACCCATGCCACCGCGACCCAACTCATGAGTTAGGCGATACTTACTGATGACTTCTCCGCTTAGATCGACGTCTCGGTTCGTAGCCTGGTGAGCACCAAAGTAAAGTAACTGCGTTAGTTGTTCTTCAGGTGTCTCGTGGGCTAAAAGAGGAACGAGTTGTTGATACAGCTCAGGTTGACTTTGTTGCAATGCTTGGAGGTATTGCTGCTTTTGGGAGTCGTCCAGATCAAGCAAGTGATAGTAAATCTGGGTTTCGCTAGAGCCTAACTGCACTGTGCCTAATGTCTTATTCTTTTAGGTACGGCATTTTATAAGAACTTTGATATAAATGTCATTTATTTATTCGGCTTTGACTCACAATGTATGAAACGCAATTTGGTGGCTAATAGAATAATAACGTCATGATTTTGCGAATTATTTTCACTGAGCTTGTCGACAGAGAGTCTATTCGTCATAATGTTACTTGTAACATTACTGATAAATCACATATTTATGGCTCAACAGAATAAGAAAACTCGCACGACATTGCAGGATGTCGCAGACCAAGTTGGCGTCACGAAGATGACGGTTTCACGTTATATGCGTAACCCTGAATCGGTGGCAGAAAAGACTCGGGCCAAGATTGCGACTGCGATTGAAGAGATGGGATACATCGAAAACCGCGCCCCCGCTATGTTGTCAAAGTCGTCCAGTAAAGCCATTGGTATTTTACTGCCCTCATTGTCCAACCAAATTTTTGCTTCCTTTGTTCAGGGCATCGAGATGGTGACCAAAGCCAATGGCTATGAGACGCTTTTAGCGCATTTTAGCTACGATGAGCTTGAAGAAGAGCGCAAGATCGCGTCATTACTCTCTTATCAGGTCGATGGACTTATTCTAACTGAAAGCCATCACACGCCGCGTACATTGCAAATGATAAAAAATGCAGGGATCCCTGTAGTGGAAACCATGGAACTACCACCAAAGCCGATTGATATGGCGGTTGGGCTAGATCATGAAGATGCCTCGTACACGGCGGTTAAGCAGATGCTAGATTCAGGTAAGCGCACAATCGTTTATTTTGGGGCGCGTTTGGATACGCGAACCAAGCTGCGTATGCAAGGCTATGATCGCGCGATGACGGAAGCAGGGCTAGAACCTAAGCACGTATTAACGGGTGATCACTCTAGCTTCTCTTTAGCGCATGATTTGCTTGAACGCGCGCTAGAAACTCACCCAACGCTTGATGGCGTATTCTGTACCAACGACGACATCGCGATAGGGACCATGCTGAGCGCGCAACAACGTGGCATTCAAGTTCCGCAGCAGCTGGCGGTTGTGGGCTATAACGCGCTGGATATTGGTCAAACCATCAGCCCGAAACTGACTAGCGTCGATACACCGCGTTTCAAAATCGGTGAAAAGAGCGCAGAGCTTTTGATCGCGCGTCTGAAAGGTGAAGCGCAAGAAGAAAAAGTGGTTGATATGGGGTATCAAATTACCTCCGGAGAGAGTGTTTAACTCGCAGTTAACCGCTCTCTGTATTCGCTCATCAATGGTATTGGCAGGTTAGGGTATGGCACATCAGCTGGATGCATTGGATCTCAACTTAATGCGTTTATTAAAGGCCGTGGTGGAAAACCGCAGCATCAAGCTGGCCGCGATGCAGCTGGGCATTTCTCAACCGAGTGCCAGTCGCGGCGTAATGAAGCTTAAGCAAGTGTTTGATGACCCGCTGTTTGTGCGTAAAGCGCATGGGGTTGAGCCGTCACCGATGGCGATACGTCTCGCCGCCGAGTTCGACAACATAATTGCACCACTGGAAAAAGTGGTGCAAGAGTTTGAAGTGTTCGATCCACTGCAATACCAAGGGCAGATCGCGATTGTGACCGACCCTTATTTGATGGATGAGCAAGGGCAGCGATTGCTAACTGGCTGTCATCGAGCCTTTCCCAAAGCGCACTTTGCCTTTTCCAGTTGGAACAGTTACTCGCACGATGAAATGCTAGAGGGCGAGCACGATTACTGCATTCTTGACCAAGAGACCGAGCTGTCGAAAGACATTTATATGCGTCCGTTGTTTGTTGAAAAACGGGTGATTTTGGCACGTAAAAACCACCCGACTTTATCGAAAGTCAGTAATGATTGGGACACGGTGTCCAAACTGCCTCTGGTGTCTCTGCCTGCGCCCGCTTCGTATAAACCACTTTGTACCGTGGAGTCCGAATATCGTCGTATGGGCTATGAGCCTGTGGTGTTACTTAAATCCTATAATTTGCGTGTGGCGTGCCAAATGTTGCAAGAAACCGACGCGATTATGTATGCCAGCCAAAGCTCAGCAGTATTGATGCCGGAGCTGGACTCTTACGCGATGCCTTTGGTCAACCGTGAGTTTAGCCAGTTTGTCGTCTCTGGCGGTTTCTTACAAACCAATCGCAACCATCCTTTGCACCGACACTTACATAAAGTAGTACGCCAAACCCTGAAGACGCCATTAATTTTCGCACAGTGATGACTGGTTATTGTCTCGCGTCACCGAGATTCTCTGCATAAGATAACCATGAAGAAAATGTGTGATTACATAGGCAACTCGATCCTATAGATATTCAAAAATGAATATCTCAATTACCTGTCTCTTTTTCCTGCTCAGCGCTAACCTTATCTCAAATAGTCAGGAGAAGTGGCTCATTTTTATCTTTTTATCTTTTTAACTTTTTGAATGTCGATACAGATGCGTGACATTCACCATTCTCCGTTATGCAGTTTTTTAATTTCTGATGGAGGATTCATCATGCTAGTTGCACGTCTATTTTTATTGCTCGCCATCGTTGCCGAAGTAGCAGGCACCAGCACCATGTCTTTTATCGGACAAGGTCATGGATGGTTGGGCTACATCGTGATGTACGTATTGATTGCGGTGTCGTACTACTTCCTCTCGATTGCAGCGAAAAAGATTTCTATCGGCGTGGCATACGCTGTTTGGGAAGGGTTGGGTATCTCATTGATCACGGTCGTTTCAATCGTGTTGTTTGATTCTGACTTAAATACCCAAGAGCTGCTTGGTTTGATGTTAGCTGTCATCGGCATCGTTTGTGTGACTTTAGGTGAGTCACACGGTCAATCTAACACCAAGAAAAACGCCGATAAACTGGCAAAAGAACGTTCATTTTCTACAAGTGTAAGGTGTGAATCATGAGTCAATTTTTTACGATGTCATTTGGATTTGTCGTGTTGGCTGCCTTGGTCGATATCGTGGCGAACATGGCGCTCACACGTTCTCACGGCTTTAAACACAAAGGTTGGGGCATTACCGCAATTGTGTTGGTACTGGCTGCGTTCACGCTGTTGGCGCAAGCGGTGAAAGAGATCGACTTAGCTATTGCTTACGCCTCTTGGGGCGCGATCGGTATCTTCGGTACCGCAGTGGGTGGAGCCTTGCTGTTTAAACAGAAACTCAAGCCAATCGGCTGGTTTGGTATCTTTGTGGTGATTGCTGCGGTCGTGGTGATGAAAACCGCTTAATGCAATCCTCTGAACCCCAGATATCTTCATTCTGAAAAGCGAGGGACGAGCGTGATTCAGAATCTACCGACAACAAAGTGCAGTGGCAGAGGGGGGGCTCTGGCTTCACAGCACGTTGATAGTAGCTCCCTGAGTTCGCCTAGGCTTGTCGAAATGACGGAGTCATTCATTTTTAAGAAGAACAGTGACCAACCCCAAAGCTCGTCATTCTGAACAGCGAGGGACGAGCGTGATTCAGAATCTACCAACAAAAAAGTGCTGTGGCAGAGGGGATTTTCTCTGGCTTCACAGCACGTTGATATTAAATTCCTGATCTTGCTTAGGCTTGTCGAAATGACGAGGTCTTTCTTCTCGCCTTAAACAATGAAGCTTGCGCCTTCTTCTGCACTAGAGACGTTTTGGCGGATCACGCTAAACAAGCCTCGTCCCCATGTTTGTTGGGTAGATTCGGTGTCGAAATGAATCAACTCGCGACCAGTGGTGTCGCTTAAGTTGTTCAGTTCGCCCGTTTGGCAATCCAGGCGAATCAAATCGCCGTTGCGCACCAAACCAATCGCGCCGCCACGAATGGCTTCTGGAGAAACATGAATCGCAGACGGAATTTTACCTGACGCGCCAGATAAACGACCGTCAGTAACCAGCGCCACTTTAAAGCCCGCTTTTTGCACGTTACCTAAAATTGGCATCAGCTTGTGCAGTTCAGGCATGCCGTTTGCCGCTGGGCCGTTGTGTGTGACTACAACGATGCAATCTTTGTTCAGCTCACCACGTTTGTACGCGGCTTCCACTTCGTGTTGGCATTGGAATACGATCGCAGGTGCTACAATCACGCGTTGCTCTTCTTTCACCGCAGACACTTTCACCACGGCTTTGCCCAAGTTGCCAGTCAGTACGCGAGTGCCGCCGGTGTTTTGGAAAGTGGCGTCCGGTTTGGCGATCACGTCACCGTCTTGGCTGCCTTGGCACGGTGTCCAAGTCAGTTGTCCATCGACAAGGCTCGGCAGCGTCATTTGGTCTTCAAATTCACCAAACACGGGTTTCACATCGCGATGCAAAAGCTCGGATTCGTTCAAGCGGTGCAATAGCGCTGGCACGCCACCCGCGTCTTGGAACGCGTTCATATCGGCTGGGCCGTTCGGGTAAACGCGAGCTAACAAAGGAACCACATCCGACAGATCGCTGATGTCTTGCCACGTGAGCAAGATGCCAGCAGCACGCGCCACGGCGATCATATGAATGGTGTGATTGGTGCTGCCGCCAGATGCAAGTAGAGCGATGATGCCGTTGACCAAGCTCTTTTCTGTGACCACCTCGGCCAGCGGACGGAAGTGTACAGAACCCGCCGTCATTGAGGCGATTTTCAGAGCCGCGTGATCGGTTAACGCTTTACGCAGTTGGATATGGGGATGAATGAATGCCGAACCTGGCAGCATCAAGCCCATGGCTTCGAACACCAACTGGTTGGTGTTGGCGGTGCCGTAAAACGTGCACGTACCCGCAGAGTGGTAAGCGCGACACTCCATATCCAGCAGAGCGTCTTTGCCGACTTCTCCCGCTGCGTATTTTTGGCGCACGTCGACTTTCTCTTCGTTGCTGATGCCTGTTGCCATCAGACCCGCTGGTACAAACGCAGTCGGTAGGTGCGCGTAAGACAGTGCGCCCATCAGTTGCCCCGGGGCAATTTTGTCACAGATGCCAAGCAGTAATGTGGCATCAAAGACATTGTGGCTCAAAGACAACGCCGTTGATTGCGCAATTAAGTCACGCGAAAACAGCGACATATCCATGCCTGCTTGACCTTGAGTCACCCCATCGCACATCGCTGGCACACAACCTGCGACTTGCGCTGTATGGCCGTAGTCCGCCAGCACTTTTTTGATTTGTTCTGGGTAGTCTTGGTACGGCTGGTGGGCGCTCAACATGTCGTTGTAAGCGCTGATCAGCGCGACATTGGCATGAGTAAAATCGAGAATATTTTTCTTTTCAGAAGAGCAAGAAGCGGCGACTGCATGGGCTAAGTTACCACAAGATAAACCAACACGGCCTTTGCCAGCTTCGGCTTGCACTCCGGTGCGAGCAAGAAACGCAGCGCGCGCTTCACGGCTGCGCTCGGTCAAACGTTGTGTGACCTCAAGAACAACAGAGTGAGTCATTACGCCACCTCGATCGCTTGCATTTTGATTAGCTCAGCGGCAGAGCGTTCCACCACGTCGCTGATGTTTCCGTCGATACTGACGATCAGAGTTTGAGGCTCGTTGTCTGGGCGCTCTAGCGTCTCGAATTGGCTCTTCACCATGTTTTCTTTCATGAAGTGGCCTTTGCGCATACGCATGCGATTAAGGATCAACTCCATATCGCCATCAAGGAACAGGAAGGTCACGTTGTCGTTGCCTTCGCGGATCTGATCGCGGTAAATCTTTTTCAGTGCTGAACAAACAATAATGCCGTGCTCGTTCTTGCTTTCTAGGCTGTACGCCGCATCACGAATGCGTTCTAGCCATGGCTTGCGATCATCATCGTTCAGAGGCTGGCCCGATGCCATTTTCTGAATGTTCGCTCGTGGATGAAGATCATCACCATCAATGAATTTACGCCCTAGCTTTTTCGCTAGATGCTCACCAATTGTGCTTTTACCACTAGCACAAACGCCCATAACGATGACACTACTACCAGCCATAACTTATCCTCATAACCAAATTTGCGCGTGATCTCAATTTTTGAATTCACTTTAAAATATGGGTTTATCTTATTCATGTTATCGGTAACATGTTACCGGTAACTGAAATAAATGTGAACCATAACACAAACAATAATTCTTAAAGGTGAACCTATGGAGCAATTAACCCAAGCCCCAGATCCTACGTTCCTACTGACGATTGCAGGCCTTGCCATTGCAGCGTTACTCGTTCTGATCATTAAACTGAAAGTCCATGCTTTTGCTTCCCTTACTATGGTGAGTTTAGGCACAGCAATCGCCACTGGCGTTCCTTCTGAGAAAGTCGTATCGACCATGATGGGCGGCTTCGGCGGCACACTGGCTTCCGTGGCATTGCTGGTTGGTCTTGGTGCGATGATCGGTAAAATTCTTGAAGTGACTGGCGGTGCGAAAGTGCTGGCAGACACTTTGATTGGTCGCTTTGGTAAAGAGCGTGCACCATTTGCTTTGGGCGTCGCTTCATTACTGTTTGGCTTCCCAATCTTCTTCGATGCTGGCCTTGTAGTGATGATGCCAATCATCCTAAGTGTAGCGGCTCGTTTTGGTGGCTCACCAATTAAATATGCGTTGCCTGCTGCCGGTGCTTTTGCGGTTATGCACGCGTTTGTTCCACCACACCCAGGTCCGGTTGCAGCGGCAGAATTCCTTGGCGCAAACATCGGTCTGCTATTGGTGGTGGGTATTTTGGTTGCTATTCCAACTTGGTACCTTGGCGCTTACCTATTTGGTTTGTACGCGGGCAAAAAATTCGATATCCCACTATCTAAAGCCTTCTTTAATGGCGAAGCGATGGTGGATGAGCGCAACGCACCAAAATTTGGCACGGTTATGACCATCCTTGTGCTGCCAGTCCTGCTAATCTGTTTGGATACGGTATTGAACACACTGGCGGTTGCAGGTTTGATTGACGGAAAAACGGCACTGGTTGAGTTCCTACGTATGCTAGGTAAAACCCCAGTCGCGTTGCTGATTACGTTGATTGTCTGTCTGGCTGTGTTTGCCAAAGACTACGGCATGGCAAAACTAGAAAAATTATGTGGTGAGTCATTGGCTCCAATCTGTGGCGTTATCCTAGTAACGGGTGCTGGTGGCATGTTTGGCGGCGTACTGCGCTCAAGCGGCATCGGTGATGCTCTGGCTGACGTTCTTACAGACACAGGTATGCCTGTGATTGTGGCGGCGTTTGTGATTTCAACCTGTCTGCGTGTTGCTCAAGGCTCGGCAACGGTAGCTCTAACCACTACGGCGGCTCTTATCGCGCCAGTTGTGGCTGCATCAACAGGTTTGAGTGAACTAGACCTTTGCTTTATCGTAATCGCGATTGCGGGTGGTGCAACGGTACTGTCTCACTTCAATGACTCTGGTTTCTGGTTGGTCTCTCGTCTCCTTGAGATGGATGAGAAAACCACATTAAAAACTTGGACGGTAATGGAAACGTTACTTGGCGGTATCGCGTTTATTATCGTCGCAACATTAAGCTTTATTCTTTAGAGGTTCCCCATGACAACACTTGAACAACGATTAAGAGAAATCAAAATCGTCCCAGTTATCGCAATCAACGACGTAGCACACGCTCTGCCACTGGCAAAAGTGTTGGTAGAAAACGGTTTACCATGTGCTGAAGTAACATTCCGCACCGAAGCGGCGGCGGAGTCTATTCGCATCATGCGTGAAGCGTACCCAGAACTGTTGATTGGCGCGGGCACCGTTCTGACCACAGAACAAGTCGACATCGCAATCGAAGCGGGCGTGGACTTTATCGTTAGCCCAGGCTTCAACCCAACCACAGTGAAATACTGTCAGCAACGTGGCGTGACTATCGTACCAGGTGTAAACAACCCAAGCTTGGTTGAGCAAGCGATGGAAATGGGTCTGCGTACGTTGAAGTTCTTCCCTGCTGAGCCATCAGGCGGCGTAAGCATGCTGAAAGCACTCACGGCGGTTTACCCAGTGGAATTCATGCCAACAGGTGGCGTAAGCCCATCCAACGTGGAAGATTACCTAGCGCTGAAATCGGTTGTGGCTTGTGGCGGTACTTGGATGGTGCCAACCGCAATGATGGACAACGGCGATTGGGAAGGTATTGCTGAATTGGTTCGCGCAGTTAAGTAAAACGCACAAACGGCTCCGAAATACCCCCGAACGTTAGAAAACGTGATACGAAAAAGGGTCATCAAGTTACTTGATGACCCTTTTGCTTTTTGGAATGAAGCGGCTTTAGAAGTGATGCTTCATAAAGCGCTTAATAAAGCGAATGAAATCTGCTTCGGCTAGCTTCGCGCACTTCAATGTTTGGGCGTGAGACAATTCTACATCTCCCAAGCCTTCTGCCATGTTGGTGATCGCACACACTGCCAATACGGGTAAGCCGCAATGCGCTGCAGAAATCACTTCTGGCACGACCGACATGCCCACTACGTCACCACCGATGATTTGCATCATGCGGATTTCGGCTGCGGTCTCAAAGTTGGGGCCAGTGTAAGAGACAAACACGCCTTCATTCAGGTGAATGCCATTGGCTTTGCCTACTTCAAACGCTTCTGCGCGTAGGTCTTTGTCGTACGCATTGGCGAGGCTGAAGAACCTCGGGCCGTACTCTTCATCATTCGGACCGATCATTGGCGATTCAGGCATGGTATTGATGTGGTCATGAAATACCACCAGAGAACCGACGTCGATGCGTTCAGGGCGAAGTGAGCCTGCCGCGTTGGTGACGAGCAGAAACTCACAGCCCAGCTTTTTAAAGGTGCGCACGGGCGTTGTCATGACCTTCATTGAGCCGTGTTCGTAGTAGTGACCGCGACCTTTCATGCACACTACGTCTACGCCGCCCATGGTACCAAGCACCAACTCACCAGAGTGGCCTTGCACGGTGCTAACCGGAAACCCTTCGAGCTCTTCGTATGGAATGACCACTTTGTCTTGTAGCTCGTCTGCCAATACGCCTAAGCCAGAGCCTAAAATAAACGCTGCTTTAGGTTGGAAGTTTGGTTTGCGTTCGTGAATGGTTTGTAGCGCGCCGATTACTGGATCCTGATTCATGTTAGTCACCTTCTGGTTGTGTGTTGATTCCATTGTGTGACTTTCTGCGCTGGTTATCTTTGCTTTATTCGCTACTATCATCCTTAAAAAGAGGATGATGAAATTCGCTAGGACTCAATGCATGAAGTCAGAACCATTTGAGCGCGTGACGCTGAAGATGCTGCGTTACTTTTACGAGGTCGCACAAACCAAGCATTTCACTAAGGCGGCCGAGAATCTCAATATCACCAATTCGCCGTTGAGCAATCGCATCAAAGAGTTGGAAGAGGTGCTTAACGTCAAACTGTTTGAGCGTGATTCAAGAAACGTCATGCTGACGGAGGCCGGGCGATTGTTGGAGTCCAAATGCCAACTGATTTTTCAGACCTTGGATGTCTCGCTCAATCAAGTGCAGCAAGTGGGGTTGAACCAGAGAAATATCCTGCGAGTTGGTGTGGTAAGTAGCGCATTTTGGGGCGGATTTGATCGTCTGTTACAGCGTTTCCATGCTGAGCATGACACTTATCACGCCGACATTTTTGACCTCAACCCAGAGACGCAAAAGAAGCATCTGAGTGAGAAGAAAATCGACGTGGGCATTGTGCGTTTTGCCGATGCACTCAACATTTATCCGTATCAGTCGGTATCTTTGGGCAAAGATGTGTTTGTGGTGGCGGTGTCGGAGCAACATGAGTTAGCCAGCAAATCTTTGCTGCGGCTCCAAGATTTAAAGACGTGTGAGTTTGCGTTTATGAGCTTGGCGAATTCTGCCTCGGCAAACTTCATCATCAATGCCTGTCTGCAAGAAGGCTTTTCACCCCATATTGGCAAACAAGTGGTGGAGCCAAGCACCTTGATGGCGTATGTAGCAAACAGCAATACCGTGACGTTGGTGCCGTCGACGTTTTCTCAGCATCATTGGCATGGGATTCGTTTTATCAAGCTGAAAGAGTCACTGCGTGCAGACTTGTGTCTGATTCATGACGGTAAGCAGGAGAGTACTATCAAAGCCGAGTTTATTCGCACGTTATTGGAGAATGCGAGTTAAGCATGGGCTAACAAAAAAAGGTCACCCTAAGGTGACCTTTTCAAATGATTCGCTGAAATCAGCAATGCGATTAGCGCGCAATTAACGCATCGTTACGAACTCTTCTGAGCCCGTTGGATGGATAGCCACAACAGAGTCGAAGTCTGCTTTGGTTGCGCCCATCTTCATTGCTACGCCGAAGCCTTGGATCATTTCATCTACCGTGAAACCGATGCCGTGCAGACCAACAACCGTTTCTTCTTCGCCCGCACATACAAGCTTCATCTTACATGGTTGACGGTGCTTAGTAACGGCGGTGTACATCGCAGTAAAGCCAGATGTGTAGACTTTGATGTTGTCTTTGCCGTACTTCTCTTCCGCTTCTTGCGTTGTAAGACCGATAGTGCCGATTGGTGGGTGGCTAAATACCACAGTTGGAACCAAATCGTAGTCCATCTTCGCGTTTGGTTTATTGTTGAACAAACGCTCAGAAAGTTGACGACCCGCTTTCACTGCTACTGGTGTTAGCTCGATACCGCCTTCCATGATGTCACCCACACAGTAGATGCCTTTCACGTTGGTTTCTTGGTATTCGTCTACCTTGATGTAGCCTTTTTCGTTCGTTGCCACGCCGGTTGACGCTAGGTTGATTGCGTCTGTCGCTGGGTGACGGCCGATTGCCCAGATTAGTTGGTCAACGTTTTGGCTCTCACCGTTTTCTAGGTGCAGAGTTAGGCTGCCATCGGCTTCTTTTACCACTTCTTTTGGTACAGAATGGGTGTGCAGTGTTGGGCCTTCTGCGTCCATCACTTCAACCAACGTATCGATGATCATTGGATCGAAGCTACGTAGTGGTGACTCTTTACGTACGAACAGGTGCGTTTCTGTACCTAGCGCGTGCAGTACGCCAGCAATTTCAACTGCGATGTAGCCTGCGCCCACAACCGCAACGCGTTTTGGTTGCTCTGCTAGGTCGAAGAAGCCGTTTGAATCGATGCCGTATTCAGCGCCTGGAATGTTTGGAATAGTAGGACGACCACCAACCGCGATCAGGATGTGATCCGCTGTGTAGTGTTCACCGTTTACTTCGACAGTTTTTTCGTCAACAAACTTAGCAAAGCCTTTAATCACGTTTACTTTGTTGTTGCCAAGAACGCGATCGTAAGATTGGTGAATACGACCAATGTACGCCTGACGGCTCTCAACCAGTTTGCTCCAGTCGAAACCTTTCACGTCGACATCAAAACCGTAATCTTCTGCGTACAGGTTCATTGCTTCTGCGATTTGCGCGCCATGCCACATCACTTTTTTCGGTACACAACCTACGTTTACACAGGTACCGCCAAGGTCTTGAGCTTCGATTAGCGCAACTTTCGCGCCGTACATCGCCGCACGGTTTGCAGATGCGATGCCGCCACTGCCGCCACCGATACAGATATAGTCAAAATGAGTCGCCATTACTTTCTCCAAGAGCTTATAAATTTTATCTGGTACATAGATAGATTGGGATGACCTTGCCCGAACTCAATGCCACCGTTATCCCACTATCATAAATCGAATGTAATGAATTCCTAAATGGGAAAAAGCGACATTACTTATGACAAATAGCGATGAGAGGTATAAAAAGAAGAATAAGCGCGATCAGACGGCGGAGTTGAGAGCATAAAAAAGCGCAACGAAAATGTCGTTGCGCTAGAAGGTTTCGGTGCAGATGAGCTTACTCTGGAACAATCCAGTCCACTTTCCAGTGGCCGGTAGCTGGTGCGATCGCGTCTTGCAGGAATGGAAGAATCTCTTTCATCTGGCTTTCCAGTTTCCACGGCGGGTTAATCACAATCATGCCGGATGCCGTCATGCCGCGCTCGTTGGTATCGGGTGCGACACCTAACTCGATTTGCAGAATTTTACGAATGCCCAGTGCTTCCAGGCCTTCGACCATATCTTCGATGTCGTGACGGTTTACCACTGGGTACCAAATCGCGTAGATACCGGTTGCCCAACGCTTATGGCTCTGATGAATCGCGCGCACTACATCGCGGTACTCTTTCGCGAGCTCGTATGGTGGGTCAATTAGTACCAAACCCCTGCGTTCTTGTGGCGGTAAGCTTGCTTTTAGACGCTGGAACCCGTCCTCTTTGAAGATGCTCACTTGGCGATCGCGATGGAATTCTTGCTCTAACAATGGGTGATCGGCTGGGTGCAGCTCGGTCAGCACCATGCGATCTTGTGGGCGGATTTGCGCGCGCGCCACACGTGGTGAGCCTGGGTAGTAACGCAGTTTATCACCGTTGTTGAGCACTTTGATGGCATCGATGTAGCTTTTGATGTCTTCAGGAATGTTTGGGTTATCCCAAATACGCGCGATGCCTTGCTTGTATTCGCCCGTTTTTTCAGACCATTCGTGAGTCAGATCGTAACGGCCCACACCCGAGTGGGTATCGTGATAAACGAATGGTTTATCTTTTTGTTTCAGCGCATCAAGAATGAGGCTTTGAACGATGTGTTTGACCACGTCAGCATGGTTGCCGGCGTGGAAGCTGTGGCGGTAACTTAACAAATTAAACTCTCGAAACACTCTTTGGTTGAGTGTGGTCTGTGATTTTCACTCTATGGCGGTATTATACTCAAGTAACTTAAAGATGTAGAACTTCCAATCAAATCTGTTCCTCTGATAAGGGGACGCTATTGAAATTTCTTTAAGTCACCCACACTTACTATTGGTAATCGAATTGAACTAGGTGAGTTTCTCGTGCTCAAAGAGTGTGAAATCTCATTTAGGTATAACAAGACTCAAGGACAGAGTAGCGCTCGTTGATTATATGGTCATCGCAGCATAGAGAAAGGGAACGGAGCTCCCCCAATCCATGTTGCTGGCTCGTCTGTACATTGAGTTGGCCTATCTACACAAAATAGACAGGCAATCACAGAGTCAAAACACAAAAGGAATTATTCATGTCTAATCCTCTTCTGACGTTTACGGACTTACCTCCGTTTTCTCAAATTAAACCAGAACACATCAAGCCTGCCGTTGAACAAGCGATTGCTGAATGCCGAGCGAAAATCGATGAAGTTCTAAAAGATAATGCTCACCCAACTTGGGACAGTGTGATTGCGCCAATTGAAGAAGCGGATGACCGCTTAAGCCGTATTTGGTCGCCAGTGGGTCACATGAACTCCGTGGTGAACAGCGAAGATCTGCGTGAAGCGTACGAAAGTTGTTTGCCAATTTTGTCAGAGTACGGCACTTGGGTTGGTCAGCACAAAGGCCTGTACGAAGCGTACAAAGCGATTAAAGCCAGTGATGCATTCGCAACGCTGACTCGCGCTCAACAAAAAACCATCACCGATGCGTTACGAGACTTTGAGCTATCGGGTATTGGTTTACCATCCGATGAGCAGCACCGTTACGGCGAAATCAGCAAGCGCATGTCTGAGCTCAGCTCTAAATTCTCTAACAATGTACTGGATGCCACCATGGGTTGGACCAAGTACATCACGGATGAGAAAGACCTTGCTGGCATGCCAGAATCGGCGCTGGCAGCAGCGAAAGCCGCGGCAGAAGCAAAAGAGCTAGATGGTTACCTCATTACGCTGGATATCCCATCTTACCTACCTGTCATGACGTACTGCGACAACCAAGAGTTGCGTAAAGAAGTGTACGAAGCGTATGTGACGCGCGCTTCTGATCGCGGTCCAAATGCTGGTAAGTGGGACAACTCAGAAATCATTACTGAGCAACTGAGACTGCGTCACGAAATTTCACGCATGTTGGGTTTCAATACTTACAGCGAGAAATCGTTAGCAACGAAAATGGCCGAAACGCCAGATCAAGTGTTGGGCTTCTTGAATGACCTAGCGACACGTGCGAAACCGCAAGGTGAACGTGAAGTGGAAGAGTTGCGTCAGTTTGCGAAAAGTGAGTTTGGCGTTGAAGAATTGCATGTGTGGGATATCGCTTACTACAGCGAGAAACAAAAGCAGCACTTGTTCCAAATTTCGGATGAAGAACTGCGCCCGTACTTCCCAGAGTCAAAGGTTGTCAGTGGTCTGTTTGAAGTGCTAAACCGCGTGTTTGGCATGACAGTTACTGAGCGCGAAGGCGTGGACACTTGGCACGAATCTGTGCGTTTCTTCGATATCTTTGACGCTGAAGGCGCACTGCGTGGCAGTTTCTACTTAGATCTCTACGCACGTGAGCACAAACGTGGTGGCGCGTGGATGGATGACTGTCGTGGTCGTCGTATTACGCTCTCTGGCGAACTGCAAACGCCGGTGGCGTACCTAACGTGTAACTTCAACCGTCCAGTGGGCGACAAGCCAGCACTGTTTACGCACAATGAAGTTGTGACACTTTTCCATGAATTTGGTCACGGTATCCACCACATGCTGACGCAAGTAGAAACTGGCGCGGTATCAGGGATTAATGGCGTACCTTGGGATGCGGTTGAGCTACCAAGTCAGTTCCTGGAAAACTGGTGTTGGGAAGAAGACGCACTGGCGTTCATTTCTGGTCATTATGAGACAGGCGAGCCGTTGCCAAAAGCGATGCTAGATAAGATGCTCGCGGCGAAGAACTTCCAGTCGGCGATGGGCATTTTGCGTCAGCTAGAATTCGGTTTGTTCGACTTTACTCTGCACACCGAATACGACCCAGAAGTGGGCGCGCGTGTGCTGGAAACGCTGGCGAAAGTGAAAGAGAAAGTCGCGGTGGTTCCAGCCGTTGAGTGGGCGCGCTTCTCGCACAGCTTTGGTCACATCTTCGCTGGTGGTTACAGCGCGGGTTACTACAGCTATCTGTGGGCGGAAGTGCTGTCGTCAGACGCGTATTCTCGCTTTGAAGAAGAAGGTATCTTCAACAAAGAAACGGGTCAAAGCTTCCTGAACAACATCTTAGAAATGGGTGGCAGTGAAGAGCCAATGGAGCTGTTTAAGCGCTTCCGTGGTCGTGAACCACAAATTGATGCGCTATTGCGCCATTCTGGTATTGCAGCGTAAGCGCACGCTGTCTTTTCAAAAATACTAAGGCCAACCATTCGGTTGGCCTTTTTTTGTCCATTTTTTATAAAAAATTCACGGATTCACACTGCGGTTAATTGGGTTCTGCAGCGATATCAATGTCTCCGTAGACTGAACCTCATCAATGGCTTGCAGCTTATCAATCAGCACAAATTGCAGTTCTTCAATCGATTTGCACATCAATTTGACGAATATGTTATACGCGCCCGTGGTGTAGTAAGCTTCAACGACTTCGTCGAGCGCGTTGAGTTTTTCTAGCGCGGAATGGTAATCACGAGCTGCGTTTAGGTTAATACCAATAAAGCAGCACACATCGTAGCCGAGCTTTTTGGTATTCACGATCACCTCCGTTCCTTCGATGATGTCAGCCGATTTCATCTTCTCAATACGCACATGGATAGTGGCAGGGCTGACATCGAACTGCTTTGCCATTTCTGCGTAGGGCGTTCTGGCGTCAGCCATCAGTGTTTTTAATATTGCGCGGTCAAGGTCGTCGAGTTTCGGCAGGCTCGCATTCATACTATTATTTCCGTTAGGGATAGAGTTTTACCTCCCTTTTATACTCATAGCGGATAGGATTCACAAGGTTTGGCAGGAGTAACTGCGGGTTAACTCCGAGCTATGGAGATAATGTGCAGCGTTTTCTGGTTATTGTCGCGCTATGTTGGAGCGCGTTTGCCGCGGCCTCAGACCCGAAAGTTTTGGTCGTGCACTCCTATCATCAAGGTTTTTTCTGGACGGATTCCATACAGCGAGGTATCGAGCAGCAATTGGGTGATCGATCGCTGGATATGCGTGTGCTCTATTTAGACTCGAAACGTAACCAGAGTGAGCAGTTTTTCGCTCAGCTTGAATCCTTATATCGTACGAAATTAAGCAAAGAACGATTCGATGCCATTGTAGTGAGCGACAACAACGCGCTTGAACTGATGCAGCGTTTGGCGCCAATCATCAAAGACACCCCGGTTATATTTAACGGCATCAACAATTATCATCCTTCTTTGCACCAATCTCTGAACGCCACAGGAGTAACAGAAGATGTCGATTTGGAGGCAAATTTAGCCCTCATAGAGCGCCTACACCCTGATTACACCCAAATTCTTATTGTCAGTGACCATTCCGTAACGGGAGAGGTATTACGCTATCAAATCGACGATTTTGTACATGAACATCCGCAATATCGCGACAAAATCGTGCAAGTTATTCCCGACAGTATCATTGACTTAAAGCAACAAGTGGCGAAGCTGAATAAAGATAAAGTCGTCCTGTTTTGGACCTATTACCGAGATAAACAAGGTGTGGTTGGCAGTGAACGTGACTGGATTGGCGTCAACAGAGCCTCAAATGCGCCGCTGTTTATGGTGCACGACATTGGCTTAGGGCATGGTGCGGTTGGTGGCGTGATCCAAAGTGGTTATCGGCATGGCATTGAGAGCGCTGAGATACTTGAGTTTGTGTTGGATAACCCTGACCAAGCTCTGCCAGCCGTGAAGAAAAGTGATTCTGAAATCAAGCTCGATTATCAAGCTGTAGTGCGCTGGGGGCTGGGTGCTGAGCAAGAGGTCTCTGCGGTATTTTTTAATAAACCGATGAAGTTTTCTGAGCGTTTTGCCAAAGAAATTCGCTTGTTTGGTAGCCTGTTTGTGGTGATGTCGGTGGTCATTTTGTTGATGGGTTACTATTTACAGCGGATGCGTCGCAGTGAGAGTGCCGCGCGAGAAAGCCAAGCCATCTTAGAATCGATTTTTGATCAGAGCATGCAGTATATGGGCATTTTGGATGCCAACGGTGTACTTAAATCGGGCAACGATCACCTGCAATCTTTGCTGTATCACCAAGGGCTGCGTTTAGATCGACCACTTTGGTTTCATCCCAATTGGAGTGAGAAAGCGCAAGCGTTGCTTGAGGCGTATTTCCACGCGCCTCACCATCAAGTGTCGACGTTTGAGGCTGAAATTTGGAGTAAAGAGCACGGTACATTGGTGTTGGAAATTTCACTCAAGCCTTTTTCTCAGCAAGTAGGAAATCAAAAGCAATACTTGTTTGAAGCGCGCGATATCACTAGTCGTAAGTTGATGGAAGATAAGCTCTATCAACGCGAATCAACCCTGCGTAACTATTATGAACAACAGCCTGTCATGATGGTGACGCTCGACAGCAACAATCGCATTCAAGAAGTGAATCGATTTGCTCAGCTACTCCTTGGCTACAAACCGATGGACATGCTCGGACACCGCCTAAGGGAGTTTTATTTTGATGACAAGGTACTGTTTCCTCGCCAAGTGCTATTGCAACCCAATCAACAGGTGCATGGGGTCTGGCGACGGGAAGTCGAGTATCGCCATGCAAATGGTCATCGTGTTTGGGTACGCGAGAACATTCGTCCTCTGAGTGAATCTGATCAGCTGTTGATTGTGGGCGAAGATATTACAGAAACTAAACAGCTTTCCGAGAAGTTGGAATATCAAGCGCGCTATGACTTACTGACAGGGACTTATAACCGAAACCACTTTGAACTAGAGCTCAAGACCGCACTGCGTGAGGTGGACAGCCATCGTCGCGTCCACGCCATGCTGTACCTCGACTTAGATCAGCTAAAAGTCCTCAATGATACGGTTGGGCATGATGCGGGTGACGCGGCGATTCAATTTTGTGCCAGCATGTTAGAGGAAGTGCTGCCATACAATTCCATCTTGGCTCGAATGGGAGGCGATGAGTTTGCGGTACTACTCAAAGATTGCGACGAATACGGCGCCATTAATATCGCCAAACTGATCATCTCAACGTTGAGTGAGCATCTCTTTATTTGGGAAGATACACGCTTGTTCATCAGTTGTTCTATTGGTATTCGTATCATCGACCATACGGCAGAGACGCCGCAAATGGTGCACGCTCAAGCAGACTCTGCGTGTCATGCCGCCAAGGAGCAAGGCCGTAACCGCTACAATCTGTTCAGCTTAGATAACGAAGAGCTACAACGTCGCCAGATGGAAATGCAGAGCGTCAATTTGGTGCATGAGGCATTGTCGAATCAGCGTTTAGAGTTGTTTGCTCAACCGATCAAAAGCTTACAACAGCACGATGCTCAGATGTATTTTGAGATTTTAGTGCGCATTCGCAATGGATATGGTGATTATGTTTCTCCTGCATTGTTTATTCCTGCTTCCGAGCGCTACAACATTGCGCATTGGATTGATAAACAGGTCATTACTCAAACGCTAGAATGGTTTGAGCAACGCCCGGAGGTGGTTGAAAAACTCGGTCGTTGTTCGATAAACCTTTCAGGTCAATCTATGGGGAATCAAGAGTTTATCGATTTCTTATTGGAACGACTGGAACGTTCGTCCATGCCGTGTGAAAAAATCTGTCTAGAAATCACCGAGACAGCAGCGATGAGTAATCTTGAGCAAGCCATTGAGCTCTTCACCAAGCTCAAAGCGTTGGGTTGCATGATTGCATTGGATGATTTCGGCTCAGGCTTGTCTTCATTTGGTTACTTAAAGAAACTTCCCGTTGATATCGTGAAAATTGATGGTCTTTTCGTGCGAGATATCAACGTAAATGAAATGGACCGTGTGATGGTTCGCTCGATCAATGATCTGGCAAAACAGCTAGGCAAAGTGACGGTGGCGGAGTTTGTCGAAAACGAACAAGTCATGCAGCATTTGATCGATCTTGGTGTGGATTATGGCCAAGGCTACGGTATTGGGCATCCTCAACCGCTTTCTGAGTTAGTTGAGCGACTGACGGCTGAGTAGTCTGTCATATCAAGCTCAACCTAGCATTGAGAGGTAACTTAGGTATACACTCAGCGCCAGTTACCGCGATTTTTTATTGGAGCCTCCTTTTGCAACTGCAATTGATCTGTGAAGACCCGTCTCAACAACCTCATCTGGACGAACTGGCTGCGCGCTGGCAGCTTTCTCACACTGACGAGAGCGATTTTGCTTTGGTGCTGACCACCGAGCGTTTAGAGCTGCGTAAAGTGGATGAGCCAAAGTTGGGCGCTATTTTTGTCGATTTAATTGGTGGCGCAGTGGGACATCGCCGAAAATTTGGTGGTGGTAAGGGCCAAGCCATCGCAAAAGCCGCAGGTTTGAACAAAGGGGCAACGCCAACCGTTCTAGACGGCACGGCGGGGCTGGGACGTGACGCATTCGTTTTGGCTTCGCTCGGCTGTAAGGTACAGATGGTGGAGCGACACCCGGTAGTCGCAGCGTTGCTGGATGACGGCTTAGCTCGTGCGAAACAAGACCCTGAAATTGGAACTTGGGTATCAGAGCGTATGTCGCTGATCCATGCCTCCAGTCATGATGCATTGGAACAGCTGACACAAGATGAAGACTTTGTTCAGCCAGATGTGGTGTATCTCGACCCTATGTATCCGCACCCAGAAAACAAGAAGAAATCGGCGCTCGTAAAAAAAGAGATGCGCGTTTTCCAATCGTTGGTTGGCGCCGATTTGGACGCCGATGGTTTGCTAGATCCTGCCATGGCGTTAGCCACAAAACGCGTGGTGGTGAAGCGCCCAGACTATGCAAACTGGTTGAACGAGCAAAAGCCGACCATGGCGATTGAAACCAAAAAAAATCGCTTTGATGTCTATGTTAAAGCCTCAATGGCATAACTTCCTGACCGCTCAACTTTTCTTGTCACAGTACGGTGTATCGTGCTGTGATAAAGCCTCTCTTTCTGAATCGTTACTGATAGTTTTCTCTTGCTAATTCTCCTCCCTGACTGTATATCTAACTAAGAATTATTATTATTTCACTTGTTGTGATGCGGTCGATTATTGGGAAGCTGGAGTAGTAGAATGGCTAAACGCTTATGTAAAATGAGTCGTAAACAGATCGCGGCGGAGCTTGGCGACATCCATCGTTTAGTTGTCGCACCAAAGTTTGTTTGTCGCTCTTGCGCACGTTCTTCAGCGGCCAAAGATACCCTGTGTAAGCCAGCCGCTATTCCGCCGCAAAAATGCCAAGACAAGCCATTGAACGAGCAACAATCATGTGGCTTATTGGCTGAAGCGCTGCCAGTACAACCGATTCCTGTGACAACAAAACAAAGCAACGAAAAAGCAGCGATTGTGAAGCGTGTTGTTGAGCGCGTGAAAGAGAAAAAGCAAGCCGAAAAATCCCTGGAGCCAGTAAGAACCGACGCACCAGTATGGTTTGATTTAGCGGATAAAAAATCGCTTAAGAAAGCGAAAAAAGCACTGAAAAAGCATTATAAGCAGCAGAAGAAGTTGTTAAAAGTAGCGAAAAAACAACAAAAGTTACTTAAGCGTCAGCGCAAGCTTGAAGCGCGCAATGCCAAGCTAGAGGTGTTGCTATCAACGCCACCTAATGCGTTGATGAGCACAAGCTCGCAAGTCAAAGTGCATTAATCTAATCCAAAAAAACGCTCTCCAGTTGGAGAGCGTTTTTTATTGTCGGTATGTGTGTTGGGAGCGGTCGCTTTACTTCTTGGCGTAGCTCATTTCGACGCGCTTTTTCACCCAGGTTTCGTTAATCCATAGCGATAGCATGATGATCGCACCGCCAATGGCGAGTCGCATGACATCAACATCGCGGTTCCAAATCACAATGTTCACAATCAAACCTGCTGGCACTAACGCGTTGTTCATTACTGCAAGTGCTCCTGCGTTTACCATGGTTGCGCCTTTGTTCCACGCGAAGTAACCAAAACCGGAAGCAATTAAACCAAGGTACGTCAGAATGCCCCATTGCGTTGCGGTGGTGGGTAGTTTGTCGAGGTTGCCCATCAGAGCGAAAGCCACGGTTGCTACACAAAGCGCACCTAAGTAGAAGTAACCAAACACGGTGTGTTGTGGCAAATCAACCGGCTCACTTTCCATGATGTATTTGTAGCCTACCTGACCAATGGCAAAACAGAGGTTTGCTCCTTGTACGACCAAAAAGCCCAGCAGGAAGTCTTCATTAATGCCTGCAAACTTAATCCAGGCTGCGCCAAATACAGCAATCGCCGCGGTAACCAAATACCAAGGTGAAAAGCGACCTTTCAAGAAGTCATAGATCAGCGTGACGTAAATGGGTGTGAATACGGTGAACAGCAATACTTCTGGCACGGAAAGGAGCAAAAAAGATTGGTAGTAGAAGCAGTACATCAGACCGAGCTGAAAGCCACCGACCGTCATCAGTTTCGCGATTAGGGATTTGCTAACGCCGCGGAATTTTAAAAAGGGAATGAAAACCAGACTCGCCAGTGCCACGCGCATGAACACCGAGAACCAAGAATCAACCTGACCAGCGAGGTAAACGCCGATCAGGCTAAATGAGAATGCCCAAAGTAGGGTAACTGCGGATAGATAAGCCATGGATGAGAATCTTTATCAACAACAAATGTGCCCGCAGTCTAACCAAGTTTTAACGTCGCGCCAATCAGTCTTTTAGCGGTACGACCAGCATATCGACTGGAGAGCAGTTAATCAGTTGTCGAGTCGAAGACAGAATCTTGCTCCAGAAATCTTGGTGATGACCACAAACCACCAAGTCGATACTGTAATCTTGAATGGTATCGCACAGCTCATTACTCAAATCGCCACTACCGACCAACGTATGGGCTATTGGGTATTGCGCATATTCTGCGAAATTCGCCAATTGTGTGCGCGACGCTTCCATCGCTTGATGTTGCGCTTCTGCCATATTGATGTCGATAAGCCCGGTGTAGAGCTCTGCGTAGTTCACGTCGATGTGAATAAAAGAGACTTTCGCATCCAGAGGTTTAGCCAGTGATACGGCTTTTTTAATCAACACTTTACTGTCGTCTGACAGGTCGACTGCCACAAGTATGTGTTTGTAACTCATATTGCTATCTCCTTGTAAGGTCATAGTTTTAGATTAGCACTAACCCCCAAAAAAATTTGCTGAAGTGATCTCATATCAGTGTCGTAGGTACAAAGTCTTGTCTCAGTAATCATGTTATAGTGGCGTTATACCCAAGTGACTTTGAGATGCGGAGTTCAGCGCTCCGTTACTGACTATAGTTCAAGTAAAACTTTGCCTCTGATGTAGAGCAAGTCAATCTCGCGGCGTCGTTTATCTCGAGGTTACTTGGGTATATTGCATGCACATTAATAGGAGTTAACATGCTGTCTCAAACTATGGTCGAACAATTGAATGAGCAAATTAACCTAGAATTTTTCTCATCCAATCTATACTTACAAATGAGTGCTTGGTGTGAAGACAAAGGTTTTGAAGGTGCGGCTGAATTTTTACGTGCTCACGCCGTAGAAGAAATGGAGCACATGCAACGCCTATTCACCTACGTAAGTGAAACTGGCTCAATGCCAATTTTGGGCGCTATTGATGCACCAAAGCATGATTTTGCAAGTTTAGGTGATGTTTTCCGCGAGACCTTCGAACATGAGCAAATGATCACGGAAAAAATCAATAAATTGGCGCATGTTGCATTTACTAGCCAAGACTACTCAACGTTTAACTTCCTACAGTGGTACGTGTCTGAACAGCACGAAGAAGAGAAGTTGTTTAAAGGGATTTTAGATAAGATCGAATTGGTAGGTGAAGATGGTAAAGCATTGTTCTTCATCGACAAAGATCTAGCACAAATGGCGAAAGAAGGTTCATCTTCAATCATGGATGCTCCAGCTGCGTAAATGCGTTTTTTGACGCTATAAGTAGCGGGTAAAGACGAAGCATTGATCGTCTTTTTCTCTTGAGCATTGTTGAAGATGTAGGGAGGAAAAGATGATCAGTGGAGACACAATCTTATTTGCGCTAATGGTGGTAACTGGAGTCAATATGATTCGGTATCTCACCGCTCTTCGTTCTCTAATTTACATCATGCGTGAAGCGCATCCGTTGTTATACCAGCAAGTTGATGGCAATGGCTTTTTTACCACCCATGGAAATGTCACCAAACAGGTGCGTTTGTTCCACTACATCAAAAGTAAAGAATATCACCATCACCACGATGAAATTTTTACTGGTAAGTGCGAAAGGGTGCGTGAGCTATTTGTTTTATCGACCGCTTTACTCGGTGTTACCCTACTCGCGGCCTTCATTCTTTAAAGAATCAATAATCTAGCGAGTTAATCTCCTAGGATTGTACGGGCATGCATAGCGCTTACCATTTAAGCGCTTTTCCCCTTCGAGATTTGTCGGTAGAATGTCGCGCCTAGAAAGCAAGGATGTGCAATGTGCACATCCTTTTTTATTTCGATTCGATACCAATCAGTCTAAGAGCTACCGATGAGTAAGAAATTTGATGTTGTTGTAATTGGCGCAGGCGCAGCGGGTTTGATGTGTGCTGCAGAAGCCGGCAAGCGAGGCCGCCGTGTTTTGGTGCTCGATCATGCTAAAAAGCCAGGACGTAAAATCCTTATCTCAGGCGGTGGCCGTTGTAACTTCACTAATTACGACGTCTCAGCCAGCAACTACCTATGCCAAAACCCGCATTTCGTTAAGTCGGCGCTTTCTCAATACACCAACTGGGATTTTATCTCGATGGTGTGTAAGCATGATATTGAATTTGAAGAGCGCGATCACGGTCAGCTGTTTTGTGTCGATGCGTTTACGGCGAAAGACATCGTGAAGATGCTGTTGGCTGAGTGTGACATGCCGAATATCGAGCAGCGTTACCAATGCGATGTTCACTCAATTGAGAAAATCGATGAAGGCTTTCGTTTGCATGCTGGCACTGAGATTGTCGAGTGTGAGTCTTTAGTTATCGCAACCGGTGGCTTGTCGATGCCAAAACTGGGGGCGACACCATTTGGTTATAAAGTCGCGGAACAATTTGGTCTTCGAGTTATCCCAACCACGGCAGGGCTGGTGCCATTTACGTTGCATAAAGAAGACAAAGAAGACTTTGCTGAGTTATCTGGTATCGCAGTACCTGCGGAAATTACAGCTGAAGATGGCACGATGTTCAAAGAAGCCCTGTTGTTCACACATCGTGGCTTATCTGGCCCAGCCGTTTTACAGATTTCATCATTCTGGCGAGCGGGGCAAAAGGTGTCGATTAATCTGGTGCCAAACGATGATGTAGCCGAGTTATTAGAACGCAGCCGTGAAAAGCATCCGAATCAGTCGCTCAAAAATACGCTCGCTAAAGTGCTACCAAAGCGCTTGGTTGAAGTCTTGATTGAACGTAAAGAGCTGGTCGATAAACCGCTAAAGCAGTTCAATCAAAAGGAGCTTGCGGCGATTGTGGATCGTTTAGAGCATTGGGATATCGCCCCGAATGGCACTGAAGGCTACCGAACCGCGGAAGTGACACTAGGCGGTGTGGATACCGATCACTTATCTTCGAAAACCATGGAATGCAAAGACATCAAAGGGCTGTACTTCATTGGCGAAGTGATGGATGTGACTGGCTGGTTAGGGGGCTACAATTTTCAGTGGTGCTGGTCGAGCGGCTTTGTCGCGGGTCAGTGGGTGTAATCAAACGCTACACATCCGCATAAAAGATAAGATAAAAAAGAGCACTGAATCGTATTCCGTGCTCTTTTTTGTATTCCTAAAGCGAGTTACTCGTCTTGATACTTTTCGAGTTTGTTGTAGAGCGTTTTAACGCTAATGCCTAACTCTTGCGCAGATTCCGTTTTATTGCCTTGATTCTCTTCAAGCGTATTGAGAATGGCGGCTTTTTCTAGCTCTTCTAGCGAAACGCCCGCTGGAACAAGGTCTTCGATGCTGGTGCCTGTTTCCAATGGTGGCGTATCGAAGATCAGGTGTTCATCTCGGATGGTGTCATCAGCCAAAATAAACGCACGCTCGATCGTGTGTTTGAGCTCACGGACATTACCTGGCCAATCGTGTGCAGCGATTTTTTGGATGGCAGAATCAAGAATGGTTTTGGTTTTAGCCTCATTTGCGTTGCGGTGCGCGATAAAGTGTTTAGCCAGACCGACGATGTCACCGCCTCGATCTCGCAGTGGCGGTATCGTTAATGGGAAGTGCGATAAACGGAAAAATAGATCTTCACGCAGGAACTGCTCTTCAATGGCGACTTTAGGATCACGGTTGGTGGCGGCAATGATGCGAGTGTTGGCGATATGCACCGTATTACTGCCCACTGGGCGATACTCTCCTGTTTCCAAAACACGCAATAGCTTCACTTGATGCTCGATAGGCATCTCGGTGATTTCATCCAAAAACAGCGTGCCGCCTTCTGCCTGTTTAAATACACCTTGGTGAGTTTTATTCGCTCCGGTAAAGGCGCCTTTTTCATGGCCAAACAGTTCACTATCGACCAACTCTGGGCTAATCGCACCACAGTTAATCGCGATAAAGGGTTGTTGCTTGCGATCGCTAGCTAAATGAATGGTCTGTGCCACTAACTCTTTACCCGAACCGCTTTCACCGACAATGAGGACGTTGGCTTCTGTTTTTGCTACGCGTCGGATCATGCGATAGAGCTGATGCATTGGCGATGAGGACCCCACCAAAAGGCCAAATTGGTCGAGATCGCTAGTGGACACTTTACGTCCTTGATCTTGTTTTTGCTGATAGTACTGGCTGACTTCGCTTAGGGTGTCCGTCAAAATGGCAATATCGACGGGTTTTCTGTAGTGAAAAATTGCACCTAAGTTCATTAGCTTATCCAAATTTTCGTTTGGAGCACCAGAGCTAATTATGATCAAGTCCATATCGTAGATGTCTTCGATATTAGAAAGGCGCTGGTAATCTGCGCTAGTAAAGTGGGCGACTTCAACAATCGCAACTTCCGGCTTGAGTTGTAGGAAATCTTCAATCCAACTATCTGCGGCATCGGTATTATGCAGACGAAATTTGTTCAGTTCCTGGCAAGAGGCAATAGCATCTTTAAGTGTCGGGTCTTGTATTCGTAGAAACAGGCTTGGCAACGACATAGAAATGTCCTCTTTACTATGACAGAAACAATGTACGTGGATTATTCTAAGTGCACAAGACAAAATATTGTCAGCATAGATTTAAGGGGCTGTAGGCTATTTTAATGTCGTTGATCCTCTCTTGGTATATATCAGTAATAATTCTGATAAATATTGCTTCTTTATTCGGGTGTCTCACGCTTTAAATAATAATTCTGCGATTAAGTGAAGTCGAAGAAATAATGTCTCATCTTTTGTTGGCGTATTATGTAATTGATTGCGAAATTATTAACGATTAAAAATTACATTTCTTCTGTGTAAATAATTCATGCTTATATTTTTTTGTTCGTCTTATTTTTACCTCTTGTTTTTATTATTCCTTTAAAAATAATAAGTTACAAACTTGGCACATGGTTTGCTCCTATGGAAATACAACGTCAATAAAGGAGAATTACCATGAATAACATCGCAGCTAAAATTGTACTTACGTCAGTTCTTGCTACTTCATCTACAGCAGTCTTAGCGAGTGATAAATGGGAAAAAGAATCCATGGACGCTTGGCTAGATGGTAAAGCCGAAACTACGCTGCTGCTAAACAGTAACCTTAACTCTTTTGATATCAACACCGATGTTGAAAATCAGGTAGTTACCCTTTCTGGTTCGGTAAACAATGACCTTGAAAAATCGCTTGCCGAAGAGCTTGTAACAGGTCTTGATGGTGTGAAAGAAGTAAATAACGAATTGTCAGTGGTGAATGAAGGTAAGAAAGAAACCGATTCAGAGGCATTAGCCACACTGACCGACTCTAAAATCACGACTATAGTTAAAACGCGCCTACTGATGGATACCAATGTAAGTGGTACGGACATTGATGTAACGACGGAACGTAAAACGGTAACGTTGGCAGGTAAGGTTAATTCAGATGCGGAGCATGATCTTGCACTTTCAATTGCAAATAATACCAATGATGTAAATAAGGTGATTGATAAGCTAGAAGTGGTTCAATAATAACGAGCCGAGTGACCTAACCCAATTTTATTAGGAGGTAACACTATGGTTCGTTGGATGTTTATTTTTCTGGCTTTGGCACTGGTTTCTGCACTACTAGGTTTTACTGGTATTGCAGGGGCGGCAGCCTCTATCGCGCAAGTGATATTTTACCTATTCCTATTGTCATTAATTGTATCAATAGTGATTGTTCTGCTAGGAAGAAAAAACGTAAATAGATAGGAGATTTCATGCGACTTACGTCATTAATTTACCGTATCGCCGCAGTATTTGGTTTGGTGTTCGCACTGGCTGCTTGTAGTGAAGAAGGGCCAATGGAACAGGCAGGCAAGAAGATAGATGAAGCCGCCGAAGAAACTCAAAACGCGATTGAAGATGAGTGCGAAAATATTAAAGAGAACTTGAACGCAGAAGACCAAGATTGTTAGTCGAGTCAGGTCAGCTTTTTGTTCACAGCAATGTAAGAGAAGGGCGGTCAATCACCGCCCTTCCTTTTATCTCAATTGTTTACAATCAGATAAGGAGTCAAAGATGAAAAACATATTTGATGTACTAAAAGAGAGTCATGAAAAGCAACGCCTTTTACTCGATGCTCTGATGGAAACGTCTGGAGATTCCCCTGCACGTGAAGAGTTTTACCACAATCTGAAGGATGAACTCGAACAGCACGCCGCCGCAGAAGAGCGCTTTTTCTACGCGCCTTTAATCGAGAGCGATAAAACCATCGATCTTACTCGTCATGGCATCGCAGAGCACCACGAGATTGATAAAGTGATTGCACAGCTTGATGCAACCGACATGAGCTCGCCAGCATGGCTCAACCTCATGAAAACTTTGCGTCACAAAGTATTGCACCACCTCGAAGAAGAAGAGCAGCGCTTTTTCCAATTGGCTGGTAAGGTGATGACCGATCAGCAGAAAATGAAACTAGCGGATAGCTACGTCGAAGAAATGGCTAGCTAGGTGGAGTATTGGTCCTTTTCGTGCCATTTCGGTACGGGAAGGGGCCCAATCAAAGCGTTTACCAAGCTAATTAGCCTAACCTAAAACCAGCTTATTCTCACTTTCACTAAAAAAGCGCACTCGCTGAAGGCAAGGAGAGCGAATGTTTATCATCAAATATTATATTCTTGGCGCTCTGATCAGTTTATTGGCCGCTATTTATATTCCCCAAATCATGGTTAGCCTGTTGTTCTTGTGGGTATCTCTTTCTTTAGCATTAGTCAGCGTAGCCTACGTTTTCGACATTCCCTCCATTTTTAGAAAAAACCAAGACGGCAAGATTGTCAGATGGATCCGCTGGGCATTCATCCCCTTTTTGCTGGGTGCTAGAGCGTATAATGCCTGGGAAAGACGGCGCGATACCGTGCCTCCGATACAAAAAGTCAGCGATAATTTATACCTCTCCCGTCGGCTATTTCAGAGTGACTTAGATTTTCTCGAATCCAATGACATCTCTTGTATTGTCGATGTCACCGCAGAATTTGCTGGGCTTGAAAGTGCGATGACCGACAAGCAGTTTCACTACCTTTCGATTCCGGTACTTGACCACAAAGCCCCAACGCTAGAGCGCCTTCGCCATGCGATTAACTGGATTGATACGCAAATCTCGTGCTCGCGAGCTGTGGTTGTGCATTGTGCGTTAGGGCGTGGTCGCTCGGTGTTTGTTGTTGCGGCGTATCTACTGAGCAAAGATCCGTCGCTGACGGTTGAATCTGTGATGAAAAAAATCAATGACGTGCGCAGTACCGCGAGATTGAATAAATTGCAGATCAAAACGTTACGAGCGATAAGTGAAAAAGGCGTACTGGGTCTGGATCAGTCCACTTGGATGGTAGTTAACCCTGTTGCAGGTGGCGGCAAATGGGAGGAAAACGAACAGCACTTGATTCGTGAACTAACCAAAAAATATCGCTTGAGTATTCATCAAACCACCACAAATCTCAGCGCCGAGCAGCTAACACAACAGGCAAAAGAAAGTGGTGCTAAGCAAATTATCGTAGCGGGTGGCGATGGCACAGTGACGGAAGTGGCGAGCCAGCTGGTAGGTACCGATATCAAACTCGGTATTGTTCCGCTCGGAACCGCCAATGCGTTATGTCATGTGCTCTATGGCGTTGGCGCAAAATTCTCACCAGTCGAAAAAGCGTGTGAAGCATTGCTAGCAGGTCACTGCCAACGTATTGATACGGCGGAGTGTAATCAGAGGCTTATATTGTTAGTCCTAGGTATTGGCCTAGAGCAGAAAATGATCGAACATGCGCAGCGAGAAGAGAAAAACACCTTTGGACAATTGGCCTACTTAACGGGCTTTTTTAACGCGGTGGTGGCGGAAGAGACGCAGACGTTGACTGTTGCGATGGATGCGCCATTTGAAGATGGAAACCGCGAAAATGGATCACAAACGCTAGAAGTTCATAGCTTTGTCGTTGCGAACATCGCTCCTTTTAGTACGTTGCTCGCGCAAGGTGGTGGTGCTCCGCAGCCTGACGATGGCAAGCTGCATATCACGTATTTAGATAACACCGAATCTTTAGGTGGACGCCTCATCGCATTGTCTGATCTGACATTAACCAGCGTAGGTGCGCAGGAGGAATCGACTCATTTTCAATACGCGACGGCTCAGAATGTCACTATTTCTGCGAACAAACCGATTGAGTATGTGATTGATGGTGAGCTTTATTCTGATGAGCAATTAGCGATCAAGCTTCGTCCAAAATCGTTGAACGTATTTGTCCCAAGCGGGAGAAGTAAATCGGCTTAGCTTTAAAACAGATAAGCAGTGGATAATGCACCATTTGCCTAGTGCTTTATAGCGTGCCCTTGTTTACCGGTTTAGTCGTAGTTTTGAAGGAACCAATAAGGTCGCTGCGTAGGTGCAGCGGCTTTTTTATATCGGCATTTTTTGTATCTGAGAGAGCGTCTATTTATCGTTCTCGAAGTGAAAGGAAGAAGGGGGTGAGTATGACTACTCACCCTGGGGTAAGTGCTTTTCAATTTCATCGTTTTCGACTTGTAAAGCAGCTAACCAGTAAGAAACAAGCGCCGTTAAGTTTGTGTCGTCAATGGCTCTGAGTAGCGCTTTTAAATCATCTAACAACAACTTGTTCATGAAATGCATTTCTTTGTAATTACCTAGTTCGGCAACGCCGTATTCGGTGGCATTTTCCGCAATGAATTGTTCACCATCTTGGTCGAAGAACAACTTCGCCATCTTTTTGATCATCACTTTTTCTATTTTAACGAATCGATACGCCGCTCTTGCGAGTGTCATATGCGATTGCGGATTAACGAGAGGCAAACACGTTTGGCGATGGTGTGTCATTTTTACGAGTAGCTCCCTTACTCGATTATTATCCAATGTCATACTGACCTCTTTATTTATGACTACCGTGTTGATTACTCGGTTTAGTGTTTTCTAGTTTTGGTTGTATTGAGGTGCCTGTGGTCTTATCAGAAATGGCCAAAACGAGTTGGCCATTTTCTCTGCCAGCGCTTGATTGCAAAGGCGACCACTATGGATCAGCTGATAAGGCTGATGCTGCTGAGCTTTTCTTTACAGCTTTTGATATCACTGCGAACTTTCAGTAGAACCGAATTATCCGCTTGCTCTGGGTGGCTAGTAATTAGGTTTTCGATCTCTTTGAGCACCTTGCTTTCAACACCTTCGAGCTGTTCCAAATACATGGACTCTTTGTCAGAAGACACCTCCTTCATCACATCGCTGTATACCTCACGCGCTTTAATGGTGTAGGAAACCGGAGTGTCGTCGGCAGAGTCTTCCTGGTTATTTGCCAATGTGTAGGGAGTAAGCTCAAGCACCGCTCGCTCACGTACTCTAAGCAGTTCTACCAACACATTATTCAAAGAAGTGTTGTCAATGTTCTCAATGGCCTTGTTGTAAATGTCATTTCCGCTCTCGATAAGCTCAATGATTGAGGCGATATTTTCATTTTTCATATCTCACTCCTGATTTGGTTGGTGATGGGAGTGTTTGTACGTATGGGGAACAAACACAGGTGTTTCATCTTTAGTTGCAGGTTGTATGCCAAGGAATGTTATTTTTCTATTAATCAATTGGTTATGAGTTTATTGCGCAAGAATTGGAGGGTTGCAGACAAGGCGCTAAGAAAAAATTACAAGAATGCTGGGGAAGTCTGGAAAGAATTACACGTACAGATAAGCATTTGTCGTGAAATAAAACAAAAACCAATTAAAAACATGTGCTTATAATTTTGGCACGGATATGGCTTTGTAGTGAGTAAGTGAGTTCAAAAGTTGTTTCACTTGATTTACTACTCAACTCATCAACGGAGGCTAGTTATGGCTACAACAAAAGAAAGCACAGTAAAACCTCAAGAGCAGTTAGAAGAAGCATATCACTTGGCGGAGCAAGCCACGACGGAAGCCGTCGGCGCAATGAAAGACCAAGCTAAAGAGAAATTTGATGTGGGCGCGGAACACGTTCAGCAGGCGACCAAGTCGGCAGAGAACGTTATCAAGGAGCGTCCATTGCTGAGCATTGGTTGTGCCTTCCTTGCGGGTTGGGCGGTTTCGAAGCTGATCAAATAATCACGGTCCAACGGATTAAGCCACATAACAGAAGGCGAGGGTTCCAATGAATAATTCCGGACAAGTCACCAACCAGCAACCGGGCTCGGCCGCAGCAGACAGCGGTCGAGCCCCAAGTGGGGCAGAAGAGCAGGATATCCAACAAACCATCAATGGTTTGAGCAGTATTCTTTCACAACTGGACCAATTGACTCAATCGCTGAAAGCGTGGTCGGGTTCAACGTTGGATTTGTTCCTCTTGGAGGTGAAAATTAATGCGTCCGCAGCGCGACAGATTTTGCTGTGCACCATTGTTTTTACCTTATTGTCGGTATTGTTCGTGTTCAGTTTGTGCCTTGCCTCTGGTGTGGTGGCTTATCAGCTGACCGCTAACGTGTATGTTGCAGTGGGCGTATTTATTGCGTCCTTAGGTTTAGCATTACTGTCTTTAGCTTGGTGGCAGAAGCGTTTAGTTGGTTTCCTTGGATTCAAAAATACGACAGAACAGTTGCAGGAGGGGTGGGATGCGCTCGCTACAAAAGCTCAATCGAGCCATGCGAATCAAGCGGATGGAAGGTAAGGCATCTTTAGAGCAATGCTGCTTGTCGATGGAAATGTTCACGTTTACCACTAAGAAGTTTGTGAAAGAAAATCCTTGGACGACGCTAGGTATTAGTGCTGTCGTTGCTGTTACCGCTGCCAAAGCGGGTCGATTGTCTCGACTGACTTCCTCTATCTCTTCCATGGGGCTATTGGCGAGTAGTGTCTCCGAACTAACGGATTCGCTTGCCAAGCCAGTTAGGGCCGCGTCTTCTAACCAGTCGGGCGTAGAACAAGAGCGAAATGCTGAACCACAAGCAAGCAATACTGCTTCGACAGAAGAGACCGCGACAGAAACAGAAGTCGAGCAACCCCAATAACGGCTTTCGCCGATAATCATTCCTACCGACCTTGAGCCTTTTTATGACAGCGAAATTGAACATTCCTGCCAACACCGCGATTGGTGCAACCCTTCTTGTCTTATTGCTCGTTCCTGGGCTGTATTTTGCTAAGCCAATCTTGTTACCTATTGTGCTTAGTACCTTTATTTCTCTGTTATGCAGTCCTTTCATTAACTATCTTGAAGACAAAGGTTTACCGCGCGCGATTACCGTCGTGGTGACTCTGTCATTCTTGGTTGGTGCTTCAATTATTGGCCTTGCTGCCATGTCGGAGCCAGCTAAGCAGTGGTGGTCTGAACTACCCAGTATCGTGAAAAATGTGTCGCAAGAAGTGAGTGAAGTGACTCAAGCCTCGGCGGATCACCTTAATACGCCGCTGAATATTGCCAGCGATATGGGTATGGATGAGGTCGGGAATAACACCGTATTTTCTTTGGTGAAGACACTCGCGACCACGACGCCGACCATTTTGACACAAGCGATGATCGTGCTGTTTATGGTGTATTTTATGCTCAATCATGGACGCAGCTTATTTCGAAAGTCAGTGTCGTACTTGCATGGGTTTGCCAAGCAGCGCCAAGCGATTGAACTGGTCAAAGCACTACAGAAAGACCTATCTCGATACATTGGCACTATCACGTTGGTGAATGCGGGACTTGGGTTGAGTGTTGGGGCGGTGTTTTTTGTTTTAGGCCTTGAGGACCCGTTCTTGTGGGGCGCGTTTGCTGGCGTGATGAATTTTGCGCCGTATCTCGGCCCAGTCATCTCCATGGTGAGTTTCGGTTTTGTGGCTTATCTGCAGTTGGAGTCGGTCAGTTTTATGCTCACTGTGGTGTCTATCTATTTGTTGATCAACTTGATTGAAAGTCAGTTTGTCACGCCAACGTTATTAGGGAAAAGATTCAATTTAAATCCGTTAGTGATCTTCGTTTGGCTCGTGTTCTGGGGTTGGCTTTGGGGCGGTATGGGGCTATTAATCGGTGTACCGCTATTGGTCTGCATTAATATTTTGGTTGAGCGTCTGGAGCTGTGTCAATCAACTCAAAGTCAACCAAGCCAAACCATCCCCGAGGATGTGGCTCCACGAGAATGACTTGGGCTACAAGCTGGCTCAACGAAAAAGTTTTTCCGCACTTACTGGCTGGCTAAAAAGATACCCTTGACCGTAAACACAGCCTTTTTCGAACAAGTAATCGGCTTGCTCCTGAGTTTCTATTCCTTCCGCTACGACTTTCAATGACAGTGTTTTGCCCATGGCGATAATCGCATTCACAATCGCATTGCTATCGCTGTTGCTGGGTACATCACTGACAAACGAACGGTCAATTTTCAGCTTATTGATGGGTAAACCTTTCAAATAAGACAAAGACGAATAGCCTGTGCCGAAATCATCCAGAGAAATCTCGATGCCTAACTCTCTTAGTTGATTTAACGACGCTATGGCTTGTTGAGGGTCGATCAGTAAAAAGCTCTCGGTGATCTCCAAATCCAGCCGTTGAGCAGGAAAACCAGTTTGATTGAGGATATCGCTCAATCTCTGAATGAAATTCGATTGCTGAAGCTGTAATGCCGACACATTAACCGCAATTCTGCCAAACTCAACGCCTTGTTCCAGCCAAGCATTTCCTTGCTGACAAGCGTGTAGCAAGACCCACTCGCCAATGCTTTGGATAAGCCCCGTTTTTTCTGCAATTGGAATAAAGTCGGCTGGTGGTACAAGGCCAAATTCGGGGTGCTGCCAGCGTAATAAGGTTTCAACGCCAACAATCGCATGTTGCTCCAAGTTATATTGTGGCTGGAACTCTAATCGAAGTTGCTGTTTTTCTATCGCTTGATGTAAAGCAGATTGAATGCGCACATGAGATACGGATTTATCGGTTAAATCTGGCGAGTAAAATGCGTAGCCGTTGCGCCCATTTTTCTTTGCTAAGTACATTGCTGTATCTGCGTTTTTGAGTAAGGTTTCGCTGTCTTGGCCGTCTCTTGGGTATAAGGCTATGCCAATACTGGTCGAGACGCGCAGTGAGTCGTGGTTTGCCAAGTCGAACGGTTGTTGGAAAACGCTGAGAATATCGCCGACGGTTTCCAGCAAAGCCACATCACTATGGACGCCCGGCAAAATGATCACGAACTCATCGCCGCCAATACGAGCCACATGCGCATTTAAGTGAAGAATATCTTGCAGACGGATAGCCAACTTAGACAGCAACTGATCACCACAAAAGTGACCCATGCTATCGTTGATGTGCTTGAAATGGTCGATATCCAGAAATAGGGTGGCAAACGTCTGTTGGTTCTTGTGCCCGGTTTCAATGTGTTGCTCAAGCAAGCTAAGTAAATGGGTGCGATTAGGCAGATTCGTTAACGGATCATAAAAGGCCATGCGCTGCAGTTTTTCTTCGTGCGCTTTACGCACGGAAATATCTTCAAATACACAGATGTAGTTAATGAGATGATTTTTATCGTCCATTACGGCACTAATGGTCGCTAACTGCGGGTAAATGCTGCCATCTTTCTTTCGGTTGATGAACTCGCCTTTCCATTGACCTTTGGTTTCGAGCTGATGCCACAACTGTTTATAGAAGCCTTGGTCATGATGACCAGAGCGCAGAATCCTGGGGTTCTTTCCAATCACCTCTTCAGAGCGATAGCCGGTGATTTGGGTAAAAGCTGTGTTTACATCAATGATGTTGGCATTGCGATCAGTAATGACCATGCCTTCTTGTGAGTTATTAAAAATTTTGGACGCCAATGAGAGTTGCGTTTCGACCATTTTCCGGCGTGTGATGTTGCGCGTCATGCCCAGAATGCCAATTAAGTTACCGTCATTATCACGGACAGGAGACTTAATGGTTTCTAGCCAAGTTGGGTTATTGTTTTCATCAATTTGGCGGCATTCTTCGACGATGTTCAGCGTGCCTGTCGCCACGACCAAGTTATCGGCCTCAATGAACTTCTCTGCTCGCTCGTGGCTAAACAGTGCGAAATCATCTTTGCCGATGATCTCACTGTTGGTCTTTTGCCACGCATTTTCTACGCTTCGATTGGTCATCGAATAAAGACCATCCATGCCTTTTATCCAAATATGGTCTTCAAGACAGTCGATAAACTCTTGCAGCGTCGGTAATGGTGTGGTCGCTGCAGTTTGATGGCGTGTTCGTTCTTGCTGGTAGTGTGAGCTGACATCAAAGCTCATTCGCCCCACTAATGCACTCAGCCAAGCAGACACTACCGTGATTTGATCGTCAGGGTGAGTTAGCGCTAATACGGCAAACAGATCGCCATTTGGTAGCCAAATTGGACCTATGCTCAAGGTTTGCTGTCCAAAGGATGTGTGGCTTATCGTCAAGTCTGTCGGTTTAAATTGATCGGCAACTTGCACTACCACTTCGACGATAGCGCAATGATTTTGAACCGAGGTGGACACCTCAGTTGATAGCCACTGCTGGGTATCGCTCAGAGTATAAAGTTGTCCCTGAGCTTGAGTAGCATCACAGCATTGTTGCAGAGCCTGTTGCCAGTCTGCCATCAAAGGCGAAGGAATAGCGAAGCGAAACATAATTAATAACGTGTCCTGAAGCGCCCAAAGATAGTGGTATTAGAATCTAGCTTAAGCTATTGGGCCGTGTTGGTATCGTATCCAACGCTTAGGTAATTCCCAGCAGCGTAAGGCGCTTTCTATCATTAAACTGTTAGCTATATCTCTTTTTTATCCAACTCATTGCATCGTTTATTGAGGTTTTTTGTTCATCATTGAGAAGTGCTCATGGCTTTGGTTTTTTTACCCCACGATACTTGTTGGACCACTAATCCACTGATGATCAGTATTAAACCAATCAAGGTTGATGGATGAATGTCTTCACCAATGATGCTTGCCAATAGCATCAGTGAGATGAATGGCGAAGCAAAGATCAGATTACTGATGCGGGCTGTGTTTTGCGTCGATTTGAGGGCGCTTAGCCATAGGACGAAAGTAATCCCCATTTCAAATAGCCCGACATACGTCACCGCTGCCCAGCCTTTAATTGAGATTGCCTGCCAGCTCGCACCTTCATAAATACTTAAACCAATGGCAAATGGAATAGCGACCAAAAAACCAAGTAATACACCAACCACAGGGTCGGCCTTATTTTTGGTGTTTAAAATCCAGTAACCAGCCCACAACAGTGTCGATAGCAGCGCCAGCCCCACGCCCAACGGGCTCTCGAATTGCATGCCGAGAACATTGCCTTGTGTGGCAATCACAATCACGCCTACATAGCTAAAACCGCAAGCGAGCCAATCTTTAGCTCGGATCTTCTGCCCTAAGAAAACAGCAGCCATTAGCGTCAAGGTAATGGCCCAGCTGTAGTTGATCGCTTGGGCTTGGGATGCAGGCAGCAAGTCATACGCTTTAAAGAGAATGACGTAATACGCCAAGGGGTTAATCAACCCAAGCAGTAGGTAATACCAAGGGTTTGAGAGGAAGGTGGCACTTAACTGGCCCAACTTGCCTTGCACACCACAGATTATCGTCAGCGCAATCGCAGAGACGATACTGGCAATGCACAGCATTTGGATTGGCGTAAATTCTGCCAACGTGAGTTTAAATGCGGTTGCAACGGTAGACCAAAGTAATACTGCTGAGAGCCCAAATCCTAGGGCGCGACGCTCGTTCATGATGCCTCTGCGTGATGATGTGCCGCTCGGTTCAGTTAATTTGAGCGGAAGAAAGAATATTATAGGAAGGCCTAGTGTATGCGAGGATTTTTCATCCAACAAACTGGACATTTATCCAGTGTCTAAATACCATTGTTATAGATACAAAACACAGGCTAACTCGCTATTATGCAATGGATTCTTGAGTACCAATCTCTCATTCTCTCTTCTCTTTGCGCTGCCACGCTTAGTGGTGTCGCCGTCGGTTGGTGGGTGAAACAACGTTTTATCACCCAAACTCAGCTTCTCGAACAACAACTTGTTTCAGAAAAGCAGCTTCACCAACAGCAGCTTGAACAGGTTAAACAAAGCCTTGCTGATGCCCAGCAAGAGTTGGATGAATTAGATGATGAGCGCGATAAAGCTGCGTTTGAAGTACGCCAAACACACGGAAAGCTGATGGCCGCAATGGAAAAACTGCGTTACTTCGAGGCTGTAAAGCAAGAGCGCCAGCAATACTTTGATGAGCTTGGTCAGATGCGTGAGCACAAATCACGTTTAGAAACGCAACTACGTGAGCAGCAAGCACGTCATGAGCAAATCAACCAAGCCAATGCCGAAAAACTGCAAATTCTAGAGCAAGCGGAAGCGCGCCTGAAACAGCAATTTGAGCACTTGGCCAACCAACTGTTTGAAGAAAAAACCGCGAAGGTCGACTTGCAAAACCGTCAGAGTTTGGAAGGTTTGTTGTCACCGCTCCGAGAGCAGCTAGAAGGATTCAAAAAGCACGTTAATGACAGCTTTAGCCAAGAAGCTAAAGAGCGCCATACCTTAGTGCATGAGCTCAAAAACCTGCAACGTTTGAATGAGCAAATGACGCGCGAAGCGGTTAATTTGACCCAAGCGTTGAAAGGGGACAACAAGCAGCAAGGTAACTGGGGCGAAGTGGTGCTCGCTAGGGTGCTTGCCGAGTCGGGACTGCGTGAAGGGCACGAATATCAGACTCAGGTGAATTTGCAAAATGAAGCAGGCAAGCGCTACCAACCTGATGTGATTGTTCATCTCCCACAAAACAAACAAGTGGTTGTGGATTCCAAAATGGCGCTAGTCGCCTATGAGCGCTATTTCAACGCCGAAACTGATGCCGAGCGAGATCAGGCTTTGAGTGCGCACTTAGCCGCACTGCGTGCTCACATTAAGGGTTTAAGCATGAAGGACTACCACAAACTCAAAGGTATTCAGAGTTTGGACTATGTGCTGATGTTTATTCCGGTTGAGCCTGCTTTCCAAGTTGCGATTCAAGCCGATCCAAGCTTGATCAAAGACGCGATGGAGCAAAACATCATTTTGGTGAGCCCAACAACGTTGCTGGTGGCACTGCGCACCATTGATAATCTATGGCGCAATGAACGCCAGAATGAAAACGCCAAAATGATTGCGCAGCGCGCGACAAAACTCTACGACAAATTACGATTGTTTGTGGACGACATGGAAGGGCTCGGCGGTGCGCTGGATAAGGCGAATCAAAGCTATCAAGGCGCAATGAACAAGCTTGCCACAGGGCGCGGGAATGTGATTCGTCAAGCCGAAAGCTTTAAGCATCTTGGGGTTGAAATCAAACGACCAATTTCTTCTGACCTCGCACAGTTAGCGCAGAGTGATTCATTTTCAGAAAATGACCCGTTAGTAGAAAGACATCCGGCTGAGGATAAAGTAAACTAATCGCCCGCAGTGCAGTGGGCGATTTTATTTGTCAGCAAACGCCCCGCAGAGAGAAAGCGCTGCCTAAGAGGAATTAGAATGACGGACACAAGTTTGCAATCCAATACAGCGTTAGATAATGAAACCACCCACTTTGGTTTCTCTACAGTGGCAAAAGACGAAAAAGTGACTAAGGTTGCCGAAGTATTCCACTCCGTGGCAACAAAATACGACATCATGAATGACCTGATGTCTGGTGGTATTCACCGCCTTTGGAAGCGCTTCACTATCGATTGTAGTGGCGCTCGCCCTGGCCAACGTATTCTTGACCTAGGTGGTGGTACGGGTGATTTAACGGCGAAATTCTCGCGCATTGTTGGCGATGAAGGCCATGTCATCCTTGCTGATATCAATAATTCAATGCTTAACGTTGGTCGCGATAAACTGCGTGACAACGGTATTGTGGGTAACGTGCATTACGTTCAAGCCAACGCAGAAGAACTGCCGTTCCCTGATGATTATTTTGATGCCATCACCATCAGTTTTTGTTTGCGTAATGTGACTGACAAAGACAAAGCGCTTCGTTCAATGTTCCGCGTACTGAAGCCAGGCGGCCGTCTATTGGTGTTGGAATTTTCAAAACCAGTGCTAGAGCCGTTATCGAAAGTATACGACGCATATTCATTCCACTTGTTGCCGAGAATCGGTGAGCTAGTTGCGAATGACTCAGAGAGTTACCGCTACCTAGCGGAGTCAATCCGTATGCATCCAGACCAAGAAACGCTGGAAGGCATGATGCAAGACGCAGGTTTTGAAAACACCAAATACTACAACTTAACTGGTGGTATTGTGGCTTTGCATCGCGGTTATAAATTCTAAGGGTTAACGGCATGCCATTTGAACCACTTATCACCGCTGTGATTGAAACGTCACTGAATACACTGATCAAAGACGACCCTGCATTGGGCCGTCGTTTAGCGCGTCTAAAAGGTCAAGTTATTCAAGTTCACCTGAAAGAGATCAATAAAACACTGACGTTCGTTTTTAGTCAGCAAATTGATGTGCTCGGTCATTACGAAGGGCAGCCAAACTGCTACTTATCGCTCAACTTGAGCGTGTTGCCAGAGCTGCGTGACCAGGCCAACATCACTCGCCTTATTAAACAAGATAAACTTGAGCTTGAAGGCGATATTCAATTGGCGCAGAAATTCTCTCAGTTGATGGTGGATTGCAAGCCAGATGTTGAAGAGTGGTTGTCTCGCGTGACTGGCGATGTCGCCGCACATACCTTTGTGCAAGGTTCAAAAAACATAGGCAACTTCCTCGCATCTCAAGCAGAGAAACACCAGCGTCATCTTGCGCAAGTAGTGACTGAAGAGTGGAAGTTGGCACCTGCTCCTCTAGAAGTGGCGTATTTTTGCGACCAGGTTGATGAGGTTCGTAGCCAGGCTTCTCGCGTTGAAGCACGCTTGACTGCTTTGCTGAATAAGCTGGATGCAGATAAGCCGGCATTGGAGAAACCATGACGCCAGCAGAACTAAAGCGCTTATACCACATCGCCAAAGTACAACTGGAATACGGCTTAGATGAGCTGCTTCCCGATCACCAACTGACCAAAGCTCCGTTATTACTGCGCAAAAGCCTGTTCTGGATTAAGAACAAGCATCCAGAAAAGCCACTCGGTGAGCGTCTGCGTTTAGCGTTGCAAGAGCTGGGGCCGGTTTGGATTAAGTTCGGCCAGATGATGTCAACGCGCCGTGACTTATTTCCTCCGCATATTGCTGATCCCCTAGCTTTGCTTCAAGACCAAGTGGCGCCATTTGATGGTGAGCTAGCAAAAAAGCAGATGGAGCAAGCATTAGGTGGCCCGTTAGAAAACTGGTTTACCGAGTTTGATATCAAACCACTGGCGTCTGCGTCGATTGCTCAGGTGCATACTGCGCGTTTAAAAGACTCTAACCAAGAAGTGGTATTAAAGGTTATCCGCCCAGATATTCGCCCGGTCATTGATTCAGATCTAAAACTGATGCACCGAATGGCGCGTATAGTCGCCGGAGCGATGCCTGAAGCACGTCGTTTAAAACCAGTTGAAGTCGTGCGTGAGTACGAGAAAACATTGCTTGATGAACTCGACTTGCGACGTGAGGCGGCGAATGCCATTCAGTTGCGCCGCAACTTTGAAGGCAGCGAAGAATTGTATGTTCCTGAAGTTTTTCCTGACTTCAGTAATGAAACTGTCATGGTTTCTGAGCGAATATATGGCATTCAAGTCTCTGATATTGAAGGCTTGAAAGCAAATGGCACCAATATGAAATTGCTCGCGGAGCGCGGCGTGAGTGTGTTCTTCACTCAGGTGTTCCGAGACAGCTTCTTCCATGCCGATATGCATCCGGGGAACGTGTTCGTCAAACCAGAACACCCAGAGAACCCAATGTGGATCGGGCTAGATTGCGGAATCGTTGGTACACTTAATAGTGAAGACAAGCGTTATCTGGCGGAAAACTTCCTGGCGTTTTTCAATCGAGACTACCGCCGAGTGGCGGAGTTACATGTGGACTCAGGATGGGTGCCTGCCGATACCAATGTCGATGAGTTTGAGTTCGCGATTCGTATTGTGTGTGAGCCTATTTTTGCTAAGCCACTGTGCGAAATCTCCTTTGGTCATGTGCTGTTGAATTTGTTCAACACGGCACGTCGATTCAATATGGAGGTTCAGCCACAGCTTGTATTGCTGCAAAAAACGCTGCTGTACGTGGAAGGGCTTGGTAGGCAGTTGTACCCTCAGCTTGATTTGTGGGAGACCGCAAAACCATTCCTTGAAGAATGGATGATGAATCAAGTTGGGCCGCAAGCTTTGGTGAATGCGATTAAAGATCGCGCGCCATTTTGGGCGGAGAAGCTACCGGAACTGCCAGAGCTGCTTTACGATAGCCTGAAACAAGGTAAAGCGATGAACCAACGCATGGATCAGCTTTACCAAGGGTATCGTCAGAGCAAGCGCCAGCAGGCGACAGGAAAGTTTTTATTTGGCGTTGGCGCCACTTTAGTCGTATGCTCGGCAATATTGGTGAACAATGCTTTTGAGCAGCTTTCGTTGGCCAGCGGTATCGCAGGTGTCACATTTTGGCTGCTTAGTTGGCGAGCTTATCGTCAATAGACGTTAAACTCTTGAAATATTTTTGTTTATTTAAAGACCCGAGGTAAAGAGAATGGGTGGTATCAGTGTTTGGCAACTTCTAATCATTGCTGTAATTGTTGTATTGCTATTCGGAACTAAGAAACTACGCGGTATCGGTGGCGATCTGGGTGGTGCCGTTAAGGGCTTCAAAAAAGCGATGAGCGAAGATGAACCTGCGAAAAATGACAAAGACGCAGACTTCGAACCAAAAAGTCTAGAAGAGCAGCAGAAAAAAGAAGCTGCTCCTGAAACGAAAAAAGACAAAGAGCAGGCGTAAAACGTGTTTGATATCGGTTTTTGGGAACTGGTATTAATATCTGTTGTTGGTCTGGTCGTTCTTGGGCCGGAGCGTTTGCCTCATGCTATTCGCAGCGTGTCTCGCTTTATCGGTGCCGCTAAGAGTATGGCAAATAGCGTCAAAGACGAATTGTCACACGAGCTGAAAGTCCAAGAGCTGCAAGAAAACTTGCGCAAAGCAGAGCAAATGGGGATGGATGATTTGTCCCCTGAGTTGAAATCTTCAGTCGAAGAATTGAAGAAGGCAGCGCAATCTGTAAATCGTCCTTACGCAAAGAACACCGATTCAGAGGCTGAGCCTGTAAAAACAGAGCCAGCAGCAGAAAAGGTAGAGAAAGCGGAAGAGAGCAAGGTTACAGCGGCAGATAAGAAAGCCGAATAGTCTCATTAGGAGGAGCTACTAGTGATTGGTAGCTCCTTTTTGATCTGGTTTTTAATAAGAGGTTTGCCATGTCTACCGTCGAGCAGACACAACCTTTAATTAGTCATTTGTTGGAGCTTCGCAACCGACTACTGCGCTCAATTTTGGCAGTGTTGGTGGTGTTTGTCGGACTAATTTATTTCTCTAACCACATTTACGAGTTTGTTTCCGCACCTTTAGTAGAGCGTCTACCTGAAGGCGCGACCATGATTGCTACGGATGTGGCTTCACCCTTTTTCACGCCACTGAAGTTGACGTTAATCGCTTCGGTATTTATTGCGGTGCCGTTTATTTTGTATCAAGTTTGGGCCTTTGTTGCTCCTGGCTTATACAAACATGAGCGTCGTTTGATTATGCCGTTGCTGTTTTCCAGCTCACTGCTGTTTTATTGCGGTGTGGCATTTGCGTATTTTGTGGTGTTTCCACTAGTGTTTGGCTTCTTTACTGCTATCTCATTGGGTGGTGTAGAGTTTGCGACCGACATTTCTAGCTATCTCGATTTTGTACTGGCGCTATTTATGGCGTTTGGTATCGCATTCGAGGTGCCTGTTGCGATTATTTTGTTGTGTTGGACTGGGGCCACTACACCAGAAGATCTAAGACAGAAACGGCCTTATATCATTGTGGCGGCGTTTGTCGTAGGTATGGTGTTAACGCCACCAGACATGATCTCGCAAACCTTACTCGCTATTCCGATGTGTTTACTGTTTGAAGTCGGTTTGTTCTTTGCGCGTTTTTATACGCGTCGAGGCGAAGAGGCAGAAGCGGAAACCGAAGAATAAGTTTACTGTAGATGTAAAAAGCGGCTCAATTGAGCCGCTTTTTTTGCGGTTGGTTTGTTTCTTGGGCTAACTACTTAACTTTCATGACGTAACCACACTTTGTGCATACGTATACTTCCTTGATGCCCAGCAGCTTTTGAAAAAAACTGCGCGGTACGCGTTGTAAGTAAGCACCATGTGTACACACTTCAACTTCCATATTCATGCTGTTTTACATTTGTGCTAATTAATGGGCATAAAGCAGTATAGAAAAAGAATATGTCTAATTGTCGACAGTTTTGCAAAACAGACGAAGTAAAGTGGCGATATGAGAGGTAAGTAGAGTTGCTAGTTAATTATTATGTTTATCAATAACTTTGTGTGGGTTGTTCTATTATTTCAATAGGTTGAATCATTCATTCAATAGTTTAGGTAATAAAAAAGCGACGTTGATTTCGTCGCTTTTTTCAATTTTCGTGAATTAAATATTAAACAGCTTTTTGGCATTTTCAGTCGTTATTGCATCGATAGTTGCGACATCGACATCACGCAAGTCGGCAACACGTTGTGCAACGAGAGAAGTGTAGGCTGGTTCATTACGCTTACCACGGTGCGGTACAGGCGCTAAGTATGGACAATCGGTTTCTAAAATGACCCACTGCATATCCAAATGTGGAATGACTTTATCCATCCCGCCATTCTTAAAGGTCGATACGCCACCCAAGCCTAAGTGGAAGCCTAGCTCATTGATTGCTTGCGCTTCTTCCAAACTGCCTCCAAAACAGTGGAATACACCACGCAGACGACCATCTTGCTCTTGCCTTAGCAAGGTGAGTGTTTCTTCAATCGAATCACGAGTGTGGATAACGACTGGTAAATCCATCTCTTTTGCCCAGTTTAGCTGAGTCACGAATGCCATCTCTTGCTCGGCGCGATAGGTTTTGTCCCAATACAGGTCGATACCAATTTCGCCCACCGCAATAAACTTGTGTTTCTCAAACCAGCCGCGGATGATTTCCAACGTTTGCTCAACGTTGTTATCCACATAGCAAGGGTGGAGTCCCATCATTGAGTGGCACACGTCAGGATATTCCGCTTCGGTTTGTAGCATGGGCTCAATAGAGTCCAGATCGATGTTTGGCAACAGGATCTTATTAATGCCTTGCGCTAAGGCGCGTTGTACTACTTCATCGCGGTCGTTATCAAATTCGCTGGCATAGATGTGCGCGTGGGTATCGATCATCGTTACTCTCTGTGCTTCATGATTGGTTTCGTATTCGAAGTATACTTGAGTGTGAGTGCTGGGTCATTTTCAGTTTTTTTCATTACCTTTTTCCAGATTGTCACTCGCAACATGCATCAAGAGTGATATGATTTTGTTCACCAGATGATTTGATCATCATAACCGTCCAGACAAGGAGAAAATGGTGTCTGTATCAATTCAAGGTCCATTCCCTGCACGCCGTATGCGTCGTTTACGTAAGCACGATTTTAGTCGTCGTTTGATGGCTGAGAACCAACTTTCTGTTAATGATCTGATTTACCCAATGTTCATCCTAATGGGTAAAGATCGTCGTGAGAGCGTGGAGTCCATGCCGGGTGTAGAGCGTTTGTCGATTGATTTAATGCTAGAAGAAGCGCAATACCTTGCAAATCTAGGCGTTCCAGCAATCGCGCTTTTCCCTGTCGTAAACCAAGACGCTAAAAGCTTATGTGCTACTGAAGCCTACAACCCAGAAGGTTTGGTTCAGCGAGCAGTACGAGCGCTTAAAGAACACATTCCTCAAATTGGTGTAATCACAGACGTGGCACTTGACCCATTCACGACGCACGGCCAAGACGGCATCATCGATGAAGATGGCTACGTAATGAATGATGAAACCACGGAAGTACTGGTTAAGCAGGCTTTGTCTCACGCTGAAGCGGGTGCTGACGTTGTCGCGCCTTCAGACATGATGGATGGCCGTATTGGTAAGATCCGCGAAGCATTAGAAAATGCGGGCTACATTCATACACAAATCATGGCTTACTCGGCTAAATACGCATCGAACTACTACGGACCATTCCGTGATGCGGTTGGCTCCTCTTCAAATCTAAAAGGCGGCAACAAGAAAAACTACCAAATGGACCCAGCAAACATTGATGAAGCGATTCACGAAGTGGCGCTAGACATCAATGAAGGTGCGGACATGGTGATGGTTAAACCTGGTATGCCATACTTAGATGTAGTTCGCCGAGTAAAAACTGAACTTCAAGTACCGACATTTGCTTATCAAGTATCTGGCGAGTACGCGATGCATAAAGCGGCGATCATGAATGGCTGGCTCAAAGAGCGCGAAATTGTGATGGAATCACTACTGTGCTTCAAACGTGCAGGTGCTGACGGCATCTTAACGTACTTTGCGAAAGATGTGGCTGAGTGGTTGGCAGAAGAGAATGCACAAACTGCTCAACACCTAAATCGTACTCCGGAAGCGACTGAAGAGTAATTATCGCTCAGTGAGAAACACCAGACCAACAAGAGTTGTTCGTCTGTATATACCCAAGTAACCTCAGGCGGATTACAACAGTAACAATCCAAGGTGCTTGGGTATTTTTATTTTGGAGAAGAGAACAATGACAATGCTGATTCGTGAAGGCACATTGGAAGAAGCACTTCAAGTTGTGGCACGTGTTACCGAATTTTCGAAAGGAGAAACGGTAGACTCCATGACTCAACGTTTAGAAGAGAAAAACTGTTTAATCCTCGTTGCAGAAAAAAATGGCACGATTGTCGGCTTCAAAATAGGTTACGAATTAGAGGATGGTGTTTTCTATAGCTGGTTGGGTGGTGTCGTTCCTGAGGCTCGAAATGAAGGCGTGGCACAATTGCTTTTGGAAGCACAAGAAGATTGGGCGGCTGAGCAAGGCTATAACACGTTAAAAGTGAAATCTCGAAATCAGTTTCCTGCTATGCTTAGATTGTTATTGAAGAATGGCTATATCATTGAAAAATTTGAAGAAAAAATTAATCTTCGTGAATCTCGAGTTCATTTCATTAAAGCGATGTGAAAATAAATGAGATTTTTTCTCATTTAACTGTTGACTACGAAATGAGAATCATTATTATTAAACCTGTCTTAGGGAATGAGGAAGAGTTCACAAGGACGTTGAATGACTTATTAACAGAAGTTGATTAACTGAAAGTTGAGAAGTGATGAAACATTTTTCCGAGAACTTGCACGAATTCTTTTTGACACGACATTGCTCACATTGCTTCCAGTGTAATTTATAGCTTCTTGGTTAAGCTGCTCTATTTACAGAATTTGCTTTACCACTTCTGCTAGGCGACCCCATTCGGGTCGCTTTTTTCTTTTCTACGATTTCTATTTGACGTCACTATTCGTATTTTTTCCACACACGATGATCATTTAAGGATCGTTGATCTTCTCGCCGTTTTATAAAATAAACATTTAAAAACAATAATTTAACTCGCGTGTTTTTTGTGTTTTCTATCATTGGATAACCAGTGGATAATTTCTATAAACAGAGTTATCCACAGGGTGAGGTTATCTTCGTGAATAAAATCGAAAAATTTACGCGACCTAGATCGAGCGAACAAGATAGATTCGGATCAGCAGTCATGGCATCCTAGGCAGATCTCTCAAGTACTGAATTGGATACAGACAATTATGGCAAGTATTCCTGAAAATCCGTTGATCCTTATCGACGGCTCTTCTTACCTATATCGCGCTTTTCACGCCTACCCGGGCACCATGAGTAATGGTGAAATTCCAACTAATGCCGTTTACGGTGTCGTGAACATGTTACGCAGCATGATGCGTCAGTTTGCGTCTGAGCGCATCGCGGTGGTTTTCGATGCGAAGGGAAAAACCTTCCGTGATGATATGTATGCAGAATACAAAGCTAATCGTCCGCCAATGCCGGATGATCTGCGTTGCCAAATTGAACCATTGCACAATGTTATTCGCGCGATGGGTTTACCACTGATCTGCGTTCCTGGTGTCGAAGCAGATGACGTCATTGGTACGTTGGCGCATCAAGCATCACAAAAAGGCATGCCTGTATTGATCAGTACTGGTGATAAAGACATGGCGCAGTTGGTGGATGATAATATTACCTTGATCAACACCATGACGAACGTCGTGATGGATCGTGAAGGTGTGGTTGAAAAGTTTGGCATTCCACCTGAGTTAATCATCGACTACCTAGCGCTGATGGGCGATAAAGTAGATAACATCCCTGGTGTACCAGGCGTGGGTGACAAAACCGCGACTGCACTACTGCAAGGTATTGGTGGTCTGACGAAGTTGTATGAAAATCTCGATGACATTGCTGCGCTTGGCTTCCGTGGTTCTAAAACCATGGCGAAGAAGCTCATCGATAACAAAGAAAATGCCATGCTGTCGTACGAGCTCGCGACCATTAAATTGGATGTTGAACTTGAAGAAACGCCAGAATCACTGCTGAAAGCGGAACCAAATAAAGACGAACTAGTGAAGTTGTATGGTCAACTGACGTTTAAATCTTGGTTGAACGAGCTACTTGAAGGCGGTTCTGGATCGGTAGAAGCTGTTGAGCTTGCTGGCTCTGCTCAAGCCTCTGCTTCTCATGCTGAGATGGAAACTTCCGCAGTGACAATCGACCGCAGCCAATATGAAACGATTCTGGATGAAGAAACCTTCAATGCGTGGCTAGACAAACTTCAAACGGCCGAGTTGTTTGCGTTTGATACGGAAACCGACAACCTAGATTACATGCTAGCGAACCTGGTTGGTTTGTCATTCGCTGTCGATGAAGGCATTGCCGCTTATGTGCCTGTTGCACATGACTACCTAGATGCACCTGAACAGCTTGATCGTGATTGGGTTCTAGGACAGCTTAAGCCAATTCTTGAAGATGCAGCGAAAGCAAAAGTTGGTCAAAACTTAAAGTATGATGCGTCTGTATTGGCTCGTTATGACATTGAGCTAAAAGGTATCAAGCACGACACGATGTTGGAATCGTACATTTACAACAGTGTCGGCGGTAAACACGATATGGACAGCTTGGCGCTGCGCTTCCTACAGCATAGTTGCATTTCTTTTGAGCAAATTGCAGGTAAAGGCAAAAATCAGCTTACGTTTAACCAAATCGAGTTGGAACAAGCATCGCCATACGCGGCAGAAGATGCGGATGTGACCCTTCGTCTGCACAATCGCTTGTTTGCGAATATCGAGCAGGATGAAAGCCTGAAGACAGTGTACGAAGAGATTGAAATGCCGTTGGTGCCAGTTCTTTCGCGCATTGAACGCACCGGGGTCTTTATTGACGAAATGAAGCTGAGTGCGCAGTCGGTAGAGATTACCGCTCGCCTTGATGAGCTTGAAAAGAAAGCGTATGAAATTGCAGAGCAAGAGTTCAACATGAACTCGCCAAAGCAATTACAAGCCATCCTATTTGAAAAAATGGGTTTACCGGTGGTGAAGAAAACGCCATCAGGTACACCATCGACGAATGAAGAAGTGCTGCAAGAGCTTGCCTTAGATTACCCACTGCCAAAATTAATTTTGGAATATCGCGGTTTGGCGAAGCTTAAATCGACGTACACGGATAAGCTGCCGAAGATGATCAACCCAACAACAGGGCGTGTGCATACTTCTTACCATCAAGCGGTAACCGCAACAGGTCGTCTATCTTCTACCGATCCGAACTTACAGAACATTCCAATTCGTAACGAAGCCGGCCGTCGTATTCGCCAAGCGTTTGTCGCACCAGCTGGCCATAAAATCTTAGCGGTCGACTACTCGCAAATCGAACTGCGCATCATGGCGCACCTTTCTGGCGACCAAGCGTTATTAGATGCCTTCCGTGATGGTAAAGACATTCACGCGGCAACTGCGGCAGAAATTATGGGTCTGGATATTGAACAAGTATCGAGCGAGCAGCGTCGTCGTGCTAAAGCCGTTAACTTCGGGCTTATCTATGGCATGAGTGCATTTGGTTTGGCGAAGCAGCTTGGTATCCCTCGCGGCGAAGCACAAGCCTACATGGATAAATACTTTGAGCGTTACCCTGGCGTTATGCAGTACATGGAAGACACGCGCAGCACGGCTGCAGATAAGGGCTATGTTGAAACGATTTTTGGTCGACGTTTGCATTTACCAGAAATCAAATCGCGCAACGGGATGCGTCGTAAAGCTGCTGAACGTGCGGCAATCAACGCACCGATGCAAGGTACGGCTGCGGACATCATTAAGAAAGCGATGCTGTTGGTTGATCAGTGGATTCAGGAAGAAGGCAATGGCCGTGTGAAGTTGTTAATGCAAGTACACGATGAATTGGTCTTTGAAGTTGAAGAGTCATCATTGTCCGAAATTGAAAGTAAAGTACAGAAATTGATGGAATCTGCAGCAGAGCTAAAAGTACCGTTGGTTGCAGAAGCAGGGCACGGTGACAACTGGGATCAAGCTCATTAGTCACTTTTAGACCAAAATAACCAATTAATTATGAGCCAGCGCACAAACGCTGGCTTTTTTTTGCGATTAAAAAAGCTAGCGCAAAGTTAACTTTGATGTTGCTTAATAAAAATTTCATGAAAAAAAACTACAAAAATTCTTTGCAATTCTGACCAATTGTTGTACATTAATACTCGTAGGGTACAGAGGTAAGATGTTCTATCTTTCAGACCTTTTGTTTCACGTTATTGGATTAGGCTGATTCAGCCGCCCCAGTCAGCTTTTGACTGGGGCGTTTTTTATTGGGCGAAAGAAAATTTTTCTTTTTGTTCAATGTGTTGGGTTGGTAACGACTTGTCTTTATATTTCTCCCACCTTTAACCTATTGTCTACACTCCAATTTTCTTCAAAAACTCGCAAACTATTCAGTCTGTAAATTTATGCCAATCACACTATGATTTTTTCTTGAAGGAAACTAAGTTGACGTGAAAGTGGGTAGATTTCTGTCTAACTTGTTGAATTGTATTTTCTTTATTGGTTATGGTTGTGAGTTAATTAAGCGAAAGCTAAAGTTAGGCGGCTTTTTAAGCTATTGAAATCATCCGATAGTTCAGCAATGCTTCGTCACATAACAATAATTACCAATTTTTCTCTCCCGTTATCCCTGCCAGGAAGGTGGGGATTTTTATTGCCTGTTATTTAGCTCAGATAAACAAAAGCCCCACCAAATGGTAGGGCCGTGTCGAAAAAATTTAACAAATATTGTTAATTATTCTTCGTCGCTTGCTGGGGTATCCAGTTCGCCTTCTTCTATCAGGTGTGCGAGCGCCGGTGCAAACCAGGTATCTAGTTTTGCACGCAGCTGATCAACGCCTAATCCTTTAAGGGAAGAGAACACATCAACGGAAACGTCGCCACCGAAAGTTTCCACTTGTTTGCGAACTTTCAGCAGGGTTTGTTTGCGTGCGCCACTTTTTAGTTTATCTGCTTTGGTTAGCAAAACTTGCACAGGAATGTGGCTATCGATGGCCCAGAAAATCATTTGCTGGTCGAGATCTTTCATTGGATGACGAATGTCCATCAGAACCACTAAGCCTTTTAGGCACTCGCGTTTCTGTAGGTATTCACCTAAAGATTTCTGCCATTTGTTTTTCATCTCTACCGGTACTTGAGCAAAACCGTATCCAGGTAGATCGACAATGTGACAACCTTCTTCTACTTTGAAAAGGTTGATTAATTGCGTACGACCAGGTGTCTTTGATGTCTTGGCTAAGCTTTTTTGATTAGTTAGACGGTTAAGTGCACTCGATTTACCAGCGTTTGAGCGTCCTGCAAACGCAATTTCGACACCTTCGTCTTCCGGTAGGTGACGAATATCGGGTGCGCTGGTGATGAAATGCGTATTTTGGTAATGAATTTTTACGCTCACTGTTAACTCCATCTCGACTTTGTGTAGTCGATTGATTACTTTTTTGTGAAAATGTGTAAAATAACCGTGCTCGGCATAAGGTCGCCTATTGTACCATGAGTGTACGCGGTATGTTCACATTCCGTGGTACTGGAAGCTTGATAATTATAATGGAATGTCATGAAGAAATTAGCGCTAATTTTGAGTCTTTTAGCCAGTTGCTCAGTATGGGCCCAAGGTAATATTGAGGCTGGTAAAGCAAAATCACAAACCTGTGTCGCCTGTCACGGAGCAGATGGCAACAGTGCAATAACAACGTACCCGAAACTCGCAGGCCAACACGCTAAGTATCTTGAGAAGCAGTTAAAAGAACTTAAGCTAGGCATGACAAGTGGTGGTAAACAAGGTCGTTACGATCCTGTAATGAGTGGTATGGCAATGCCACTGAGCGATGAAGATATCGCAGACCTATCTGCTTACTACGCTTCGCTACCAGTTTCAGAAAACTCAACACCTGAAGATGTGGTAGCAAAAGGCAAAACGCTTTATACCGCTGGTGATGCCGAGCGTGGCCTAACCGCATGTATTGCATGTCATGGTCCTCGTGGCAATGGTACTGAGCTTTCAGGTTTCCCGAAAATTTCTGGTCAGCATGCTGACTACATCAAAGCTCAGCTAGAAAAATTCCGTGATGGCGACCGTGGTAATGATATGAATGCCATGATGCGCGACATCGCGAAGAAAATGACAGACGAAGATATCGAAGTACTGTCAAAATACGTTGGCGGTCTGCACTAATATACCTAAATCGCTCAAGATCCTGCATCTTGAGCTGGTTGGGTAGATGTCCCTACATCGTTCGAGCAACTTGTACAAAAATGCCCTAGTGAATCCACTAGGGCATTTTTGTTCGTGACAGATATCACAGTCGAGTTTGGATGCGAAAGCGATAGTTAGCTCGGTAGTTTGTGAGACATTTGCCATACTTGATGTTGGCTTTTTCTTGTTGGTGTTTTTAAGTTTTTGATTAAATGATAATTTTGATGTTTTAGAAAAATAGGCGGATTATTTTTTCAATCCATTACTTGTGAGCACCGCGGGATGGCGTAAAGTAGAAGTTGTTCACAGGGGGTGAATGTAAGGATTTAAGACCACGGTTTAGGTCTCCAAGGATGTAGCTCGGATGCTTGGTGATTTAGAAAGGGATTTAGATAGGTAGGGAGCCTATCTGATAAGGATGGTCATCTCGTCTGACGGTTAAGACAGTGAAACGGATCAGGCACAGGAAGTTGCTCAGTAGACAGGAAGTAAACGGATAGCCAAAACTCATCAGGAAGATGAAAAACAACTCTTTTTGGCAGGGAAAGCTCGAAAAACAAAGGGAATATTGATGCACCAAATGCGTGCAACACAGTTTCGCCACTTGATGGCACTTAGAAAGCGACAGTCTGACTGTCGCTTTTTTTATATTCTTTTCCCTTGGTAAGTCGCAATCTGAATTACGATTACTGCACTTATTTACTTCGATGGGTTGTAAACAAAGTTTTTTAACAAAAATTGCTGAAAAAATGCTCAGCAACACTCCAATCTGAGTTCACTTTCTGGTATGTTTCGCATCCCTGTTTGAGGAAGTCAGCATGCATACCTGTCCTTTATGCCAAAATCAGCGTACTCACCACTATTTTGAAGATAAGCGACGTGAATATCTTCAATGTGAGCAGTGCAGTTTGGTGTTTGTGAATCCAGACCAACGTTTGGATGCGGAAACCGAAAAAGCTCATTATGATTTGCATGAGAACAACCCTGAAGATTTAGGTTACCGACGCTTTTTGTCGCGTATTGCTGACCCGATCACAGAGCGAATTTCTCCACAATCAAATGGTATCGACTTTGGTTGTGGTCCTGGCCCAACGCTCTCCTTGATGCTGGAAGAGGCGGGGCACAACATGGCGTTGTACGATCTCTACTACCACCCTGATACGTCGGTTTTAGAAAAAACGTATGACTTCATGACAGCAACAGAGGTGATAGAGCACCTCTACCACCCAGATTTGGTGTGGAAGCAATGGTTGAATTTAGTTAAGCCAGGGGGCTGGATAGGCCTGATGACGAAAATGGTTATCGACGTGGAGGCTTTCAAATCATGGCATTATAAGAACGATCTCACTCATGTAGTGTTCTTTAGTCGTGACACGTTCCAGTTCCTAGCAGAGCGGGATAAGCTCGAACTCGAATTTATTGGTAATGATGTAATTTTACTGAGGAAACCCCAGTAATGAGCCGTAGTAAAAAATCTAGAAAGCCAGGTGCCGCTGGCGCACCTGAGTTTGTTGTAACTCGTAACCGTACAGAATCTGATGTGGAAGGCCGCCTACGCAAGCGTGCTAAAAAGCGCAAAGGCTTGAAAACGGGTAACCGTAACTCAGAGGTTAACGAGCAGAAAAAGCAAGCTGCTGCACAAAACCGCGACCCGCGTTTAGGCAGTAAAAAGAAAATTCCTCTGGTTGTTGAGCCTGCGAAGAAAATGACGAAGCAAGAGCGTCGTTTGTCGGCAGAGCAAGAACTAGAGATGCTAGAAAATGACGCGCAATTGAACGTGTTGCTAGACCGTATTGAAGCGGGTGAAAACCTAGGCACAGGTCTACAGAAATACGTCGATGAGAAGCTCGACCGCATTGAGAAGCTAATGGACCAACTAGGTTTGTTGGAACCTGAAGAAGAGGAAGACTTCACTGCTCCTGCTGAGAAAAGCACGCGCAATGATGATGACTTGCTGGCAGATTTCGACGACATTAACTTCGACGACTACAAAGGATAATTAAGCTATGAATGTAACCTTATTAGCTATTGCTGGTGTTGTGATTATCATCGCACTTGCTTCTTATGCAGGTTACCTTCTGCTTCAATTGAAAAAGCAAAAGGAATTGCAGCTAAAGCATCAAAAATTGGCGATAGATAAACGTAACGCCAACATTTTTGAGAATGTGCATACCTTGTGTCAGGCGGGTATTCAAGGCCAATGCGATTTATCTGAAATCAGTATTCGTGTGTATAACATCATGGATTATGTACAAGGTGAAGACCGTGTCGATTTCGATAAAACGTACCCTGCAATTTCTGAGCTTTACCATATCGTGAAAGATATGGCGCGTGGTGAAGAACGCCAACAACTTGCCAAGAAAGAGCGTATGCAACAGAACTTGACGCGTCATAAAGCGGAAAGCCGCCTCACTGATGCGATCATTGAGGAGCTCAAAGTGTTGCAGAAAAACGTCCAGCCACTGAATAATCAAATCAATATTCAGATGATTTAATAGTTACCCCCAATGGTTTCCTTATGACTGTTGGGGGTATCGTGATCACGCTAGCACTTCTTTAGTTTTATAATTAAAAAGCCAGTCGGCGTTGCCACGCTTGTCATCGTCGTATGGCAAAATAGCGGCTCTGAATATCGGGTGACGGCTTTCGTTGCCCTAGCATTTAACGGAAAGTACCACCATGTCGAATCAACACACTGAATCGAAGCAGCAAATCGTCTGGGATCAAGCGGTATTGGATAAGTACAACTATTCCGGTCCTCGCTACACGTCGTACCCAACGGCGCTGGAGTTCCATGAAGCGTTCACCATTTCTGATTATGATATGGCATGCACTCAGTACCCAGACCGCCCATTATCGCTGTACGTGCACATTCCGTTCTGTCACAAGCTTTGTTACTACTGTGGTTGTAATAAAGTCATTACGCGCCACTCGCACAAAGCGGACGAATACCTCGATGTGCTTGAGCATGAGATTCGTCAACGTGCAGCCTTATTGGTGGGCAGAACGGTCACGCAATTGCACTTTGGTGGTGGTACGCCAACGTTCCTTTCTGAAAAGCAAATTACACGCGTAATGAGCCTGTTGCGCCAAGAGTTTACCTTTAGCAGTGATGCTGAAATCAGTATCGAAGTTGACCCGCGTGAAATTCAGATCACCATGTTGGATCACCTGCGTAGCGAAGGCTTTAACCGCTTGAGCATCGGTGTTCAGGACTTCAACAAAGAAGTGCAAAAACTGGTGAACCGTGAGCAAGATGAAGAGTTCATCTTTGCGATGGTTGCGCGCGCAAAAGAGTTGGGTTTCCGTTCGACAAACCTAGATTTGATCTACGGCTTGCCAAAGCAAACCAAAGTCTCTTTTGCCAAGACGTTAGAACAAGTACTGGAAATGCAGCCGGGCCGTCTGTCCGTATTTAACTACGCGCACATGCCACAGCTATTTGCAGCGCAGCGTAAGATTAAAGACGAAGATCTGCCTAAAGCAGAAGAGAAGATGGCGATTCTGCAAGACACCATCGCGACACTGACTGGTGCTGGCTACCAGTTCATCGGTATGGACCATTTTGCATTGCCTGATGACGAACTTGCCGTTGCTCAGCGCGAAGGTATTTTGCATCGCAACTTCCAAGGCTACACCACGCAAGGTGAATGTGATTTGGTTGGCTTTGGTGTCTCTGCAATCTCGATGATCGGCGATGCATACGCGCAAAACCAGAAAGAGCTGAAGAAATACTACGCTCAAGTCAACGAACTTCGTCACGCACTGTGGAAAGGGGTCTCGCTGGACTCTGATGATTTGCTACGTCGCGAAGTGATCAAGCAGCTGATTTGTAATTTTAAACTAGACAAGAAAGCGATCGAGTCTGAGTTTAAAGTGAAGTTTGATCAGTACTTTAAAGAAGACTTGCAGCTACTTCAGACCTTCATCAACGATGAGCTGGTGGAAGTGGATGACAATGAAATTCGTGTGACGCTGCGAGGTCGTTTGCTGATCCGTAATATTTGTATGAGCTTCGATAAGTACCTGCGAGCGAAGGCGCGTCAGCAACAATTCTCTCGTGTTATCTAATCATAGACGCCGATTCAAGATATAAAAAATGCCAGCAGATGCTGGCATTTTTTATGTTTTCGCTGGATTTAAGCGCGATCTTTTACTTTTGCTTTCAGTTCCGCTTTTTCTGCTTCTGAAAGGAAAGCAATCTCAAGACCATTGATTTGTGCTTGGCGAATCTGGTCTTGGCTCAGACCAGCTGCTGGTGCCGCTACTTCGTATTCGTATGGCAGTTCGATGCCTTCTACCGCTGGATCGTCAGTGTTCAGACACGCAAGAACGCCATGCTCTAGGAACTGTTTGAGAGGGTGGTTTTCTAACGTTTCTACCGTACTTGTTTGGTAGTTTGATGTTAGGCAAGACTCAATACCAATGCGGTTTTCTGCTAGGTAATCCATCAGTTTTGGATCGTGGATCGCTTTTACGCCGTGGCCGATACGAGTTGCGCCCAGCTCATTGATTGCTTGCCACATGCTCTCTGCACCTGCTGCTTCACCAGCATGAACCGTTACCCCAAGGCCAGCATCGCGTACTTGCTTGAAGTGAGATACAAAGCGATCACCCGGTTGGCCCAGTTCGTCACCCGCCAAGTCGACGGCAACGATGTGATCTTTTTGGCTCAGAATGCCGTCCAGTTCTTGTTGGCACGCGTCGGTGCCAAATGTGCGGCTCATGATGCCGATCAGGTTGGCTTTCACGCCAAAATCGCGCATACCCGCTTGCACGCCGTCCACGACTGCTTCAACAACACCCGCTACTGGTAACTTGTGTTTCATTGCCATGTAGTATGGTGAGAAACGCAGTTCAGTGTAATCGATTTGAGCGTTTAGTGCGTCTTCTACGTTTTCGTACGCCACACGACGACATGCATCTAGGTCGCCCAGTACCGCAACACCCCAGTCGAGCTTAGAAAGGAAAGCAACAAGAGAGGGTTCCGCTTCGACAATTTGAACGTGAGGAGTTAGAGACTCAATATCGTACGCTGGCAGAGCAATACCAAATTTTTGGCCAAGCTCAAGAATCGTTTTAGTACGAATGTTACCGTCTAGGTGGCGGTGCAAATCAGTAAGAGGAAGGTTCTTCGTTATCATTATGTCGATCCGGATAGTTATGAACTGGAACAGGGCCCAAACATCATCTGTGACAATACATGGGTAAGATTTGCAGTTAAGTATAAATAACAGTTAGGTAGATTGTCAGTAGAGGATGACTAGGAAATCAACGATTCTCGCTCTTTTCTACTTCATGTTAACCAAATGTGTTGGCCACTCTTCTAGTGGCATTGGACGGCTGTAATAGAAGCCTTGCACTTGGTTGCAGCCTAAAGAGCGTAGTAATTGTGCTTGATTGCTATCCTCTACGCCTTCTGCGACGACATTGGTTTTGAGGCCCGCGGTGATATTGATGACCGCAGCAACGACCGAACTGTCTAAGTTTTCTTGCGTGAGTTGATTGATGAAGGTGCGATCAATCTTCAAACAAGTAAATGGCAGTGAGTGAAGATAACCCAGTGATGAGTAACCGGTACCGAAATCATCGATCGCGATACCAATCCCCATATCACGCAGTTTGGTCATATTTTCCAGTGTGGTTGGTGCGCTATCAATAATGCGCGACTCGGTGATCTCCAGTGTTAGGTTACTGGCGGGTAATTTTGTGATATCCAATACGTTGGTCACCGTATCGACAAAATCAGGGCAGGACAGTTGATTAACGGAGATGTTCACATGCAGTTGGAAGTCTGATGGCCACTGATTACTTTGAATGGCTTGGTATGTATCGCGGCAAGCTTGTAACAGAATTTGTTGGCCAATGGCTTTGATCATGCCGCTTTCTTCTGCGATTGGAATAAAATCTAATGGTGACACCATTCCTGAGTCACTGTGCCAGCGCGCCAGCGCTTCTGCGCCACACACATTACCACTAGCGAGATCCACAATAGGTTGATAATGAGGGACAAACTCTTGGTTTTCGATGCCAGTTTGAATCTTAGTCAGCATTTGGGTGCGGAACTTTGAAGCGCTTGCCAGTTCAGGGCTGTAATGACAGACACCGGTCAGTGAGTCTTGCTTGGCGTAGCTTAATGCGATGCTGGCGTTGCGAAGCCACAGCGGCATGGTTTCATTTGGTTGGGTTTGCACAATGCCAAGTGAAATCTTCATCACTACATTCTCACCTTCCACCATAAATGGGGTGGAAAAGAGTTGCTGTAATCGACGCTCGGTTTGTTTAACTTTGGCTTCAGTATCGGCGTTTGAGAGAAACACTGCGAACTCATCACCGCCAATCCGAGCCAGTAACGCGTTATCACTAAACTCTTGTTTTAGCCTTTCTGCGATGCTGACCAACAGTTGATCACCGTTATGATGACCCACACTGTCGTTGATATCTCTAAATTTGTTGATACCAAGTAAAAATAAACTGCCGTGGCACAGGTGAGATTGGTTCTCACAGATTTCGACCAAGCCCTGACGACTGTATAAGCGTGTCAGAGAGTCATAAACCAACTGCTCACGCAACGCTTTAAATGAGGCTCTGAGGTTACTCGTCATCTCATTAAAGGCATGCACAAGTACCGTTGTCTCATACACATAACCAGGTTTTGGCATACTGCTGTCCCAATCGCCATTCGCAAGGTGTTGGGCGGCGTCGGCCGTCGCGTTAATCGGTCTGGTGACTCGGTTGAAAATGATCCAACTGATGGCGATACCAAATAAGCTGACGATAAACCCGACCAGCCAACTCTTTTGTTGGCTTTTCGGCAATGTACCCAGCAACTCGGATTCAGATATAGAGGTGCCAATAAACCATGTTAAACCGTTTTGATCTCGGTATGGGGTTAGTCGGCTGAAAATACGTTGGCCGTCATGCTCAAATGAAAAGGTGTAAGGTTGCTTAGTATTGTTGAGATCAAACGACCGAACGCGGTTCGCACTGATTTTGATGATCGGATCTGCGTTTTCAGCCGCAAACAAACGCTGCCCTTTATCAGAAAACTTTGTACCCCATGAGATGACGCTTCCCGGGCCTGAGTGAGCGATTAAACGATGCTCTGGGTCCATGATGTAGACCGAAGCTTTGGTGTTGTATTTTAACTCACGTAGAAATTCGTTAAATGTGTTGATGCGAATGTCTGTCACCAACACGCCAGCAAATTGGTCGTGTTTATACACTGGTGTCATGGCTGACAGCGTAATATCCTGGCGTTCATCGGCATTCGTATAAATCTCAGACCACATCGAGGTTTGAGTCTCAGCGACGGGCGTATACCATGGGCGAGTGCGAGGATCGTATGGAGAGATAACCGTTCGAATGCTATTACTCACATGGTTGGTGCCATAAATAATCAGATCACCATCGGTATATCGATCTTGAACCATTAAGGTGTAATCGTCGGAAAGCTCGCGGCGGAACCCGGCAAAGTCACCGCTTTCTGAACCAAATGCGATGACATCCAACTGCGGTATCGATTGGTAAAGGTTTTTGAATGCACTCAGCAGGTAGCTTTGAATATCTGAGGTGTCGTGAGGGTGATAAAGGTTGTGATAGCTGACGTTATGCGCGAGAGCCATAACCGCAGTAAACGGCTTGCGCAGATAGCTATTAAGGTGGTCGTGGACACTTTCGGTTAACACGGAAAGTTGTTTGTCGCTGATATCTGTGACCACTTCTTCGTAGCTTTGCTTTTGGACGTAGACAATGACACCGATCGCCAGTAAGAAGATCATGACAAATGGAATGAGAACAGCGGTACGCAGTGTAATTTGAGTCGTAGCAGTAGACATTGCCTAATCACATAGATGGTGGTGCGCCACAATTGTACTGATATTTTTGTTAATATCGAGTGACAAACGACTCTCGTTGTTAACGCACCACGTAAGTGATTGTCAGTACAATTCTTTTAATTTTCTGGTAAGCGTGTTTCGCCCCCAGCCTAATACTTTAGCGGCATCTTGCTTGTGACCTTTAGTGTGCTCCAAAGCGGCCTCTAATAAAATGCGCTCAAATTCTGGTAAAGCATAAGAAAGCAGTTCTTTATCTCCTGCCGCGAGTGATTGACGTGCCCAATCCGCCAATTGTTCTTGCCAGCTGCCATGCTCAGAGTCCGAAATGGATTTTTTCTCTTCGAGCAGTTCGCTTGGTAAGTCGTTTGGCAATACCTCGCTACCACTGGCCATGACGGTTAACCAACGGCAAATATTCTCTAATTGACGCACGTTGCCCGGCCAATCAAGGCGGTTAAGAATTTCAACGGTCGACGGATGCAGAGTTTTGGTTTCGACCCCCAGCTCATCAGCCGCTCGGATAAGAAAATGCTGCGTAAGTTTTTCGATGTCCTGCTTACGTTCACGCAATGCCGGAATCTGCACTCGAATCACGTTCAAGCGATGGAATAAATCTTCACGGAAATCGCCTTCATGCACCAGCTTTTCTAAATTCTGGTGTGTTGCCGCGACAATCCTTACGTCGACGCTGATTGGGGAGTGACCGCCCACTCGATAAAACTGTCCATCGGCCAGAACACGCAGCAAACGGGTTTGAATATCTAACGGCATGTCACCGATTTCGTCTAAAAATAGGGTGCCGCCATTGGCTTGTTCGAATCGACCCTGACGAACATTGTTCGCCCCGGTAAATGCCCCTTTTTCATGACCAAACAACTCTGACTCAATCAGATCTTTGGGAATCGCCGCCATATTGAGTGCAATAAAAGGTTTGTTGGCGCGAGGACTATGGCGGTGCAACGCATGAGCAACGAGCTCTTTACCCGTGCCCGATTCACCGTTAATCAATACTGAAATTGAGGAGCGAGAAAGACGGCCAATGGCGCGAAATACTTCTTGCATGGCTGGCGCTTCACCGATGATTTCTGGCGTTTCTGCTGGAATGTCTTCTGGAGAGAGTTGCTCACGTTTATTTTCGTGACTGTGTGCAATCGCTCGCTCAACTAACGTTAAGGTTTCATCGATATCAAAAGGTTTTGGTAAGTATTCAAAGGCGCCTTTTTGGTACGCATTCACTGCCGCATCCAAATCTGAGTGGGCGGTCATGATAATCACGGGAAGGTCTGGGTAATCGCGCTGTACTTGTTTTAGCAGCTCTAATCCATCAATGCCCGGCATGCGAATGTCCGATACCAGCACATCTGGTACTTCGCGTTCGAGCGCCATCAAAACGCTTTCCCCATCGGCATAGGTTTCGCATTTTATGTTGGCAGAGGAGAGCGTTTTCTCCATCACCCAGCGAATGGAACTGTCGTCATCAACGACCCAAACATATCCTTTACTCATGTAGTAATCCTTGCAGCAAACCGAAAAATTGATGCGACTTGAAGTCCATTAGCGCAATCAGATCGGCAAATAAATAGTAAATGTTGTGTGACCAGGCCAGCTTTCTACGTCTATTTTTCCATTGTGCTGGTCGATCAAATTTTGTGAAATAGACAGCCCTAAGCCAGTTCCTCCCTCGCGGCCACTGACCATGGGATAGAACAGCGTGTCTTGTAATTCCGGTGGAATGCCTGGGCCGTTGTCTGTGATTTCGACACGCGCAGCGAGTTTACAGCGTTTGCCGTGAATATTAGCTTGATGCACCGTTCTGGTGCGAATGGTGATTTTACCGTGTTCTTGATGGCTAAGAATTTGCGCCGCATTACTGACGATATTAAGCATCGCCTGTTCGATTTGGTCCGCATCCATCAAAATTTCTGGCAAGCTCGGGTCGTAATCGCGTTCAATCACGATTGAACGTTGCGATTCTAGTTCAACCAACTGGCGGACCTTTTCCAGAATTTGATGCAAGTTTTCTTGTGTCTTCTTACCTGGCTTTTGTGGCCCGAGTAATCGATCAACGAGCGCTCTTAAACGGTCGGCTTGCTCAATAATGATGTGCGTATACTCGGTGAGAGAGGGATCTGGCAGCATTTTTTCTAGCAATTGCGCTGCACCACGTAATCCACCTAGCGGGTTTTTGATCTCATGTGCAAGCCCTCGGACTAACAGTTTCGCCGCTTGTTGCTGGGCGTGCTGGTTCAGTTCTTGAGAGAGTCGGCGCTGTTGATCAATTTTGCGCATCTCGACGAGTAACATCAGTTGTTTTTGCCAAGTGATTGGGCTAACTGTCACCTCTAGCATTAAGGGGCGGCCATCAACAACGAAAGTGACGTCACTGTCGGTGATGCTTTGGCCACTTTGCAATGGTTGAGTGAGCAGCGCGAGATCCAGCGACGCATGTTGAATCAATTGAGAAAGCGATTGTTCAACAATACGTTTCGCGCTTTGAGAAAACAGCAACTCGGCAGCCGGATTGGCATAACGGATAGCCAATCCATCATCAAGAATCAGCGTTGCTGTCACCATGTTATTGAGAATGGCACTAGGAAGACTGGTATCCACATTACGTCCTTGTTTTGCTTTAAGATTGTGCGTTGCACAATAATGGTGCAATTGAACGTTAAGTATGGCGAATAAATCTCAGAAGAAAAAGTGAAAAGCACCGCAGTGATGCTATTTTTTTCACCAGATATTCTATTTTGCCCCTTTTACGGTCGGCTTAACACTTGCTCTATGTAAATGCACCGTTATAGGGCTAGTAGATGCAATAAGCTTGCCGCTTCTTTTCGCGTGCACGGCCAGTGTGTGGGTGCCTCGGTCAATATTGTTTAACTGCCACATCATATGGCTTTGTGGCGCACCATAAGGTTTTCCGTCGAGCAGCAGTTGCAACTGTTCGCAGATACCAAGCTTGCGATTGGTTTCCAGTTGAATATTGATGATGCCTCGGTTGCTGCGGATGGTTTCGTTATGTTGAGGAGTCAGCATCGAGAGCTTTAATGGGAGAGGTTTATCGGTTTTCTTTTCCGGCTTGTCTTGTGGCTCTTTCGATAGCTTGGTCTGAGGGGCGAGTGATTCCGTGCTTTCTACCTTAGGAGCCGGTGCGCTGGCTTCAAGGTTTGGCAGCGCGATGGCTTTTGCACCTTGGTTTGGCGTATCACTAAAATGAACCACGCCATTTTCATCTACCCATGTATAAGCAACCTGCGCTGATGCGATGGAGACGATTAACAATCCGCTGAGAGCACATAGCGATGGAATAAGCTGAACTTTCATTGCTCACCTTCTTTTGATCGATGATTTCACGTTTCAATGGCTTAGCTCTTTGACCTACAAGGTAAAAAGTCCAAGCGTATTTTTATTATCCCCTCATGTTAAACGTCGAATCTTGACTGACGAATACAAAAAAGGCCCGCCTGCGAGGCGAGCCTAATATTTTGTTGCTGTGTTTACATTTTACACAGTGTCGACCTTATACAGAGTAGTAAAGTTCGAACTCAACTGGGTGAGTTGTCATGTTCACGCGCTCTACGTCCTGAGATTTCAGTTCGATGTAAGAGTCGATGAAGTCGTCAGAGAATACACCACCCGCTGTTAGGAATTCACGGTCAGCATCTAGCTCTGCTAGTGCGTCTTTCAGTGAGTATGCAACCGTTGGGATTTCTGCTGCTTCTTCTGCTGGTAGATCGTAAAGGTCTTTATCCATGGCTTCGCCTGGGTGGATCTTGTTCTTAATACCGTCAAGACCAGCCATTAGCATTGATGCAAAGCATAGGTATGGGTTAGCCGCTGGGTCACCAAAGCGAACTTCGATACGACGTGCTTTCGGGCTTGGTACCACAGGGATACGGATTGAAGCAGAGCGGTTACGTGCAGAGTAAGCAAGCATAACTGGCGCTTCGAAGCCTGGTACAAGACGTTTGTACGAGTTTGTTGATGGGTTAGCAAATGCGTTGATTGCACGAGCGTGTTTGATGATACCGCCAATGTAGTAAAGCGCCATTTCAGATAGACCGCCGTACTTGTCACCAGCAAATAGGTTTACACCATCTTTCGCTAGAGATTGGTGAACGTGCATACCGCTACCGTTGTCACCAACAAGTGGTTTAGGCATGAATGTTGCCGTTTTACCAAACGCGTGAGCAACGTTGTGTACAACGTACTTGTAGATTTGGATTTCGTCAGCTTTGGTTGTTAGCGTGTTGAAACGAGTTGCGATTTCGTTTTGACCCGCTGTTGCCACTTCGTGGTGGTGCGCTTCAACAACAAGACCCATTTCTTCCATTACTAGACACATAGCAGAACGGATGTCTTGAGATGAATCCACTGGAGCTACAGGGAAGTAACCACCTTTAACGCCTGGACGGTGACCTTTGTTACCTTCTTCGTAATCAGAACCTGTGTTCCATGCTGCTTCTACGTCATCGATCTTGAAGAAAGAGCCTGACATGTCAGTCGCGAATTTCACGTCGTCAAATAGGAAGAATTCTGGCTCAGGACCGATAAGTACAGTATCTGCAACGCCAGTAGAGCGCATGAAGTCTTCAGCGCGTTTTGCGATAGAACGTGGGTCACGGTCGTAGCCTTGCATTGTTGCCGGCTCTAAGATGTCACAACGGATGTTTAGTGTTGCGTCTTCCGTGAATGGGTCAAGCACAGCAGAAGATGCGTCAGGCATCATTACCATGTCTGATTCGTTGATACCTTTCCAGCCAGCAACTGATGAACCATCGAACATTTTACCTTCTTCGAAGAAGTCTGCGTCGATTTGGTGAGCAGGGATCGAAATGTGCTGCTCTTTACCTTTTGTATCAGTGAAGCGTAGGTCAACAAACTTAACTTCGTTTTCTTGGATCAGCGATAGAACGTTTTCTACTGACATCTTGGATAACCTCCAGTGTTAATAAGCGGTAAAAGCTCGATTTATGAATTATTCATGAAACCTGGCATTGATTAATCAATTTGACTTTTCATTAATCGATGCTGTTTTAACTAAAGCCAAAACCGTGCCAAAAAAAATATTCCATTAATTTCAAGCAATTGTGTTTTTTGGCGCTAGCTTGGTGCAGATGATTGCACCAAAATGATCTTTACTTGCACTATTGTGGTGCGGAAAATAATTATTGCACCATAATGTGACAGGCGCATTGCTTATTCAGCCCAGTTTTTGAGCAAGAGTCAATTTGAATTATGCATCGATTGGAATAAAGTTGCGTTTAATCAATTCGTTCTGAGGAAGAAAATGGGCATTAAGCGTAAAAATCGCAGAAATGCTCGGGAGTAGATCACATATTTCTAGGCTTTTTGCTAAAATCTGGTACATTATGGCCGTTTTTTTAATCAGCAAATGTCGCCAGAGAGCACCCGTTCTCAGCGTGGGGGCATTTCATCTATCTAAGTGAATCAATATCCATGGCTACTCCACAGATTGATAAATTAAGAAATATCGCGATCATCGCGCACGTTGACCACGGTAAAACCACGTTGGTTGACAAGCTGCTACAACAATCAGGCACGCTTGAGTCTCGCGGTGAAGCTGAAGAGCGAGTCATGGACTCGAACGACATCGAGAAAGAGCGCGGTATTACCATTCTTGCTAAAAACACAGCAATCGACTGGAACGATTACCGTATCAACATCGTAGATACTCCGGGACACGCGGACTTCGGTGGCGAAGTTGAACGTATCATGTCGATGGTAGACTCTGTACTACTTATCGTTGACGCGGTTGATGGTCCAATGCCTCAAACGCGTTTCGTAACACAAAAAGCGTTTGCTCATGGTCTAAAACCAATCGTTGTTATCAACAAGATTGACCGCCCTGGTGCACGTCCTGATTGGGTTATGGACCAAGTGTTCGACCTATTCGACAACCTAGGTGCTTCTGACGAACAGTTAGACTTTAAAGTGGTTTACGCTTCTGCTCTTAACGGTTGGGCTTCTCTAGAAGAAGGCGAAACTGGCGAGAACATGGAACCGCTATTCGAAACTATCGTTGGCGAAGTAGCTGCACCAGAAGTTGACCTAGATGGTCCACTACAGATGCAAATCTCTCAGTTGGATTACAGCTCTTACGTTGGCGTTATCGGCGTTGGCCGTGTAACTCGTGGTAGCGTTAAGCCAAACCAGCAAGTAACGGTTGTTGGTGCCGACGGCAAAACTCGCAACGGTAAAGTGGGCACAGTAATGGGCTACCTAGGCCTAGAGCGTCACGAAGTTGAGCAAGCTAACGCGGGTGATATCATTGCAATCACTGGTCTTGGCGAGCTTAAAATCTCTGACACTATCTGTGCACAAAACGCAGTAGAAGCACTACCAGCACTGTCTGTTGATGAACCAACAGTAACCATGACGTTCCAAGTAAACACGTCTCCATTCGCTGGTAAAGAAGGTAAGTTCGTCACTTCACGTAACATCCTTGAGCGTCTAGAGAAGGAACTGGTACACAACGTTGCACTGCGCGTTGAACAAACAGACGATCCAGACAAATTCCGCGTATCAGGCCGTGGTGAGCTTCACCTGTCTATCCTGATCGAAAACATGCGTCGTGAAGGCTTCGAGCTTGCCGTATCTCGTCCAGAAGTAATCATCAAAGAAGAAGATGGTCAGCTAATGGAACCGTTTGAAACGGTAACTATCGACGTAATGGAAGAGCACCAAGGCGGTATCATGGAGAATATCGGCCTACGTAAAGGTGAGCTGAAAGATATGGCTCCAGACGGTAAAGGCCGTGTACGTATGGACTTCATCATGCCATCTCGTGGTCTGATCGGCTTCCAAACGGAATTCATGACACTGACTTCTGGTTCTGGTCTTCTATACCATACGTTTGACCACTACGGCCCACACAAAGGCGGTAACATCGGTCAGCGTATCAACGGTGTTCTGATTGCTAACGCTGCGGGTAAAGCGCTAACTAACGCACTGTTCAACCTTCAAGAACGTGGTCGTCTATTTATCGGTCACGGTGTGGAAGTTTACGAAGGCATGGTTATCGGTATTCACAGCCGCGACAACGACCTAACAGTAAACGCACTGAAAGGTAAGCAGCTAACCAACGTTCGTGCATCTGGTACAGATGACGCACAGGTTCTAACTCCGCCAATCATCATGACGCTAGAGCAAGCGCTTGAGTTCATCGATGACGACGAGCTAGTAGAAGTAACACCTGAAAGCATCCGTATCCGTAAGAAATTCCTAACGGAAAGCGATCGTAAACGTGCTTCTCGTGGCGCGAAATAACTTTCGTTAAGCGATTCAATTAAGAAGAAGCCCTGAGTTATGCTCAGGGTTTTTTGTATCTAGAGAATGAAAATATCAGCATGAAGCCAATCGTGATTACTGGTGGCCCTGGTGCGGGGAAGACCACCCTACTGAATGCATTAGAGCGGCAAGGGTATGCGACGTTTGCAGAGAGCTCTCGTACGCTGATTGAACAGCAAAGCCAGTTAGACGACGGTATCTTGCCGTGGACGAACCTGCCTGAGTTTGCTCAATTGTGTCTCGACTTGATGAGCAAGCAAAAGAGTGATGCGCGTTGTCATGACGTTGCGTTTGTTGATCGCGCGATCCCAGACATCATTGCTTACTTACAAGTGGGCGGTTGTAAGGTTGACCAAGCTTTCTTAACCGAAAGTGCTGGGTACCATAGCCAGGTGTTTACTTGTCGACCTGAAGCATCCATTTACGTGCAAGATGAAGTTCGTCCACACAGCTTTGAAGAAGCATTGGAGATTCATCAATCCTTAGTGGATATCTATGCTGAATTAGGTTACGAAGTGGTAGAAGTGCCATGGGGCAGTGTTCTAGAACGAGTAGGCTTTGTTCGAAGAGTCATCGGTTTATTTGATGAGGTCGCAGACTAAAACCTCCTCGCTAGGAGGAGGTTTGAATCATTTACTTTTGATTGAGCTTTTGTAGGAATTTATCAGACTCTGCAATCGCTTCGTTCATCTGTTTGATGGCAAACTGAATGTCTTTCTCTAGACTAGAAAATTCACCTTGTAGAGAGCCAATCGCACTCGCGTTAAGGTTGTGTTTCAAGTACAACGTGTTGTCGCGCAGTGTATTTAGTACCGGCGTCATCTTTTTCTCTGCACGCTTCATTGCGCTAAGCATGGTTTTGTACGAGGCTTTGGTTTCACGTAGCTTTTGCTCGCTTGAACGGCGCAATTTCGCGCTCGAGTACAGCTCTAGTTCGTCTTGCCATTCATCAAACAGTGCGCCGGAAACGTCTTCAATCGCAGCAATGCGGTCACGAACGTCTTGCGCCGCTTTTTCGCTGTCTTCGTACTTGTCATTAATTTTGTTGTAGACACTTTCTAGCTCACCACCATCAAAATTAGTGATCGCAGATAAGGCTTCGAGCGCACTGGTGAATTCTTCTTGTGCATCTTGTTGAGATTCTTTGGCATCTTCAACGCGGTCGACCATAATATCTCGTTTATGGTACCCAACTTGCTCCATCGCTGAGTAATAAGCAGATTGACACCCTGTTAAAGTGAAAATTGATAGTACAATTGCTAATAAATAAGGCATTCTTATGTCCTCGACGCTAATTATGGGATGAACTATGAACCAGTTATCAGAGAGTTACAAGGCAAGATTAATCAATCTACTGCCAAGTTGCGTCGCGTTTTTTAAGTATCTTCTTAAGCGATTAACGCATGATCGCGTCAATGTGAACGCGGGCTATCTTGCCTACATTACCTTGTTATCCATCGTGCCAATGCTGACGGTATTGTTATCAATATTGTCGAAATTTCCCGTTTTTGCGAACGTCGGTGAGGTGTTGCAAGGCTACATTATTGAGAATTTTGTTCCGGCATCTGGGGAAGCTGTACATACGGCATTGCAGGAATTTGTGGCGAATACGGGCAAAATGAGCGCGGTTGGCGGTGGGTTTTTATTCATTGCTGCAGTCATGCTGATTTCGAACATTGATAAGAACTTAAACTACATTTGGCGAGTTAAAGATAAGCGCCGTTTAGTCTTTTCATTCTCTATGTATTGGATGGTACTCACGTTAGGGCCGATCATGGTCGGTGCGAGTATCGCGGCGACATCGTACGTGACCTCACTGCAAATTTTAGAGAACGAGACATTATCTGGTGCGTTCAATCTGTTTTTACGTTGGTTACCGCTGTTGTTGTCTTTTTTCGCTTTCCTTGGCTTATATATTCTGGTGCCGAATAAAAAAGTGCACCTGGCTCATGGCGCGATGGGGGCAGCAGTCGCTGCGATACTGTTCGAATTAAGTAAAAAGGGCTTTGCACTCTACATCACGCAGTTCCCCTCTTATCAGCTCATTTACGGCGCGTTAGCCGCGATTCCTATCTTGTTTGTTTGGGTGTATTTATGCTGGATGATCGTGTTATTGGGTGCGGAAGTCACAGCTGCGCTTGGTGAGCGAGAGCACTGGAGTGAAGATTTAGACATGATACACTCGACCGCTGAATCTCAGTTAACAGATGAAGGAAGCGAGAGTAGTGATAGCGCTAATTCAACGAGTCAGTGAAGCTGCCGTCCGTGTGGATGGTGAAGTCGTAGGGGAAATTGATCGTGGTCTGCTGGTCTTATTAGGAGTAGAGAAAGACGACGATGAGGCCAAAGCAAAACGCTTGATGGAGCGTGTTACGACCTACCGCGTGTTCGAAGATGATGAAGGTAAGATGAACCTGAATGTCAAACAGGTAGAAGGCAAAGTGCTGGTGGTTTCTCAATTTACGTTACCTGCGGATACAAAAAAAGGCACTCGCGCTGGCTTTTCTCGCGGTGCGCATCCTGCTGATGCTGAGCGCTTGTATGATTACTTTTCTGATTTGTGTGAACAAGTTTTACCCACACAGCGTGGCCGCTTCGCTGCCGATATGAAAGTGTCCTTAGTGAATGACGGTCCGGTGACGTTTTGGTTGCAGGTCTAGTCTGGTAACACCGGTGCCATAGTCTAAGCTTTAACTCCAAGCTCATGGAATTGGCTTGGAGTGATTTTCCCGACATTTATTAGTGTTGTGCTTTCAAAGGATTGATATGTTCAAACTCATTACTCCCAAAACCGATAATCAGATAAACAAGTATTATCAGTTTCGCTGGCAACTGCTTCGTGAGCCATGGCGTATGCCAATTGGCTCTGAACGCGATGAATACGATGAAATGAGCCATCACCGTATGATTGTTGATGGTCGAGGGCGTCCTATGGCGATCGGTCGTTTATACATTACGCCGGATAATGATGGCCAAATCCGCTATATGGCGGTTAAAAATAATCGCCGCAGTAAGGGGATGGGCTCGCTGGTTCTGGTCGCGCTAGAGTCGTTAGCACGCCAAGAAGGGGCGAAGCGCTTGGTGTGTAATGCCCGTGAAGATGCTATCGCATTTTACGAGAAAAATGGCTTTGAGCGTCGCGGTGAACTGACCGACGAGCGCGGTCCTGTGCGTCACCAACAAATGGTGAAGCCATTGGATCCGATGGCGAATGTGTTACGTCGCCCAGAATGGTGCACTGAACTTCAGCAGCGCTGGGAGCAACAGATCCCAATTAGTGACAAAATGGGGATCAAAATTAACCAGTACACGGGTTACCAGTTTGAATGCTGCGCGCAACTTAATCCGAACCTTAATCCGCATAACACCATGTTCGCGGGGTCAGCTTTTACTTTAGCCACCTTGACGGGGTGGGGTATGACGTGGCTGCTGCTTAAAGAGCGCGGTTTGCATGGTGATATTGTGTTGGCCGACAGCTCGATTCGTTATCGTCAACCAGTCGAACAAAACCCCGTGGCAAGTACTTCGTTGGATGGGATCAGTGGTGACCTAGATCGATTGGAGTCAGGGCGTAAAGCACGCATCGTCATTCACGTGGTGATTTATAGTGGCGACACGCCAGCCGTAGATTTTGTTGGTACCTATATGCTGATACCGAACTATTCGCAATTACTCAGCTGTTAATTGAGAGGGCGCCTTACTGATCTGTAGGGCGCTTATCTGTTTCGTTTTCTCGCTCTGTCGGTGGGAGGATTTGTTCCTCTGTGGTGGGATCAGTGACAGATGCTTCGTCTTCTTCGACAATTTCTTCGGAAAATTCTTCCTCTTGAATCTCCACATTGATGTTATCGATCGCAGTTGGCTGCTCCATGGCTGATTCACTTATTTGTGGAGTGCTTTCAACATCAGCCGGTTCTTTTGGTGCTGGTGCTTTTAAACACTCATTATGATGGATTTCGCCACTGAGTAGATCGCCTTCAACGCTCCCGCACGAGTCCTTCCACTGATAAACAATGCCACTTAGCGGGTTGTTGGCCATATCAAACTCGCCCCCAATCCTACCACTCATAGCTTTCCCTGAAATGATGACTGGTTCTATGGCGACTTTCCCTCGTTGCGCGCTTAAACGCAGCGGACTTAAGGTAATGGCTTTGAGCGAATGATTCGCTTGGGATTTAAAACGGGTATCTCGTAGGTTGGCTTCCACTTCACCAGATAAGCTGTAGGCCAGCATGTTGCGATCACCTGATAACCCTTGTAGATCGAGGCTGAGATCGGAAAAACCATCAATGGCCAGTGTGTTGGGTAAATAATCGTGGAAGAGTGATAAGGGAATGCCATCGGCATTGAGGTTGAGTGCCCAAGGCTGGCTCGGAGTACTTAGGTCTATCTGTCCGACGCCTTCTACGTAGCCTTGCTCGAGTGGTGCAAAAAGGCGTGTCAGTTGCCAAAAGCCATTCTCACTTTGCATGGCAAGTGCAGCATGAGACGTGAGCACTTGGTTATAACTGGCGTTGACAACGCTGACTTCCAGATCGCCATGCCAAAGGCCCCAACGTTGATTGACCTGTTTAAGATCAAGCTGCTGCCCTTCGATGTTTAAACCGGAGAACTGCCAATAAGGTTCGTGAGATAGCTGAATGATTTGGCTGCGCTCGATGTCGAGTCGTTGGATTGTGACATGATCTAACTTACTGATGGCGGCGTGCCACCAGTTTTGGTTATCTTCAGGTTGTATTGCCCACTTGAGGCCTTGAATGGAGGCTTCTTCGAGTTGCCATTGCGTTGGAGTGAACACCCCAGAGACCTGCACTCGACCTTGCTGCCAATCTAAGCTGAGCTCGTTGAGTTGGATTTTTTCAGGCTTGATAACAGCACTTAAACGTGGCTCTATTGCGGTTTGCTGTTGGAATTGGACGCTATCCGCCTGCAATGAAACTTGAGCCGTTGTCTCCCAGAGAGACAGTGGCAGTGTGGCGTTTTCTACGGAGAGCTCTAAGTTTTGCCAGTGCCAATCGCCCCATTCAATATCGGCGTTCAGTAAGTCTAAGCTATTAATGTGATTAATCTTGAATGGTATTGCTTGCCAAGGCTTAGCAAGCAGTGATTGGAGCTGGATATGATTGAGTTGCAACTTATTGATGGTCACATTCACTAAAGACCAGCCTTGTGGATACTGCTCGCCTTGCCCTGAAATTTGACTGTTACGCCAGTTAAATGAAGTGCCATAGAGCGTACTGTCTTGCGGTTTGTAGTCCATGTCGACCAAGACCTGATTAAAGGCTTCGCCATTCCAATAGATCTGGTCGGCTGCAAGTTGAACCTCGCCATATGGTATTAACTGGCCATTCCACTGTGGTGATTGAATTTGAAGGTCAATGCCATTACCAGAAAACTGCTCGTCGGCGTAATCAATATTTTTGAGCGCGATTTGATGGAACAAAACGTTATCTAAAGGCTTGAGCTTTGGCGCGCCATACTGCAAATTAAGTCCATCAATCAATAAGCTATCAACGATCCATTTACCATCGCGATAAACATCGGGATTCATCCATAAATCGACTTGCTCGATATAAGAAGCGTCGTCTACGTTTGTGTTCACACCCTGTAAAGTTAGGTGGTAGGGAAAATCGTAACGCACGCTTTCTGCTTGAAAGGGCAAGGAAATGCTGTTTGATAGCAGACGCCAAGTTGCATCGGCGTAAGATGTTGTTAACAGCGCAATCATAGTGGCCGGAATGGCAACTAAGATAACCAGTAACAGAATTAGAACTCGACGCGCTGTTTTCATCCCTGCTAGAACCTACGTTTGCTATTAAATAAAACTAGATAGGCTTTAGCTTGTATCAATATTCTGCGGTATTCAATAAAAAGCCCCTCAAAAGAGGGGCTTGAAGCGGTTTTTTTTGTAACTTGGTCTACGTAAAAGTGATAAGTGGCTGACCACTTACCATTGTGGTTTACGCGACGTCGTTGTTACTCGATTTAATCAATCTGAGGGCCAGCGGCAACCAGAGATTTACCTTCCGCATTGTCCGTGTATTTATCAAAGTTATTGATAAAGCGTTCAGCCAAGTCTTTCGCTTTGCTTTCCCACTGAAGTGGATCAACGTACGTGTCACGAGGGTCTAGAATGCTTGGATCCACACCTGGTAGTGAAGTCGGTACCTCAAGATTGAAGATAGGAATGTGCTTAGTTGGTGCATCTTCAATCGAACCATCAAGAATCGCATCAATAATTCCGCGCGTATCTTGAATCGAGATACGTTTGCCAGTGCCGTTCCAACCTGTATTCACTAGGTAAGCCTCAGCGCCTGCTGCTTCCATACGTTTAACCAGTACTTCTGCGTATTTAGTTGGGTGAAGCGTTAGGAACGCTGCGCCAAAACATGCAGAGAAGGTTGGCGTTGGCTCAGTAATACCACGCTCTGTTCCTGCCAGTTTTGCAGTAAAGCCAGATAGGAAGTGGTACTTCGTTTGCTCAGGTGTCAATTTAGACACTGGAGGTAGCACACCAAATGCGTCCGCCGATAGGAAGATCACTTTATTCGCGTGACCGCCTTTTGATACTGGCTTAACGATGTTGTCGATATGGTAGATAGGGTAAGAAACACGAGTGTTTTCTGTTTTCGAACCATCATCAAAGTCGATAGAGCCATCGCTACGTACCGTTACGTTTTCTAGCAGTGCATCACGGCGAATCGCGTTGTAGATGTCCGGCTCCGCTTCTTTCGATAGCTTGATGGTTTTCGCGTAACAACCACCTTCGAAGTTGAAGACGCCGTCATCATCCCAACCGTGCTCATCATCACCAATTAGCGCACGTTTAGGGTCAGTTGATAGTGTGGTTTTACCGGTACCAGAGAGACCAAAGAATACCGCTACGTCGCCGTCTTTGCCCATGTTAGCGCTACAGTGCATTGATGCGATGTCTTTTAATGGAAGGAAGTAGTTCATCATTGCGAACATGCCTTTCTTCATCTCACCGCCGTACCAAGTACCACCGATAAGTTGCATGCGCTCGGTTAGGTTAAATACGGTGAAGTTTTCTGAGTTCAGACCTTGCTCTTCCCATTTTGGGTTAGTGCATTTTGCGCCATTCATTACCACGAAGTCTGGTTCAAATGTTGCCAATTCTTCTTCCGTTGGGCGGATAAACATGTTTTTAACGAAGTGCGCTTGCCATGCGACTTCCGTGATAACACGAATGCTCAAACGCGTATCTGGGTTTGCACCACAGTAACCGTCAACAACAAACAAACGTTTGTTAGAAAGCTGGTTTGTGACCAGTTCTTTCAGCTCGTCCCACACTTCTGGAGTGATTGGTTTGTTGTCATTTTTTACTTGATCAGACGTCCACCACATATGCTCTTCTGTCGTAGCGTCTTTGACGATGTATTTATCTTTTGGTGAGCGACCAGTAAAGATGCCAGTGTCAACGGCAACCGCACCTAGTTCAGTAACCACGCCACGCTCATAACCTGTTAGGTCTTCACGCGTTTCTTCCTCAAACAACATTTCGTAGCTAGGGTTGCGAATAACCTCTTTAACGTTATGCAGTCCGTGCTTGGTTAGATCAAGTGTTGCAGCCTTAGTATGTTCCATAACGGTCATAGGTGCTCCTTATAAGGATTTTTGTAGGGATTTTGTAAGAATGTTTTAATTTTAATCTGCTCACCATGCTAGCAACGGGGCGGGGAGAAAACAGGGAGATAGCTCAAAATTTATCCATGATTTCAATAAGGTTTTAGGTAACCCGTCACATATTGGTGGGAATAGTTTATCGTGCACGCAATCCTTTGCGCTAGGGCAAAATCATTATTAATTGTTTAAAATTAAGCAGTTGTTTTATTACGCTTGAAGCGAGGCATTACGAGGGGTTGATCACAAAAATGCCAGCATTAAGCTGGCATTTTGTAGGGTAAATTACGTGCTTGATAAGCTATGTAAATTAATGCAGGGTTTTCTTGTCCGCAGAAGCTTGTGCATATAGCTCGGTGACTTCTGCTTCGTCGAACGTATAGGTCGTGCCACAGTAATCACAATGTAAAGAAACGGATCCTACTTCAGCCAAAATGTCATAAATTTCAGCTTTCTCAACGGTGATGATAGCGGCACCACTACGATCACGAGAACAGCCACAATGGAATTCGACAGGTTGCGGTTCGTAAAGGCGCACTTTGTCTTGGTTATATAGGCGGTATAGTAGTTCGTTAGCTTCTAGACCAAATAGCTCTTCATCTTTTACCGTGTCAGTCAGTTGCTCTAGATGCTCGAAATCATCTGGTGAACCAGTGCCATCAGGGATTACTTGAATCAACATACCTGCTGCATGTGCTTTACCTTCGTGCTCGCCCGTGCGGATCCATAGACGCGTTTTTAGCTGCTCTGAGTTTGCAAAGTAGCCTTCTAGTACGTCGGCTAGAGTATCACCTTCTAATCCAACGACACCTTGGTAACGCTCACCGTTTTTCGGTTCGATAGTGATAACGAGGTAACCTTTGCCCATGAGATCGTGGAGGCTTGCATCATCGGCAATATCGCCTTCCCAGCGAGCCACGCCACGAACGCGTTGCTTGTGGTCACCGTTGATAACGGCAAGAGATACAGGGCCGTCGCCTTGTAGCTGAATGGTGATTGAGCCTTCGAACTTAAGAGTGGCAGTTAAAAGAGTGGTTGAAACGAGTAGCTCACCCAGCAGTTTCTCTATTGCTGCCGGATATTCCTTGCTGGAGATAACACGTTGGTACGCTTCATCCAATTGTACCAACTCGCCACGTACTGAAAGATCTTCGAATAGGTAGCGGTTTAAAACATTATTTGCCATGGAGTGCTTTCCTCGTTGGTAATTCCGGCTTTTATTGGTGTTTGAACTTAATGATGTCTCTGCGCTGCTTTTTATCTGGGCGGCGTTCTGGACTTGGGTTGTGGGCATTAAGCTTACGTTGAGTCGCGTGTTCCTCACGTTTCGCTATACTTTCATTAGTTTCGCGATACAAGGTCTGTGCGATGGGAGCGCCTCGGCGTTGATCAGAAATTTTTTCGATGATCACCGTTTTTTCTTCGTTGCCTTGACGAAGTCTTACTTCGGCGCCCACTTCAACGATTTTACTCGGTTTGCTTCGTTGGCCATTATAGTGGACTTTACCACCATCGACCATGTTACGAGCGATAGAGCGGGTTTTATAAAATCTTGCGGCCCATAGCCATTTATCTAGCCTAACGGCTTCATTTAGGGAACTCATAGAACACTACGCTATCTAATCACTGCCCGAATATGGCAATGAGTGATGGATTATTCACCTACAGATGGAGTCAAGGCGTATTTTTTTCAAGGGAGTTGGCAAAAACTGCATAAGAAAAAGGTATGAAAGACAACTTGTGATATAGTTCACTGCTCTTTGTTGAGTAATAATTTTATTGCAAATTTAGCAATTTAAAGTCGATAGCTATTGTTATAGCTTAAATGACGAACGTTAGAATAAAGGAATCCATTCAGTGAAACGTTTAGAGCTAAGTGCAGGATTATCAAGCAGACCGCTACTGGCTCAGATCAAGTCCAATAATTATACAATTCAAGCCAAACTTAGCTTGTTGCTCACCTGTCTGTTTATTGCGATAACCGGATGGATACTTGGCAAAATTGTATGGTTAGCCATACCTCAATCGTCGGAAGTGCCGCAATGGCGTCCATCGACGAGCAGCGTTGTTGCGAGCAATAAAGGCGACGCGATAGATTTTAATGCCCTTCAGAATTCCAACCTATTCGGTAAATTCACTGAACAAAAGCCTGCAGTTGTAGAACAACCAGTTGTTAAAGACGCTCCTAAGACGCGCCTTAACCTTACACTGGTTGGCGCGGTTGCAAGCAGTGATGCGAATACCAGCCTTGCTGTCATTGCCAACCGTGGCAAGCAAGCAACGTATGGTTTAGGTGAAGAAATTGAAGGTACGCGTGCGACACTAAAAGCCGTATTAGTGGATCGCGTCATCATTGATAACCAAGGTCGAGACGAGACCTTAATGATGCAGGGTATAGAATATAAGAAGCTATCTGAATCGCCGCAGATAGCCAGAGCCCAATCTCAACGAGCAGAAGCAGCGTCTGACGTTGGAGAAAAATTAGAGCAAATCCGAGAGGAAATTGCGAAAGATCCACAAAGCGTTTTCAAATACATCACCATTTCACCCGTCAAAAGAGACGGAGGCATTGTTGGTTACCGAGTGTCACCTGGTCGTGATGCCGCGCTGTTTAATGATGTGGGTCTAGAACCTGGTGATATTGCGGTGCAACTTAACGGGATCGATTTAAGCGACCCGTCTTCTTCAGTACAACTGATGCAAGTGATGAGCGATCCGCAAGAATTAAATTTAACTGTTGAGCGCGACGGCCAACAGTACGATATCTATATCCAATTGTAAGACTTAGGCAACCGGCGTAAGTTCAGGGAGACATACGTGAAACATTGGTTCAGCAAAAGTGCTTGGCTACTAGCAGGAAGTTTACTCTGCGTCCCAGGTGCAATAGCAAACGAATTTAGTGCCAGCTTTAAAGGCACTGATATTCAAGAATTCATCAACATAGTGGGTCGTAATCTCGAAAAGACCATCATTGTTGACCCTTCAGTGCGCGGTAAAATCGATGTCCGCAGCTATGACGTGCTTAACGAAGAGCAATACTACAGCTTTTTCCTTAACGTACTCGAAGTATACGGCTACGCCGTCGTAGAAATGGACAACGGTGTACTTAAGGTTATCAAAGCGAAAGACTCAAAAACGTCAGCAATCCCTGTATTAGGTGATGGCAGCGCGCAAGGCGACAGCGTTATCACTCGAGTTGTTGCGGTGCGTAATGTGTCGGTTCGTGAGTTGTCTCCTCTACTTCGTCAACTGATTGATAATGCTGGTGCTGGTAACGTAGTTCACTACGATCCTGCGAACATCATCTTAATCACAGGTCGTGCGGCGGTCGTAAATCGCTTAGCAGAAATCATTAAGCGTGTTGACCAAGCGGGCGATAAAGAAATTGAGCTGGTGGAACTGCGCAATGCTTCTGCTGCCGAAATGGTGCGTATTGTTGAAGCACTGAATAAAAGCACCAATCAGAAGAGCACGCCTGAGTTCCTTGAGCCTAAAATTGTTGCCGATGAACGCACCAACGCGATTTTGATTTCTGGCGATCCTAAAGTACGTGCGCGTCTGAAGCGATTGATTCGTCAACTTGACGTTGAAATGGCGACCAAAGGTAACAACCGCGTGGTTTACCTGAAGAACGCGAAAGCTGAAGATTTGGTGGATGTACTAAAAGGTGTTTCCGATAACCTACAAGCTGAAAAGCAAGTCGGCCAGAAAGCGTCAGGTGCCCAGCGTGGTGAAGTGGTGATTGCTGCGCACGCAGCGACCAACGCCTTAGTATTAACGGCTCCACCAGATATCATGAATGCGCTACAAGATGTTATTGCTCAGCTTGATATTCGTCGTGCTCAAGTCTTGATTGAGGCGCTGATCGTTGAAATGTCAGAAGGTGACGGCATTAACTTAGGTGTTCAGTGGGGCTCACTGGAAACCGGTGCGGTGATTCAGTACGGTAACTCTGGTGCACCGATTGGTCAGGTAATGGTTGGTCTAGAAGAAGCAAAAGACACGGTAGAGAAAAAACCGATCCGAGACTCAGAGACAGGTGCTATCAAGTACTACGAAGAAACCACGACAAAAGGTGATTACTCGACGTTAGCATCGGCACTGAGCGGTGTTAACGGTGCTGCGATGAGCATCGTGATGGGGGACTGGACTGCCTTAGTCAGTGCCGTAGCGACTGACTCCAACTCAAACATTCTATCTTCTCCAAGTATCACCGTAATGGATAATGGTGAAGCATCATTTATTGTTGGTGAAGAAGTGCCTGTTATCACAGGCTCTACGGCTGGCTCAAACAACGACAATCCATTCCAAACGGTTGATCGTAAAGAAGTGGGTATCAAGCTTAAGGTTGTGCCACAAATTAACGAAGGTGACTCTGTTCAGTTAAATATCGAGCAAGAAGTGTCCAATGTATTAGGTGCAAACGGTGCGGTTGACGTTCGCTTTGCTAAGCGTCAGCTAAATACCTCAGTCATGATCCAAGATGGTCAGATGCTGGTTCTTGGTGGCTTGGTTGATGAACGTGCACTCGAAAGTGAGTCAAAAGTACCGCTACTGGGTGACATCCCAGTGCTTGGTCATTTGTTCAAATCAACCAGCACGCAAACAGAAAAGCGTAACTTGATGGTGTTCATCAAGCCGACGATTATTCGTGATGGTATGACCGCAGACGGCATTACACAGCGCAAATACAACTTTATTCGCGCAGAGCAGCTCTACAAAGCGGATCAAGGATTGAAGTTGATGGCTGACGAGAAGATCCCAGTCATGCCGGCCTTTGGTCAGGAGCGTCAGCACCCAACCGAGATCCAAGCGTTTATTGATCAGATGGAAAATAACTAATGGTTGATATGTTAGACACAGCGCCAAGTATGCGTCGTCTGCCATTCAGTTTTGCCAATCGCTTTAAACTGGTGCTGGAGACAGAGCATCCTGAGCGTCCGCCCATTCTTTACTATGTCGAGCCGCTCAACCCAGCGGCTCTGGTCGAAGTCCGTCGTGTGCTGAAGAAAAGCTTCGTACCGCAGCCTATCGATAAAGAAGCCTTTGATAAAAAGCTGACCGAAGCCTATCAGCGTGACTCGTCTGAAGCGCGTCAATTGATGGAAGACATCGGTGCCGATAGCGACGACTTTTTCTCATTGGCTGAAGAGCTGCCGCATGATGAAGACTTGCTAGAGTCAGAAGACGATGCACCAATCATTAAGTTGATCAATGCGATGTTGGGTGAAGCAATTAAAGAAGGGGCGTCGGATATTCATATCGAAACTTTCGAGAAAACCCTTTCGATTCGTTTCCGTGTCGATGGCGTATTGCGTGAAGTGCTCACTCCAAGTCGTAAGCTTGCACCACTGTTAGTGTCGCGAGTGAAGGTCATGGCGAAGCTGGATATTGCAGAAAAGCGTGTACCTCAAGATGGTCGTATCTCGCTGCGTATTGGTGGTCGTGCGGTTGATGTGCGTGTTTCTACAATGCCGTCGTCACATGGTGAGCGAGTAGTTATGCGTCTGTTGGATAAAAACGCGACGCGTCTCGATTTGCATAGCTTAGGTATGACGCCTTCCGTGCACGACAATTTCCGTCATCTTATTCAGCGTCCTCACGGTATTATCTTGGTCACCGGCCCGACGGGTTCTGGTAAGTCGACGACTTTGTACGCTGGCTTGCAAGAGATCAACAGTAACGAACGCAATATCTTAACGGTTGAAGACCCGATCGAATTTGACATTGATGGCATCGGTCAGACTCAGGTGAACCCGAAGGTCGACATGACTTTTGCGCGTGGCTTGCGTGCTATTCTGCGTCAGGACCCTGACGTGGTGATGGTCGGTGAGATCCGTGACTTAGAAACCGCACAAATTGCAGTGCAAGCGTCCTTAACGGGTCACTTAGTAATGTCGACCCTTCACACCAACACCGCTGTTGGTGCGATCACGCGTCTACGCGATATGGGCATTGAACCATTCCTTATTTCTTCATCGTTATTGGGTGTGTTAGCACAGCGCTTGGTTCGTACGCTTTGCCCGAGTTGCAAAGAACCGTATGAAGCCGATGCTGAACAGAAGAAACTGTTTGGTATGGAAGCGCATGAACCACTAGAGCTACACCGTGCTAAAGGCTGCGAAGCGTGTAACCAAAAAGGTTACCGAGGTCGAACAGGTATCCACGAGCTCATTATGGTCGATGAGCAAGTGCAAGAATTGATTCACCGAGAGTCTGGTGAGCAAGAAATTGAGAGAGCCGTTCGCGCCCATACGCCAAGTATTCGCAGTGATGGTCTAAGCAAAGTACGTCGTGGTATTACGTCACTTGAAGAAGTGATGCGAGTGACGAAGGAAACCTAATGGCGGCATTTGAGTACAAAGCGCTAGATGCAAAAGGCAAGCATAAAAAAGGCACGATAGAAGGGGACAACGCCCGACAAGTGCGCCAGCGACTCAAAGAGCAAGGGATGATCCCGATTGAAGTGGTTGAGACGAAAGCTAAATCGGCTAAGTCTTCAGGCTCAGTCAGCTTTAAGCGCGGCATCTCAACATCTGAGCTGGCACTAATCACACGTCAATTGTCCACGTTAGTCCAATCAGGTATGCCTCTGGAAGAATGTTTGCGCGCGGTCTCTGAGCAGGCTGAAAAGCCGAGAATTCGTTCTATGCTGGCTGCGGTTCGCTCGAAAGTAACCGAGGGTTATCCGCTCGCCGACAGTTTTGCTGATTACCCCTACGTGTTTGATGAACTCTATCGCTCCATGGTTGCGGCGGGTGAAAAGTCAGGCCATCTTGATACGGTATTAGAGCGTTTGGCGGACTACGTCGAAAACCGTCAGAAGATGCGTTCCAAACTGCTTCAAGCCATGATCTACCCGGTGGTTTTAGTGGTGTTTGCGGTTGTTATTGTTTCTTTCTTATTAGCGACAGTGGTACCCAAAATCATTGAGCCAATCATTCAGATGGGACAAGAGTTACCTCAGTCAACGCAGTTCTTACTGGCAGCCAGTGAGTTTGTGCAAGATTGGGGGCTTATCATCTTCGTCGTGCTGGTGGTGTTTTTCTATGGGCTCAAACTGGCGTTGCAAAAACCAGACTTTCGCTTAGCTTGGGATAGAAAAATCTTGAGTCTACCGCTATTGGGCAAAATCTCTCGAGGTTTGAATACCGCACGATTCGCACGAACACTTTCGATTTGTACTTCCAGTGCGATTCCAATTCTAGAAGGCATGCGTGTCGCGGTGGATGTTATGTCTAATCGCTATGTGAAGCAGCAAGTGTTACTTGCTGCAGATAACGTTCGAGAAGGTGCCAGCCTGCGTAAGGCGTTAGATCAAACTCGTCTGTTTCCACCAATGATGCTACACATGATCGCCAGTGGTGAGCAAAGTGGTGAATTGGAGAGCATGTTGACGCGTGCTGCCGATAACCAAGATCAAAACTTTGAATCTACAGTCAATATTGCGTTAGGCGTATTCACTCCGGCATTAATTGCCTTAATGGCTGGATTAGTGTTGTTCATTGTGATGGCGACCTTGATGCCAATGCTAGAAATGAATAACTTGATGAGCGGATAAATTCGAATTAAGACGTGTCTACTTACGGCATGGCTTGAATCTAACTTTCGGAGAAAAAAATGAAATTTAAACGTAGTAAACAACACGGTTTCACACTTTTAGAAGTGATGGTTGTTGTCGTTATCCTTGGTATTTTGGCAAGTTTCGTTGTTCCAAACCTATTGGGTAACAAAGAGAAGGCTGACCAACAAAAAGCGATTACGGACATCGTAGCGCTGGAAAATGCCCTAGATATGTACAAGTTGGATAACAGCGTTTACCCAACGACAGACCAAGGCCTGGAAGCATTAGTTAGCAAGCCTTCTAACCCAGAGCCTCGCAACTACCGTGATGGCGGTTACATCAAACGTCTTCCTAATGACCCTTGGGGTAACCAGTACCAGTACCTAAGCCCAGGTGATAACGGTACGATTGACATCTTCACTCTAGGCGCAGATGGCCAAGAGGGTGGAGAAGGTCCAGCTGCAGATATTGGCAACTGGAACATGCAAGATTTCCAATAAATAGAGCCTAAGCCAGCACTAATGAAGCAAATGCGAAAACACAACGGTTTTACATTGATAGAAATTCTATTGGTGCTGGTTTTGCTATCTCTCACGGCAGTGGCCGTGATCTCGACATTACCGACCAGCCAAAAAGATCTTTCCAAACAGTATGCTCAAAGCTTTTTTCAGCGTTTACAGCTGCTTAACGAAGAAGCCGTACTAAGCGGTAAAGACTTTGGCGTTCGTGTGGATGACGCTAAATCAACGTACGCTCTACTGAGTTTGACCGCGGAAGGTTGGCAGCCTCTGGAGTTAAAGCAGATTCCGAGCAAAACCAAGTTGGAAGATGACATTACGCTACTGCTCGAGCTAGGTGGCGGTGCTTGGGATAATGATGATCGCCTATTCAAACCGGGCTCTCTTTTTGATGAAGACATGTTTGCTGAAGAAGACGACGACGAAAAGAAAGTTAAGCCACCGCAAGTGTTTATCTTCTCCAGTGCAGAAGTTACGCCATTTACTCTGTCTTTTTTTCCGCAAAATGGTGACGCCTTTAATGACGGGTGGCGAGTCATCGGCAAAGAAAGTGGACAAATCTTGTTACTAGCGCCGGGCGAAGAAGTGAAAGAGGATGAGAATGCGCAATTCTAAGCAAGCTCGCCCACATTGGAGTCATCGCCGGACGAGAGGCATGACACTACTGGAAGTATTGGTCGCACTGGCTATTTTCGCCACCGCTGCCATCAGCGTCATTCGCTCGGTGAGCCAGCATATTAATACGATCAGTTATTTAGAAGAAAAAATGTTTGCAGCCATGGTTGTGGATAATCAGATGGCCAACGTGATGTTGAGTACCAGTGAACTTAAAGTAAAGAACGGCACAGAAGAGCTGGCTGGGCGCACTTGGTACTGGAAAATCACGCCTGTTGCCACCACGCAGCCATTGCTGAAAGCATTTGATGTGAGTGTCGCGCTCGAGAAAAACGCGAGCCCAGTCGTGACGGTACGAAGTTATGTGGCGCAATAAGAATCCACGCGCAAGTAAGCGCCAACTGGCAAAAGGTTTTACACTTATTGAAGTGTTGGTCTCGATTGCCATCTTTGCCAGTTTAAGTGTCGCCGCGTATCAAGTGGTATCGCAAGTGCAGCGCAGCAATGCGCTATCACAAGAGCGAACTCAGCGCTTAAATGAAATTCAGCGCGCCATGGTGATGATGGATAATGACTTTCGTCAAATGGCGATGCGCCAAACGCGGACAAATGGTGAAGAGCCCGCGAGCCAACTGATTTTTTGGTCAGATTACTTGCTCGACTCCGACACTAAAGGGCTAATGTTTGCTCGCTTAGGATGGCACAACCCTCAACAGCAGTTTCCCCGAGGGGAGGTCACTAAGGTTGGCTATCGTTTAAAAGAAGAAACATTACAACGAGTATGGTGGCGCTACCCTGACACGCCAGTGGGTCAACAAGGCATCGTTACCCCATTGCTGACGCAGGTCGAATCGTTTGATATGCGTTTTTACGATGGTAAACAATGGAAAAAAGAGTGGGATGATGAAAAATCGCTACCGAAAGCGGTTTCTGTGATCCTTACTCTCAAAGATTATGGAGAGATTGCCCGCACCTATCTGACTCCTGATGGCACATTGAGTCAGAAAGAAGGAAGTTCAGGAGGCAGCAATAATGGTTAATCGTCAGCGCGGTGTCGCTTTGATTATTGTGCTGATGTTACTGGCGATTATGGCGACAGTTGCCGCCAGTATGTCGGAGCGTTTGTTTTTGCAGTTTCAGCGGGGCGCCAATCAAGTTAACTACCAGCAAGCGTATTGGTATAGCCTTGGGGTAGAGGCGTTGGCAAAAGTCGGTATCGAGCAAAGCTACAAAGACACCGATACGATCAATATGAGTCAGCCGTGGGCAATAAAAGAACAAGTCTATCCGCTAGATTATGGTCAAGCGGCGGGACGAATTAGAGACAAACAAGCGTGCTTTAACCTCAATGTATTGAGCCGTGTGCAACCGACAGGACAGCAAATCGCAAGACCGTATTTAGTCAATGTGCTGCAGCGTTTATTGGAAGAATCGGATGTTGAATCGTATCAGGCAGAAATCATTGCAGACTCTACCTGGGAATACATTGATGCTGATGACACCGTTCGCTCCACAACCGGGGTCGAAGACAGCACATATGAAGCGATGAAACCCGCGTATTTAGCGTCAAATGGCTGGATGGCAGATGCCACCGAGTTACGAGCGGTTTATCAGGTGAGTGGTGAGATTTTCCAAAAATTGGAACCGCTAATCTGCGCATTGCCTAGTGATGATTGGCGTTTAAACGTAAATACGATTGAAGTCGAGCAAGCTCCGATTTTGGTGGCAATGTTCTCACCAAACTTAAGCAGTAGTGATGCGATTCAGCTAATTGAAAAACGCCCATTTGATGGGTGGGATAGCATTGATGAATTTTTAGCAGAGTCAGAAATGGCTGGCTTGAGCGAAGATGTAAAGAAAAACGCCAAAGGCTATTTGGGTGTGGATAGCGCCTTTTTTGAATTGGATGCACAAGTGTTGGTGGATGAATCACGTGTACGTATCCGAAGCCTTTTGCAAAGTACAAATAGAGAGACGGTGACCGTAGTTCGCCGTCGTTTTGGAGGGATCAGTGAGCGAGTTTCTGACCGTTCGGCTGAGTAGCGAACAACAAAGTACCATTCCTTGGGTGGTGTGGTCGACAGATCAACAGGAAGTGATTGCCAGCGGTGAAATCGCCGGATGGGAACACTTAGATGAGTTGATCTCTTATGCAGGTCAGCGCCAAGTTGTGGCGCTATTGGCGAGTAATGATGTGGTCTTGACGCAAGTGGATATACCGCCAGGCGCAACACGTCAGTTCGACGCGATGTTACCGTACCTCGTGGAAGATGAAGTCGCGCAGGACGTTGATGGCCTTCACTTTACCGTGTTAGGTAAACAAGCGGATAAAGCGCAAGTGTGCGCTGTTGAACGCGCTTGGATTCAGACCGTATTGCAGCGTTTTTCAAGCCAAGGCATCACCATCAAACGCATCTTGCCAGATGTGCTTGCGTTACCTGTTCAGGGAGAGCATAGCAGTGCCGCGATGCTTGGTGATCAATGGTTGATTCGTCACTCAGCGACAGAGGGTGCGGTTGTCGATGCTTCTTGGTTAGACCTTTACCTCTCTTCTTATCTACAAAATCATGAAGGTTGGAAGCTCGATTGCTATAGCTCAGTCCCTGAATCTGCGTTACCTGAAGTATGGGAGCCGCAGCCAGAAGAAATGACCATGGGGTTACTGGCGAAGGGGGTGACAGAAAGCAAAGTCAATTTGCTGACCGGGATCTTCAAGCCTAAATCTTCTTGGGGTAAATACTGGAAGCTCTGGCAAAAAGCCACCATTGCTGCGGGCGTGCTTATCGTCGTCATGGTTGCGCAGCAGTTGCTCGTGGTCCACAAGTACGAAGCACAAGCTCAAGCGTATCGTGAGGAGAGTGAGCGTATTTTCCGCCAGGTGTTCCCGAATAAACGACGAATTCCTACCGTTAGTTATCTCAAACGACAAATGGATGATGAAGAGCGCCGCTTATCTGGTGGTGGCGGTCAGCAGGCGATGTTGTCTTGGTTGGCGGCACTGCCCGCGACACTGGGTCAGGTCAGCGATTTGGAAATCACCAGCTTTAAATATGATGGTCAACGTGGCGAAGTGCGAATTCAAGCTCGCAGTTCAGACTTCCAACCTTTTGAGCAGGCTCGTGTGAAATTGGCAGAGAAGTTTAATGTTGAGCAAGGACAGCTGAACCGTAGCGATAACGTTGTGGTTGGCAGCTTTGTTTTGAAGCGTTTGTGAGGTGATGATGAAAAACTTAATTTCTCAAGCTCAGGCTTGGTGGAGCAGCATCTCTCAGCGTGAGCAGCGTTTGGTCATGGGATGTGGCGCTATTGCCGTTATCGGCATTATTTATTGGGGGTTGCTACAGCCAATGAGCCAACGTGCGGAGCTAGCTCAATCACGCATTCAAAGTGAAAAACAGTTGCTGGCTTGGGTACAAGATAAAGCGGATGGCATTACTGCACTGCGCAAAAGCAGCGGTGTGAGCTACTCTAGCCAACCGTTGAATCAACTGGTTTCTTCTTCAGCCCGTCGTTATAAAGTTGAGTTGATTCGAGTGCAGCCTCGCAATGAGAGTGTTCAGGTGTGGATCAAACCACTCGCGTTTAATCAGCTGGTGGATTGGTTACGTTACTTGAAAGAGCAACAGGGTATTGAAGTCGAATTTTTAGATATCGACCGAACGGATCAAGCGGGCATGATTGATGTGAACCGCCTTCAGTTTAAGCGAGGTTAAGGTGAAGCGAGCAGTACTTTACGTTGTTATCTTTATCGTCTTTTTTTCAGTCAGTCTTTTAATGGGATTACCCGTTTCTTGGGTGTTACAGCAAGCACCAACCGTGAGAGGACTAGACATTCAGGGAGCCAATGGCTCTGTATGGCAAGGTCAAGCTTCTAGTGTTCGTTGGCAGCGCCAGAACCTTGGAGAAGTTAATTGGGATTTCCAGTGGTCGAGTCTACTAACTGGTAAAGCTGAGTTTGCCGTACGCTTTGGTCGTGGTAGTGAAATGGACGTTCGTGGTCGCGGTTTTGTTGGCTATAGCTTGAGTAATGGCCCTTATGCCAAAAACTTAGTTGCCTCGATCCCGGCAGTAAAAGTTGTAGAGCAAGCTCGTCTCCCTGTGCCTGTCGGCGTTGATGGGCAACTTGAGTTAAATATTCGTCATGCGACTTATGCCGCGCCTTGGTGTAAGAATGGTGAAGGCACTTTGGTATGGAATGCCAGTGGTATTCAAAGCCCTGTTGGTAGCCTTGAACTCGGCCCTGTGATTGCCGATCTAAACTGTCAGGACAGTGTGTTGACAGCGACTGGTGAGCAAAGCAGTAAACAAGTCTCAGCGGCGTTCTCAGCAGAGCTTATGCCTAATCAGCGATACTCAACCAAAGCCTGGTTTAAACCAGGAGCTGAGTTCCCATCCAGCATGAGTGAGCAACTGAAATGGTTGGGCAAGCCGAATCCCCAAGGTCAATACGAGTTTAATTACCAAGGTCGCTTCTAACCTATCGTGACAAAAACCAAAATTCTCAAAGAGCTGCGATTGTGCAGCTCTTTTTGCTTTTGGATCATAGTAGGCGAAACCCTCTATTCGCTGTACAAAGATCGTGGTGATAATAGGATGTGATTATAAGGTTGTGATTCTAAGGGGTTTATTTTCTTGTGTTCAGCACTTTAAGCGATTGGAACATAGTAGGCCAAATGCTCCTAACGCTGTACAAACAGGTCAAAAAGAAAAGGCCACGAACATATTCGTGGCCTTTCAATTGCTAGAATTTTGTGTTCTAAATTTTACCGATAGAGCGCTTAATCTTTGCGTTGTAAAATCTCATTCCAAGGTAAATCCGCGTCACCAAGCACAATAAAGTTTGGGTTCTCTAGCGTTTCCCGCTCGTTATATGACAGCGGCTCCAATTGCGTGCTGAGAATGCGACCGCCCGCTTCTTCAACAATGCACTGTGTCGCGGCGGTGTCCCACTCACCTGTTGGGCCTAGTCTGAGATAGCAATCCACAGCGCCTTCTGCAACAAGACACGCTTTTAATGCCGCAGAGCCGAGCGGAATTAAATCGTAATTCCAAGCACTGCTCATGCGGCTAGTGATGCGATTGATATCTTGACGGCGGCTAATAGCAATCGCGATGCTTTGCCCTGGCTGCTCGTGTTTGTGCGTATGGATTTTTACGCTGTCCGACATGTCGGGAATTTTCCAAGCACCTTTGCCACTATAAGCGTAATAAGTCACGCCAGAGACAGGGCCATAAACGACCCCCATGGTTGGTTTGTTGTTGTCGACCAGTGCAATAATAGTCGCAAAGTCGCCGCTGCGAGCGATGAATTCTTGAGTACCATCGAGAGGGTCGACTAACCAATACCGTTCCCACTGAGCTCGTTGCTCGAGGCTGATGTCTGCGTCTTCTTCTGACAATACGGGAATGTCGGGTGTGAGTTCACTCAAGCGTTCAGTGATGAGCTTGTGAGCCGCGATATCTGCGCTTGTTACCGGAGTCTCGTCACTTTTTGTGTAGGCTTCGTACTGTTTTTTTTCATATATTTCGAGGATCATTTGCCCGGCACTACGGGCAATTTCGATGACTTGAGGAAGCAGGTGAGATAGATCTTTTGTCATTGGCATAAGTGATAGTCCTTACTCACAGTATTATTCGGTTCTCATGACCGTTATTGGTTATGTTTGTGAGTGGTGTTTGGTAAGTGTTTCAGTGCCAACATTAGCGCGGTGATGCTTCGTGCTTCACAGAAATCCATGTGAGTTAATAACTCTTCGGCTTGCGCAAGTGGCCAACGCACAATTTCCAGAGGCTCAGGCTCATCGCCTTCTTGCTTCTCTGGATAAAGCGCCTGTCCTAAAAATAGAGTCATTTTGCTCGAAAAGTAAGACGGCGCGAGGATAACTTGTTTCAACGGAGTCAGCTGATTGCAGCCAAAGCCGATTTCTTCTTTTAACTCTCGATCCGCAGCTTGGTGTGGGGTTTCACCTGGGTCAATCAACCCCTTCGGGAAGCCCAACTCGTAGCGTTCAGTCCCAGCGGCGTATTCACGTACCAGTAATAAATCGCCTTGCTCAGTCACAGGAACCACCATCACCGCATCGCGCCCACTTGGCTTCATGCGTTCATAAGTACGGTGTTCACCATTGGAAAAACGAAGGTCGAGCGCTTCCACGGCAAACAGTTTGGATTTTGCGACCGTTTGGCATGAGAGTATCTCTGGTGGGGTCCGTTTCGACATGGCGCTGGCTCCTTGGTGTCGTTGGCGTTTACGAGATGCGTAAGATTCTTAATATATGAGAACTCCGCCTGAGTTTCTAGCGGATTTTACGGGCAGAACTAAGCATCTCAAGGTTACCTCAGTATCGATACAAAAATGGGAGACCGAAGCCTCCCATTTTCTGACCGTATTTACTCTTAGTAGTAAGAGTGATCACCACGGTCATGTTCTGTTGCATCACGAACAGCGGTGAGCTCACCAACGAATTGGTTTAGCAGTTCTTTCTCGATGCCTTCTTTTAGTGTTACGTCAACCATAGAACAGCCATTACAGCCGCCACCAAATGCAACAATCGCAACACCGTCTTCAGTGATCTCAACCAAGTTTACGTGACCACCGTGGCCAGCAAGCTGTGGGTTGACTTGAGTTTGGATAACGTATTCAACGCGCTCAACCAGTGGCGCGTCGTCCGCAACTTTACGCATTTTAGCGTTCGGAGCTTTTAGCGTTAGCTGAGAGCCCATTTTATCGGTAACAAAATCGATTTCAGCGTCTTCAAGGAATGGCAGACTTAGCTCATCCACGTAAGCTGAAAAACCGCTGTAAGGGATTTCAGTGTCGGTCGCTTCTACTGCTTCTGGTGGGCAGTAAGACACGCCACACTCAGCGTTTTGTGTACCTGGGTTCACAACGAAAATACGAATGTTAGTCCCTTCAGGCTGTTGACCTAAAAGGTTAGCGAAATGCGTTTGCGCAGTTTCTGTAATAGTAATATTTGACACGACGAATACCCGAGTAAATTTGTAGGTTACTGCTGCTATTCTACTCTTGTTGACGTATGGGTCTAGTCTTTTTGATGCTAAGGCATGGCGAAGCGATCTAGAGAGAACGAGGAGCAGGTGTTCTGCAGATGCAGTAAATATCGATGCTTTCTACGCCAACTTCAAGTAGTAAATGACATAATTGTCGGACGGTACTGCCTGTGGTGACCACATCATCGACGATGGCAACGTGGGAAGATGGCGGTCGCTTATTGAGAACAAACGCGCCTTTTAAGTTTTGCTCACGGCTTGCTTTGGTATTACCACGCTGTGATTGGGCGAGTCTGACCCGGCGAAAGACCTTCGCATCAAAATTGGTCTGCAATTGCTGGGCTAAATGTCGGGCTAAAACATCACTTTGATTAAACCCCCGGCGTAGGTAGCGCTGCCAGTGCAGTGGCACACTGGTAATGATTGGGGCTGATGTTGTAATGCGCTGCGCCAGTTGCTGGGTTAGTGCTTTTACATGCCAAGACTCTCCATGATCTTTAAAGCGTTGTACTTCCCGTGAAAGGGGAAAGTCGTAATCGCCTAACGTATATAGTCTTTGCCATGGCGGTGGCTCTGAAAGACATTCACCACAAATACTATCCGTACTCATCTCCTCTTTCTGTAACGTTAAACCGCAACGTTGGCATCGCTTGATTGGAGTTAGGTGCTGTAAACAGTGCTCACACCAACGCAGAGCATGCGTGTGGTTTGGTGTTTGAATCGGGAATCGACACAGACCGCATTGACTGCTCAACACGCGATGCATGATGTTTTGCCAGTGATGAGATAACATAGCGCTTATTCATGGTGATATTTTACTCAGCCTAACGCTTGGCTGATGGCGTAGGGAATAAAATTAGTGGGAGAGATTGAGAGCATGAGCACGAAATTACATTGGCAGTCGTTTGGTGAAGGACCTGATCTGGTGTTGTTACATGGTTGGGGTATGAATGGCGCGGTTTGGCAGCAAACCGTCGAATCACTTCAAACCGATTTCCGTGTTCATGTTGTTGACCTTCCGGGCTATGGACACAGTGCCGAGCATCATGGTGAAGATTTAGACCATATTGCTAACTTGGTCGCGCAAAGTGCGCCAAAGAAAGCGATTTGGCTTGGCTGGTCCCTCGGAGGCTTAGTGGCGACGCATGTCGCATTAAACATGCCCGAGCGTGTGACTAAGTTGATTACGGTTGCCAGCTCACCAAAATTTGCCGCAGAGAAGCCTTGGCGCGGTATTCAACCGAATGTACTGAGCGCGTTCACCTCTCAGTTGTTAGAAGATTTTTCACTGACCATTGAGCGCTTTATGGCGTTGCAAGCGATGGGCAGTCCATCTGCACGCAAAGATGTGAAACAACTCAAGCAAGCGGTACTGTCGCGCCCTCAGCCAAACCCTGAGTCGCTGTTGGTTGGGCTAAACATCCTTGCTGATGTGGATCTGCGCGATGCATTGACCTCTCTTTCTGTACCAATGCTGCGTCTTTATGGTCGTTTGGATGGATTGGTGCCGATTAAAGTGGCGAATGATTTAAGTGAACAGTTACCTCATACTCAGCAGTTTGTTTTCAATCAGTCCTCTCATGCGCCCTTTATGACCGAACATGACGAGTTTTGTGCCCAAATTCGAGAGTTTGCTCACGATTAGTCAAATACAAGCGGAAAAAGCTCAAGCTGTTTAAAAAGTGGTCGATATAAAGGTTGGTGAGGTTTTATTAGCCAATAAAGCTAAGCCATATTGACGAGTTGGGCGACTCTGAGGAGGGTTCGCAATGATTGTGTCACCGACCAACGTAAGTGTGCCACTGATCGCCCCATCCGTGAATGTGCAGACGGAACAAGCAGCTCGCGACAATAAAGTCCGAGAGCCTGTGACGCCAACGGTCGCATTGGCCAAAACCAATGCAGAGCGAAAAGTAAAAGGTGATGACAAGCGCCGACGTCAGTCTTCTTGGGATCCTTCAGAGCATCCTGATTATGACATGGAAACAGAAGTCGACACGCGTTATCAAGAAGAGCCGGAAGATACACTAGAACGGCTTTTTAGTTTGCTTGCGCTCAAGTCGTACAGTGAAGACCAGGGTAAGGGCTACGCAATTCGTTTTCGCTTACCAAAGCGCATTTTGGATGCTGCGATCAATGAAGGATTAATGGAAAAGCGCAGGAAGGTGATCAAGTTTCATTATGGTCATGCAGTCGCTCCCCATACCCCGTCAGAAGTGATAGCAGTATTATGACGACTCAATATCCTACTCAAACAAAAACGCTCCAAGCAGATTAAACTGATTGGAGCGTTTTCTTTTTAGTTATGAAAGCTCGTTAGCGGTGAGCCTAGGTAAGATTACTTTTTCGCTTTAGCAAACGCTGCCGCAAACGCACCGCCCATTGCACTATTCGATGAAGACTCATCGCGGCGAGGCTGACGACGTTGCGCTTGGTCATTACGACGCGGTGCGGCTGAAGAGCGTTGGCTGCGGTTATCTTGACCCGGTTCGTCGTTCAAACGCATCGATAGACCAATACGCTTACGCTGTACGTCCACTTCCATCACTTTCACCTTGACGATGTCGCCCGCTTTCACCACTTCACGTGGATCCGACACATAACGATCTGTCAGTGCAGAGATGTGTACTAGACCATCTTGGTGAACGCCGATATCAACAAAGGCACCAAAGTTGGCTACGTTAGACACCACGCCTTCTAGAATCATGCCCGGTTCTAGATCAGAAACTGAGTTTACGCCTTCTGCAAACGTAGCGGTCTTGAATTCAGGACGTGGGTCACGACCCGGTTTATCCAGTTCTTTGATGATATCGGTAACCGTTGGGACACCAAAGTGTTCATCGGTATAGTCCACAGCGTGTAAGCCTTTGAGGAATGCTGAGTCACCAATCAGTGCCTTGATGTCTTTGCTGTTTTTCTCAGCAATTGCTTTGACTACTGGGTACGCTTCCGGGTGGACTGCTGAAGCATCAAGTGGGTTCTTGCCGTCCATAATACGTAGGAAGCCCGCACACTGTTCGAACGCTTTAGGACCCAAGCGAGGTACTTTCTTTAACGTCGTACGTGCTTCGAAGCGGCCATTTTCGTCGCGGAAGTCGACAATATTCTGCGCGATGGTGCTTGATAAGCCTGCTACGCGCGTTAATAGTGCGGCAGAAGCCGTGTTCACATCAACGCCAACCGCGTTTACACAGTCTTCCACAATCGCATCTAGGCGTTTTGCCAACATAGATTGGCTTACATCGTGCTGGTATTGACCCACACCGATCGATTTCGGATCGATTTTCACGAGCTCAGCCAATGGATCTTGCAAACGACGCGCAATCGACACTGCACCACGCAGTGATACGTCCATATTCGGGAACTCTTTCGCTGCGAGCTCAGAGGCCGAGTACACCGATGCGCCTGCTTCGCTGACGATGATTTTCTGAACTTTTAGGTTGCCGCGTTTGATTACGTCTGCGACAAAGCTATCGGTTTCACGAGAAGCCGTGCCGTTACCAATCGCAATTAAATCCACGTTGTACTTACGCACTAACTGGTCAACGATTTGCGCTGATTTGTCGTATTGTTTTTGCGGAGGGTGAGGGTAGATGGTTTCCGTAGCCAGAACTTTACCCGTTGAATCGACAACCGCGATTTTTGAACCGGTACGCAGGCCAGGATCGAGACCAAGTGTTGCGCGAGGACCTGCCGGCGCCGCCATCAACAAATCTTTTAGGTTGGTCGCAAATACTTCAATCGCTTCAATTTCAGCACGCTCTTTCATTGCGCCCATTAGCTCGGTTTCCATGTGCATCGATACTTTGATGCGCCATGCCCAGCTGATCACTTGTTTACGCCATGCATCTGCTGGTGCGCTACTTAACGTCACGCCATAATGGTCGGCAATGATGGTTTCACAGTAAGATTGGCGAACACCTTCTTCCTGCTCTGGGTCAGCGTTCATGGCTAAAGTCAGGAAGCCTTCATTGCGGCCGCGCAACATCGCAAGTGCACGGTGAGAAGGGACTTTGCTCAGCGGTTCGTTGTGATTGAAGTAATCTTTGAACTTCTCACCTTCTTGCTCTTTTCCTTCAACGACGCGTGAGACAAGTTCCGCATTACGATTTAAGTGGTTACGGATTTTTTCCAGTAAGTTTGCGTCTTCAGCAATGCGTTCCATGATGATCGCACGGGCACCGTCTAGGGCGGCTTTGGTATCTGTGATTCCTTTGTCGGCATCAAGATATTTGCTTGCTTCGCTTTCTGGCTCGGTTTGCGGATGATTCCACAGCATGTCAGCTAGCGGTTCTAGGCCGGCTTCAATGGCGATTTGGCCTTTAGTGCGGCGTTTAGGTTTGTAAGGTAAGTAAAGGTCTTCAAGACGAGTCTTGCTATCGGCTTGAATAATTTCTTGCTCAAGCTCAGGCGTCAGTTTGCCTTGCTCTTGGATCGATTTGAGAATGGTTTGACGGCGGTCATCCATTTCACGAAGGTAAGACAGACGGCTGTCCAGAGTACGCAGTTGGGTATCATCAAGGCCACCCGTCACCTCTTTGCGGTAACGTGCAATAAAAGGGACGGTGTTACCGTCATCAATTAGGGTGACAGCGGCGTTGACTTGCTCAGGGCGAACATTCAGTTCTTGAGCAATCATACGACAGATAGCTTGGCTCATCCGTGTTTTCTCTTTCAATTCGGTTTGGGTTGTATAGAACATTGGGGTCGTTCGAAGAATTTGCAATGTTTTAAATTAACGAGACAAAAATTTACCGGGCGCTGGTGGACATCAGTCAGATTTGTGTCAAAACTGTAATTAAATTGAGAACTTATATCCGCAACTATCGACTAACCTATATCCACGGTTATTGATATAACTAAATGTACCTCGGCTTATACGGATAATCATGATGAAAAAAATGTCTTTGGCGTTAGCGCTTACGAGTGCCTTACTTTTCGCCCCGCTTAGTTGGGCACAATCCATATCAGCAACCACACAAGACCCTGTATATCAGCTTGATGACAAGTTGGTGCTTGGACGAGTGGAGAGCGTTTACTACAGTGATATTCCAGAGCTAAAAGCGGTACCATTTATTGGCAAGATTGATACTGGTGCTGACACCACGTCTATGCATGCAGAGAACATCCATGTCAGTAGCTCTCATCCCGACTACCAGAACTTGAAAGACAACGAGTTGTTGTGGGCGATTGTCGATGACTTAGGTGGGACGAAGGCGAAGTGGGATGCCGATACTTTTAAACCATATCAAGTGAAGGTGAGCTTTACGGTTCCTCATCCTTACACAGGAAAAGAAATACAGATTACCGATGACCTGGAACGAGTGAGCGCTATTCGTAGTCGAACAAGCAAAAAGCCTATTTTACGCCCGACGATAAAAATGCCGATGACGATTGCAGGCCGCACCGTCGATACAGAAGTGAACCTGACCAAGCGCACGCAATTCTCTTCTCCTATCTTGATTGGTAAAACCTATCTCGATAACAATGCGTGGGTATTCGCTGGCTACGACTATCTTCAAGAGCAACCAAGCGCAAAAATGATCGGCAAAAAAGAGATGGTTGAAGTTGAGGGAGTGCCATACAAGATCAGCATCTCAACCACCAGCCGCTACACCAACGTTCACGCACTGGATATCAAGGTTGATAAAAAGAACAATGCAGTTTCTTTCACGCTAGAAGGTGAAAACGGCAAGCGCCACCCAATGACGTTACCTTTGGTACGCATGCTGAAAACCACTAAGAGCGAGCGTCCGTTGGTCTACTTACCAGTGAAAATTGACGAAAACGAAACCCAACGTTGGTTAGTCTATTTGCGTGACCGCAGTAAGTTCAGTTCACAAATTCGCTTGGGTCAGGATGTCGCGAGCCAACACTTTGTGATTGATACCGACAGAGAAAACCTATTGGGCGGTGTTGAAAAAACGTTCAAGAGCGCACTCAAGTCAAAGCCCCTCGTGATTTCACCGGAAGAACAAGTCACCATTGATGGTTATACCGTTCCTGCTTACCCCACGTTTACGGTGAAAACGCCATTACTGCGTGTAAATGGTTTTGAAGTAACAGAAAAAGGTAAGGATGAATCCGTCACGTTTTATTTAATGAACGATGAGGGCAAAGAAGAAAAAATTACCAAGCCCGTGGTGAAAAAGCTCAAAGTGGGTAGCACTGTGCGTCCCGTTGTTGATGGCGATTTCCTTTTCGGTAGCAAAGAGACATCAATGGAATTTGCACTCGATGTGCTAGATGAAGACGAGACGCAACCATTTTTCGTCTTTGGTCATGATATCGCCAAAGGCGGTGTGCTGCTGAATACTCGTGCCGACCATTTACTAGATGCAAGGCCACTTTTCAAAGCCGGTCATATCGAAGTGGCTGAAGTGGAAGGGATGTCTTTCCCTGTCAAATTGGACACTGGTGCTGACGTGAGCTCGATTAATGCCAAGGACATCAAGCGCTTTCAAAAAGACGGTAAAGATATGGTGAGTTTTACTTATGAAAACGATCTAGGCATGACCAAGGCGTTTACCCGTGAGGTGGTGGATGTCATGCGTATAACGGCCAAAAAAGGAGAAAAGGCCAATGAACGACCTGTAGTAGAAATGCACGTTAAGCTTGGCGAGTTAGAGAAGAAGATCCGAGTCAATTTGCAAGACCGAGGTCGCTTCCATTACAGCATGATTTTAGGTAAAAACTTCCTAAAACATGGCGCGGTTGTTTCGAGTGATACGAATTACATCGTGACGCAAAAACCAGATTACGAAAAGTAGCACTCTGGCCGCCTTATTATCTTGATACCCAAAGCCCGAACGAAGCCAGTGCTTTGGGTATATCATCTCCTTAATGCTGCTCAAGAGCGGCATTTTTTAGTTGAGATAGGAGTTAACTTGAAAACTAAGCTGATTACCCGTGAAGGTTATAACAAACTCAAACAAGAGCATGATTACCTTTGGAATGAAAAGCGTCCTGAAATCACCAAAATCGTCACTTGGGCGGCGAGCCTGGGCGATCGCTCAGAAAATGCGGATTACACCTTCAACAAACGTCTGCTTCGTCAGATCGATCGTCGTGTTCGATTTCTTCGCAAGTTTCTGCCTGAAGTCACGATCGTTGACTATTCTCCGCAGCAAGAAGGCAAAGTCTTTTTTGGTGCTTGGGTTGAAATAGAAAATGAGGCTGGAGAGGTGAAGAAGTTCCGCATAGTTGGGCCTGAAGAGATTTATGGAGATGCGAAAGACTACATCTCTATCGATTCACCTATGGCGCGAGCGATGTTGAAAAAGCAAGTGGATGAAGAATTCACGGTACGCACCCCAGAAGGTGAAAAAGAGTGGTTCATTAACTCGATTGAATACAACAAACCAGCCTTGGAAGACTGAGGCTTTATCACTGATTCAAGTCTCTTGAAGTTCACTAGAAGTGACTTGAGTCTCAACGTCAGCTTATTGGATACAAAGGCATGGTGCCTTTATCGGAGAAGTAAAATGAACAAAGCAGTCATGTGTGGTGCTGCACTAACAATAGGATTCTCACTCTCAGTTTTTGCTCAAGATGAAGTGAAAGGCTGTGACGCCAAAGAGTTAGCGGTAGAACAGCAGCTTGAGTATGCGAAAGCACAAGGTAATGAACATCGAATTAAAGGCTTAGAACAGGCACTTACCGCTATCCAGAATGAATGCTCGGAAGGTGAACTGCGTCAAGAACTGCAAGCGGAAGTGGACGAAAAGGCGCGAGACGTTGAGGAGCGTGAGCAAGAATTAGCGGAAGCGCAGCGTTCAGGGAAAGCAGACAAAATCGAGAAAAAACGTCACAAACTGGCTGAGGCACAGCAAGAGTTACTTGAGGCCAAACGTGAACTGGAATGGAATTATGGTCAATAGTAGGTGCTGAAAATACCTGCTAGAGAGAGAATAAAGCGCTTAAGATAAAAAGAGTAACAATTTGCTTGAGCACGTTAGGAAAAACAGTGATACATTTTCGACAATAGATGCTTCTGAAAGGATGTTTCAATGCAAGAAAATCATAAAATTTTAGTGGTTGATGACGATGCTCGTTTACGTGCTCTATTGGAGCGTTACCTTTCTGAGCAAGGTTTTCAGGTCCGAAGTGTCGCCAATGGCGAACAGATGGATCGCCTACTAACGCGCGAAAACTTTCACTTAATGGTGCTGGACCTAATGTTGCCAGGTGAAGACGGTTTGTCGATTTGTCGTCGTTTACGCCACGCGAACAACATGCTGCCAATCTTAATGCTCACCGCGAAAGGTGATGAAGTGGACCGCATTGTGGGTCTGGAAGTGGGGGCGGATGATTATTTGCCAAAACCATTTAACCCACGTGAATTACTCGCTCGCATTAAAGCCGTACTACGCCGTCAAACCGTAGAGTTGCCGGGCGCGCCAAGCACCGAAGAAAAAGTAGTGGAGTTTGGCGAGTTCCGACTCAATCTAGGCACTCGCGAGATGTTCCGCGGTGACGAGGCAATGCCACTGACCTCAGGAGAGTTTGCTGTCCTGAAAGCGCTCGTGACGAATGCGCGAGAGCCGATGTCACGAGACAAATTGATGAACATGGCACGTGGCCGTGAATATTCTGCGATGGAACGTTCTATTGATGTGCAAATCTCACGTTTGCGTCGCATGTTAGAAGACGATCCAAGCAAGCCACGCTACATTCAAACCGTGTGGGGGTTAGGTTACGTTTTCGTCCCAGACGGCAAAGAGGTGTAATCTCCTCACTCCATAGCCAGCACTTGGCTATAGCAACTTCAGCCTTCAAGTCCTTCCCTTCGAAGGCTGAAATTTCGCGATTAGGACCACCAGGAACGTTCCATGCGCATCCGAAGTTCACTGACACAATCTATTCTGCTGTTCATCTCTCTGCTTCTCGCTAGCCAAGTTTTCTCTTACTACGCCGTTTTTAATTACGCGTTGATGCCGAGTTTGCAGCAGTTCAATAAAATTCTCGCCCATGAGCTTAATTTGGTGCTTGATGATGAAGGGCCATTAAAATCTGATGCACCGCTGAGACGTCAATTATTAGAAAGGCTGGGGGTGACGGTTCACAGCCTCGACAGCGATAAAGCGGTTGAATTTCATCACGCGATGTCGATTGATTTGATGTCTGAAGAAATGAGCCAAGAGCTAGGTTCGCCCACTGAAGTGCGCTTATTGCTTGGCGATGAAAGTTACATCTTGTGGATGCACATCGAAAAGTTGCCGAACTCCATCATTCGTATTCCTTTATCTGAGCTGCAAGAAGAAGATTTTGCACCGCTGTTTCGTAACAGCTTGATTATGGCGCTGCTGATCATTGCTGGTGGTTGGTTGTTTATTCGTTTACAAAACCGCCCACTTTTGGCTTTAGAGAGAGCCGCGAAAGACGTCGGTCGAGGTGAAATCCCGCCACCGTTGGCAGAAAAAGGCGCATCGGAAATTCGCTCTGTAACCCGAGCGTTTAATCAAATGTCCAAAGGCATTCAGGAGCTCGAAGAAGATCGCGCCCTATTAATGGCGGGGATTAGTCATGACTTGCGAACACCGCTGACGCGCATTCGCTTAGCGACAGAAATGATGTCTCCCGAGGACAGCTACCTTGCTGAAGGGATCATTAGCGATACGGAAGAGTGTAATGAGATCATTAGTCAGTTTATGGACTACCTCAAACCGGTGAACAAAGAATCGTTTGAAGCGGTTGATATCAGTACGATTGCCAGTGACGTAGCCAGTTCTGAAGGTGGCTATGAGGTTGAAATTGAAACGGATCTTAATCTTAACTTGCCACCAGCCAAAGGAAGCGCCATTGCGATTAAACGGGCGATCAGTAATTTAGTTGTCAATGCACTGCGTTACGGCAATGGCTGGGTCAAAATCAGTACCGGTGTGACGGCAGATAAGCAGCTAGTGTGGATATCGGTAGAAGACAACGGACCGGGTATCGAGCATTCTCAAATCGCAAAATTATTTGAACCCTTTACGCGTGGTGATACAGCTCGCGGCAGTGAAGGTACAGGGCTTGGGCTGGCGATAGTGAAGCGTATAATCAGCCAGCACTCAGGCTCTGTGGTGATGCGCAATCGCAGTGAAGGCGGTTTAATCGCTCAAATCAGCTTTCCTACCAAGTAAGTCGGTGACTGTACCATTTAAAACAAAAAGCCCAACCTAAACAGGTTGGGCTTTGCTTTTCTCTACAATCTTATTAAGACTCTTTCACTTCTTGAGGAAGTTCATCTTCGTCTTCCAGTTTCTCTGGCAGAAGTAGGTTTAAAATGATCGCTGTGATACCACCTGCAGCAACGCCAGTGGAGAAAATACTCTTAATAAATTCTGGCATGAATTGCAGAATCTCTGGTTTTTGCGCGATACCAAGCCCCATTGAGAAGGATAAGGCCATGATCAGAATTGCGCGGCGATCGAGCTCAACACGAGAGATAATACGCACACCAGCGGCAGCAATCGTACCAAACATGACAATCGTTGCGCCGCCAAGTACTGGCTCAGGAATCAGCTGAACAAAGCTAGCGACACCAGGAAACAAGCCAAGAATCACTAACATGCCAGAAATAAAGTAACCCACGTAACGGCTCGCGACCCCTGTTAGCATGATGATGCCGTTATTCTGGCTAAAGGTGGAGTTCGGGAAACTGTTAAACACGGCTGCGATTGCAGAGTTTAAGCCGTCTGCTAGTACACCCCCTTTAATGCGTTTCATGTACACAGGGCCTTTTACTGGCTCACCAGACACTTCGGATGTGGCGGTAATATCGCCGATGGCTTCTAGTGCGGTAATAAAGAAAATCAGTACCAGCGGAATGAACAGTGACCAGTCAAACGATAAGCCATATTGCATTGGTACCGGTAGTGCTACAAGCTCGGTTGTGCCTAGCTGAGAAGTATCTACCATCCCCATAAAATACGCCATGATGTAGCCTACTAGCATCGCAATCACAATCGAAGCCACACGGATGTATGGGTTTTTAGAGCGGTTTAATATCACAATTAAGCCAAGTACCGTTCCTGCGAGCGCAAGTTTGTCTAAGCTGCCGAATGTGCCTTCATTTAATGCTGCGTAGCCACCGCCCATTGATACTAAGCCGACCTGAATCAGTGTGAGGCCGATAAGAGTGACGACAATGCCTGAAACGAGCGGAGTGATAATGCGACGAGCATGCTCTAATACGCGAGATAGGAAAATTTCTGCAAATGATGCGACTAAAATCGTACCAAAAATGGCTGCCATCATGGTGCTGATGTCTGCACCACCAGCTTTCAGCGATAGGCCTGCACCAATAATAGGGCCTAAAAAGTTAAAGCTGGTGCCTTGAACAGAGAGTAAACCAGAGCCAATTGGGCCAAAGGTGCGAATTTGAATAAACGAAGACACGCCTGACGCAAATAAAGACATGCTGATGATGGTATTCGTTTGGTCTGCTGGTACACCCAAAGACTGACAGATGATCAGTGACGGAGTGATAACCGCGACGAACATCGCCAATAAGTGCTGAAGTGCGGCAAAAATGGTTTGAGGCAAAGGTGGTCGATCATTGAGTTGATAAACCAGTTCCGAAGATCGGTTTGAAGTTGTCATTGTTTGTCTCGCTAGTCGCAATATATTCCCAGATCTCGCTGAATGGGAGAGCAGGGTGGAGTTGACGTCGTTACCTGTGATTGCTGTTAATCAGAGTCAACTCAGGTTGGTGGAGTGTGATGCAACACACTTAAAAAATTTGTGCGCGATTATAGAGAGATTTACCTAAAAAGCAAACGATTGCTTTGGTTTTTAGCGTATTAAAAAACGAGCCATTTGGCTCGCTTTTAATCACTATGCTTTGGAGTAAATATCCCGCTCACCTAACCAGCGATCAATAATTGCTGTTGCGTTAGTCGGGTAATTGTCATGAATATGACGCGCAATGCGCTGAACTTCGGGAATCAGACGTTGATCTCGAACTAAGTCTGCGATTTTGAAATCAGCAAGACCAGTCTGTTTTGTACCCAATAGTTCGCCCGGGCCACGAATTTCTAGGTCTTTCTGTGCAATGACGAAGCCATCGTTACTTTCACGTAGTACTCCGAGACGTTTTTGCGCGGTTTTCGACAGTGGAGAGTGGTACAGCAGCACACAATGGCTAGCAACGGAACCTCGGCCCACGCGACCTCTTAGCTGGTGTAATTGTGCTAAACCGAGACGTTCGGGGTTTTCGATGATCATCAAGCTAGAGTTTGGCACGTCTACGCCCACTTCTATCACGGTCGTTGCGACTAGCAAATGTAGTTTATTGTCTTTGAAATCTTGCATCACCGCTTGTTTCTCTGCCGGCTTCATTCGGCCGTGTACTAGACCAATTTTTACGTCCGGTAGCTTACGTTGAAGCTCTTCAGCGGTATCAGCCGCGGCTTGTGCTTCTAATACTTCCGACTCATCAATCAGAGTACACACCCAATATGCCTGCTTACCTTCGTTTAAACAGGCATTTCGGACACGCTCGACGATGTCGTCACGTTTTGTGTCAGGAATGGCGACGGTTTGAATCGGCGTTCGACCCGGAGGCAGTTCGTCAATCACGGAAGTTTCCAGGTCAGCGTATGCGGTCATCGCTAACGTGCGAGGAATAGGCGTTGCCGTCATGATCAACTGATGTGGGTAGGCGCCTTGTTTTGCGCCTTTTTCACGTAACTCTAATCGCTGATGGACACCGAAGCGGTGCTGTTCATCAATGATGACCAAAGCAAGGTGATGAAATTCAACGTGCTCTTGGAATAGCGCGTGAGTACCCACTACCATTTGTGCTTCACCACTGGCAATGCGAGCCAGCTCGGCTTCCTTTGCCTTACCTTTGAGTTTGCCCGCTAACCAACCGACTTGAATGTCCATTGTTTCAAACCAGTTGGCGAAGTTGATCGCGTGTTGCTCAGCCAATAGTTCGGTTGGTGCCATGAGTGCCACCTGATAGCCGTGCTCAATGGCACGAACGGCGGCCAAAGCGGCAACCAACGTTTTCCCCGATCCCACATCGCCTTGCACTAATCGCATCATTGGGTGCGGCTTTTCTAGATCGGCTTCAATCTCTTGTACTACTCGGGTTTGAGCGTTTGTAGGAGAGAAAGGCAGTTGGGCTAAAAGCTGCGTTTTTAGTTTATTACAAGGACCGAGAGGTAGCGCTGAATCCTTCTGACCTTTGCTACGCACCGCCAACATCGAGAGATTCTGTGCTAGCAACTCTTCCATGATTAAGCGGATTTGGGCAGGATGTTTGCCTTCATCAAACTCATCTAAATTAATGGTTGGTGGTGGGCGATGAATGGTGTGCAGCGCTTGCGACATCGTGATTTGATGGTTATACAGCCCGGCTGGAAGTAATTCCTGCACTGCGGTTTTATCAAGCAGGGCTAAAGCTTGTTTGGTAAGGTTGCGCAATGTGATTTGGCGTAAACCATCTGTAGTGGGATAAACAGGGGTTAAGTTCTGTTCTACATCGGGCTTTTGATCGCTGACGTAAAACTTGTAATCAGGATGAACAATTTCCAAGCCCATGCCACCGCGCTTAATTTCACCGTAAGCATGTACTAACTTACCTTGTGTGAAATTGTTCTTCATAGCCGCGGTAAAGTTGAAAAAGCGCAGCGTGATAGTGCCATTACCGTCGCTGATTTTTACCGTTAACATTTTGCGCTTACCGAAGATGGTATCGACTGCCATGACCTTGCCTTGCACGGCCGCCCAAAGGCCGGCATGCAGTTTAGCAATAGGATAAATACGGGTACGATCTTCGTAGCGCAGTGGAAGATGAAACAGCAAATCTTGAACGCTATGTAAGCCAACTTTGGCGAGTTTTTCTGCGACTTTCGCGCCAACCCCAGAAAGGGAGGTTAATGGGACGGCAGATAACATTTGGGCGGACATAGAGGGCTCAAGAAAATGGTTAACATAGCAGTATGTTAACCATGGAGCTGTGTTTTTGTACAGGAAAAAATAGTCATGCTTTAGTTAGTGTCATGATTTGACTGATAACCTGTCATTCCGAGGAGCCTAGCGACATCAGGAATCTATTTCCAACAAGTATGTCGTTGAAGTTAACACTATCAGCATCAGCACACTCGGGAACTAGATCCTGAATCACGCTCCTTCGTCGCTGTTCAGGATGACGAAAGCCTGTTACTTGCTTTGCATCTCTTGCCACCACGCATCATCGGCGATGATTTGGCCTTCGTCATCGAGTGGCGGGTAAGCGAGTCCTTTTCGTTTCGCGACTTTTGCCAGCACTGGGTGACCACGTTCAAAGAGAATACGGTTGATTGTCTCTTTAGGCAGAGCGCTTTCTTCTCGTTCGTACATGCCTGCGGCTTCACGTTGACGTTGCGCTTCATACAAAATCACGGCACTGGCAACCGATACGTTTAGTGACTGCACCATGCCCACCATCGGGATAATAATGTCTTGATCGGCAAGCTGTTTGGCTTGCTCCGAAGCGCCAACCTTTTCGCTGCCTAAAATAATGGCCGTTGGCTTGGTGTAGTCGATCTCGCGAAAATCGACGGCGGTATCTGAAAGATTGGTCACCAAAACCTGCATACCTTGCGCTTTGAGTTCGGTAATCGCAGTTTCAATCGAATCGTGAGTATCAACTTCAACCCAGTTCCGCGCGCCAGCTGAGGTATGGCTCAGCGTACGCATTTTGTCAGGCCAAATGGCATGAACTTTGTGTAAACCTGTCGCGTCAGCGGTACGGATCACGGCAGAGACGTTGTTTGGCTTATGTACTTCTTCGAGACAAAGTGTCAGATCAGTTTGGCGAGTTTTTAGGACTTGATGAATGCGGTTGTAACGTTCTAGGTTCATATTTATTGAGGTATAAAAAATCGCCACCTAACAGAGTAGGTGGCGATAGAGGTTAGTTCTTTCTGCGTCTGACTCGGGTTGCTTGAGGCATTGCCTTAATCTTACGCATGATGCCAGCAAGGTGGACGCGATCTTTCGTCGTCAACAACACAGTCACAGTGTACAAACGACCATCACGTTCTTCCGTTGAAAGACCATGAATGTTTGACCCTGTTTTCGAGATCACGTTGGTCAGTTCTGCAAGAGCACCTTGGTTGTTAAGCATGTCGACTTTAAGTTCAGCAATGAACTCTTTATCGTAGTCGTCAGACCAAGCGACAGCCATATAACGGTCTGGCTCTTTCTGATAACCGCGAACGTTTGGACATGTTTCTCGGTGAACCACTAAACCACGACCAGGCGATACGTGAGCAATAATGTGATCATCTGGGATTGGATGACAACAATTTGCAAACGTCAGCAATAAGCCTTCTGCGCCACGAATCGGAAGCTTCTTCTTCGAGTCCGTTGGGATTGAGCTTGTTGTCGTGAGCTCTTCGGTATCACCAAGGAGACGACGTGCAATCACAATGCTCATCAACTCACCCAAACCAATAGCAGCCAATAAATCATCGATGCTTTCTAGGCGAAGATCATTCAAGACTTCTTGGATATTTTCTGGATAAATTGAATCAATCGAGTGACGACCAAGTGCGTGATTAAGTAGGCGACGACCTAAAGTAATCGACTCTTCACGACGCATTGTTTTCAGTACTTGTCGAATCTTAGTGCGGGCACGAGAAGTCACGACATAGTTTAGCCATGCCGCATTCGGACGCGCACCAGGGGCACTGATAATTTCCACCGTCTGACCGTTTTTCAATGCCTTACTCAATGGGTAAGGGTTACGATCAACACGAGCACCAACACAAGAGTTGCCTACATCGGTATGTACGGCATAGGCAAAGTCGACAGCCGTTGCGCCTAAAGGCAATTCAACGATACGACCTTTTGGTGTGAAGACGTAAATCTCATCTGGGAAAAGATCGGATTTTACGTTTTCAATGAATTCGAATGAGTTACCCGCGCTTTGTTGTAGCTCTAACAGGCTTTGCATCCAACGCTGAGCTTTCACTTGCGCAGTGGTGCCAGACTTGTCGCCTTTGTCTTTGTAAGACCAGTGTGCCGCGACACCTTTGTCCGCCATTTGATCCATATCTTCAGTACGGATCTGAACTTCAACAGGTACGCCATGTGGGCCAACCATGGAAGTGTGTAGCGATTGGTAGCCGTTCGCCTTTGGTACCGCGATGTAATCTTTCATGCGACCAGGACGTGGCTTATACAAGCTGTGTACTTGGCCTAAAACGCGATAACAAGTATCAGCGGTATCAACAACGACTCGGAACGCATAGATATCCATGATGGTGTGAAAGCGCTGTTCTTTGGTTTTCATCTTGTTATAGATAGAGAACAGGTTTTTCTCACGACCAACCACACGAGCATTCAAGCCGAAATCTTGCAGACGGCCTTCTATTTCGCTGTGAATACGTTGGATCATCTCTTTACGATTGCCGCGTGCCGCTTTTACCACTTCTTTTAGTACGCGGTAGCGGTTGGGATATAGCGCTTCAAAGCCCAGCTCTTCGAGTTCGGTTTTGATATTGTGAATACCAAGACGATGAGCGAGTGGCGCGTAAATCTCTAACGTTTCACGAGCAATACGACGTTTTTTATCTGGTCGAAGCGCGCCAAGCGTACGCATGTTGTGCGTGCGGTCAGCCAGTTTGATCAGAATGACGCGGATATCTTGCACCATGGCCAGAACCATCTTACGAAAGTTCTCGGCCTGAGCCTCTTTCCTATCGCGGAATTTGAGTTTGTCCAGTTTAGATACACCATCAACCAATTCTGCGACAGTGTTGCCGAATTTCTCTTCGAGATCTTCTTTAGTTACATCACAGTCTTCAATGACGTCATGCAGCAAAGCAGCTTGGAGGGTTTCGATATCAAGGCGCATTTCGGCCAAGATACGAGCCACAGCGACAGGGTGGATGATGTATGGTTCACCGCTAGAGCGGGTTTGCCCTTCATGGGCATCTCTCGCTACCACATAAGATTGACGCAGAGCCTCAATCTGAGGCTCTGTTAGGTATTCTTGGGCAACGTCTTTGAGGCTATCGAATAGATACAAATTATAGGCCCGGGAGGTTGTTGAATTCTAAAGTCAGAATTAACGGTTGTGAGCGATGCTGCTTACTGCCGCTAGCTCTGCCGCTTCTTGCTCTTGCTGTTCTTGACGTTCACGAGCGTCTAGAACTTCTTTAGTAATTAAACCTTCTTCGATTTCGCGTAGAGCGATAACCGTTGGCTTATCGTTCTCTTCTGGCACTAGTGCATCTTTACCGCCAGTTTGCATTTGACGAGCGCGGCGAGCCGCAATCAGTACTAGGTCGAAACGGTTGCCAACTTTTTCAACAGCGTCTTGAACAGTTACGCGTGCCATGAGGACTCCAAATAGTTAACTAAAATTTTAGAATGACGAGAAAGTATACAACCTAACTACTTTATTTACTAGCAATTAGACAAGCCACCGTTTGTGGACTTTCTCAGGTAGTTTATTGTGTTTTTCGCACTGAGCAAAAAACGAGAAATTCTTTATGTTTTACAGCGTGACTTTTTTGAAGTTACTCTGCTAACAACGCGTCAAGCATACCTTTATATTTAGCAGCTTGCTTTTCTTCCTTCAATCTCTCTGCACGCAAGATGGCTTTAAAGTCCATCAAAGCGGTATCAAAGTCGTCGTTTACGATCACGTAGTCGTATTCGCTGTAATGAGAGATTTCTGACTTGGCTTCAGCCATACGTTTTGCGATCACTTCATCGCTATCTTGACCACGAGTGTTCAAGCGACGCTCTAGTTCACCGTTTGATGGTGGCAGAATGAAGATGCTTTTGGCTTCTGGCATTTGCTCACGGATTTGGCGTGCGCCTTGCCAGTCGATATCTAGAAAAACGTCGATACCTTTATTTAGCGTTTCTTCAATCCACACACGAGAGGTGCCGTAATAATTACCAAACACTTCAGCGTATTCTAGGAAATCACCTTTAGCGATCAGGGCTTCAAACTCATCTTTCGCTACAAAATGGTAGTGGACACCATTTTCTTCACCAGGTCGCATGTTACGCGTGGTATGAGACACAGACACTTTCATTGCGTAGGTTGGATTGCGTTCCAACATCGCTGAGATCAAGCTAGATTTACCTGCGCCGCTAGGTGCAGATACGATATAGAGAGTACCTTTGCCCATTGTACTGTTCCACTTTTGATTGGATTGATTGAGTGCCGAAGGAAAGTCCGACATTCTTTTAACGATAGCACTGGCAATGATAAATCAACCACCAAAGGGATGGATATTGGTGATAATCCCGCCAGAAAAATGGAGGCGAAGAGTATCATGATCTCTATTTTGTTACCAGTTGATCTTTTCGTCTTACTTAAATGTTGAAAAGAGCTCGCGTGCGCACAAACAAACGAAAAAAGGGGAAGCTTTCACTTCCCCAGGCGTGCGACTGACTCACACTTAATCTTCAAATTATCCTTGGGATTCTAGGAAATTTATCCAAGGGCTAACGGTAGACCTAAATTTTGGCGATTGAGCCGCGCCTTTCATTGCCTGTAAGGCCTTTTGTGGCTGTTTAAGCTCGAAATAGGCCATTCCGCGAATGTATTCAAGTTCTGCCTTTTGCTCTTTAGAGGCATTCGATGCTGCGTTTTCTACAAAGCGAGTCGCTTCAGAATACTGCTTGTCTTGTACCATTAAGCGAGCAATCTGAATTTGCGTTTTAGCAGAAGGAGCGATGTTATATGACTTTTTATAAGCGAGAATCGATTTATCTAGCTCTTTAGCTTGCTGCCAGAAGCTGGCCAAGCGATCATAGTTTTCCTTCGTCTTTTCAATGTTTCCAGATGCCATCTCCTTCTCAAGAGTTTTGGCCGCTTTATATGGAATACCTTGGTAAGCTAAGAAGTTTACAAAACGTAAGTACTCTTTCTCTCCTTCCAGTTTCCCCATTTTGTAAACCATTTCTAAGGTTGCTAAAGAGTTTTGCTCTTGACCCAACTCCATATAAACGCCAGAAAGTTGCATCCAGTAACGCTTTTTCTGAGGGTACTTTGAAGTAAGGGTTTTAAGCACACTGGCAACGCTTTTCAGCTGTCCTAACTCGTAGTGAGAGGCAACGAGAATTAAGTACCAAGACTCACTTGGGCTCTTGCTCATCGCAATTGCTTTTTTGGTTGGTGGGATTGCATTTCTGTAATCTTCCAACTGGATATAAGCGCTTGCTAACGTGATATAAGCATGAGCTTGAGGCTTCTCTTTGGTTGTTTCTGCAACTTTGAACCATTCCTTCATCGTTTTCACAGACAACGTGTACTTCTCTTCAGCTAGGTAAAGTTGAGCCAAGCTGTAGCGAACTTGTTGAGCGACTGGAACGGGAAGCGCATCGAGCTTTAATGCTTCGGCAAAGTATTTCGCGGCTTGCACATAGTTGTCTTGTAGCGAATACAAAAAGCCCGTTTGCTGAAGTAAAACTGCTCGGTCGTATTTTTTCGAACTTGTGCTTTCTAAAGCGCTTGCTAGTTTTTCTTTCGCCGCTGAATATTTTTCAGTTGCGATCAACTCTTGCACTTTGTTGACGGTTCGAAATGTCCGATCTGATAACTGAGGAGCTTCTTTTGCCATCGTAGGAGCGGCAAATGCCACTCCTGCGAAGAGAATTAAAGAAGCCACTTTGCTTTTCCATAAACTTTTCATCGTGACTCCTTAATTGGTTGAGAACTCTATTTCTTGCGATAGGCGCGAGCTAACAGGTTTCCCGTCAACCAATTTTGGTTTAAATGTCCATTTAGAGACTGTTTTTCTTGCCGCTCGACCGAGGCCTAAGCGTCGTGGTTGCTCTTTAAGAACTTTGATGTCCTCTACGGCACCACGTGCATTTACAGTAAACTCTAGTAAGACAACCCCTTTTTCAATTCCTGCTTTCGCAGCCTTTCTAGGCATTTGAGGCTGGAATGTTGCAAGAGGGGTCGGACCTCCGCTACCCGCTAATTGTGCCCCTCCACCCTGGCTATAATGTCCAAGCACCGAGCCACCTGTAACATTTACGGGTAGGTCAAGTTTTGGCATATCCATTGGGGTCTGCTCCATCACCGGTTTTACTGTCGCTGTCACTTTCATTTCTGGCGGCGGCGGCGGACGTTTAGGTGGTGGTGGTTTTGGAAGTTCGCGTTTTTTCTCCTGTATTTTTTCTTCTGGTTTAATGCGAATAAACTCGACCATACGCAGGTCATCATTCGACACTAACTCGTGGCGCTCTTTGTTTACTAGCTTGTCCATCCCCCAGAACAACCCGAGGGAGACAATGAGCGCCAGTGCAATTGAGGCCAGATACCGCATAAGCTTAATCCTTATTGGTTGCGGCAATGGAGATGCTTTCTACACCTGCCATTTTGATCTGGTCCATAACCTTCACGACTACGCCAGCATTTGCTTCAGTGTCGGCTTGGATAACAACTGCGCCATCAGGACTTTCTGCACGAAGACGTTCAATATTCGCGCGAACCGCGTCCACTTCGATGCGGCGTTTATCAACCCAAACATCACCCGCCGCACCAACTGCGACCATGATGTTACCTTTCTTAACGGTTTGCGCTGAGCTTGCCGTCGGACGGTTTACTTCCAGACCTGCTTCTTTTACGAACGATGTTGTTACGATAAAGAAGATCAACATGATAAATACGATGTCGAGCATCGGTGTCATATCGATAGCGGTTTCATCACTGCTATCACTGCTATAGCGTCTTTTCATGACCTATACCTCTAATTCCATTTACTCAGGCAATATGCTTTAGCTTGTCTTCCAGCTTTTGCGTTGTGACTTTGGCTAAATGATCAAGACGTGAACTAAAGAACAGTCCTGATAGAGAAGCCACCATCCCGGCTAAAGTTGGGATTGTTGCCTTTGAGATCCCCGAGGCCATTGCTCGAGGGCTTCCTGTTCCTGTTACCGCTAAGATGTCGAATACTTGGATCATGCCGACAACGGTGCCGAGTAGACCCAGTAGGGGACAAAGTGCAATCAATACTTTCACGATTGGTAGTCCCTTTTTATTCTCAATATCCTGACGAGAAATGATTTCTTGTCGGATCATCTTAGCGTTCCAACTTTGATGCTCTGAGCGCCCTTGCCATGAGCCAACGGCTTTTTTCATGGCTTTTGGAGCGACGGCAGCAAAATAGAACCAACGTTCTAACAATACTGCCCACAGCATAAAGCTGAGGATGAAGATGGCGACGAGTACATCGCCACCCATTCCCAAGAAGCGCCTAATTGATTCAAGTTCTCCAACTAACCACCACATAACGCCTCCTTAGCTTTCGGCTTTATGCAGTTTTTCCTGATAGCGAGCGATGAAGCCTGCACTCTGTTCTTCAAGAGTTTGAACCAAACGACGACCTTTGCTGTGTACGATGGTGTAAAGGAACAGCAATGGAATTGCGACAACCAGACCTAGCATAGTGGTAACAAGAGCTTCAGAAATACCGCCAGCCATCAGTTTAGGATCGCCGGTACCGAACAGAGTAATGGCTTGGAATGTGCCGATCATACCCATTACCGTACCCAGTAGGCCAAGTAGAGGAGCTACAGAAGCAAAAAGCTTGATTGAGCTGATGAAGCGCTCAATGCTTGGAGCATTACGTAGAATGATTTCGTCCAGCTTCGCTTCCAGATCTTCAAGGTTGTCACCTTTGTGCTCTTGGTAAGCTTGGATAACTTCACCCAATGGGTTGCCAGGAATCACGGTTTCTGATTTCGCTTGCTTACGCATTTTACCGCCAATCACTTGAAGGCGTAGGAAGCAAACAAGAGCAATGATAGCGCCAACTGCACCCATACCAAGGATGACGTAACCTACAATGCCACCTTGATCAATACGTTCTTGAACGGTAGGGCTTTGTACAAGTAGAGACAGAATTACACCACGGGATGGGTCAATAAACAGTGGCTCATAGCTGTTTGACGCTGACTCAAATCCTGCAACATGACGTGTAATATTGGTGCGAGGCTGTCGAGAGAGTTCTTCGAACTTACCTGTTTGAGGTACATAAGTAACGTACTTACCATCGGCAATCGCGTTAAATTCACCGACAAGAGTGACATCGCGAACCGCTTCTTTACCTTCGCCATAAACAACCGTTGCTTGGGTTGTTGCAGTTTCGCCAGAAGCAACCACTTGTTGGAGAATGGTATGCCAGAAAGCTTCTAGCTCTTGTGTTGACGGCAGTTCTTTACTTTCAGCCAGTTTCGTTAGTAGAGCGTCACGCTCTGGGAACTGAACAGCGTTTTGAGAGGCTGCAAATAAGCCCTTAAACTCTCCCGCATACTGGCGGACCACACCAAACATTTCGCCCAAAGTACCAGAGCGAACACGTAGGGTTTCTGTTAGTTCAGTCAGCTGCTTATCGTTTTCATCAAATGTTGCTTTAAGTTGATCGCCCAGTGCTTGCTGCGCAGCTAACTCTTCGCGAGCTTGTTGCAATAATGCCGCTTGCTTATCGCGATTGTTCTTGAACTCAGCTTCACGGGCTTTGTTCTCTTTCGACTCAACGATGCTTTCTGATTTTACGTTTTTAAGTAGTTCAGATAAGTTTTTAGGCGCTTCTGCTTGTACGCCAGAAACCATAAATAAGCTCGCTAGTAGGCCAGCGACTAGAGTTTTGAATCCTTTCATCTCTTATTCCTCCCCAGCAAATACAGGCAGTTTGATTAGCGCTGGTGGCGCTTGCTTCTTCGCGATACGAAGGCCTTGCTGTACCGCGATGCGGTAGCTTTCTGGTAATGTTTCCCATTGACGTGTTTGTTGGTTCCACATACCTGTCTCACCACCGTCTGGAGATTGGAATAGAAGTGCTGTGCGACCAATACGTAGGAAATCGTAAGTCACGATTTCACCATTTCGGTCTAGGCTAGCTTTGTAAGATTCGATTGAGCGAGAGAAGCCTTCTTCAATTTGGTACGCTTCCATTACTTTACGGAATTTTTCTGAAGTTGTTACGTCGGCGCGATCCATGAGACGACGCAGTTCTTGAACTCGCTTATTACGCTCTTTTTTCTGGAAAGGCAGATCGAGAGTCACAAATTCGTCGAGTGCATCGATCATTTTTAATGTAAGTGGCACCACTTCTGTTGCCGTTTGATCGATTTGAGCAATTTGGTTATTTAATGAGTCCAACTCGCCTTGCTGCGATTGAACCATACGGTTAATTTGCTCGTTGTAGACTTTCATACTGTCGATTTGACGAAGTAAGCCTTTGTATTCTGCCAACATGCCTTCAGTGCTTTCGGCATAGTTGTCGATTTTTTGTTGCGAAGCTTCTGAAGATTGATTTGCTTTTGCTTGTGTGGAAACGACAGCACCAGAGTTGGCCGCTACAGAGCTACTACTGATAGTAAGCAATGCTGCAGCTATGGCACTGAGACCAAATTCCTTGAATTTCATGGTTGCATCCTTGTCAGTGTTTTAGTCAGTCGAAAAGGGCGCGGAAAACCCGCGCCAAATATTTTTTAGAAGTCGTATGATGCCTCGATGTAAAGCTGACGGCCGATTGGATCGTCATATCCAGTTGCATAGAATGGAGAGGTATCATTTAGAGGATCGGCAGGCGGTACCTTGTCAAACATGTTGATAGCACCAAGAGTTACACGACCACTCTCGTTGAATTGGTAAGAAGCCGTTAGGTTCCATGTTGTCATGCTAGCGATTTCTGCTTTGTAACCAGCTTTCTTAGCAGAGTCACAGTCATCAAAGTAGTAACGGTTCGCATAGCTTGAACACATACGGTCACGGTATTTACCAAATAGGTTGATAGCGACATCTTCGTATGCCCAGCCAAGGTTTAACGTTGCGGTGTATTCAGGCATGAAATCTCTTTCATCCGTTACTGGCTCACTGTCGTTTTCTTGATATTCAGCAATCAAGATCTTAGTTACAGCTACGCGCGTATTGAATGAACCGAACTCATTAGTGTCGTAAGCATATTTCACAGCAAGGTCAACACCAGAACGCTCTTCATATGACTGGTTGACTGGGCCGTAAGATACGGACTTGATTGTACCGTCTGTATTACGAACTACTTCTGTGCCTGGGTATTTACCTGGATCGTTAATTACGTCTTGGTAAGTTGGTGCTGTTACGACGTCTTCCATCTTGATGTGGTACCAGTCAACGGTTACGCCAAGGTCATCCACAGGTTCCCAAGCTAGACCCAAGTTAATGTTTGTACTTGTTTCTTCTTTCAGCTCAGAGTTAGGGCCGTTAAGCGTATCGAAGTATTGAGTATCACACTCTGGGTACTTATCTTTATCTTGTGGGCCGCTACCACCAGCGTTGGCACAAAGCACAGGGTCAAAACCAGAGCCAAAGCCTCGAGTTTGATCGCCAAATAGTCGTTTTAAGTCTGGAGCTCGGAAACCTAGACCGTAGCTACCACGAAGCAATAGAGTGTCAGTAGGACGGTATGCTAGTGCTACTTTAGGAGTGAAGGCTCCGCCTGTTGCCGAGTCGTCGAAGTAGTGGTCATAACGACCAGCGACAGTCATTTCCAAATCTTCAATGATAGGAATTAGGGCTTCGACACCAAGACCAATCTGATCACGGTCACCGCCACCTGATGTTCCGCCTAGACCAGAGAAACCACCAGCCGCTGTTGTCGCATCAATCGTTTCGTTGTAGTCAGTACGGTTCCATTCACCATAAACAGCAAAGCCAGACATACCAGCAGGCAGTTCAACCAAATCACCGGCCAGTGAGCCGTTAACAGAGTAAAGCTTTGAGTAGGCTTCTTTGCTTGATGTGCCGCTGTATTTGTTTACAACGTCTTGAGAGATAGGCCCTAGAAGATCGACATCGCCATTTTGTACGGCTTGATCAAGAGTTAGGTAGATTGCTGGGTTGCTTGTTTCAACGCTTTGCTCAGAGTAACCAGCTGATAGGTCCCAATCATACGTATCAGCAAGCAGGCCGTTCAAGCCTAAGGTTAAGCCAAAAGAATCGGCTTCAGTGTTACTTTCGCGTGGGCCAAATTCGACCATGCGGCGAGTGTATTCGCCTTCGCCGCGGAAGTGAGTGGCATCAACTTCGACACTGTATGGGTTAGGTTCGAATTCAGATTCTGTAGACTTATAGCCAAAGCGCGCTTCTGCCATGGCAGTGACATTGTCGTTAATGTCCATCTCACCGCGTAAAAGCAGGTCTACTTGTTTGTTCTCTGGTTTCAACGTTCGGTATGCAGAGCGGTTAACACCACACTTGCCATCCGCTCGTTCAATAGCGGCATCACCAACGACTTCTTTACATGAAGAACCAGCATCAGCTGGTGTTAGAAGTGTTCCGTTTGCGCCTTCAAAGTTTGCACCGTAGCTAGAATAACCACTTAGCTGAGAACGGCTAGAACCGTCATCGCCAGCCCAATCATCTCGGTCAGATTGCTTAAGCATTTCGTTGCCCGCAAATTGGCCAACGAAGAGAATACGTTTATCGTCAAAATCTTTACCGGCAACAACGTCTAAACGGCCATTTTGGTAGCCACCATCTGTTGCGTCACCCGCACGTACTTTTACAGAAACGCCATCAAAGTCTTTCTTTAAAATGAAGTTTACGACACCGCCGATCGCGTCGGAGCCGTAGATAGCGGAACCTGAATCAGTCATTACTTCAACACGCTCGATAGCGGCAACAGGGATTTGACCAATGTCTTGGAAGTTAGATGTGCCATCTTGAGCCAGTGGGTATTGAGGAAGGCGACGACCATCGATAAGAATCAATGTGCGTGAAGCGCCAAGACCACGTAAGTTGACTGACTGTGCTGCAGGTGTGAATGAGAAAGAGTTCGTTTGAGCCATTACACCACCGGTGTTTTGAGTCAAACTGTTCAACACGTCTTGCGCGCTGTTAAAACCTTTAGATTCAATATCTTTACTATTAATAACAGTAACTGGTGAAGGACCTTCCATATCCGTCGTGGAGATACGCGAACCAGTAACTTTCATCTTTTGAAGTTTTTCAACTTGTTGCTCTTCTGCCAGTGCTGTTGCTGGGGCTACGACTGCTGCTGTCCCTAACGCAAGGCTTATCGCAACAGATAAAGCGGTTGTGTTTTTATACATCCTTGTTGCTCCGATTATTATTATTTCCTATGTCTGGCCGCATAGCGGCCAATTGTGACGTTAATATTTCGTTAACGTTCGGCCAATGTATAACCGAGATGAAAAAAGGAAGTCAAACCAGTGGTAAACGGGGATGCTTAAATGTAAAAAAGATGTAAATAACCAGGGTTAGTTTAAAACGCGGAATAAAAAACTAAATAGCCTTACCAAGGCGACATCAAATTTCAATAAAACACCGTATTTTGTGTTTCTTATAAACTTTAATGACTTATCTTGCCTATGGTTTTTTAGTGGGTAATTGAATCTGAAAAAAGATATTTTTCCAGTGAATTGTTCTGAGATGAGTTTTATATCGAATCCATACTTTGGTGACTCGAACTTATAGGGTGGTATCAAAATATGATACCCATTGCTGTAAAAGGGCTCACTCGTATTTTTAGGTCAAATATACATGTGGTGGATATGTCTATTTATTCCATGTATTTGCATTTTTATGTAGGGTTTTGGCTCTAAACAGCCTAGATTGATATTCTGTGTGAATTATTTTTGTGGTTTTTTATAATTTTTTACAAAAACATTTCTGTTTTTCGACTTCGGAGGAAGTTTGTCATGTTTTGGTTTCAAACACTTGAAGCTGATGTGGATTCAAGATAAATATGACGCTGAAATTATTGCAGTAGTAGAAAAGTCTGGTTCTTGAAACGCAGGGAGTGTGTTTCAACAGTTTTAGTTACTACGAGATAAATATGCACCACTTTGGGCGGGGAACTTCCTCTTTCACTCCGCCTGAACTGGACAGTAGACAAGGAGCAAGTTGTATATGCTGTCGTACTTTTTACGCCGTTTGGCGTTGGTGATACCAACGTTTCTCGGGATAACTATTCTTATCTTTGCTATCACTCGTTTCGTGCCGGGCGGACCTGTTGAACGCATGTTGTCACAAATGCAGTCTCAAGGGGATGGTGCCGCATCAATGACGTCTGCTGGTGGCAATACCGCCCTTTCTGATGATCAAATCGCTGAGCTAAATGCGTTTTACGGTCTGGATAAGCCAGTGACAGAAGCGTATGTGGAGTGGCTAAGTCGCTTGGTCGTGCTAGACCTTGGTGAGTCAACACGTTACTACGAGCCTGTCTCTGACATGATTGCAGAGCGTTTACCTGTGTCGTTATTTTATGGCGGCATGACCTTTTTTATCAGTTATTTTATCTCGATCCCTCTTGGTTATTACAAGGCGCTCAAGCACGGCTCTGTGTTTGATTCCGCTTCTTCAATACTCATCTTTGTGGGCTATGCCTTGCCTGGCTATGTGGTGGGTGTATTGCTCATCACGCTATTTAGTTATCACTTGGAATGGTTTCCGATGGGAGGCTTTGTCGGCGATGACTTCGACGATTACGAAACTTTCTTTGAACGCGCCAAGGACATCATGTGGCACGCGGTGTTGCCTTTAATCTGTTACCTCATTGGCGACTTTGCAACACTGACAATGACGATGAAAAACAACCTGATGGAAAACCTTTCTTCAGACTATATCCGTACAGCTATCGCGAAGGGCTTACCTTTCAAAAAGGCGGTTCGTAAGCACGCGTTGCGTAACAGCTTAATTCCAATCGCGAGTCACTTTGGTAACTCTTTGTTGTTCTTCATGACCGGTGCCTTCCTGATTGAAGTTATCTTCAATATTGATGGCATTGGTTTATTGGGTTACGAATCAATCATGGAGCGTGATTACCCTGTTGTTATGGGTATTGTCGCCATTAATGCGCTGTTGCTGCTCATTGGTAACATTATTTCAGATATTTGTGTTGCTTTAGTCGACCCACGTGTGAAGTTTGGAGCGTAACATGATTAAAGTTAGTCCATTAACTCAAAAGAAAATTCGCCACTTTAAAGAGATCAAACGAGGTTATTGGTCGTTTGTCATTCTCTCAATCATGTTGATCCTGTCGCTCTTTGCTGAACTTCTGATTAATAGTAAAGCGCTAGTCGTCAAGTACGATGGTAGCTACTATTTTCCTGTTGTCAGTGATGTCCGTTTAGGCAGTGAATTCGGCCAAGAGTCATCCAGCGAAGCGGATTATCGCGTACTGCAAAAAGCGTTTGAGGCCGAAGGGAGCGACAACTTTGTTATTTTGCCGCTTGTGCCATGGAACCCATATGAACAGGATTTTAGTGGTGATTTCCCGCCAACAGCGCCTAGTGCCGAAAACAAGCATTATTTAGGTACAGATGTGATAGGTCGCGATATTTTGGCACGACTTGTCTACGGATTCAGAACGGCAATGGGATTTGCGTTGCTCACCATGGCAATTTCCTACGCGATCGGTACCGCAGTTGGTTGTGCTATGGGTTTTTGGGGCGGTAAATTTGACTTGTTTGTACAGCGACTTATCGAAATCTGGTCAATGGTACCGTTTTTGTACGTCATTATGATTCTTGTCTCAATCGTTCAACCGACGTTCGCTCTCTTTGTCGCTATTAACGTGCTTTTCACCTGGATGGGCATGACATGGTACATGCGGACCATGACTTATAAAGAAGCGGCACGAGAATACGTAATGGCGGCACGTGCTTTAGGGGCATCGACGGGACGTATTTTGTTTAATCACATCCTACCGAATACGATGGTAATGATTGTGACATTGGCGCCGTTCACTATTGCAGCAAACATCACTGCGCTGACCGCTTTGGATTATCTAGGTTTAGGTCTGATGCCACCAACGCCAAGTTGGGGGGAACTGCTACAACAAGGTAAATCTAACCTAGACTCGCCATGGATTGTTGCCTCAGTGGTGACGTCAATTGTACTCGTGTTGGTAATGGTGACCTTTATTGGTGAAGCCATTCGAGCGGCCTTCGACCCGAAAAAATTCACACGCTATGTTTAAGCGAGCATTGTGAGCAAAACATAAAAAAGGGAAGTTTTATGAAGAAATTATTTTTAGCGTCCACGCTGAGCGCCCTGAGTTTTGGTGCAATGTCAGCAACGCTTCCGACGGACTTAAACTGGCAAACAAACTGGGATGAGCCTCAATATGGTTCGCCTGAAGCGAAACGTGGAGGGACCTATCGCACCTTCATGTCAAGTTTTCCACAGACGTTACGTAGTGTTGGCCCAGACGCTAATGCGGGGTTGCGTTCCTTTATCTTGGATGAAACCCCTGGACTGGTGGTTCGCCACCCAGACACTTTAGAGTTCATCCCTGAACTTGCTAATGAGTGGGCGTTAGCTGGCGACAATAAAACCGTCTATTTCAAACTCAACCCAGAAGCTAAATGGTCGGACGGCAAGCCTGTGACTGCCGACGATTTTGTATTCATGCTTAAGTTTTATCGTTCTAAGGATATCCTAGAGCCTTGGTACAACGATTATTACAACAAAACCATTGCGGACGTTATTAAGTACGACGCTCATACGTTTGCTGTTAAGGCCGCGAAAGAGTTCAATCCGGAAGAATTGTTGCTAAGAATGGGGGCCCTGCGCCCACGTCCCGCACACTTTTATGCCAATCCTTCAAAGGACGAAAATGGTGATGGTATTCACGACAACTTTGTCCGTTACTACAACTTTAAAAGTGAACCAACGACCAGTGCGTACTACCTAGATGATATCAAAAAAGGTAGAAGTGTGACTTTCAAACATGTTGGTGAAGATTGGTGGGGTTACAGCAATAAGTACTACCAAAATCGCTACAATGTCGACAAGATTCGCATCACGGTGATCCGCGATAGCGATATTGCGATGAAGCATTTTGAAAAGGGTAAGTTGGATGCATTTGGTCTGGTTCTGCCAAGTCTATGGCACGATAAATCGAACACAGAACCGTACCAAAAAGGCTACATTCAAAAGTTCTGGGGTTACAACCAATTTCCAGTCGGTGCGGGCGGCGTATGGATGAACACCGCGATGCCTTTACTGGATGATTTAAACGTTCGCAAGGGCATTACCTACGCAATTGATTTTGATGGCATGATCGAGAACATCATGCGTGGTGACTACTCCCGTAAGCCAAACCCGACGGGTTATGGCCATGGTAAATACACCCTACCAGATGCGAAAGCACCGAAATTTGACCCAGCAAAAGCGGCCGAGGCATTCGAAGCCGCAGGCTTTAACAAAATTGGTTCCGATGGTATTCGTGTCAATGATAAAGGTGAGCGTTTAAGCTTCGAGCTGACCTACGGAACACCTGTTCATACTCCTCGTATTGCTTTTTTGCGTGAGCAAGCCAAGCTAGCAGGGTTGGATATTGAGCTCAAGTTGGTTGATGGCTCATCCATGTTCAAATACGTCCGTGAGAAAAAGCACGATTTGGCTTTCTTAGATATGGGTACGTCCGAGATCCCAACGTATTGGGAGTACTTCCATTCAGTCAATGCGAACAAGCCGCAAACTAACTCTTTCACAAACTACAGCACGCCAGAGCTGGATGAAAAGATCATCGAGTATCGTTTTAGCATGGATATGGATAAAAAGATCCAGCTAGGTCATGAGATTCAGCGTGACATCATTGATGCGCACGTTATCGTAACAGGCTACATGATTCCTTATGTCCGCTACGGTCACTGGCGCTGGCTAAAGTTTCCTGATAAGCCAATGAATCGCATGACAGAGGCGTTGTTTAGTGGTGGCATCATAGGGGATGGCACTTACTGGATTGATAGCGATATCAAGAAAGAAACCAAACAAGCGATGAAATCAGGCAAAGCTTTTGAACCTGTCGTCGTCGTAGATGACACTTATAAGCTGTAAGGATTGGTTATGGAAAACGATGTAATCCTAAGTGTTAAAGATCTCGAAGTTGAATTCACCACCGATGATGGACCAGTGAAGGTGCTGCATGGTGTGAACTTTGATGTGAGAGCTGGACGTACACTCGGTCTGGTGGGAGAGTCAGGCAGTGGTAAGAGCGTAACCTCAATGTCGATCATGGGGCTTTTACCTAAGCCATATGGCAACATCATCAAAGGTGAAGTGAATTATCGCGGCACCAACCTAGTTGATTTGCCTGCGGAAGAGATGTACGCCATGCGTGGCGATCGCATTTCGATCATCTTCCAAGATCCGATGACGGCGCTCAATCCAGTACACACCATTGGTCGCCAAATATGTGAAGTGCTTGAACTTCATCGACCTGAGCTCGACAAAAAGGAGCGGGAGGCTTTCTCGATTGAGATGCTGGCAAAAGTCAAAATCCCAATGCCAGAGAAACGATTGAATGAGTATCCCCATAACCTATCTGGCGGTATGCGCCAGCGTGTCATGATCGCGATGGCGTTGGCCTGTAAGCCGGACATTCTGATTTGTGATGAACCGACTACGGCGTTGGATGTTACGGTTCAGGCGTCTATCCTTGAACTGATGAATGAGCTTCAGGAAGAAACAGGCATGGCGATGATCTTCATTACTCACGACCTCGGGGTTGTGGCAGAAGTGTGTGATGATGTTGCCGTGATGTATGGTGGGCGTATTGTCGAAAAAGCAGAAATTTTTGAGTTGTTTGATAACCCGCAGCACCCATACACAGAGCGTTTGATGGGGTTGATGCCGAGCTTAGATAATGAGCCGAAGCAGATGATCGATATCAAGCCTATTGATGCCAGTATGTTTGCCAGTTAACTGGGCAAAGTGAACGAGTCATAAAAGAGGATGTTATGGCAAAAGAAGTATTAAGAATTGAAAATCTTAAGCAGCACTTTGTTTCTGGTAAAGGGCTGTTCAAGAAAGGCTACACAATCAAAGCGGTAGACGGGGTTTCACTGTCTGTTTCTGAAGGTGAAACACTGGGACTAGTTGGTGAGTCAGGTTGTGGTAAAAGCACCCTTGGGCGCACGATCTTAAAGTTATACGAGCCAACGGAAGGTAAGATTTTCTTTGAAGGTAAAGACATCACTAAACTGTCTGTCAAAGAGATGCGATCGCTGCGTAAAGACATGCAAATCGTCTTTCAAGATCCAATGGAATCACTCAATCAGCGTCATACCATCGGTATGATTCTAGAAGAACCGTTTGTTATTCATAAAATCGGTACGCCAGCCGAGCGCAAACAGTGGGTAAAAGAGCTTTTAATCAAAGTGGGCTTGCCAGAAACGGCAGTCAACCGCTATCCACATGAGTTTTCAGGCGGCCAACGTCAGCGTATCGGTATTGCTCGTGCGATTGCATTGAAGCCTAAATTACTGATTTGTGACGAATCGGTATCTGCGCTAGATGTGTCGGTACAGGCACAAATCTTGAACCTATTACTACAACTGCAACAAGAGATGAACTTGGCGATCATCTTTATCTCTCACGATCTCTCTGTGGTGAAACACGTCTCTGACAAAGTTGCCGTGATGTATTTTGGTAAAGTGGTAGAAGCAGGCAGCGCGAAAGAAATTTATGCAAACCCGCAAAATGAGTACACCAAGAAACTCCTATCTGCGATTCCGATCACCCACCCTAAATATCGGAAGAAAAAGCGCCTGGCTGAAAAAAAGCAGCAAGTGGCGTAAGTGATGCCACAGGTCCTATAACACAAAAACGCTCCGCCAAATAAGCGGAGCGTTTTTATAGGCTTATGTTAGGTCTTGGTGTCGATTGGCGCTTGAGTATTATGATTGATTGAAGATCGTTGCATGCTAAACTCAAGGCCTATCTTATTTGTCTGGATAATGGACCATGCCGTCGAATTTACCGAAATCCTTTAGTCGACCGTTCCTGAAAATCTTCCATATTTTGGAGGCGGTATTACTAGTCTCTATTACCTTGGCGACGTTGTACGCCATGATGCAAGAGTTTGTACACGTATTTGTCGAGAAGCGTGTCTTACTCACGGATATTCTTTTGATGTTTATCTATCTGGAAGTGCTCGCCATGGTGCAGCAGTTCGTGATGAACGGAAAAATTCCGGTACGCTATCCTATCTATATCGCGATGATGGCGATCGCCCGCTATATCACACTAGGAATGAAAGAACTGGATGCGGTTTTGGTTGTGTGGTTATCTCTGGCAGCGTTTATCTTAGCTGCGGCAACCTTGCTCATCAGAGTTGGGCATCATTATTGGCCCTACGTTGATAACAGAACCTTGGAAAAAGATGAATAAAAGAAAGCCCCGCACTAGCGGGGCTTTTTTGTTTCAATACTCGATGACTTTTAGATCATTCAATATTTTGGATCTGCTCACGCATCTGTTCAATCAGAACTTTCAGTTCAACACCCGATGCGGTGATGTCGGTGCTGATGGATTTCGACGCTAGCGTGTTCGATTCACGGTTGAACTCTTGCATCATGAAATCTAGACGACGACCCACTGCGCCACCTTTTTTCAGAATGTTTGTGGTTTCTTTTACGTGAGAGTCCAAGCGATCGAGCTCTTCAGCAACATCCGATTTTTGCGCTAGCAAAATCAACTCTTGCTCGATACGAGACGGATCCACTTCCACTTTAGCGTCTTCGAACTTCGAGAATAGTCGCTCACGTTGCCATTCTAAAATTTCTGGCATGCGGGCACGCACTTTTACGACTTCTGCAGAGATGGCGTCTAAACGCTGTTCAATCAGCGCTTTCATGTTCTCGCCTTCACGAGCACGAGCTTCAATAAACTCATCCATTGCGCCATCAAACGCTTCTAGTAGCACTTTATTTACCGCATCCATGTCTTGCTCTGGCGTTTCCATTACCCCCGGCCATTGCATGACTTGAAATGGATTGATTCGGCTCAGTTCACCAGTCATGTGCATGACTTGTTCTGCGGCCTTAATTACCTGGCTAGCAAGCGCTTCGTTGATGCTAAGCTCACCTTTTGCGGCAGGGTTTGCTTCAAAACGCAGATTACATTCCACTTTGCCTCGCGCTAAGCGCTTACGAAAACGCTCGCGTAAAACGGGCTCTAATCCACGAAATTGTTCTGGCATGCGGAAGTATGTTTCTAAATAACGCTGGTTCACGCTGCGGATTTCCCATACCGCAGAACCCCAGTCGCCTTTTACTTCTTTGCGTGCATACGCTGTCATACTGTAAATCATCGAATTTTCCTGTCTTCATTTTTTGAAAATTACTTCAAGAGTGTATCACGCTGCGTCGATAGGTGCGCGGGATGTATGGATTGTTTATGTTGTGCCCGCGGCGTAACCTATGAATCCGGAATCGATTCCGCTATAATCTTCGCCCAACCAAATCGTCTTCTCCTCATATTTAAGGTAGATGCCCATGCGTCCAAACGATCGCAAGGCGGATCAAGTTCGCCCTATCAAAATTACTCGTAACTACACAGCTTACGCTGAAGGGTCAGTGCTAGTTGAGTTCGGTAACACCAAAGTGTTGTGTAATGCGACCGTCGAAGAATCTGTGCCACGTTGGCTAAAAGGTCAAGGTAAAGGCTGGGTTACAGCTGAATACGGCATGCTACCTCGAGCAACACATTCTCGTACTCGTCGTGAAGCGGCAAGTGGCAAACAAGGCGGCCGTACGATGGAAATTCAGCGTCTTATTGCACGAAGCCTACGTGCTGTTGTCGATCTAAAAGCCATGGGTGAGTTCATGATCACCGTTGACTGTGACGTTATCCAAGCTGACGGTGGTACCCGTACTGCATCTATCAGCGGCGCAAGTGTTGCAATGGCCGATGCGTTCCAACACCTAGTGGATAGCGGTAAGCTAAAAGCGAATCCAATGAAAGGCCACGTAGCGGCAGTTTCAGTTGGTTTGCTAGGCGATGATGTTCTGTGTGACCTTGAGTACGTTGAAGATTCAGCGGCAGACACAGACATGAACGTGGTAATGACAGAAGAAGGTAAGATGATTGAAATTCAGGGCACCGCAGAAGGTGAACCGTTCAGTCACGAACAGCTGATGGCATTGCTCGAGTCGGCGAAAATCGGCATTACGGAAATTGTCGCAGCGCAGAAGGCGGCGTTAGAAAATTAATGATTTATTTAAATAGCTTCCCCGAAAGGAAGCTATTTTTTTGCATATTACTAGGTCCTAGGACCTGATCCCCACACGAAAAGAAAATTGAGAGAAATCCATGAAAGCATACCAGCGTGAGTTTATTGAGTTTGCACTTGAGAAAGAAGTTCTTAAGTTTGGTGAGTTTACTTTGAAATCTGGCCGTAAAAGCCCGTACTTCTTTAACGCTGGTCTTTTCAATACTGGTCGTGATCTCGCGCGTCTTGGTCGTTTTTACGCAGCCGCGCTTGCAGATTCAGGCATTGAGTTTGATGTGCTGTTTGGCCCGGCGTACAAAGGTATCCCAATTGCGACGACAACAGCAGTCGCGCTGGCGGATCACCACGATATCGACACGCCTTACTGCTTCAACCGTAAAGAAGCGAAAGATCACGGCGAAGGCGGTAACCTTGTAGGCTCTGCGCTTGAAGGTCGAATCATGCTAGTGGATGACGTAATCACAGCAGGTACTGCGATTCGTGAATCGATGGAAATTATTAAAGCAAATGGCGCAGACCTTGCTGGTGTACTGGTTGCTATCGACCGCCAAGAGAAGGGCAAGGGCGAGCTTTCTGCGATTCAAGAAGTTGAGCGTGACTTTGGTTGTGCCGTGATTTCAATTGTAAGTTTGGGTGATCTTGTGACTTACTTAGAAGAGAAAGGTGACGCTGCTGAGCACTTGGAAGCAGTTAAAGCCTATCGCTCGGAATACGGCATTTAATTTGTTATTTTTTCTGAAAAAGTAAAAAGGGCAGATGGATATCCATCTGCCCTTTTTTTGTTTTTGGATTTATCGCCTTGACCACTTACTTATAGCGAATGCCTTTCTCGACATGCTCATCTTGCATGGTTTTGTAGCGTTTATGGAGCCACATCCATTGCTCTGGAGCGCGTAGAATGACCTCTTCCACATACTTGTTCATATAAGCAGCAGCGGCGACTTCGTCTTTTTGTGGATAGTCGGCTTCAATGCACTTATCGGCGATGATGTCATATTTCCCTTCACCATTGCGAAACCCTGAGCCTGGGATGATCGCACATTTTGAGGTATACGCCAGAATGCTTGTACCAGTTGTCGTACACGCATCGTCTACGGCAAAGAAGGGCACAAATACAGATTTTTTTCGACCGTAATCGTGATCCGGCAGATAGAACAGACGCTCACCACTGCGTAATACACGAATCATCTTTTTCACATCTTTACGATCAATCAATTTATTGCCGTTATGTGTCCGTCCCCAATACTGGATAAAGTTATAAGCAGGATTATTATGCGGACGAAACGCACCGTACCCGGCCACGCCGAGCACGGCGAAAGCACGTGCAGTGATCTCTAGATTAAGCGCATGGACACAACAAAGTAGGACGCCTTTACCTTCTTTGGCTTTTTCACGCAGTGCGCCGAGATCTTTCTCGACGATCAGGTTTTTAAAGCGCCAAGTCGGCCAGAACCAAGTGATCCCGGTTTCTATGAGTGCCATACCGGTATTTTTGAAGTTCTCTTCAACAATATGTTGAATCTCTTCAGGTGTTTTGTCTGGAAAGGCCAATTCTAAGTTACGTTGAGCAACGTGGACACGCTTTTTACCGTAGCGCATGCCAAGTTTGCCGAGTGAACGACCTAATGAAAGCAGCAGCCGATAAGGAAGAATATTGACGAGGATGGCCAACAGACCAAACCCAAGCCATACGCCCCAGTTACGAGGGTGAAGAAGTGAAAGAGAAAACTCGGGCTGCGTGTATTTGTCTTTACTCATAGTCTTTTACTTTATTTGTGCACTCAAAAGCGCCCAGTACTCGTCAAAGTTTGCAGTCGGCTGGTATTTAAAGTCGCTACGCACAAAGCGGTTTAGGCTCCCCTCAACTTGTCCCAGAATTTGCGCGGCTAGGATGCGCTCTTCGACAGGGAAAGACTTCCCTTCACGAATCTTACGTTCACGCAGGATCTGGCGCAATTGTGTTTCTATGCGCTCAAAGAGTTGATTGATGCGTTCACGTAGGCGTTCATTTTCAAACATTAGAGCATGGCCCGACAAAATGCGTGTCAGACCAGGGTTACGTTCAGAGAACGCCAAAATCAGGTGCATCACCATACGAATACGCTCTAGAGTATCTTTTTCGTCGTCTAGAATACGGTTGATACGTGTCATCAAGGCTTCTTCAATGAACTCAATCAACCCTTCGAACATGCGCGCTTTACTTGGGAAATGACGATACAGCGCAGCTTCTGAAACGCCGACTTGCTTGGCCAGTTTTGCCGTAGTAATGCGTGAAGCGCCTTCTGTTGACTCAAGCATTTCTGCTAATGCTTGTAAGATCTCTTCACGACGGTTGGATTTTTTACTGCCGGCCATTAGTTACTTCCTTTCAAAATACAAAGTTGAGCGGAGGGGATTATAAGACGCTATTTCGCCTCAAACTAGACCACTAAGGGTGGAATGGGAGATTTAACACCCTTAGTTGTCATGTTTGTACCAAATTTATGCCAGCTTTTGTGAAAAGTTGGCAGGGTTTTCAAACGTTAGTTACATCAAGTGATGCATTTTTTCGAGAATTCTAAAGCTCAATGCTTCTTTTGATTCTAAAGCGAGCGCAAGTTCACCCTCAGGCCAGTACAGGGTAATCGCGTTGTCGTTGCTGTTAAATCCTTGCCCTGCAACCGAAACGTCATTCGCACAGATCATATCGAGGTTTTTCTTTGTTAACTTGCCTCGAGCATAGGTCTCTACATCATTGGTTTCAGCCGCAAAACCGACGGTAAACGGACGCTTCTCCGTCATTGCTGCTACAGAAGCAACAATATCAGGATTTTTGACCATATTAATGACCATTTCGTCGTTGCCTTCTGTCTTTTTCAACTTTTGAGACGCGATCGTTTGTGGACGGTAGTCGGCAACAGCAGCGCAGCTAATAAACGCATCATGCTTGTTTGCGTGTGTCATAACGGCTTCGTGCATCTCTTGTGCACTGGAAACATTAATGCGCTCAACACCTACGGGCGTATTTAAACTGACAGGACCGCTCACGAGGGTGACTTTGGCTCCCATCTGCGCTGCGGCACTCGCCAATGCATAGCCCATTTTCCCGGAGCTATGATTCGTAATGTAACGCACTGGGTCAATCGCTTCGCGAGTTGGGCCTGCGGTGATGAGTATCGACTTACCTTCTAGCAATTTTGGCTGAAAGAACTGTTCACATAGATGCACTAGCTGCATTGGTTCCAGCATTCGACCTGGGCCCACATCGCCACAGGCTTGCTCTCCTGCCGCAGGACCCCAGATGTGCATACCGCGACGCGCTAACGTTGAGATGTTCTCTTGGGTTGCGATATTGCGATACATCTGTTGATTCATCGCAGGAGAAACAGCAACAGGGGAATCCGTCGCGAGCACGAGCGTGGTAAGCAAATCGTTCCCCATACCTGCAGACATGCGCGCGATTAAGTCCGCGGTCGCTGGCGCTAGTAGTACTAAATCTGCCCATTTGGCCAATTCAATATGGCCCATAGATGCTTCCGCTGCTGGGTCTAATAAACTGTCTGAGACAGGACGGCCCGAAACGGCTTGCATGGTTAAAGGGGTAATGAACTCTTTTGCTGCTTTCGTCATTACAACTTGAACTTGCGCTCCTCTCTCTATGAGGCGACGGCTTAGCTCCGCACATTTATACGCGGCAATACCGCCACTGATGCCGAGTAGAATTTTCTTTCCTGCTAGTGTTTGCATGTGAGATCTCCAATTTGATGACCGGATTTTAACACAATTCAAAGTCTGACCGCCCGAGCATATATAACGAGAAGATAATTCACATCAAACTCCAGAGTATTAATCTGACCGAGGAAGGGAAAATTCGCGCCTACCTCACAGACAAGTTGCGCGGAGTTTGCAAGTCTGAAAAGAAAAAGAGGTAGTGGAAACCATGGTGTTGAAAAGTCGAAACAAATTGCTGCTGATAACCCTAATTCCGTTGTTGTTGATCACCACGTTGATCTCAGTGGTGTATTACATCAACAGCAGTAAAAGTTTGGAAGCGGAGCTAGCAAGAGACAGGCAAGAGCTCATCGAAACGAAAAAGAAAGAGTTACAAGCCTACATGATGATGGGCGTGACGGCGATAAAACCGCTATACGACACGGATGTAAATGGAAGTAATAAAGAGGCAGCAAAAGAAATTCTGAAAGCCATGCGCTTTGAAAGCGATGGTTACTTTTTTGCCTACGACTCTCAAGGTGTGAATACGTTGCACGCCATCAAACCTGCATTAGAGGGTAAAAACCTTTACGACTTAAAAGATGAAAATGGGGTCGCAGTTATCGCGGGCTTGATTGATGCTTCTCAAAAAGGGGATGGGTTCCTCTATTTCTCGTGGCACAAACCGACCATTGACGCACAAGCGCCTAAGCTAGGCTATGCAGAATATTTATCGAAATGGGACTGGGTTTTAGGCACTGGTGTTTATATTGATGACATCGACCAGCAAGTTGCGATGCACAGAGAGTTAAAGACTCAAGAGCTAAAAGAGCATACGTTATCTGCCGTGTTGATTTCCGTTGTTGGGTTGATCATTACCAGTGTTCTCACCAGTATCGTGGTGTCGAAAGGCATTCAGCCATTACAACATGTCGCGGCGTCATTGAACGATGTAGCCGCAGGCGGCGGTGACTTAACGGCTCGTTTAAAAGTCGAAAGTCAGGATGAAGTCGGTGAAGTGGCGGCCGCGTTTAATGAGTTTATGGATAAGCTGCACCCACTGATGCAGGATATCCACCGCTCTGCGACGACAGTACAGACCGTTTCTCAAAGCCTGAACACTCAGACCAGCCAAGCGAGCGGTCAAATGCAGGATCACTGTTTAGAGACGGACAAAGTCGTGACGGCAGTGACACAAATGAGCATGACAGCGAAAGAAGTAGCGAGCAATACCAATGCGACAGCACAGGCGATTGAGGATGCCAACAGTCAAGTTACCGAAGCTCAGCGTGAAGTGGAACAAGCAATAGAAGGTATTACCGAGCTAGTAATGGAGATAGACAGTACGTCAGATGCAATTTCTGAGTTGAGTTTACAAACCGAGAAAATAACCAAAGTACTGGATGTGATTGGTGAGATAGCCGAGCAAACGAATTTGTTGGCCCTAAATGCGGCGATTGAAGCGGCTAGAGCCGGTGAGCAAGGTCGAGGGTTTGCCGTCGTTGCGGATGAAGTTCGCTCGTTAGCCAGTCGTACACAAAATAGTACTCATGAAATTGGCGACATGCTCAAGCAGCTACAAAATGGTGTATCAAGAGCGGTCAGTACGATGTCGGTGAGCCAAAAACGAGGTGTAAAAACGGCGGAAGAATCGGCGCTCATTCAGCAATCTCTTTCTGGTGTTCATCATTCTATCGGAACAATTCGAGATATGGGTATTCAAACCGCGTCTGCCGCCGAAGAGCAAAGTGCGGTTGCAGAAGACATCAACCAAAACTTAGTGGCTATTCAACAGATCGTGAACAACATTAATGAGACGTTGCAGCATGCCGAGTCAATCAGCACGCAGCTATCACAATCTGGAACAGAAATTCACGGCTTGGTTGGCAACTTTAAACTCTGATGAACTGTTAAGTTGCATGGAAAGCACTGATGGTACGAATAAAGCGAAAGTCATACTCGACTTTCGCTTTTTGTTTTGTGGAATAGGGGCACTTTCCATATAAAGAGACATCAGATGATACTGAAAGCTATGCCAACTGAGTCCATGCCCAGAGAGAAGTTGTTGCAACGAGGACCGCAAGCATTGACCGATGCTGAGCTACTGGCCATTTTCTTGCGCACGGGCACCCACGGAATGAACGTTATTGAGCTTGCAGACTTCCTTATTCAAGACTTTGGTTCGCTAAGACAACTATTTTCAGCATCAGAGCAAGAGTTTTGTCGTCATAAAGGGTTGGGACAAGCCAAGTATGTTCAGTTGCAAGCGGTACTAGAAATGACGCAGCGCTATTTAGCGGAAACGCTGAAGCGTGGTGACGCCTTAACCAGCCCCGACCAAACTAAGTTATATCTGTCTTCTATTTTAAGGGATCGGCAAAGAGAGGCTTTTTATATTCTTTTTCTCGATAACCAGCACCGAGTGATAAAAGATGAAATTTTATTTGAAGGAACGTTGGATGCAGCGTCGGTGTATCCGAGAGAAGTCGTCAAGCGTGCTCTGCATCATAACGCGGCGGCTTTGATTCTAGCGCACAATCATCCTTCAGGCGTCGCTGAGCCGAGCCAAGCTGACAGAAGGATTACAAGGCGTCTCACCGACGCATTAGCATTGGTGGATATTCGTATTTTGGACCATTTCGTCATCGGAGATGGGGAAAGTGTCTCTTTTGCTGAAAGAGGCTGGATATAACTGTGCGTTTTTTAGGTTGTTAGTTGCTAAAAATCTGCTATCATCCACGCCACTAAATTTTTAACTGAATTCAGCTTGGACTGCTAAAAAAATCTGCTGTCTAAAAAAAGATCACGAAAACCTGTAAAAAGGATCTGTTCGGGTCTTGAGCAATGCATATCAAGTTAGTATAATGCGCGACCTTTGATAGCCTTGTATGGATTTTCCATAGCGGTTCTTAACCTCTAACTTCTTTTCGAGAGATAGAGAGGTTCGGCCACCAAGGTTGATATCGAGCTGAAACGATTTTGGAGAAGACATTCATGTCACGAGTATGCCAAGTAACTGGTAAGCGTCCAGTAACGGGTAACAACCGTTCACACGCACGAAATGCTACTAAGCGTCGTTTTCTGCCGAACCTACAAACTCATCGTTTCTGGGTAGAGAGCGAAAAACGTTTTGTTAAACTACGTCTATCTGCTAAAGGTATGCGCATCATCGACAAGAAAGGTATTGATACTGTTCTTGCAGACATGCGTGCACGTGGCGAAAACGTTTAAGAGGAAATAAGCAATGGCAAAGAAAGGCGTTCGTGAGAAAATCCGTCTAGTATCTTCTGCAGGTACAGGCCACTTCTACACAACTGATAAGAACAAGCGTAACATGCCAGGCAAATTTGAGATCAAAAAGTTTGATCCAGTAGTTCGCCAGCACGTTATGTACAAAGAAGCAAAAATCAAATAATTGGTTTCAGTCTCTTTGATGAATTGAAAAACCCAACTTTCGAGTTGGGTTTTTTATTACTTAAAGAAAAGTGCTGAAGAAAAGTGTTTAGTACGTCATCGGATTATAAAGTACTGCTAAAGTCATTTTATTGGTCCGACTCTATACTAGAATTTTTAATTTATCGCCCTATACCGCTTGGTCACCGCTTCTCTACATACTTGCACACCATTGTTCTAGTCAAGCTCAATACTCTTTGGTAGTTTACTCATAACTATAAGAGAGTAGAGATGGTTATGCGTGTGAGTCCGGCTCGTCGCCGCCGATGGAACAATATTCTTATTCTGGGCATTATCGCGTTTATAGTGATCTTAAATGCGCCGATGTGGATCAAAACTTACCTATTAACAGACCAAGCAGACCCTTACCCAAATGTACTTCGCTCCGACTATACGGTTGAGTCTTTGTACTATAGTGGCTGGGAGTTCGAACTGCATGATGGACGATGGCAATCTAACATCAAAGTCGATGCACCGATCAGTGAACTTGTATCACGCTGGCAATCATTGGAAGGGACCGAGCTTACCTCGGAACAGTTCGATCATTTAAAACCTAACCTGACGGCACCTGAAACGGTAGAAGTCTGGTATCAAGATCTCGAAGAGCCGCAGCGGGTGACTTTCTTTCGTTTACCTGAGTTCTGGCTATTTAAAACCTGGCAAGACAAATGGGTCGCTATCTCCGTCGATGAAAACTACCTTATGCCAGAGTAAAGCCTTTTTGCGTCTATACCCCTAATAAGCTTCCCTATTTATCGTTTTTCTTTTCGATTATGCTAGCAGCGAGAACTATTAGCCGGTGAATTGGAGAATCTAATGCCTGAGTTGCCAGAAGTTGAAGTCAGTCGTATGGGAATTAGCCCCCACATGGTTGGACAAACGATCCAGTCGTTTACTTTTCGAACGCCTAAATTGCGCTGGGATATTCCTATAGAGCTTAAAAAATTGGAAGGGCAGGTGATCCGTACGATTAGCCGTCGTGCGAAATACTTACTGATCGAGACAAACACAGGTACAGCCATTGTTCACTTAGGCATGTCTGGGTCTTTACGTGTCCTAGATGCCGACTTTCCGCCAGCAAAGCACGATCATGTGGATCTCAAACTAAGCAGTGGAAAAATACTGCGTTATAACGATCCGCGTCGTTTTGGGGCATGGTTGTGGTGTGCTCCTGGCGAGTCACATGCTGTACTAGCAAACATGGGGCCTGAGCCTTTAACTGAAGAGTTCAACGCGGAATATGTAGCGGAGAAAGCTAAAAATAAGCGTGTTGCCGTCAAGCAGTTCATCATGGACAACAAAGTCGTGGTTGGTGTCGGGAACATCTACGCGAATGAATCGTTGTTTAAATCTCGAATTCACCCTTCAAGGCCCGCAGGTAAACTGACTTCTCAAGAGTGGGGGTTACTTGTTGAAAATATCAAAATGACACTTGAGATTGCCATTACGCAAGGTGGGACTACGCTGAAAGACTTTGCGCAAGCCGATGGAAAGCCGGGTTACTTCGCACAAGAGTTATTAGTTTACGGAAAAGCCGGAGAGCCATGCCCAGAATGCGGCGAACGACTTCAAGAGCTAAAAATAGGGCAGCGTAATACCTTCTTTTGTGGTGAGTGTCAGAAGTAAGACGAGCTAATATCGAGCTTAAGTTGTTGTAATCTTGCGCTCGAGCCTCAATAATTCAATCAGTTTCGAATAACTTAGTAAATTATATGAAAGTCATTTATCCGGGCACTTTTGATCCAGTGACTAATGGTCATCTCAATCTAATAGAACGTACTCACGAAATGTTTGATGAGGTTGTGATTGGCGTAGCCGCAAGCCCATCGAAGAACACCATGTTTTCATTGGAAGAGCGCGTTGCACTGATGCAGGACGTTGTAGCGCATTTACCCGGGGTGACGGTAAAGGGGTTCTCTGGGTTATTAGTGGATTTCGCGAGAGATGAGCAAGCTAAGGTTCTTATTCGTGGTTTGCGAACAACGGTAGACTTTGAATACGAGTTTGGACTGACCAACATGTACCGAAAGCTATTACCAGGTATCGAAAGTGTATTTTTGACTCCTGAAGAAGAGTTTGCATTTCTATCGTCGACTATCGTGAGAGAAGTGGCCATTCATGGCGGAAGTATCGATCAGTTCGTTCCCAAGCCAGTAGCCATCGCGATTGGGGAAAAACTGAATGAAAGACAGTAAATTCCCTTATTATTTCTCAAACGCTCTCTCGATACTTATCCCTCGTTTTGTATATCGAGCACAAGCAAAGCGTTTACTTTCGAATTTAACTGAAGCCGAGAAGCAACTCTGCCTTGAGCGGGTGAACTATTACAACAAGTGTGAAACGCCGTTTTCAGTCGATAGCCGAGAACAAAGTTACGCGACTGTCGATACATTCAAAAAAACGAAAGGTTGGACGTATTTTTTCGATCTTCGCCAAGTTGTACGCTATTTCCCTTCCAGTTTTGCGTTTAACTACATCAACGGTGATGTTACACACATTCCCAATGTACCGAGCTTTATAAAAAGCCGCCCTATTTTTGGTAGCAACCAAAATTCAGTGGTATTGAAACTCAACCAAGTTCGTCATTTTAAATTTGTTGATGATCCTGTTCGCTATCAAGATAAAAAGGACATGGTCGCTTGGCGTGGTGTGGGTTTTCAGCCTCATCGTCAAAAGGTGATTCATGCGTTTCATAACCATCCGCAATGCAACATTGGCCAGACCCGCCCGGTAGAAGGGCAGCCTTGGGAAAAAGGCTTTATGAGCATTGAGGAGCAACTTCAATACAAGTTCTTGTTGTGTATAGAAGGCAATGATGTGGCCACCAACCTTAAGTGGGCTATGTCGTCTAACTCCTTGGTTATTATGTCAAAGCCAAAATATGAGACTTGGTTTATGGAAGGTAAGTTAGAGGCTGGTGTCCACTATGTTGAAGTGCAGGATGACTATTCGGATTTGCCCGAAAAGATGGACTATTATCTAGCGAATGAGCAAGAAGCATTAGCGATCATTGAAAATGCGCACCAGTGGGTTGAGCAGTTCAAAGATAAACGTAAAGAGCGTTTGATCTCATTGATGGTTGCCGATAAGTACTTCGCTTTCTCTCAGCAACAATAAAAAAGGGGCGAAACGCCCCTTTTTTATAATCTTAAGCTTCTAGAAATTGATCAACACCATTCTCACAGCGTTTAAGCTTGTTTTTAATGGTGTTCTCTAAAATCTCGTCATTTTGTCCGAGTGACGTACGAGAGTTTTCTACGTGGTACAAGTGGTAGCCTACACCTGCGAATTTTAGGTAAAGACGTGACTTACCCGCATTCAACATGCGATGAACAAACTCGCTGTCTTCGCGTCCCCATCCAACAAAATCTTGGTTGAAGCCATTCACCTCGATGACATCTTGTCGCCAAAACGCCATGTTGCAACCGCGAGTGGCTTTATCGTTATTGCGCTCGTAAGAGAACCATTTCGATAGCAAAGCGTTGGTGATGCAGTTTTTACGATTGCGAATGCCTTTGCTGAAGATAGAAGGCACTAAGCCGTTTTCCATGATGGCCTTGCTGCAGTTTTCGTCCGTTAATACACGTCCACCCTGCACAAACCAATTTGGTTTTGCGACTTGTTTATGTGATTCAATAAACGTTTGAGACAACACCATGTCGCCATCAATCATGATGAGGTAGTCACCTGATGCTTTTGCGATAGCACGGTTGCGGCTCATTGAAAGTTGAAAGCCATTATCTTCGTGCCAGGTATGAATAAGTGGTACTGGAAAGCCGTCACGCAGTTGGTCGATCATTGCTTTGGTATCGTCTCGAGAACCGTCATCTGCAACGATGACTTCATCAGGCAAAACGGTTTGACGTTTCACGCTTTCTAACACCGCTTTTAATGCTTCTTTCCAGTTGTAAGTGGTGATAATTAAAGTCGTTTTCATGATTTTTTTGCCTGTTCACGTAAGTAGAGGTCGATATATTTTACAAAAGTAGAGTGCATGCTTAGCCAAGCTAGAATGAAGCCATGCTTGCCATCAAGGAAGCCTCGTTTGAGCACATACATCTTCAAAAAGCTAGCAAGAGCGTGAACGATAGCGGTCGTTAACCCCGCTTTCTTTTTACCTTCCCGTTCATCTGTCCAGGCCTTGAGGTAACCAGTGGTTTTATTGATGTAATGATGAAGGTGCTCGTAAGTGTAGTGATGCAGTCGACCATCCAGTTTTTCAGTTTGATAGTTTTTCTCATCAACTTTTTCATGAACGAGCGAATCATTATATTGCGTATATTCGGTGCGATATAAACGCACAATCCAGTCTGGAGACCAGCCAGAGTGGTAGATGAACTTACCAAACGCTGAGCTTAGTCGGTTAAGCTTGTATAAAACGTTCGGCTTATTGGCTGATACTGCGTGTAAGATACTTTCTTTTAGCTCTGGAGTGACTTGTTCGTCTGCATCAAGCCATAAAACGTAGTCTGCCGTAACGTATTGCTGCGCAAGTTGGCGCTGTTTACCGAATCCTGGCCAATCTAGGTTGGTGTAAAACTTATCTGTGTATTGTCGGGCGATTTCTTCGGTACGATCAGTGCTGCCCGAATCTAGAAGGACAATCTCATCGACCCAATCTTTTACTGTGTCTAGACAAGCTTGTAAGTGCTTCTCTTCATTTTTTACAATTAAGGCAACGGCTAAGGTTGGTTTGGACAAGGTCATTTCCTTCTTAACAAATCAAGACAGTAAGTTTACTGGTATTGAGGATACAAATCTTCTAAGACTCGATCGAACATGCTCATTACTTGAGTGTTAGTAATGCGGTTCATTGCCGTTTCATCTTTAGCGCGAGTTCGCCAGCTTAACTCGTGACTGTTTTTGCCTGTTTCCGCAAAGATCGTTTCTTCATACACTGAGACAACGTATTTTAGATAACGGTAAGGTCCCACTCGCAGCGGATTATGGTGTGCATAGAGCCCGATGATTGGCGTTTTCATTGCATTCGCCATGTGTGCTGGTCCGGTATCGGGGGCGATGACCATTTCAACCTTATCTATTAACGTAAGCATTTGCAGAATTGAACTTTGTCCAACTAAATTTAGGCACGGTTCTTCCAAGCGAGATTGAATGGCCTCTGCCAGGTCCAATTCTACCTGAGCAGGGCTGCCTGCCAAAATCACGTTCCAGCCTTTTGCTCTGGCGTGATGAATCACATCCACATAACCTTCCGCGTTCCAGTTTTTATAAGCTTTGCTCGCACCAGGCACAATCAGCAGGTTAGGTTTACTACGAGAAATATGAGACTCTGCCCAAGCTTGGTCGTGGTCTGAATAAGAAAGTACCCAGTCTAGTTCTGCCTTTGGTACCCCAATTTGATGGGCAAAGGCCATTAAGCCATCTGCGACATGCAGAGATTGCGGGGAAGGCACTTTGACATTGGTAAATAGAGTCTGAAAATCTTGGCTTCTATCAGAAGAGAAACCAAGTTTGTATTTTGCTTTAATGCCCAACGTCGCGACACTCGATCGAATCGCGTACTGCATATGCAATAGCGCATCAAACTCTCTGCCTTTCAGCTGTCGCCAAAGCGATTTGTAGCCATCGAGTCCTGCTTTTTTATCAAAAACAATCACTTCTACGCCATCAATGGCGGCTAATAACTGGGCTTCAAGTTTACCCGTTATCCAAGTAATCTGGGTCGAAGGCCAGTGTTTCTGAATAGCTTGAACGGTGGCGATGGTATTGCAAACGTCTCCAATAGCGGACAAACGCAAGATGCATAATGACGATGGGGCAGAAGTGAACATAATTATTGTCTGATTCGATGAATAGAAGCAGGTAAATTATGCAGACATCCCCAATAAATGTAAAATACACGGCTCGAATATAGCTAAGTACTGATAAGTGTTCTGCAATGTCAAAGATAACACCGCATCAATCGCAAGAACCTGGCAAGCCGGGTAATACCGGGCTAAAGCGCATCGTTAAAGCGACGGGTTATTCGATCCAAGGATTAAAAGCGGCTTTTAAGCATGAAGCCGCCATTCGACAAGAGTTGGCTCTGTTGAGTTTCGCTGTGATTTTGGCTTGGCTAGTGGATGTCGGCATGGTTGAGCGTATCTTAATGATCGGGGTCGTGGTGTTAGTCTTGATTGTAGAGCTTGTGAATTCAGCTATTGAGGCTGTGGTTGATCGTATCGGTATTGAGCGGCATGAACTCAGTGGTCGAGCTAAAGACATAGGCTCAGCTGCCGTTATGGTTGCATTGGCGTTCGCCGGATTTACTTGGTTGTATATATTAACCAGCCGATATTTAGGCTAGGGGGTAAGCGCGTGACTCAACAGTATCAAAACAACAACCAAATGATCTGGTTTGATGACGAGATCCTTACAGACCCTAGCCAACCGATATTTGATGCGGAATACTGGCAGTCCTTAGACAAGGTGGTTGGCAGTGCGACGGGTAGAGGCACGACTTGGTTTATCCAACTAGAGAACATGCAAGCAGCACTGCGTCATTACCGTCGTGGCGGTTTGTTTGGGAAGTTGGTTAACGATCATTATTGGTTCTCTGGCTGGGATAACACCCGTTGTGCGCAAGAGTTTCAGCTTTTGTTGGCGCTAATTGAGGCTGGGGTGCACGTTCCTCGTCCAATTGCAGCAAGAGCCGTAAAGTCAGGATTCTTCTATCAAGCTGATTTATTAAGTGAGCGAATCCCAAACGCCAGAGATCTGGTTAGTATCTTGCAAGAACAGTCTTTATCGGCAGACATGTATCAAAAAATAGGGCAAGAAATTGCCAAGATGCATCAGGTTGGCGTTAACCATACCGACTTGAATATCCACAATATCTTGATCGACGACAAAGATAAGGTATGGATTATCGATTTTGATAAGTGCCGTTTTGAAACTTCTGGTGACTGGAAGCACCAAAATCTAAATAGACTTCTGCGTTCATTTAATAAAGAGCGTTTAAAGCGACAGATTATTTGGCAAGAATCCGATTTTGAGCATTTGCAGGACGGTTATGCTTCTCAATCTTAATTGAGTTTTTTATTATTTTGCATTAATTGCTCTAAGTAAGCCCTCTTGAGTCTAACGATGCTCGAGTGAGTCTATAAACTACAATAATCATAAAGTATTCATGTGTATCTGATAGCACACAAATTAACGTAGGTAACATTTGTAATGAAAATATTAGTAACCGGTGGAGCAGGCTTCATTGGGTCAGCTGTTGTCCGACATATCATTCGTGACACCCAAGATACCGTTATCAATTTAGATAAACTGACCTACGCAGGGAATCTAGAGTCACTGGTTGATGTCTCAGAGAGTGAACGTTACTACTTCGAGCAAGTGGATATCTGTGACCGAGCTGAACTAGACCGCGTTTTTTCAGAGCATCAACCCGATATGGTGATGCATTTGGCCGCCGAATCTCATGTCGATCGTTCTATTGATGGTCCTGCTGCTTTTATTGAGACCAACGTGATGGGCACTTACCATTTGCTTGAAGCGGCTCGTCAATATTGGTCGGGCTTAGATGAAGCGCGCCAATCGGCATTCCGTTTTCATCATATTTCTACGGATGAAGTGTATGGTGATTTAGAGGGAACGGATGATTTGTTCACCGAAACCACCTCATACGCGCCAAGCAGCCCATATTCTGCATCTAAAGCTTCGAGCGATCATCTGGTTCGCGCTTGGCAACGTACTTATGGTTTACCGACACTTGTCACCAATTGCTCCAACAACTATGGCCCGTACCACTTCCCAGAGAAGTTGATCCCTCTGATGATTTTAAATGCCCTCGATGGCAAGCCGTTGCCTGTGTATGGCGATGGTATGCAAATCCGAGATTGGCTGTTCGTGGAAGATCATGCTCGCGCGTTGTACAAAGTGGTCTGCGAAGGTGAAGTCGGTGAGACCTACAACATCGGTGGCCATAACGAAAAAGCAAACATCGAAGTGGTGAAAACCATTTGTGCTTTGCTTGAAGAGTTGCGACCAGACAAGCCGGCCGGGGTCGAGTCTTATGAATCTTTGATCACTTATGTCAAAGATCGACCTGGTCATGATGTGCGTTACGCAATTGATGCCACCAAGATCGCTCAAGAGCTTGGCTGGACGCCAGAAGAAACGTTTGAAAGCGGTATTCGCAAAACCGTGGAATGGTACCTCAATAATCCGCAATGGTGGCAGCGTGTGCTTGATGGCTCATACAGTCTTGAGCGACTAGGAGCGGGCGAATAATGAAAGGTATTATTTTAGCAGGCGGCTCGGGTACTCGCCTTTACCCTATTACACGCGGTGTCTCTAAGCAGTTACTGCCGGTGTATGACAAACCAATGATTTACTACCCGTTGTCGGTACTCATGCTTGCTGGCATTCGTGAAATCTTGATCATCACCACGCCAGAAGACCAGGAAGGATTTCAGCGCCTATTGGGTGATGGCTCAGAGTTTGGTATTGAGTTGCAATACGCGATTCAACCAAGTCCAGACGGCTTAGCTCAAGCCTTCATCATTGGTGAAGAATTCATTGGCGATGATTCAGTATGTTTAGTGCTGGGTGACAATATCTTTTATGGGCAGGGGTTCACGCCGAAGTTGCAGCAAGCCGCTGCCTTAACGGAAGGTGCGACAGTCTTTGGTTATAAAGTGAAAGACCCAGAGCGCTTTGGTGTGGTGGAATTTGACGAAGAGATGAGAGCGCTATCGATTGAAGAGAAGCCAGTCGAGCCAAAATCCAATTACGCCGTGACAGGGCTGTATTTCTACGATAATCGCGTCGTGGAAATTGCCAAAACCATCCAACCGTCCCATCGTGGCGAGCTAGAAATTACGAGTATTAACCAAGCTTACCTAGAGCAAGGGAAGTTGACGGTTGACGTACTAGGGCGCGGCTTTGCGTGGTTAGACACGGGGACACACGGCAGCTTGCTTGAAGCGGCGCATTTTGTCGAAACGATCGAGAAGCGCCAGGGCTACAAAGTGGCTTGCTTAGAAGAGATTGCGTATCGCCGAGGATGGTTAACACGAGAGCACATTCAAGCTGCAGGAAAAGCCTTATCTAAAAACGATTATGGCCGCTATCTTCTAGAGTTATTGGAAGAATAAATGTCGAATATACCGCTAATATCTTTTCAGAAAATGGGTGATGAGCGAGGCTCATTAATCTCGTTAGAGCAACATAAAAACATTCCTTTTGATATCAAACGTATTTACTACATCTTTGATACACAAAGCGGTTTAGCAAGAGGCTTTCATGCGCACTACGACTTAGAGCAAGTCGCTATCTGTATGAAAGGTAGCGTGACTTTCGTCATTGATGATGGCACCACGAAAGAGAAAGTGACGCTTTCCTCTCCCGATGTAGGACTGCATATCAAAGGGTTAAAATGGCGCGAGATGCACGACTTTTCTGAAGATTGTGTACTGATGGTCGTAGCCAGTGAGTTATACGATGAAGCCGACTATATCCGTGACTATGACACATTTCTTAAAGAGGTAGCCCATGCGAATTCATGCACTCAGTGATGTTGCTTCATCGGCGATTGGCGAGGGGACATCTATTTGGCAATTTGCCGTGGTCCTTGCTGGGGCTAAAATTGGTCGTGACTGTAATATCTGTGCGCATACCTTCATCGAGAATGATGTGGTCCTAGGAGATAGAGTCACCGTAAAGTGTGGCGTTTACCTCTGGGATGGCATTGAAATTGAAGATGATGTGTTCATTGGTCCAGCAGCGGCTTTCACGAACGACAAGTTCCCACGTTCAAAAGTATGGCCAGAGGCATTTCCAAAAACAAAAATCCTGTCAGGCGCCTCCATTGGCGCCAATGCCACAATTTTGCCCGGCATAACCATCGGAAAAAATGCGATGGTTGGTGCAGGCAGTGTGGTCACCCGTTCAGTGCCAGACTATGCGGTTGTGGTTGGAAGCCCAGCCAAGATAGTACGTTATGTAGAGAAAAATAATGGTTAATTTTTTAGAGCTAAAGCGCTTAAATTCCGAGTACGAAGACGAATTGAAACAAGCCTGTGCACGCGTGATTGAATCTGGCTGGTATATTCTTGGCAAGGAAACTGAAAAGTTTGAACAAGCATTTGCTGACTACTGTGGTGTTAAACACTGTATAGGCGTTGCGAACGGTCTAGATGCTTTAACACTGACGTTAAAGGCTTGGCGAGAGCTAGGAAAAATCAACAAAGGTGATGAAGTTATCGTACCGGGTAATACCTATATCGCATCGGTATTGGCGGTCACCGAAGCGGACTTGGTACCGGTGTTTGTGGAGCCGGATGAGCAGACTCACAATATCAGTCCTGAAGCGATTGAAGCGGCGATTACAGAAAAGACTAAAGTGATTTTGCCGGTGCATTTGTATGGTCAGTTAGCCGATATGCCAGCGATTATGGCGTTGGCGACAAAACACAATCTTCTCGTGCTGGAAGACAGCGCTCAGTCTCATGGTGCGACACTTGCTGGTAAGAAATCTGGCGCATGGGGGGATGCCTCAGGTTTTAGCTTCTATCCGGGTAAAAACCTAGGTGCGTTAGGTGATGGTGGTGCTATTACGACCAGCGATGATGAACTGGCAGAAACTTTGCGTGCCCTTCGTAACTACGGCTCTCATGTTAAATACCAGAATCTTTATCAAGGATTGAACAGTCGTTTGGATGAAATTCAGTCGGCGATGTTGTCAGTGAAACTGAACTACCTTCCAGCGCAGACGAAAGCGCGTCAGGAGTTGGCGGAATTTTACTTACGTGAAATCAACAACCCGAATATTATCTTACCGGAAGTAGCTGAGCCTGAGGCACATGTATGGCATTTGTTTGTGGTGCGAACTTCACACCGAGATGCATTGGTTAAGCATTTATCAGAGCATGGTATTCAGACACAAGTACATTACCCGATAGCGCCGCATAAACAGCAGGCTTATAAAGAGTTCAGTCATCTGTCATTGCCGCTGACGGAGCAGTTGCAAAATGAAGTGCTGTCATTGCCGATGTCGCCCTACTTGAGTGAAGACGAGAGTCAAAAAGTGGTCGATGCAATCAACTCTTTTAAGGTTGAGCAATGACACAAGAGCATGTGCAAGTATTAGAAGATGTGGTTTATGTCTTCTTTTGCTACAAACAATCAAGTTATCTCGATAAAACGCTTCCGGCGGCATTACATCAAACAGCATGGCCGAGCCAGCTGTTAGTATTGGACGATTGCTCTCCAGATGATAGCCATGAAAAGATTCTATCGCTTTTAGAGTTTGCGCCTAAAGGATTAAATATTGAATATCGCCACAATACGCAAAATGTTGGTTTAGTTAGCCAAATCAACTCCTTGCGGGGGCAATACCAAAATAAGCTCATTATTGTACAAGCTGGCGATGATATAGCGATGCCTAACCGAGTTGAGGAAACTTATGAAACTTGGTTGAAAAATGGTAAACCAAGCTTAATTATTGGTGGTTACGACAAAATTTCTGAGCAAGGCGATATCATTGAGCCATTTGAATCGATCAAGCAAAATAAAAAGCCTTACACACTCGAAAATATTATTAATAGAAAGTGTGCAGTAGATGGTTGTTGCGCCGCTTTTACCTCGGATGTACTGAACGAGTTTGCTCCTTACAACAAAGACATCATCAATGAAGATCGCATCAATGTCCTCCGAGCCTTTTTGTTAAATGGTATTCATCATGAAAACAAAAAATGGATTCAATATCGACTAGGTGGCATATCAACGTTCGCAAAAGAAACACGCGAAGAAAAATATAACAACACAGTTATCAATGCTCAGCGTGAGCTGCAAGATCTTAAAATGAATTTACGAGATGCACAGAGTAAAAATGCCAATGAAGCTGTGAGTGCGATTAAAAAACGGATGCGTTCCGCTGAGTTTATGGCATCACTTCCACAATCAAATTTTGCTTTGTACAGCGAAGCGATTTGTTATCTTGTTAAAACATTGGATTATCGAACGGTTTTAAAAGTTTTGCGTAGGTTAAAATGAGTACAATTAGAAATATAAAGCAATCGATAAGTATGAAGAGGCATTTTGCTTCAACTTTCCGTTCATTCAAAAAACGAAGTGATAAAAGTACTGACTCACCTAAAGACTTTTATCGTACATATGAGAAATGTACAGTTTTAGGTAATGGACCATCCTTAAAATCAGATATTAATAATATCAGTACAGATACTGATGTGATTGCTGTGAATCACTTTTCGGAGTCTGAGCACTTTACGACTTTGAAGCCCAATAAATATATTTTGATTGATAGCTATTTCTGGGATGAAGCCACTCATAGTTCGTTGGTGGAAAAAAGAGATAAATTGTTTAAAGATCTAAACGAACTTGTGTCTTGGAAAATGCAATTGATTATTCCTGACTTTGCAGACATAGCGTTCATTCAGGGAAATATCAAAAATAGCAACATAGCTGTAAAAGTGCTTCGAGCAATTCCTAGTAATGTAACCAATATTAAATATGGGCCAATAGCATTATCTTCAGGTATTGTTGCACCTCCAGCTGTAAATGTTCTTATCTTTGCTGTGTATGTGGCAATTTTATGTGAATATGATTCAGTGGAAATATTTGGGGCAGATATGAGCTTCCATAATGATGTCCATGTCGATCAAGAAAATAACCAGCTTTATATGGTCTACAAGCATTTCTATGGAAAAGAAGAGAAGTTGCCACTTCTAGAAAACCCTCAAAAGATCAAACCTTTTAACATGACGGACTTGATGCGATTAACTTTTCTGACGTTTTATGCACATCAACTGCTGAATAAATGGGCAGAGCTAAAAGGGGTAAAAGTCATAAATAGGTCTAATTTTTCTATGATCGATGCTTACCCTCGGCGGTGAAATTACAGGTAAGTAGACGCTACAATGGTAATGCCCACTTACCTATGATTATTTATCTATTTTTCTGTAACCAAACGGACTCTGCGAAAGTAAAGTCTTCTGGCCAATCTATATCAATTGAGCTCTCTGCATCCTGTATGTACATCGAAGGCTTTAGTCCAATTCGGTCATTTAGTTTTTTGTAGTTTTCGACGCTATTTAAAAAGACTGAGCTATCGATTTCATACAAAGGTTCAATCGTCTGAGTTCTTGGCCATTTTTCTATATTACGATCGTAGCTAATCGGTCTGTCTTTATTCCAAATAAAACCGCGTAGCTCTTTGACTGTCATTAATGAATCATATCCTTCAGAGAGGCTCGCGAGATATTGTTTTAGAATTGCACGATAACCGGATTCATCGAGGAAAGGCGAGGTTACATGAGTCCAAAGTACGTGACCTGTAGTAATAATCGAAGGAACGTATCTAATAAGATCATCAGTGCTTGTTGAACTTGAGCCTAAGTGCTCTGGGCGTTCATCTATTCGTATGCGAGAATCTTTATATGTTGAAGCAAACTCTAGAACAACGTCGTCGTTTGAAGATACGACTATCGAATCTAGATCATTTATATTGATTAACTGATCCAGTTTGATTTTTAGCAACCCACCTTTTACACCAGCAAAGTCTTTGGTATTTTTGTTTGGGATACGTTCACTGCCTTTTCGGCATGGTAAAAAGACATGGACACTCATGCTTACCAACTCCTTAGAATATTGAAACCTTCACTTTTTGATAAGCTTTCAAGCTCTTCTTTTACATTTGAAAAAGGAAGATAGCCAAGAAAATCAATATTATTCTCTTTGGCTGCGTGAAAGTCTGATAATGCGTCACCGATCATTAGAGCCGCGCCTGAAGACTCCTTTAGGATGGTTGCAACGTTATCTGCTTTCGCGGTAGGTGATCCTAGAATTAACGTAAAATATTGCGCCAGCTTTCTTTTAACAAATACTTCTCGTAATTCGTCTTGAGCAGATCCACTCGCTACATAGAGTTTGGCTGGGCAATCTGTAATTGCTGCAATAAAATTAGGCGTTAGTTGAGCTTCCATGTATAGCTCTTCACACTGCTTTGAGTAGAAGCTTAGTATACGTTCGTACAATGCTTCATCTGTATTTAGGATGAAATGTTCAACAAAGTAACTCACATGATGAAAACGCGATTTGCCAAAATTAGCTTTAAAGTAATTGCAACAATTGTCTATTTCGAGCTCTGATACTTGGGCCATGCGTAAAGCATTACGCATGGCATCAATTTTGAGGTTATTTGAGTCTAGGATCACGCCATCGCAGTCAAAAATAACAGTATCATAGCCATTAAATAGCGGGTGCATAAATAGACCCTGCTTTTACTGGATAAGTGGTTGGGGTTAACGCTTGAATTGATGTACTTCCAAACTGCTGACTAACCATGCTAAAGATCTCATTCATTTCCATTTGGCGTCGGTCAGTCACATCATAACCATCAAAACCAACGAGAGATATCTTCTGCGCTTGACCTATAAAAGCGATACATAACGCATATGCAGCGGTATTATCATACGGTAGTGTACAGTAGTTTTTATGGGCGGTGAGAGTATCCTTCTCTATGGTGCTACTGTAATCAATCATAGAAATATTACTAAATTTACTTAGCTCGTCTTCGTCAAAGCGGTTCTTTGGCAAAAATACGGGTTTGGCTACCTCTGAGTAATGGCTGCTTTCTGACAAGTATTTAGAGTTATGAGATACAGCAAAGTAATCGAAAAGCTCAGTGTTAAGCTCATGCTTTGTATTGATGCCAATTACGATAGGCTTTCGAGTCTTAATGTATGTCTCGATCGCGACTCTATGTGTTGCAGCATTAGGCGTATTAGTGACCAGTAAAATTTCTTTTCCTGAAAAGATCCCTGATAGGTCTGATTGGCTTTCAGTTGGTTGGCTTATTTTCCCTACAGTAAGCGCTTCTTCTAAGACATCACCATTATAGCTTGTCGTACCTTCTAGCTTTTTTAAATGCTCGATAGCACCAACAATTTCTTCTGTTCCGTAATTAGGATTAGAAAGCATATTCTGAATATAAGTTGGGTGAATATCGTTTTTGGCTCCCAAGTAATATAGAAGGCTTGAGCCCCAACCGTATCTTCTTTGCATTGGCTCAAAATGGCGAATAACTAGTTCATATATTGCTGTTGGCAAGTATTTATCTAGTCCATCAAGTTCGGCGAGCAGGTTTTCGGTCTGGGCGTTCCCAGCGCCTCGTCCCATTCCGGTAACGGTCACATCCAACCATGTAACACCATTCGAACGAGCTGTCATCGTATTAGACATTGCTTGACCCATGTTGTTATGGGTGTGGATGCCAATGTCGCCATCCCAGTTTTGCTTTACAATTTCGGCAATGCGAGTGACTTCTGCACTATCCATATTACCGAGAGAGTCAGCAAAATAGATGACGTCAGGGTTTGCTTTTGCTACCGCCTGTACTTTTTCCGCTATAACCTCGGATGGTTTTCCGCCCGCTTGCATCAGATTTAAACCAACGATATACCCCATTTCTTTGAAAGCTTTAATCATGCTTTCACACTGCTCTGCTTCATTGAAATGTGCCGCGATACGAACGAGATCAACTTTACTTTCTTGTGCTGGTACAAAAAGATCATTGATGGCAGCGACAACAGGTTTACCCGCATCTAGCAAAGTTTTTGCGTCAACCATTACGCCGTATGTCGGACCTTTCGGTAGGTGTAGCGTGTTTAGAAACTCTTCAGTCGTATAAGCAAATGGACCACTGTAAACAGACTTAGGATAGTTACGAAGCCCTAACTCAACATAATCAATTTTAGCTTTTGCAACTGCTGTGAGGTAAGCGTCAACGACTTCTGGTGAAAAGTCCCAGTGGTTATAGTAGCCACCATCGCGAAGAGTACAGTCTAAAATTTTTTGCATAATGGATATTCTTTTTAAGTTAAACAGGTAAAGTGCTTAGTACAGTAAAACATACAAGCTTAATAGTAAAAGTGAGGTATTTATCAAACTAATTATTAAGTTATTACTTATCACTTTGGGGGAGTAAGCTCATTGTTCGGTTTAGAGCGCCTTGATTGGATGAGGCCCATTTATTAGCATGCAAAGCTCGGAGTAAATATTTATCTTGTTGAGAAATGATCTCTGTAGTCCTTAGGGCAAGGGTCGTTGAGTCTGGCACAATTAAGATACCATCCACAGCTAGTAAGTTTTCAACAATCTCCTTAAAGTTGAAATAGCTAGGGCCAGTAATGATGACTTTTTCTAACATGGCAGGCTCTAGTACATTATGTCCACCGACCTTATTTCCAACTAGGCTACCCCCCATAAAGCAGATGTCCGCTGCACCCATCAAAGTTAGCATCTCACCCATGGTATCGCCGAGATAGACTTGAGTATTTGTCTCTACTGCATGCGTTGAAGTACGACGCACAGTGCTAAAGCCTTGCTGTTGGCAAAGCGTGAATACATCATCAAATCGTTCTGGATGTCGAGGAACCAAAATAAGTAAAGCATTTGGATGAGATTTTAAAACTTGTCTATGCGCATCTAATACCTGCTCGTCTTCGCTTTTGTGGGTGCTAGCTGCAATCCAAATCGGACGATCGTTTCCGAGCTGAGCACGAAGTTGCTGTCCTTGCTGTTTCACTTGCTCTGATATTTGAATATCGAACTTAATCGAACCGGTAACGGATAGTTTCTTTTTCTCGACGCCTAAGCGTTCGAAGCGCTCTGCATCTGAATCTGTTTGGCAGAGTACTTGAGTTAGGCATGGATGAAGCTGGTTAAAAAGCCGCTGTATTTTGGCGTAGTTCTGACACGACTTTTCAGAGAGGCGCGCATTCACGACAGTTATAGGGATACCCGCGTTGTGAACATTGTGAAGCGTGTTTGGCCACAGCTCAGTCTCAATGATCAACATCTGTTTTGGTTGCACTGCTTTAAGAAAACCTTTGATAGCGAACCCAAAGTCAATTGGCATATAGCGGTGTTCAACTAAATCACCCAACTTAGCAATCTGTTCAGCTCCGGTACTTGTTGTTGTAGTAACTAGAATAGATTGTTCGGGGTTTTGTTCCTTAAGGGCTTTGATTAAAGGTATTGCTGCTATGCTTTCACCAACAGATACGGCATGTATCCAAATAGGTTTGTCGTTGCTTTTTAGCTTGGGAGTTATGCCAAAGTGCTCTCTCCAGCGAGAGCCGAACTTAGGCTTATTTGGTTTGCTCTTGTACAAACCAAATAAAAGCAGCGGTGACGCTAGAGCGAGTAGTAAGGTATAAACAATACGAACTAACATGAGCTTATCGTAATGGCGTCAAGTTTTTGGATACTATCTAGCACTTGCTTAGGCGAAAGTTCTGTCAAGCACTTAAGGTGTTTGTATTGACATTCACGCTGGAAACAAGGGCGACAATCAATATCGGTATGAACAATCTCCACTTTTTCTGCGAGTGGGGGGGTGTACTTCGGTGAAGTTGAGCCATACACGGCAACAACATTACAACCAACCGCAGCAGCCACATGCATTAAGCCTGAGTCATTCGCGACAACAGTCTTGCATGCAGCAAGTAGGTCGACCGCTTCAATTAAGCTGGTTTGTCCTGCTAGAACATGAATGTTCTCATGGAATTGCGTCGGGACAAGTGCGCGGATATTGTTACAAGTCTCTAAGTCTTTTTGAGAACCAAACAACCAGATTTGATGCCCAGATCGAGCCATTTGCGTCGCGACTTCAGCGTAGTGTGTTTCGGGCCATTTTTTGGCAGGACCAAACTCTGCTCCTGGGCACAGTCCAATGATTGGTTGGTCTTGCGTTAAGTTGAACTTTTTGAGCGTGGCTTGTTGCTCAGTCGCGTTGATTGCAAGGCGTGGGCGGGGCAAGGTTTCAAGCCCGCCAAGGGAGTTGGAGTCCACCATCTCTGCTTTTGGATAAGCTAATGCTACATAGCGTTCTACCATGTATTGAAAAGACTTCATGTTGGGGCGTAAGTCATTCAATAAACCATAGCGCATTTCTCCCTTCCAGCCAGTACGAAGAGGAATGTTGGCAAACCATGGGATCAGTGCTGATTTCGCTGATTTAGGCAAGATATAGGCGTGGTCATATTGCTTTTCACGTAATGATTTACCAATTTCCCTGCGGCCTAATAAGTTAAATTCACCATGACCGATAGGCATTTCAATCGCTTGGTGGATTTCTGGCATACGCTCAAGAATCGGTTTACACCATCCTGGAGCGATAACGTCAATTTGGCTATCTGGATGACGTTGCTTTAATACGATATATAACGATTGCGACATTACCATATCGCCGACCCACGCAGGGCCAATGACTAAAATCTTCATGCTTTGTTTTTCCAGTATAGGAATTTCAAAATTGACTCATAAGTTCTAAAAAGTTCAGCGTATATTTTATTCGCAAGAGTCATTTTGGATTTATCTTTTCTTTTACCACCAATCGTCGAAGCAATCTCAGCTCTAGTAAAAAGATCTGGAGATACGCTGTAAACTTGAACACCATGTTTCCATGGTTTTTCCATGTAGTCATCGACTGGTTCAATAAACTCTTGAGCATGCATAACAAACTTTGAGGCTGCTTTAGGTGTGACGATATAAGCGGTGGTACCACAAGTTCCAGCAGAGTAGCCCCCTAGCATATGATTATCATCAATAGGTACAATAGGGGTGAATACACGCTTCTGAGTGGCAGACAACTTGATGTAGTCATAATTAGCAGTCAATGGAAGGGTATGTTCGAGTACTTGCTTTAGCCCCTCTACGGGGTCGACGTTGTCTTCTAAGATGACGATCGGTTCATCAAGCTCAATACAGCGAACCCACAACTCGTAATGGCTTGCAAAACAGGCGACTTCACTAGTTTTTAATTGATACCCTTTGCGGCGTAGAGTAATGGTTGGACGACTTTTTTCTGAATGAAGAAAACTGTTAACAGAGCCATCTACGGCATCAAAAAATTCAAACGTAATGCCTTGTTGTTTTAACTTTTCTTCAATACGTTCTCGGCGATCCAGCGATCGAGCCAAGCTTACGACAAATACTTTCACTGCACTTTCCAGTCGCTGTTATATCTTGGTTTAAACAAATTGTAATAGTTATTGCCGTCTTCTTGAGAGTGCAGCAACTGCAGTACCCACATATATTGTTCGGGTTTATCACCGACAAAATATTCAATGGCTTCATTACAGGTACGAGCGTCTTGCTCTTCGCCTTTATCCAGCTCAAACGCCGGTAAAATCTCAATATCAAACGTACCATCTTCAGTGTTCATCGACGCAAATAGAGGCAGTACTTTTGAGCGTGATAGTTTCGCTATTTTGCCTAAACCAGGTAGCGTTGCTTTACGTGTAGCAAAGAAATCTACGAACACACTATGCTCTGGGCCGTGATCTTGATCGGGTAGATAATACCCTACATAGCCATCTCGAATGGATTTCAGAAAAGGCTTAATGCCACCGGAGCGTTCATAAACACGGCCACCGTATTGAACTCTTTGCTTGTGCATCAGCCAGTCGGCAACATCATTCTTTTGCTTTTTCGCCATTGCAGAAACTGGCATTCCCATTGAAGCGAGCAAGATAGCAGGCACATCAATAGCCCAAGAGTGGGGAACCATTAAAATCACATTTTCTTTGTTATCAATGTGCTGTCGTAAAATGTCTAGGCCGCGAATTTGGCAACGGTTCTGAAGCCACTTTGGTGAGCGTAAACTTAGTAACCCGAAGCGAAAAAAGAACATGGCTGCTGTGTAGAGTGTTTTTTCTATTAAAGCTTCACGTTCTTGGAACGACTTTTCTGGAAAACACAGCTCAAAGTTAACCCTCGCTCGGTGAGCTGGCCCTTTGTGGGATTTCGACAGTTTTTTGGCTATGGTTTTCGCCAACCACTTTTGTAAACCCAGTGGCATTAATGATAAAGGTAAAAATAAGAGAACACCTAACCACGTGACCCAGTACTTAGGCGACAGAAAGTGGCGCTTAAACTCAGGGTTATATGCTTTAGGGTCGAAGTCATCACGTTTTATGGTCATGGCGTGTCTAGTTACCTATTCGTGTACGGGCGAAGTGGTTTAAATGAGAAAAAAGATAGTTAGGAATGATACAGGCTATTGCATTTGAGTAAAGGTGGCAGGTTATGGTTCTACCACCTTGTGGTGCTTAACTGTTTTGGATAGTCAAGTATTCGGCAACGCCTTCTGCAACTGTCTTGAATTCAACATCACAGCCTGCGGTGCGCAGTTTGGTCAGATCCGCTTGTGTGAATTCTTGGTAAGCGCCTTTTAGGTGCTCAGGGAATGGGATGGTTTCAATTTGGCCTTTGCCATGATGCTTGATAACTGCTTTTGCTACCTCTTCAAAAGATTCAGCACGGCCAGTACCACAGTTAAAAATGCCTGATACGCCGTTTTCTAAGAACCACAGGTTTACTTTACAGACATCACCAACGTAAACGAAGTCGCGTTTGAATGATTCGCTGCCCGCGAACAATTTAGGATTTTCACCTGCGTTAAGTTGGTTGTTTAGGTGGAACGCAACTGATGCCATGCTACCTTTGTGGTCTTCACGTGGGCCATATACGTTGAAGTAGCGGAAGCCGGTGATTTGAGAAAGGGTCTCACCATGTTCTTCAGCGTCTTGCCATAGGCGACGAACGTAGTTATCAAACTGCTGTTTCGAGTAACCGTATACATTCAGTGCGCCTTCGTATTCGCGTTCTTCAACGAAAGTATCGGTATCGCCGTAAGTGGCTGCTGAAGAAGCGTATAGGAATGGAATCTCGCGATCTAAACAGTAATGAAGCAGCTCTTTAGAGTACTCGTAGTTGTTTAGCATCATGTACTTACCATCCCACTCAGTCGTTGCAGAGCAAGCACCTTCGTGGAAAATTGCCTCAATCGGACCAAAATCATCGCCCGCCATAATTTGGGTCAGAAAGTCGTCACGATCCATGTAATCTGTGATGTCCAGATCAACTAAGTTCTTAAACTTTTTGCCATTTTTTAGGTTGTCGACAACCAGGATATCGTTAATACCAGCTTCGTTTAGTGCTTTAACAATGTTGCTGCCGATCATGCCAGCGCCACCAGTTACGATGATCATAGAACTTCCACCATAGATTAAAATTTTCTCAGGAATTCTAGCAAGAAACGAAAAGTAGCGCTATTGGAAGCAGGAAGATAGGTTTTAGTCTTCTATGACTCAGTATCTATATATGAAAAAGGGAGCTGCAGCTCCCTTGATTATTTTATTATTCCACATCCGAACGGTTAGGTCTTTGGTACCAAGGATTTCGTTCGTCGGTTAACTCAATTAAGCTGTATTTACGGCCGAGCTTCTGCCCTCCGTCACGAGTAAGAGGCTGCCAACTAAAGTTCGCACGATTGTTACTTGGCTTAACGGTCATGATGTCAAACGGAATCGACAAGTAGAAACCTTTAGTAAAGCTACCTTCACCAAATTCGTCCGCAGACAAGTCTGTAAATGAGGCAAAGGCGCCAGCAATTACGCCACTCTTGAACTGCTTAGAAACATTGATTTGTGTACCAACATCGCCAGCTAGGAACTGACCAACATCGACTTGGAGCATCAAATCTTGCAGGAATTCCCATTGAGGGTAGTAGTAACCAGATACAAAACCAGTGAATCCTTTATCAATAACTTGGAACGGACGTCCATATTCTGGCACGTTTTGCCATTTCTCATCGTAAACACCGAAGTAACTTTGTGGATCACGTTGAGAAATTACGTTGACGTCAGCGCCAATCGCCCAGTTAGCTCCTTGTGGTCGGTAAAGAAACTCGGTACCGACTCCAGCAAACATGCTCTCCAGATAACCCGCGTAGAATTGTTGATCCATGGCATCGGAATACTCTTGGAACCAAGTCAATTGTAAGTTTGACATGGTTATAGCATGTTCATTTTGGTAAGCGCGGAACATGGTACGAACGCGAGGAACAGTAGTACCATCAGGTGGAGTTACATAGTTAAATTTATCGTAGTTGTTATACCAATCCCAGTACAACGAGCCGCCAATTTCAAGGTTGTCTGTCAGCCAGTATGAGGCATTACCGCTTAGCCCCACACTAAAGAGGTAGAAATCTTCTGCGTTACCGAGAGTTTGAACAAGCTTCGGTGCAAAGCCCCAATCAAAACGTTCAAAACCATCATAGACAGATTCTCCACTTGGCTTATTGTTAGCTTTTGCGGTTGCATCTTCTATTTTGGGGTTGATGTAATTAACTTGGGCAAAGTCGCGATATTTCTCCTTGGAAATAATCGTTTGTTCGCCGACTAAGCCTCGGCTACGTTCATTGATCGCATAGGTATCAATACTTTGAGGCATTTCATTATGAAGTACAGCCGCCGCTTTTTCATGTGCCTCTGTACGGTCACGATATTTCTTCTGCTCACCAACGACAGTTACGGTGTTGTCATCAACATAAATGCGCGTGTTTTGGTAACCTGCAATTTTGTCTAAATCTTCTGTTACACGTTCCCAGTCAACATCAGACAGTTCTTCTGGCTGATTGCTTTCTACTTCTGGCGTAGGTGTGTCTCGCCAAAAAGATGGCATGTCATTGAAATTAGTGTTTAGTGTTAAGCCTGCGACCAAAGTGTCGCCGCGTTCATAACTTAAACGAAAATCAGCCATTCCTAGACGATAGAGCACACCAAAGTTCCACGGTGTATGTGGAGTCATGTCTACGCCACCGCTTACCACAGGGAATTCTTCGCTGTAATCGTTACTGTCGTACTCAAGCTTGAAGCGAAGAGGGGCGTGTAATGTCTGATATTCAACACCACCAAACAATGCTGCATCTCCCTTGAACACACGGTCAAAGTTGGTTGTCCCACCCGTTTCTAAAAAATCGGCAGGGCGTTCACAAAATCGCTCTGATAGTTTACAAGCCGGATTAGAAATATTGTCACGAGTGCCTAGCGAACCCCAGCCCATACCTAAGGTAAAATCAAAGGTACCTAGCTTTGGATTGGAGTATCGCTTGGTTGCCGCTATGTATTCTCCATCGAATAATCCAGTGCCCGCAAAATCTCTCACTCCAAGCGAAAGTTCGGGAAGGTATTCTGATTCGTTCAGTAAACGAATTTTGAAGTCAATACCTTTATCGGTGAAGTTAGTATCTCCGGAGAAACTCGGATCACTACTATAAAGTAAATCTCGAACGGAAGTGTAACGAATGGTTGTTTCCAACCAAGGCATGAGTTGCAGAGTGACATTGTAAAAAAGGTATTCATCACTTCCAGTGACAGAAAAGTTGAACTCACCTTCTGGTGCCATACGTCCGGTTGGCATCTGCATTAAGCCAACACCACCAAAGTCAGACTGAGAAGGCTGTAACGTGGGAGCCTCAAAGGGCATGTCTTGAGCCCAAACCAATGCTGGGCCCATTAAAGAAAGGGTTAAGCTTTTTCTAATTGGCATCATTGCGGTCTCTTTGTGGAATTTGGTATCAGTTGAGTGAGTAGGCGGACAATGTCTTGGTCCATTTCGGAGTATTCAAGTTCACCAAACGGAATATATACCAATGTCAGAGGTGGTAAGTAATATTGTGTTGTTAACCAAGCTCCGTGATGCGGCTTAACTACGTGACCATCTGGGTAGATCAACACTGGTGGTGTTGATAACGTACCAATGTTACTTTTCAAATTCTCTAATTGTCTCTGCAAAGGGATGCCTGCCTGCTCCTTAATGGAATACACGCTATTTAGGTTTCCCAGGAAGTACACTTTTTCTTCGCGTAGAGGGCTTGCGAGCAGGTAATTGCCGCGCAACAGTGGGTTGTCGAATTTATTTAGTCGAATTTTATCAACATCGATCGCAGACAGTAAGCGTGGTGCAAAGTTTTGCTTCTGAATAAATTTGTAGAATGGATGTGCAACCAAATTGTGTTGAATCATTTGATTGAGTACCGAGTTCTTTAAAGCGGTAGAGGTTTTCTCGGCATGATCTGATTTATCAAACAAAGTCGTACCAAGAGAATATTGTAGTGAGACGTTTTGCTCCGTAGCAAGTGCTAACACACTTTCTAAACGAGCAGGCCCTTGGAATTGTAGCTGTTTGCTTACCTCCAGCAACTTAACATTTAATGGCTGTGTAGTAGAGCTTTCTGTTTGAGCGAAGCCATGTGTGCTCAAAAGCGGCATGACCAAACCGAATAAAGTGAGTAGTCGTTTGCTCATGATTTGCTATACCCCTTTAAAATGGTTAACTCAACCGGAATCATCTTCGGTCCTAAATATTGTAAGGTTTTGACAACCTGACCTTGTTCATTAACCCAATAAAGGTTTTCGACCGATTGAGAAAGACTACTAAACTCAACGACTTCTTTATATACACTGGTCATCGCGTTAGAAATTGGTGTTGTTAACGTTTCTTGGCCTGAGTAAGAACGCGTTACATGTGCAGGAAAGCCATAACGGTATTGTTTTGCCCAATCATATGAGAGTGTGTAGTTCACGGAGGCTGAATCTGAAGAAAAATCTGGCACGTCACCATAAACACCCGCTAAGTCCCCATTCTGCAGACCTATCGTTTTGACGATATGCCCATTCTCCGTAACGATCATAGCTTTGTCAGCACTTACCCATTTCAGTTGTATTATTCCATTGAGAGGATTTCGCTCTGCAAAAGCTAAAACAACAAAGACCTGTTTTTGATTCCCAAGTTTTAAATAGGCACTGGCATAAGGAACGGCTTTTATTTCTTCTGGGGTCATCTCTACATCGATGTAGTTACCGTATGCTTCTTGGACTGTGGCTGATACATCATTGAACTTTTGTGTACAGCCAAAGAGTAAGGTGAATAGCGGAAGAGTGAGAAGTGGGCGTATCCATTTAGACGTTCGGAAGATATTCATTATTCCCTCTTACAAATAAAATCGCCCTGAGTCATTCAGGGCGATTATCTTCTATCTACAAAACGAAATTAGTTTGTAGAAGTAGAAGTAGAAGTAGATGTTGAAGTAGATGTTGAGTCGCTATCTGACGCCGCAACTGCTACTACAGTTACTGCTGCTGCCGCACCTACTGCTACAGCTGTTGTGCCTGTTGCAGAGGCAGAAGCTGCGCCTGCTGAACCTGCTTCTTCTGCTGCAAATGCAGTTGATGCGCTTAAAGCCATAAGAATAGCTAGAGCTGTATTCTTCATTATTAATCCTTGTATATCCGGTATAAAAACATCGATGTTTGGTAGCATAAAAAATGCTCCAAATTATATTCTAGATAAAAAAGCCTTAGCATGTAAATAGTTTCTTATTTTGCTATGGCTTACGATCTCATTTCTAACACCAGCGTGACATTGTGCGGTTATCTTGCTCCCTTGCTTGCTGATAAACTATCAAGAGTGCATAATTTGTCGGCCTATTTCCTCCAGCACTAGAGGCTTGGAGTCAATAGGTCGTTTTTACTTACACCATATAGAAAGCGATACAGTGGCTTACGCTCAACGCCTCAGGGCGGTAGCGTGCCAACTCTTCAGTATTTAATGGCCTGCATAGCACGCTTAACTTTGCTTTGGCAGCCCATATTATTACCAGTACTAGGGACTTTTACGTGATAAGAAAGCAGCATTGTTTAGGAATACTTAGTGCACTGGGCTTAAGCCTGAGTTCTTTTTCAGCGTCAGCCGATTTTTATGCTGGTGCGTTAGTGAGCTACTCAAATGCAGAATTGAAAAGCTCGTCTTCTGAGTCCGTAAAAGAGGGGAGTCCTTTCCTTCTTAGTGCGCAAGCAGGGTACTTCTTTAATGACTACATTGGTCTCGAAGGACGTTATGGGACATCAGTTCAACGTGATAGTGGTCTTGCCGTTGATAGCGCTTTGAGCGGCTTTGTTAAGTTGAATATGCCGGTTTCAGAGCGAGTTGCACTTTATGGTTTAGCTGGGTATTCAAGCGTTCAGCTTGATCTACAAAATGTAGGTTCTCACAAAGAACAAGGATTTAGTTTTGGGTTAGGTATGCACTACGCTTTAAATAACCAAAGCGCGGTGATATTTGAGTTCGTTGATAACGTCTCTGAAGACCAAGTTCGCCTTAACTCGATTACATTGGGTTTTCAGCACCGTTTCTAATTTAAATACCTAGAGCTCAAACTTGGGGCTAGGGTCTTTTATTCAATTATTATAGTGACATACCATGTTTAAAGGATATTTCTCTATTGCCGCTTTTATATTGGCAAGTACGTTTGCGTCTTATTCAATGGCACAAACACCCACTCCAGAACAAATGAAAATGTTTCAAAATCTACCCGCCGACCAACAACAGGCCTTGGCGAGTAAATATGGTTTCTCCATTCCTTCTAGTTCATCTTCAAACAAGTCTCCTTACGAAAACCCGCAAGTAATCAAACCTAGAGCTGAATCTAGTGGCGCTGTATCTTCCAATATCGAAGAACAATGGCTCAAAAAAGGTGAGCAGGAAGAGCTTAAACGTTTTGGTTTAGATCTTTTTGCTGGTTCTCCAAGCACTTTTGCTCCGATCAGTGATGTTCCTGTGCCAGCAAATTACACCGTGGGTGCAGGTGATGAAATCATTGTGCAGTTGTTTGGTAAGGAGAATGAAACGCATCGTTTACGCGTAAATCGTGCGGGCACAATCAACTTCCCCTCACTTGGGCCGGTAAATGTTGCTGGCATGCACTTTTCTGATGTTCGAGACTCTCTGACGCAACGTGTAAAAGAGCAAATGATTGGTGTGCGCAGCGATATCTCATTGGGTGAATTACGCACCATGCAAGTGTTTGTAATGGGGGATGCATATAAGCCTGGTGCCTACACGGTTAGCGCATTAACGACAATTTCACAAGCTATTTATTACAGCGGCGGTTTTGGTGAGAGTGGGGCGCTGAGAGATATCCAGCTAAAGCGTGATGGTAAAATCATTCGTAAGTTGGATATGTATGACCTTTTACTAAAAGGTGATGCAAGTAATGATGTGCGCTTACTACCGGATGATGTTGTTTTAATTGGTTCTGTTAACGATACAGTGTCTATAGAGGGCGAGATCAACCGTCCGGCAATTTATGAAGTCAAGGCCGGTGAAACTTACCAACAACTTATTCAGATGGCAGGTGGTTTTACTGCGAATGCTCATGTCGAGCAGTTGGAGATAAAACGCTACGCTTCACATGGCGCTCGTGAGGCTTTGACGCTTGATTTCAATAAAACGCAAGATCGACAGAGTAAAGTTAAAAATGGCGACGCCATCAAGATCTTGAAAAAAAGCGAAGAGCTTACTCGTTACGTGCAGATAGAGGGGGATGTTCGTCATCCTGGCTATGTGGAATGGCGCAATGGCCTTCGTGTTGCCGATCTTTTCAAATCTGTTGACTCCGCTTTTAATTCTACAGCTGATGTTAACTATGCCGTTGTGGTAAGAGAGATTAATCCACAGCGTGATATTGAAGTGTTCCAACTAAGTTTAGCCAACGCAATTCTATCACCAGGTAGCCGAGACAACCTCCAGTTACAATCACGAGATCGTATATTGGTTTTCAACCGCTTTAATAACGAAGATTTGGATACATTGGCAACACAAGAGGCTGTTTCAAAAGCAAAAACATTGGAGCAAGCGCAAGAGCAAGCTGAGCTGGAACAACAGAAAGAGCAAGAAGTGATGAGCTCTTCTGTTGCCGTTTCGCATTCAGAAAACGGTATGCTGAACAACCAGAACGCCACAGAGCAGGCGAAACCAGCTAAAATCATTTTCCGTGGTAAAGAGATTACAGAGGAAGACTTTGAAAAGCTGAAGCAAAATACTCGTCGCACTTTACTTGCCCCAGTGTTGTTACAACTTCAGCAACAGTCTCGTTTGGGGCTAGCCCCTCAAATTGCTGAAGTCTTTGGTGAAGTGAAGCACCCAGGGCGCTACCCGATCACTCCAAGAATGACGGTATCAACGCTTATTGAAGCTGCTGGTGGTTTGACTTACAACGCATTCACAATTAATGCAGAACTAGCGCGAACCGCGATTAATAGTGCGGATGAGCGTGCGTATATTGATGTTGAACGTATTGATTTGCGTAAAGCAATCCAAGGCAGTGCTTCGGACGATGCAATTATCGTAGGCCGAGATCGTTTGAACATCCTAGAAAAGCCAAATGTGAAGCTACAAAGTACAGTCACTTTACAGGGTGAAGTTCGTTTCCCTGGAACCTATACCGTGCGTCAAGGTGAAACTCTGAATGAGTTATTGGAGCGAGCGGGTGGTCTAACCGAGTTTGCTCACCCTCAAGGAGCAATATTTACGCGTGAAGCATTACGCTTACAAGAGCAGAAGCTCTTAAATCAATATGCAGCGGATATGCGTAAAGAAACCGCGAAGAAAACGTTTCGAGCAGATAGTAATATAGGCTCTGTAATTTCAGACCCAGAAAAAACGTTAGCATTTGTTGAGGAGGCAAGTCGCAGCAAAGCACTTGGCCGTATGGTGGTACAGTTAAACCGTATCTTAAAGGGTGAGCGTTCAGCAGATTTTATGCTAGAAGATGGAGACTTCCTCTTTGTGCCGACCTTCCGCAACACAGTCTCAATCATGGGAGAAGTTCAGGTTCCAATTACCTACTTGTTGGATAACAAACTCGATGTTGATGATTATCTGAATAAAGCTGGTGGTGCTAAAAAGCAAGCGGACGAAGACCGTATTTTTGTAGTACGTGCAGATGGTTCTGTTTATAAGCCTTCATCTGGCTACTGGTTTGGAAATAATAAAGAAGAGCTAAAGGCTGGTGACACAATTGTCGTACCAATTGACACTGACTACCGCGATGCGTTAAGTACATGGACAGCTGCAACGCAGATACTGTATCAAACTGGTGTAGCTATTAATGCATTAAAATAATATGAAGATAGTGAGTGGGGACGTAACGTTCCCACTTTGGCTTGCCAGTTAAGAGTTGAATATCGTACTTAGCAGGAAATTGTATCCATATTATAGTATCCGCAGTTTTATAAAAATGTATGGACAAAGTGCCTACGTAGACTCAAGTCTCTCAGATCCTTAGGATTTTACCCAATGGAACCTCAAAAAGAACCTCAATCATCTCTTACAAATACCTCCACCTTAGTAGACGATGAAATTGACTTAGTTGAACTATTCAAAGCCCTCTGGGGGGGGAAATGGATAATTATTGCTATTACGTTTATCTTTGCCGTTGGCTCTGTAATCTATGCGCTAAGTTTACCTAATATATATAAATCAGATGCATTACTTTCCCCTACTGAGCGATCAAATGGTGGTGGATTATCTAATATGGCTAGTCAACTAGGTGGCCTAGCTGCTTTAGCTGGCGTGAACATTGGAGCGGGGGAGTCTTCACAGACTGAGTTAGCAGTACAAGTTATGAAGTCTCGTCGATTCGTAGACACATTTATTGAGAAACATAACTTACTTGTGCCTTTAGTCGCTGTAAATGGTTGGGATTTGACTAACGATAAGTTGCTCTTCGATGAAGATTTATATGACGTAAATGAAGACAAGTGGCTCAGAGAGCCTGATGGCTTACGGGGGGCGAAACCGACAGCTCAGGAAGCCTACGAAGTCTTTATGAAAGATGTTTTCGATGTTTCCCAAGATAAAGAGAGTGGGTTATATACTGTTTCAATTAAGTACTACTCTCCCCATATTGCCAAACGGTGGGTTGACTGGTTGATTGAAGATATCAATAAAGTTATGCGAGAGCGAACTATCGCAGAAACCTCACAGAACTTAGCTTATTTGAACTCGCAACTACAAAAAACAGCTGTTGCGGATATGCAAAGTACTTTCTACAAACTTATTGAAGAGCAGACAAAAAGCTTAATGCTCGCAGAAGTTCAAGAAGAATTTATTTTCAAAACAGTTGACCCAGCTATTGTTTCGGAAGTTAAAAATGGCCCTAATCGTGCGATGATTTGCGTTCTAGGTACCCTTTTAGGAGGAGTGCTTAGTATCGTTATGGTATTAGTTCGCTTCGCTTTAAAAAGGGAAAGTGAATTGGGAACACAGAAAGAGGCAGCTCTATAACGGAGTGAGCAGTCTAGAAAAGTTCTCTAGATTTATTTTGAGTTTTTCGATTGGCCCTCACCATATTAAGTTCTGAGGGTTAAAAAATTTACATTAACGTCAAGTTAGGAACGTTTAAGATGAGTAGTATATTGCCATTGATTGGCCGTACCGAAGCCTTATTCACACAAGATATTGAAAACCATGAAGTAGAACTCTCACGCATTGTTTCTGAGTCCAGTTTCCTTGTTCTTGGTGGTGCAGGTTCCATTGGCCAAGCTGTAACTAAAGAAATCTTCAAGCGTAATCCTAAGAAGTTGCATGTTGTCGATATTAGTGAAAACAACATGGTAGAGCTTGTTCGAGATATCCGTAGCTCATTTGGTTACATTGATGGTGATTTCCAGACATTTGCTTTGGATATTGGTTCTCTAGAGTACGACGCATTCATAAAAGCCGATGGTAAGTTTGACTATGTATTGAACTTATCTGCGCTCAAGCATGTTAGAAGTGAAAAAGATCCTTATACATTGATGCGTATGATTGATGTAAACGTCTTTAATACAGATAAAACCATTCAGCAGTCTATTGATGCGGGCTCGAAAAAATACTTCTGTGTTTCAACAGATAAAGCAGCAAACCCAGTTAATATGATGGGAGCGTCAAAGCGAATTATGGAGATGTTCTTGATGCGTAAAAGTGAGCAAATGACGATCTCAACTGCTCGCTTTGCAAATGTGGCATTCTCTGATGGCTCGCTGCTGCACGGATTTAACCAACGCATCCAAAAGCGCCAACCTATCGTGGCGCCAAATGACATCAAACGCTACTTTGTTACGCCTCAAGAGTCGGGTGAACTATGTTTAATGTCTTGTATCTTTGGTGAAAACCGTGACATTTTCTTTCCGAAACTGAGTGAAGCTTTGCACCTTATCTCGTTTGCTGATATTGCAGTGAAGTACTTAGAGCAATTGGGCTATAAGCCTCACTTGTGTGAAACAGAAGAAGAAGCGCGTCAACTAGCACATACGCTTCCAGAGCAGGGTAAGTGGCCATGCTTGTTTACGACGAGTGATACCACTGGCGAGAAAGACTTTGAAGAGTTTTTTACAGACAAAGAAGAGTTGGATATGTCTAGATTCGAAAATCTAGGCATTATCAAAAATGATCCTCTTTATAAGCAAGAGCTTCTTACTTTGTTTGAAAACAGCATTTCTGAGATGAAAGGTGAGCAAGCTTGGACTAAAGAGCAAATTGTAGAATTGTTCTTTACAATGATTCCTGATTTTGGACACAAAGAAACGGGTAAATACCTCGATAGCAAGATGTAAGTGGAGAAAGCAGTGAAAACAACATCTATTGTTGAATTTGTTAGGGATACCTACAAAACCAACGAGTTTATTCCATTGCACTCTCCAAAGTTCGATGGCAACGAAAAATCTTACGTAATGGAAACGATTGAAAGTACGTTTGTTTCTAGTGTTGGTAAGTTTGTTGATGACTTTGAGCGAAAGATTGAGGCTTATACTGGGACGGCTAAAGCAGTAGCAACAGTTAATGGCACGGCAGCATTACATGCTGCATTGTATATGGCTGATGTCCAAAGAGGAGATCTTGTAATTACGCAAGCTCTGACTTTCGTGGCAACCTGTAATGCTCTGTACCATATGGGGGCGGAGCCGATATTTTTGGATGTCTCACCAGTTAGTTTAGGCCTTTGTCCTAAAGCAGTCGATGAATTCTTAAATGAGTACGCTGAGGTAACTGAGACTGGTTGTGTTCATAAAACAACCGGTAAACGAATTAAAGCTGTTGTACCTATGCACACATTTGGTCACCCAGTAGAACTCGATGAGTTGGTTGCCATTTGTCTCAAATGGAAGATTACTTTAGTTGAAGATGCCGCTGAAAGCCTTGGTTCTTTCTATAAGGGCAAACATACAGGTACTATCGGTGACTTTGGTGCGGTCAGCTTTAATGGGAATAAGATCATTACTACTGGTGGTGGTGGTATGGTTCTATGTAAAACTCAAGAGTTAGGTGCAAGAACTAAGCATGTTACAACAACAGCGAAAGTTCCTCATCCTTATGAGTTTTTCCATGACGAGCCAGGGTTTAACTACCGTATGCCGAATTTGAATGCGGCTCTAGGTTGTGCTCAGATGGAAGTAATCGAACAGTATTTGAAGCAAAAGAGAGAACTTGCAGAGTGCTACAGTGAGTTTTTCAAAGGAACTGGCTTTAAGTTTGTCACTGAACCAGATTACGCACAGTCAAACTACTGGTTGAATGCAATCATTTGTCCAGATAAGGAAAGTAGAGAGCAGGCTCTTACTGACACAAATCGTTCAGGTGTTATGACTCGTCCAATTTGGCAACTCATGCACAGATTACCAATGTTTGAGAATGCAATACGTGGGGACCTTACATATTCTGAATTTATTGAAGCCCACTTGATTAACCTTCCAAGTACCCCTATCGAGATAAAGTAAAATGAAGAAAGTAGCAGTCTTCACAGGCACACGAGCTGAGTATGGTCTTCTGTACTGGTTACTCAAAGACATCCAAGATGATCCAAGTTTAATACTGCAGATATTGGTATCTGGTATGCATCTATCACCAGAGTTTGGGGAAACTTTTAAACAGATAGAAGATGATGGTTTCAAAATTGACGAAAAAATAGAGATACTTCTTTCCTCGAACTCTGCTGTAGGCACCGCCAAGAGTATAGGGTTAGGGGTTCTTGGTTTTACAGATGCTCTATCTCGTCTAGATCCTGATGTTCTTATTATTCTCGGAGATCGTTTTGAAGCATTAGCTGCTGCTCAAACGGCCATGATTTTGAAGATCCCTGTAATTCATCTACACGGTGGTGAGATTACAGAAGGTGCGTATGATGATGCAATTCGTCACGCGATTACCAAGCTTAGCTATCTCCACGGTACATCGACGGAGGAATACAGAAATAGAGTTATTCAGCTGGGAGAATCTCCGGAGCGAGTTGAAAATATTGGTGCAATTGGTTTAGATCATCTAAAGAGAGGCTCTTTTATGAACCTTGAACAATTAGGTGAGTCACTAAACTTTAAACTTGTGCAACCATACTTTGTAGTGACTTATCATCCAGTAACACTGGGTGATGAAGAACCAGAACAGAGCTTTCAGGCTTTGCTTGATTCTTTAGATGCATATCCAGACTACCAAGTGATATTGACATACCCCAACGCCGATGACGGTGGTCGTCGAATAATTCCTATGCTTGAATCTTATGCAGCATCACAGCCGGATAGAGTTCTAGCAATTCCATCATTGGGACAGATACGTTACCTTAGTGCAATAAAAAATGCCTCGGCCGTCATTGGAAATTCATCCAGTGGCATTATAGAAGTACCATCTTTTGATGTCCCTACCGTTAATATAGGCGTGAGACAGAAAGGTCGTTTAGCTGCTAAAAGTGTTATAGATGCTGAGCCTACAGTGGCAAGTATTTCTTCAGCGCTTAAGAAGGCAGTTTCTAGACAATATAAGCTAGCTAATGAAGTGGTAATGAATCCATACGGTCAAGGCTGTGCGAGCAAAAAAGTTATCAAAATGATTAAAGAGATGAAATTTAATCCTTGCAAAAGATTTTTCGATATTAAGTAGGTTTTATGACGGTAATAATTGCTGAAGCGGGAGTTAATCACAATGGTAGTCGTGAACTCGCTTTTAAACTGATCGATGCAGCGAAGGATGCTGGTGCTGATATCGTTAAGTTTCAAACATTTAAAGCTAAGAACTTGGCATCAAAAGTTGCACATCAAGCTGAATATCAGGTAGAGAATACAAAGAGAGAAGAGTCGCAACTCGCTATGCTGAAAAGGCTAGAATTGCCTTACGATTTGCATCATGAGTTGATAGATTATTGTGAAGAAATTGGTATCGAGTTCCTTTCTACGGCGTTTGACTCTGAGAGCTTAGACTTTTTAGTGAATGACTTAGGGTTGAAAACTCTTAAGCTCCCCTCTGGAGAGATAACTAATGCCCCTCTAATACTAGAGCATGCAAGAACTGGGTGTGACATTATCTTATCTACGGGAATGGCGACATTAGCAGAGGTAGAAGATGCTTTAAGTGTCATAGCGTTTGGTCTAACTCAAGATAAAAATGCCAAACCGTCTATTACTGCGTTCAGAGAGGCTTACGCTTCTTCCGAAGGGCAAATTGCTTTGCAAGAAAAAGTTACCATCCTCCACTGTACAACAGAATATCCGGCACCAATGGATGAAATAAACCTGCGAGCGATGGATACTCTAGGGGCATCTTTTGGCTTAAGAGCTGGTTATTCGGATCATAGTGAAGGGATTACAATTCCTATTGCAGCTGTAGCGCGAGGAGCTGTGCTAATTGAAAAGCACTTTACTTTAGATAAAACAATGGAAGGTCCTGACCATAAAGCATCACTGGAACCAGATGAGCTCAAATTGATGGTTGATGCAATTAGAAATGTAGAGATAGCCTTAGGCTCAGGTGTAAAGGCTCCGACTGTATCAGAAATAAAGAATAAGTCAGTGGCAAGGAAGAGCCTTGTTGCATTGGACAGTATTGCCGTCGGAGATAGTTTTACAACAAATAATCTGACCGTAAAACGACCGGGAACAGGCATTAGTCCATTTCGGTACTGGGATATTCTTGGAAGTGTCGCTCAAAAAACATACGAACAGGACGAAGAAATATAATGAAGATTGGTTATTTTGCTGATGGGCCATGGTCTCATCGAGCAATTGAATTGATAGCTGAAACTGATGGCTTAGATATTGTGTTTATCGTCCCTCGTTATGACACACAGGATCCCATATTAAGGGAGTGGGCTGATAAATTGGGCGTTCCTTTTATTCCTGTAGAGAATGTAAACACGAACGAGTTTCTTTCTGTGATGGATGATTATAAACCAGATCTTTTAGTATCAATGTCATTCAATCAGATTTTGAAGAAGAGCATTATCGATTATGCACCCTTAGGCTTTATTAACTGCCATGCTGGTGCATTACCATTTTATAGAGGACGAAATCCACTTAATTGGGCCTTGATAAATGGTGAATCTTCTTTTGGTATTACGGTCCATTATGTGGATGAAGGTATCGATACTGGCGATATAGTCGAGCAGAGGTTATATCCGATTACACGAAAAGATAATTACGGTACTCTTCTCAATAAAGCTATTATCGAGTGTGCCAATGTTTTGTACTCTGCGATAGTCAAAATCTCTAAAAATGCAGTAAATGTTATAGAGCAAAAAGATATTCATCCTGTTGGTACATATTTTGGTATAAGAACATTTGGTGATGAAATTATCGACTTCAACTGGAGTGCAGAGAGAATCTATAACTTTGTTAGAGCAATTAGCTACCCGGGCCCTCGTGCGAGATTCTTTTTCAACAATGAAGAATATGCAGTTGAATCCTCTGAGCTAATACCTGAAGCTCCAAACTATATTGCGACTGTCGGTGAAGTCGTCGGTAGAAATGAAAACGGAATAGTAGTTAAAGTAGGCGATAGCACGATACTTCTAACACTAGTTGGACGTGTAAAAAGCGGTGTGACCGAACAGCTAGATGTTCCTAAATTTAAAATAGGTTCTAGGTTAACTAATAGAGGCTTGGAATGAGTCATTGTTGGCAAAAAACGCTAATATCTGAATCAAGCACAATTAAGCAGGCATTAGAAATCATCAACAGCGAAGCATTACGCGTCGCTGTTGTGGTTGATCAAAACAAGAAGCTGCTGGGTATGATCACTGATGGCGACATTCGACGCGGTTTACTCAATGATCTGATGCTAAGCGACTCTGTTGCGAAGGTGATGAACTCTAAACCTATTACTGCCAAGCAGGGAGCTTCAAAAGATCAGCTAGTCGAGTTGATGGAGCGAGAGCAAATTCTATCGGTTCCATTGCTCGATCAAGAGAACAAAGTCGTTGGCCTTGAGACTCTTCATAGTGCCTTGAGTAAAGATAGATATCAAAATCCAGTGTTTATTATGGCTGGTGGCTTCGGAACTCGTTTACGTCCATTAACGGATAATTGCCCTAAGCCAATGCTAAAAGTAGGTGATAAACCTATTTTAGAGACAGTGATCAAGAGCTTTATCAAAGCCGGTTTTAGCAACTTTTACATCTCAACGCACTACATGCCTGAGCAAATTCACCAACATTTTGGTGATGGTAGTAACTTAGGTGTCAGTATCTCATATGTACACGAAGATACACCGCTTGGTACCGGGGGGGCGCTTGGCTTACTGCCTGAAGATATGCCAAGAGATCTACCATTGATTATGATCAACGGGGATGTGTTGACCAAAGTAGACTTTCAACGCCTGCTGAACTTCCATTTGGAGAATAACGCAGATGCGACAATGTGCGTGCGAGAATACGACTATCAGATTCCATATGGCGTGATTAATGGCGAAGGCAACCAAATCACTAGTATGGTCGAAAAACCGATTCAGCGCTTTTTTGTTAACGCAGGTATTTATGTTGTATCTCCTCGAGTGATTCAATCTGTAGAAAAAAATCAAAAAATAGATATGCCTACGTTGCTTGAGCAACATATGAAAGATCGCCAAAAAGTACTTATGTTCCCAATACATGAGTATTGGCTTGATATTGGCCGTATGGACGACTTCAACCGTGCGCAGATGGATATACTATCTCTGGGGTTAGAGTAAATGTTAGATGACAAGAAAGTGATTGCTGTCATCCCTGCAAGGGGAGGAAGTAAGCGACTTCCAAGGAAGAATATACTTCCATTGGGAGGAAAACCTCTAATCGGTTGGACAATTGAAGCTGCTCAAAACAGTGCTTATGTAGATGATATTCTTATAAGTACTGATGACCAAGAAATAGCCGATGTCGCGCGCCAGTTTGGAATAACTATACCCGAACTGAGGCCAGAAGAGTTATCGACAGATACTGCAACAACCCAAAGTGTTCTTTTTTATACTTTAGAGAAATATGGCAAAGACGCCGATATTGTTGTTTTACTTCAGCCTACCTCGCCATTTCGTAGTTCCGATCATATCGACCAAGCAATTGAATCTTTGGTTGAAAAGTCTGCTTTTTCAGTTGTATCTGTTACGCCATGTGAGCATCCACCTCAGTGGGCAAATACGTTACCTGACAATGGTTCAATGAAAGATTTTCTTCGCTTTGGCAAAGGAAAGCGTTCTCAAGATCTGGGCGAAGCTTTCCGTTTAAATGGTGCTATCTATGTTTATGATATTTGTAGATTGTTAGCTATAGGTGAGATGGCTTATCGGGAAGATACGTATGCCTATAAAATGCCAAACGAAGCATCGATTGATATTGATAATCAAATTGACTTTGATATGGCTGAATTTTTTCTACAAAGATATTGGATTAGCAAATGATACTTTCTCAATCGAGAAAGTATCATAAATAATAAAATTAATTACGCATATATCATTATGTATGTTTAAAGCAGTTGTGAATATGAGAAAAAAAATGTCCAAAACACTTATTGGTGAGTCTAGTTGGGATTCTGAATGTTTTGAGTTATGTTTGGGAACATTACATTCATCATATTTGCATAATGATTTCTTTATTAGTAGCAATAAGAATAATACTAAATTAATAAATCGAATTCTAGTTACAATCAAAAGTGCCTTTGTCTCTCTTAAAGCGATATATAGGAACGATGAACTTTATTTTTCTAGTTTGAACTTTGAGGTATTAATTGTAGCTTACTTTATGAGATGGTATGGAAATGCATATATTTTCTTGCCAAATACTATTGGTAATCCTTCATCTTATAACAAAATTTTCAATAAAGTTATGGAAGCTTATAAAGGTAAGATATATGTTTCTGATACTGTAACTATATCTACTCTAGAGGTGTTTTCAGCATCTTTACCCCAGAAAGCTTTTGATTTCAATTTACCAAACCGTGATAATTTAAAGGATATAAAATATGTTGTTGCCTTCCCTGCAGCTCTTTCTCACAAAGCAACTGGAAAGGAATCTGATAAGCATTACTTATTCTCACAACAAATAGTGGACACATTATCTGGCTATGGATTAGAAGTCTATATCCTTCCTCATCCTAGAGATCGCGAGTATATTTGTGACGAGTTTTATGGGAAAGAGACAATCTCGTCAGATGACATAAAAGATTTAGGGAACAATGTATGCTATGTCTCCGCATGTTCATCTCTGAGTTTAAATCGACGGTACGGCGGAGAGTACGGTTGCTGGGTATCCATTGATGGTATAGACAGTTTACCTGAATCACTAGCAGTAAAGAAACAAGATCTAGTAGATATATCGTATTTTGAGAATCGATAGTATGAAAAATTTAGTCTATGAAGGTCGAGTTGAAATATTAAAGATATTTTCAGCTGTATTATCTATAGGGACTATAGTGCTGTTATCACACTTTTTAGGCGAAAAGTACTTGGTCTCTTATGTTGTAATTCAAACATTGCTGGTTGTTTTTACATCTGCAACAGACTTTGGTCAAAACGTTACAAATAAGAATATAAATATTCAGAATAATACATTTCAGCCTAAACGTACGCCTATATTCTTACTTTTTCTTGTTGCGCTAATATATTTCGGTGTGTGCTTTTATTGGTTTTCAAAAGATATATCATATTTTGTGATATTGTTGATGCCAGTATCTATTATCGCATCTGTTTATAATCTGCGTTGGTTGACTGTAAAAAGGCGAAGTGGAGATGTTTTTACAAGCGTTTTATTTGGTGAATTCTCTCTGTCTATATTAAGGTTAACATCGGTTATTATCGGTTGTGTATTAGGGTATTTTTGGTTTGAACTAGCTTTGTTGCTTTTTCCAATACTTGTTTCTATATTATTATCGAGGTTAAAGCCCGTAAATAAATTACAGTTGTCTTCTCCTATAGATTTTAGACATACCTCTGAAAAATTCGATGTGTTCGCTTATGTTTTAAGTGTATTTATAGCAGTGAAAAATCAAATACTATCGCTATTTCTCCCTGGGGTTAGTGAAAATAGTAAAAGTTATGTGATAATGGTCTCTAGGCTTTATGGTGCTATACTTATAGTGATAAGTGGACTTCATGCTCGAATACCATACTCAATGAAGCTTGCTAAGGTCGATAATAAATGGAAAAATTTAAAGGTTGTCTTTTCTTTAATCGCTGTTTCTTTTTTATTTATTCCATCGTTATATCCATTTTATATTGAGTTTGTTTCTGGTGTTTTTAATGTATCTTTTCCTTACCAACATGCTATTGAGCGTCAAGTTTTCTTTATATTAATTGTGTTTGGTATTGTACAAAGCGCAATTATTATTTCTTTACAGGCTTTGAATAAGAATAAGAGTGCGATTCTTCTTGATGTTGTATACCTTTCATTAGTTATTAAATTTATGACCGAGCTTAAGTGAAGATAATGACAAATAGAGCAGTTCGTTTTAACGTTAAAAATTTATTTGTTCAGTTTTACATAGTCCTTCCTTTTCTTTTCTACTTACCTCCCTATCTCCTTAGCTTAGAATCAGGTGGGGTTAGCCTTCACTTCTATAAAACTTTTTATATTGAAGAAAGTTATTTTTTTAGGATGTTGGTTGGTCATGTTATTTTAGGCTTAGGGACTTATAAGCTTCTTTCTCTGTTTAAATTTGAGCTAGTGTTTTTAAATAAAAAGTCAATACTTTCTGACATTGTCGTTGTGCTATTATTTATAGCAAGCTTTACAATTAATATTGGTTATATACAAATGCTAGTTCTTCCGTTGTTGTATATACTTTATAGCAGAAGAAGACCATATAATTTTACTTTTTTAATATTGTTTTTTGTTGCATTTGTACAATTAGTTCTCGGCGAAGACAGGTTTCCGGTAATACAAGTTGCACTACTTGCCTTTATTCCATACATATCAAGAATATCAAGTGTAAAATTATTCATGTATGGCATGTTGGTGGTGTTTGGATTGGTCTTTGTATTGCAGCCGTTGCGAAGTGGGCATTTACCTCTTGTTGGAACATCAGTATTTACTGATCTAGCTTACTTCTATCAACACTTACAGCCTATATATATTGGTGGTTACCTATTAATGGAACAGGACTTCTCTTTGTTACATCTTATCGCCGAGTCAGTACCATTTTTGAAGTCACTCTTCGGTTTTGAAAGTGTAATTGATACTATTGGTAAGATTGGATTGACAAGCAACGTATATGACAGTGGTACAAGGCATGGTTCTAACTCTAGCCTTTTCTTTAGCTTCTATGGTGCTATTATTTTGTTTACGGGAGTTTCTCTATTGGCTATATCGGCTAAGTTTGTTAAATGGAGAGTATTCAGTAACTCAATAGTATTATATTTTATTGTGCAGGGACCTTATTTTGTGAGGCGATCCTTTGGCACGTTCTTAATCGATTTTGTAAGTGTCTTTATTTGTGCATGTGTTGTTGTTTTACTAATTCAACTTTTTAGAAAGAAAACAGAAAATAATGAGACTATAGCATAAGGCATTTTTTAGTTTTAATAGGTGTATCCGTGGAAAAAATTTATATATTTACTCATTCAGTTAGCCGAAAAAATGGAGGATCATCATCAATATTAGACTTGTCTAATTGTATGTCCGAGCTCGGTTATGATGTGAAAGTTAACACGGTTTTAGGCTCTTTTGATAAAAAATTATACAGAACTACAAATGTAAATAAAGAGCTTGATATAGTACCTATTAGCAATGTTCTTGTTGATATTAAAAAAGTGGGAAAGCCAAAGTACTTTGTCAATAAGATCATTTCATTCATCTCTAAGTTTGGAAATATAAAAAGTAACTCTATCGTTATTGACTCTTTTGGCTTGCCTGATGACTACAAGCAATACTTACGGACAATCGGTTGCAAAGTCGTGTTGAATCATGCTGGTTCTGTAAAAGCCTATTCTCAATACTTTATGGGAAGCAATCAGAACCAAAATCAACTCAATGCATATCTAACGCACATTAAAACTTATGACCGAGTCCTTTTTCAATCGCCTTCACAAGCCGAAGAGCTTGATTCACTACTTGGAGAAGGGCAGGAAAGAAGCATATTAATTAGACCATCGGTATCAGAGTCTGATATTAAAGCTTGTCAGAAACATGCCAAAAAATTATTTAAAAATAATAAAACTAATATTACAGTGGTTGGCTCAGTTCAAAGAAGAAAAGGTCAAGACTATCTAATCGACATTGCAGAGATACTAAATGAAAGCGAATGTGATTATGTAATAAATGTAGTTGGTAATGTTTTAGAGCAAGATTTTTATGACCAATTACTAAAGACTATTAAAGAAAAAGAACTCTCTCAAAAAATTATCTTTCACGGCTTCCAGTCAGATTATCTCAGTTATATGAATGACTCCGATATTATTCTACAAGTATCTAAAGAAGAGGGGGTATCGAGAATACTCAGAGAAGCCATGGCCCTAGGGAAAGCCATCGTAAGCTTTAGATTAGACGGCACGGCAGACTTACTTGAAGAAGACTTTGATTGTTTGCTTGCCGAACCAGAACAAGTTAAAGATATAACAAAAAAACTATACGAAGTCATTAACGATGAAGCTCAACGCTTGAGCTTAGGTGAGAATGCTCGGCTTAATTTTGATAAAAAATATAGCTATGTTAGTTACTCTAAGCAAGTGAACGAATTTGTAAAATCTATGCTTGGTAAATAGAAATGAAAAGAGTTGTTATAGTTGGCGCTGGCTTAGCAGGTATTACGCTGGCGAATCAATTGATTGATAAATTCAAAGTTACTTTAATTGAACGGGGACCCCAAGAGGGGACGGAATTGCCAGAACATAATTTCCTTCAGAGGCGATTTGGTAGCTCCAACACATACTGCTATGCCGTAGGTGGAACAACACATTTGTGGCACAACGGGTTGATTCCTCTTAAACCGAGTAGCTTAGATCAGGGACCGTTTTCAAATAGTCTTATCTCAACTCAAGATAAAATAGACAAGGCTGCAAGCTTACTCCAGTTCTCAGGGAGTTATACCGCAGAGTATAAACGCTCACTTGATAATTATCGTAAAGTTTCTAGTGAGCTATCATTGAATGCGGAGCTAGATACTATTTTAATTCCCAACACCTCTCCGCTACTGAAGGCGAATGACAGAGTAGAGATAAAGAGTGGTTGTAGAGTTGTCGGTGCGACATACTCTGGTGAATGTCTACGTTCAGTACAGCTCGCATATGAATCTGGAGAAGAAGAAGTATTTCCTGCAGACTTCTTCATTGTTTGCGCCGGTGGCATCTCTTCTCCGAAAGTGCTAAACACCATTCTGCCTCAAGAAATAAAATCAAATACTTCTAAGTGTTTGATAGACCATCCTATGGGCTTTCTGGGAAAGATTCGAGTTAAAAAACAATATCAAAGCTTGTTTGATCAGTTTGTTAATAAGAATGTTGGAGACTATACAAGTCGCTGCGGTATTGTTACAAAAAGTAATGGACTCAAGCATATTACTTACTTTAGACCTGCAGCTACGATGAGTAATGATCTCGGTGTTTATCAGTTTAAATCGAAATTAGGGACATCTAACTTATTGGGTAAGATTAAGTGTATTTTTAACCCTAAGATATTACACCCTGATATCCTCTCTGAAATATTCCTTCACCTCACTGGACGAAATATCTCAACTCGAACTTTTTCCGTATGGTTTGTTTTTGAGCAAAACAAGAAAAGTGCTAATGATAACCATATTATATTGGATAGTAGCTCATCAAATAAAATAAGTTGGTCATTAAGCGATACAGAGAAAGCATCTTATTTGGAAGCTATCATGGATATGGAAGAAAAGTTAGCACCTTACTGTGATAAATTAGCTTTTGTAAAAGAAGATATTGATAGTTACGTATGGTCAGCCGCGCACCATTCTGGGACGGTAGAATTTGGTTCAGAACCAGGAACAGTTGATCACAACTTTAAAGTAAATGGCTCTTCGAATTTATATGTTTGTGATGCTTCAATCATAAACGAGCATGGTTATAGCAATACCGGGCTGACAATAGCTCAGTTGACGATAAAGCTTAGTGAGTATCTAAAAGGATTAGCGTAGCAAATGACAATAACATATATAGGTAAGAGTGGTCTTTTAAACCAACACCTTTGTAATTTATTGGCCGATGACTTGAACATATCAGTATCGGCGAGAAACTACTCCATAGATGAAGCTCTTCAAAATGATACTATTGTATGGGGAGGAAGATACTTACTCGACGATATATTAGTGAGAGTTAAAGAAAATAAGAGATCTAAACTCTTATATATATCAACTTTCATATATAACGATTTTTGCGATAATTATCAAATTAGAAAGCTTTCTGATTCAATAAATGTAGAAAAAACGGAGGGTTGTTCTTTGAATATTCCTTTCATTGCGGAATTTCACGATAAAATTTTAGAAAAATTATCGACACAAGAACGGTCTGAATATTTTACTTACCGTACAAATTTACAGGATATATCAAACGCAATCCGACTCTTTGATAGCCAAGGTATCCTGTCTCTAGAGAAAGTAAGAGTTAACATTAAGCTAAAAAGAAGAGAATGCTTCTTATGGAAGATATTCTCATTGCTTTATGTGAGTACGGATAAAGTGAGCCCTTCCAAATTCACTCTTGCCTATTTAAATGCAGTAAAAGCTTTAGAAAAGGTATTGCATAAACTAATGTTCTGCCATGGTTTATCTGCTGTTTATATTAAGAAGGATAGTTAAAATGAAGTGCGCATTCTTAATATGTGTTTACAGAAATGATGATGTTGAGCACTTGAAAGAAGCTTTACTCTCTGTCCGTTCTGCGGCAGAAAAAGCGGGAAATGACGTTCGTATATATATCCATATTGATGGTGAGGTAAGCCAAGATCACCTAGCTGTGGTTGAGGGATGTAACCCTTATAAAGTCGTGAAAAGTGCTTCAAATGTGGGATTGGCTGTTGGGTTAAACAAACTGATCGGAAGTCTTGAAGGTGAAAATTACATCTTTCGTATGGATGCTGATGACATCTGTTGCCTAGAGCGTATATCACTTCAACTTGACTATATGGAAGCAAATCCAGAAGTCGATTTAGTCGGTGGCGCAATTGACGAGTTTGTAGGCGACACAGTAAATGTAGTAGCACACCGTGACTACCCAAACGTTGCTCATGCTAATTATTTACCTAAAGGGTCACCATTCGCGCATGTTACGACCTGCTTTAGAGGTGACTTTTTTGATAGGTTTGGCTGTTATCCAACAGATTACCCTCTGAATGAAGATATTGCTTTGTGGGGGGAGGCTTTACTAAAAGGGGCCGTTGGACACAATATCCCATCTACGTTAGTGCAAGTCAGAATGGATGGGGCCTACAGTCGACGAACATTAAAGAAGGCGAAAAGTGAATTAAAGGTTTATTTACGAATTTGTAAACAATTAAAAGTGTTTCCTTTTATTCCTTTAGCTCGCTTTGGATTTCGTTTAATGCCAGTTTCTTTGGTTAGCGTACTGTACCGTTCTCCACTAAGAAATAAACTTCTTAAATCTTAGAGATTAAATAGTAACTAAAAAGTACTTTAAGCTCTGTCGACAGTATTTTAGTTACTATTTACGGTAGCCTTACTTGATGAGCTAAATTTCTCTCTTAAAAATGTGGTAATTCGCCACACATAAGAAAGCAAAAGGGAATAAACAATAAAACAGGCGATAAATGCATAGAACATGAAAGCTTCTGGGATCCCGCTTAGCTCACCGTAAATACCAAAAGCAGCGTAAAGAGTTGCGATACCGCAGATTGCTACTAGGGTTTGCTTAGGGCTTAAACCCATACGTTGGAAAATATGGTGTAAGTGTTCTCTGTCGGGTTTGAATGGCGAGTCCCCACGGCGAATTCGACGAATCATGATGGCAGCCATATCCATCAACGGAACCGCAATTAGCCATAATGCCGTCACTGGGCGCATCAGGGGTTTACTCTCTGCTTGGCTAACACCCAGCAATAGCCAGATAACAGTAAAACCAATCATCATGCTGCCTGCGTCACCCATAAATACTTTTCGAGCGCGTCCCAATATCCCCAAGTTCATGAAAATGTAAGGCAGCATCGCAACAATAATAACCACACAGAGATAAGCCAAGCCGTGTTGGGCGTCTACTCTTAATAAATAGGCAAGAGCGCCAAAGGTTACAATAGAAAGCCCACCTAGCAGACCATCAATACCATCTACCATATTAAAAGCATTGATTGCACCGATGACCGCTAGCACTGTGATAGCGATACCAGTCCAACCTAAATTTATATCCCCAAAGCCGAACATGTTACCTAAGCTGTGCAATTCAATACCGGCAATATGAACCATCACCAAAGATAACCCAGCTTGAACTCCCATGCGTATTTTGAAACTCAAGTCGATCTTATCGTCAATGGCGCCGATAAGCGTTAAGAGTGCGATAGAACATACATACAGCCAACTATATTCGATAACTTCTGGTTTAAAGGTCAGAAATTGGATAAGGACAATACAGATAGAGATCCCACCGATAAGTGGAACAGCACCGTCATGTAACTTCCTTTCGTTCGGTTTATCAACTAAGCCTACCGACTTAGCAACCTTACGCATGAGAAACAAAGTGGCAAACGAAGAAAAGAAGATAAATAGAAGTTCCAGAAACATAATAGTGCCAACTGCCATTGTAATTATTCGACGGCTATTTTAACCGACAAGGTAACTATCTCAAGGAGAAAATAAGTAACAGAATGGTAGCAAAACGATACTTTTACCCAATTTCTCCTGATTTTCTTATCAGTAAATTAAAGCACAACGTTCATTTTTTTCCTGGCAAAATGTTGATACAGCTCTGCTTTTGCAACACTTTCACCATGAATTAAATGCACTTCTTTCGGTGGTGGATTAATTCCTTCTACAAAGCAAATTAGATCGGATTGATCTGCATGAGCAGAATAGCCAGACATCGTATGTATTTGAGCTTTCACTTTAATTTTCTTTCCTTCGATATCAACCTCACTCGCACCCTCTTGAATTTCTCTCCCTAGCGTTCCCTCTGCTTGATAGCCAGCAAACAGCACATCATTACGACTATCTGGTAACAACGCATTGAGGTAATTCACCACTCGACCACCTTCGCACATCCCAGAAGCAGCAACCACAATAGCCGGTTCAGAAGTGCTCGCCAGACGATTCACCAATCTCATATGTTCAGCATGAGTCTCAATCGTAATACATTGTTCAAACCCGAGAGGATGACGATGTTGCTCCAAACGCCTTTTTGCTTCTTTACCCCAAAGCTTTTTAAAGCGCCGATAAGTTTTTGTCACTTTTCGTGCTAAAGGCGAATCAAGAATAATTGGTAGGGCACCATGTAAAGACTCCTGGTGCAGAAGCTGTTCGATATCGAATAACAGTTCTTGTGTCCTACCGACACTAAAAGCAGGAATAACAATCACACCACCATCTTCCAGCGCATGTTCGATAATAGAGAGCAATCGAGTGCTTCTACTTTTCACGCTTTCATGGTGCTTATCACCATAGGTCGACTCAATAAACAAATAGTCTGCTTTTTCAGGAGGTTTCGGATCTGGGAGTAAAGGCGTATCACTTGGACCGAGATCACCAGAAAATACCACTACGTCATTATTTGAGAGTTTAAATTCCAAATAAGCAGAACCTAAAATATGGCCCGCAGGTTGAAAGCGTATATAAGCCAACCCCTTAAGAGGAAGCCATGTATTGTACTGACATGGCACCAATCGTTGCTTAATTAGATTTAATATATGTTGCCGTTGATGTTTGCCTAAACCCAGTTGTAGCTTTAATCCGTCCTCTAACATAAGAGGGACCAACTCAGCAGTAGCTTGCGTGCAGTAGATTTTGCCTTTAAAACCAGCAGCGAGTAACCATGGTAATCGGCCTATATGGTCAATATGAGCATGGGTCAGTACCAGCGCTTTTACCTTGGTTAAAGAAAACTCTATCGCCAGCGAACGATCATGACGACCTACCAATGCATCTTTACCTTGAAATAACCCGCAGTCGATCAAAATGCTCCCTTGCTCAAGTCGCAGTTCGTGACAAGAGCCCGTCACCGTATCCTTCCCACCATGATGAAGTACTTTCATAGCTATCTCCTTTTCATAGGCATCAATGTAATGAATCGAAGAAAGAAGAGGGAGGGTAACCGACCAGATAAACACGAAAGTAGGAGTCAAAATGCTAGGGGAGTGTTAAACGACTCTTTAAGTTGCATTAAATTGTGATGCATATTCCACATAGGCAACTTTTTGCATTTTGTAATAAATATAAACGAATAAATGCGTATTATAAAACGCGCTTTAGGTAGGCAGAATTTACGATTTTCTGGTTAAAATGACACCTTATATCTTGGTTGGTTGTCATAAAAAAGCCATTTTTTTGTCAGTCTTGTACTTTTCGTTGCAACCTGTTTGCTATACAATCCTTTGCCTTGAGCACAAATGATAAAAAACCAAATGCATTGCCTTTAGGAGCCAGACCTAAGGGCGGTAGCGTGCCAAAAAGCAAAGCAAAGCTCTCTAAGTGACATAAAAATGTCACCAGATAAATATAAATACAATTAAGCACATAGTTGCATTTCTGGCAAGGTCGGCTTTTATAAAAAGTGCGCCTAAACAAATAATTAACTAAATGTCCCATTACGTCAGAGGGACAATTCAAAGCTGCGATGACAGTTTTTGAGTGATAATTGGCTAGGCATAAGGTTCCTCCCTTCTATTTACCGTCCACGTATCTAGTTCCGTAGAGTGTTCTCGTTGCACATATAATCATGTGCTCTATCAACGTGTCTACGGCATGCCTAAAACATCCATATTCGCTATTCGAATACAAATCACTCTTACAAGTATTAAGAATTTCTCAAGGGATGCCCTGTGCGTCCTTCGTCTATCTACGCCTTTGGTTACCCTAACCAGACCTAAAGGCGTTCTAAAAATCTAAACTTGCTAGGAACTAAAAATGAACTTTTCATTAGAAAACGCCAGAGTTGGCATCATTGGCTTAGGTTACGTTGGTTTACCACTTGCAGTGGAATTTGGCAAAAAATCACCAACGATTGGCTTCGATATCAACCAAGATCGTATCGATGAACTCTCTGCCGGACGCGATAGCACATTAGAATGCAGCGATAATGAATTAGCAGAAGCAAAATACCTTTCTTATACTTCCTCTCTTCAAGAACTCAAAGAGTGCAATGTTTACATTGTTACCGTTCCTACTCCAATTGACGAACACAAACAACCGGATTTAACGCCTCTTATTAAAGCTTCAGAAGCGTTGGGTACAGTAGTAAATCAGGGCGATATCATCGTTTATGAATCAACCGTATACCCAGGTGCAACAGAAGAAGATTGTATTCCCGTTGTTGAGCGTGTTTCTGGCCTTAAGTTTAACCAAGACTTTTTCGCAGGCTACTCTCCAGAACGAATCAACCCTGGTGATAAAGAACACCGAGTCACGAACATTCTTAAAGTAACAAGTGGCTCAACGCCAGAAGTCGCAGAGTTTGTCGACCAGCTATACAAAACCATCATCACTGCAGGTACACACAAAGCGTCATCAATTAAAGTAGCCGAAGCTGCCAAAGTAATTGAAAACACACAGCGTGATGTAAACATTGCATTAATCAACGAGCTATCAATCATCTTCAACAAGCTTGGTATCGATACGCTAGAAGTGTTAGAAGCGGCAGGCACTAAATGGAACTTCTTACCATTCCGTCCAGGTTTGGTAGGCGGTCACTGTATTGGTGTTGATCCGTACTACCTAACGCATAAAGCGCAAGCAGTAGGCTACCATCCTGAAATGATTTTGGCTGGCCGACGCCTAAACGATGGTATGGGGCAATACGTTGTTTCTCAGCTGGTGAAAAAAATGCTGAAAAAACGTATTCACGTAGAAGGCGCAAACGTACTTGTTATGGGCCTAACATTTAAAGAAAACTGCCCAGACCTACGCAATACCAAAGTGGTGGATATTATCTCTGAGCTAAAAGAGTACAACATCAACGTCGATGTTATGGACCCTTGGTGTTCAAATGATGAAGCGCAGCATGAATATGGCTTAACGCTTTGCGAAAAAGAAAAGCAAGGTCATTACGACGCGATCATCATGGCGGTATCTCATAACGAATTTAAAGAAATGGGTGTTGAGAAAATTCGTACTTTGGGTAAACCAGAACACGTATTGTACGACCTGAAATACGTTCTAGATAAAGAAAGCGTAGATATGCGTCTATAAGGACCTAGAATCTAGAGCTTCAGAGCCGAACCATGAAATTCGAACAGTTAGAAGTTTGGAAGTGGTCATCACGCTTGGCGAACCTCGTTTATGCATTCATGCGAGATTGCTAAGGTTATGGATTTAAAGACCAAATAACACACTCGGCTCTGTCTGTTCCTTCAAATATCGCTGAAGGCTTTCAAAGAGAAACCGCGAAAGAAGAAGCGCGGTTTCTTTATTACGCTAAAGGCGCTTTAGGGGAACGCCTTACATACCCTTATATCGGTATAGATATAGGTTACATAGATCTTAGACCTTCCCCACACGGAAAACACAATGACCAAATACGAACAAATCCAACAAGAACTAGTTGAATCACCAAAGACGTGGTTAGTAACGGGTGTTGCGGGCTTTATTGGCTCAAACCTACTGGAAAAGTTACTCAAGCTTGACCAAACCGTAGTGGGTTTAGATAACTTCGCAACAGGCCATCAACACAACTTAGATGAAGTAAAAAGCCTAGTAAGTGAAGCACAGTGGGATCGTTTTACCTTTATTGAAGGAGACATCCGAGAGCCGAAAACATGCCAACAAGCCGTAAAAGGTGTTGATTACGTACTACACCAAGCAGCACTCGGTTCTGTACCTCGCTCTATCGCTGATCCACTAACGACAAACGCAGCGAACATCACCGGCTTCTTAAATATGCTGGACGCCGCAAAAGAAGAAGGGGTAAGCAGCTTTACTTATGCTGCAAGCAGCTCGACATACGGTGACCATCCAGCACTGCCGAAAGTGGAAGAAAACATCGGTAACCCACTTTCTCCTTATGCGGTAACTAAATACGTAAATGAGCTTTATGCCGGTGTATACGCTCGCACTTACGGTTTTAAAACGATAGGGCTTCGTTATTTCAATGTATTTGGTCGCCGACAAGATCCAAACGGTGCTTACGCTGCAGTAATTCCGAAATGGACAGCGGCAATGATCAATGGTGAAGATGTCTACATTAATGGTGATGGTGAAACAAGCCGAGATTTTTGCTACATCGATAACGTAGTACAAATGAACCTGTTAGCAGCAACAGCGGAAGAAGACGCAAAAGACGAAGTCTACAACGTAGCTGTTGGTGACAGAACTACGTTGAATGACTTGTTCTATGCTATCAAGAAAGCATTGAATAACAATGATATCAAAGTAGAAGCGGAGCCAGTTTACCGAGATTTTCGTGCTGGCGATGTAAGGCATTCTCAGGCTAATATAGATAAATCTTCCAGAAAACTAAGCTATTCTCCAAAGTTTGACATTTTTAATGGAATTACAAGAGCAGTTGAGTGGTATACGCGTTGAAAGTAAGAGCTCCATTATCATTAATTATAGCCATTCTGTTTTTTGTTAACTTTAGGCCTGTTTTTTTATTTAATAACACTTTATTCTTAACTTCAATATTGGCTGTTTTGTTAGTGGTTTTTTTTGTTTTCTTTGGAACATGTAAGTTTCAAAAGATCAAAAGTGTTAGTTTCTATTTTTTTTATTGCTCCCTGTTTCTTTTATATTTCACAATATATTACCCCATCAGAGAGTTTGATAGCTTTTCTCCATTTTTTTTGCTGTCATTTATAATGCTTACTATGTTGCTAATATATCCTAAATCTTTTAAAGATAGCTATTGGCATTCTAGAAAGATAATAATTTTAGTATGTTATTTTTCTAATATATCTTTGATTTTATTTAGTATTGGAATTCCTTTTCCTGACTTGTTGGCTTTTAATAGTTTGGATAATGGTTTGACATATAAAATGTACTACTTTTCATTTTATGCTACAAACCAAGTATATAGTTTTCTTGGGTTTAGTTTATATCGCAACTCTGCATGGTTTGCAGAACCTGGGCATTTTGCATTATTGCTATCGTTCTTTTTATTTTTAGAAGTACTTTGCAATAAAAATAAAAAGATAGAGTGCTTATTATTGGTGTCTTTATTAACTACATTGTCGTCAGCGGGACTCATTGGATTTTTTATATATTTATCTTACAAGACAATAAGAAAAATAAAAGATGGTGATTATCGATTTTTATATATATACCTGCCAATAACTGCTGGTTTTCTAGCCTTATACAACTTGAACTATCTTGATCAAATTTTCGATAAATTTGTATCACTTAATATTATTGATGTTCTAAATAATAGAGCCGTTAATCCTGTTACAATAGATGATATATATAAAGGTGATACTCTAATGGGACAAGGTCGAAATGTTATAGAAGAATTCGGATTTAGAGCCTCAGACTTTAGAGTATATATTTATAAATATGGTATGATATCATTACTTTTATTCATTTTTTGTAATGTTCTTATTTTCTTGGAGTCAATAAGATATCAATTAGTGTTAGATGCTCTTTTGTTTATATCTTTAGTGTCTATTGTATTCCTGCATAGAACATGGATGATTGATAAACCTTATTTTATTTATATTTTTAGTTTGTATTTCCTCTTGATGATAAGTAATAGATATGAATATAAGAACAATTGAGTTTCTTGTTTCTAAAGTTTTCTCTGCATTTGGTGTTGTGCTTTTAACATATATAGTATCTTCAAAATTTGATATTATTACGAGTGCTGATTTTTTTAAGAGTTATATAATCCTTGGGTTTGTATCTATTTTATCAACCTTTGGTCTGTCTACATTGGTAATTATTGACAGAAAATTAAAAATTATGCCAGGAGAGCATTGTAGGTATTTTCTCTATTTGGTTAGTTTACTGGTTTGCTTAGTTTTGTCTGGTTTTTTAGTATATATATTTAGCGAGTTTGATTTAATTTCAATTAACTATCTGATATTGTCATTTCCTTTCCAATCTTTGTGTTTGTTTCTTTCCTCTCTTCTTAAATCTAGAGGGCTGATTAATTTTGGTAGTTTGACAGAACCAGGTAGCATCTCATTGCTATCAGCAATTTATGCCTTTTCTCTTGATGCTAATGATCCTGACCATTTGATGGCCATTTATTTTATTTTCTCTATTTTTGTGGTTGTTTTTCAGTTAATAGTTTCTTTTTATATAAGAACTTTTAAATTTCCCAAAAAAAATAAATACTTTTTTAAGTTTTGGATCTTATTAAGTAAGTCCTATCATTTGTTTTTAAGTTCAATATATGTTTATTTAAATACGTGGGTAGTGACATTTGTCATTTCTTCAAATGAGAAAGTTTTTGTTATCTATAATGTTGCAGTAAGAACAGCTTCAGTATTTAACTTTATTATAAACTCTTTAAATAATTATTTTATGATTAAGTCGACCGGCTTAAATCGTAAAGAACAGTTTGAATTTGGCATAAAAAATATAACTAGACAAAAAAACACACAACGACCCATTCTATACCTAATGGTTGTTTTAATAATTGTCTTGTTTTTTTGCAAGGATATTTTTGAAAGCCTGATTTCATTTGATGTTTTTGTATTTACAATATGTATGCAATCTGTATTCTCTTATCTAATCATAGGTCCAACAGGAGCCTTATGCACATCTTTAGGATATTTAAAATATTCTCACAATGTTAATTTGTTTATATTTTTGATGCAGTTGCTTCTTTCTTCCGCTTATTACTTTATAGGAATGAGTAGTTATAATGAATTGGTTTCATTGATATTTCTCTGTCAATTTTTAATAGCAGCAAAGGATTGGGTTTACAAACTATGTTTGAACAAGATAAAAGAACAGCTATATTAATAAATAGTCTCTCATGTGGAGGGGCTGAAAAAGTTGCTTCTATCTTAGCTCAAGATATTAGTAATATTAACTGGATATGTAAAATTATTCCTGGGGATAATTTTTTTCACGTAAATAAAAAAAATGTTAGGATTGTTAATTTAGGCTTCTATTCTGGTAATAATGTAATACTTAAGTTAATTAATTACATATATGCAATGTTTGGTTTTTTTATATTTGTAGCTAATGAAAAGCCTATAAATGTAATGAGTTTTCTTCATGCCTCACATATAATTTTGTATTTTTCTAAAGTTATTAACTCTAAGGTTAGGCATATATATTGTGAAAGGTCTCTAATTGAAAAATCTTATACGGGTTTTAAGAAAAAGGTGATTATAGAGATATTGAAGAGAGCTTTTTCTTCTGAATCTACCGTAATAGCTATTTCTAATGAAGTTATTAATGGGCTCAAATTGAATGGCATTAGACCTAGGAAGTATTTCGTTATTTATAATCCCATTGAAGAAAGAGAAAGTAATTCCTATGTAGAGTTTCATGCTAAATATAATGTTGACTCAAAAATTGAACGAAAAACTAAATTGGTAACAGTTTCTAGAATTAACAAAATAAAAAATATCGGATTTATTTTGGACTTCATTAGCAAGAATAAAGAATGTTTTACCTTAAATATAATTGGGGATGGACCTGAGTTGGTTTTTTTGAAAAACTATTGCAAAAGGTTAAATATAGATGATTCGGTTTGTTTTCATGGTGCTGTTAGTAAACCATTCGAAGTGGCTAAAGAGTCAGATATATTTGTATATAGTTCAAAGTATGAGTCTTTTGGGAATGTTTGCATGGAGGCGGCTTCATATGGAATCCCTGTGGTATTGCCAAAATCTTGCGGTGCATTAGAAGAGATTTTCTCACTGTCAAAAGACTCTGGAAGCTTGTTCTATAACCCTAATGATTTGTTTTCTTTTAAAAGTGCTATTGAAATGTTGAAGGGAAGTAAGTCAGATTTGTTTGAAAAAAGCCACTTGCTTTTTAATTATTCAAAGGGGTTTTCTAGGTCTAAGATTGTTGCTGAATATTACAACGTGGTATTTATTTAAATGGAAATTATAGTTATTGGAGCACTACCATCCTCACTTTATAATTTTAGAGGTGAACTAATTAAATCACTTCTAAAATATAATAAAAGAATTGTGACTTCTGCTGCGGCAGCAAATGAAAATGAAATAAGTAGAATCAAAGGTTTGGGTGCAAGCTTTGTTGAGATATCAATCAATAGAAATGGGCTAAATCCTGTTGATGATATTAGGACCTTGTTCTCTATTTGCTCTATTTATAGAAAGTTAAGGCCTTCAGTTGCACTGGCTTATACAATCAAGCCCATTATATGGGGTGGGATAGCAGCAAGATTTGCAAACGTCGAGTCTTTTTACGCGATGATCACGGGTCTTGGCTATGCCTTTCAAAAAGGTGGGGTGGCAAAGAACTTACTTAATGTTCTTGTTAAGTTCTTATATCGTTCCGCTTTAAAGAAATCGAAAGGCGTTATTTTTCAGAACAGGGACAACATGCAAGTCTTTATTGATGAAGGTATTGTCCCAAAAGAAAAATGTTTTCTCGTAAATGGTTCGGGGGTCGATCTCAGCCATTACAGCTTATCTCCTTTACCTTCTACTCCACACTTTCTGTTGATTGCCCGGTTACTAGGCGATAAAGGGATAAGAGAATACGCTCAAGCTGCTAAGTTAGTTAAGCAGAAGTATCCTGAAGCGGTATTTGAGTTAGTTGGCCCTGAAGACCCATCTCCTGATGGTATCAAGCTTGATGAGGTTCACCAATGGACTGAGTCGGGAGCAATTAAATACAGCGGCGCGACCACAGATGTGCGTCCATTTATTGAAAACTGCGCGATTTATGTACTGCCCTCTTATCATGAAGGAATGCCTCGTACAGTGTTAGAGGCGATGGCGATGGGTAGACCAATCTTAACCACTGATGTGCCAGGTTGTAGAGAAACGGTAATTGATGGCAAAAATGGTTGGTTAGTTGAAAAAGCCAATGCAGAACAGCTTGCAGAAAGAATGATCTGGTTTATCGAGAATCAAGACAAGTGGCATGAAATGGGCAAAAGCAGTCACGATATGGCATATGAAAAATTTGATGTCCATAAAGTTAATGCGGAGATTTTAAAAATCATGGGACTATCTAATGAAAAGGATATTTGATTTCACGGCTTCTTTATGTGGCCTTATTTTACTGTCACCAATTATCACGCTCGTGGCTTGGAAAATACGTAAGAACTTAGGCTCGCCTGTATTGTTTCGTCAAACACGTCCTGGTTTGAATGGCAAACCGTTTGAAATGGTTAAGTTCCGTACCATGAAAGACGCGGTCGATGCACAAGGGAATCCACTTCCTGATTCCGAGCGAATGACTCCGTTCGGAGATAAATTGAGAAATTCAAGTCTCGATGAACTTCCAGAATTGTGGAACGTGTTAAAGGGTGAGATGAGCTTAGTGGGGCCACGTCCTTTATTAATGCAGTACTTACCACTTTACAATAAAGAGCAAGCAAGACGTCACGAAGTAAGGCCTGGCGTAACGGGCTGGGCTCAAATTAATGGGCGTAATGCAATCAGCTGGGAAGATAAGTTTAAGCTGGATGTGTGGTATGTCGATAATCGTAACCTGTGGCTAGATATCAAAATTCTGTTCCTAACCGTTAAAAAAGTGTTTGTGAAGGAAGGAATATCGGCAGATGGCCATGTCACGATAGAACCTTTTACTGGTCAATCAAAGCAGAGCGAAATCCATGAATAGAACTTGCGCAATTTTAGGCGCTAGTGGTCACGGTAAAGTCGTTGCTGAAATTGCGGAGCTAAATGGTTATACAAACATTGAGTTTTTTGATGACCGCTGGCCAGAGTTGCAAAATGTTGAGCATTGGCCAGTCAAAGGGAATTCCGAAGCCTTGTTAAAGATAGCGGCACAGTTTGATCTAACGGTGATAGCCATCGGCAATAATAAAGTCAGGTTAGAAAAGCAGAAGCAACTGAGTATAGCTGGCGCTAAATTCTCTGTACTAGAGCACCCTAGGGCCACAATTAGTCGGCATAGTCAGCTTGATAAAGGTACGGTGGTCATGGCTGGTGCTGTCATCAATCCTTTTGTCAAAGTTGGTAAAGCATGCATTATTAACACTGCCTCAACGATAGATCATGACTGCCATTTAGCGGATGGCGTACATGTTAGCCCTGGTTGTAATCTTGCGGGCGGGGTAACTGTCGGGGAAGGTTCTTGGCTCGGTATCGGAAGCCAAGTTAAACAACTTATTTCCATTGGTACGGGCGTAATGGTAGGAGCCGGCGCGACTGTCCTGAACCATGTACCAGATTTGCAAACTGTTGTGGGTACTCCTGCACAGCTCGTAAACAAGTCAAAATAACATTCTCATAATAATTTTTATTTAGGTGACATCGTGCTTAATACTCCATTTTCTCCATGGCCTTCTTTTACTCAAGAAGAAGCCGACGCAGTTAGTCGTGTACTACTGTCAAACAAAGTAAACTACTGGACGGGTAGTGAGTGCCGTGAGTTCGAAAAAGAATTCGCAGCTTGGGTTGGATGTGATCATGCTGTTGCACTAAGCAACGGTACCCTTGCACTCGATGTCGCGCTTAAAGCGTTAGCGATTGGTGAAGGGGACGAGGTTATTACGACGCCTAGAACGTTTCTTGCTTCTGCGTCTTCTATTGTTACGGCTGGCGCCAACCCTGTGTTCGCGGATGTGGATCTCAATAGTCAAGCCATCACGGCAGAGTCAATTGAAGCGGTGCTAACCCCTAAGACGAAAGCGGTCATCGTTGTTCATTTAGCTGGCATGCCTGCAGAAATGGATGCCATTATGGCACTTTCAGAAAAACATGGTTTTTATGTTATTGAAGATTGTGCCCAAGCACATGGCGCAAAATACAAAGGGCGCAGTGTAGGCACAATTGGTCACATTGGTGCTTGGTCTTTCTGTCAAGATAAGATCATGACCACAGGCGGTGAAGGTGGCATGGTGACCACGAATGATAAAGATTTGTGGTCAAAAATGTGGTCTTACAAAGATCATGGTAAAAACTATGACGCGATTTATAACCGTCAACATCCACCGGGCTTTCGCTGGTTGCACGACAGCTTTGGAACCAACTGGCGTATGACTGAGCTACAAGCCGTGGTTGGTCGTATTCAATTGACTCGCATGTCAGAATGGACGGAAAAACGTCAAGCCAATGCGGCACAACTCGATGAGGCAGTTGCAGATCTCAATATCGTTCGCCGTGTTCACCTGCCTGAGCATTCGCAGCACGCAGAATACAAACACTACCTATTTGTTGAGCCTGAACATTTGGCAGAGGGCTGGACGAGAGATCGCATTGTGGAAACCATTGTAGAACGTGGCGTTCCGGCTTATCAGGGGAGCTGTTCTGAGGTGTATTTAGAAAAAGCATTTGATAATACGCCATGGCGACCAGAAAAACGCCTACCAAATGCGGTGCAGTTAGGTGAGACTAGTTTGATGTTTTTGGTCCATCCGACATTAACACCAGAAGAAGTTGCTAAAACCAGCTGCGTGATCCGTGAAGTGTTGTTAGAGGCGCAGAAGTAAACCTGTTCAGTCTGAGTGGGACGCATAAATAACAATGCTTTAACGCATCGTTATCTATAATTTTTCCTACCAATGCGTCCCACCACTTGATGAAAAATGTAAAACGTCTGTTACACATATTGCTTAAAAGATGCGATGCAGCGAGATAATATGCAAATAATGGTTCTATACATAATCATCAGGTTGTATAATCTTTGCTCAGGCTATCTCATAACATTAACTAGCATTACCACCAAACTCTTAAAAAATAAACTTGGGGTAATGAGGCTTACATACTGTCATGATTGAAAATAATTCCAAACTTAACGTCATTTGGTCTTTACCGAGATATCAAAAGCGCCTTATTAGTATCGGAGTGGATTTCTTTATTATCTCTGCTGCTTTTATGTTTGCTTATTGGTCTCGCATCGGTGAGTTCCGTCCACTTCCAGATACAAGCAGTCACTACGTATTGCTTGCCACCGTTGTTTGTACCCTTGCTGTCTTTGTCGCCTTTGGCCTCTACCGAGCGGTATTACGCTATTTAGGCTTTCATGTGCTGGCAGTCGTCGGGTTGGGTACTATTCTATCTGCGCTTTGTGTGGCCAGTTTTGCTTTCGCATTCGATGCTCAATTACCACGCTCGATTCCTTTTATTTATGCCGCTTTTCTAGCAATAGGGGTAGGGACTAGCCGTCTGTTAGTAAGAAGTTTGGTTGCTCAATCGGTACATAAGGCCGGAGATCCAGTCCTCATTTATGGTGCAGGTAGTGCTGGTCGTGAGCTTGCGTTTGCGCTGCGACAATCAGAAACCTACCGAGTTATCGGCTTTGTGGATGAAGATAAAACCCTTCAAAACACAATGTTAATGGGTTATCGAGTCTATACCGCAGATAATGCGATAAAGGCGATCAGAAAGCATGAAGTGAAAAAAATCTTACTTGCTATTCCTAGCGCTTCGAATAAACGCCGTAAGGAGGTTTTGGATCGAATCTCTAAACTTCCGGTTGAAATCCAAACCGTTCCTGATATGAAAGATATCCTTACGGGTAAGGCGAAAATTGATGAACTGAAAGAGGTTCCGATTGGTGATTTGTTAGGTCGTGATCCTGTTCAGCCGCAACAAGTATTAATGGAAGCGAACATCAAGAACCAAGTGGTCATGGTGACGGGGGCTGGTGGCTCAATTGGTTCTGAGTTATGTCGTCAGATTTTGAACTACTCACCAAAATCATTGATCTTATTTGAGCTGTCTGAGTTTGCCTTGTATCAGGTTCACAGTGAGCTAAGCCAAATCATCAAGGCTAAGAAGCTAAACATTGTGGTTGTGCCTCTAGTTGGCTCTGTACAGCGACAAAATCGCTTAGAAACAACCATGAAGGCGTTTGAAGTGGACACAGTTTACCATGCTGCAGCGTACAAACATGTTCCTCTGGTGGAGTATAACGTTGTTGAAGGTGTGCGAAACAACGTATTTGGCACTTACTACACCGCACAAGCCGCGATTGATGCTGGTGTGAAGAATTTCGTTCTCATTTCTACTGATAAAGCCGTTAGACCAACGAACGTGATGGGTGCAACTAAACGCATGGCTGAGCTGGGTTTACAAGCGTTGGCGGAGCAACAAAATCGAATTCGTGAGAGCAACCCAAATCTTGGCACGCGCTTTTGTATGGTGCGCTTTGGTAATGTACTGGGTTCGTCCGGCTCGGTAATTCCTGTATTCAAAAGACAAATTGAAAAGCGAGAACCTATTACGGTTACCCATAAAGACATTACTCGATACTTTATGACGATCCCGGAAGCCGCTCAGTTGGTCATTCAAGCAGGGGCAATGGGTAAAGGTGGTGATGTATTTGTTCTCGATATGGGGGAGCCAGTTAAGATTGTCGATCTAGCGAAGAATTTGGTTTATTTATCCGGCCTTGAAGTTAAAGATGAAAACAATCCTCATGGCGATATAGAAATTCTCTTCACTGGTTTGAGGCCTGGAGAGAAGTTATATGAAGAACTGTTGATTGGGGATGATAATGTTTCCGAAACGGCACACGCTCGCATTATGACAGCTCAAGAAAGTTACTTGCCATTGAAAGAGTATGAGACCTTGATCGACAAGCTCGATGTTGCTTGCCACAACTTCCAACACGAAGTGATTCGTCGTTTACTGCTCGAGGCTCCTACAGGTTTTAACCCAGTAGATGGCATTGAAGACCTTGTATGGAAGCAAAATACTCGCACTGCGGAGTTATATACTTTTGAACCAAAGCAAAGTAATGCAAGTGAAACTTGATGCTTTTGTTTGATTGGTAAATAATAGAAAAATTAATAATATATGCTTTCGTGGTGCTCGCTGTGGTGGTTTACCTATGACTAGCCCAGTATCGGCATATCACAATATCAAAAAGGCACTTCTGAGTGCCTTTTTCTGTATTCAATATATTAACAGTGGCTAAAACTGATGGCACAGAAAACGATTAAAACAGGGATAGCAGCTTTATCGCTGCCGCTACTGGTAAGTACCTCCCTTACCGCTCACGAGTTGGAAACGTTACCTTCCAACCAAAGCTCTACGGGTTTGACTTTTACCCCTAATGCGCAGTCGTTAAATTACGGAGACTTTTCTTTTACGTATGCTCAAGGCTTACCATGGAGAAAAGCCGTTCAGGATTTAGACTCTCTCAAGTTTTCGTTTGGTTTGCTGGAGGGTTTAGAGGCCCACGGAAGAATTGTCACTGACGATTATACCTCTAACTGTTTTTACGATTGTGGAGACATTCGTGATCTATCGATGTCTTTCAAATATCAGGTTCCTAACTTTTGGGGAGCTGAGAATCTAGACTTTGCTTTAGGTATTCAGGACTTGGGAGGGGCTGGTAACCAGTTCAGTACTAAATATGCGGTCGCGGACTACTCTTTCGACTTTGCTCCAGTTCGAGTGTCGGCAGGCTACGGGCTTTCTGATATCGAATTGGGAGTGATGGATGGCCCATTTGGTGGTATTGAGTATCAACCATTGAGCTTTTTACAGGTCAGTGGGGAATACGATGCTGTGGAGTTCAACTCATCGGTGAAACTTTTTACCCCACAAGGCACACTGCCTTATGATGTGACAGCTTCGCTAAGTTATCAGCTATATTCAGGCCACAATACAGATGAGCAAAATATCTGGAACGCAGCACTTTCAGTACCGTTAGTCACCGGGTACACGCGTTCTCGCGATTACTCTCGCAATAATGTCACGTTGATGGAAAGGCTGTCTTTGGAGCAGAAGAAAGCCAAAGAGGCTTCTATCTCTGCTTTGGTGAGCACGCTTCGTAATGAAGGTTTTGTGAATATTCAAATCGGTCTGTTGAACCAAACGACGGTAGTTGCGCTAGAAAACCGTCGTTATAACCATAACCAGGTTGACGGTTTAGGTGTTGCGATGGGGATCATCTCTAGCCACCTAGGTCAAAATGCCGTATCAGAAGTGGGCGGTGAGTCGGAGCGCATTGAGCTAATTATGCTCGCAAACCAAAAGCCTGTTGTTAGTGTGCAAGCGAATTCGTCTTGTTATCAAAGTTTTATCAATGGTTCTGCTGCGTGCGAGGATATTAAGTTCACGACACGAGATTTAGCCGAGAAACTTGAGCTGGTTAATTGGAAAACAGAGCGCGTAAATAGCGGTGTACTAGACTCTCAACTTGTTTTTTCACCTATGGTTCGCCATGCCGTTGCGACAGAGTTTGGGGTCTATGACTACTCCTTTGCCATGTCGAGCAACTTATATACGTATCTTTGGCCTGGTGCCGCTGTCGATGTTCGCCATATTCTGCCGTTAGCAGAAAGTGACGATTATGAAAAATGGGGATACTTTGAGGATAGCGCGTACGAGAATGATATCGAGCGCGCAATGTTGCATCAATTCTTCCGTTTGCCTTATGTCGATATCGCGAACCAAGTATCCGTCGGTTTGGCGAAAACAGATTATATTGGCGCGAGAAGTGAATCAACATGGTTTTCTCAGTCCGGTGCGCATGCCTTTAGCTTAGAAATGAGTTATTTCCAGCACGTTGATGAGAAAGATGAAAATGGATACGAGACTCTCGATCGTCAAACTTCGCTAGTTCGCTATACTTTCTCAATGCCTGAATGGGATTGGCAGTTTAACGCGACAGCGGGTGAGTTTTGGCGAGGTGATGTCGGTGCCAAGCTAACAACCTCTCATTGGTTTGAGGATATTGAGGTTTCCGCTACTTATCAGGTTACTAAGTACAAAGATACTGATGAAGAGCAGTTTGTGGCTGTTTCAGTCAAGCTACCATTAACACCTTGGCGCGATATGTCTCCTGGTTTGTTGCAGGTTCGAGGCAACGAGGCCTATGACTTTAATGTGATGACACGAGTAGGCAATGATGTGAATTACTTAAGTGATGGACAAGGTGATGAGCTTATCATGGACAACAGCATGCTACGTCGTTACTTCAACCGTGGCCGCTATGGTAGTGATTACTTTGAAGAGAATAAGATTCGCTTACGTAATGCCTACCTGCGTTACCTATCAACTCAGTTAGACTAAACCCATAGAGTAATACTATTTGCAAAAAGCGGCCAATGAGCCGCTTTTATTTTATCTAAGTATCGAATGTGGAACACATCAAAAATGCAAATTTGTTTCGCGTCTTTATCGCTCTACCCTGTAGTTTGATGTTTTGTTATCCTACGAACAGTTTTACACTTTTAGGAATAATAAAAATGAAAGTTGCAGTTGCAGGTACCGGCTATGTAGGTCTGTCCAATGCTATGCTTTTAGCTCAAAATCATCAGGTGGTAGCAGTTGACATTATCCAAGAAAAAGTGGATTTGTTGAACAACAAGCAGTCTCCAATTGTGGATGCCGAAATTGAGGATTTTCTAGCAAACAAAGATCTAAACTTTGTCGCAACGCTAGATAAAGAACTTGCTTACAAAGACGCAGAGTTTGTTGTCATTGCAACGCCAACGGATTATGACCCACAAACCAACTACTTTAATACTGCTTCTGTTGAAGCGGTAATTAAGGACGTGATGACCATTAATCCGAACGCAGTCATGGTGATTAAATCTACGGTACCAGTGGGCTACACTGCACGTATTAAGCAAGAGTTTGGTTGTGAAAACATTATTTTCTCGCCAGAGTTTCTTCGCGAAGGCAAAGCACTTTATGACAACTTGTATCCTTCTCGTATCATTGTTGGTGAGCGCAGTGAGCGTGCTAAAACATTCGCCAATCTTCTGGTTGAAGGGGCGGTAAAAGAAGATATCCCAGTCCTGTTTACTGACTCTACAGAAGCTGAAGCGGTTAAGTTGTTTTCAAATACTTACCTTGCGATGCGCGTAGCTTATTTCAATGAGTTAGATTCATACGCTGAGGCACATAATCTCGATTCTCGCCAAATTATTGAAGGTGTCGGCTTAGACCCTCGTATTGGCAACCACTACAACAACCCTTCGTTCGGTTACGGTGGCTACTGCTTACCTAAAGATACAAAACAATTGTTAGCAAACTACCAAGAAGTTCCTAATAACATTATTGGCGCTATCGTCGATGCAAACCGTACACGTAAAGACTTTATTGCCGATTCAATTATCAAGCGCCACCCAAAAGTTGTGGGCATTTACCGCTTAATTATGAAAGCTGGTTCTGATAATTTCCGTGCTTCGTCTATTCAAGGCATTATGAAGCGCATTAAGGCAAAAGGGATTGAAGTCGTGGTGTATGAGCCAGTACTTCAGGAAGAGGAATTCTTTAACTCACGTGTAATTAAAGATCTTAATGAGTTTAAACAAAGTGCAGATGTGATTGTCTCTAACCGCATGGTTGAAGAGCTTGCTGATGTGGCTGATAAAGTTTACACACGTGACCTGTTTGGTAGCGACTAATTGAAATAACATTATAGTAAGCCAGTCGTATTGACTGGCTTTTCGGTTTATTAAGGTAATTAATCTGATGAAATACTTAGTGACAGGTGCGGCCGGTTTTATTGGTAGTGCAACAGTAGAGAAGCTAAACGCGGCAGGGAATGAAGTTGTTGGTATCGACAATCTAAATGATTATTACGACGTAAACCTGAAACTTGCTCGACTGGCCCGTATTGAGCACCCTTTGTTCAAGTTTTTGAACGTTGATATTGCTGATCGCTCTGCAATGGAAACACTCTTCTCTACAGAGAAGTTTGATCGTGTTATTCACTTGGCCGCACAAGCTGGCGTACGTTACTCTTTAGAAAATCCCCACGCTTACGCAGATTCTAACCTAGTAGGGCATTTGAATATCCTTGAAGGCTGTCGCCAAAATGGCGTTAAGCACTTAGTATATGCTTCATCTAGTTCTGTATATGGCTTAAATGCCAAAGTTCCATTTGCTACATCTGATAGTGTTGATCACCCGGTATCGCTATACGCGGCGACCAAAAAGTCTAATGAGTTAATGGCTCATAGCTATTCTCATCTATATGATATTCCGACCACAGGTCTACGTTTCTTTACCGTTTACGGTTCATGGGGACGTCCCGATATGGCTCCTTTTATTTTCACTAAAAAGATTCTTGATGGTGAAACCATTGATATTAATAACAATGGTGACATGTGGCGCGACTTTACTCATGTGAATGATATTGTCGAAGGTGTGGTTCGTATTTCTGATGTGTTGCCTACACGTAATGATAGCTGGACCGTTGAAGCAGGTACTCCAGCAAGTAGCTCTGCGCCTTACTCTGTTTACAACATAGGTCATGGTTCACCGATTAACCTAATGGATTTTGTTAAAGCGATTGAAGACGAACTGGGTATTGAAGCTAAGAAAAATTTCCGCGATATGCAACCTGGTGATGTTTATCAAACCTATGCGGATACCGAAGACTTATTTGCTGCGACTGGTTACAAGCCAAAAGTAACAGTAAAAGAAGGGGTTGCTGAGTTTGTTTCTTGGTATAAAGAGTTTTACAACAAATAAAACAAGAGTTTGGTGGCCTATATTTCATTGCGTCGGAAAATGAGTAGAAAGGTATGAACTCTAGGTTTTTTGTTTGTAAAATTATTTAAAGCATATTGAAAAGGGCTGACGTTTACGTCAGCCCTTTTGCTATCTGATATTACAACAGAGATTAAGCTTTTGCTTTAGCCGCTGCTTTAGCGATTGCTGCGAAGCTTTTCGCGTCTAGAGAAGCGCCGCCAACTAGAGCACCGTCGATGTCTGGTTGTGAGAAGTAAGCTTCAGCGTTTTCTGGCTTAACAGAACCGCCGTATTGGATGATTACTTGTGCTGCAACTGCTTCGTCTTTCGCAGCGATAAGTGCGCGGATAGAAGCGTGGATGCGCTGTGCATCTTCAGCGGTTGCTGCTTTACCAGTACCGATAGCCCAGATTGGTTCGTAAGCGATGATTGCGCCGTTTAGAGCTTCAACACCGTAAGTGTCGATAACTGCGTTGATTTGACGTGCACATACAGCTTCAGTTTCGCCAGCTTCGTTTTGCGCTTCAGATTCACCGATACAGAAAACAGGTGTTAGGCCGTTTTCTTTTAGGAAGTTGAATTTCTTAGCGATAAACTCGTCAGATTCGTTGTGGTATTCACGACGCTCTGAGTGACCGATGATGATGTGAGTAGCACCGAAATCTTTCAGCATTTCTGGAGACATATCGCCAGTGAACGCACCGCTGTTGTTTAGGTCAGTGTTTTGAGCACCTAGGATGATCTTGTTACCGCCTTCAGCGATTACTCGCTCTGCTAGGTCGATGTAAAGTGCTGGTGGAGCGACTGCTACGTCAACACCTTCAACGCCTTCAAGCTCAGCGTTAAGACCAGTTAGCAGCTCAGTTACCATTGCTTTGCTGCCGTTTAGTTTCCAGTTACCCATCACTACAGGACGACGCATAGGAATATCTCCCTTATCTTTAATGTAAATAGTCAATTAATGTAAAAAATCTACGTAGGAATATAACAGAATAATGTGAACAGATCATGATTGGCGTCATGTCTTGTCCGGCTTTCTTTACTGATTCGACCAAGCATCGATCCTGTTATTTTTGTCAAAAGCAATCGATTGGTGATCACGTAGACAGAATGATAGTTCATTCCTCGGAAATTGCTGCTGAGATTGGTATTACTACGCGCTGGAATTAATAGTTGTAGAAAGGAATCAAAATGCCAAATCTCGTTTTAGAGTATTCAAACTCGGTGGAAGAACGTGTCAATGTTCAGGGGTTGCTGGAGGATTTACATAAAACGGCGTTAGAGAGTGGCTTTTTTGAACTCGCGTCAGTGAAATCTAGAACGCTCCGGTGCCACAATTGGTTAATTGGGGAAGAGGGCGATAGCCTCGACTTTATCCATATCAACTTTGATTTGCTATCTGGCCGCTCCCAAGAACAAAAGCGAGAGCTGTCACGAGCCTTGATGGCGACACTTCAAGAGCAAGCCAGTCACGTGCACAGCTTAACGGTCAATATCCGAGACATGGACGTAGACAGCTTCCAGAAGGTAGTGAATTAGGTGGTGCTGGATTGCCCGAGAATAGCGAGGGGTTATTGTTACGAATTCTCAGCCTGGCTCTGCTTGTTATATGGGCGTTGTGGGCACCCAAGCTATCGGTGTCCTTTCCAAACCATATCGACTCGGCTAATCTATAACCTTTCTATTTTGGGGTAAAATTTGATGTCGACTAAAGAGTTACTGTTTTCTTTTCAAGGACGTATAAACCGTAAAACCTACTGGATTTGGAACGTCATTTACTATGTCTCTATTCTAGGTTTTGGTGCTGGAATCAGTAAGCTATTTCCTACTTTCTCCTATTTACTTCTCCCTATTTTCTTGGTGATTTTGTTAATCCCTGATTTGGCGATCACCACCAAGCGTTGGCATGACCGCAACAAATCAATCTATTGGCTAGCACTGAATATTCCGCTGATTATCGGACGAATCGCTACGCCAATGACTAGCCCTGTTGCACAAGAGCCGTCGACACCGCAAATGTTCGTTGCTTCCATTTCTCTGATTTGTGGTTTATGGATTCTAATTGAATGTGGCTTCTTAAAGGGGACATCAGGACCAAACCAATATGGCCCTGAGCCTGAGTAATCGCTTTAAGTAACGTGCGCGCTGAAAGTAGGTTCTTAGTCTCGCTAAGGCTCGCTAGAATGACTAACTCCTTTGATCTAGAGCTTGCTATTGTACCCGTAATTCTGAACAGTGGGGGGACGAGCGTGATTCAGAATCTATCGTCCGCTTGAGCAGTGGCTAAGGTGAGTGGGAAAGAATAAGAGCTTGTTGTTACCAGATTCTTAGTCTCGCTTGAGCTCGTTAGAATGACGAGCTCCTTTGTTTTAGAGGCTGTTAAAGTCATCGTCATTCTGAACAGCGAGGGACGAGTGTGATTCAGAATCTACGCACAGAGCGCTCCGAGTTTGAACTGAGCGAGTGAATTACAATGGAAAAGTAACAGCGAATCATGAAGGAGAATTAATCATCGATAGGACACCTTGCGTTTATATCCTAACGTCAAATAACAACGCCGTTCTCTACATAGGTGTTACCAGTCAGCTGCCCCAAAGAATATGGCAACATAAAAACGGAGTAGTGGAAGGATTTACTAAGAAATACAACGTTCATAAGCTCGTTTACTTTGAGTTATTCGACGATATGGCTACTGCTATAAATCGAGAGAAGCAGCTCAAACAGTGGAAGCGTGAGTGGAAGTTAGCCTTGGTAAGAGACACGAACCCTAACTTTCTCGATCTATCTACTGAGTATCAGTAAAAATCATCCCTATCTTTAAACGCATTTAAGCTAACCACATCCGCTTTTTGAGTCGGTGCCGTTTCCCCTTGTAGCGCCGCTCTGAACTTCACGACCTGTTTTTGTAATTCGTTCATCAATACCACATTGGTGTGATGAGGGTTTTTACACGTGCTGATGACCCTATCGATGTGGCTTTGCTGAGCCCACAGTCTTTCTTGCATGTTTTCTGATGCGCTTTCGATCATCTCTTTTGCCATTTCATGACGAAATTGCTCAAAAGCTTCTGGGTCTCGCTCAGCCATTCGAACCATTTCATCGAATGGCGGAAGCGTTTGAGAAGGGGAGTGACGTAGAGTAGACATCGATGCTCTCCAAACCCTTATGGAAATTGCCTTTAGTTACTAAAAGCCTATACCACTAGAAAGAGGTGAGAGGATGAATTCTTCAGCCGTCTCACTTATAAGAGAAGCTTTCAAGCTTGAGATTGAATAAGTGCGACATGTCGATGTTGGGTTGTGGTGGTTACTGCAGTTGTTGGATACGGTAAACGCAGCGTCTTTGGCCGCTAATGATGTGTTCGGTACGCTCTACTTTGGTGTCACGTCCAAGCAAAGACTGAAAGACACTTAATTCTGATTGGCACAAGCTTGGGCAGCGAGTTGCGGCTTTACAAATCGGGCAGTGATTTTCGATCAAGATAAATCCGTTCTCATCTTGCTCAAGCTCGGCCATATAGCCTTCTTGTTCTCTGAGTGTCACAAGAGTTTCTAGTTTGCTTTGCAGAGAGTTGCATTGCTCAAGGTGCTGACGATAACTTTGTAACGTGAGTTTTTCTCTTTCCGATGTGACTTTGTCCAGTCCATCTTTGCCAAAAATGTGTTCGACAGCCTCTATAAACTGAATGGTCAACTCACCGTGACGGTCAGCAAATTGCTCATGACCTTTTTGAGTGAGAGACCAGTGGCGAGCGGGGCGACCCACTTTGACTTTGACGTCATGAATAGACAGGATGCCATCATCTTCTAAACTCTGAAGGTGCTGACGTGCCCCCATGGTTGTCATACCCAGCTCAGAAGAGAGTTGTTTTGCAGTGACGGAACCATCACGCTTAACGATTTGCAATATCCTATCTACAGTCTTCATATACCCACCATTTATACGTCAGTACATATTATGCGCGATAGGGTTAGTAAAGAAAAGTGTTGACTTAGTTTGAGTGGGGATCTGTTGGGGCTATGTTCATGCGAACCAATATATATCGCCACTCTGAACAGCGAGAAACGAGTGTGCTTCAGAATCTATCGTTCGGTTGTGCAATGGTTATGGTGAGAGGGAGAGAATAGGAGTTTGCTGTTATTAGATTCTTAGTCTCGCTGGAGCTCGCTAGAATGACGAGTTCTTTTGATTTAGAGCTTATTAAAGTCACCGTCATTCTGAACAACGAGGAACGAGTGTGAGAAAGAAAGGCTCCAACTCAGATTGGCTAGAGCCTCGAGAAATGCTTAAAGAATAATATCACGCACTTCTGGATCTTTACGATCTAGGTAGTGAGTCGACTTAATGCGACGAATAGTACGGCATCGACCACGCACGAGCAGCGTTTCTGTGGTTGCGATATTGCCTTGGCGAGAGATGCCTTCTAGCAAGTCACCTTTAGTGATGCCTGTAGCTGAAAATACCACATTGTCGCTACGGGCCATGTCTTCCATTTTGAGGACAACATTCGCTTTTACGCCCATTTCATCACAGCGTTTTAGTTCGTCTGCGCCGTAAATGCGGTTTTCTTCAGTATCGCCTTTTACTTCGTGACGCGGAAGTAGACGACCGTGCATGTCACCGTCTAGCGCTCGAATCACCGCGGCTGATACGACCCCTTCTGGCGCGCCGCCAATACAGTACATCATGTCCACTTCACTGTCTGGCATACAAGTCAGAATAGAGGCAGCCACGTCACCATCAGGCACCGCAAAGACACGTACGCCCATTGCTTGCATTTCTGCAATAACGTCATCGTGGCGAGGTTTCGCAAGGGTAATAACGACTAAGGTATCAAGTGGTTTGTTCAGGGCTTTTGCTACGTTCTCTAGGTTCTCTTTTAACGGCTTTTCTAAGTCAATCACGCCTTTTGCACCAGGGCCAACAACCAGTTTTTCCATGTACATATCTGGCGCTTTAAGAAAGCTGCCTTTCTCACCTGCGGCAAGTACGGCTAGTGCGTTAGATTGCCCCATTGCCGTCATACGCGTCCCTTCAATCGGGTCGACTGCAATATCTACTTCATCACCACCAATACCCACTTGCTCACCAATGTATAGCATTGGCGCATCATCGATTTCACCCTCACCAATGACAATTTCACCACTGATATCTGTTTTGTTCAGTAGGGTGCGCATAACTTCAACAGCTGCGCCATCGGCTGCATTTTTATCGCCACGGCCAAGCCATTTGTAACCAGCCAAAGCTGCACCTTCAGTCACACGGGAAAATGCCATTGCTAAATCGCGTTTCATGATGTCTCCAAGTAAGCAAGAGGGAAGAAGAATTTGCGCGGCGATTCTATCACAACGTAGGGTAAACGTTTGCCTTTTTGCGGAGCTTTTACTTTATCTAACTTGAATTTGATCAATACTTAGGGCGATTTTTAGCGTGGCGGGAGGCAAAATCCTTGCTCAAAAATGCTTCGGCGATAAGAAAAGTCAGCGTTTAGTGAGATTGCGCCGATTTTTTGACCGAATGATGCGAAATATCGAATATAGTGAGTGTTTCTCATCGCGACGCTGAGTAGAATGAACCTTATATAGGTTAGGTGTGCATCAATCTCGCACATCGTCCCAACGGAATAACATAGGTAGGCCAAGATGTCTTTTGAAGTACTAGAACAACTAGAATCTAAAATTCAAACTGCAGTTGACACAATCACTCTTCTTCAGATGGAAGTCGAAGAGCTGAAAGAAGATAAAGCAAAACTTGCGGAAGAAGCGAACGAGCTTCGCTCTCAACGAGAAGAGCTAGAGCAAAAAGCACAACAAGCACAGCAAGAGCATGCGCAATGGCAAGAGCGCATTCGTGCACTACTTGGCAAAATGGACGAAGTGGAATAATCCGGCTTCTTCATTCCAAATTAAAAACACCCGCGTTAAGCGGGTGTTTTTGTTTTGGGCAAGTTGAAAATCGTTGGGACAAGCTCGATTCTGATAGCCAAGAGAAGGTCCTATAACTTAGGTACCTAAGACTCGTTATTCTTCTTCATCCAACTCTAAATCAATATTCAATGGCTCAGGCGACAGGATGATCCCAGTGCTATCGGCATAAATATAATCTTCAGGTAAGAAGCTGACGCCGCCAAAGTTGACTGGTACATCTAATTCGCCGATACCCTGGCTGGTCGCTCCAACAGGAATAGAAGCGAGGGCTTGAATGCCTAAGTTCATATCTTCAAGTTCATCTACTTCACGAACACAGCCGTAAACGACAATGCCTTCCCACTCGTTTTCTTCCGCAATAGTTGCGATTTCTGCATCGATAAGGGCTTTACGTAGGGAACCGCCACCGTCAATTAACAAAACGCGACCAAGTCCATCTTGCTCTAATGTCTCGCGGATCAACGAATTATCTTCAAAACACTTGATGGTGGTGATTTGCCCGGCAAATGAAGCGCGACCGCCAAAATTACTGAACATTGGTTCAACCACATCTACCTGATCGAGGTAGATATCACAGAGTGCTGAGGTATTGTATTCCATAGCGTACCTTTCTAAACAGAAATTGGTTGTCTTTGAGTATATCTAGGCATTAAGTCAATGCAATGACAATCCTTTTTTAACTTACTAGAGTTTGAGCTACCACAATTGTTGCAAACAAAACGTTGGTGACTAAAGAGCATTTCACGATGACTGGCATCATTGGTGCTATCTGAGCGGGCTTTTGTGTATGCCAAACCGCTTTACCATGATCGGCCACGAAATAAATACTAAGTAAAAATGGCAAGCTAATCCAAACGGGTTTGTCTTGAATTAACAAGTAAGCCGCAAAGGCAAGGATAGCTCCGCCAAGTAAGATAAAGTGGTACTGCTTGGCTTTACGTTGACCCAAGCGTACTGCGACCGTGCGTTTACCACACTCTCGGTCGTTCTCGATATCACGCATATTGTTGATGTTGAGTACTGCAACAGCGAGTAAACCGCAGCCTAAAGCAGGTAAGAATAGCGTGGTGTCTACGTGACCGGTATGCAAGAAGTAGGTACCGGATACGCCGAGTAAACCAAAAAACAAGAACACTGATATATCGCCAAGCCCCACGTAACCGTATGGCTTGCTACCCATGGTGTAAGCAATCGCCGCAAGGATGGCTAAAATTCCCAGTCCGATAAACGTCACAATGCTTTCCAGTGAGCTTAGTGAATAGAAAACTAACACTAAGCCAGAAATAGCGGTCAGAACGATGTTAAAGATAATCGCCTGTTTCATCTGTTTCGCACTTACCGCGCCAGACTGCATCGCTCGTAATGGGCCAAGGCGTTTGTCGTTATCTGTACCTTGAACGGCATCGCCATAGTCGTTTGCCAGGTTGGACAGAATTTGCAGTAACGTCGCGGTTACGAAAGCCATGATGGCAATTGTCAGTGAAAAATGACCCGCCGAGTAGGCGAGTACGCTACCCGTTAAGATAGAGACTAATGCCAGAGGTAGTGTTTTTGGGCGAGCGGCTTCAAGCCAGATCTGTAAAGATTGTTTCATGGAAATTTCGTGCTAGTAACCAATGTGCCCAGTATAAGCACAAAGAGGCAGATACGCTATTGACCTAAAACAACTCAACTAAAAGTCAAAGGGTGAAGTAGAAGGAAAGCAGTTTCGATATTTGAGGCGATAAAATAGCCCTCTTTTTGGAAAGTGGAGGGTACGGAGAACACTGCTATTAGATTCTTAGTCTCGCTTGAGCTTGCTAGAATGACCAGGCCTTTTGATTTAGCTGTTGTCAAAGTAATCGTCATTCTAAACAAAAAGCCCAGAAACAGGTTCTGGGCTTTGGTAAAATAGATTGCGATTAAAGAATAAAGCGGCTTAGATCTTCATCTTCAATCGTGTCGCCTAGGCGCTCTTTCACATAAGCGGCATCGATAACAAACTTCGCGCCAGATTGTTCTGCTGCATCGTAAGAGATTTCATCCATTAAGCGCTCCATAACGGTATGCAAGCGACGAGCACCGATGTTTTCTGTGCTTTCGTTGACCGTCCATGCCGCTTCCGCGATTTGCGTGATGCCATCTTCTGTGAACTCGATGTCCACATCTTCCGTTTTCATCAACGCAACGTACTGCTCTGTTAGAGAGGCTTTTGGCTCTGTCAGAATACGTTTGAAGTCGTTGCTGCTTAGTGCTTCTAGCTCAACACGAATTGGTAGACGACCTTGCAATTCTGGGATCAAGTCAGATGGTTTTGCCACTTGGAATGCACCAGATGCAACAAACAGAATGTGGTCTGTTTTTACCATGCCGTGCTTGGTTGATACCGTGCTGCCTTCAATCAATGGAAGTAGGTCGCGCTGAACACCTTCGCGTGAAACGTCTGGGCCTGAGCTCTCACCGCGTTTACAGATCTTGTCGATCTCATCGATAAATACGATGCCGTTGTTTTCAACGTTGAAAATCGCAGCTTCTTTTAGCTCTTCTTGGTTTACCAGTTTCGCCGCTTCTTCTTCCGCTAACGCTTTCATTGCGTCTTTGATTTTCAGCTTACGCTTTTTCTTAGTGTCGCCTGCCAGGTTTTGGAACATGCCTTGCAGCTGGTTAGTCATCTCTTCCATACCTGGGGGCGCCATGATCTCTACGCCCATTTGTGGTGCGGCTACGTCGATTTCAATTTCTTTATCGTCTAGTTGACCTTCACGCAGTTTTTTACGGAAAATCTGGCGAGTGTGAGAAGACTCTTCCGTTTGCTCTGCCTGACCCCAGCTATCACGTGCTGGTGGCAGTAGCGCATCAAGAATGCGTTCTTCCGCTTGCTCTTCAGCGCGGAATTTTACTTTTTCCATCGCTTGTTGATGCGTCATTTTTACCGCGACATCAGTCAGGTCACGGATGATGGTTTCAACTTCTTTACCAACGTAACCCACTTCTGTGAATTTTGTCGCTTCAACTTTGATGAATGGTGCATTTGCCAGTTTTGCTAGGCGGCGTGCTATTTCAGTCTTACCAACACCAGTAGGACCAATCATCAAAATGTTTTTTGGCGTCACTTCGGCACGCAAACTTTCTTCAAGCTGCATACGGCGCCAGCGGTTACGAAGTGCAATCGCAACCGAACGCTTGGCTTTTTCTTGACCGATAATGTGGCGGTTCAATTCATGAACGATTTCGCGAGGCGTCATTTCAGACATATTCTTTCCTTACTTCGTTACGATTACGCGGTTGGTTTTTCAGGCTCTACCGTTGAGTCTAGCTCTTCTACTGTGTGGTGGTGGTTGGTGAAGACACAAATATCACCCGCGATGTTGAGGGCTTTTTCCGCGATCTCACGAGCATCTAGATCTGTGTTTTCTAGTAGGGCGGTTGCTGCAGCTTGTGCGTAAGCACCACCAGAGCCAATCGCAATCAGGTCGTGTTCTGGCTGTACGACATCACCATTACCGGTAATGATTAACGATGCGGTTTCGTCGGCAACGGCAAGCAAGGCTTCGAGCTTGCGCAGAGCACGATCGCTACGCCAGTCTTTGGCTAGCTCAACCGCAGCCTTAGTTAGGTGGCCTTGGTGCATTTGCAGCTTGCTTTCGAAGCGCTCAAAAAGGGTGAAGGCATCCGCAGTGCCGCCAGCAAAGCCCGCTAGTACTTGGTTGTTATATAAGCGGCGAACTTTGCGCGCATTACCTTTCATTACGGTATTGCCTAGAGATACTTGGCCATCACCCGCGATGACGACTTTATTATTTCGACGTACAGATACAATGGTAGTCACAGTCGACCTCTTGATTATTTCTCTTTGGATTTAATTCAGTATATGGGGGAGGGGAAATAGGGATTCAAGGGGGCAAAAAGAAAGGCCCTAGGATCTTAGCTCCTAGGGCCTGAGTTTAAAGATTTTCTTTCCAAATCGCACATGGCTCGATTTTCGCGCGTTGCAGTTTATGACGGTCACGTTCTGCATCACGTTTGAACTTATACGGACCTAGCACCACGCGATACCATGAACTGCCTTCTTTCTTACGAATCTTGCTCGACATCCCTTGGAACGCGATTGCAAGCTTGCGCTCTTCCGCTTGTGCCTGGGTTTTGTACGCGCCACACTGCATGATGTAAGGAATTTTAGAAACTTCAATTTCTTTGGCCACAACTTCAACTTCACGTTTCGGTAGTGACTCAACATATTCCCACTTTTCTTCTGGTGGTGGCGGCAAGTCTTTTTTCGGCTTTGGTTTGCTTACAGTGGTTGTTGGCTGCTTCACGACAGGTTGTTTGGGTTCTGGGTCGCTACTCAAAAGGTAAAGACCATAGCCAAAACCACCCACGAGCAAGATAGCGAGCAGGCCACTACGCCAAGGTTTTTTTCTTCTCGGCGGCTGTTTTTTTGTCGACTTTTTTGGGGCACCTCGCCCCCGTCTTACATAATCTCTATTTGCCACGGTTATTTCTGGTCATCAAGGATTCTTGCAAATATGTTAATCCAGAACGAGTTGAGAAAACACCCTATTGATAGAATCTTGATAGCTAAAGCGCGACAACGTCGGAGTGTGTTTCCGTTCGAGCTTATATTTGTACGGGATAAACAAAAAGCAGATGGGGTAAATAAAAAGCGGCGCCTTAGCACCGCTTTGGGTATGGATACTTAATTTTTAGGTTAAGGGCGCTGTGGTGGCGCTGCACTTCCGCGAATGACGAGATTAGTTTCAAGCAAACGCGAGCCTGAATGCACGTCGTGGCCTTTTAACATCTCGAGCATCATTAGCATTGCTTGTCGACCAATCTCATAGCGAGGCTGAGAGATAGTAGTCAACGGTGGATCGCAGTACTGAGCGAAGTTAATGTCATCAAAGCCCACAACGGAGAGATCTTGCGGTACTCGTAAGCCAAGCTTTTTCGCTTCTTGAATTGCGCCGATGGCCATTGTGTCACAGTGACAGAAAATAGCTGTTGGTGGCTCAGGTAATTCGAGCAGTTTACGAACGGCTTTTGCTCCGCCATCAAAAGAGAACTCAGTAATGACACTATATTGAGGGTCTTTATTGATGCCTGCACGGCGCAAGGCTTGTTGATAACCTTGCTGGCGGAACTGACACAATATTGCCGTATCTGGACCCGAGATTTGCGCGATGCGTTTATGACCTAGTTGGGTTAGGTAATTCACCGCTTCAAATGCTGAGGTCAGGTTATCAATATGTACTGTTGGAAGTTCTAACTCTGGCGCAAATTCACACGCCATTACCATCGGAGGTAAGTTCTTTTGTTCTGGCTTACTGACATCGAACGGTAGATCTGTGCCAAGCAGTAGCATTCCATCCGCCTGCTTAGTAAATACGAGGTTAACGAAAGAACTTTCGCGTTTCTTCTGTTGTCCGCTATCGCCCAGCAGGACTAGATAGCCATGTTCCATGGCAGCATCTTCAATGCCGCGAATAATTTCAGAAAAATAAGGATCACAGATGTCGGGAACGATAGTGACAATGGTTTTTGATTCGTTTCTACGTAAGTTACGCGCTAATGAGTTTGGAGAATAACCCGCTTCAAGTACGGCATCTTCTACTCTTTTTCTCGTTGAAGAAGAGACCTTCTCTGGGTTCATTAATGCTCGAGATACCGTAGCCGTAGACACTCCCGCAAGCTGGGCAACATCCTTCATTGTCGCCATAGTTTTTAACCTCTCGTTTATTTTTTGCCAAGATGACGTTATTCCGGTTTGAAATCATAGTAATCACGCTGAGTTAGAGCAGCGTTTGCTCTTCGCTCAGTTCGTGTTAACGAGTGGAAAAATGGATTCTTCACTGCGACATCAATTTGTGGGAATAGTCATTGTTTTAATCTAAGCCTGTGCGAACAAGTCACTTTAGACTTTTCTAATTTGGATAGTCTATTCATTTCTAAAGTGAAAGTTACGGTCTGTTTAACAAAAATTGCAATCCCGTCGTGATGCCCGTCACATTAAATGGTAATTCATTACATAGTTAAACGTTTGCTAGCTGAGATCTTGTGGCTCTATGTCTAAATTCCAGCGAACTTTCTTGGCATTTGGCAACAACTCAATAGCAGGTTTGGCACTGGTTAATAACTTTTGCATCAATGAACGATGCTGGGTTTGAAGTAACAGCTGCCAGCGGTATTTGCCTGCGCGTTTGGCGAGAGGTGATGGTGTTGGACCCAGCACCATGCAAGTGTCGTCAAATAAAGGGTGCGATTCTAAGGTAAAGCGAACCTGACGTAAGAAGTCTTCAACCACTTCACTTTGGTTTGCTTCTGCTTTAAACAGAGTCAAGAAACTATAAGGCGGAAGCTGAGCCAGTTTGCGTTCTTCCAGAGCTGTCATAGCAAAGTGACGATAGTCTTTTTGAAGTAGGGCTTGCAGCAAGCTGTGCTCAGGATGGTGAGTTTGCAGGATCACTTCGCCAGGTTTACTTGCTCGGCCAGCACGACCTGCGACCTGAATAAACAGCTGAGCTAATCGCTCCGAAGCGCGAAAATCACTACTATATAAAGAGCCATCAACATCCAAAAGAGCAACGAGCGTTACATTTGGAAAATGGTGCCCCTTAGCCAGCATTTGGGTGCCTATCAGTATTTGGTATTCACCTTTACGAATCGACTCAAGGGCATCTTCCAAGCTGCCTTTGCGACGTGTGCTGTCTCTGTCGATGCGAATGGCTTTGTACTCTGGAAATAACTGAGCCAATTGTTGTTCGAGCTGCTCAGTTCCTACGCCGACGGTAACCAGTTGAGTTGAACCACACCCCTGACACTGATGAATGACAGGTTGTTGTGAGCCGCAGTGATGGCAGCGTATTTCGTTGCTGTAATGGTGGAACGTATAGTACGCATCACAGCGTTTACATTCTGCAATCCAACCACATTCATGGCACATCAAAGCGGGCGAGAAACCTCGGCGGTTAAGAAACAACATAACCTGATTGCCCATTTTTAAGTGTTTGCGCATTTCGGCAATCAGTTGGGCGGATAAGCCACTTTCTAAATACTGACCTTTTACATCTAACACTTTATTGGTGGTTGGCACGGCAGAGCCAGCTCGTTGGGTGAGTGTTAAATGGTGATATTTACCAGACAGCGCATTATGTAGGGTTTCTAACGCTGGCGTCGCTGAGCCAAGGACAATCGGCACTTGCTCTTTATGGGCGCGCATGACAGCAACATCACGAGCGTGGTAACGCAAGCTGTCTTGTTGCTTATAAGAGGAGTCATGCTCTTCATCAACGATAATAATCCCCAAATCAGCAAAAGGTGTCAGTAGGGCTGAGCGCGTACCAATGATGATCCCCGCGGCTTTATCGCGAGCCGATAACCAGGCGTTCAAACGCTCTGTTTCATTCAAACCGGAATGAATCACATCTACTGGGACATTAAATCGATGTTTAAAGCGGTTGATGGTTTGGGGCGTTAGACCGATCTCAGGTACTAAAACTAATGCTTGTTTCCCTTGCTCTAAAACGGGCTTGATAAGGTTTAAGTAAACTTCGGTTTTACCGGATCCCGTGACCCCTTCTAATAAATAGCAAGCAAAGCCCGTTTGGCTATTTACGCTGGCAATCGCGAGTGCTTGTTCATGGTTAAGCTTTGGTTTCTCTACCGCACACTCTACATTTTGACTCCATTTCGTAATGGTCGGCTTTTTCTCGATACGCTCGACCCAACCTTTTTCTTCGAGATTTTTTAAGATGGTCGAGTTTACTTCTTGATCCAAGAGCTCTTGATGCGAGATTGGGCCGTTGATCATCATTTGGAGTGCACGCTGTTGTTTTATCGCACGTCCAAGCCCTTGCATGAGCTTATTTCTTCCTGCTTCTGTCAGTTGCCATTCTTGTAGCGTTGCAAAGTCGGCCGGTTTGCCTTTCCTCAGCGCGGCAGGCATTGCATTGTGTAGAGTGTCACCTAAAGGGTACTGATAGAACTGGCTGCACCAATTTAGCAGAGAATAAAGCGTCTCTGGCCATATCGGTTGGGAGTCTAATACCGCTTTGATTGGCTTAAGTTGCTCTTTAGGAAAGTCAGAGTCGTTCACCATTGCGGTGACGATGCCGACTAAGGTTTGGCGTCCAAAAGGTACGGAAACGCGTCCACCAATGATCGGAAACAGGTGCCCCGGAATGGCGTAATCAAATTGTTTGTCGAGCGGAACGGGTAATGCCACTCTAGCAATGGTTGGACGCATAAATTCTTAGCTATTAAAAAGAGGGAAAGGAAATGAGAGTCTATTAAAATCGGTATGGAAATTCGAGTAAAGCTATGTGATTCAGCGTGAATCGTGCCTCTATGATTAGTCTGGCTAAAAAAGTGGCGAAAAAGTTGCCAAATATGTTGATCCGAGCAATGTGATTCTTTACTATATCGCGCCTTGAGATATGGCTTCGGCAATTAGTTGATGCGGTATCCCATTTTATTATTAATTGCGTGTGGTGTGCGGCTTAGATTCGTATAGCGACACGGCCTACTATTGAGGTTATCCCATGAAAGCTGGTATCCACCCAGAATACAAAGCAGTAAAAGCGACTTGTTCTTGCGGCAACTCTTTTGAGTTCAACTCTACTCTAGGTAAAGAGTCTATCCACCTAGACGTATGTGACAAGTGTCACCCATTCTACACTGGTAAGCAACGTATCGTTGATACAGGCGGCCGTGTTGATCGCTTCAACAAGCGTTTCGGTGCACTATCAAGCGGTAAGAAATAATAGCAGCCGCTATTACGATTACAGTTTAGAAAAGGACGCTTCGGCGTCCTTTTTGTTTAATGGCTACCAAGCGAAGAGGAATGTATGGGGTTTGGAATATTCCCGATTATTTTTCACTCAGTGCTTGCAACCTAAAGTGTGATCTGTATAATGCAGCGCACTGGTTAAGCCAGTTGTGAACCAATGAGCAGTGAGGAGCGAGCAAATCTAAGGATTTGTGAGGTAATGTATACTCAGCTTATGTTCGCGGTTAATACAATTAGCTATCTTTTCTTCGGAAAAACTATCCTCAAAGGTGACTTTGGCATATAGGGATAGTTAATCGAAAATTAACTGACAATGCGTCCTAATCTTGGATGCTACGGTTTCACATAAATCAATCGGCATTCTCTCGTCTTGACGAGTTTGAGTGGCGATATTGTTTGTGTAATTTATTAAATTTGGAGCTCTGTCTCATGCAGAACCAACGTATCCGTATCCGCCTAAAAGCTTTCGATTACAAACTAATCGATGCTTCTACAGCGGAAATCGTTGAAACAGCTAAGCGCACTGGCGCACAGGTTCGTGGTCCAATCCCACTGCCAACTCGTAAAGAGCGTTTCACAGTTCTTATCTCTCCACACGTTAACAAGAAAGCACGTGACCAGTACGAAATCCGTACTCACAAGCGTCTAATCGACATCGTTGAGCCAACAGACAAGACTGTTGATGCTCTAATGCGTCTAGACCTTGCTGCGGGCGTTGACGTTCAAATTAGCCTAGGTTAAGGGAGATTAGAAGTATGATTGGTCTAATCGGTCGTAAAGTGGGCATGACCCGCGTATTTACTGAAGAAGGCGTTTCTATCCCAGTAACTGTTGTTGAGGTTGAAGCTAACCGTGTTTCTCAAGTGAAAACTCTTGAAACTGACGGCTACGCAGCAATCCAGGTTACAGCTGGTTCTAAGAAAGCTAACCGCGTAAACAAAGCTGAAGCAGGTCACTTTGCTAAAGCTGGCGTTGAAGCTGGTCGCGGTCTTTGGGAATTCCGTTTAGAAAACGGCGAAGAGTTCGAAGTTGGTTCAGAACTAACTGTTGAACTATTCAACGAAACTAAGAAAGTAGACGTTACTGGTACATCTAAGGGTAAAGGTTTCCAAGGCGCTGTTAAGCGTTGGAACTTCCGTACTCAAGATATGACTCACGGTAACTCATTGTCTCACCGTGCTCCTGGTTCTATCGGTCAATGTCAGACTCCAGGTCGCGTATTTAAAGGCAAGAAAATGGCAGGTCACATGGGTGCTGAGCGTGTAACGACTCAAAACCTAGAGATCGTACGTGTTGACGCTGAGCGCAACCTGCTTCTTATTAAAGGTGCAGTCCCAGGCGCAACTGGCGGCAACGTGATCGTTAAACCAGCTGTTAAAGCATAACGTCTCAGGAGTAAGTAATGGAACTAATGGTTAAAGGTGCCGATGCACTAACTGTTTCCGAAACTACTTTCGGACGTGAGTTTAACGAAGCTCTTGTACACCAAGTAGTTGTTGCGTACGCAGCAGGTGCTCGTCAAGGTACTCGTGCTCAAAAAACACGTTCAGAAGTTTCTGGCGGTGGCGCTAAGCCATGGCGTCAAAAAGGTACTGGCCGTGCGCGTGCTGGTACAATCCGTAGCCCAATCTGGCGTACAGGTGGTGTTACTTTTGCTGCGAAACCACAAGATCACAGCCAAAAAGTAAACAAAAAAATGTACCGTGGTGCTATGAAGAGCATTCTTTCTGAGCTTGTTCGTCAAGAGCGTCTAATCGTTGTTGATAACTTCTCAGTTGAAGCACCAAAGACTAAAGAGCTAGTTGCTAAGCTTAAAGAGCTTGAGCTAACTGACGCTCTAATCGTGACTAGCGAAGTAGATGAGAATCTATTCCTAGCTGCTCGTAACCTATACAAAGTTGACGCACGTGATGTTGCTGGTATCGATCCAGTATCTCTAATCGCGTTTGACAAAGTTGTAATGACTGCAGAAGCAGTTAAGCAAGTAGAGGAAATGCTAGCATGATCACTGAAGAGCGTATCCTAAAAGTTCTACGTGCACCGCACATCTCTGAAAAAGCAACTATGGCAGCTGAGAAAGCGAACACTATCGTTTTCAAAGTAGCTAAAGATGCGACTAAAAAAGAGATCAAAGCAGCTGTAGAAAAGCTATTTGAAGTTGAAGTTAAGTCTGTAAATACTCTTATCACTAAGGGTAAGACCAAACGTCAAGGTCTACGCCAAGGTCGCCGCAGCGACGTTAAGAAAGCGTACGTTACTTTGAAAGAAGGTCAAGATCTTGACTTCGTTGGCGGCGCGGAATAACAGGAGTAGTTAAAAATGGCTATTGTTAAATGTAAGCCGACTTCCCCTGGTCGTCGTCACGTTGTTAAAGTTGTTAACGCTGACCTACACAAGGGCAAGCCATACGCACCTCTTCTAGAGAAAAACTCTAAGAACGGTGGTCGTAACAACAAGGGTCGTATCACAGTACGTCACATCGGCGGTGGTCACAAGCACCACTACCGTGTAGTTGACTTCAAACGTACTAAAGATGGTATTCCAGCGACAGTTGAGCGTCTTGAATACGATCCAAACCGTAGCGCAAACATTGCTCTAGTTCTTTACAAAGACGGTGAGCGTCGCTACATCCTAGCACCTAAAGGTGTTGTAGCTGGTGATGTTATTCAGTCTGGTGTTGATGCACCAATCAAAGCTGGTAACACTCTACCAATGCGTAATATCCCAGTAGGTTCAACAGTACATAACGTTGAACTTAAGCCTGGTAAAGGTGGTCAGCTAGCTCGTTCGGCTGGTGCTTACGCTCAAATCGTTGCTCGCGACGGTGCGTACGTAACTATCCGTCTACGTTCTGGCGAGATGCGCAAAGTTCTTTCTGAAGGCCGTGCAACAATCGGTGAAGTTGGTAACTCTGAGCACATGCTACGTGAACTTGGTAAAGCAGGTGCATCACGTCATCGCGGTATCCGTCCAACGGTTCGTGGTGTTGTAATGAACCCGATTGACCACCCACACGGTGGTGGTGAAGGCCGTACTTCTGGTGGTCGTCACCCAGTATCTCCTTGGGGTATGCCTACTAAAGGCTTCAAGACTCGTAAGAACAAACGCACTGACAAGTACATCGTACGTCGTCGTAACAAGTAATCTATATAAAGAGGAATCGCCATGCCACGTTCTCTCAAGAAAGGTCCTTTTATTGACCTACACTTGCTGAAGAAGGTAGAGAAAGCGGTGGAAAGCGGAGACAAAAAGCCTATTAAGACTTGGTCCCGTCGTTCAATGATCATCCCTACGATGATCGGTTTGACCATCGCTGTCCATAATGGTCGTCAGCACGTACCAGTATTTGTAACTGATGAAATGATCGGTCACAAACTGGGTGAATTCGCACCAACACGTACTTACCGCGGTCACGCTGCGGATAAGAAAGCTAAGAAGCGCTAAGGAGTAAATAATGGAAGCAATTGCTAAACATAACTTTGCTCGCATTTCGCCTCAGAAAGCTCGCTTAGTTGCGGATCTAATCCGTGGTAAATCTGTTGACCAAGCTCTAGAAATCCTAACGTTCAGCAACAAAAAAGCTGCTGCACTAGTTAAGAAAGTTCTAGAGTCTGCTATCGCTAACGCGGAGCACAACGAAGGTGCAGATATTGACGATCTGAATGTCGCAAAAATCTTTGTAGATGAAGGCCCAACCATGAAGCGTATTATGCCTCGTGCTAAAGGTCGTGCGGATCGTATCTTGAAGCGTTCAAGCCACATCACTGTTGTTGTAGCAGATCGCTAGAGACTAGGAGAGTAAGCAATGGGTCAAAAAGTACATCCAAATGGTATTCGTTTAGGCATCGTTAAGCCTTGGAATGCTACATGGTTTGCTAACACCAAAGATTTCGCTGACAACCTAGACGGCGACTTCAAGGTACGTCAGTTCCTTACAAGTGAACTGAAAAAAGCGTCTCTATCACGTATCGTTATCGAGCGTCCTGCTAAGAGCATCCGTGTGACTATTCACACTGCTCGTCCAGGCGTTGTTATCGGTAAGAAAGGTGAAGACGTTGAGAAGCTACGCGCAGCTGTAGCTAAAATTGCAGGTGTACCAGCGCAAATTAACATCGCTGAAGTACGTAAGCCTGAACTAGATGCGCAACTTGTTGGTGACAGCATCGCGTCTCAGCTAGAGCGTCGTGTTATGTTCCGTCGTGCTATGAAGCGCGCAGTACAAAACGCAATGCGCCTAGGCGCTAAAGGTATCAAAGTGGAAGTAAGCGGTCGTCTAGGCGGCGCTGAAATCGCACGTTCAGAGTGGTACCGTGAAGGCCGTGTGCCTCTACACACTCTACGTGCTGACATTGATTACGCAACTTCTTCGGCTCACACTCAATACGGTGTGATCGGCATTAAAACTTGGATCTTCAAAGGTGAAATCCTAGGTGGTATGCCAGCAGCTAACGCTGTAGAGCCTAAAGGCGACAAGCCTAAGAAGCAGCGTAAAGGCCGTAAGTAAGGAGTCGACAGATGCTACAACCTAAACGTACTAAGTTCCGTAAGGTTCAGACTGGTCGTAACCGTGGTCTAGCTAAAGGTACTGATGTAAGCTTCGGCGAATTCGGTCTTAAAGCTGTTGGCCGTGGTCGTCTAACTGCTCGTCAAATCGAAGCGGCACGTCGTGCAATGACACGTCACGTTAAGCGTCAAGGTAAAATCTGGATCCGTGTGTTCCCAGACAAACCAATCACAGAAAAACCACTTGAAGTTCGTCAAGGTAAGGGTAAAGGTAACGTTGAGTACTGGGTAGCCCAAATCCAACCTGGTAAGGTTATGTACGAAATGGGTGGTGTACCTGAAGAATTGGCACGTGAAGCGTTCCGTCTTGCGGCACGTAAACTGCCTTTCAAAACTACATTTGTAACTAAGCAGGTGATGTGATGAAAGCACAAGATCTACGCGAGAAAAGCGTTGAAGAGCTTAACGCTGAGCTAATGAATTTGCTACGTGAACAGTTCAACTTGCGCATGCAAGCTGCGACTGGTCAACTACAGCAAACTCATACTCTGAAAGCTGTACGCCGTGATATCGCACGTGTGAAAACTGTTTTGACTGAGAAGGCAGGCGCATAATGAGCGAAGTAAAACGTACTCAACAAGGTCGTGTTGTTAGCGATAAGATGGACAAGTCTATCACTGTTGCTATCGAACGTTTCGTAAAACACCCAATCTACGGTAAATACGTAAAACGTACGACTAAAGTACACGCACATGACGAGAACAACGAGTGTGGCCTAGGCGACACAGTTGAAATCGCAGAGTGTCGTCCACTGTCTAAGACTAAGTCTTGGACTTTGGTAAAAGTTCTAGAAAAGGCGAAGATTTAATCTCGTTAATTCTATGAAACTAAAGCGGCTCCAAAATATTTTTGGAGCCGTTTATTTTTTGACTACCCAATCACAAAAAAGGGTGGTACAATTCGCGTCCCTTTTAAAGAGGCAGCCCGACCCGTGATGGGTCTAGTTATTAATATTTAGCGGAGCACTAACATGATCCAAATGCAAAGTATGCTGGACGCAGCTGATAACTCAGGCGCACGCAGCGTAATGTGTATTAAGGTTCTGGGTGGCTCTCACCGCCGTTATGCACATATCGGTGACGTCATCAAAGTTACTGTGAAGGAAGCAATCCCTCGCGGTAAAGTTAAAAAAGGTGATGTTCTGAAGGCGGTGGTAGTGCGCACCCGTAAAGGCGTACGTCGTCCTGACGGTTCTGTCATTCGCTTCGACCGAAATGCTTGCGTATTGCTAAACGACAATACTGAGCAACCAATCGGTACACGTATCTTTGGTCCTGTGACACGCGAACTTCGTGGCGATAAGTTCATGAAGATCGTTTCACTGGCTCCAGAAGTTCTGTAAGGAGCACGTAGAAATGGCAGCTAAAATCCGTCGTAATGACGAAGTAATCGTTCTTGCTGGTAAAGACAAAGGCAAGAAAGGTAAAGTAACTAAGGTTCTAGCAACTGGTAAAGTTATCGTTGAAGGTATCAACCTAGTTAAGAAGCATCAGAAACCTGTTCCAGCTATGGGTATCCAAGGCGGTATCGTAGAGCAAGAAGCAGCAATCGACGTTTCTAACGTGGCGATTTTCAACGCAGCTACTGGTAAAGCTGACCGTATCGGTTTCCGTTTTGAAGACGGCAAAAAAGTTCGTTTCTTCAAGTCTAACGGCGAAACCGTTTCTAACTAATAGAAGTAATTTGGAGTTCTACTATGGCGAAACTGCATGATTACTACAAGTCGTCTGTAGTCGCTGAACTGACCAAACAGTTCGGTTACACAAGCGTCATGCAAGTCCCTAGAATCGAGAAAATCACCCTAAACATGGGTGTTGGTGAAGCAATCAACGATAAGAAACTGCTAGAAAATGCAGCGTCTGATATGGCAACGATCTCTGGTCAAAAGCCACTTATCACAAAAGCGCGCAAATCTGTTGCAGGTTTCAAAATCCGTGAAGGCTACCCTATCGGTTGTAAAGTAACCTTGCGTGGCGAACGTATGTGGGATTTTCTTGAGCGTTTAATTAACATCGCTCTTCCACGTGTACGTGACTTCCGTGGTGTTAGCGCTAAGTCTTTTGACGGTCGCGGTAACTACAGCATGGGCGTTCGCGAGCAAATCATCTTCCCGGAAATCGACTTTGATAAAGTTGATCGTGTACGCGGTTTAGACATCACTATTACGACGTCTGCTGGTACTGATGAGGAAGGCCGTGCTCTGCTGGCTGCCTTTAACTTCCCATTCCGTAAGTAAGGTGAAGGGTTACTGTTATGGCTAAACAATCAATGAAAGCACGTGAAGCTAAACGTGCACAGCTAGTAGCTAAGTTCGCTGAAAAGCGTGCAGCGCTAAAAGCTATCATCAGCGATGTAAACGCATCTGAAGAAGATCGTTGGAACGCGGTTCTTACACTGCAATCTCTTCCACGTGATTCAAGTGCATCACGTCAGCGCAACCGTTGCAACCAAACTGGTCGTCCACACGGTTACCTACGTAAGTTCGGTCTAAGCCGTATTAAGGTTCGTGAAGCTTGCATGAAAGGCGAGATTCCGGGTCTTCGTAAGGCTAGCTGGTAATTGCCACTTAATCATTTGGAGTAAATCATATGAGCATGCAAGATCCGATTTCGGATATGCTGACCCGCGTTCGTAACGGTCAGGCAGCAAACAAAGTTGCTGTAAAAATGCCTTCTTCAAAGCTTAAAGTTGCAATTGCTGCACTACTAAAAGCTGAAGGTTACATCGTTGACTTCGCTGTTGAAGGCGAAGCAAAACCTGAGCTAGAAGTTACACTTAAGTACTTCCAAGCTAAACCAGTAATCGAGCAACTTAAACGTGTTTCTCGTCCAGGTCTACGTGTTTACAAGAAGAAAGATGAACTTCCTTCTGTAATGGGTGGTCTTGGTATTGCTATCGTTTCAACTTCCAAGGGTCTTATGTCAGACCGCGCTGCACGTAAAGCAGGTCTTGGTGGTGAAATCATCGCTTACGTAGCTTAATAAGGAGTAGACTATGTCTCGTGTTGCAAAAGCACCTGTCGCTATTCCAGCTGGCGTAGAGGTGAAACTAAACGGCCAAGAAATCACTGTAAAAGGTGCGAAAGGCGAACTAACTCGCGTTCTTAACGATGCAGTTGTAATCGCTCAGGAAGAAAATAACCTGACTTTCGGTCCTAAAGAAGGTGTTGCTAACGCATGGGCTCAAGCAGGTACTGCTCGCGCTCTAGTTAACAACATGGTTGTTGGTGTTACTGAAGGCTTTACTAAGAAGCTAACTCTTAAAGGTGTAGGTTACCGTGCTGCTATCAAAGGCAACGCTGTAGGTCTAACACTAGGCTTCTCACACCCAGTTGAGCACGAGTTGCCAGCGGGTATTAAAGCTGAATGTCCAAGCCAAACTGAAATCGTGATCACTGGTGCTGACAAGCAACTAGTTGGTCAAGTTGCGGCTGACATTCGTTCTTACCGTGAGCCTGAGCCATACAAAGGCAAAGGTGTTCGTTACGCAGATGAAAATGTGCGTACTAAAGAAGCTAAGAAGAAGTAAGGTAACACTATGGATAAGAAAGCATCTCGCATCCGTCGTGCTACACGTGCACGTCGTAAGATTGCAGAACTGGGTGCGACTCGCCTAGTTGTACACCGTACTCCTCGTCACGTGTACGCACAGGTTATCGCGGCTAACGGCTCTGAGGTTATCGCAGCAGCTTCTACTGTAGAAAAAGCGATCCGTGAGCAAGTGAAATACACTGGTAACGTTGATGCAGCTAAAGCAGTGGGTAAAGCTATTGCTGAGCGCGCTCTTGAGAAGGGCGTAACTGCAGTTGCATTTGATCGTTCTGGTTTCCAATACCACGGTCGAGTAGCGGCGCTAGCAGAATCTGCTCGCGAAGCTGGTCTGAAATTCTAAGGTAGGGTTGGAAGATGGCTAAAGAACAACAAGTTCAAGCGAATGATTTGCAAGAAAAGCTAATCGCAGTTAACCGCGTATCTAAGACGGTTAAAGGCGGTCGAATCATGAGCTTCACTGCACTAACAGTAGTTGGTGACGGTAATGGTCGTGTAGGTTTCGGTTACGGCAAAGCTCGTGAAGTACCTGCAGCGATTCAAAAAGCAATGGAAAAAGCGCGTCGTAACATGACTACGATCGCTCTAAACGAAGGCACTCTTCACCACCCAGTGAAAGGTCGCCATTCGGGCTCTAAAGTTTACATGCAGCCTGCTGCAGAAGGTACTGGTGTTATCGCAGGTGGTGCGATGCGTGCAGTACTAGAAGTTGCTGGTGTACACAACGTACTATCTAAAGCGTACGGTTCTACGAACCCTATCAACATCGTTCGTGCAACGATCGATGCACTAGGTAGCATGAAGTCACCAGAAATGGTTGCTGCTAAACGTGGTCTAACTGTTGAATCTATTTCGGAGTAAGAACACCATGGCAACTATTAAAGTAACTCAAACTAAAAGCTCAATTGGTCGTCTGCCAAAGCACAAAGCTACTTTGCGCGGTCTAGGTCTTCGTAAAATCAACCACACAGTAGAACTTGAAGATACTCCGTGTATTCGCGGTATGATCAACAAGGTTTACTACATGGTTAAAGTTGAGGAGTAATCAGAATGCGTTTGAATACTCTAGCACCGGCTGCTGGCGCGAAAACTTCTGCGAAGCGAGTAGGTCGTGGTATCGGTTCAGGCCTAGGTAAAACTGGTGGCCGTGGTCACAAAGGTCAAAAATCACGTTCTGGCGGCAGTGTTCGTCCAGGTTTCGAAGGCGGTCAGATGCCTCTGAAACAACGTCTACCAAAATTCGGTTTCACTTCTCGTAAGAGCCTAGTGTCTGCTGAAGTTCGTCTAGCTGAGCTAGCGAAAGTTTCTGGTGACGTAGTTGATCTAAACAGTCTTAAAGCTGCTAACATCATCACTAAGAACATCGAATTTGTAAAAGTTGTTCTTTCTGGTGAAATCAACAAAGCAGTGACTGTGAAAGGTCTACGTGTGACTAAAGGCGCTAAAGCTGCAATCGAAGCTGCAGGCGGTAAAATCGAGGAATAATCTCGAGGAACGAGGTACAGATGGCTAAGAAACCAGGACAAGATTTTCGTAGTGCTCAGAGCGGCTTAAGTGAACTAAAGTCGCGCTTGTTATTCGTAATTGGTGCACTTTTAGTATTCCGAGCCGGCTCCTTTGTGCCGATTCCTGGTATTGACGCTGCTGTACTTGCCGATTTGTTCGAACAGCAAAAAGGTACCATCGTTGAAATGTTTAACATGTTCTCCGGTGGTGCTCTTGAGCGTGCATCTATATTAGCATTGGGCATCATGCCGTATATTTCGGCATCTATTGTTGTCCAATTGCTAACTGTAGTTCATCCAGCGTTAGCTGAACTCAAAAAAGAGGGTGAAGCAGGCCGTCGTAAGATCAGCCAATACACACGCTACGGCACGCTTGTACTTGCAACCTTCCAAGCTATAGGTATTGCAACTGGCCTACCAAACATGGTCGACAATCTGGTTGTTATCAACCAAACCATGTTTACGCTAATTGCTACCGTAAGTTTAGTAACCGGTACCATGTTCTTAATGTGGTTAGGTGAACAAATTACAGAGCGAGGAATTGGTAACGGTATTTCGATACTGATTTTTGCAGGTATTGTTGCTGGATTGCCTTCTGCAATCGGTCAAACAATCGAGCAAGCGCGTCAAGGTGAATTGCATGTACTTCTTCTGTTGCTAATCGCGGTATTAGCTTTTGCAGTCATTTACTTCGTTGTTTTCATGGAACGTGGTCAACGCCGAATCGTCGTTAACTACGCGAAGCGTCAACAAGGTCGTAAAGTATTTGCTGCACAAAGCTCGCATCTGCCTCTTAAAATTAACATGGCAGGTGTAATTCCAGCGATTTTTGCATCAAGCATTATCTTGTTCCCAGGAACATTGGCTCAGTGGTTTGGTCAAAACGGCGAGAGCAGCGCGTTCGGTTGGTTAACTGACGTGTCTTTGGCTCTTAGCCCAGGTCAACCGTTGTATGTAATGCTTTATGCAGCAGCAATTATCTTCTTCTGTTTTTTCTACACGGCGTTGGTTTTCAACCCGCGTGAAACAGCAGATAACTTGAAGAAGTCTGGTGCATTCGTACCCGGTATCCGCCCAGGTGAGCAGACAGCGAAGTACATTGATAAAGTAATGACACGTTTAACCCTTGCTGGTGCACTGTACATTACCTTTATCTGTCTGATTCCCGAGTTCATGATGGTCGCGTGGAACGTACGTTTCTACTTCGGCGGTACATCGCTACTAATCGTAGTTGTTGTAATTATGGACTTTATGGCACAGGTACAGACTCATCTGATGTCTCAACAGTATGATTCTGTGTTGAAGAAAGCGAATCTGAAAGGCTACGGCCGTTAATCCGGCGGTAGACTCAGTTTCATTTACGGAGTTTAGCAATGAAAGTTCGTGCTTCCGTTAAAAAAATCTGCCGTAACTGTAAAGTAATCAAGCGTAACGGTGTCGTTCGCGTGATTTGCAGTGAGCCAAAGCACAAACAGCGCCAAGGCTAATTAGCAGAAATTTTTACTTGAAAATGAAGGTTGGGTCGAGTATATTCCTCGGCCTACCTTTTGCGTGCAAAAGAAGTAGTATTCCGCAGCGTATCCATAACGGGCTTTGCTGCGGCTAATTCTTTTATAGAAACACTTAGGAGTGAATAATGGCCCGTATAGCAGGCATTAACATTCCTGATCAGAAACATGCAGTAATCGCTCTAACAGCGATCTACGGCATCGGTAAAACTCGCTCTCAAGCTATCCTAGCTGAAGTGGGTATTGCTGAAAATGTTAAGATCAGTGAACTAACTGAAGAGCAGATCGATCAACTGCGTGATGGTGTAGCTAAGTACACTGTAGAAGGTGATCTACGTCGTGAAGTATCTATGAACATCAAGCGTCTTATGGACCTTGGCTGTTACCGTGGTCTTCGTCATCGTCGCAGTCTACCACTACGTGGACAGCGTACTAAAACCAACGCTCGCACCCGTAAGGGTCCGCGTAAGCCGATCAAGAAATAATCGGGAAGGTAGAGTACAATGGCTAAACAACCAACTCGCGCTCGTAAGCGCGTACGCAAGCAAGTTGCAGATGGCGTTGCGCACATCCATGCTTCTTTCAATAACACAATCGTAACCATTACTGACCGTCAAGGTAACGCTCTTGCATGGGCTACTGCAGGTGGTTCTGGTTTCCGTGGTTCTCGTAAGTCTACTCCGTTCGCTGCACAGGTTGCTGCTGAGCGTTGTGCTGAAATGGCTAAAGAATACGGCCTAAAGAACTTGGAAGTTATGGTTAAGGGTCCTGGTCCAGGTCGCGAATCTACTGTTCGTGCACTAAACGCCGCTGGTTTCCGCATCACAAACATCGTTGATGCTACACCAATCCCTCATAACGGTTGTCGTCCACCTAAGAAACGTCGCGTATAACGTTTCTAGGACAATTGGAGAAGAATCATGGCAAGATATTTGGGTCCTAAGCTGAAGCTTAGCCGTCGTGAAGGCACTGACTTATTCCTTAAGTCTGGTGTTCGCGCGATCGATACCAAGTGTAAAATTGATAACGCACCAGGTGTACACGGCGCTCGTCGCGGTCGTCTATCTGAGTATGGCGTTCAGCTTCGTGAGAAGCAAAAAGTACGTCGTATGTACGGCGTTCTAGAAAAACAATTCCGTAACTACTACAAAGAAGCTGCTCGCCTAAAAGGCAACACTGGTGAAAACCTACTTCAGCTTCTTGAAGGTCGTCTTGATAACGTAGTTTACCGCATGGGCTTTGGTGCAACTCGCGCAGAAGCACGTCAGCTAGTTAGCCACAAAGCTATCCTAGTAAACGGTAAAGTTGTAAACGTTCCTTCTTTCAAAGTAGCGGCTAATGACGTTGTTTCTATCCGCGAGAAAGCTAAACAGCAAGCTCGTATTAAAGCGGCTCTAGAAGTTGCTGAACAACGTGAAAAACCAACTTGGATTGAAGTAGATGGTGGCAAGATGGAAGGTACATTCAAGCGTATGCCTGAGCGTTCTGATCTATCAGCTGACATCAACGAACAATTGATCGTCGAGCTTTACTCTAAGTAAGGTTTAAACTAAAGAGAGGACACAATGCAGGGTTCTGTAACAGAATTTCTTAAGCCACGTCTAGTTGACATCGAACAAATCAGCTCGACTCACGCAAAAGTAACTCTTGAGCCATTAGAGCGTGGCTTTGGTCATACTCTGGGTAATGCACTTCGCCGCATTCTTCTATCTTCTATGCCTGGTTGTGCAGTGACAGAAGTAGAAATCGAAGGCGTACTTCACGAGTACAGCACTAAAGAAGGCGTACAAGAAGATATTCTTGAAATCCTTCTAAACCTTAAAGGTTTGGCAGTGCGTGTTGCTGAAGGCAAAGATGAAGTGTTCATTACTTTGAACAAATCAGGCTCGGGCCCTGTGGTTGCAGGTGACATCACCCATGATGGTGATGTAGAGATCGCTAACCCTGAACACGTTATTTGTCACCTAACGGATGACAACGCTGAAATCGCAATGCGTATTAAAGTAGAACGTGGTCGTGGTTATGTTCCAGCTTCTGCGCGTATCCATAACGAAGAAGACGAGCGTCCAATCGGTCGCCTACTAGTAGATGCTACTTACAGCCCAGTAGACAAAATTGCCTACGCTGTAGAAGCAGCTCGTGTAGAACAGCGCACTGATCTAGACAAGCTTGTTATCGATATGGAAACAAACGGTACTCTAGAACCTGAGGAAGCAATCCGTCGTGCAGCTACAATCCTAGCTGAACAATTGGATGCATTCGTAGATCTTCGTGATGTACGAGTTCCTGAGGAGAAAGAAGAGAAGCCAGAATTCGATCCGATCCTACTGCGTCCTGTAGACGATCTTGAACTAACAGTTCGCTCTGCTAACTGTCTGAAAGCAGAAGCGATTCACTACATCGGTGATCTAGTACAACGTACTGAGGTTGAGCTACTTAAAACGCCTAACCTTGGTAAAAAATCTCTTACTGAGATTAAAGACGTACTTGCGTCACGTGGTCTGTCTCTGGGCATGCGCCTAGAAAACTGGCCACCTGCATCAATCGCTGAAGATTAATCGATACTAGTTAGAAGGATTAGGTCATGCGCCATCGTAAGAGTGGTCGTCAACTCAACCGCAACAGCTCACATCGCAAAGCGATGTTCAGCAACATGGCTAGCTCTCTAGTACGTCATGAAGTTATCAAGACTACTTTGCCAAAAGCAAAAGAGCTACGTCGCGTAGTTGAGCCTTTGATTACACTAGCTAAGACTGACAGTGTTGCTAACCGTCGTCTAGCATTTGCACGTACTCGTGACAACGAAGTAGTTGCAAAACTATTTAACGAACTAGGTCCACGTTTTGCTGCTCGTCAGGGCGGTTACACTCGTATCCTAAAAGCTGGCTTCCGTGCTGGTGATAAAGCTCCAATGGCTTACATTGAGCTTGTAGATCGCCCAGCTGCTGAAGAAGCTGCTGAGTAATCAGTTCGTAAGAACGAGAAAGCCGAGCGTTAGCTCGGCTTTTTTGTATCTGCGATTCAGTAAATCTTTATATCCAGCCTGCATTTATTTTACTCCATGCAGACTGGCAATTTAAAAAGTGATTATCACTTGCGCTTATTTACTACTATTCCACAACCCGCCCAACGAACTTAGAAGTCCCTCGCTGGCGCCTTGTTTGTTCAAGTAATCCAAGATTACTGGAGCAAACTGACTGATCATAGAGGGGTCTAAACCCAACGTATCGAATGCACTTTTTACTGCACTGATATTCTCAATATTCCCCAGTAAGCTTTGTGCTCCTTGCAAGTTTGAAAGCCCAGGAATCAAAGACTGTAATTCACTGCTATTTTCTTGTGAAAGCTGGCTTTGAGCCAAAGCGAGTAGTGCGCCACTACCTCCAGCCGCTTGTTCTGTAGATACAGGTAATTGGCTAGTTAGCATGTCTGTCAATGGAGATGATTCAGTGTTCAGGCTACTACCTACCATATCCATTAGGCCACTTTCTTTACTTTTTTGCGTGACGGAATCTAAGAATGCGTGTGCACTACCAATGTTCATTGATAAGAGTGCCAGAGTCAGGAGTGTTTTACGCATAGTACCTCCGAAGGTTGAGCGTTTTTAACGTGATTTTATTGTTTTAAAGGCTATCAGAATGAAAGGTTTAGAGGTGAGAAAGTCTATTCAGTTTAGACAAAAAAACGGCGCTAATGCGCCGTTTTATTAAATCATAATTGAAAATGGTTTCAATTAAAGAATATCTAGTAGTTCTACTTCGAAAACTAGTGCTGCGAATGGAGGGATAGCTGCACCAGCGCCACGCTCACCGTACGCAAGGTCTTGTGGTACGTATAGTTTCCACTTAGAACCAACAGGCATTAGTTGTAGTGCTTCTACCCAGCCTTTGATTACGCCTGTAACAGGGAATTCAGCTGGTTGACCGCGAGATACAGAGCTATCGAATACAGTACCGTCAGTTAGCTCACCGTGGTAGTGAACGCGAACTGAGCTTTCTGCTGTTGGAACTGCACCAGTACCTTCAGAAATGATTTCGTACTGAAGGCCAGAGTCTAGAACGTTAACTTCAGGGCGTAGTGCGTTGTCTTTTAGGAACGCTTCGCCTTCTGCTGCTGCAATTTTCGCTGCTTCTTGGCGAGCGTTTTCTGCACGAGTGTGAAGTTCTTGTAGTGCTTTGTTGATTTCATCAATTTCGATTGATGGCATGTCACCAGTTAGTGCTGTTGCAATACCCGCTGCGATAGCATCAACGCTAAGACCTTCAAGACCAGAACCTGCAAGTTGCTGACCCATTTGCAGACCAATGCCGTAGCTTGCTTTTTGTTCTGCAGTTTCAAATTTAATTTCAGACATGAATGTCGCTCTTGTTAGGAGTGATAAAGGTAACAGGATATCAGTTTCGAGCTTAGGTTTAAATGATTGCGACTGAATGCTTAATTGAGGCGGCCAGGGTGTGACTTATCTCTTACTCCAAGTGAAATTTCTGCTAATTTAATCCAAATTCCATTTTAGTTTAGTGAAAAACATATACTCTCCGCGTCGGTATTTTTATACTGGCAGTAGAAGTATTAAGGGACTCATTAAAATGAATCGTCGCAGAAAGAAAAAGCAGCAAGTCGACTATGTCGAATTGGTTAAACAAAAATTCGCTGCTATCGACTGGAAGCAGCCGTTCAACAAAGAGCAATGGTTGGAGCGTATACAGCCTGTTAAGCAGTTTTGGCTGCGCCTACCGAAATTCCATCAACGAGCTTTGATGGTTTTAGTTCCATTGATTCTGGTACTCCTTGTTATTCCTTTGCCGAATAAAACAGAACAATCAGTTGAGCAAGCTGAGGTCGATCATCAGCGCGTAGCGATTCAGCTGAATGCACAGAGTTTAAGCCAGCAAAGAACCTCTCAGAATTCTGGGCCGAAATCCGAAGACTGGAAAGAGTACACGGTTAAAAATGGCGACACGTTAGCGCAGGTTTTCAGAAGTAATCAGCTCTCGATGGCGGATCTTAGCGCTCTAGTAAAAATCGAAGGCAGTGATAAGCCGCTGAGCCAAATTAAACAAGGACAATTGATTCGCTTTAAGCTTAGCGATGAAGGCGAGTTGGATATGCTGCAACTAGAAAAAAGCGGGCGGTCCGTCATGTTTTTCCGCTTATCGGATGGGACCTTTGGGCGCAACAAGTAGATGCTTCAAATGAACTAAAGACGCGAAGGTATCGCGTCTTTTTAGTTTATCTATAAATTAGTAACCTAGCAATGAACGCGTTATATCGCTACGGCTTCTTTTCGCATATCCACATGAGGAATACCATCCTCTAGGTAGCTATCAGAAATAACTTTGAATCCATGACTCGCATAAAACTGGATGAGATGCTCTTGAGCTCCTATATCAATCGTCTGTCCTGGCCACAATATTTCACACTGTGTTAATGCCTCTTCCAGCAACTTATGTCCCAGACCATCACCACGCGCAGTTTGTTTGGTGACGACTCGACCAATGCTCACATTGTCATACGTCGTGCCAGCGGGTAGCAATCGTGCGCAAGCAACAAGTTCATCACCGTGGTAACCTATTAGATGATAAACACCTTCCAGTGTGTCTTTGCCATCCAGTTCAGGATAAGGGCAGGTTTGTTCAACGACGAATACATCCACACGTAATTTCATCATTGTATACAATTGTGTGGTTGTCAGTTGAGCAAAGGGCAAAGTAATCCAAGTGAGCATGTTGTCATCCGTCATGAGAGTAGAGTGACTGACTTTACTTTGTTTTGTACTCATACTCATTAACAAAGGTTAATTATCACTGGTTTTCCCACCACATCTGGTGATAATGTGCCCTCTTTTCATCTCACCTGAGGATATTCCCGTGAGCAAACAAACTTTTGATCAAGTCGGGCTAAACCCAGCGTTACTCGCCACACTTGATTCCCTGAACTACACCCACATGACGCCAATTCAAGCTTTGAGTTTGCCTGCAATCCTAAAACATCGTGATGTCATCGGGCAGGGTAAAACGGGCTCAGGTAAAACCGCTGCATTTGGTTTGGGTGTTTTATCGAACCTTAACGTCAAACGCTTTCGTGTCCAGTCATTAGTATTGTGTCCAACTCGTGAGCTTGCGGATCAAGTCGCGAAGGAAATTCGTACTTTAGGTCGTGGCATTCATAATATTAAAGTGCTTACTCTCTGCGGTGGGATGCCAATGGGGCCACAAATTGGTTCTCTGGAGCATGGTGCACATATCCTAGTCGGCACACCTGGCCGTATTTTGGATCACCTTGAGAAAGGCCGAATTAACCTTAGCGAGCTGAATACTTTGGTGCTGGACGAAGCTGATCGCATGTTGGACATGGGTTTCCAAGACGCATTAGATGCGATTATTGATGCAGCGCCAAAGCAGCGTCAAACTCTACTTTTCAGTGCTACTTTCCCAGAGAAAATTGAGCAAATTGCGCAGCGTATCATGCAGACGCCTGAAGTGATTAAGGTGGAATCGACGCACGATACCTCAAGCATTGCTCAGCATTTCTATAAAGTTGAAGGCTCGGAAGCGCGTGATGAAGCGTTGGCGAACTTGCTACTGACTCACCAACCAGAGTCCGCTGTGGTTTTTTGCAATACCAAAAAAGAAGTGCAAAGTGTCGCAGATGAGTTGCATCGCAAAGGGTTCAGCGTTATCGATATCCATGGGGATTTAGAACAGCGTGAACGCGATCAAGCATTGGTGCAGTTTGCTAACAAGAGTGTTTCTATCCTTGTCGCAACAGACGTCGCGGCGCGTGGTTTGGACGTAGATAACCTTGATGCAGTCTTTAACTTTGAGCTATCGCGCGATCCTGAGGTTCATGTACACCGTATCGGTCGTACAGGCCGTGCGGGTAGTAAAGGTTTGGCGTTCAGCTTCTTTGGAGAGAAAGACGGTTTGCGTGTAGCTCGTATTGAAGAATACCTGGATATGGACGTGGAACCAGCAACATTGCCTGCCAAATCAAATCAGCAGCCATACCAAGCGAAGATGGTGACGATTAACATTGATGGCGGTAAGAAACAGAAAGTACGACCGGGTGATATCTTAGGGTGTCTGACGGGGAAAAATGGTATCCCAGGCTCTCAAGTTGGCAAGATTCACCTGTTCCCGATGCGCGCCTACGTTGCGGTCGAGAAGTCAGCTGCCAAAAAGGCCCTACAAACCATTAGTAATGGCAAGATGAAAGGGCGTCAGTTCCGGGCGCGGCTTCTTAAATAGCATAGAAAGGCTCTTCGTTTGAAGAGCCTTTTCTTTTTCGAGTTTATTTGGATGTGTGATCTTTAGTTAAGCGAGCTTTAATTCGGCTCAAACTGATAGGCGTGATCCCAAGATAAGCAGCTATTTGGCTATCGGTAATACGTAGCTTTAAGTCTGGGTAATGGGCGCAAAATAGTTGATATCGTTCCTCTGGGGAGTAGAGCAGCATAAAGCGTTCTTTGTTCTCTTTATTAACCAGTTGGTTTTCGAGTAGCTTTAAGTAAATGGCGTGTTTTTCTGCTCGCCATTGATGCAGCGTTTCAATTGGTAAGCAAAATAGCTGACAAGCGCTCAGCGTTTCCAATAAGTAAGGCGAAGGTTGGTTCTTAATTATGCTCTCAAAGCCGATAACCCAGTCTTTCTCCCAATAAAACTCTTTACTGAACTCTTTGCCCTGCTCAGTGAGATAGCTTGCATGGCATAACCCTTCAATAATGAAGTAAAGGTGCGAGCTAAACTCTCCTTGGTGGTTAAGAATGTGGCGCGTAGGCAGTTCGAGTAACTCACCATTTTCGATAAGTTGGTTTGCTTCTGTGTCTAAGAAGCCATGATTGACTAAGTCTGAAAAAAGATCGCTGTGCATGTGATAACTCAGAAACGGTTTTCTTTATTCTAACGGGTTTTATTGATAACAAAAAAGCGGCTCATGAGAGCCGCTTAGCGTTGTTGTCAAATCAGCCTTACTTATTCAGATCGATTTGGTAAATCGCGAAACCAATGTCGTCTGTTGACACGCGTTTCATTGGGTATTGTCCTTTCTCTTTGATGAACTGCGCCGCTTTATCGCTAGGGGAGGTTTCGAAACGAATATCTAGCTTTTTATCGGATTTAATCGGTGCGAAAGACCAGTTGTTGTCAGCGCTTGGTGTCACTTCACCTTTTTCTTCACTCACGCGAGAAATATAAACGGCGACGACAGAGCGGTTTTCATCTGGTGCGTCAAACGCAATAAAGTCTGGGCCCGTACCAGGGAAGGTATTGCTATAAGCACGGTAGTTATTGGTTGCGATGATGAAGTCTTGTTTTGGATCAACTGGCTTACCGTTGTAAGTCAGGTTCACGATACGCTGTGAATCTGGATTGATCACTTTACAATCTGCATCGTACTTCGGCGGTTGAGTAACATCGATTTGGTAGTTCACACCATCAATGACATCGAAGTTGTACGTACGGAAATTATCCCAATCAATCAAAGATTGCGGTTCAGGATTGTTGATGTTGATGTGGTTGAATTGACCCGAGCTGCACTCTAGCCATTCGCGAACCTCTTTACCTTTCACTTTCATCGCAACCAAGGTGTTGGGATATAAGTAAAGATCAGCCGCATTACGGAAGGTGAGCTGACCGGATTCGACTTCTGTAAAGTTATTCGGATCGTTCTTACGCCCCCCGACTTTAAATGGTGCTGCGGCACTCAATACTGGAATGTCAGCGAGATCTGGGTCGCCTTGAATAAAGCGTTCCACGTAATCTTTCTGAGCAAGGTTAACGATCTGAATGGTTGGGTCGTCCTGCACTAATGCCAAGAAGCTGTACATGACATCATTTGCTTTGCCGATTGGTTGGTTTACAAATTCACGAGTGCCTTTGTGATCTTCTTCTAACGCTTTCACAATATCTTCATCGGCTTTAGCTAATGACTTCTTATTTACTTTATCGAAGATAGGGCGTGCTTCGGCTTGGCCTTCGACGACTTGCCATCTGCCGTCTTTCTCTTTCAGCATCAAATCCATCACACCTACGTGACTTCCCCAGCGGCCCGGCATCACGGACGTTACACCATTGATGGTCCCTTTATCTATATCAACACCAGGTAGGTTTGAGAAGTCTTTCCCTGGGAAGACCGCGTGAGAGTGGCCAAAAGCAATCGCATCAATACCTTCAACTTCTGTGAGGTAGTAAACTGAGTTTTCAGCGCCAAGCTTGTATGGGTCAGTAGAAATGCCCGAGTGTGGAATCGCCACAATCACGTCTGCGCCTTCTTTCTTCATTTGAGGAATCAGTTTCTCTGCTGTTTCCTTAATGTCTTTAGCAAAGACTTTGCCTTCTAAGTTCTTCTTGTCCCACACCATTATTTGTGGTGGTACAAAGCCGATATAACCCACTTTTATTTGATGCGCTTCGCCGTTTGTGTCTTTAAAGGTGTGGGTTTTGATCAGGTAAGGCTTGAAGTAATGCTCACCGGTTTTTTTATCAAATACGTTTGCGTTGATGTAAGGGAAGTTAGCGCCCGCCAACGTCTTTTGTAGAAAGTCTAGGCCATAGTTGAACTCATGATTGCCAATGTTGCCCACATCGTAGTCTAGTTGGTTCATCGCCTTGTAGACTGGGTGCACATCGCCAGCGTTAATCCCTTTCGCAGCCATGTAATCGCCCATTGGGCTGCCCTGAATTAAGTCGCCGTTATCAACTAATACACTGTTTTCAGCCTCTGACTTTGCCTGTTTCACTATGGTCGCGGCGCGACTTAAACCGATTTGCTGTGATGGTTGGTCTTTGTAGTAATCGTAATCCATCACGTTGGTGTGAATGTCGGTGGTTTCGATGATACGAAGCTTGATGGTATCGGCCATCGCAGGGCCAGCAAGCGTTAGCATGCCACTTAACACTGCGAGGGAAATAGGGTGAACTGCCACTTTCATTTGGTGCTCCAATTCAATGGGAAGGGGGAATCGTACCGCGTAATGTATCAAACGCTGGTGCAACTTAATGATAAAGATACAGAAAACTGTGAACAGAAATCAGTTTACTGAACCTTATTCATATTAACCGCCGACTTTTTCACGCTTTTGAATGAGACCAAACAAAAACTTCTTAGCAGATTTTTGAATAAAAAATGAAATTTTAGAATTTCAGGTAATATAAACGCCCCGCCATAATGCTTGCATAACGATATCAATGGACGATGAGCAAGCACATGGCAACGAACGATTCAGTCACTTCTTTTCCTAAACCAAAGCCCCGGTTAGTTTCTGACAACCCAGTAGCTGGTGTTACTCGTTTTGCAAAGCAATCGCTACAGCCTGGTGAAGTCGCCTTAGTGGGAGCGGGGCCGGGTGATCCTGAACTTTTGACAGTGAAAGCACTGAACTGTTTGCAGCAAGCCGATGTGGTTTTGTACGACTACTTGGTGTCTGAAGAAATCATGGCCTTGATCCCTAGCGATACGATTTTAGTGTGCGTTGGGAAGCGAGCTGGGCATCACAGTGTGCCGCAGGAGAAGACGAACCAGCTATTGGTGGACTTTGCCAAGCAGGGCTACAAAGTAGTGCGCATTAAAGGTGGTGATCCATTTGTATTCGGTCGTGGCGGTGAAGAGCTGGAAGTGCTTTCTGATGCAGGCGTCCGTTTTCAGGTCGTCCCTGGCATTACCGCGGCAGCTGGCGCAACGGCCTATGCTGGGATTCCACTGACTCATCGCGATTACGCGCAATCGGCCATCTTTGTGACCGGCCACTTGAAAGAAGAAAGCGATGAGATGGATTGGTCAACGTTGGCTCGTGGGAATCAGACTTTAGTGATCTACATGGGGCTGATGAAATCACACTATATTCAGAATCAACTCATTAAGCATGGTCGTTCTGCGTCGACTCCGATTGCCATTATTGAGCGTGGTACGCAGATTCAACAAAAAGTATTTACGGGAGAGCTCTCCCAACTCTCTGATTTATCGAAGGAAGCTCAATCGCCATCTTTGATTGTTGTCGGAGAGGTAGTGCGACTGTCTCAAAAGTTAGACTGGTTTTTGTCTAGTACTGAATTCAACAAAAGTGCTATTGCCAACTCCATATAATTTCAGACCAAAGATTAGAGACGTAATGCGCCTTCAAGCTTAAAAAGGAAATACAAAACATGGACCAACAACGTTTAACTCACCTTAAACAACTCGAAGCGGAGAGTATCCATATTATCCGCGAAGTTGCGGCTGAGTTTGATAACCCAGTCATGATGTATTCGATTGGTAAAGACTCATCAGTGATGCTGCACCTAGCGCGTAAAGCGTTTTACCCGGGCAAAATTCCATTCCCACTTTTGCATGTCGATACCGACTGGAAATTCCGCGAGATGATTGAGTTTCGCGATCGCACCGCTGCCAAATACGGCTTTGAGCTTTTGGTACATAAGAACCCAGAAGGTCTAGCAATGGGCTGCAGTCCGTTTGTTCATGGCTCGTCAAAGCATACGGACATCATGAAAACGCAAGGTCTTAAGCAGGCGCTAAACAAATATGGCTTCGATGCTGCTTTTGGTGGCGCTCGTCGTGATGAAGAAAAATCACGCGCAAAAGAGCGAGTGTATTCGTTCCGTGACAAGAACCATACCTGGGACCCTAAAAACCAACGTCCAGAGCTGTGGAAGACGTACAACGGTCAGGTCAATAAAGGGGAGAGCATTCGTGTATTCCCACTTTCGAACTGGACGGAGCTTGATATCTGGCAATACATCTATTTAGAAAACATCGAGATCGTACCGCTTTATCTCGCTGACAAACGTCCAGTTGTTGAACGTGACGGCATGCTAATCATGGTTGATGATGATCGTATGGAGCTTCAACCGGGTGAAGTGATCGAAGAGAAGAGTGTGCGTTTCCGTACTCTTGGTTGTTATCCATTAACTGGGGCTATCGAGTCTGAAGCGAACACTTTGACCGGCATTATCGAAGAGATGCTGGTGGCAACGTCGAGTGAGCGCCAAGGTCGAGCGATCGACCACGATCAGTCAGGATCGATGGAGCTTAAGAAACGTCAAGGTTACTTCTAAAGGATCTAAGGAAAGATAATGAACAGTGCAGTTGAAGCTCAATTAGCCGAGCTTGGTATCGAAGGCTATTTAACACAACACCAGTACAAGTCGTTACTTAGATTCTTGACTTGTGGCTCGGTAGATGACGGTAAAAGTACACTAATCGGTCGCTTACTCCATGACTCAAAACAAATTTATGAAGATCAGCTAGCGGCAGTGCACTCAGACAGCCAACGTGTGGGCACCACGGGTGAAAAGCCTGACCTTGCGTTGTTGGTAGATGGCTTACAAGCTGAGCGCGAGCAGGGGATCACGATTGATGTGGCTTACCGCTATTTCTCGACGCAGAAACGTAAGTTCATCATCGCCGATACTCCTGGGCACGAGCAGTACACGCGTAATATGGCAACAGGCGCATCGACGTGTGACTTAGCGGTGATCTTAGTTGATGCACGTAAAGGCATTCTTGATCAAACTCGTCGTCACTCTTTTATTTCCAACCTACTGGGTTTGAAACACTTTGTTGTGGCGATCAACAAGATGGATTTAGTGGATTACTCGCAAGAGCGCTTTGAAGAAATCCGCGATGAGTATCTTAAGTTTTCTGAGAACCTGACCGGGGATATTGATATTCAAATCATCCCGATTTCGGCGCTTGAAGGTGACAATGTGGTGGATAAAGGGCAAAACCTAAGCTGGTTTAAAGGCCCGTCATTGCTTGAACTTCTTGAAACGGTCGATGTGGATCAAGAAAAAGGTGCGGGTGAGCTCCGCTTCCCTGTGCAATACGTTAACCGTCCTAACCTCGATTTCCGTGGTTTTGCGGGGACGATTTCTTCAGGTTCGATCAAAGTCGGTGATGCCATCAAAGCATTGCCATCGGGGAAAACGTCAACCGTGGCACGCATTGTTACGTTTGATGGTGATATTGAGGAAGCTCGTGCTGGGTTGGCGGTCACTCTGACGCTAAGCGATGAGATCGATATTAGCCGTGGCGATTTGATTGTCCTAGACAATGCTCAAGTGGAAACCACAAACCACTTGCTTGCCGATGTGGTATGGATGACAGAGCAACCTCTGCAACCGGGTCGTGACTACGACATCAAAATCGCGGGTAAGAAAACTGTGGGCCATGTTGAAGCGATTCGTCACCAATATGATATCAACAACCTATCAACTCATAGTGCGGCAGAGCTGCCATTGAATGGTATTGGCTTGTGTGAATGGTCTCTCAATGAGTCAGTTGCGCTGGACAATTACCAAGATTGTGCTGATACCGGCGGCTTCATCATTATCGATCGTCTGACGAACGTGACGGTTGGTGCAGGCATGGTCAAAGAAAGCCTCGCGGTGGTTGAGCGCGACTTGACGGACATCTCTGCGTTTGAAGTTGAGCTGAATGCACTTGTGCGTAAACACTTCCCACACTGGGAAGCAAAAGACGTCAGCCAATTGCTGAAAAAGTAATTGGCGCGCCCGAGCACGATAAGCTCTGATTCTATCTGTTGTTGTGCTTGGGGCGTCGCTGCCTAACTGAGTTGCGAAATGCAGTTAGGTTATTCTCCTAATACCAGAATGCTTCGGTGAAGCCCAAGAAAACCGAGCATTCTGATGTTCTTTTCGCTTGAGCTGATTTTGGTCTGTTTACTCGTTTGTCTGGTGTCTCACGGATAAATGAGCCGTTGTTGTGCCCTTTGGGCGATTTGGTAAGGAAAGGCTATGTGGGAACAAGGGTTTGTATTAGCGATTTTGCTTGGCATTATCACTTGTTTGCTTGTCACAAAAATTAAGCCTAGTTATGTCTTTGCGGGTGCCGCTTTTATTGCATTTATGGCGGGAATGATGGATTCAGCCACGATCGCATCCAACTTTACCAACTCTTCGTTATTGACTCTGGTTCTGTTGATTCTTGCATCGTGTGCTTTAGAAAAAACGTTACTGATCAGTTGGGTGAGCCGTAGTATTTCTGAAGGCCAGTTAGGTAGTGTGATCGCTAAGCTCGGTGTATCAACGGCCTTGCTCTCTTCATTCACGAATAATACCGCCGTGGTTGTCTCATTGATTGGGGCGATTAAGCGTAATCAGCAGCATGCGCCTTCGAAATTACTCATCCCGCTGTCTTACGCCGCCATTTTTGGTGGCACATTAACTTTGATAGGTACGTCGACTAACTTAATCATCAACAGCTTTGTTGAAGATGCCGGTTTGCCGAGCCTGAGCTTTTTTACACCCACGATGATTGGCTTGGCGGTGTTGGTGGGAGGAATGCTGATTCTTATCCCGCTCAGTTACTTACTGCCGAACTACGATGATCAAAGCCAAGAAGATTTACCGTACTTTCTTGAGTCTCGCGTAGAGCCTGGTTCACCGTTAGTTGGGCGCACGGTCAGCGAGAATAATTTACGTGCGCTGCGCAAACTGTTTCTTGCGGAGGTTGTACGAGATGGCGTGACGGTTTCCTCTGTAGGACCGGATTTCGTACTCAATGCGAAAGACCGATTGTTGTTTTGTGGTGATGTTGAGAGCGTCGCGACCCTGCAAGAAATTCCGGGCCTCAAGCTTTTTGGTCAGCAGCACTTGAATGGGCAAAATTTTATTGAAGTTGTGGTGAGCTCATCCGCGACGTTTTGCTATAAAACACTTAAAGAGAGCCGATTCCGTGACCGCTTTGATGCCGTTGTTGTCGCTATTCGTCGTGGCCATGAGCGCCTAGAGGGCGGTTTGGGTAGCATTACCTTAGCGCCAGGTGACACGTTAGTTCTGGTTCCGGGGAAGCGTTTTGAATCGGAGCGCCGAGCTCATCGTAAAGAGTTTGTTTTAGTGCATGATTTGGACTCTAGCGCTCGGCTTGATACAAATAAATCCTCCATCGTGCTACTGGGCTTTGCTGCCGTAATTGGGTGTGCGCTATTAGAGCTAGTACCGATTATTAAAGGCCTTGCCGCGTATCTTATCGCACTTATCGCGTTTGGCATTGTACAGATTTCAGAACTGCGCCGCCGTTTCCCAATTGATATCGTTGTGATTGTCGGCTCTGCTTTGTCCATCGCTCAATTGATGATCTCTTCCGGCTTGTCAGAGAGAATGGGAGCGATGTTTATTGAAGCGTTCAATGGCTGGGGCGTGTTTGGAGCCTTGGTCGCAACTTACATCATGACATTAGTTCTTACTGAGCTGGTGACGAATAATGCCGCGGCTGCGCTTTCTTTTCCTATTGGCTATAGCATGGCGGTCGGTTATGGCGTTGATCCGATGCCATTCATTATGGCGGTCTTGTTTGGCGCTAGTGCGAGCTTTATTTCTCCCTACGGTTATCAAACCAACTTACTGGTGTACAGCGTAGGAAATTATAAATTGACCGACTATGTGAGAATTGGTGTGCCGATTTCGATTGTGTACTCTGTATTAGTACTTACTTTGATTCCGGTCTTCTTCCCGTTTTAATTCCGATATTTACAAGGATACGTTATGACTGCCGAAACGACGGTAAAAGATGAAAACATTGTTTGGCACCAGCATTCGGTCGATAAACAGTTTCGTGCTGAGTTAAAGAAGCAAAAACCAGCCGTATTGTGGTTTACCGGCTTATCTGGAGCGGGTAAATCAACCGTAGCGGGGGCGTTGGAAAATCGCCTTGCAGCATTGGGTTACCACACTTATTTATTGGATGGTGACAATGTGCGACATGGCCTGTGTAGTGATTTGGGCTTTTCTGAACAGGATCGTCGCGAGAACATTCGTCGTATTGGTGAACTGGCTAAACTGATGGCGGATGCAGGCTTAATTGTGTTGTCGGCGTTCATTTCACCGCATCGTGCAGAGCGACAACTAGTGCGCGACTTATTGTCAGAAGGTGAGTTTATCGAAGTGTTCGTCAATGCATCTCTAGAAGTCTGCGAAGGTCGCGATCCTAAAGGTTTGTACCGCAAAGCACGTGCGGGAGAAATTCCTAACTTCACTGGTATTGATTCTGAATATCAAGCACCGAAGAATCCGGAAGTCGATTTACCAGCGGGCGAAAAAAGCGTCGATGAGCTGGTGGACTTGTGCTTGGAAGCGCTTAAGTCGCGTGCAGTGATCCGATAAATAAGTATTTGGATCATTGGTGACCTCAAGCTCTTTGAACGGCTTAAGAAGCATTTAGATCATGGGTGGTCAAATGCTTCTCGAACTGCCTACACGGTATGATGAACCGTACTTTTAGCGTCACTATGGACACTAAATCTATGATTTAAAAGCGCAAGCATTTGGTCGTAGTAGTCGGCATGTGGTTTGTTACCGAGCAAGGTACAGAGCTCATTACCTGTTGGCGTGAAGCGGTAATATAAAAGGCGGACGCCTTTGCTGTTCACGTTCAGCGACAAGTTTTTACCTTGGTAGGTGAGGATCAATGGCGTCTCGATACCAATTTCGCCAGATTCAAGCTCGGTACTATGCAGTAACCCTAGTTCAATCAACAGCAACAAACTTGAATAGGGCAGCTGAAAACTTCCCATGTTTAAGCTGTTGGCGATGTCTCGTTTGCCGAAGCTAAATATTCCTCCTTGCGCTTTATAACCAATTAACAGCTTGCGACTGTGATCCCCTCCAAAACTGCACGCCAGAGAGGCGGCTCTTTGCAGAGTTTGCGCTTCTTTTGGTGACATATCTTTGAGGACTTTGAGCGCTTTCATAGACGTCGAGCCTGGGTTTGTCACTTCACGCTTCATCACTTGAGCCCATAACTTTTGCATCGCGCTGTTATGGATGTCTTGAGCCATTTCAAAAAAACGATACAACCAGTCTTGGTCGGGCTCTCCGGCAGTTTCATCTCGGCATGAACTGTGTGCTAGCTTTAAAATCTGCTCTAGGTTTTTTTGTCGCTGTTCTTGGCGTCTCTGTTCACGCAGTTGGGCTCTTTCAAGCGCGGATTTGGCTGGTGGATCGGTTTGCAGTAAGGCATCAAGACCGTGTATTTGGGCAATGGTTTTTACCTTGCTGGCACTGTCTTTGATGTAGCCCTGCTTCTTTTCTTGTTGCGTATTTTTTTGTGCGTTTGACTGATGTTCGATGACAACAGGTTGCTTTGTCGGTTCTGCCATTAATTTTCCTACCAAGAACTGCGCTGTTCGCTTGTTTAAATTTACACCTTATCTAACCAGGCGACCAGATAGGAGTTCTCAGTTTTTGAACGAATAGGGCTATCCAAAATGATAATGAGTTGTTAAAATTGTTATCGTTATTTTGGAGGGACAATGAAGTTCTCAGAAGCAGGTAAATTAAAAAAGCACCTGTCGATAGCGTTTCTTTTGGTTATTTATGTTGGCGTATTAGCGTATTTGTCTCGTTATATCGTGTAACACAGAACTAAAAAAGGCGCCGATGTGACGCCTTAGGTGTACCGATGCATGTCAACGACTTAACTACATATCGTCGTAGGCTTCTATTTTCGATCCCTCAATAACGTAAGCCGTTTCAGCCAGCTCGTGGCTTATCGTCTCGGTTTTCAACTCTCCAACCACATATATGACATCCCACAGTTCTTGAACGGGGGCGCCTTTGGGAAACTTCACGTAAATGATTTGGTTTGGTGGCGGTGGTGGTACGTGGATACAAGCTCCAAAGTATGGCACCAACAAAAACTCGGTGACGGTATTCGCGTCACCTTCAAGCGGGATGACAAAGCCTGGGATTTTAACTTGGCTTCCATTTAGCTCTGGTCGAACGTTACCAATTTTAGATTGTTGCGCTGCGCCGCCACTGTGATCAGAAGCTGGCATGCCCACGCTGTCGAACAGTTTGCGTTCTTTCTCAGGTACTAGATCAATCCAGTCGAGCGTTAATGGCTCCTCGCTTGCGAGTACTGGTGCTATAAATGAGACGATCAGCAAGCAACTTGCGAGTATTTTTCTCCACATTTTATTAAATCCTTATTGTCATTCCGTCACTTAGTGACTGTCGGTAGGCGCGAAAAGCCGGGATGAAACCAATTACAATTCCAGCGCATTGTACGAAACCTAATAGCATCCATTCATAGGGCGATAAGAGGCTTAAAGTCAGATGTATTCCATAATGCTGTTGAATGATGGGTTGCACGATGGCGAGAATGGCATACAGCCCTGCCACTCCAGTCACAATTCCGGCAGCAGTAAGTAGACTGGCTTCGCTGATCAATAATGAGAGAACATGACGAGGTCTTGCCCCCATAGCGCGCAAAATCGCCATTTCACGGCGGCGCTCCTGTAAGCTGGTTAATAAGCTGCTTAGCATGCCGAGTAATCCTGCAATCACCACAAAGCCAGACACTGCCATTAAGGCTTGCTCGGCAACAGACATCATTCCCCACAATTCATGCAACGCAACCCCGGGCATAATCGCGCTAAGCGGTTCTTTGGGATAAGTGTTGATTTGCCTTTGTAGGGCGAAAGTCTGAATACGAGATTTCAAACCGACCAGCATCGCGGTAATTTGCTTGGGCTGAAAGTCTCTGTTTTTGAGATCTTGTGCTTTGGGTGTTGGGCCTAAACGTGCACCGCTTTCCCATCCGACGTGAATCGCTTCGATAGCTTCTAGCGAGACATGAACGGTTTTGTCGACTGGCGTGCCTGTGGGCGCAAGAATCCCGACAACTTTGAATGGCAGGTTGTCATGTCGGCTAAAGCCTACATCACTAATGCCGTGGGCAATGATGATTTCACTACCGACGTGATACCCCAGCTGTTTTGCGACATCAGAACCGAGCACGGTTTCAAATAAGCCATTGAATTCTCGGCCTTCTGAAAATGTTAGTGATTGCTTACTTCCGAATTTATAGTGTTCAAAATAGCTGTGGTTGGTTCCCATGACTCGGAACCCTTTGTGCGAGTCGCCAAGTGAGATTGGAATCGCCCAATCTACTGCTCGATGATTGGCAAACTCTTGGTAGCTCTTCCAGTCAATGTTGTTGGTGGCATTGCCAATGCGAAATACAGAGTAGAGCAGCAAGTTCACTTGTCCAGAACGGCCACCAATGATGAGGTCGGTGCCTGAAATTGTATTGGCGAAGCTATCTTTTGCCTGAGTACGAATGCGCTCTACTCCTAAAAGGAGTACGACAGAAATCGCGACTGTCATGATGGTTAATATTGCCGTCGCCTTACGATTGATTAAGCTCTTCCACGCGAGCTTTGCAACAGCACTCATGATGCGGCTCCTAGGTTAGATGCTTGGTTAATATCTGGTAGGTTAAGTGTGCGGTCAAATAAGGGCTCAAGCGTTGGATCGTGACTGACGAAGATCAGCGTAGCGTTGGCTTGATTCGTTTGCTCCATCAGGAGTTCAATAAACGCTTTACGGTTATCATGGTCTAAAGCGGAGGTTGGCTCGTCAGCAATCACTAACCCCGGATACCCAATGAGTGCTCGTGCAGCCGCAACACGTTGTTGTTGGCCAATGCTCAGTTCCGATACCGGACGCGCATGAAGCTCGCTGGGTAGGTGGAGTCTTTCAAGCAGAGCTTGAGCTTGCTCTTCTAGCGTTTGAGATGGCGCTCTTGAATGAGCGCGGCCACGTCGTGTTTGACTGAATTGGCAAGGTAGTAGTACGTTTTCAAGTACGTTTAAATAAGGCAATAAATTGAACTGCTGAAAGATATAGCCAATGTGATCGGCGCGAAATTTGTCTCTTTGACTTGCACTTAAACTAACAAGGTCAGTATTCAGTACGGATAGAGATCCAGATGTTAACGTGTTGATGCCAGTTAGTAGGGCAAGCAGCGTAGATTTACCGCAGCCACTGGGACCTTTGATAAATACGTGCTCACCTTGGGCAATATGTAACTGTGGAATATGAATGGTTGCGTGTGTTGAACCGGGCCAGACAAACTGGGCATTATTTAGCTCAACAACGTTTGACATGATTTCAGTCATACTAAATCACCAAAGCATTGGCGTGTAAGTGTGTACTTACACGCCACTCGTGTTATTTGATTACGATTTGGGAGTTATCTTTGCTCAGTTTGATGGCTGATTGCATGGTGTCAGTGAATATATTGACGTTGATTGACTCAGTCGTTGGAAATTGATTAAACCAGTCGGTTTGAATGTGACTGAGTTGGTTAACTTGGTCACAGCTGAAGCGATATTGCACCGAAAACTCACCATGTCCGCCATTTTCATGCTCCTCATGGTGAGCATCGTGACCGTCATGGTGCTCATGTTCATCATGATGTTCATTGTGGTGATCATGGTGTTCGTGCCCTTCATGATCGTGATTTGTATGGTCATCATGGTCGTGCTCGCTATGATCATGGTCTTCATGAGGGGTGCTGAGGTTATGGTTTACGTAAGCTTCTTCAATATCACAATTGGCTTGCGCGTTAATCGCAAACAGTGTGTTGCTGTCTTCTAGGGTAGCAATTGCTTGTTTAAGTGCTTGCTCTTGCTGTTCATTTTCTGGAGCATGCTCGAAACCGACCACATCGGCTCCGGGAGCAGTAATCTCCACTAACAGATCCTTTCCATCTTGGGCGATATTAAATTCGACGTGACCATGCACATGAGCACCGTGCTGACGGTATTCGTCCGCATTTGCTGCTGTCGATAAAGAGAGACCAATGACAAGCGCTAAAACATGTTTCGATGACATTTTGTGTTTCCTAATTTTGCTGGCACTAACCCGAGCAATACCGGATCAGATTTGTATTTACTAAGGTGCGATTCGCTGACACGTTAGGTGCAGGAATACGCACAAATTATGTTGAGTGTGGAATAGTTTGGAAATTAAGCAAAATAAGGCGGGGCACGAGCTGCACCACGAATGTCTTCACTATTAACAAGGCGCTGAAAGACATCATGGTATTGGATGCGCGTAAATGTTGGCGTCGATAGGGTCGGTTGAGCTTTGGCTATGCCGTGCTGAACCCCAGAAAATAGCTGGCAATGATGGTGTGTGTGGTGTTCGGGAGTCAGATCAACTTGATGAAGGATTACCGCAAAGTTCCAAGCGATCAGCAACGCGACACTGAAAAATAAAACAGTGCGATGCCAATGCTTCCGTATCTTTTGCTGGTGGTGGTACATCTGAGCTCCTCTTACCGACTGTTATAATATAACACCCATAATGAGTAAAAGTTCACTCTTTTGTTGGCTAGTGGGAAAATTTACGTCAACACATGTGATGTCGCCGAATCTGAGACAGTCTCCTTGGTGGAATCACTGAGCGTTAAACTAGGGGCAACAGAAAATCTCAAGCTTTGAGTTTGGTCGCATGGCTCCTTATACTGCGTACTACGGATATTAAGGAGCCAAGCAACGAGACTAGATGTTCTGTTTAATTAGCTCGATCACCTTTGCAATTTCATCTTGCTCAAGTGCGCCTTCTTTTACAAACAGCACTTTGCCTGTTTTGTCTTGAACAATAATGGCAGAGCTTTCTTCTTTAAGATCCCAAGTGTTGGCGACTACGCCATTTTCATCCAGAACCATAGATGACCAAGGAAACTCTTTTTTGCTGTCTTGGGCTGAAGATTTCACGAACGAACCTGTCCCCCAGATGGCATCATCTTGGTTAATGATCGTAGTTGTTTGGTAGCTTTCTTGCGGGAATTGCGCGGCGGTTATTGCTGACATCAAAGGGGCGTTCATTTCTTTTGAACTGCTACGACCTGCGATTGCTTGAATAACACGAACCTTACCCTGCATATGCTGGGTTGCCCATGGTTGGTATGCCACGCCCTCACCTTGCAAAACAATCTCGCCATAAGCCGCGACCTTGGCAGAAGGAACGGTCTCACCGACAGATAGGTTGTGTGCAAACGCAAAGCTTGGCGTTATAGCCAATAGTAGAGGTAGGAGAGTCTTAGTTTTCATATTGTTATATTCCGTACGAGTTGGAAGTTTTCCAGTATATATCCAGATCTAGGAAATTTGTAGAACTGTTGATAACATTTATTTAACGTATGGGGTGATGTAATATTGCGTTATATTTAGAATTTGCTAAAATGAACCTCGTCGCAGATTGCGCATCAAGATTGCAGAGGATAAATAAGCAATCCGTGTTTTCTCAAAGGAATTGAGGTGAGTTATGCTACGTGAGTTTGCTGTATACCGACCATTACAAGTGGCACGTTTCGTTAAAACGTTGTTCAAAGGTCAATTCTTTATTGCTGGGGTTGGATGTTTTCAGTTCGACAATGGCAAAGTTTTGCTCCCTGACGTCAACGATCAGAAAAGACTCACCATCTTTAAAGAAGTCAACCAAGTGATTGCTTCGTTGTCTGTTTAAGAGCCCGTTGGCTTGAATTTAGTTTTCGATTTCAAAAAAGAGCGACCTATTCGGTCGCTCTTTTTGGTTTCAGTTAGTCCTAGGAACTAACTTTGTAAGCTGGGTGGAAAGCAAACACCTGTGCCACCGATACCGCAGTAACCGTCAGGGTTTTTAGCCAGATATTGCTGGTGGTAAGTTTCGGCAAAATAATACGGGCCCGCTGGCTGTATCTCAGTGGTGATGTTCGCGCGTAGTTCCTCTTGCAGTGCTTGTTGATACAAGAGCTTCGATTTTTCTGCGCTCTCTTGCTGCTTCGCGGAATAAGTGTAAATAGCCGAACGGTATTGTGTGCCCAAATCGTTACCTTGACGCATCCCCTGGGTTGGGTCATGTTTCTCCCAAAAAACGGCCAGTAGTTTTTCTAAGGAAATCACGCGTTCATCGAAGACGACTCGTACTACCTCTGTATGGCCTGTTTTACCCGTACACACCTCTTCATAAGTAGGATTGGGTGTATATCCACCGGCGTAGCCAACCGAAGTGGAGATAACCCCATCCAGTTGCCAAAATACGCGCTCAGCGCCCCAAAAGCAGCCCATTCCCAGCAGAATTTGTTGTTGATGCGGCTCCAATGGTGCCTTTAAGTTAGATTTATTTACAAAATGATGATCTTCAACCTGGATCGGTTGCTCTCTACCTGGCAAGGCATCTTCTATACTGATCAATGTTTGTTTGTTGAGCATGGTATTTGTCCTTCAATACGTGTCTTAAATTTGCGAACTTTTTCATTTCGTCTGTATCTGATGCTGTGATGACATAGACCGCGTTAAACCTATTAATATTACAGACTTAGACTTTAATTGGCGTTATCATTATTTACGTTTACTTAACCTCATTCAGCCAAAAAAGCATGATAAAAAAAGCTCTCCTCACCATTGTTGGCCTGTTTGCCTTTTCTCATGGTGCCTATGCCGATGTTTCTTTGACTTTAAAAGGCATCGATGGCGCTTTAGAAGAGAATGTCAGTGCGTACCTGTCGTCCATTCCAGCGAAGGACTACTCCACTTCTCTGCGCTTTCAAGCGAGATTAGATCAAAGTATCACTGAAGCTCTTAATGCGCTTGGGTATTATCATGCAAAAATTTCATACTCTATTCCGGAAGGGAATGATGAGTTGATCGTCAGCATCAAGCCGGGTTTACCTGTGAAAGTGAAAGTCATGGATGTGGTGATCTCAGGTGAAGCAAAAGACGATGAAGAGTTCGCCAAACTTATTGAACGTTCACCGCTTAAAGTCGGCAAAGTATTGAATCAAGGTGAATACGATAGCCTGAAATCGAGTATTCGTAACTTGGCGTTGCAGCGTGGTTATTTCAATGGTGATTACAAGCTCAGCAAACTTGAAGTGATTCCTGACTTCAATGAAGCGAATGTGCGTTTGCATTATGACAGTGGTATTCGTTATCACTTTGGTCCGATTAACATTACCGGCAGTCAGATTTGGGAAAACCGTGTTGAATCAATGCGACCTTTTGAAATTGGTGAACCTTACTTGGTTTCGCAAGTGGGGGAGTACAACCAAAACCTGTCTAATACCGATTGGTTTTCATCGGTTTTTGTGGAGCCTGATTTAAGTAAATTGGATGAGGGACGCGAATTGCCAATTAAGGTCTCGCTCGCGCCAGCGTCAAAAAACCAAATAGAAACCGGTCTTGGTTACTCGACCGATACTGGTGTGCGTGGCACGTTAAAATGGAAAAAACCATGGGTTAGTTCACGTGGTCACAGCTTTAATACGGCGTTATCACTATCAAAGCCAGAACAGACGATCACGGCAGGCTACAAAATCCCGCTTGATGATGTATTGCGTGAATACTACCAACTGCAATTTGGTTTAAAGCACCTTGATAACCGAGATACGGAGAGTTTGGAATCCAACCTGGCAGTTGAACGACATTGGCTAACCGATGGCGGCTGGCATAAAACTATTTATGTTCGTCACTTGTACGAAAACTTCTCTCAAGGTCTGCAAGATGATGGGGTGCAATTTGTGTTACCCGGAGCCACTTTTTCACGAACTCGTGTCCGTGGTGGCAACATGCCAATGTGGGGGGATAAACAAAGTGTAACGATCGAATATGGTGATCCTGCTTTGCTGTCAGAAACGCGAGTATTGCGCCTATTAGGGCGATCATCTTGGATCCGCGGGATCGGTGATAATCATCGTGGTTTGTTCCGTTTAGAAGGTGGTGCGAATATCACTGACGAATTTGAAAAGCTTTCGCCTTCTCTGCGTTTCTTCGCTGGTGGTGACAACAACATTCGTGGTTATGGATACGAGTCTATTTCACCTGTGGATGAAAGTGGCGCCTTGACGGGTGGTAAATACATCGTTAGCAGCACATTAGAATATCAATATCGCGTATATGGAAACTGGTGGGCAGCCACCTTCTACGATATTGGTGATGCATTTAACGAAACACCTGAATGGAAATCGGGTGCTGGTGTGGGTATCCGTTGGGCGTCTCCGGTTGGACCGGTTAGCTTTGATTTTGCGTGGGGACTGGATGAAAAACCAGAAAGAGAGTTCCGCATCCACTTCTCATTGGGGCCTGAGTTATGATCAAAATGATGTTTAAGTGGACCAAATGGCTGTCGCTAAGTTTGATTGGTCTATTGCTGTTGCTCATCATTTTTGTTGCGACAGTGCTATTTACTCACCCTGGTCTTAAGCTCGCGTTGTGGGGAGCAGAAAAGGCTTTACCGCAACTACAGATAGAGAAAGTTCAGGGTTCATTATTTCCTCGTTTTGAGCTACAGAACGTCAGTTTTGTCGACGAATCTTTGAACATCGACGCAAAAGTCGATCGTTTAGCGTTAGCGGTTAACTTCCGTTGTTTCTTTGATCCTAAAGTCTGTGTCGATGAGCTAACCCTGCAAGGTGTTAACTTTCAGATGCCAGAGCTCCCTCCGGCAGGCGAAGAGCCAGAGGAGACACCGCCATTACGTACAGTCAGTACACCAGTCCCTATTTTTGTTAATAAGGTCAGTTTTGATGACATTAACTTAAACATTTTAGGCAACCAAATTGACTGGCAAGATTTCTCTACCGGGCTTTCTATGCAAGGCGACCGTTTAGTGATTGCGCCGACGGCATTAAAAGACATCAATGTTGCACTGGCTCCAAGTGAAGCTGAACCTGAAGCGGCCACAGACGAGCCGAAAGACGCTGACGCTCCGCCGCAAGATATTGTGTTACCCGAGGTGTGGATTCCACTCACTGTGGAAGCAAGACGCCTCGATATTCATAACTTCAAGCTTGCAGGTGAGAAGCCGGTGATCGTTCACCACCTTGGTGTTGTAGCGAAAGCGGGGGGCGACCGTGTGGATGTGAAAGCATTAGAGCTCGATATGCCTGAAGTGGAAGGTAAGTTAAGCACGCAAGTAACGCTTTCTGCTGACTATCCTCTCAAAGCACAGCTCGATGCGCTGGTGAAGCAAGCGGATGCGAAAGGGCAAAAGCTGTCGCTGTCAGCTGTTGGTTCGGTGGGAGATCTTTCTCTCACTGCGACCTTATCTGAACTAGTTGAAGCGGAGATCAAAGGTGAACTTCAGCCCCTGAAAGCGCAGTTACCTTTTGATGTTGCAATCAAAAATGTGCAAGCGCAATGGCCGTTAATCGGTCAAAGTGATTATCAAGTATCGGTACCAAGTTTATCTGCAAAAGGTTCCCTGGACGGATACACCGTGGCACTAGAAACACAAGCTTCGGGTAAAGATATTCCTGCTGTAGATGTTGCACTAAACGGCAAAGGCACATTAGAGCAAATCGATCTTGAAAGCCTGATAGTTAAAACATTGGGCGGTGAGCTATCCGGTCAGGTGATGGCGAATTGGGCTGCGCCAATCAACTGGCAAGCTGACCTTAATTTGCAACATATTCAACCAGGGCTTCAATGGGAAGAAGCGGAAGGCGATATCAGTGGCAGCCTCTCGACTTCAGGTTCTTTAACAGAACAAGGCGGTTGGCAAGTCAGTTTACCTAAGTTAGATATCGATGGCATTTTGCGCGGTTATCCGCTGAATGTGGAAGGCCAACTGGAAGCGTCTGATAAGAATGGCAAAGGTGAAGACATTCAGCTTACCACGCAAGGTTTAGCGCTTTCTCATGGCCCTAACCAATTGAGTGCCAAGGGTAAGATTGATAAGCAGATATTAATGGATGTTGAGGTTAACTTCCCCGATTTTGCGAAAAGTGTTCCGGATCTAGCGGGTAAGATGCAAGGCAACGTGGCGCTGCGTGGTAGCTTGAAAGAGCCTGACATCAAATTAGATCTAGCGCTAAATCAAGTGAACTGGCAGCAGCAAGCGAACGTCGAAAACATAACTTTGAAGGGGGATGTGACGCCTCTGCCAGCACCGAAAGCGAACTTAAGCCTCATTGCGAACAACATTACCTACGACGACATTAAAGTTGATAGTGCAGACCTTGAAGTCTCTGGGGATGAAAAACTGCACCAACTGACGCTAGATGTGGTGTCTGACATTGTATCAACCAGCTTAGAAATTGAAGGCTCATTCATACAGAAGCCGCAAATGATCTGGGATGGTGCATTGCGTCGTCTTACTTTGAGCACGCCGCAGGGACCTTGGGCGTTGCAGAAATCGACGGCGGTTAAAGTCAACATTGATAAACAAATCGCTGATGTTCAAGCACATTGTTGGCTGCAAGCCAATTCGAGTGTTTGTTTGACCGAAGATATTAGTGTTGGTCAAAGTGGCGAAGCCAAGTTAGCCGTGAACGACTTTGACTTTGAACAAATCAAGCAGTTCCTGCCGCCAGAGACGAAATTACAAGGGTCGGTCAACGCGCAAGCAACAGCAAAATGGGCACCAGAGATGAAACCGGAAGTCACGGTGAACGTTGATATGCCTAAAGGTCAAGTAGAGCAAGCATTAGAGCAGCCGATAACTCTTGGTTGGGAAAGCTTTAGCTTTAAAGCGGCGCTGGCAAAAGACAAGTTAGATGCTGAGTGGTTATTTGATGTGAGAGACAACGGTGACTTATCTGGTCAGGTTTCTTTGGTCGATGTAACGTCTGAGCAGCCTGAGATTGACGGTAAGGTCTCGCTATCGACATTCCATCTGGATTTCTTAGCACCGTTGATAGGTGAGTACAGCCTATTCAAAGCGAACATGAATACTGATTTGGCGATATCTGGTGATGTTATGCACCCTAAAGTCAACGGTCAGTTCTTGATTGATCAAATGAAGCTACAAGGTGAAGTCACGCCGATAGACATTAACTCCGGTCAGGTCGCGATCAACTTTAAAGGTCACCAAGCGGATCTTGATGCGGGTATCATTACGCCAGATGGTGAGTTGGAAGTGACCGGTGAGGCCGATTGGCAGGATCTACAAAATTGGCATACCAAAGCGCGCGTATTTGCGAAAGAGCTTCAGGTGGATCTTCCACCAATGGTAAAAATCAAAGTTGAGCCGGACATGACCATTGATGTCACACCACAGCTTGCTAAGGTCGAAGGTAATATTAATCTGCCTTGGGGACGAGTTGTGGTTGAAGAGCTGCCACCAAGTGCGGTTGGTGTTTCAAGCGACACCGTGATTTTGGACCAGAACTTACAGCCTGTGAGTGATATCGAGCCAATGCCATTTGATGTTGAAACGGATATCAACATTAAGATCGGTGATGATTTCCAACTGGCCGCCTTTGGCTTGAAAGGTGGTCTGAAAGGTAACCTCAATGTGACACAGAAAGATAAAGGTCCGTTCATCGTTGGTGAGGTTAATATCGTCGACGGTTCTTACCGCTCTTTTGGTCAGGATTTGGTGATTGAAGAAGGTAAGATCTTAATGAATGGTCCGGCAGATCAGCCGTACGTTTCTATTAAGGCGATTCGAAATCCAGATAATACCCAAGATGACGTGATTGCTGGTGTGCGTGTAACGGGACCAGCATCAGATCCAAATGTGGAGATATTCTCTGAGCCAGCGATGCCTCAAGCGAATGCGCTCTCTTACCTACTTCGCGGTCAAGACATTGATGGCGAAGCGGGAGGCAATGCTATGACGACCACGTTGATCGGCCTAAGTTTGGCAAAGAGTGGACGCGTGGTTGGTGAAATCGGTGAAGCCTTTGGGGTTCAAGATTTACAATTGGATACGGCGGGTTCGGGCGATGATTCTCAAGTGACCGTCAGTGGTTACATTCTGCCGGGATTACAGGTGAAATACGGCGTCGGCATCTTTAACTCACTAGGCGAGTTCACCGTGCGTTATCGATTGATGCAAGATCTGTATTTAGAGGCGGTTTCTGGTGTAGATAGTGCGGTTGACCTACTCTATCAATTTGAGTTCGATTAGAGCTTGTTCGTCTGCGTACATAAAGTTCATGACTAAGGAGTGGTTATGCAGCATTTAGTTTTTGTATATGGGACCTTGCGTAAAGGAGAGTGTAATCATCACTTTCTGAGCTCGGCCCAGTTTCTTGGTCAGCATGAAACGGATGCTCAGTTCGCACTGTATGACTTAGGTCCTTATCCTGCGTTGTCTGTTGGGCAGCGCTCGATACAAGGTGAAGTGTATCTGATTGATGATGAAACCTTATCCGAGCTAGATAAGTTGGAAGATGTGCCAGTAGAGTATCGTCGAGAGAGCATCGTCACGCCGTTTGGCCAAGCTTGGATCTACTTGTATCAAGATACTGAACAACTGACCGAAGAAATCGCTTCCGGAGATTGGTGTCAAAAGGTGTGAGCTATACTGACATTATCAACAGCGACGAGCTGGTCACTAAGGAGTCATGATGAAGGTATTCGTAATTGGAGCAATGGCGTTGATTCTTGCTGCATGCGCGCAAACAACTCTGCCGACCTCGAGTAATGCTACCGATTGGCAAGCGTTTGGTAAGCAGTCTGCCTTAGATGGATTAAGAGTTTTATCTGAAGATCGTATCGCTGCACTGGATGGTACTAATCATGCTACGCCTGAACTGATCATGGCCTATCAAACGGGTTATCAGCAAGGGAAGCAAGAGTATTGTGAACAAAGCGCGTATATGCTTGGTGTTATCGGGCGTCCGTATTTTGGTATTTGTGATGACCTAGACCCTTTCTTTCAGCATGACTATGACGCCGGCCGAATGTCATCTGCAGGCGCGCCTATCTAGTTGACTTACACAAGATGAAAAGCAAAAGAGCTGCCCTAAAGCAGCTCTTTTTAATTTTGTATCAGCCGTGATGCTTATTTTTTCTGAGCGCGCTCGTAAGATTCTAGGATCTCAGCTTTAGCGGCAGCAACATCTGCCCAACCATCCACTTTCACCCATTTACCTGCTTCAAGCTCTTTGTAACGCTCAAAGAATTGCGTGATCTGCGCTTTCAGTAGTTCTGGGATATCGTCCACATCTTGGATGTGATCGTACTCTTTCGAGATTTTGGTGTGTGGAACCGCAAACACTTTTGCGTCTTCACCTGACTCATCCGTCATCTTCAAAACGCCAACAGGACGGCAGCGAATCACTGAACCTGGCATTAGTGGGTATGGTGTTGGTACCAGTACGTCGACTGGGTCGCCATCAAGAGACAGCGTATTGTTCACGTAGCCATAGTTACATGGGTAGAACATTGGTGCAGACATGAAACGGTCGACAAATACCGCACCAGAGTCTTTATCTACTTCGTACTTGATTGGATCTGCATTTGCAGGAATTTCGATCACGACATAGATATCTTCAGGCAGCGACTTGCCTGCTGGCACATGGTTTAAGCTCATTAGAATATTCCTTTTCATTAACGATGAGTCACACAGAAGCGGCTTCATCTGATGATAAATTCGCGTTTCACTTTAGCGACAAAAACGCGGCAGGTAAACACCTGCCGCGTTGGACAAAGGTCTGAAATTATTCTTCGTCGCGGTGCAGTTCAAGGAACTCTTCAACTTTGCGAACCATGTTCTTAGAACCAACAAAGAAAGGCACACGTTGGTGCAATTCGGTTGGTTTGATATCCATGATGCGATTGACGCCGTCTGATGCAATACCGCCCGCTTGCTCAATTAAGAACGCCATTGGGTTACATTCATAAAGCAGACGCAGTTTGCCCTGAGGATGGCTTTGCGTACTAGGATAAAGGTAGATACCACCTTTCAGTAAGTTGCGGTGGAAATCAGCAACCAATGAGCCAATGTAGCGAGAAGTGTATGGACGACCGTCTTCTGGCACATTCTCTTGGCAGTACTTGATGTACTTCTTTACCCCTTGAGGGAAGCGAATGTAGTTACCTTCGTTGATCGAATAAATCTTGCCTTCTTCTGGGATCATCATGTTTTCATGAGAAAGGCAGAAGCTGCCGATAGATGGGTCGTAAGTAAAGCCGTTTACGCCGTTACCCGTGGTGTAAACCAACATGGTTGATGAACCGTAAATCACGTAACCAGCGGCAACTTGCTTATGACCAGGCTGAAGGAAATCTTCTTCTGTCGCTGGTGTGCCAATAGGTGAAACACGGCGATAAATAGAGAAGATAGTACCGACAGAGACGTTCACATCGATGTTAGAAGAACCATCAAGTGGGTCCATCAGTACCACATATTTGGCGTTTTGGTTGAGCTCTTTGTTGAAAGCAACCGCTTCGTCTTCTTCCTCACTGGCAACGCCACACACTTGGTCACGAGCTTCAAGCGCGGCTTTGAACTTATCGTTCGCGTAAACATCGAGCTTTTGCTGGTCTTCACCTTGGACATTTTCCGTGCCTACAGCACCAGTGATATCACCGAGACCCGCTGCGTTGATTTCGCGGTTAACGATTTTTGCAGCTAAACGAATGGAGGCTAAAAGGGATGATAGATCACCGCTAGCGTGGGGGAAATCCGCTTGTTTTTCGACAATGAACTCGCCTAGGGTGCGCAGTCCTGACATGGTTAATCCTTACATTTTCATTTCATTGGGGGTAGTGCGCAAGTGAGCATCTCTTTATGGATGTTAAACGATTGCGCTGGATGTAAGTTTAAGTCGCAGATCTTTTTAATGGTAATGAAGTAACTGTTTGAGATCTCAATTTATTTGTAGACTTGTTTGAGCGATTTATCAGTAAGCAAGAGGTTGTACAGTCTGTGTTCAACCTTGTCATATTTGTGAAAGGGACTGCAAGAAGAAGGCTAAAGTCTCTCGCTTTTCTGGTTGTGATCGCGATAATGAAAGCATTAAAGAACGCATTACAAGGTTTAGTTTATGCACATTCATATCTTGGGTATCTGTGGCACATTTATGGGCGGCGCTGCGATTTTAGCGCGCCAATTAGGGCATAAAGTCACTGGTTCTGATGCCAACGTTTACCCACCGATGAGCACGTTGCTTGAGTCTCAAGGTATTGAAATTATTGAAGGCTTCGACCCGTCTCAACTCGACCCTCAACCAGACCTTGTGGTGATTGGTAATGCCATGAGCCGTGGTAACCCATGTGTTGAACATGTGCTCAATACCAACATGCGCTACACCTCTGGTCCGCAGTGGCTCAACGAGTTTTTGCTGCACGATCGCTGGGTATTGGCGGTATCGGGTACACACGGTAAAACGACCACGTCGAGCATGCTGGCTTGGATACTCGAAGACTGCGGTTATCAACCTGGTTTCCTAGTTGGTGGAGTTCTTGGTAACTTTGGAGTCTCTGCTCGTTTGGGAGAAAGCATGTTTTTTGTCGTTGAAGCGGACGAATATGACAGTGCTTTTTTCGATAAGCGTTCTAAGTTTGTGCACTACCATCCTCGAACCTTAATCATGAACAACCTTGAGTTTGATCATGCTGACATCTTCGATGATCTAGAGGCGATCAAGCGCCAATTCCATCATTTAGTGCGAACGGTTCCCGGCAATGGCTTAATCTTAGCTCCGAAGCAAGACCAAGCTTTGGCGGATGTATTAGAGCGTGGTTGCTGGACAGAAAAGCAGTTTTCAGGTGTTGATGGCGACTGGCAAGCGCACAAATTAGTGGTCGATGGCTCAAAATTTGAAGTTGCTCTGCAAGGCGAGAAGGTCGGTACCGTCGAATGGGATTTGGTGGGTGATCATAACGTTGATAATGCACTGATGGCGATTGCCGCGGCGCGACACGTTGGCGTAACGCCGGAGCTTGCGTGTCAGGCTCTGGGCCGTTTCATCAACACTAAGCGTCGTTTAGAGCTCAAAGGTGAAGAACAAGGCATCACGGTTTACGATGATTTTGCGCATCACCCAACGGCAATTGAACTCACTGTCGGTGGTTTGCGTAACAAGGTAGGTGAAAAACGCATCCTTGCTGTGTTAGAGCCGCGTTCTGCTACCATGAAGCGTGGTGTACACAAAAATACACTCGCGGATTCGCTACACAGCGCAGATGAAGTGTTCTTATTCCAACCAGACAACATCGAATGGTCGGTGCAAGATATCGCGGAACAATGTCAGCAACCTGCTTTTGTTGACGCTGACATCGATAACTTTGTAGCGAAAATCGTTGAACGTGCGCGACCAGGTGACCAAATTCTAGTCATGAGTAATGGTGGCTTTGGCGGTATTCACGGCAAGATTCTCGAGCAACTTAAACAAAAAGTCTGATTTTATGCAAAACAAACAGCAGCAAGCAGAAAAAGCCATCACTTTAGCGTTAACTGGAGCATCTGGTGCGCCTTATGGTCTGCGCCTTTTAGAATGTTTGGTCGCGGCGGATTATCATGTCTACGTTCTGATCTCTTCGGCGGCTCGTGTCGTGATGGCAACCGAACACAACCTTAAGTTGCCAAGTGGGCCAGAAGCCGCAAAGCAAGCGTTGGTGGAACACCTCAACTGTGACCCAAATAACATCACCGTTTGCGGTAAAGATGACTGGTTCTCGCCGGTTGCGTCTGGTTCTGCTGCACCCAAGCAAATGGTGGTTTGCCCATGCTCTGCGGGAAGCGTTGCGGCCATAGCACACGGTATGTCGGACAACTTGATCGAACGGGCCGCTGATGTAGTAATGAAAGAGCGTGGGCAGTTGTTGCTCGTCGTTCGCGAAACACCATTTTCAACGCTGCATCTGGAGAACATGCACAAGCTATCGCAAATGGGCGTCACCATCATGCCAGCGGCTCCGGGTTTCTACCATCAGCCAAAGAGCATTGAAGACTTAGTGGATTTTATGGTGGCGAGAATTCTCGACCACTTAGGTATCGAGCAAGGTTTAGTGCCTCGTTGGGGTTATGACCAGCGTTCGTGAGCTGATTGTGTAACCACTCAAATACCTTTACAATCCATCCAACTCATCGGGGAGCAAACCCATTTAGCATTGAGTCAATCAATGCATTTGGGCGCTGAGACCTAAGTGTTCAACTAGGGACCCGTATTACCTGAACCAGATAATGCTGGCGTAGGAATTGAGTCTGGATATTGGAAGTCCTTAATAGCCGCCTCAAACCCTGTGCCGCTCAACTTATTTCTCTGAAATACTCATGGAGAGCGAGCAGTGAAAACCACTTCAAGTCTGATTGCCTTAGCTGCAATTACTTCAACTTCAGCGTTTGCTGCTGAAAAACCACTAACTATTTATACCTACGATTCTTTTGCCGCAGATTGGGGACCAGGTCCTAAAATCGAGCAAGCTTTTGAATCAAAATGTGGCTGTGACGTTAACTTCGTAGCGTTGGACGATGGTGTATCGATCCTGAATCGCCTTCGTCTTGAAGGCGGTAATAGCAAAGCCGACATCGTGTTAGGTCTGGATAACAACCTGATGGCAGAAGCAAAGAAAACCGGTCTGCTTACCGAGCACAATGTGGATACGGCCAACACAGTGTTACCAAATGGTTGGAGCGATACGACGTTTGTACCGTACGATTACGGCTACTTCGCATTTGTGTACAACACAGAGAAACTGGCTAATCCGCCGAAAAGCATGAAAGAGCTGGTGGAAACGCGCGACGATTTGAAAGTGATTTATCAAGATCCGCGTACGTCAACGCCGGGCCAAGGCTTGATGCTGTGGATGAAATCCATCTATGGCGACGATGTGACGCAAGCGTGGCAGAAGCTAGCGAGCAAAACCGTAACGGTCACGAAAGGTTGGTCAGAAGCGTATTCCATGTTCCTTAACGGCGAGTCGGACTTAGTGCTTTCTTACACTACGTCACCTGCGTACCACTTAATTGCGGAAAACGATTCAAAGTTTGCGACGGCGAATTTTGCTGAAGGTCACTACATGCAAGTTGAAGTCGCCGCTAAAGTGAAAGGGGCAAAAAATTCAGAACTTGCTGATCAATTTATGAATTTCATTTTAAGTGATGAGTTCCAGTCAGCGATGCCAACGGGTAACTGGATGTACCCTGTTACTGACGTTAAGTTACCTAAAGGTTTTGAAACCTTGAGCGTTCCAAACAAGTCGTTGAGCTTTAGTGCTGATGAAGTGGCAAAAATGCGTAAGTCTTGGATTCGCGAATGGCAAAGCGCACTGACGTTTTAGCTGACGTTCCACCCCTCATCTGAATGAGATAGGTTTTACCTTTGAATTCTGTTCCAAAAATAGGTTTAGGGGTCGCGATGATCATCGCGACCTTTGTTGTTTCTGCCCTAGGTGCTTTGATTGTTCAAGCCCCTTCACTTGATGTGTCTGTGGTATGGGACGACCCGTATTATCAACATGTCACCAAGTTCAGCTTCTACCAAGCTTTTCTTTCCACATTGCTCAGTGTTGGCTTTGCCATTCCAGTTGCGCACGCGCTTTCACGTCGCCAATTTTGGGGTAAGTCATTACTGCTTAAGCTGTTTGCATCGACGCTAGTTTTGCCTGTTTTGGTTGGTGTTTTCGGGCTATTAGCGATTTATGGCAACAGCGGTTTGTTAGCGCAGTGGCTACAGAGTTTCGATAGCAAACTGCCATTTTCTATTTACGGTTTGAACGGCATTTTACTCGCCCATGTGTTCTTTAATTTACCTTACGCGGCGCGCTTGCTGTTGCAAGCATTAGAATCTATTCCTGCCGAGCAACATAAGCTGTGTGCGCATTTAGGTATGAACCATTGGAATAAGTTTCGTTGGGTGGAATGGCCGCGTTTAAGACAGCAACTTCCCCACGTTTGTGGTTTGGTATTTATGCTGTGCTTCACCAGTTTTGCCACTGTAATGGCGCTGGGGGGCGGGCCAAAATCCACCACCATTGAATTGGCAATTTACCAAGCGATTAAGTTTGATTTTGATTTACAAGCTGGGGCGTTATTGGCACTGTGGCAGATGCTGTTATGTGGACTGCTTGCCATTGGAGTGCAGAAGCTAACAAAGCCTGTTTCTATCAGTGCTGGCAGCACATCGGTACAGCAATATTTAACGAAGGATCATGGGTGGTCAAAAGCTTGGGATAGCTTTTGGATCATAGGTGCCTTTTTACTGGTGATACCACCGTTATTGATGGTGTTACTGAGTGGCATCAACCAACAAGTTTGGACGGTGTTAACCGATGAACGTTTTTGGTCTGCGTTATCTAACTCACTCAAAGTGGCAGGGTTAGCCAGTGCGCTTGCGGTCGCTGCGGGCGTGTCCATATTGTTGACTAGCCGTCGTTGGCGTTTGCAGTACAAAAACACGCGAGCTGATCAGATTGAGCTAATCGGCACCATTATTTTGGTGACGCCGGGTTTGGTGATTAGCACCGGATTATTCTTGCTGTTGCGATCATTTACCGATGTTTTTAGCTTGGCGTTTTTTGTTGTGATTTTGGTAAATGGTTTGATGGCTTTGCCTTACGTGATCAAAACGCTGGCACAGCCAATGCTGCACATCGAGCAGCAATACCAGTATCTGTGTGCCAGCTTAGGCATGCGTGGCTGGCAACGCTTTAAAGTGGTGGAGTGGCAGGCGCTGCGCAAGCCATTCGCACATGCGTTTGCGATCAGCTTTATGTTTGCGATTGGCGATTTAAGTGCTATCGCGTTGTTTGGCGGGCAAGAGTTCCGCACTTTGCCTCTGTATTTGTTCCAGTTACTTGGCAGCTATCAGATGGACGCGGCTGCGGTGGTATCGGTGACCTTGTTGTTGTTGAGTGTGGGCTGTTTTGCCTTGATTGAGAAAGTATTGAAAACGAAGGAGAGAGCGTAATGTTAGTGTTGGATGATGTGCAGTACACCTACCAACGTGAGCTGTTTCGTTTTGACTTAACGATTGAGCAAGGTCAGATAGTGTCGCTGATGGGACCAAGTGGGGCTGGAAAATCGACGTTGCTGGCGTTGGTGGCTGGGTTTATCCATCCTGACCAAGGTGACATTCGGGTTGATGGTGAGTCTATTGTGCGTAAAGAGCCTTATCAGCGTCCTTTCTCCATGCTGTTCCAAGAGCATAACTTGTTTTCTCACTTGTCGGTGCGTGACAACATTGGCTTAGGTTTACACCCAGGGCTAAAGCTTACGGTAGACCAAAAACGTCAGGTTGAACAAGCGGCGCAGCAAGTTGGCGTTGCAGAGTACCTCGACCGTTTGCCTGAGCACCTTTCTGGAGGGCAGCGTCAACGTGTTGCCTTAGCGCGTTGTTTTGTTCAGCCTCATCCCATGTGGCTGTTGGATGAGCCTTTCTCGGCGCTTGATCCGGTTTTACGTGAAGAGATGCTGAGCTTGGTAAAAAAACTGGCGGCAGAGCGGGGAATAACCGTATTGATGGTCACGCACCATTTAAGCGATGCCAAAGCCATTGCCAGCCACTTTGTGTTTGTGGCTGTTGGCAAAGTGGAAGCGGCGGATAGTATGTCTGCATTGAGTGAACAGCATGCTAGTGAGAAGCTTGCGGCATTTATCCGAGCCGCACGCTAATGCTCAATGGTGGCGGGATTATGCTTCACCGCAACACAAACCATGTCGAGGACCAAATTCAAACTGAGATCTTAGGCTCATGATATGGTCAATCATCGCTTGTACTCGTCGCGTTCGGTTTGCGCCAGGACGATAGACTAAATAAATGGGCATTGGTACCGTGTGCCATTGAGGTAAGACTCTGACTAAGGAGCCATTTTCTAGCTCTTGCGTCATGTTTTGCATAGGTAAGTTAGCGATGCCTAGTCCTTTGAGTGCGCCTTTTAATACCGCTTCTACGGTGGTGCTAGAGAAGTTACTGCTTACCGAGACGTTGACGGTGCTGTCCTGCGAAATCAACGTCCAAGGGCCTATCTCTGAAACATACTGATATCTCAAACAGTTGTGTGTTGTCAGATCTTCTGGCGTTTTAGGTACGCCACACTCAGCTAAATACTCAGGACTGGCGGCCAATACTCGGGTGGTGTAACCCAATTTTTTAGCAATCAGTCGATCATCGACGATCTGGCCGACTCGAATTGCCATATCAAAACCGTGTGAAAATAGATCAACAAAATCGTTCGATGCTTCTAACGCAATTTGTACTTTTGGCCATTGTTTTAAAAATGGTAAAAAGATGTGCTCTGCCATATACGCGTCCAAGGCTGGTGGCGCAGCAATGCGAAGCCGACCTTGGATCTGCTGTTCCATTTCCTGAACGTCTTGACCAATCGAGTGAAATTCTTCAACTAAGCTTGCAGCACGCTCTAAAACCATTTGACCAGCTTCGGTAATCACCAACTTTCGGGTCGTGCGCTCTAGGAGCTTGGCTTCAAAGTGTTGTTCGAGTTTGGTTATGGCTTTACTAACAGTAGATTTTGGTAGGTTTAACTCCAGCGCGCACTTGGTTAAGCTCAGTAGTCGACAGCTTGTGACAAAGATAGAGAGCGTCCTAAAGTCAATTGTTTCTAAATTTCGAACAATCACTTTCAATTATCCATATTGTTTCAATATTGATCTGATTATAGTCTGGCTCCTCATCCTTAGCCATCAAGTTATTGTCATTTGAGGTAAACAACATGTCCAACTCTGTAGACTTATTTTCTCCTATCGAACTCGGTCAATTAGCATTAGATAACCGTGCCATTATGGCCCCTTTAACGCGCGCTCGTGCCAGCGCAGATCATATCCCGAATGACCTTATGGTTGAGTACTATGCTCAACGCGCGAGTGCTGGACTTATCATTGCTGAATGCACCATGGTGATGGAAGGAACGTCTGCTTTTATGGCAGAACCGGGCATTTATAACGAAGAACAAATTGCAGCTTGGAAAAAGGTAACGGATGCGGTTCATGAAAGAGGCGGTAAGATCGTATTGCAAATTTGGCATGCGGGACGCGCTTGTCATCCTGAACTGAATGACGGGAAAACGCCTGTTGCAGCGAGCGCACTAGCCATTCGTGATGAGTTAGTCCATACCCCTTCAGGTAAGCAAGCATATACGGTACCACGAGCACTCGAAGTGGATGAGATAGCTTCCATTGTGGCAGCGTTTAAGCAAGGTGCGGAAAACGCCAAGAGAGCAGGCTTTGATGGTGTGGAGATACATGGCGCCAATGGTTATCTTATCGATAACTTTCTTCGTGATGGATCGAATTTACGTACTGATGAGTACGGTGGCTCGGTCGAAAATCGTGCTCGTTTCTTACTTGAGATAGTTAAAGAAGTGGTCGAGGTATGGGGACCTGGAAGAGTAGGGCTGCGCACATCACCATTAAATGGATTTAATGATATGAAAGACAGCGATCCGGTTGGCTTGGTTCGTTACTTAGCTAAGCAACTTAATGCTTTCGATCTTGCTTATTGGCACGTGATGCGTGCGGATCTAAAGGGCGTACAAAAAGCAGATGTTCTCAAGCCAGCGCGCGAAAACTATCAAGGTTACCTAATGGCCAACGTGGGCTACAGTGCACAAGAAGCGACAACAGTAATCGCAGAAAATCAAGTTGATGTGGTCGCATTTGGCGTTCCATTTATCGCCAACCCTGATTTAGTTGAGCGATTTAAGAAAAATGCACCTCTTAATGAGGCAAAACCTGAGCACTTTTATTTGGGTGGAGCAGAAGGTTATACCGATTACCCAGTAATGGCATAATTCTTACTTGTTCAATATAAAAAGGACGCTAATGTTAGCGTCCTTTTTCGTTTCTTTAGTTGTTTAACCTTGTGGTTTCACGACCATCACATTGATTGGAGAATATTCCACGACCTTACTTGCGACAGAGCCAAGCATTACTTTATTGATTTTAGAACGCTTGTGACTTGGCATAATGATGAGATCAGCGCCCAAGCGCTCTGCATAATCAAGAATCGTCGCGTAGGCTTTGCCCTCAGCAACATGCACTTGGTACACAACATCTTCAGCAATATTCTTATTGGCGAAAGCTTTTAATTGCTGCTTCACGTCTTGCTTCATTTTGGCTGCTGCATCTTTTGGGAAGTATGTAGCGACCATCGACATGTGAATTCCAGGTAATACAGTTAGAAGGTGGATTTGCGCATTCGCTTGCTTTGCCTGCCAAACCGCTAGTTCAACCGCTCGGTCTGAAAAGCCTTGGTCATTTAGATCAACCGGAACAAGAATTTGTTTGTACATTCAATGTCTCTCACTAAGGCCCCTTCCTCGGGGCCAAATCGGTTATGCGCTCAATTGTTCCTTACGAGCACGACGTTTTTGGTTCATGGCAAGCACCAGCAAAATCATTAAGCATGGCACAAATACCCATTCTTTCATCGGACGTTCTGCATCTTGGATAACCCACTTGATCTCCCAATCAAAGTCGATACCTGCAGACTCTGCCGGGCTACCAAACTCGACCATATCGACAATCATTTTGTTGTCGCTTTCGGTCAGCATCAGACCCATAGACGAAATACGTGCTTCCGCTGTTGTCGCACTGTCTTCGAATGGAAGACGAACCGTTTTCTCGATGTAGTCGCCCTCAAGGTTTTCGCCGGCAACACGTAGCTCCAATGATTCTCCTACATTTAGCGTTTCCGTGATTTGAGCTACCTCAACGCCAGGAGAAAGAACTTTCGCTGGATACAGCATGTCCCACCAAAAACCAGGACGGAAAAACGAAAATGTCAGTACTAATAATAGAACGGTTTCCCACCACTTGTTACGCGTGAACCACCATCCTTGTGTTGCGGCGGAGAAGATCAGCATCGCAATGATCGATGAGATGACAGTGAGTGCTAAATGCCACCAAGAGTCTATCCCCATCAACAGTAGCTGGGTATTGAACACAAACATGAATGGCAAAATGGCGGTTCGAATATCGTAAGTAAAGCCTTGGATACCTGTACGAATTGGGTCTGATTTAGCAATCGCAGCCGCCGCAAATGCCGCAAGACCTACGGGTGGGGTGTCGTCGGCCAAAATACCAAAGTAGAAAACGAACAAGTGCACCGCAATGAGTGGGATGATCAAGCCATGTGCTGCACCTAGCGTGACAATAACCGGTGCCATCAACGTAGATACTACGATGTAGTTCGCCGTTGTCGGTAGACCCATCCCAAGAACCAAGCTGATTATTGCGGTAAACAGCAGCATAAGAATGATGCTACCGCCAGAGATAAACTCAACGAAGTCCGTCATGACCAGGCCGATACCCGTTAGGGTTACGACCCCAACCACGGTACCTGCCGCTGCCGTTGCAACGCCGATACCAATCATGTTACGAGCGCCAGCAACCAAGCTCTCAGCCAGATCAACGAAGCCATCTTTGGTTTGCTGCATCATGTCACCTTGCTTTGATAACAGAGCAATCAATGGACGCTGAGTCAGCAAAATGAAAATCATGAACACCGTTGCCCAGAATGCTGAAAGACCTGGCGAGAAGCGCTCTACAGTCAGACACCAAACCAATACAACGATAGGAAGTAGATAGTGCAAACCAGATTTAACCGTTGGGCCAGGATCTGGTACTTCTGTTAACTCTGCATCAATCTCAATTGCGCCATCTTGCACATGATTCGCTGAGATCTTCACCAAGCCAACGTACGCAATTAACAGGGCAACCGTAACAATTGGCGTCGCGGCATCACCAAAGACATCTTTCGTCCAACCCACTCCGTAGTAAACCAATGCGCTGATCACACACAGTCCTAAGATTGTGCCAGTAAAGGAAAGCAAACTTTGTACTAACGTTGGGTTGTGGCGACGAGGAAGACCTGTCATACCCGCTTTACACGCCTCAAGGTGAACGATGTAAATCAAAGCGATGTAAGAGATAAGTGCCGGAAGTAGGGCAGCCTTAATCACCTCAACGTATGAGATACCGACATATTCCACCATCAAGAATGCCGCCGCGCCCATGATTGGTGGTGTTAACTGACCATTAGTTGAGGCGGCAACTTCAACGGCTCCCGCCTTGGTGCCCGGAAAACCGACACGTTTCATCAATGGGATGGTAAAGGTACCAGTGGTTACCACGTTTGCGATTGAAGAGCCAGAAACAAGCCCGGATAAACCAGATGCAACAACGGCCGCTTTTGCAGGACCACCTTTCATATGACCCAGTAAAGAAAAGGCGACTTTAATGAAGTAAGCACCTGCGCCAGCGCGTTCCAGCATGGCGCCAAACAATACAAACAAGAACACAAAAGAGGTTGAAACGCCTAATGCGACACCGAATACACCTTCCGTTGTTAGCCATAAGTGAGACATGGCCTTGTTTAAGCTCGCTCCTTTATGCGCGATGACATCGGGCATGTAAGGGCCTGCAAAGGTGTAAGTAAGGAAGACAGCAGCAACCACCATCAGTGGTGGACCGAGCGCTCGGCGTGTTGCTTCTAAAAGGAGAACCATACCGATGACAGCAACGACGATATCTACCGTTGTTGGTGCACCGGAACGTCCAGCTAGCTCGGTATAAAAAAGGTAAATATATGCCGCAGAAAAACTACCTGCTAGCGCCAATATCCAATCGACAAGAGGGATATGATCGCGAGGGGAATTTTTCATCGCTGGATAAGCAGTGAAAGCCAAGAAGATCGCGAAAGTGAGGTGGATTGATCGCGCTTCCGTGTCGTTCAGTACGCCGAAATTAAAAATAAATGGTAGCGGAGATGCGTACCATAATTGAAATAGTGACCAACACAGAGGAACAAACCAAAGGATTCGTCCTTGCATTCCCGAGGGGCTACGTGCACCTGTGTCTGCCTGAGCCACCATTTCTTGCACATCTTGTGACGGAGCTTGATTCGTCGCCATGTACTTTTTCCTTATTATTGATGGTCCTGTCGGATTTTTATCGAGAACCACACTTCGCCTTTATCAGTGTAGCGAATGGAGCGAAGTTTGCTTTCGAGTATTTTGCTGCCTGAACTCAAAGTGTTGAATTTTGGAGACTCTGCTAGGCGGCGTTTAAGTTTTTCTTGGGTATGAACTCGCAATTTTCGGAAGAAAACTGGCGAATGAAGCATGCAGTTAGCACGTGCTACAACCTGCATGCTCAAACAGGCAGAAAACCATCTTTTCCTGCCTGTGAGTTTGGAGTCTGAGGAAGTTACTTAAGTAGACCCACTTCTTTGTAGTATTTTTCTGCACCTGGGTGAAGAGGGATAGATAGACCCGCTTTCACCATGTCTTCTTTTTTCAGGTTTGCAAACGCAGGGTGTAGACGTTTGAACGTATCGAAGTTTTCAAACACGGCTTTTGCAACGTTGTAAGCGACATCGTCTGAAACGTCTGCTGTTGTAACCATCGTTGCTGCAACACCAAAGCTGTTTACGTCTTTGTCTGTGCCACGATACATGCCAGCTGGCACTGAGCTAAAGGCGTAGTATGGGTTATCAGCAACAATCTTATCGATTTTCGGGCCTGTTGCAGAAACTAGCTTAGCATCACATGATGTTGTTGCTTCTTTGATTGAACCGTTCGGGTGACCCACCATGTAAATGAATGCGTCAATTTTGTTGTCACAAAGTGCTTGAGAACGCTCAGAGCCCTTTAGCTCAGAAGCCAATTTGAAGCTGTCGTTTGTCCAGCCCATCGCTTCCATAACAACGCCCATGGTTGCACGGTCACCAGAGCCAGGGTTACCGATGTTTACGCGCTTACCTTTTAGGTCTTCAACGTTTTCGATACCTGAATCTGCACGAGCAATGATGTTGAAAGGTTCTGTATGAAGAGAGAACATTGCACGTAGCTTTTTGTACGGGCCTTGTTCCGCAAACTTACTCGTACCGTTGTAGCCGTGGTACTGCCAATCCGATTGCACGATACCAAAATCTAACTCGCCAGCACGGATAGTGTTAACGTTGTAAATAGAGCCGCCAGTCGATTCTACTGAACAACGAATGTTGTGTTCTTTACGACCTTTATTGACCAATTTACAGATAGCACCACCAGTAGGGTAGTAAACACCTGTAACAGAGCCAGTACCGATAGTAATAAACTCTTGAGCGTTAACTGCGCCTGCACCCATTACTGCTGCAGCGATAGCGCCTACTTTGAGAAGTTTGTTAAATGCCATGAATTTCCCTTCCTTATATTCATTATTTACCCGGAAATAACCATAAATCACTTCTGGAGTTTCCTATTTGGAAACGGCATCTTTTCCAATCCAATCGTTTGAAAAAGCGAGCGAATCATAACAAAAAATTGGCAGAAAATTATCCAATTGTTAAATGTTATAGTTGATAAGTCTGAATCTTGTGCAGGAGGATAGTGTTAGATTTGTGATTTAATTCTTTTTATAACAAACACTTAATAAGTATTAAGTGAACGAAGTGAAAAAGATCAATTGCGTGATGTTAATCACAAAATAGGTGGTTAAATAATGGTCTGGATAAGCAAAAAATTTACATAAATCATGGGCTACAAAATGAGATTTCTTTTATAGCCCACAAAGAGTTAGCTGATCTAAATGTGAAAGAACTTAGCCAGTGTATTCGAACAGTTCACACACTGATTTGAACAACTGTTCAGTCGTAATCGCCATCGTTGGAGTGATAAAGATAGTGTCATCACCTGCAACAACACCAAGAATACCTTCGGATTTACCCAGTGAGTCAAGCAAGCGAGCAATCAACTGCGCAGCACCAGGGCCAGTATGGATAACAACTAATGCCGCGTTATGGTCAATGTCTAGCACCAGTTCACGCAAAGAGCTGCTTACAGTCGGTACGCCTAGCTCAGCAGGAAGGCAGTAAACCATTTCCATTTTTGCATTGCGTGTGCGGACGGCGCCAAATTTAGTCAGCATGCGTGATACTTTCGATTGGTTAATGCTTTCAAATCCTTGTTGTTTGAGTGCATCAACAATCTCACCCTGTGAGCCAAAGCTCTCTTCTTTTAATAGGGCTTTAAAGGCGCGGACTAAGTTGTCTTGTTTTTCTGAATTGCGCATAGTCATTACGAATCTCTTATTACGGGTCAGCAATTTTGCATATTCTCGCATATATATTCATGCGGTGCCAAAGAGTCCCAGTATTATGTTAGTTACGTCACTGTAAACTATATACCACATGGAATTCTTTAACTATATGAAGTAGGGCTGTTTTTGTTTTCTTGAATTCCTTGTCATTTCAACAGAATAAAAGAATAATCCAAGCCCCATTTGTAGCACGGTAACAGCGAGTTGCGCGAGGTCGCAAAGCTAGCGTTAATTGATTGTAATCAAGTTGTGATTCCGATAGCTTTATTTAAGTTGGTTACAAACTACCCTACGAATACGTTTATAAGAGAAATACTCTCAAGGAGAACTACATGAAAGTAGCCGTTATTGGTGCCGCTGGTGGCATCGGTCAAGCCCTGGCCCTTCTACTTAAGAACCGTCTTCCTGCTGGTTCTGATTTAGCCCTATACGATATTGCTCCAGTAACTCCTGGTGTGGCTGCTGATCTTAGCCACATCCCGACGCCAGTTTCTATCAAAGGTTACGCGGGTGAAGATCCTACTCCAGCACTAGAAGGTGCGGATGTTGTGCTGATTTCTGCAGGTGTTGCTCGTAAGCCTGGTATGGATCGCGCGGATCTATTCAATGTAAATGCTGGTATCGTTAAGTCGCTAGCGGAGAAGATTGCGGTTGTTTGTCCGAAAGCTTGTGTTGGTATCATCACAAACCCGGTAAATACAACAGTGCCAATTGCCGCTGAAGTACTTAAAAAAGCGGGTGTTTACGATAAGCGTCGCTTGTTCGGTGTAACAACACTGGATGTTATCCGTTCAGAAACATTCGTTGCAGAGCTAAAAGACAAAGATCCAGGTGACATTCGCGTACCTGTTATCGGTGGTCACTCTGGCGTAACGATCTTACCTCTACTGTCTCAAGTGGAAGGCGTTGAGTTTACAGCTGAAGAAGTAGAAGCATTAACGAAACGTATTCAAAACGCAGGTACTGAAGTTGTAGAAGCGAAAGCGGGTGGTGGTAGTGCAACACTATCAATGGGCCAAGCTGCATGTCGCTTTGGTCTGTCTCTAGTTCGTGCTCTTCAAGGTGAAGAAGGCGTAGTTGAATGTGCATACGTTGAAGGCGACGGTGAACATGCGACTTACTTCGCACAGCCTGTGAAACTGGGTAAAGAAGGCGTAGAAGAAGTACTAAGCTACGGCAAACTCAGCGACTACGAAAAGTCTGCACTAGATGGTATGCTAGAAACACTAAATGGCGACATCAACATTGGTGTTGAATTCGCAAAGTAATCTAGAAAGCTCGAATAAGAAGAAAGCCGATCAAAATGATCGGCTTTTTTGATCTTTGGCTTCTCTGCTTCGTAAAATTACTTGATCAAAACAACGTGGTGAAGGAGAAGATGATGGAAGCAAGTCGAATCCGTAAAGGCATGGTTGTTGAGTGCCAGCAGGGCGTAGGTACGATATTGGTGGTCGACCGTGAAGCAGAGACGGTACTGTTGTCGAAACAAGGCTCTGATCAGCAGATTGCGGTTAGCTTTGATGAAATAGAAGATGACCCACAACTGCATGGCGGTAGTGACAGATATTACTAGCGCCTATCACGGCATTAGGTATCAGATACAAAAAAGGAAGAGCTTGCTCTTCCTTTTTGTTTTAAGTCTTGCGTTATGGGTTGCTATGATTACTTCGTGCGTTGTACCGCGACATGAGCCAGAGTAATAAGCGCTTGCTTGTATTCAGACTCCGGCAATACTGATAGTTCTTCGATCGCTTTGTCTGCTTCTTCTAGTGCTTTTTGCGTCGTGTATTCTAGAGATCCGGCCTCTTTCATCACCGCGAGAATTTCTTCTAAGCGATCCATGCCATTGGCCTTCTCAATTGCTTCGCGAATCATGAGGGCATTGTCTGGCGTGGTATTACGCATAGCGTGAAGTAGAGGCAAAGTTGGCTTGCCTTCAGCCAAATCATCCCCCACATTTTTACCCATGTCTTCGCCATCAGAGGTGTAATCCATGACGTCATCAATAAGCTGAAACGCAGTACCCAAATACTTACCGTAATTTTGCATTGCGATTTCAACATGCTCAGGAGCATCGTTTAAGATTGCGCCAATTTGAGTTGCAGACTCAAATAAGCGTGCCGTCTTAGAGTAGATGACTTGCATGTAGCTTTCTTCTGTCGTGTCAGGATCGTTACAGTTCATCAACTGCTGAACTTCACCTTCGGCGATCACGTTTACGGCGTTGCTCATTAGCTTAAGGATCTTCATGGATCCTAGCTCCGTCATCATTTGGAATGAGCGAGTATAGATAAAGTCCCCAACTAACACGCTAGCAGCATTGCCAAATGCAGCATTCGCAGTTGCTTTACCGCGGCGCATGTCTGATTCGTCGACCACGTCATCATGCAGCAAAGTCGCTGTATGGATGAACTCAATAAACGCAGCTGCCATTGTATGACCGTTGCCTTGGTAACCAAGTGCGCGGGCTGACAGTATCGCTAAAAGCGGTCTCAGACGTTTGCCTCCACCACTCACGATATAAAAACCGAGCTGGTTGATTAAAGAGACATCAGAATTAAGTTGGGCTTGAATTGTTTCATTCACTTTTGCCATGTCATCGGCAGTAAGCGCTTGGATAGTTTTAAAATCCATCGTATATCCGGCTGAAGTTAGACCCTGCAAGGCTTATTCGATTTATATAATTGTCGAATAATACACTAAAAAACGTTGATTAATACATTACTAAAGGGCATGATTGCCGCACTTTTCTTTGGCGATTAGCTTTTCGCCAATTTTTTCAAAATATGGCTTGTCATAGGAGCATCTATTCTGTAGAATCTGCGCCCTATTGATGATTAGTTTAGCGCACACCCTCAAGAAAGGCTGTGCGGAAAAAGCGGAGTAAAATATGTACGCTGTTTTCCAATCTGGTGGTAAACAACACCGTGTAAGCGAAGGTCAAACTCTTCGTTTAGAGAAATTAGACGTTGAAACTGGTGCAACTGTAGAATTTGATAAAGTTCTTCTTGTTGCTAACGGCGAAGACATCAAAGTTGGTGCTCCTCTTGTAGAGGGCGGCAAAATTGTTGCTGAAGTTGTACAACACGGTCGTGGCGATAAAGTTAAAATCGTTAAGTTCCGTCGTCGTAAGCACTCTCGTAAGCAACAGGGTCACCGTCAGTGGTTCACTGAAGTGAAGATCACTGGTATCAACGCTTAATCTATTAGGAGAGTTTAACAATGGCACACAAAAAAGCTGGTGGTTCTACTCGTAACGGCCGCGATTCAGAAAGCAAACGTCTAGGTGTTAAGCGTTTCGGTGGTGAATCTGTACTTGCAGGTAACATCATCGTTCGTCAACGTGGTACTAAGTTCCACGCTGGTAACAACGTAGGTATCGGTAAAGACCACACTCTATTCGCTCTTACTGAAGGTAAAGTGAAGTTCGAAGTGAAAGGTCCTAAGAACCGTAAGTTTGTAAGCATCGAAGCTGAGTAATTAGGTTTTTACCAAGTTACTTAATAGCTTTAAGCTGAATTCAAAAGCCCTGCCGAATCGGCGGGGTTTTTTATTTATGGCAGTCGACATATCGAAGTTTCTCGTTTCCACGTTTTTGTGGGCTGGGAGCTTAGATCTGTCATCTGCTAAAATTGTCAGATGACAAAGTAGATTTAATCCACGCACGAAGTAGTCGGAGTAAAAGATGAAGTTCGTAGATGAAGCGGTAGTAAAAGTTCAGGCTGGCGACGGCGGTAGCGGCGTTGTGAGTTTCTGGCGTGAAAAATTCATCACTAAAGGTGGCCCTGATGGCGGTGATGGTGGCGACGGTGGTGATGTTTATATCCAAGCCGATGAAAACCTTAACACTCTTATTGATTATCGTTTCCAGCGCTTCTACGAAGCGGAGCGTGGTGAGAATGGCCGCGGCGGTAACTGTACTGGTAAACGTGGTAAAGACATCGTTCTTCGTGTACCTGTAGGTACGCGCGCAGTGGATATCCACACAAATGAAATCGTGGCAGAAGTTGCTGAACACGGTAAGAAAGTGATGATCGCAAAAGGCGGTTGGCACGGTCTAGGTAACACGCGTTTCAAATCTTCAGTAAACCGCGCGCCTCGTCAAAGAACATTAGGCACAAAAGGTGAAGTACGTGAAATTCGCCTTGAGCTATTGCTTCTTGCTGACGTTGGTATGCTTGGTCTACCTAATGCAGGTAAATCAACCTTTATCCGCGCAGTCTCAGCAGCAAAACCAAAAGTCGCTGATTACCCATTCACGACGTTGATTCCAAGCTTGGGCGTAGTGAGTGTCGTACCAGAGAAAAGCTTTGTTGTTGCAGACATTCCAGGTCTTATCGAAGGTGCAGCAGATGGCGCTGGTCTTGGTATTCGATTCTTGAAGCACTTAGAGCGTTGCCGAGTGTTGCTGCACATGATCGATATTATGCCAATTGATCAGTCTGATCCGGTGCAAAATGCACTGACGATCATTGATGAGCTAGAGCAATACAGTGAAAAACTGGCAAGCAAGCCACGCTGGTTAGTATTCAACAAAGTTGATTTAATGCCTGAAGAAGAAGCGAATGAGAAGATCCAAGAAATCTTAGACGCACTAGGCTGGGAAGACGAGTACTTTAAGATCTCGGCGATCAATCGTAACGGTACTAAAGAGCTTTGTTACAAATTGGCTGACTTTATGGATAACCTACCTCGCGAAGAGGAGGAAGTGGCTGAAGAAGATAAAGTTAACTTCATGTGGGATGACTACCATAAAGATGCGATGGCGGGTAAAGACGTTATCACTGAAGATGACGACGACGATTGGGATGACTGGGACGATGAAGAAGATGACGGTCACGTTGTCTACGTTCGTGACTAATCAGAACTGTCAAACAATGCCTGTTTGCCAATAATTCATTAAGCCGCAATTATTTATTGCGGCTTTTTTTGTATCTAAATCATATTTAGATGGTGTGATTTACGGCACAATAGCCGATACGTCGTGATTTTTGAGGGCTAGTTTGGACCTCTCGCGTATGAATGAGCAACACCCTAAAAGGAATTAGACTGATTTATGACTCTAGAAACCATACCGTCTGGAGAGTTGGCGGTATCCACTCAACGATCTATTTCTCGCCTTGTTGCCCAAGCCGGGCAAATGCTACTCGCTCATGGTGCTGAAAGTACTCTGGTGAGCGATATTATGCGCCGTATTGGCCTTGCTTGTGGGGTTAATGAAGTTGCGGTTGCGCTATCAGCCAATGCACTGGTTGTAACGACGGTAATGGATGGACACTGCATCACCACCACCCGAAGTTGTGCCGATCGTGGCATTAATATGCGCGTTATTACGCAAATTCAACGTATCTGCATCATGATGGAGCGTGGGCTGCTCGATGAAACCATGGCGCAGAAAAAGCTGAACGCCATCAGTCCAGAGCGTTATAACCGCTGGCTGGTGGTGTTTATGATTGGCTTGTCATGTGCGGCATTCAGTCATCTGGCTGGTGGCGATTGGGGGGTATTTGTTATGACCTTTTTAGCATCAGCTGGTGGCATGATCGTTCGCCAAGAAATTGGTCATCGTCACTTTAACCCTTTACTGAACTTTGCAGCGACCGCCTTTGTCACGACCCTAATTTCTGCGCAAGCGGAAATCTACCAAATCGGCAATATGCCCACCGTTGCAATGGCATCGTCGGTATTAATGCTTGTACCGGGTTTCCCGTTGATTAACTCAGTGGCAGACATGCTGAAAGGGCACATTAACATGGGGATTGCCCGGTTTGTGATGGCCAGCTTACTGACGTTGGCGACGTGTTTGGGCATCGTTGCTGCGATGAGCGTTACTGGAATTTGGGGGTGGGCAATCTAATGAGTTTGTTTGATTTGATGCTTGGCCTGCTGAATGACATGTTTTTCGCTGCCATTCCCGCAGTTGGATTTGCACTGGTTTTTAACGTGCCACAAAGAGCTTTAGTGTATTGCGCTGTTGGCGGCGCGATTGGACACGGCAGCCGTTATTTGATGATGCAGTTTGGTATTCCCATTGAATGGGCGACCTTTTTTGCCGCGACGCTAGTTGGGATGATCGGGGTATACTGGTCTCGCCGCTTTCTCGCGCACCCAAAAGTGTTCACTGTGGCTGCTTTGATCCCGATGGTACCTGGCGTGTTTGCATACAAAGCAATGATAGCCATGGTTGAGATCAACCATATTGGTTATTCACCTGAGCTCGTTGCAACTTGTATGGAGAACTTTCTTAAGGCCATGTTTATTATTGCAGGTTTAGCTGTTGGTCTTGCTGTTCCAGGGCTGTTATTCTATCGCCGCAGACCTATTGTATAAGGACCTAACATGATCATTAGTATGATTGCCGCGATGGCCGACAATCGCATCATTGGCAAAGACAATCAAATGCCTTGGCATCTTCCCGCTGATTTCGCTTGGTTTAAGCGTTGCACCATGGGAAAACCGGTTGTGATGGGACGCAAAACCTATGAGTCTATTGGTCGCCCTTTACCTGGTCGCTTGAATATTGTTATCAGCCGTGATGAGACACTAAAGATCGAAGGCGTCACTACCGTAACATCGATTGAGCAAGCTTTGGACGTGGCTGGTGACGTGGAAGAAGTGATGATCATTGGTGGTGGTGCGATTTACGCAGCTTGCCTACCGATGGCCAATAAACTATATGTAACACACATTGAAGCCGCGATTGATGGTGATACTCAGTTCCCAGATTGGGGAGACGAGTTTAAGGAAACTTACTCAGAAAAGTATCAAGCCGATGAGAAGAACGCCTACAACATGCGCTTTACTGTGTTAGAAAAGTAATTCGAGATTAATACAGCGTAGTTAATACGATAATGCCGTTCGTATAACAGCGAGCGGCCATCCCGGCCTGCCATCATCCTGAAAGCGACGGAGGAGCGTGATTCAGGGTCTTCTATACGAGTACTTTGTTGTCAAAGGTATCTCTATCTACCCGCAGCGTGCGGATATTAGATTCCTAGTCTCGCTAAGGCTCGCTGGAATGACCCTACAGGAGATGTTAGGTGACAGGCATTCTCCCTACGATGGATTATCGACTATTATTCCGTGTTTAACTTAACGCATCCTGAGTAAAGATTTTCTTATCGTCCCAACGGATCATGGTTAGGCTTCCGCCCCAAACACAGCCAGTATCCAGACCGATGATCTCTTCGTCTACATGGCCTTGTAGTGCAGCCCAGTGACCAAATAACACCGTTTTATTGAGGTGAACGCGCTGAGGTACATCAAACCATGGAATAAGTTCGTTACCGGAAACTTGTTGTGGTGGTAGTTTACAATCCATATCCAAACGACCATCGGGGAAACAAAAGCGCATCCGCGTAAAAGCATTGATAATATAACGGTATCGGTCCAAACCCTGTAGAGAGTCATCCCAGGTATCGGGTTGATTACTGTACATGTTTTTTAAGAGCCAAGGCAGCTCTTCACTTTGGATGACGCGTTCAACTTCGCGGGCACATTTTCTTGCGGTTTTTAGATTCCACTGCGGTGATATCCCAGCGTGACACATCACGAACTCGTCATGCTCGGCCATAAGAGGTTGCTGAGCTAGCCATGCCAATAGATCTTCTTTATCGGGTGCAGTGAAAATAGGCGCGGTTTTATCTTTGTCTTTGACCTTTTTTATCCCGTGAGCAACGGCGAGCAGGTGAAGGTCGTGATTACCAAGCACCACGGTTGCGCTTGTGCCAAGCGATTTCACAAAGCGTAAAGTTTCTAGTGATTTAGGCCCTCTGGCGACCAAATCACCAGCGAGCCAAAGTTGGTCTTTTTTCGCAGAGAAAGAGACTTGTTCTAGTAGTCGCTGCAATTCATCAAAACAGCCTTGAATATCACCAACAATATAGGTAGCCACTGAATCTCCAATTTACTAATTTAAAACATTTGGAACAGCAAGGCGAAAGGGTTCAATTTCGGTGATGAACTCCTGTCCTTTTTCATCCAGCATTTTGTAGTGCCCTTGCATAACGCCGACAGGAGTTTCTAATGCGGTTCCACTACTGTACGTGTATTCATCATTGCTTGGAATAAAGGGTTGTTGACCCACCACGCCATCACCTTCAACCGTCATTTGCTTGCCATTCGAGTCTGTGATTAACCAGCGACGGCTCACTAACTGCACGGTTTGTTGGCTAAGGTTTTTGATGGTGATGATATAGGCGAAAACGTAGCGTTGTAGCTCAGGATTGGACTGTTCTTCGATGTATTTGGTGTGAACTTGAATTTTGATGCAAGGTTGAATGACGTCCATGTGCACTCCTCAGAGACGTAATATCCCAATAATAATAAGCCAAACCGGCAAGGGTTTGGCTTATCGTTTGAGTTCTTAGTGCTGCGGGTTATCCGCAAGCCAGTTCGCCATTGCGACGAATTGTTCTAGCGTCAGGTTCTCTGGACGCATGCTTGGATTAACACCTAGCTCTTCTAGTACTTCTGTGCTTAACAACGATTTGTAGCAGTTACGAACTGTTTTACGACGTTGGTTAAAGCCTTCACGACAAACGCGATCCAGCAAACGCAGATCTTTCGCAGGGCATGGCAGCTCTTCATATGGCACTAAACGAACAACGGCAGAGTCCACTTTCGGTGGTGGAACGAATGCCGTTGGCGGCACTTCCAGTACTGGTACCACTTTACAGTAGTACTGAGCCATTACCGTTAAACGGCCGTAAGCTTTGCTGCCAGGGCCGGCGGCTAAGCGGTTTACCACTTCTTTTTGCAGCATAAAGTGCATGTCTTGAATGTCTTTATGGAATTCAAAAAGGTGGAACATCAATGGTGTAGAGATGTTGTACGGCAAGTTACCGAAAATGCGTAGCTTGTTGTTTGGCTTCACTAATTGAGTGAAGTCAAAACGCATAGCGTCACCCTCATGGATGGTCAACTTATCCGCCAGTTCAGGGTGAGTACGTAGGCGTTCCGCCAGATCGCGGTCCAGTTCGATGACCGTGAATTTATCCACTTCACGACCTACCGGCTCAGTGATTGCACCAAGACCAGGACCGATTTCAACCAGGTTTTGACCTGGTTTTGGGTTAATCGCTGATACGATTCCATCAATAATGTATGGATCGTTCAGGAAGTTTTGACCAAAACGTTTACGCGCTTTGTGTCCTAAATGGACATCATTTCTCATTGTTTCTTCTCTACCAAATCTATCGCATGCGTGAGCGCTGTTCGGAAACTCCCTGTATCCGCTTGACCTGTCCCTGCCAGATCTAATGCAGTACCGTGATCCACCGATGTTCTAATAAAAGGTAGACCAAGAGTAATGTTTACTGAACGACCAAAGCCTTTGTATTTTAATACTGGCAACACTTGGTCGTGGTACATGCCTAAAACAGCATCAGCATCATTTAAATATTTTTCATTGAAAATGGTATCTGCCGGTAAAGGGCCGATCAGGTTGATACCTTTTTCTTGTCGAATCTTTTCCAGTGTTGGAGTGATGGTTTCGATCTCTTCACGACCTAAGCAGCCATCTTCGCCAGCATGAGGGTTAAGCCCGCAAACGTAGATGTTTGGTTGTGCGATAGCAAACTTTTCTACAAGGTCTTTATGAAGAATATCGATGATTTTTTCTAATCGCTCTTCGGTGACCGCTTTGGACACATAAGCTAAAGGAATATGTGTTGTAACCAGCGCCACGCGTAGCCCTTCCGTTGCTAGCATCATTACGACTAGCGGCGTTTGTGACTTCTCGGCGAAAAACTCAGTATGACCACTGAATGCAACACCTGCGCGATTAATCACCCCCTTATGAACAGGGCCGGTGACAATAGCATCAAATTCATCATTCATACAGCCTAAAGCCGCTCTTTCTAGCGTTTTTAATACATAGTGGCCATTCGCTTCATTGAGCTCGCCTGCGACCGCAGGTTCCGATATTTGGATATGATCAACGATAAGCGTGCCAGCTTTTTGTGCTTTAGGTGCTTCTTCTGGATTGTAATCAGACAGTTGGACTTCGATGCCAAGCTGCTTGGCTCGCTCCGTCAGCATATTCTTATCGGCACAGACGACAATTTGGTGCGCCCAATCTTCTTTCGATAGGGCAAGCACTAAGTCTGGGCCGATACCCGCAGGTTCCCCTGCGGTTACGACAATTCTACGAATTGTATTAGTTGTCATTGTTGTCATCCACGATTTCAACAAACGCACTTGCGCGTAGCTCTTGCATCCATGCGCCCGCTTCTTCATTAAATTTACGGTTAAATAGAATACGGTAAGCCTTATTCTTCATCGCTGAGTCAGTACGGTCAACTTGGCGACGATCCAACACTTCAACGATATGCCAGCCGTGAACGGTTTTGAACGGTTCGCTGATTGAGCCAACAGGCAGAGTTTCTACTTGGTGTTTAAATTCTGGCACGTACAGATCTGGCGTTTGATAACCTAGCTCACCGTCTTGTGCTGCCGAGCCAGGGTCTTGGCTGTATTGCGTTGCCAATTGAGCGAAAGTGGCTTCGCCAGCTTTGATGCGGCGTACAAACTCATTCAGTTGCTTCTTCGCCCCTTCGTCACTCAGAATCACGGTTGGTTTAATCAAAATATGACGCGCATTTACTTCCGTTACCGCAACCGTTTCTAAGCCTTTTACATCTTCAATTTTTAGGATGTGGAAACCGACGCCACTGCGGAATGGGCCAATGATGCTGCCTTTGTTTTGCATTTTGATCTGATCGGCAAAGATGGTTGGCATCTCTTCTTTGCGCATCCAGCCCCAGTCGCCACCTTGTAAAGCTTTAGGACCTTTTGAGTAGGTGTAGGCCATCTCCGTAAAGTCTGCACCTTCGTTCAGCTTTTTCGCCAGCGCTTTTGCTTCTGCTTCTACAGCAGACTTTTCTTTGTCGTCAGAGAAGCGCAGTTGAATGTGTCCAATTTTGTATTGAACGGTCGCATTGGTTTCTTGTGATAGTTGCTCAGCAAGGCTGTCGACTTCTGCTGGAAGGATATTAATACGGCGACGAACCAGTGCATTACGGGCTTCTGAAGCGGCGATTTCCTTACGAATCTGTTCGCGGAATTCTGGGTAACTCAAGCCTTCACTTTCTACAGAAGCGGCGAGTTGTTCTACCGATTGCTCATTATTACGTGCGATCTCCGCAATCGCTTGGTTTAAGCGGTTATCGTCAATACGCACACCGATACGGTCTGCTTCTTGGCCTTGCAACGTGTCAATAATCAGCTTTTCAACAACTTGTTCTTTTAACACGCTAGCAGAAGGTAAGCTCTTTCCGCTTTGACGTGCGTTGGCTTGCAGCGTTTTCATCGCTGTTTCGATGTCGCTTTGTAGAATTACACCGTCGTTCACGATGACCGCAACCTTATCGATCTCTACTGGTGCTGCAACCGCTCCGCAAGAGAGTAGGGTCGTGAATAAGATTGATTTCCAAATTTTCATTTAAAATTCCGTCAGTATTTTTTGAATAGGCGCCTTATTCATTTAAGACGCCTATTTCGATTAATTGTTCAGATAGAATGGGCGGCCGTACTTAATCGCGTTGTCAGAACCATCCAGTTCTTTGACTGCAGTGTCTTCACGCTGATTGGTCGCAAAGCCTTGAATACCGAAGTTAACGCTAAAGTTATTTTCGTATTCAGGTGATGCGCCAGTGCTGCCGATAGTTTGGTTTTCCCAACCAAGCAATTGGTTGGCGTAAGTCACACCAATGTACCAACAGTCAGACTGGTAACGCAGGCTCGCTAGCCATTCTAGGTCCGCATTTTCATTTAGGTCGTAGTAGTATTGACCACTTGCAGACCAGTTCGGGTTGAACTCGTAGGCCGCAACAATACCTGCTTGTGAAATGCCTTTACGAGTAATTGTGTCTAGGTTTTCGAGAATGATCGTATCTTCGATGTATTCACGCGTGACGTAACGATAGTTACCCTGAATAAAGCCACCGTTAAATTGGTACTCTAAGGTACTGTTCGCCAACTGCATGGAGCTCAAATCGATATCGTATTGAATTCCACCGTGATAGAACAAGTAATCGTTGTAGTTGAAATCAGCTTCAATCGCCCATGATGAATAGTTGGTGGTCTCATCCGGAAGATTTGGGCTGTTGCTCAGTTTGGTCTTTTTATCGAAGTAGTAAATCTGACCAAATGAAACGTTAAGACGCTCTTTATAGTCATCATCAAAGAAGCGAGTACTCGCACCGTAGCTTAACTGGTTCGCAGAGGCGATTTTATCAATGCCACTGTACTTACGACTGCGGAATAGCCCGTAGTAGTCGGTTTGTAGCAAGGTGGTATCGTAGTTGTAGATATTGGTTTGATCTTCTTCAGGTACGTACAAGTACTGCAGCTGAGGTTCCAGTGTTTGTGTGTAGCCCTTGATCCAACTCGTGTCTCGCTCTAAGTAAAGTTGCGCATGCGTACGGAACTCGGGGATAACACGAGAAACTTCGTCATCTAACTGGTTTTGCAAGTTGACATCTGTCAGGCCCGTTAAGTCTTGAGAGTAGTACGTGGAAAGCACGCGAGCTTCCGTTGTCCACGTTGCCCATGAATTTGAAAGCGGCAATGTAAGCCCTGGCTCAATATGAACACGGGTCGCATTTGGTCGCGCAGCATCGCTCGTATCGAAGCGGCTCACTTGGCTCTTCACGTCAAAGTTGAGGTAATCTCCCCACAATGGCGTGTAGTAGTTCAAGTCTAACTGAGGAAGCAGGCGATAAGGGCGGTTCTCTTCTTTCAATAAGATTTGGAAGTCGCGAACGGTTAACGAGGCATCCCAGAAATCAGAACGATATTGTACTTGTCCTTCTTGAACTAGTTGACCATCTTCACGGTTACCAATATCGGAGTCGAGATCGAGGAAGTAATCAATATCACTCACTTTTGAGTAATCGACTTTGACTATCCACTGTTTATTGATGATACCGTCGTGTTTAACTTGGTAGCCCCAACGAGACTCGTCTTGATATTTGCGATCGCTATTGAGGTATTCGCCTTTGATTTCACCATTACCCCAACCATCCGTTAGGTAGCGGAAATCAGTATCGAGTTTTGTTCCACGCTGCTGCATATAGAGCGTGGTGAGCGTCATGTCATATTGAGGCGCGATGTTCCAATAGAATGGTACCTCGACTTCCATACCATCGCTAGAACCATACGATAAAGAAGGGAAGAGGAAACCCGTTTTACGCGTATCTCCAATTGGCATGGTTAGATACGGCACATAGAAAACAGGAACGTCTAACACTTCAAATCGAGGATGGTGCAGCGTCGCCGTCTCTTCATCTTGGTCAACGTCAATACCTGATGCCACTAAACGCCATGAATTGTCGCCTTGAGGACATGATGTAATAGAACCATCTTCGAGTTCATAAACCGACTGACCTGTACGCGCGATGTATGCTGCTGTGCCTCGACCTTGTTGGCAAAGGAACTGATAATCGGTGTTCTCCAGTGAAAACGTGTCTTGGTTGATGTCATTAGTAACACGATCAGATCGAGCTTTGACTTGGCCGTCATTGAAAGTCACGTTGCCTTCGGCAACCACGACGTTATCTTGTTGGTGCAGCGTTACGCTATCTGCGGTGATTTTCTTCTGGCCTTGGGTGACTTGTACATTACCTGAGTACTGAGCTTTGTCACCATTGATGGCTTGCAGGGTGTCAGCTTCTACCACTACTGGGGTATTAAGAGCGTCCTCCTCGCCACTGGTATCGACCAAACATTGATCTGTGGCGGGCATTTCCTGCACACTATCATGGATATTCGCTTCAGCTTGAGTGGTGGGTACAAACAAGGCGGTGCTGATAGAGGCCGCTAAACATGTGCGGGAGAAATGTTGCATTGAATTGAACTTTCCTGTGTCACTACTACTCGATGGCTATAGGGCTTGTTGTACCCTAGCGTAATAGCCAAATGAATCAACTATAGTCGCATTTATCCCAGCGTATTGATTCACTGTGGCATAATGACGACAAAATAGCTGCAAAGATAAGCAGGCGAAATGGCCTAGCCGAAATAAAACTAATTCCATTATCATAAAGGAAATCGTTGCATCCGGCACTATAAGACCGCCGTCGTCGATAAAAATTCATTGATAGAGAACACATAATGCATATTTTTGGCAAAATTCTGGGTGCCTTTTTTGGCTTGTTACTTGGCGGGCCGCTAGGTTTACTCTTTGGCTTATTTATTGGCCATCAATTCGATAAAGCACGTCGCTTGAGTCAAGCCGGGTTCTCTACTGGCGGCTTTGGAAAAGGGCCGAGCCAAGCTCAGCGCCAAGAAGAATTTTTTAAAGCGGCGTTTGCGGTAATGGGACATGTGGCAAAAGCGAAAGGCCAAGTCACCAAAGAGGAAATCCAACTTGCTTCTGCAATGATGGACCGCATGAATTTGCATGGCGAACAGCGCCGCGCTGCGCAAGATGCGTTTCGTGAAGGTAAAGACAGTGACTTTCCGTTAGAAGACGTTCTTGTTCGTGTGAAAATTTCGACAGCAGGCCGTTTTGACTTGTTGCAATTTTTCCTTGAACTACAAATCTCGGCGGCCTTTGCTGACGGCTCGATTCATCCTAGTGAACGAAATGTGTTACACAAAATAGCACGTGGTTTGGGTTTCTCTTCTGAGCAGCTAGAGCGTCGCTTGCAAATGCAAGAAGCCGCATTCCGTTTCCAAAGCCAAGGTGGTTTTCATGGTCAGCATCAAGGCCAATCTTCTGGTGGTAGCTGGCAACAAGCTTCACAAGCGGATCAACTGGCTGACGCGTACAAAATTCTGGATGTGTCTTCAGATGCCGACAGTAAAACCGTCAAGCGTGCTTATCGTAAACTGATGAACGAGCATCACCCAGACAAATTGATGGCTAAAGGTCTACCACCAGAGATGATGAACGTAGCGAAAGAAAAATCTCAAGAGATTCAAAACGCTTACGATCTGATTAAAAAGGTCAAAGGCTTTAAGTAATTTTGTCAAAATCTAGAAAGTTAAAAGGGCACTTGGTGCCCTTTTTAGCTTTTGGGTTACGGGTGACCAAAAGCGTTGCAAGCTGAAAGGTGGCGATAAATTAGTCAGTTTGATTCAAACTCCAATCGTATTCGTACTTCACTTTTCCAGAGAAGTCTTTGTACTGTGGCGCGTACTTCGCGATGTGGTTGAAGACTTGTTTTTCTCCACCAAAGTCCGCTGCAAACCAATCATAAATGGAAGACAGCTGTGCCGTGTTTCCTTGAATGGATACGCCTTTGTTGCTGTTAATAAACGTTCTGGCAGCACTTTCAAGTAAGGCTTCAGTGTTTTCGGCAGTGAATGCTTGAGCTTGTAGGTTAGGGCATCCCAAACTTGCACAATTTACGGCGTAGTGCGTTCTTGGGTCATTCCAAATTGGACGCAAAATTCGATGTTCAATATCGTTTAAAGTTAGATCCTTCCCGTTGACCACGACCACATCGTCTCCCCAAGGCCCAAAGCTAAATAAACCACCTAGCTTGGTGATGGATTCGACGGGATAGTTATCCAAAATAAGATCTACCGTGATGGCGTTGTAAAGGTTCACCCAATAGGCGTATTGCTCTGCTTGGTTGTACTGCAATGGATCGAGTTTTACCAGTCGTCGGATGTACTGCTTTAACTTCGCTTTGTCGGAAGCCGTGACTTTGCTATAGCGGAACAAAGTATTCTCACCTTGTTCAACCAAGTAATTGTCTAACAGTTGTTGCCATTCCTGGTGCGAAATGTGTGTTTGGTTGGCCTGATTCGATTGTTGCCAATACGGCCACAAGTCAGATTTAGAAGCAGCGAACGCTGAGAAAGAAACCAGAGCACACAATAGCAATAACAGACGCTTCATAGAGATACCTTTGAATGAGATATTGTTGATAGTGTAGACCTGTTGAGTGCTTGTTTTCTTTCAGTAATCAGTAATCAGTTATCTGTTGCCTTTATTCTCCGTCATTCCGAGGAGCATAAGCGACAGCAGGAATCTAATCCCCACAAACGCTTGAGTAAAGAAAGTATGAATCTGCACAGTACATTCTGGCAGTCGATCCTGAATCACGCTCCTTCGCCGCTGTTCAGGATGACGAATTTCAACAGAGGCGTTCGGTATTTCGTAAGTAAAGCGCTATAAAATCAGTTGCTTAAAGCATTGAAAGGGCCAACAATTGCCAGCCCTTGATTTGTGTATTTACTAAGGCGTTTTAACGCAAGAAGCTTGGGATATTCGCTTCGTATTCCGCAATTTTGTCCTCGTGTTGAAGCGTTAGCCCAATATTGTCTAAACCATTTAACAAACAGTGACGACGGAACTCATCAATTTCAAAGCTGTACTCTTTGCCGTTGGCACGAACCACATTCGCTTCTAGGTCGACCTCGACTTCTGCACCTTCATTTGCCTCAACAAACTGGAAGATTTCATCCACTTCTTGTTCAGTCAAACGAACTGGCACCATTTGGTTGTTGATCGAGTTGCCGTAAAAGATATCGGCAAAGCTTGGTGCGATCATCGCTTTTATGCCGTAATCCGCCAGTGCCCACGGTGCGTGCTCGCGAGATGAGCCACAGCCGAAGTTTTCACGAGCCAGCAAGATAGACGCGCCTTGGTAGCGAGGTGCGTTCATCACGAACTCTGGATTTGGCTGTTCGCCAGCATCATCTAGGAAGCGCCAGTCATGGAACAAGTGTTTACCAAAGCCTAGGCGAGACACCTTTTGTAGGAACTGTTTTGGAATGATGGCATCAGTATCAACGTTCGCTGCATCTAGAGGAACAACTAAGCCTGTATGTTGTTTAAAGCCTGACATTTGTTTGCTCCTTAGTCTAGTTCACGAATATCTACAAAGTGACCAGCAATTGCTGCTGCCGCTGCCATCGCAGGGCTCACTAGGTGGGTACGGCCATCACGACCTTGACGGCCTTCAAAGTTACGGTTTGAAGTAGACGCACAACGTTCATGTGGACCCAAACGGTCGTTGTTCATTGCTAGACACATCGAGCAACCTGGTAGGCGCCACTCAAAGCCCGCCTCTTTAAAGATGACATCTAGGCCTTCTGCTTCCGCCTGCGCTTTTACTTGCTCAGAGCCAGGAACGATTAGCGCTTGAACGTGAGACGCGACTTTGCGACCTTTCGCGACTTCCGCCGCGGCGCGCATGTCTTCGATACGTGAGTTAGTACAAGAGCCAACGAAGACTTTATCGACGTTGTAATCAGACAATGACTTGCCTGCTTCTAGACCCATGTAAGCCAGTGCTTTTTCTGCCGATGCTTTTTCTACTGGGTCGGCAAAACTTTCTGGGGCTGGGATTGGTTGGTCTACCGCGATAACTTGGCCTGGGTTAGTACCCCAAGTGACTTGTGGTTTGATATCCGCTGCGTTTAGGGTTACGACAGCATCAAACTGGGCATCATCGTCCGTTTTTAATGTCTTCCAATATTCTACAGCGGCATCAAAATCCGCACCTTGAGGTGAGAACTTACGGCCTTTGATGTATTCGAATGTAGTTTCATCTGGCGCAATCAAACCGGCTTTTGCACCTAACTCAATCGCCATATTACATACGGTCATACGACCTTCCATTGAAAGGTCAGTGATCGCTTCACCACAGAATTCAACTACGTAACCGGTACCGCCTGCTGCTGTCGTTTCACCGATGATTGCTAGCACAATGTCTTTCGCAGTAATGCCCAGAGCTACTTTGCCTTTCACTTCGATCTTCATCGTTTTAGCGCGCGCTTGTTTTAGCGTTTGAGTTGCTAATACGTGCTCAACTTCTGATGTACCAATACCAAAAGCTAGAGAGCCGAATGCACCGTGTGTAGCTGTGTGCGAGTCACCACAAACAATCGTCATGCCCGGTAGGGTAATACCAAGTTCTGGACCCATAACGTGCACAATACCTTGGTATTTGTGGTTAATGTCGTAAAGCGTTACACCAAACTCTTCACAGTTTTTCGATAGCGTTTCCATCTGAATACGAGCCATCTCACCGGATGCGTTGATATCTTTGGTGGTTGTCGAAACGTTGTGGTCCATGGTGGCAAAAGTTTTGCTGACCTGACGCACTTTGCGACCTTTTTCACGCAAGCCGTCAAATGCTTGCGGAGACGTCACTTCATGTACCAAGTGACGGTCGATGTACAAGATAGGGTTTTCCCCTTCTGCTGCGACGGCAACGTGTGCGTCGTAGACTTTTTCGTATAGTGTTTTGCCCATTGCTTCCTTTCCTCGTCGTCCTTGTTATCACAACCATGTTGTAGACTGCGAACGACAGTTATATTTATAAATTCAGTCTATTTATGCGTTCAAAATGTACTCAGCAATCTTATCGCCCATTTCAGACGTTGAGAGTGCCGGGTTGTCGCCTGCAAGGTCGCCTGTTAGCTCGCCAGCTGAAAGTGCTTTCGACACCGCTGCTTCGATGTCTTGTGCTGCGGCTTCTTCGCAAAGGCTATAACGTAACATCAGTGCCGCAGATAGGATTTGCGCCACTGGGTTAGCGATGTTCTTACCTGCGATATCTGGTGCACTGCCGCCTGCTGGCTCGTACAGACCGAACTTACTTTCGTTAAGGCTCGCTGAAGGCAACATACCCATAGAGCCAGTGATCATCGCGCATTCATCAGAAATGATGTCGCCGAAGATGTTTGAACACAGCATTACGTCGAACTGAGCAGGGTCTTTGATAAGCTGCATAGTCGCGTTATCAATGTACATATGTGACAACTCGACATCTGGGTAGTCTTTTGCGATTTCTTCGACTACTTCACGCCATAAGATAGAGCTTTGTAGAACGTTCGCTTTGTCGATAGAGCACACTTTCTTGCGACGTAGACGAGCTGACTCAAAAGCGATTTTTGCAATACGTTCGATCTCAAAGCGGTGGTACACCTCAGTGTCGAACGCTTTCTCTGTTGGACCTTCACCTTCACGACCTTTTGGTTGGCCGAAGTAGATGCCGCCCGTCAGCTCACGGACTACAACGATGTCAAAACCGCGACCTGAGATGTCTGCACGTAGTGGTGAGAAAGCTTCAAGACCTGAGTGGATTTGCGCTGGGCGTAGGTTACAAAATAGTTGGAAGTGTTTACGTAGCGGCAGTAGGGCACCGCGCTCAGGTTGGTCGTTTGGTGGTAAGTGCTCCCACTTCGGGCCGCCAACTGAACCGAATAGGACTGCATCAGACTCTTCACATGCTTTTATTGTGCTCTCTGGAAGTGGAGAGCCGTGATTATCGATCGCGATGCCGCCTACATCATGCTCGTCACGCTCAAACGCAATACCGTGCTTCTTTTCGATAGCATCCAATACCTTGTGTGCTTGCGCCATTACTTCCGGGCCGATGCCGTCACCGGGTAGGACGGCAATTTTGTATGATTTGTCTGTCATGTTAATCCTTTAAGTTTTCTAATTTTGAGCTTAATTATTTCAACGAGCGTGTTCTTTCCTGAGCCATGCAGCTCGGTTGTTATTACACAGTCGCAATCTTTTTCTGCTTCATTTCTTCGATTTTGTCTGCACGGTGGATGCTATTAATAACGTGCAATAGTGCTTGGCCGGAAGCTTCAACGATATCGGTGGAAACGCCTGTACCGTGGTATTTACGACCTTTGTAGTTGGCAATGATGTCAGCTTGACCCAAACCATCTTCACCTTCGCCTTTCGCGGTTAGGTCGAATTTATCCAGTACGATGTCGTAGCCTGTCACGCGGTAGATACATTGGTATAGCGCATCAACTGGGCCATTACCGACTGCCGCTTCACACATTTCTTCATCGCCACATTGCATTTTGATGCTGGTGGTGGCCATTACGCTGCCCGATTGCACGCTTAGGTAGTTCAGTTTGTAGAAGTCATCTTCTTCACGCAGGTTCGAGAAGTGCATTAGGGCCTCTAGATCGTAATCGAACACTTGGCCTTTGCGGTCGGCAAGTTTCAAGAAGTCCGCGTATAGAGCGTCTAGGTTGTACTCGTCCTCGTTGTATCCCATGGTGTCCATGTGGCTCTTCACGGCTGCGCGACCACTACGGCTGGTTAAGTTTAGTGCTTGGTTTTTAAGGCCAATCGACTCAGGGGTCATGATTTCGTAGGTATTCTTATTCTTTAACATGCCATCCTGGTGGATACCTGAAGAGTGGCTAAAGGCATTCGCGCCCACAATCGCTTTGTTGCTCTGAATTGGCATGTTGCATAACTGGCTCACCAATTTACTGGTGCGGTGAATTTCATCATGTTTAATGCCAGTGTGAACGCCCAAGAACTCTTGACGCGTCTTGATGATCATTGCGATCTCTTCAAGTGAACAGTTTCCCGCTCGCTCACCAATGCCATTGATGGTGCCTTCTATCTGACGCGCGCCGGCTTGAACGGCGGCAATAGAGTTGGCAACTGACATCCCCAAGTCGTCGTGACAGTGAACGGAGATGATCGCTTTATCAATGTTTGGAACGCGGTTGAAAAGGGTTTGAATAATGCCACCAAACTCGCTTGGTACTGTGTAGCCAACGGTATCTGGAATGTTGATTGTGCTCGCACCTGCATTGATGGCAGCTTCTACCATGCGACATAGGTTGTCGATAGGAGTACGACCTGCATCTTCACAAGAAAACTCGACATCATCGGTGTAGTTACGCGCATGTTTAACGGCGTTGACCGCCATTTCAAGTACATCGTCGTAGCTGCGGCGTAGTTTGTCTTCTACGTGAATGGTGGAAGTGGCTAAAAACGTGTGAATACGGAATTGGTCGGCCACTTTTAATGCTTCAGCGGCGGCATCAATATCTTTCGCAACGGCACGCGAAAGGGCACAAACTCGACTGTTTTTGATGTTTTTTGCAATGGTTTGTACCGACTCGAAATCACCTGGTGAAGAGATTGGGAAGCCAGCTTCGATAACATCAACGCCGAGTCTTTCCAGCGCATAGGCAATTTGCAGTTTTTCTTTAACCGTCAAGCTTGCTGACAACGCTTGCTCGCCATCACGCAATGTGGTGTCGAATATAATGACCTGATCGTTCATGTTTGCTTCCTTCCTGATTTCTGCACTTTACGTGCAAGTTAATCGTTTACTTCCAGTATTTAGATATAAAAAAACCCGCATTCTCATGCGGGTTCTTAGAAATTGGTGTGGTTATTTTTCTTCCACAGCCTACCCGCGCGAACTGGTCACGATCAGGAGGAGGCTAAGCAGAATAGAAAAATGAGCTGACATAGTTGTTAAGCTTTCCACATAATTAAGTTAACAAATTAGTACCGCACTCCATGGAGCGCGTCAACCCTAAAGTCGATTTTTTATTCATATCGGATGAGTCTTTTCATTTACTCGAGAAAAATGATGCGCTAAGTGAAACTGCATGGTGCGATAGAAACGTGCTAGAAGAGGCAAGTTCTCATCAAGTTTGCGACGTTTCATTACCAAAACAAACATTGGGATTGCGACTTGTCACACAAAGGCCCGAATTGTTTGGCAAAAGTTTTGAATGACCATTTATAGTAGTGCAGTTGCACTAGGTAAAAAGAAGGGTTAAGGAATAATGAGGTTAGCAAAACAATTTGGACGTTCAGCCGCAGTATTTACTCTGGTCAGCTTATCGGGTTGTCAGCTGTTTCAATCTCAAACCTATATGGCAGAGATTTCCCCTGTTGCTATTAATGATCACTCTCAGAGTGTCATGGTGATTAATGATCAAATGGATCGATTCTTGAGCTACGAGGGACGCGAGTCGTTTTTGAATCAAATGCTCGTTGCTCTTGAGTCGGACAGTCGAGATAAATTTAAAGGCAAAGATCCGGAAACCTATTCGTGGTGGAAGATCCGAGTGCAACCTAGTGAGAAACAACAAGCGGAAGTCTTCCGACCAACAGCTGACGGTGTGGATACCTCAAACCCAGTTGAGTTTATGGATGTCTCCTATCGCTCTAAGACCACATTAAACTTGCGATCCAAGCCGAGCCTAGAAGGAGAAAAGCTTGGCGTGTTATCTAAAGGGGAAGTTTTTAATGTGTTGGCAAAAGTGGTGGATCAACCTTGGTTTCTTGTTGAACAGAAAGGCGTGATAAAAGGTTACGTCCATAAGGATTATGCGCGCAGCAATGTGGTAAATCGTGACATTCTTTCTACACAGCCTAATCCTCTTTTAGAGTCTGCTTCGAGCGCAACTGAGCAAACGGGCATCGAGCATGAACTGTCAGGAAATTACACTTGCCGCTTCCTTAGCTACGAGCTGACAAAAGATGGCGACATGACGATGGGCTCTTTGCGCGCCTGTCGTAAGAAGAGAAAAGTCTGGTACATCGATACGCCTCAACCGCAGCAAGCAAACCCTTCTTAATAGCCCTCTCCTATGATTGTGCTCAATAGATAGATTATTGGGCACACTCTAATTTGGCATTTGTCATTAATTGTCCAAACTCCCGTCATGCAGTTGTCACCTAAACCTCCTACTTTTCACACAACGGCGTTGTCAAAGTAAGGAAAGGCCACATGCGAACCATAGAGACAATTACACAGCCAATTGCAACCATTGCTAAGTTTGATTTAGCGCTCTCTAGTGTTTGTCTTAAGCACCGTTTTAATCAGCAAGTTGCCAACATCAGCAAAGGAGTCTCCCACAGTGGTGACGGACATCTGTACTTGGTGCTAGGTTTATTAGCTTGGTATTTAGATAAAGAGCAGGGAGTTTGGTTTTTACTGGCGGGTTTACTTGCTTTTGCCATCGAGTTGCCAATTTATTGGACGCTGAAAAATAGTTTTAAGCGTCGTCGCCCTGAAGAGCTTAGTGCACTCCTTCCTGCTTTTATTACCCCCTCTGATCGCTACAGTCTTCCTTCAGGACATACCGCTGCTGCGTTTGTCATGGCGACGCTGATTGACCATTTCTATCCGAGCCTAGGCGTTGCTGCATTCTTTTGGGCAAGTTTAATCGGAACCGCGCGAATCTTATTGGGTGTGCACTTTTTTACCGATGTCATCATTGGTGCACTGCTTGGCAGTCTTTGTGGTGGATTAGCGATTGCGATGTTAGGAGGCTAATTGATGAAAATCTTGTACGGTGTTCAAGGGACAGGAAACGGACATATTGCACGCGCAAGGGCGATGAGTCATGCGTTTAAAGAGCACGATGTTGAGGTCGACTTTTTGTTTTCTGGGCGAGCGCCGGAAAAATACTTTTCAATGGAAGCATTTGGCGATTACCAGACTCGCCGAGGCTTCACCTTTATTACCGAAAAAGGCTCTGTAAACTACGCGAAAACAGCATTGAATAACAATTTGGTGCAGTTTTGCAAAGAAGTTAAACAGCTTGATTTGTCGTCCTATGATCTCGTGCTCAATGATTTCGAGCCTGTTACGGCATGGGCGGCAAAACAACAAAATAAGCCGTCGATTGGTATCAGTCATCAAAATGCTTTCCGTTATCCAGTGCCGTTAAAGGGAGCGAGTTGGTTAGACAAATCCGTCATTGAATACTTTGCGCCTTCTCAACACCACCTTGGTTTGCATTGGCATCATTTTGATCAACCTTTGCTACCACCGATAGTGCATACCGTCGATAGCCAAGCAGAAAATGATGATTTTGTTTTGGTGTATCTACCGTTCGAATCCATTGAAGACATCTCGGATTTACTGTTCCATTTTAACCAGCAAGCGTTCATCTGTTATCACCCCGATGTGATCGAATGTGAGCAAGTGGAAAACATAGAATTACGCCCTTTATGCCACAGCAACTTTCAGCATCATTTGCATCGGTGTAGTGGTGTCATTGCCAATGGTGGATTTGAGCTCCCTTCGGAAGCTCTGTCTCTAGGGAAAAAATTATTGCTTAAGCCACTCGCAGGTCAGTTTGAGCAACAAAGCAATGTCGCGACCTTAGAAGACTTAGGACTTGCGATGTCGATGGAGAGCTTAGACATTTCCGCAGTACGCCAGTGGCTAAAGGAGCAGCAAGCCGAAAGTGTGAAATATCCAGACGTTGCTCAGGCCATTGTTCATTGGGTATTACAAGGCGCGTGGGATTCACAAGCGGAGTTATCCAAACAGTTGTGGGAGCAAGTTGATTTCCCAAGTTACGTGTCGAACATTTAAGTACGTTGTTCTAAGTACATTGTTCCTTCCTATTTTTGACACGATTTTGTTGCAGCCTTTCAATCTAGAAGGCTGCATTTTTATTCTTTCTCTTTCATTTCTATTCAATGTGTATTTGCTGATAATTTGACTGATAAGTGCAAATTTTACTCAGAGATATAGTCGTCATCTGTTGGTTTGCTCTCGACTAATAACTGAGGTAAATGCATGCGTGTGGTGACCATCCGTCTCATCAATTTGCTAAATACTTCCTCAAAGAATGCGCTTTTACGTGTTTTATAGTTTTTTATGTTTTTATCAAGCTGTTGTTATTTAAAGAGTAAATACCTAATCGGCTAAAATTTACTGATTAAATATCAATCTAGTTGCGAAACCGCAATCGATTAGTTGATAGTACAGTTCGAGCCGGAAGTATCCGGACAGCAAATATAATAAAAAGTTAGGTTATCTATTCGTAAAATGATTCGAATCCAGCCGCCGTCTTTTGTGCGAGATGGGATTCTATTCGTTATGAATTTAATGAACAAAGTTGACGATTACAAAAGAGGCGCACTCAATGTTAGAGAAGAAAGATGCGATGAGCGCAATTGCTAGCTACCGTATGGAAAGCACTTTGCGTGGTGTAGATTTAAACCTACTGACTGTATTTGATGCTGTGATGCAAGAGCAAAATATTACTCGTGCAGCACATAACTTAGGCATGTCTCAGCCGGCAGTAAGTAATGCCGTGGCACGCCTAAAAGTGATGTTTAACGACGAGCTGTTTATGCGCCAAGGCCGTGGTATTCAGCCAACGCAACGCGCTCGTCAGTTGTTTGGCCCAATTCGCCAAGCATTACAGCTGATTCGTAATGAACTTCCTAGCTCCGTATTCCAACCAGAATCTTCGACTCGCTTATTTAAGCTGGCGATTTGCAGTCCTTGTGACATGCGTTTTGCTCCGAAGATCATGGCAAAAGTGAATCAACAAGCACCAAACGTTCAGCTTCACCTAGATGCAGAATTTGACCGTCTGTTGTCTGAGCGTATGCGCTATCAAGAAATTGATTTCGTGATCGATTATGCTCGCTTTGATGAGCAAGGTTTCTCAAGTACTGAAATCTTCAAAGATGAATTAGTGGTTATCGCGTCAAAAACACACCCACGCATTCAAGGTGGTGTAACGGCCGAGCAACTGCTTAACGAAAAACATGCGAAGTTATCGAAAGTGCACGGTCAACGCAGCTTCTCAGAACAAGCATATCGTGAACTGGATTGCCAAGCCGCGTACGAAGGCTCTAGTCTAAGCAACCTACTATATGTGGTAGGTCAATCTGAGCTTGTGACTATCGCGCCACGTTGGATGGCAGAAAATGCGGTAAACAGCGATCAGCTGCAAATTCTAGACTTCCCATTTGCAAACAAGGAAATCAGCGGCTTCTTAAGCTGGCATGAATCAAGTGAAAAAGATAAAGGCCACATTTGGCTGCGCGATCAACTGATGATCACTTGTGGTGAAGTGGTTGCCGCAAAATAAGATGACGTTTGGTCTTATCGGTTAAGACCATATTGGTAATCATCAATTTTTACAATTCATTGGTCCCCGAGAGATTTTTGTCTCTCGGGGCTTTTTGTTTTAGCAATCAACAATCGAAACAGTAAGTTAAATAGAGTAATCATTCAGCAGTTTTGGGTATGTTCGCGACGTATAAGTGATAGTTGTCTCTTATTAGTGATAAGTTTGATACTGGTCAGTTGCGTTTTAGCAAGCCGTGAGTACACTTGTTCGCTCAATTAGCTTACGCCTGTAAGCCAAAAGGTAAGTAAAAGAATGGCCAAGTTAGATTTTCATATCGTTAAACGTATTCGTGAACAAATTGCGAACGGTGGTACACGCGTTGCACTCAAGCATAAAGTGGGTGAGGAATGGCAAGGTATTACGTGGACGCAATTTGGTCAGCAAGTTGATGCTTTATCACTTGCACTTTTGGCTCAGGGATTAGGAGTCCAAGATAAAATCGGCATTTTCTCGAACAACATGCCGCAATGGACGATTGCTGATATTGCAGCGCTACAACTACGCGGCGTAACAGTACCTATTTACCCAACCAATACCGCCGCTCAGTCGGCGTACATCATTGACAACGCAGACGTCAAAGTGCTATTTGTTGGTGAGCAGCCACAATTTGACGCAGCAGTGAGCATTTTCGACCAGTGCGAGCAGTTAGAGCTCATTGTTGCCATGTCTGATGATATCGAACTTGGCGAGCATGATTTCGTTATCTCTTGGCAAGCATTTGTCGCCAAAGGCGATACCACATACCAAGTTGAATTAGACGCACGTTTAGAGCAAGCAAAGGAAGATGATCTACTTACGCTGATCTACACCTCGGGCACAACAGGCCAACCAAAGGGGGTCATGTTGGACTACGCAAACATTGCGGCGCAATTGGAAGGGCACGATCAACGTTTGAGCCTTTCTCAAAGTGATGTGTCATTGTGTTTCCTTCCGCTGTCACACGTATTTGAACGCGCTTGGACCTTTTATGTGTTGTACAAAGGGGCGACCAACTGCTATTTGCAAGACACCATGCAGGTGCGTGATGCACTGAGCCAAGTGCAACCTACCGTGATGTGTGCCGTGCCGCGCTTCTATGAGAAGATCTTCTCTGCGATTCACGAGAAAGTGTCTCGCGCGCCAATTCATCGCAAGATCATGTTTACTTGGGCTGTGAACATGGGCGCAAAAATGGCCGCTTGTCATCAAGAAAAACGTCAGCCATCGCTCATGCTGCGCAAGTCATATGCCCTGGCGGATAAATTGGTTCTGAGCAAGCTGCGAGCGTTACTTGGTGGACAAATCAACTTTATGCCGTGTGGCGGTGCAAAGTTAGATGAAACCATAGGCCGATTCTTCCACGCGATTGGTATCAATGTGAAGTTAGGTTACGGCATGACTGAAACCACGGCGACAGTATCGTGTTGGGATGATAAGTGCTTTAACCCAGACTCTATTGGTATGTCGATGCCTGGCGCGCAAGTGAAGATCGGTGAGAACAACGAGATTCTGGTGCGTGGTCCAATGGTGATGCGTGGCTATTACAAAATGCCAGAAGAGACCGAAAAGACCTTTGATGAGCACGGTTTCCTAAAAACTGGCGATGCGGGTTACATTGATGAAAATGGCAACCTGTTCATCACTGATCGTATCAAAGAGTTGATGAAAACTTCAGGTGGTAAATACATCGCTCCACAAATGATTGAAGGTGCGATTGGTAAAGACCACTTCATCGAGCAAATCGCGGTTATCGCGGACACGCGTAAGTTTGTCTCGGCGCTGATTGTGCCGTGTTTTGATTCTCTTGAAGAGTATGCGAAAGAGCTGAATATCAAGTATCACGATCGCGTTGAATTGATTAAGCATCACCAAGTGGTCGAAATGCTTGAAAAGCGTGTTAACGATCTCCAAAAAGAGTTGGCAAAGTTTGAACAGGTGAAGAAGTTTAAACTGTTACCAAGAGCTTTCTCTATGGATGATGGTGAGTTAACGCCAACTCAAAAACTGCGTCGTAAAGTCATCAATGACAAATACCAAGATGAAATTGAAGAAATGTATAAGGAAAAGTCAGAGAAAAAGTAACTTAAGCTGACTTAGATTTTATATTGATGAAAAAATCCTCAGTGATGTGATTGCGCATTACTGGGGATTTTTGTTTGTGTTGATTCTTTCTATTTTGCTCACCAAATACAGCTATTTAGCACCCTATACTTAAAAGGTTATGAAATAATGTTCTTTTTTTAAACGTTAAGTTTTTAGGTTGTACTGTGAAATAAGGTATGTGTGGCTGCTATTCCTACTAACATTCTAATTACTAGCATCTTGTTTAAAAAGTAGACCAACCTCTCATTAGACCCGTTGATAATAAAACGTTACATTTGTTGGGTAACCTTGCGGGATGTTATGACGAACGCAAGACATAGCCGAAAACGTGGAAGTATTTCGATTAGGCTACGAATAAGACCTAGACTATGTAAAACCAGACCAATCCGTTGACCTTACGGTGAGGAAACTGGCTAAGGAGAGCAATTATGACAGCAATGTTGTCAGGCGCAGAGATGGTGGTTCAATCTCTGATAGAAGAGCACGTAGAGCAGATCTTTGGCTACCCAGGTGGCTCTGTTTTGGATATCTACGATGCTCTGCATGCCAAAACCGATCAAATCAAACACGTACTTGTAAGGCATGAGCAAGCCGCCACTCATATGGCAGATGGTTACGCTCGCGCTACCGGTAAACCGGGTGTCGTACTGGTATGTTCAGGTCCGGGCGCGACCAATACCATTACTGGTATTGCCACGGCTTATATGGACTCCATCCCAATGATCGTTATCTCGGGTAACGTACCTAATAGCCTAATTGGTAATGATGCTTTCCAAGAATGTGACATCGTTGGTGTCTCTCGCCCAGTGGTCAAACACAGCTTTTTAGTGAAAAAAGCGGAAGATATTCCTGAAACGATCAAGAAAGCGTTTTATATCGCGACCACAGGTCGACCTGGTCCAGTAGTGATTGATTTGCCGAAAGATGTAATGAATCCGCAAATCAAACTGCCTTACCAATACCCAGAAACGCTTTCAATGCGTTCTTACAAGCCGACGACGTCGGGTCATAAAGGCCAGATTAAAAAAGCGCTTAAATCGCTGTTAGAAGCGAAAAAACCAGTGCTTTATATCGGTGGTGGTGCTGTGATTTCTGGCGCTCATGAACATATTTTAGAGCTCTCCGACAAGCTGAACCTTCCAGTAGTCAGTACGTTGATGGGACTAGGCGCATTTCCTGGGACGCACAAAAACTCACTGGGCATGCTAGGTATGCATGGTACTTACGAAGCCAATATGGCGATGCATGAAGCGGATCTTATTTTTGGTATCGGTGTGCGTTTTGATGATCGCACGACGAACAACCTTGAAAAATACTGCCCAAACGCAAAAGTCATGCATATTGATATCGATCCATCATCGATCTCGAAAAACGTGAAGGTGGATTTACCTATCGTAGGCTCTGCGGAAAAAGTGCTCACAACTATGCTTGGCCTGCTGGCAGAGCAAGAAGGTGGGAATGATGAAGATGCTATCACCGCGTGGTGGGATGACATTCAGGTGTGGCGTGACCGCAATTGTTTGGCTTATGAGAAGTCACCAGAGCGAATTAAGCCACAGCAAGTGATTGAAACCTTGCACAAGCTGACCAATGGTGATGCGTATGTTGCTTCTGATGTGGGTCAGCACCAGATGTTTGCAGCACTTTATTACCCATTTAACAAACCACGCCGTTGGATCAACTCGGGTGGATTGGGCACTATGGGATTTGGCCTTCCGGCTGGTATGGGTGTTAAGTTTGCCATGCCACAAGAAGAAGTCGTGGTTGTTACGGGCGATGGCAGTATTCAAATGAATATCCAAGAGCTTTCGACAGCCATGCAATACGACATTCCAGTGAAGATCATCAACCTGAACAACAGATTCCTAGGCATGGTAAAACAGTGGCAAGACATTATTTATCAAGGTCGTCACTCTAATTCTTACATGAGTTCTGTTCCTGATTTTGCAGCGATTGCAGAAGCTTATGGTCACGTCGGTATTCGTATCGAAACGCCTGATCAGCTCGAAGAAGGGCTACAAAAAGCGTTGGATATGAAAGATCGTCTGGTGTTTGTGGACATCAACGTAGACGAAACCGAACACGTATACCCGATGCAAATCAAAGGTGAGGGTATGGATAAAATGTGGCTAAGCAAAACGGAGAGAACTTAATATGAGACACATTATTTCACTGCTATTGGAAAACCAACCGGGTGCGTTGTCTCGTGTTGTTGGTTTGTTCTCTCAACGTGGTTACAACATTGAATCTTTGACGGTGTCACCGACAGATGATGAAACGCTGTCGCGAATGAACATTACCACGACGTCTGATGAGATGCAGTTGGAGCAAATTCAGAAGCAGTTACACAAATTGATTGATGTGCTGAAAGTACAAGAAGTCACCGAGTATGAGCACATCGAACGTGAACTGATGATGGTGAAAGTGAAAGCTAGCGGTTTTGCGCGAGCAGAAGTGAAACGGACGGCAGACATCTTCCGTGGCCAGATCGTGGATGTCACTGCTGCTCAATACACGGTACAACTCGCGGGCACGAGTGAAAAGTTGGATGCCTTCATTCAAGCGATATCTGAAGTAACTGAAGTCGTCGAAGTTGCTCGTAGTGGGGTAGTGGGCATTGCCCGAGGTGAGCGCGCACTCAAACCGTAATTGTCTAATTGCATATAGAAAAGCCACTTAATCTAAGTGGCTTTTTGTTTAGAAAATAACAATTAATGATATAATTGTCGTTTTAGTAAGCATTATAGGCAGTAGACGCGTGAAAATACCTAAGCGAGTCGGCACATTGTTGGCGACAGCACTATTTTTTAGTGCGCTCACTGCAGTTTACTATTATCAGAAATATCTGACGTTATTAGAGAGTAACGTTGAGAATACCGCTCAAGAAGCATTACACCAACTGGCTTATACTGGTCGCGAATACAACAATATTCAGGATCAAATTGAGACGATCAGCGATCTTCTCGGTCACAGCCAAAGTCTTTACGACTATCTACGTCAGCCGAACCGAGTCAACCTTTCTATCTTAGAAGATATGTGGATCTCGGTTGCGATCAACCAAAAGCTATATAAACAAATTCGTTTTCTTGATATTACCGGTCAGGAAAAAGCACGGATTAATTACGATTTCAAAACGGGTATCGCTGCACCCGCCCTCAAATTACATGACAAGTCAGAGCGGGATTATTTTCATTACGCGCAAGGTTTAGGTAATGATGAAATTGCGTCGTGGGGGATTGAGCTGGAGCGAGAAAATGGTGAGCTTGTTTACCCTTATAGCCCTTCATTGCGTATTCTGATGCCGATTTCTCTCAATGGGAAACGCGAAGGGTATCTTGTTCTTAATGTTGATATTGAGTATTTATCTTCTCGACTCAACTACTCACCGGTGCGGGATTTTCATATTGAGTTAATTAAAAGTGATGGCTTTTATATCGCGAGTCCTAAGTCATCACGCTTGTACGGCAACATTATTCCAGCTCGTTCTCAATTTAATTTTGGCCGGATGTATCCCAACATTTGGCGCGAGATGATCTCAGAAGTTTCGGGCTATGAGTACAACGGCTCGAATTTGATTGCGTATAGCACGATCCAATTTGTTTCTAGTGAACCACTTCATCTAGTGATTGATCTCACGAATGAGCAATTACTATCTCGATCTCAGCGAGATATTGATGACTTAATCCAAGAAGCGTTTTTTGTATTAAGTTTGGTGTTTGGTTTTACTTTACCAACGACCGCGTTGGCCCTGCACTATCGACGTCATAGTATGGAATCGAAGTTAGCTCGGGCTGCACTTGATGGCATGACTGCGGTGATGATCTCAGATGCGTCGCATCGAATCATTATGGTGAACCAAGAGTTTGAAAACATGATGGGCTATTCAACCAAGCATACTCAAGGCTGGAATGCGCATAATCTAATTTTCTTACCGGAAGATCTCGAGTCGACCCTCAATATTTGGAATAAGCTTGCGAACGAGCACGTTTGGGAAGGTGAGGTTCGTTGTCGAACCAAGTTTAATCACGTATTTACCGCCATTATGCGCATTCAGGCAAACTTAACCAAGTCAGGTAAAGTAAGCTATTACATCACGTCGCTGGTGGATATTTCCGAGCAAAAAGAGCTGGAAGAAAAGCTACGCAACCTCAGTGAAAAAGACGGTTTGACGGGCTTGTGGAACCGTCGAAAATTTGAAGAGCAATTAGCGCAATATGCCGGGATTATTGAGCGTTATCCTGACAGTCCCCCTGCATGTTTGGCGTTGTTTGATATTGACCACTTTAAGCGCATTAACGATGAACTTGGGCACGATGAAGGGGACAAAGTGATTTGCAGTGTCGCTGAGACTCTTCTTAAAGAGGTGCGCAGTACTGACTTTGTGTCTCGTGTCGGTGGTGAGGAGTTTGCGGTGATCATGCCGCACACCACGCTCGAAGAAGCAGAAGTTGTATTGAACCGGTTACGTGTGGCGGTTCAACTGCGCAGTGATAGAGCTATTACCGTTAGCGCCGGGTATAGTGATTTAACTTCTGATCGCACGCGCACCTATAAATGTGCTGATATTGCCTTGTATGAATCCAAAAGTGCAGGGCGTAACTGCGTATCGCTATGCCATAGTTTCGATGATATTGCTTAGCTCTTTTTCAAAAACAAAAAATCGGGGATAGACCCCGATTTTTATGCTTATTTTAGCCTCTGCGTTATTCGCTAGCCAGTATGCGATATTGGTTGTCGATGGCCGCTTCGATACACTGCATTGACTGTCTCAAATAACGCTCTAGGTAACCTAAAGCATCCTGGCTCTTTTTATCTAACGACGTCTTCATCAGCATTTCTTGCTCATCGATATTACAGTGCCCTGGGTTTCCAGTACCTAACATTTGCATAGCAAAATATTGGTAACGCTTAATTTGCGTGAGTAGATCACGGAAAAAACCAAACATATTGGCAGATCCAGCGCCTTCAAACAGTGCAGTAAGAAACTGATTATGGCGTTCTTCCCATTCCTTCCAGCAAAAGCTTTCACCAGATTTAGAGCGGGATAATTTGTGATAAGCGGTTAGGACGTCCAGTTCCCAATTTTCATCGCCAATCACAATTGCTTTATTTAGTAGGCATGCAGAGACCATTTGTAGGCTCTCGTACAAGTCATTCAACTCATCTTTACATACAGGTGCAACCCAGCAGCCTTTTTGCGGCTCGAGTTTGACGTATTTGCTCCACGATAACTGCACCAAAGCTTCGCGAATGGGTGACGCTCCTACGTTGTACTTCTCTTTGAGTTCCGCAACCACGAGTTTTTGACCCGGTTTAAGCACGCCATCGAGAATATCCTGACGGATCATTTTTGATACTTTGTCGGTAAGAGTGGGACTGGACACATACACCTCATAGAAATTTTAATCGTGACGACAAAATTAAACAGTACGCAATTCTGCGCATGGTGAATGATACTGTTAGGCTATTATTAGAGCAAGAAAGCCATATAAAAAAAGAGGGCATAAGCCCTCTTTATCAATCAACTGAAGTATGAAAAGTTCAGTCTTATAGTACGTGTACAGAAGCTGTGTTCGTAGTGCCTGAAGCGACTAGAGCACCAGAAACCATCACTACGATGTCACCTTTGTTACCTAGACCAGATTCTAGAGCAAGCTCTTTACCTGCTACGTAGAATGCGTCAGTGCTTTCGATAGAATCAACAACAACTGGCGTCACACCTTTAGTTAGAACAAGTTGTGCTGCTGTTTTCTTGTTTGTTGTTAGTGCTAGGATGTTTGCAGTTGGGAAGTATTTACGTACTGAACGTGCAGATTTACCACCTTCAGTTGCAACAACGATAAGTGGAGCAGCCAGTTTCTCAGCTGTGTCTACTGCGCCTTTACATACTGCTTCAGTGATACGTAGACGTGGGCTGTCTAGACGAGAACCTAGCTCAGCTTTTAGCGCTGAATCAGTACGGTTCGCGATTTGAGCCATGATAGTTACCGCTTCAACTGGGTACTTACCTTTCGCTGTTTCACCAGAAAGCATTACTGCGTCAGTACCGTCCATTACCGCGTTAGCAACGTCGCCTGCTTCCGCACGAGTAGGACGTGGGTTGTTGATCATAGAATCAAGCATTTGAGTTGCAGTGATAACCATCTTACGTGCACGGTTACACTTCTCGATCATCATTTTCTGAGCGAAGATTACTTCTTCAGCTGGGATTTCAACACCTAGGTCACCACGAGCAACCATGATGCCGTCAGAAAGCTCTAGGATCTCGTCGAAGTTATCAACACCTTCTTGGTTTTCGATCTTAGAGATGATGTGGATGTTCTCGCCGCCGTTTGCCGCTAGAACTTCACGGATTTCTTGAACGTCAGAAGCTTTACGGATGAAAGAAGCAGCTACGAAGTCAACGCCTTGCTCACAACCGAATTTAAGGTCGTTCTTATCTTTTTCAGATAGAGCAGGTAGGTTTACAGAAACGCCAGGAAGGTTAACACCTTTGTTCTCGCCTAGTGCACCGTTGTTAAGTACTTTACATTTAACTTCTGTTTCAGTCTTAGAGATAACTTCCATCTCGATTAGACCGTCGTCGACTAGGATAGTGTTACCTACGTTTAGGTCTGCTGCGAAACCTGCGTAAGTTACTGCAACTTTATCTTTGTTACCTACAACTGAAGTGTCAGTTGTGAAAGTGAATTCTTGACCAGCTACTAGATCAACGTCGTTACCGCCTTCTAGCTTAATAGTGCGGATTTCTGGACCTTTAGTATCTAGAAGAATTGCTAGTGGTTTGCCAGTAGCTTCCATTACTTTACGGAAGTTCGCGATACGAGTGCCGTGTTCTTCGTAGTCACCGTGAGAGAAGTTAAGACGCATTACGTTCATGCCTGCGTTCACTAGCTCAGTTAGCTTCTCTACAGATTCAGTTTTAGGGCCAATCGTACATACGATTTTGGTCTTTTTCATGGAAGATACTCTCCGGTAAGTATAGTTACAATTTGAAAGTCGGTTGTTTACTCTGAAGTTAGGGCGTTATTGATGACATTTAGTGCCTGTCACCCACCGATTTTTCGCCTCATTATCAGTACTTCAGATTCTGAAAGTCTTTCACCAAGTTTAGTCATTTTATGACTAAAAGATCGGCGATTTTGGTTACCTTTTTGTGACTAATCCCACTTTATATGCAGAAAGTTGCAAAAAAATAGCCTTCAATTCTGTAATTTTTTTTCTTTTCGGTGGCGAATTCTACCACTGAATGAATCCAATATCACTGTTTAAGAATTGTCTTAGGACAAGGTTTTATCGAGAAATATTAATTTTTTGGATCGAAATAAATGGACTTGAAAGTTTCGGTTTGACTATAATAAGTTTCACATCGAAACTTAAATTCAAAACGTAAATGTCGAAACGAAACACTCAACTAAGAAGACACGCCATTTCTAACTTGGTTTCTGAGCTAGGAGAAGTCAGCGTTGACGAACTCGCTCAGAAATTCGAAACCTCAGAGGTCACGATTAGAAAGGATTTAGCTTCTTTAGAGAAAAATGGCCAACTTCTACGCCGCTACGGCGGTGCGATTGCTATCCCAACAGAAGTCATTCACGAAGAATTGAGCGCTAATGTTTCGACTCGAAAGCTAAACTTGGCAAAAGCAGCGGCATCACTGATTCGAGACCATAATCGCATCGTGATCGACAGTGGCAGTACGACGGCTGCGTTGATTCAACAGTTGAATGACAAACGTGGCTTAGTTGTCATGACCAACTCGTTGCATGTTGCTAACGCCCTTAATGAATTAGAGAGCGAACCAACACTGCTGATGACTGGCGGGACTTGGGATACGCACTCAGAATCTTTTCAAGGCAAAGTAGCCGAATCTGTGTTACGAGCTTACGACTTTGACCAGCTATTTATCGGTGCGGATGGCATCGATCTCGAACGCGGCACCACAACATTTAATGAATTGGTTGGTTTGAGTAAGGTAATGGCGGAAGTGTCGCGCGAAGTGATCGTCATGATCGAATCGGAAAAAATCGGTCGTAAGATCCCGAATTTAGAGCTCGCTTGGCATCAAATTGATGTGCTAGTGACGGATGCTGATATTCAGCAAGAACACAAAATACAGATTGAACAACATGGCGTGAAAGTCATTTGCGCCTAGTCTAATAATGTAATCAGTTTCATATTTCACTTCCCTCTGAATACAGGTCTTTGCTTGCTGCCTCTATCTGAAACATGGCTAGGGAAGAACAAAACTACAAACGGAGATAAACACATGTGTGGAATCGTAGGTGCAGTAGCACAACGAGATGTTGCAGAAATTTTAGTTGAAGGCTTACGCCGCTTAGAGTATCGCGGTTACGACTCAGCTGGCGTTGCTGTTGTTGATGGCGAGTCAAACCTAACGCGCGTTCGTCGCTTGGGTAAAGTGCAAGAACTGGCTGATGCAGTAGAAGAAGCAAAAGTGATCGGCGGAACGGGTATTGCACACACTCGCTGGGCGACGCACGGTGAACCATCTGAAGTTAATGCACACCCACATATGTCTGGCGATATTGCTGTTGTACATAACGGTATTATCGAAAACCACGAAGAGCTTCGTGAATTGCTTCAATCTCGTGGTTACGTGTTTGAATCTCAAACGGATACAGAAGTTATCGCACACATGGTTGAGTGGGAACTTCGCACTTCAGAAACGCTACTAGAAGCAGTACAAAAAACAGCAAAACAACTTGAAGGCGCATACGGCACGGTAGCGTTGGATCGCAAAGATCCTTCACGCATCGTAGTAGCGCGTTCAGGCAGCCCGATCGTAATTGGTTTTGGTGTGGGTGAAAACTTCCTGGCTTCTGACCAACTTGCGCTACTGAATGTAACGCGCCGTTTCATGTACCTAGAAGAAGGTGATGTGGCAGAAATCACTCGCCGTGAAGTTACTGTGTTTGACGCAACGGGCGAGCTGGTTGAGCGAGAAATCGTAGAATCTAACGCAGAACATGATGCTGGCGATAAAGGCCAATACCGCCACTTCATGCAAAAAGAAATCTATGAGCAACCTAAAGCGTTGATCAACACAATGGAAGGCCGTATCACGGCAGACTCCGTTGTAACTGATGCGATCGGTGTGCATGCGGCTGACATTCTAAGTAAAGTAGAGCACGTACAAATCGTTGCGTGTGGTACGTCTTACAACGCAGGTATGACAGCGCGTTACTGGTTTGAAGATATTGCTGGCGTGAGCTGTGACGTAGAAATCGCCTCTGAATTCCGTTACCGCAAGTTTGTGACTCGTCCAAACAGCCTATTGATCACGTTGTCTCAGTCTGGTGAAACCGCCGATACGCTAGCAGCACTTCGTCTTGCGAAAGAAAAAGGTTACATGGCGGCGATGACTATTTGTAACGTAGCAGGTTCTTCTTTGGTTCGTGAGTCAGATTTTGCATTCATGACTCGCGCTGGTGTTGAAATCGGTGTCGCTTCAACCAAAGCGTTCACGACTCAGCTTTCTGCACTATTGATGCTGGTTACGGCGTTAGGTAAAGAGCAAGGTCGCGTTAACAAAGAGAAAGAAAAAGAGATTGTTGAAGCGCTACACGCACTTCCTAAGCAAATCAACGCGGCACTTTCTTTCGAGAAAGACATTGAAGCACTAGCGACGGATTTCGCAGACAAGCACCACACACTGTTCCTAGGTCGTGGTGAATTCTATCCAATCGCGATGGAAGCGTCTCTAAAATTGAAAGAGATCTCTTACATCCACGCAGAAGCTTACGCGGCGGGTGAACTGAAACATGGTCCTCTAGCGCTGATTGATGCTGACATGCCTGTTGTTGTGGTTGCACCAAGTAACGACCTACTTGAAAAGCTAAAATCAAACGTTGAAGAAGTACGTGCACGTGGCGGCCTTCTATACGTATTCGCAGATGCAGACGCAGGCTTCGAAGGCGATGAAACAATGAAGATCATCACGATGCCTCACGTTAGTGAAATCACGGCGGCGATCTACTACACCATCCCAATGCAGTTGCTGTCATACTACGTAGCGCTGATCAAAGGTACGGACGTAGACCAACCACGTAACTTAGCGAAAGCGGTAACGGTTGAGTAATTACGCTTAACAGCAAAAATCCCAAGCGGCACATGCGAGAGTATGTGCCGCTTTTTTATCTTATTCTAAGCGTAATGGAACGCTCAAGAGCCTTCGCCAGTAGGTTGCTTTCATGACAAAAATGTCATTTTGTTGAAAGGATGGTGTCAGAGGCGGTGTTCAATAATGACCTCATTGAAAACAAGCACTCAAAGGTTAACAACATGAACGCAATCAAAACTGCTCTTTTTGTAACGGTAATGGCAATCACTAGCGCATCTGCATTCGCTCAACCACTTTTCACTGGTGGTAACTACGTGAGCCGCGAAGAGATGAAAACCATCTCAGTTACGCCGACAGCAACGTCAGATGAGGCTTATCAACAGGCACTGTCTGAACTCAATTCACTTAAAACCATGACGGCTCGTGAACTGAATAAAGAGCTCAATATCCTGACGTTTAATGTGAAGTCTCGCAGTACGCATTTAAAAGATGGTGGCTTCGTGACCGTGCAAGAACGCATGAATGAAGATGGTCAGTTGGAATATTTGGGCAAAGTGAATGTCAAAGTGCATTATGCCGAACGCGATAACAATCGATAATGGTTTGCCAATGGGGAAGAGTATGGTGTGGTTCACATCATGCTCTTTTTCGATCTTTATACTAGGTTCTCACCCTCCCGCTAACACACTAGGTAAGTAAAGTTGAAAATATTGATCGTCGAAGATGAGCACAAAGCCGGAGAATATCTGCAAAAAGGTTTGATTGAATCTGGGTATGTGGTGGATTTAGTGCATGATGGGGTCGATGGGCTGTATCACGCTACCAGTGAAGAATATGACTTAATCCTCCTCGACATTATGTTGCCTAAACTTGATGGTTGGCAGGTGCTTAATACATTGCGCAGTAGTGGGATTCACACCCCAGTGATCATGCTGACAGCGAAGGAGCAAGTGGAAGATCGCGTGCGCGGTTTTGAGCTGGGTGCCAATGACTATGTGGTAAAACCTTACGCCTTTGCGGAGCTACTGGCGCGTGTTCAAAACGTATTTCGTCATCATATTGCCGCGCAAGTGGGCGCATCGCCTCAAACATTACGTGTGGCAGATTTAGAACTTGATATGATCAAACGCGTTGCCACGCGCGCGGGGCAGTCGATGTCGCTTACCGCCAAAGAATATGCCCTGCTTGAGTTGTTGATGCGCAAAACTGGCCAAGTGCTTTCACGTACCACCATTGCGTCGTTAGTGTGGGATATGAATTTTGACAGCGATACCAATGTGATTGATGTGGCGGTCAAACGTCTGCGTAGCAAAGTGGACAAACCGTTCGATAAACCACTGATTCACACTGTCAGAGGGATGGGCTACAAACTCGAAGAGAGTCGTGATGCCTAAGTTCTCGCTGCCTTTTTCCATGAAAAACAAGCTCGTGCTGATGTTTGTTAGTATGACGTTTGTGACCTCTTTTTCTTTGGCTTTCATCCTACAGTACGCCATTGAGCGCCACTTTTATTCGCAAGATTTCAGCTATATTTCCAGTAAGTTCAATGCCATTGAGAAAGAATTCATACGCTCGCCAGAGGACGTGTTCAAGCAAGCGAATAACAGCACGCTCTACATGTGGGTGTTTGAAGGCAAGCAGAACGTGTATCAGAATTCGAGCCTGACGATTCCTCAGAACCGAGCCTATAGCATTAGCTCACCTCAGGTTTTAAATCACGAGCGCGCCATCGAATGGAGTGAGGACTCGCTGAATATCCGCGCGTTTGCGTTTCAAGCTGGGGAGTATCAGGTGGTGCTCGGTATGAGTATCAACCACCATATTTTGTTTTTGGATAAGCTCGACTGGATTTTGTTTTGGTCGCTCGGTTTGGCGTTTGTGATTTCTTCAGCGTTGAGCGGTTGGATTGTAAAACGTGGGTTGAAGCCGATGGTGGGATTGAATCAGCACATTCAACAGATATCTCCAGAGCAAATGGGCATTCGTCTCGACCCCGATTCGTTGCCAATAGAACTGCGTGAGTTAGCCAACAAACACAACGCGATGCTCGATAGGTTGCAAACTGGTTTTCGCCGCTTGAGCGAGTTTTCTTCTGATATAGCACATGAATTAAAAACGCCACTCACCAACATTACTACGCAAAATCAGGTCATTTTAGGTGCGTGTCGAACGCCTGAAGAGTATCAGGATGCGATTGCCTCAACGTTGGAAGAACTCAACCGCATCACGAAAACTATCAACGATTTGCTCTACATTGCCAAGGCTGAAAACAAGCTCATTCATCGCCATGACGAAGTGTTTGCGGTGCAGGAGGAAATTGACCGCTTGGTCGCGTATTTTGAAATATTGGCCGAAGATGCCGAGGTGCGAATCGTGAGTTCAGGCGACGGTCAGCTCTATATGGACAAAAACATGTTTGAGCGTGCGGTGGGCAACTTGCTCTCCAACGCGATTCGTCATGCGTATTCTGATTCAACCATTGTGATTGACGTTCAAGTGGTTGATGAATGGGTTACGATATCGGTCAGCAACCAAGGTGACACCATTGCAGAGCAAAACTTACCGTACCTTTTCGACCGTTTTTATCGCGCAGATAAGTCTCGCCAACATGTAGGCAGCGTCGGTGCAGGGCTAGGTTTGTCGATTACCCAATCTATCGTGCAAGCGTATGAAGGACAGATAAAAGTAACATCAGATAAAGACAAGACACAGTTTGTTATGATGTTGCCATCGGCAGGTGTCAATGGAAGTGATAAGTCAGTTGAAGCATAAAAGGCAAGCTAAGGCTTGCCTTTGGGACTCAAACTTGTTTGAAGTTATTTGGGTTATTGGCCCAGTTGATGAGCGGTTAGAATAGCAGAGTAGACATTTTCTGCCGTCACTGGGAATGGCATATTGTGGATTGTTTCTCCCTCGGCCGTTGAGGCTTCGGCGACCTCGCGCAACTTAGCGTGGTTTAGCTCTTTAACGCCCATATCAAATAAGTTGGTTGGTAGACCTACAGATCGGCAGAAGGCGAGAACCGTATTAATCTCTTCCATCGCTGCGTTTTCTAGCACCAATTGAACAAGTGTGCCGAACGCGACTTTCTCACCATGATAGAGATGATGACACTCTTCAAGCTTAGTTAGGCCGTTATGAATAGCGTGAGCACCCGCTAGACCACTGCTTTCAAAACCGATACCGCTTAGGTATGTATTGGCTTCAATAATATTTTCTACCGCTTTGGTGCTCACACCATTTTCTACCGCAGCTTTTGCTTTTACACCATCTTCAAGCAAGGTTTCATAGCAAAGTTTCGCAAGCGCTTGGGCTGAACGCGTCGCTAACCCACCAGCCATTGTTGCCTTACCAGAAGTCATGTTGGCACGAGCTTCAAAGTAGGTGGAAAGCGCGTCGCCCATCCCCGATACAAGTAAGCGAACTGGGGCTTTGGCGATGACAGACGTATCCATGATGACCATGTCTGGGTTTTTAGGGATCATCAAGTATTCCGCAAATTCACCTTCAGGTGTGTAAATCACCGCAAGTGCTGAGGTTGGCGCATCCGTCGAGGCAATCGTAGGAACCACCACGACAGGAATTTTGGTGTAAAACGCAACGGCCTTAGCTGTATCTAAGGTTTTACCACCACCAATACCGACAATGACATCGTGTTTTTGAGTGGCACAAATGTCCGTGATGCGTTCAATCTCAACGCGCGAACATTCGCCACCAAAAATGTTCATAGTGAGTGGAAGCTTTTCGTCAGCAAAGCTTTGTTTGACGTCATCACCAACCAGGTTAGTCACGAACTCATCGGCAATGACTAACGGACGTTCACCCAATGTTTTCACATAGTGAGCGATAGATGTAAGTACTTGTTCACCTTGGACGTATTTGCTTGGGCTGATAATAATTTTGTCCATAATTCAAACCTTTAACCTTTTTATGTGTGTTTTGGACTGCAATGAAAATCCATTGTAGCGATAAGGTTTATATTAGGTTTGGTGAGGTAAGTGGTGAAGGATATCTCTGGTTTTGTTCCATGCTTTTATGACCTCTGTGTCAAACCGACTGTCAGAAGTAATAAGCATCAGCATGCTTTATGGCGCCGATCACTATTCAAGCGAATTCGTCGTTTTTCGTTTCATATTGAAACAAAAATACCGAAGTCGCTGTTTCAATATGAAACGGATTGATTTTTGTTGAGCACGTTTTTTCTCTGTTTAAGATGAATTTATACCCTACATAAAAATATAAATGGAATGAGATAGAACGATGAAAAAGTTAATTAACCAAGTCGATGATGTTGTATTGCAGCAAATGGAGGGCCTGGCATTGTCCCGCCCTGAGCTAAAAGCCAACTACGAGCCTCGTTACATGTGGCACGAGGAAACGCCGGGGCAAGTGGCATTGGTTTCTGGTGGTGGCTGTGGTCATGAACCTTTGCACGCAGGTTTTATTGGTAAAGGCATGCTGACAGGTGCCTGCCCTGGTGAGGTATTTACTTCACCTACGCCTGATCAAATGTACGAATGTGGTAACCAAGTGAATACTGGTGAGGGCGTGCTGTTTATCATTAAAAACTACACCGGCGACGTGTTGAACTTTGAAACGGCCGTGGAGCTCCTTCATACCGATGGCATTAAAGTTGGGTCGGTGTTGGTGGATGACGATGTTGCAGTCAAAGACAGCCTGTATACCGCTGGTCGCCGTGGCGTCGCTGGAACGGTATTGGTTGAGAAGTTAGTTGGGGCTGCCGCGAACAAAGGTTATTCGTTGGAGCAATGTGAAGCTCTGGCTCGTCGCGTTAATAATCACTGTCGCTCATTTGGCGTGGCGCTTAATGCTTGTGTTGTGCCAGCAGCGGGTAAACCATCTTTTGTTCTGGAAGATGATGAAGTGGAGTTTGGTGTTGGTATCCATGGTGAACCAGGTATCAAGCGAGTGAAGTACACCGACGTCGATACGTTAGTGGATGAAATGTTTGCTGAAGTTGCTGAAAACACACCTTATCAGCGCACTTTGCGTATTTGGAATCGTGACGAAGGTGAATGGGATGAAGTGGAATCCAGCATTGAGCCTTTCGCCTCTGAACACGATTATATTGTGATGGTGAATGGTATGGGTGGTACGCCAACTTCAGAGCTTTACGGAGTATACCGCCGTCTTGCTCATAACTGCGAGCAAGCGGGGTTCCGTATCGTGCGTAATATGGTTGGTAACTTCTGTACGTCACTCGATATGGAAGGCGTTTCAATTACGTTGCTGAAAGCAGATAAAGAGATGTTGGAGCTGTTTGATGCTCCTGTCGATACGGCCGCGATCAAGTGGTAACAGGGAGGGGAGCAAACATGCAAATTGAAAAACAACATATCGTTCACTGGTTAGAGTTATGTGCAAAAACGTATCAAGAGAATCAAGATTTTCTGACCGACCTTGATCGTGATATTGGTGACGCGGACCATGGTCTCAATATGAACCGAGGCTTTAAAAAAGTTGCTGAGAAACTGCCGCAATTTGCGGACCAAAATATCGGCAGCATTCTCAAGAATACGGGCATGACCTTGCTTTCTAGTGTCGGTGGGGCAAGTGGCCCGCTTTATGGCACGCTGTTTATTCGCACGGCTGCCGCTGTCGGAACTCGAGAGCAACTAACGTTTGAAGAGTTGGTCGATGCACTAAAAAGCGGTGTGGATGGCGTGGTGTCTCGTGGTAAAGCGGAACTGGGTGATAAAACCATGTGTGATGTTTGGTTACCCGTTTTAGTTAGCGTGAAGGCGTCGTTAGAAAATGGCATGAGCGCTGACCATTTATTGAATGAAATGGTTGAGCTAGCAGAAACGAACGCGGTTGCCACGATTGAAATGTTGGCGAAAAAAGGGCGAGCAAGCTATTTAGGTGAACGTAGTATTGGTCACCAAGACCCCGGCGCAACCTCTTCTTTGTTAATGATTAAAGCACTACAGCAGGCAATAGCAGGTAATTAAGATGGTGGGAATTGTAGTTGTATCTCATAGTCGTCGCCTTGCGGAAGGGGTGGCCGAACTTGCCACCCAAATGACGCAAGGCAAAGCCAAGCTTGCGATTGCTGCGGGGATTGATGACCCAGAGAACCCGATCGGAACCGATGCCATTGCTGTGATGGAAGCGATTGAGCAGGCACATGATCAACAAGGGGTTGTTGTGTTGATGGATCTTGGCAGCGCCCTGCTTAGCACGGAAATGGCTCTGGATCTGATTGATGATCATGTGAGGGAAAATGTCACCCTTATCTCGGCCCCCATTGTTGAAGGGACCATGGCGGCGTCGGTGGCTGCTGCCGCTGGACTACCTTTATCGACGGTAGTCGAAGAGGCACAGAATGCGTTAAGCGCAAAACGAGAGCACCTTGGCGATCAGCCACTAACATCCGCTGAGATAGCGCCAGTATTAGAGAACTTTGAACACGAGCGGACATTTGATTGGGTAGTGCAAAATCCGCATGGATTACATGCTCGTCCCGCAGCGGCCATTGTTGGTGCACTCGCGCCTTTTGACTGCCAATTATGGTTGAAAAAAGGCGAGCGCCGTGTGAACGCGAAAAGCTTAAACAGCATTGCGAAACTTGGCGTTCGTAGTCAAGAGACGATCACCTTATGCGCACACGGACCTCAATCTAGTGAAGCAATTAAGGCATTTGAAGCCTTAGCTCATGAGCACTTCGGAGAAAAAGAGGCGGTTGAGCAAGGCATTGTCGAACCTGAAGAAAGCTCGGATACTTTGCTCGATGACATGGCCCCAAGTCAGATTGAAGGTGCTGTTGTTGGTATTCGAGTCAATGACGGTATCGCTACTGCTCCAGTTGTCCTTTTTACTCATGAAATGCCAGCTGTGCCTGAACGTGATTTCCAAAGTGAACAAGATGAAATTGAACGGGTTAAGCGTGCGATAGGCGTGGTTGTTCAACATTTGCAGGAGCAAGCGAAGCAGCCGAAAGGGGAAATATTTTCTGCTCATAGCATGATGCTCAGTGACCCAGAGTTATGGGCATCGGTTGAGGCGCGAATTCAAACGGGCATGATAGCCGAGCAAGCTTGGATAGAATCACTGCAAACGTTGGCCGAAGAGTTTCGCCAGGCAGAAAGTCAGTACATGCGGGAGCGCGAAGCAGATGTGCATGATATCGCACGCCAAGTTATGGTCGAAATGACAGGCGTAACGCCTAATGCCATCGACATTCAGGAACCGAGTATTTTGTTGGCCCGCGACCTGATGCCTTCTGATGTGGCCGGGCTTGATAAATCGAAAGTGCTTGGTATCTGTTTGAGTGAGGGAGGGAAAACCTCTCACAGTGCGATTCTTGCTCGTGCGATGGGGATTCCTGCCATCGTTAAAGCTCAGGGCTGTCTTGATGCTGTGCGTGCTGGTCAAGTGGTGACTATTGATGGCTTTCGAGGGCATTTATGGTTCTCTGCTTCAGATGCCATACAACAGGAATTAGAAGCTCAGCAAATTGAGTGGCAAAACTCCCGACAAAGTGCACTAGCGAGTGCTCAGCAAGCCGCAGTCACCTGTGATGGTGTCCATATTCCAGTATTCGCCAATATTGGTGGACCGAAAGATATTGATGATGCACTAACATCAGGAGCTGAGGGCGTTGGTCTATTCCGGACTGAGTTTTTATTTCAAAACAGTGATGAGTTGCCGACTGAGGAAGCGCAATATCAAGTGTATCGTGATATTGCTGCCGCACTTGGTGATAAGCCACTTACGATTAGAAGTTTAGATGTTGGCGGTGATAAGCCTTTAGCCGCTTATCCTATGCCAGCGGAAGATAATCCATTTTTAGGTCTGAGAGGGGTGCGGTTGTGCCTTCAACATGAGTCATTGTTTACCGCCCAACTTCGAGCCATTCTGAGAGCCTTTCACGAGCAACCGAATATTCAATTGATGATACCGATGGTGGCTCAGGTTGAAGAAGTGAGAAAAGTAAAAGCGCTGTTGGCACATCAAGCAACCCAACTCGGCTTGAATGCGACTCATTTGCCTGTTGGTATTATGATTGAGGTACCAGCCGCGGTATTAAATGCAGATGCGTTAGCCCAAGAAGTCGACTTTTTCTCTATTGGCACCAATGATTTGACTCAATATGTTATGGCCGCCGATCGAGGCAACGCCGCCGTTGCCGAATTGGTGAACTACTTTGAACCATCGGTACTAAAAGCCATTGAACTCACGTGTGCAGCAGGCGATCGCGCGGGCATACCGGTCAGTATGTGTGGTGAGATGGCAGGCGATCCAAATGCCACAGAAACATTGCTTCGTGTTGGGTTACGAAAATTCAGCGCCAGTGCGAGTTTGTTGCCGGGACTAAAAGCGCAGATTCGTCAGTTGTCTGTCGATGTTTAATCGATACCTTTATCGTTAGTACACGTATACCGGCGTGCTTACGCCGGTTTTACTTTTGTAGGAACGCCACTTCTTGGCTTAATACAGCTTCATTTGCTCCTGCAGCCCAAACTTATTAATTTTTCTCCATAAGGTCGTGCGGCCAATTTGCAATGCTTTCGCCATATCATGCATTTTGCCATCACACTGATTCCAAGCCTGAACAATCGCTCTTCTCTCGGCTTCTTCTAACGTGATTACTGGCGTATTTTCTGCGGTATGGCGAGAATTCAGTTTAATGTCTTCAGGAATATCGTTCAGCTTGATTAAGTTGGAACTGCGGTTCAGCAAAATTCGCTCAGTTCGGTTTCTTAGTTCAGAGTTGTTGCCTGACCAACGAAAATTCATCAACGCTTCCAGTGCGACTGGCTCTATCGAGATTGTGACATTGTGTCGGCGTTCATAATGGCTGATAAGCTGCTGGACGAGAAATTCAATGTCTTCTTTACGCTTTCGTAGTGGTGGAATATGCAGCTCGTTCGAGGAGATTTCATAATAAAGTTGCCGACCAAATGAGCGCTGAGTGACATACTCGCTGATCTCTGAAGCGGTGCTCGTAATAAGTTGAAAGTCTACGGGGATTAATCGCAAACTGTCGCTGCGGCTGACGAGCCCAGTTTTTAACAACTTAAGTAGCACGGCTTGTAAATCGGGCGACAGATATTCCACCTTTTCCAAAAAGAGCGTACCGCCATGGGCGAGTTCAAACTTAGAGGGCATGCCTTGTCCCTCGTCGTATCCCAGGGTTTCTTTGACCAGTTGCTCTGTATTGATGGAGCGGCAGTTGAGCGTAATGAACGGCCCTTCTTTGTAGGTGCTTTCGTTATGAATCGCCATGGCGAGAGTGGCTTTTCCTACACCTTCTTCACCTGTAATTAGAATCGGTGATTTGGACTTTATGGCCCGTTTTGCCACGGTAATGACATGCTTCATTTTTCGTGAAATAACAGGCAAAGTACTGAACGTATAGCGCGCACTGCCACCTATTTGTTGTTGAGCAAGTTCGCGAATTTTATCGATAGGGTGCAAAAACAATAAGTGTGTGCCGTCGTTGAGTGGACGCAAGGTAATGATTGCCTCAACAAACTCTCCACGAACCTCTACCGTTGTGAGTTTTCGGTTGATGCTTGCACCCGACTCAATACTATTGAGGACATTTGGCGGGAAACGTAAAACCGAAAAGACTTCTTTATCCAAGACCTGACTGGCTTCAATGTTTAACAAGCGCTCTGATTGGTGATTTACCATGGTGATACGGCTTTCTTCATCCCAGGCCAGAAGGCCGTCATCCATGCATTCTAACGTTGCGTTGTGCGCACAAGTGAGGCGGTTAATGTTTTCTTGTTCCGACTGAATATGGATTTGCAAACTGACTTCTTTCGCGCTCGACGCGATGATGACCAAGTTTTCTTTCTTATAGCTCTCTGCTTTTTTGAGAAGGCATGTTGTGCCGCGTAACTTGCCAAATTGGTCGAAAACAGGTGCTGCTACAGAGGCATAAGAATGTAAGTGGCGATTGAAATGTTCTGCTGCGAATACTTCACACGGGATATGAGTACTAATACAAAGATTGACCGCATTTGTGCCAATTTTTCCTTCAGATAGAAAACAGCCTTGTTTAATGCCTAGTACCTGCATCTCTTGTTGCATTGAGTCATGTCCCACAACGGAAAGAACGCAGCCGTTGCCATCAGTTACCATCAATAGCAGGTCTTCGTCTCCTAGCATGTCGTAAGTGTCTTCAAGTACTGTCGTGGCGCATTCGATGAGGTGCTCGTTGCGTTTCATCAGAGATGAGAAGGTAAAGCCAGAGGCAATATGTGGTTTTGACCAGGTATAAGGGCTGCATTGCTTTATGCAACGCTCCCACGACTCAAGTACGGGAGTGCGGGAAAATTCTGGAGATACCCAATGGTGTTTCTGGAAAAACTCCCATTTGGTTTTAGTGTCTTCGATTGAAAGCATGCCATACCGTTTCAATACCAGCGATAGATTGGTCTGATATTACAGAGACATACGAATATGGACTGTGATGGCTTTCACGCACGTCATACAGAAAGGATACGCAAAGAAAAGAGGCTAGTAGAGAAGGCGTTCCTTGCCGGAGGTTGGGTTAAAAAGGGCTGTCTTTGCCCAGTTCGTTACAGATCTCGACAATGGCGAGCGAGAGACCTGATTTTATTATTTGTTGCTGGCGTTGAAGTTGGAGTTGATAAAACTCAAGGTCGATGTCGTCATCAGGTTCGTTGACTTCTAATTGCACCATGCCCATTTTCTTTACCAGATGCAGCTTTTTGATTGGCTCTAGAATATTTGGATCAGTGAACTCGTAGTCTGATGCATCGCTATTGAGTCGGTTTTTAAGCTTAATGATGTCTTCAATATCATGATAAATATCGTCTGGGAGTACGCCTAAGCCAAATAGGAGTTTCAAACGAACGGAGAGATCGCCCAGCGGTCCGGAGTCTTGCAGTAGGGGACCAACAACCGATTGCACGGCGAAGTTATCTTTACGAAAGATCCTTTGTATTAGCCCGTCGATGGAATCGTTGAACACATCGACTGCTGCAATAAAAAAGCCTCGTACCGATGGCGCGCTGTTTAATCGTTCAATGATCTCGGTTTCGTTGATGTTATCTGCCATATACTGAGTAACTGTTTAAAATTATATTTATGGGGAGCAGAGCTCCCCTTGATTCGATTAAAGCTGGTGGTAAATCACTTCGATTTGAGCCACTTCAACACTGTCTTCAGCCAGGCCAGTGTACGTTGCTAGCGTTTTCTTTAAGCCCACGGCTTTTAATGAGGTCTGTAGCTCAACCGCTTGTGGGTCGGTGTCGTTGGTGTATTTCAACGCCGCCGCGATCCCTTTCAAAAGTGTTTGATTTTCAGTGCCATACTCGATTGTACCGAGTAATGGCTTCACTAATCTATCATTTGCACCCAATTTACGAATTGGTTGTCGTCCAACGCGATCCACTTCATCCACTAAATATGGGTTGGCGAAGCGACCTAGAATCTTTTCGATGTAGGCATTGTGCATATCACGGTCGAAGCCGTAACGACGAATCAACACTTCGCCACTTTCGTGCATTGCTTGTTTTACTTCAGCATGAATGCTTGGGTCTTCAATTGCTTCACGAATGGTGCGATGGCCTTTCAAACAGCCTAAATAAGCGGTAATGCAGTGACCTGTGTTTAGGGTGAACAGCTTACGTTCGACAAAGGCCATTAGGTTGTTGGTTTTTTCCATGCCAGCAATATTTGGGATATCGCCCTTAAACTGTTGCTCATCCACAATCCATTCGCTAAAGCTTTCTACCGTCACTTCTAGTGGGTCATCGTTCGCCGCTTCTGCTGGTGGTACGATGCGGTCTACCGCTGAATCGACAAAGCCAACCAACTCGTCTGCTTTTGCGTGCAATGATTCATCCAAGTGTTTGTACACCTCACCTTTTAGGTGTGTGGTACCACGCACCATATTTTCACAGGCGATGATGTTAAGTGGCGCGTCATTACCAGCTTCAAAACGTTTGGCGATGCCTTTTGCGACGGTTTTCGCGATGATATCTAATACGTTTGGACCGACCGCTGTGGTAACTAAATCGGTTTTGACGATGCGATCAATCACGTCATCACTGGCTGAGTTTACGGCTGTGACGTGGGTAACGGTGTCGATTTTGCACTCAGTACCGACCACTTTCACTTTGTATTCTTGTTTGTGGCTGAGCTGGTCTACCAACGGCGCATCAACGTCAGCGAAAGTGACCTCGACTTCTGCGTCTGCTAAGAGTTTACCGATGAAACCACGACCGATGTTACCTGCACCAAAATGAACTGCGTTTTTCATAATTCTTACCTACCAATATCTGAAAATGTTGACTTACGAAACTAGGGGGAGGCCAACCGCATAGGGGGTGACAGCTGACCTCATTTGCCTCAGGAGCAAATTAAAGGAGTAATTAAGCCGCTTGTTGACCGCCAAGGATGTTCAGAATCTCTTCCACATCGTTGGTGCTGGTTAGCTTCTCAATTGCTTCCGGCTCATCGAGCGCGTTCGTAATGGTTGTGATCACCTGGATGTGCTCATCGTTCTTAGCGGCAATGCCGATAACCAGTTTCGCGACATCGTCGTCATCTTCAGTAAATTGGATACCCGATGGGTATTGGCAGATTACAATGCCGGTTTTCTTCACGCGATCTTTCGCTTCTACCGTACCGTGAGGTACTGCGATAGACTCGCCAAGGTAAGTTGGAACCAACGCTTCACGCTCAAACATCGCGTCTACGTATTCTGGTTCTGCGTAGCCAAGTTCAACCAATTTGTTGCCTGCAAAGCGAATGGCTTCTTCTTTGTTGGCTGCTTTCAAACCTAGGTGAATGTTCTCACGCTGGATTTGGAAAACCGATGGCTGCTGTGGCTCAAAGCAGTCGTCGTTCGCCGCCATGACTGACACTTTCACCATTTGGTCGTCATTGGCTGCGGATTGGTTTTGTGCTGCCAGTAACTTGGTGACTAGCTGGTTGTACATTTCGCTGTCTAGGAAGTTAGTCAATGAAATGTGGTGTGCGTTTGGAGCATGCTTACGTGCACGATCCGTTAAGTCTTTATGAGTAATCACGATATCTGCACTCTCTGGTAAGCTGTTAATAGCAAGGTTGGTTACGTGGATGTTCAGACCTGCGTCTTTAACCTTTTTGCGTAGCATGCTCGCGCCCATTGCACTCGAGCCCATGCCCGCATCACAAGCGACAATGATGCTTTGTACTGTCGCTAGGTCTACGTCACCTTTGCTTTGGTTGTTTACCACCGCATCGTTTTTAGATGCAGATTTCATGTCTTTCATTTGTGATGTTGCTTTTTCTAGTGCTGCTTCATCACCGTCTTCTTCCGTTGACGTTTGTGTCTTCATTAGCAGTGCTGCTACGGCGAATGACACGCCTGTTGCTGCTGCGATAGAGGCTAGTACACCAACGATTGAACCTTTCTGAGTCATCAACAAGATTGCGAAGATTGAGCCTGGTGATGCTGGAGAAACGATACCTGCGTTAAACATAGTTAGAACGAATACGCCCGTCATACCACCTGCGATAGCCGCAAGGATTAGGCGAGGGTTCATTAGGATGTAAGGGAAGTAAATCTCGTGGATACCGCCGAAGAAGTGGATGATGGATGCACCACCTGCCGTTTGACGAGCCGTACCTTTACCAAACACCATGTAAGCCAGCAGAATACCTAGACCAGGACCTGGGTTCGCTTCGATCAAGAAGAAGATCGATTGACCAGTTTCAGACGCTTGCTGAATACCCAGTGGAGAGAAGATGCCGTGGTTGATCGCGTTATTTAGGAACAGGATCTTCGCTGGCTCAACAAAAATAGAAGTCAGTGGCAGAAGGTGCGCTGAAACAAGGAAGTTTACGCCTGCTGCCAATGCGCCTGAAAGCACTTTGACAAATGGACCGATAAGGAAGAAAGCCAAAATGGCGCACAGCATACCAATGATGCCCGCAGAGAAGTTGTTCACCAACATCTCGAAACCGCTTTTTACTTTACCGTCGATGTAGTTATCGAATTTTTTGATAGCCCAGCCGCCCATTGGGCCGACCATCATTGCACCCATAAACATTGGGATGTCGGTACCGACAATCACGCCCATAGTTGTGATTGCACCAACGACCGCGCCGCGATCGCCGCCCACTAATTTACCACCGGTGTAACCGATCAGTAGTGGCAGCAAGTAAGTGATCATAGGACCAACCATGGAAGCTAACGTCTCATTTGGTAGCCATCCGGTTGGGATAAATAGAGCAGTGATAAAGCCCCACGCGATAAACGCGCCGATGTTAGGCATTACCATGTTTGACAGAAAACGACCAAAATTTTGTATCTTGATCTTGGCATCTGGTGATATCATAACAATTCCCCGTTCGATGTTCTGATGAATATGTTGTCGTAAACGGTTCGCCAAAACCGCTTGTTTGATTGCTTAGTACCCAATCAATTTACCACACATTTTCCAATTGGAACTGACGACGGGTTTTTCGTGATCAACCCCCGCATTTCTTCGGCTGAGAAACGGTTTTTAAGTGACCAAGTTCAACTTATTAACTTGTAACTTAATAACAAAAAGCCACTTTCAAATCTGTCAATAAAAATATTAGTGATCAATTCGATCTTCTGACAAATATAAAATCAAAATTCATTGTGATGTAGATCACCTTTAATTTCTTTTTCAATTCAAATTAAATACTCGAAATGATCAATGTCACATTTTGTTTGGCGTTCGGTTTGATTGAAAATGTGATCTATGACCATTTTGAGGTTTTGTGAAAGTTTATAACGTGAACGTTTGTACGATGTTGGCGTTTTGTGGATTAAAGCTTGAGATGACTGGCCTTTTTGCGATGAGTTTAACTAAACACTTTGTTTTTAATGTCTTATGGGTAAATAACGCATCACGCTGCTCGCGTTGTGTTGTTTAGAGCGATTTTGAGCAGCGCGATACCTCCGACGACGGTTAATGGTTCAGAGCTAAATACTCTCGCGCGTTTCCACTGCCCATGTAACGTGCAAGCGTTTTCTCAGGCACATCGCGTAAATCCACCATAATCAATCCATCCAGTGCGTTGTTAAACGCCGGATCGACGTTAAAACACACCAACTTACCATTCAAACTCAAATATTGGCGCAGTAATACCGGAACGCCTTTGCCTTCGTCAATTCGAGCGATCACGCGAGATAGCAACTGTAAATCTCCCAATGCGGTTAGCATGCTGGTATTCCAGTTTAAGTTGGTTTCTGGCAGTGGATTTGACGGAGTGACGTATTCGGCGCAGTCGTTGTCGTAGTGGTGTAGGGTCATCGATTGTGCCAGCAACTGACGCGCGGTATGGCTGTAATCGTTGCTGATGCTCACTGGGCCAAACAAGTGCGTGTATTCGGGATGTTGATGGACAAAAGTCGCTATGCCTTTCCAGAGTAAGAGTAGGGCACTCATGCTTTTTTGATATTGCTCGGCAATCACAGAGCGACCCATTTCAATCGACTTGCCCATTTGATCGAGAAAGCCTTGGTCATAGTTGAATAAGGTGCGCGAATACAATCCTTCTACTCCATATTTCGCCAATAATTGATCAACTAATCCAAGACGGTAAGCACCTACCATGCATTGGTTCTCACGATCCCACACAAATAGGTGCAGGTAATAATGATCGAAATGATCGATGTCTATCGCTTGCCCGGTCCCTTCGCCAACTTGACGGAAATTATGTTCTCGCAAGCGGCCAATTTCATGCAGGAGAGATGGGATCTGCTGCGCGCTGGCGCAATATACGTCGAACTCGCCACTTTGAAGCAATTGGGTTTCTGACGGTAAGCTGTGCAGCTCTTCAAGCAATTGGCCTATGGGTAACCCTGCTGCAATAGGTAAGAGATCATTGTCTGAGACCGTTTGCTGAGTGGCACTTACATCGCGGTTAAGCAGGTAGGTGTTAAGCCTCAGATAATTGACGATCTGATCATCATTGAGGTTATTGAGTTCTTTAAACTTGATTGCTTGCCCAAAGGACAACTCAATGGTTTTTTCGCTCTTGTTGAGCAGCTCTCTTCCTAACATCAAGGTGCGTAAAAGAGGGTGGATTTTACCTGCCATGTAGAAGCGTTTTGAGTTCTGCCCACGAATGAAGACGGGAACAGTGGCGGCTTTGTTCTTACGAATTAACGCACTGACACTGCGGCTCCATTCTTTGTCTTCTAAACGCTCTTGTTTGGCATCCACCAACTGCGACACTTCACCAGCAGGGAAAACCAATAACAAGCCGCCATTCGCAAGGTGTTTGTTGGCTGCTCTGAGGGCCTTCATATTCGATTTGACGGCGTCTTTGCCTTCGAATACGTCGACACCAATAAAAAGTTGGTCGAGCTCTGGTACGGTTTTTAGGTACTGATTCGCTAAAATTTGGATATCGTCTCGTATCATCAATAGTAGCTCGGCGAGAATCACGCCTTCAACACAACCGAGAGGGTGATTCGCCACAATGACGGTTGCGCCTTGCTTTGGCACTGCGTCGAGCGAACCATGGGCAATGCGATAGTCGATCCCCAAAATATCCAGCGTAAATCGCAAGAAAGTTCTGGTATCCGCATTCACGGGGCGTTGGGCGTAGAATTTATCGAGCTGACTTAAACCCGTTGCCCATTCTGCAACGTTTTCACCAATGCCGAACGGCGTTTTACGAGGGAGACGAAAAGGGGTTGAACTATCCATATTTACCTCAGCGTACAAGTGGCTGATCGGATAGTAGAAATTACAGATGACAGTTCAGAGGCAAATCCATGAGCCTTTGGTGACAAACTGGTGAAGCTTTGTTGACCAAAGGCGAGGGGATAGGGACGTATTAGCGTTACGTTTTGTCGCCAGCAAACATCAGGATACTCAGAGAGTTGAGCGTTTCACCGAGACTTTCTAGTGAGCTCAAGACCTGTTTGGTCGGCTCATTATCTAGCAGAATGCGACCATCAAAGCTTTTCCCTTCGCATTGATCTTCATCGCACATACCCGCTTGGGGGGCTTGTGTTGAGTTGTCATCCATTACTAAGTCGTCAGTACTCAAACAAGCCGTTGAGACAAATAATCCGCTCAGAACTACCAGCCATTTTATTTTCAGCATAATCTTAAAACTCACAATAAAACAGCGTTCAATTGTAATTTATTCTATTCACCATTTCGAACGATATGACAAAAATTTGGCTTTAGGTCGCCATTTTCTGGCCATAGTTGAGCTATGTTATCGATACTACGAATTGTTACTTTTGGCGAAATTAGGAGGATGAATGGAGAAAATTTCCAATAAAGCGTCAATATGGCTCGGGCTGTGTCTGATAATAGGTTTAGGAGTATTGGGCTTTTTTATTCAGCAAACAGCAGTCAAATACAAAGCCTATGAGCGAGTGGTAACGGTGAAGGGATTGTCTGAGCGAGAATACCCGGCAGATACCGTCATTTGGCCAATCCAATTTACGGTAGCCAGCAATGATATGGGCGCGATGTTTGATGACATAGACCAACAAACGCGTTTGATTCTGGATTTCTTAAGTGCCAAAGGGCTCCCTGAAACGAGCGTTTCCCTTTCTTCTCCTGCTGTCATTGACCGAAAAGCACAGCAATACGGGAGTGAGCAAGATATCGAGTTTCGTTATTTAGCCTCGCGGACGGTTACGGTTTATAGTCAAAGTGTCGATGTGGTTCGAGCGGCAATTAATGAGATTGGTGAGCTAGGAAAACAAGGTGTACTGCTGAATCAGGACCCGTACGCGAACCGCATTGAGTACAGCTTTACTAAGCTAAATGATGTAAAGCCAGACATGATCGAAGAGGCGACGAAAAACGCCCGCGAAGTGGCGCAAAAGTTTGCCAAAGACTCACAGAGTTCACTGGGTAAGATCAAACGTGCCACGCAAGGGCAGTTCTCGATTTATGACCGAGATAGCAACACGCCTTACATTAAGAAAGTACGAGTGGTCTCAACCGTTCAGTATTACTTATCGGATTAAAATAATAGTCAAAAAGCCGCTCATCGTGTGAGCGGCTTTCGATAAGACGAGAGCTATAGGATAGGATTGATATCTTGCTCTGTATGCTCACCTTCGACCACATCAACAGGTGTGTAATGTTGATAAATCAGGAAGCCATCTTCTGATGTTTCATGGTTATCTGGTGTGTCAACATACGCGGTACAGGTGTACCCAATACTGTAGGTGCCTGGGCCAATGTAACCAAACTCGTAGCTGTAGGTTGTATTACCTTCTTCGTCTTGCGATTCATTCACGTTAGCTACTGCAACTGGCGCGTTGAGTGGTTCCATCGCGCCCATATCACCCATGGTTGAGCGATCCATCGAACCTGCGTAAAGATAGACTGAGTGAACGGCAGGAACGTCATTTATTGCATTTGATGCTGCACTGTCTGCTTCACACGCTTGATACTGAATTTCACTGACTTCACCACCGATATGACCTGATTCTGATGCGTTTACTAAGCTTACCGCATTAGAGTTCATGTTCATGTAATCTTTGCCCGTTGGATCTGCCAGACCTTTACGCAAATCAAACTCGACAACATAGCTATTATGACCAGTATGAACTTTTACATACTGACCTTTTTGCGAAAACTTCAAGCGACCTTGATCGCTCGTATCTGGTTTAAAACCAAAACAGCTGCCTCGGCTAGGCACAACTAAGCCTTTGATGTTGCCGTCTGTCTTCTCTACGTATGACAGCGTTGTATCGTTTAATTGTTTGCCGTCTTTAGAGTACACACACATAGCATAATCACCAGGAGCGATGTCTTGCTCGCTAATGATCGTTTTAGCGTTACTTCCCTGATATTCCATTAGATCAACTTGGTGTAGCGTTCCATTGTCACTAACATCTAACAGAATATGTTCTCCAGTCTGTTCGCCAGTTTCTGGGTCAAATGGTACAAGGACAACATCTTTAAACGCTAAGACGACTTTGTTGGCATCGTCGACAGGCGCATCGGAAACGCTGAGAGAAAAAGTGGCTGCTTCTGTATCGGATGAAGAGTCGTCGCTACCGCAGCCCGTCAATAAAAGACCACCTGAGATAGCAAGTAAAGGATAAGTATATTTTTTCATTATGACCTCTTGTTTACACTGCTGATAAATGTAAAAGGCTAGTCTCAAAGTCGAGAAATGATGTCATTGTATTGTGATAGAGAGGTCAATCTTCGATGGCGCTATATACAAGTCCTTTTTTATAAAACTAAGTTCTTAACTGTGATGAGGGGAGTTTGATAATAGTCAAGCTGGCTTGTTTCTTATGAGCGTAAGTTAGTATGATTTACTGCTAGAAGGAATTAGTATCATGGCATACAAGCACTTTATTAGAGAACTACTGGGTTTAGCGATTGTTGTTTCTGTCGTCTTTGGTGTTTTAGGTGTGATGTTAGAGCTCTTTGCACTGACGGCACTCTGGGAGCATCAGCAAGCGATAGCCGATGTATTCTTCCATGAATCTCTCTACTTTGTCGTATTTTTAATCCCACCATACTTCCTTTGGAAGTTGATTAACCGCCCTGAATTGGTTTCTGCGGACCAAGCTTATTTAGCAATGAAATTAGAGGCTGAAAGTCGACAATAAGCCGATTGAGTGAGGAGTGAAAGAAGAGGCTATGAGAAACATCAGCCTCTTTCCTATCTGATTAGTGAGCAAAGTATTCGTTGCTTTATTGATTAAAAAGCTGCTTCTATTGTGCCTTTGAACGTACGATCGAGATAATCACGAATTGCTTGAGATTGGTAAATAGAAACGAACTTTTTATACGCTTCATTATTTTTGTCTGCTTCACGAGTAGCGATGACCATGACGGCCAGCGGTGCGTCTTTTGCTTCAAGATAGATACTTTGTTTCTTCGGGTCTAAACCAGAAGACATTACGTAGTTCATTGTGATCGCAGCCGCGTCTACATCATCCAATGTTCGTGGTAACTGGGCGGCATCTACCTCGACAAATTCAAACGACTTTGCATTTTTTGTAATATCAGTTAGGGCGGCTTTGTGGCCAACACCTTGTTTAAGCTCAATTAAACCTGCATCGGCGAGTAGCAATAGACCACGACCACCATTAGTTGGATCGTTTGGAATTGCTATGCGTGCATTGTTTGGAAGCTCTTGAAATGAGCGATACTTGTTAGAATAAAGTCCCATGCGCATCAGAATGGATTGACCAATCGACACTAATTGGGCGTCATGACTATTGTTGAAGTTGTCTAAAAATGGTTGGTGCTGATAGCTGTTAATGTCGATGCTACCATCGCTAAGCGCGGCATTGGGTGTCACGTAATCAGAAAACTCGATGATTTCTACATTCAAGCCTTGCTTCGCTGCTTCCTTCGCTACTGCTTCAACTACTTGAGCATGAGGCCCTACGGTTGCTCCCACTTTAATGACAGAGTCATCTTTTTCTCCACAAGCACTTAAGCCAACTACTGCCGTGAGAACCAAAGCTAGTTTCTTTAGGTGACGAATACTTTTCATTGTAACTCCATTTTTGTTTTAGACGTCCATACGTTTACATGTCCATCCTATCAGAAGTCGAAAAAGGGTCAATGGTTTAAATAGCGAGCAGACATTTTGTTTCTACGACTATATAGAAAGATTGGTAATAAGCGAAAAGAAAGAGGGGGTAGAACCGAGGAAGGTAATAAGTTTGAAGTTGTTGATGAGATGAGCAACGAATTACTACACCCATACCCAAAGTCAGCAGACACAAAAAAGGCGTAGTAGGTACTAACCTGCTACGCCTTTCGAAATTTGGTGGCCCCTCGCAGACTTGAACTGCGGACCAATCGATTATGAGTCGACTGCTCTAACCACTGAGCTAAGGGGCCTTAATAGGACAACGATTATAGGGGAAGCGTTGCAAGGTGTCTAGATACCAACTAGGGCAATTGCGCTTAGTTTTTATCCACTTAGCACAGTAGATAATAAAAAAGGTGACCTAAAGTCACCTTTTTTGATTTCTAAAAGCTTGTATGCGCTGCGATTATTCGTCTAGGAAGCTGCGCAGAGTCTCTGAGCGGCTTGGGTGACGAAGTTTACGTAGTGCTTTTGCTTCGATCTGACGGATACGCTCACGAGTAACGTCGAACTGCTTACCAACTTCTTCTAGAGTATGGTCAGTGTTCATGTCAATACCAAAGCGCATACGAAGTACTTTCGCTTCACGTGGCGTTAGACCTGCAAGCACGTCTTTCGTTGCCACTTTAAGGCTAGTTGCTGTTGCAGAATCTAGCGGAAGTTCTAGCGTTGTATCTTCGATAAAATCACCTAGATGCGAATCTTCGTCGTCACCGATTGGTGTCTCCATTGAGATAGGTTCTTTAGCGATTTTCAGAACTTTGCGAATCTTGTCTTCTGGCATCTGCATGCGCTCAGCCAGTTCTTCCGGTAATGGCTCACGACCCATCTCTTGCAGCATTTGACGAGAGATACGGTTTAGCTTGTTGATCGTTTCGATCATGTGTACCGGAATACGAATCGTACGAGCTTGGTCTGCGATTGAACGAGTGATTGCCTGACGGATCCACCACGTTGCGTAAGTCGAGAACTTGTAACCACGACGGTATTCGAACTTATCTACCGCTTTCATCAGACCGATGTTACCTTCTTGGATAAGATCCAAGAACTGTAGGCCACGGTTGGTGTATTTCTTCGCGATAGAAATTACAAGACGCAAGTTCGCTTCAACCATCTCTTTTTTCGCACGGCGAGCTTTTGCTTCACCGATAGACATACGACGGCTGATGTCTTTAATGTTCTGTACGTTTAGAGAAGTCTCTTCTTCAATCATTTTTAGCTTAGCGATTGAACGACGGATTTCTTCTTCGTTACGTTTGATCTTTTCAGCGTATGGCTTGTCTGAAGCAAGAACTTCATCCAACCAAGCTTCACTTGATTCATTACCAGTGAACAGCGCGATGAATGATTTCTTCGGCATTTTGCCGTATTCAACCACAGACTTCATGATCAGGCGTTCTTGAGTACGAACGCGATCCATAGCAGTACGCAGTTCATTCACTAGGTGATCAAACTGTTTAGGCGTTAGACGAAACTCGCGGAATACGTCTAGCATCATTTCATTAGCAACGGTTGCTTTCGGGCTGTTATAGCCGTACTCGTTGATTGCTAATTGAAGATTTTGATAGGTGCTGCGTAGTTGGTTGAATTTCTCTAGCGCTAATTCTGGATCGATACCTACATCTTCTTCAGAATCATCTGAATCGTCATCGCTATCTTCGTCGTCATCAACGTCTTCATCGTCTTCTTCTTCTAACTGAGATTCAGTCAGTTCAGAACCGATGTGTGTTGCTGTTGGGGCAGCGGTGTCGTCAGCATCTGGGTCTACAAAACCTGAAATAAGGTCAGTAAGACGTAGTTCTTCAGCTTGAACTTTGTCAAATTGCTCAAGAATGTACGGAATCGTACCTGGGTATTCAGCAACAGACGATTGAACTTGGTTAATACCTTCTTCAATACGTTTTGCGATGTCGATTTCGCCTTCGCGAGTTAGAAGTTCGACAGTACCCATTTCACGCATGTACATACGTACTGGGTCTGTGGTACGACCAATCTCACTCTCTACGCTAGACAGTGCAGCGGCTGCAGCTTCGGCTGCATCTTCATCGGTAATATTTGTGTCATCGTTCAGTGCTAAATCATCAGCATCAGGAGCAGTTTCTACTACCTTAATGCCCATGTCGTTGATCATCTGAATGATGTCTTCTACCTGTTCTGAATCTACGATTTCAGCAGGTAGGTGGTCATTTACTTCGGCGTAGGTCAGATAGCCTTGTTCCTTGCCTTTAATAACAAGTGACTTTAGCTGTGACTGCGGATTGTGATCCATAGACGGTATCCAACTTCGTAATCTGGTGAAGGAATCAGTATGCGAAATGCAAACCACTTACTATAACAAATTAAATCGTTGCTGACTAATTAAACAGGGTTACGCTTTTAAATCTAGCATAAGTGCTAGCAGCTCCCTTTTCTCTTCGGCTGATAAACCGACACTTCTTGCTTTGGCCTGCAGGTTTTCAATTTGTTTTTCTACGCACTGGGCAATAATTTTATCCAGTGAGTCTAAAAATATTTCTTCTTGGTTGTCCTCATCGAGTGGAATGTCCCAACTCGCGAGACGAGACAGAAGGGTCTCATTTTGGCTGTTTCGCCAATGCTCTAATAATTGGCCTGTGTTGATATGGGGATGCGCTTGGCATTTATCAAGTACATCAACAAATAAACTTAGACCAGGAATGGGTAAATCTCTAACGCTAGTTAGATCTGGCACCATACTTACGTATTGTGGGTTTTGAATCAGTAACGCGATCACTTCTCGCATCGGCGTTCGCTTGATTTCTTTATGAGGTTGAGGCCTTTTATCCTCTTTACCTTGTTTTGAAATTAGCTGCTGTAGTTGGCGTTCATCAACCAAACCCAAACGGCGGCCAAGCAGTTCTCTCAAGTATAGTCTTAAAGTGCCGCCAGGGACTTTGTCGATGAGAGGAACAGCAAGGGTACTCAGTTTTGCCATGCCTTCTTTCGTGCTCATATCGACTTGCTGAGTCAATGAGCTGAACATGAATTCAGACAAGGGCATCGCATTAGACACTTGTTGTTCAAATGCTTGTTTTCCGTTTTGTCGGATATAAGAGTCGGGATCTTCTCCATCCGGCAAAAACATGAATTTTAACTGGCGACCATCAGTTAGGTAAGGCAATGCATTTTCCATGGCACGCCACGCGGCTTCACGACCTGCGCGGTCACCGTCGTAACAACATACGACAGTGCTTGTTTGCCTGAATAATACTTGCAAGTGATCGCCCGTTGTAGAGGTACCCAATGAGGCAACGGAATAATCTACGCCATATTGAGCAAGCGCGACAACATCCATATAGCCTTCAACCACTAAAATTTGTGGTGGCTCACGGTACGCTTGTAGTACTTCATAAAGGCCATACAACTCTTTACCTTTATGAAATATCGGGGTTTCAGGTGAGTTGAGATATTTCGGTGTCCCATCACCTAATACTCGACCACCAAAGCCTATCACTCGGCCGCGTCTGTCTCGAATAGGAAACATCACTCGACCACGGAATCGGTCGTAGCGGTTGCCTTTATCGTTTTCAATCAACATGCCGCCTGTGACGAGCATGTCTTGGTTTTCTTTATTCTGGCCAAAGTTCTTACGAACTAAATCCCATTCATCAGCCACATAGCCGATGCCAAACTTCTGGACGATTTCACCAGACAGGCCGCGATCTTTTAGATACTCAATCGCCACTTTACTTGCTGGCTGCTTGAGTTGGTTACGATAAAATTGAGCAATGCTGCCCATTAAGTCGTATAGATTACGTTTTTCACTGCTGCTTGCTTGTGGGCCTGACTGGAACGAACCATTACCGCCGCTACGTTGTTCGCGAGGAACATCTAAGCCCAAGTATGAAGCGAGTTCTTCAATGGCTTCGACGAATTCTAGCCGGTCGAATTCCATCAAAAAGTCGATGGCATTTCCGTGCGCACCACAACCAAAACAATGGTAGAACTGTTTTTCTTGACTGACGCTGAATGACGGCGTCTTTTCGTTGTGGAACGGGCAGCATGCGCCGTAGTTTTTGCCTTTTTTCTTAAGTTTCACACGTGCGTCGATGATATCGACAATATCAAGTCGAGCTAGAAGGTCATCGATAAAACTGCGAGGGATGTGTCCAGCCATAAAACCTAACAAAAAAGAAGATGATGAGTGGAGTGAATGCTTTAAAAGAATAAGCGTGTTGCTCACTTATTTCATTCCATTCATCCAGATACAAACAAGCCGTGCGTTCCAAAGGATAGCACGGCTTGCTGCAATTGGGTGGGGTATCTTAAGCCAGTTTAGCGCGAACTAAACCGCTTACTTTACCCATATCTGCGCGCCCTTGAATTTGCGGTTTCAGAACGCCCATTACTTTGCCCATGTCTTGCATGCCAGCTGCGCCAGATTCAGCAATCGCGTTCTCGATAAGAGCCGCTACTTCTTCGTCTGTCAGTGGTTGAGGCATAAAGTCCTCAAGAACGGTAATTTCTGCTTGTTCCGCATCAGCAAGATCTTGACGACCCGCTGCTTCATACTGCGCTACAGAATCGCGACGTTGTTTAACCATTTTTGTCAATACTGCAAGAATGTCGTCATCGTTCAGAGTGATCTGCTCGTCAACTTCACGTTGCTTGATTGCTGATAGGGCTAAACGAATAGTACCAAGGCGCAATTTGTCCTTGGCTTTCATCGCTAATTTTTGCTCTTCTTTGAGTTGATCAATCAGAGCCATAACTAAATTCCTTTTGGAGCTCAGTTATTAGTACAGGCGAACGCGACGAGCGTTTTCGCGAGCTAGCTTCTTAGCGTGACGCTTTTGAGCTGCTGCTTTAGCGCGTTTGCGAACTGTAGTTGGTTTTTCGTAGTGCTCACGACGACGCACTTCAGAAAGGATACCTGCTTTTTCGCAAGAGCGCTTGAAACGACGTAGAGCAACGTCGAACGGTTCGTTTTCACGTACTTTAACTACTGGCATATGCCTTTCACCTCAGGGGTTATTCGTTAACGCTGGCATTCAACAGACCAAATCACAATTGTTTGGTCTCTTACCAGCTTGATCAAAAATGGTGCGGAATTTTAATCCGATCACAACTACTTTGTAAAGCCTTTTGTCGATTATTGTCTGTACAAAATTTGTTTGCAGCACCAAGGCGAGGTAATATGACGCCCAAATTTCCTCTATACAGAAAGCATACTGAGAAAACCATGCGCATTATCGGTATTGAAACCTCTTGTGACGAGACTGGCATCGCGATTTATGATGATGAAAAAGGTCTGCTGTCACACAAGCTTTACAGCCAAGTAAAACTGCACGCAGATTACGGTGGTGTGGTGCCTGAGTTGGCTTCACGTGACCATGTAAAGAAAACCATTCCTCTTATTAAAGAGGCACTAAAAGAAGCGAACTTAACTTCGAAAGACATTGATGGTGTCGCGTACACCGCGGGGCCGGGGCTCGTTGGTGCACTATTAGTGGGCGCTACTATTGGTCGCAGTATTGCTTATGCTTGGGGAGTGCCTGCGGTACCTGTCCATCATATGGAAGGTCACCTGTTGGCTCCAATGCTGGAAGATAACCCACCGCCATTCCCGTTTGTGGCAGTGTTGGTGTCGGGTGGTCACTCGATGATGGTTGAAGTGAGAGGCATCGGTGAGTACAAAATTTTGGGTGAGTCGATTGATGATGCGGCGGGCGAAGCGTTTGATAAAACAGCGAAGCTAATGGGGTTGGATTACCCAGGCGGCCCGCTGTTGTCTAAACTGGCAGAAAAAGGCACGCCGGGTCGCTTTAAGTTCCCGCGCCCAATGACTGATCGCCCTGGCTTGGATATGAGTTTCTCTGGCCTGAAAACCTTTACAGCAAATACGATTGCTGCGAATGGCGATGACGAGCAAACTCGCGCAGACATCGCACTGGCATTTGAAGAAGCCGTGTGTGCAACATTGGCGATTAAATGTAAACGCGCGCTTGAGCAAACAGGCATGAAACGTATTGTTATTGCTGGTGGTGTGAGTGCTAACCGTCGTTTACGTGCAGAGTTAGAGAAGCTAGCGAAGAAAGTTGGCGGCGAGGTTTACTACCCACGAACTGAGTTCTGTACGGATAATGGTGCGATGATCGCTTACGCTGGCATGCAGCGTTTGAAGAATGGCGAAGTGGCTGATATGTCGGTAGAGGCTCGCCCACGTTGGCCGATTGACCAACTGACGCCAGTCGCTTAATCAAACTTATGCGGTAGGTTTGAAATAGATTCACTACGATAAAGGTCTCTGCTCATCAGAGGCCTTTATTTTTAGCTATTCAATGAAAAGCTTCGTTTACACTCTGACTGATGCGAGCAGTTCGGTATCGTTTCAGTGATAGGATGGTGCGGAAGAATAAGAAATGGATATAACAATGAATAAGTTTGAAATTGAAGGTCAGCAACTTGCTTACCTTGATAAAGGTGATGGTCCAGCATTACTGTTTGGTCACAGTTATTTGTGGGATTGCCAAATGTGGGCGCCACAAATTGAAGTTTTAAGCCAGTCATATCGTTGTATTGTGCCAGATTTGTGGGCACATGGTGAGTCAGAAGCGGCCCCTGCATCGACAGAGTCATTAGTTGATTATGCACAACATATGTTGGCGTTGATGGATCATTTGGATATTGAAGAGTTTTCTGTGGTGGGCTTATCTGTTGGCGGCATGTGGGGAGCGGAACTGACGGCTCAAGCACCGCAACGTGTGAAATCACTGGTATTGATGGATACCTTCATTGGCTGGGAGCCAGAAGTTACGTATAAAAAGTACTTTGCAATGCTTGATACCATCAGCCAAGTCCAAGCGGTGCCTGCGCCAATTATTGAAGCTGTCGTGCCATTGTTTTTTGCTGATAACGCTGAGCAGGTGAATCCTGAGTTGGTCGCTGCATTCAAACGCAGTTTAGAAAGCCTGAGTGGTGAGCGTGCGGTTGAAGTGGCTCGCATTGGTCGCATGGTGTTTGGTCGCCGTGATGTGATTGAAGATTCGGAAAAATTCGCTCTGCCGACGTTAATTGCGGTGGGCTGTGAAGATAAGCCTCGCCCGGTTTTCGAATCGTATTTAATGAAAGACTGTATCACGGGCAGTGAGTTGGTAGAAATTCCGCAAGCGGGACACATCAGTTGTTTAGAACAGCCGGAGTTCGTCAACCAAATGTTGTTGAACTTCCTGAATCGAGTTCATGCATAACCAATGCATTCCTCTTTAAACGAAAAACTCGGCATTAAGCCGAGTTTTTTTGTGTCAGTTTCTTCTCGCCGATTTTTGGCTCGTCGCCAGACAAAAGCCGCCGAATATTTTGATGATGCTTAAATACGATTAAGCAACACAGCATAGCAACAGGTAACGTGTATTGCGGTTTAAACATCCAAGTATAAAACGGAGTGACCAAAACCGTGACGAGAGCCGCTAAGGATGAATAGCGGAATAGCGCGGCTACTGACAGCCAAGTTAACATCACCAATCCTGTTAAGTCCAAACCAATTGGAGCGATAGCGCCAAGCGCGGTTGCAACACCTTTTCCGCCTTTAAAGTGGAAAAAGATGGGGTACATGTGCCCAAGACAGGCAGCAATGGCGATGACGCCAAGAATGATAGGGTCGATACCAAGAAAGTATCCGCCCCACACGGGGATGGTGCCTTTGAGCATATCGCACAACAAGACTGAAACAGCGGCTCCTCGTCCGCCAATACGCAATACGTTCGTTGCTCCAGGGTTGTTGGAGCCTACACTGCGTGGATCTGGCAGTTTTAAGAGTCGACAGATCAAAACCGCACTGGAAACCGAACCCAGTAAATAGGCGGCCATTGTCATTATCAGTGCCAGTGCGTCCATAGAAGTCCTTGATGGATTGGAATTTAATGCTCGGTTCCCGCGTAGTTGCTATCATACCTCGAATTCACATAATGCAGAAATCCTCACTGTGATAGAGCTTGCATTATGTGATTTCTTGTATATAAAGATGCTTTCGCAGTTTATACCTAAGTAACATTGTGATGACCTAAGTAAATGTTACTTAGGTATAGAATACTACGATCAAATTACCCCTCACGGGTATCCGACCTCTGTAATAGAAGGACATAAGATGGCTCTGGATAAAGTTTTTATTGAACAATTAGAAGTAATCACCACGATTGGCGTGTACGACTGGGAACAACAAATTAAACAAAAGTTGGTTCTGGATATCGAAATGGCGCACGACAATAAGCCTGCGGGTAAAAGTGATGATGTGCAAGATGCGTTGGATTACTCGCAAGTGAGTGAGGCGGTACTGAGCCATATTGAAAGTGGTCGTTTTCTGTTGGTTGAACGTGTAGCCGAAGAAGTGGCAGAGCTTATCATGCAGCGTTTCTCTGTACCTTGGGTGAAAATCCGTTTAGCAAAACCTGGTGCCGTGCCACAAGCACGCGCTGTTGGTGTTGTGATTGAGCGAGGTCAAGCATGATCACCACCTATATCGGTGTTGGTACGAATGTAGAAAGAGAGCAACATGCGCTAGCTGCGTATCAGGAGCTGCTACAGCTTGGAGAAAGTCTCCTCGTATCGCCGGTATATGAATGTGAACCTATTGGCTTTAGCAGCCAGAACTTCTACAACTTTGTCGTTGCAATGCGTACCGAGTTGTCATTAGAAGAGTTGAGTCATCAGCTACGTGAGATTGAATTTAAGTGGGGACGCGAAGAAAATGCGCAAAAGTATCAGGATCGAACACTGGATCTCGATATAGTGTTGTTCGGTGAATGCGTCTCCACGAAAAAACCTGAGCTACCTCGCAGTGATATCTACAAATATCCTTTTGTCACAAAGCCTCTGTATGATCTCGAACCTCAATTAGTGATCCCAGGCGATGGACGCACAGTCGCAGATATTTGGCATGCAATGCAGCCAGTCGATTCACTCAAACCTGTTTCTTTTTCATTTTTAATTTGAGTTGTTTACATGAGTTATTTTGAAGCCTTTATTCTGGCTCTGATTCAGGGTCTGACAGAGTTTTTGCCTATTTCGAGCTCTGCCCATTTGATCCTGCCCTCCGCCATTTTGGGATGGGAAGACCAAGGTCTAGCTTTTGATGTTGCTGTTCACGTCGGTACATTAATGGCGGTAGTGATCTATTTCCGCCATGAAGTGATCACTCTGTTCCAGGCATTATTTGCTTCGATCTTTAAAGGAGATCGGAGTAAAGAAGCAAAACTTGCTTGGATGATCGTGATCGCTACGATTCCAGCTTGTGTGTTTGGCTTGTTGATGAAAGACATCATTGAAGTGTATCTACGTAGCGCTTATGTCATCGCGACCACAACGATCGTATTTGGTTTGTTGCTTTGGTGGGTAGACAAAAACGCTAAGTTGGTTGCGGATGAATACCAAACGGGTTGGAAGAAAGCCGTGTTTATCGGTATTGCCCAAGCCTTAGCGATGATTCCTGGAACGTCGCGTTCAGGGGCGACCATTACGGCTGCACTTTACCTCGGCTTTACTCGAGAAGCGGCTGCGCGCTTTTCATTTTTAATGTCGATCCCGATCATTACATTAGCTGGTAGCTACTTAGGCATGAAGCTAGTGACCAGTGGTGAACCTGTCCATATTGGCTTCTTGCTGACTGGTATCATCACATCGTTTATCAGTGCATACATTTGTATCCACTTTTTCTTAAAGATGATTTCACGAATGGGCATGACACCGTTTGTGATTTACCGTCTGATTCTAGGTTTCGGTTTGTTTGCGTTCTTGCTTAGCGCCTGATAACGCGACGGATTGGCAGCTTGCTTAACCGCAAGCTGCATACCTAAACCACAACGTCATTCTGAACAGCGACGAAGGAGCGAGGTTCAGAACCTTCTCTCCGAGTTTCTTGTAGCGTTGGCCATTTCTAAAACTTCCCTGCGTGCTGATATTAGATTCCTAGTCTCGCTGGAATGACCTGGCATGAATACAATTCGGTTAATTAATCTGAGCTCAGATCACTTATTTCAAAGCGACTCTTACCGCTTCAATCCGTCTCTTTTCTTGTTCATCACGTATTGCCGGGCCTTTAAATCCATCCTTAATGATGCTCTGAACATCTACGGCGGCTGCGGCTTGATAAGCGTGGGTAAAAATCTCAGCTTGAGGATAAGGCTTCTCTTCTAACCCTTTTCGACCTGCATGGTCAGCCTGACAACATATTAAAATATCTTCTAAGCGCTCAGCTTTGCGCCACACATCGAATTTGTTGAGTATTTTTATGATGGTTTGCGGCTTTAACTCGGCCGCACGATGGATATTGGAGTGCTGTTCGCACACCATCAAGGCTAAATCACGAAACTCATTCGGTACACGGACACGCTCGCACAGCTTTTTGATCAGTTTTAATCCTGTATGACAATGCATTTTGTGGCTTGGCCATTCGCTCTCTGGCGTCACCCCTTTGCCCAAGTCATGCACTTGAGCGGCAAATCTGACGGGGAGTGAGTCACTCAATCTTGCGGCTTGCTCTGCCACCATCAAAGTATGGATGCCTGTATCGATTTCTGGATGCCATTTTGCTGGTTGAGGCACGCCAAATAGTGCATCAATTTCAGGTAAAACAACGGCCAATGCACCACAATCTCTTAGAACCGATAAGAAGATATCAGGGCGAGGGGTGGAGAGGGACTTATGCCATTCTTGCCAAACACGCTCGGGAGTCAGTGTGCTCAGCTCTCCAGATTCTGCCATGTGGCGCATTAACTGCATGGTTTCGTCGGCAACCGTAAAGTCTAGATCAGCCAGCTTGGCAGCAAAGCGAGCGACACGTAAAACGCGTAGAGGGTCTTCGACAAAGGCGTCTGAGACATGGCGTAGGAGTTTATTATTGAGATCTTTCTGGCCGCCGTAAGGATCATGGAGCTTACCTGCATCATCCATTGCCATTGCATTAATGGTTAAATCACGACGAATTAAATCCTCTTCTAAGGTGACACTTTGATCAAAGAAACACTCAAAGCCAGTGTAACCAGAGCCTGATTTTCTTTCTGTTCGCGCAAGTGCATGTTCTTCTTTACTTTTTGGGTGCAAAAATACAGGAAAGTCTTTACCAACGGCGGTGTACCCTTGGGACAGCATCATCTCGGGAGTCGCACCTACGACCACCCAGTCGTTGTCATAACTATCAATTCCGAGCAATTTATCTCGAACTGCGCCACCTACTAAATAAACTTGCACGAATTACCTCTTAATTTATTGATATGCCGTTGGACATTGTAGCAAGCAATGGTACTTTTCTTTACTCCCGAGAGTAGATGCAGCTATGTTTATATTATATCTGACTATTCCCTGGTGGTTTTTTAGCTGGAGAGCCTAATGTATAAGGACTTTTTTGGGTTTGTAGAACAACCATTTTCGATTGTTCCAAACTCGCGTTATTTGTATTTAAGCCAACGTCACAAAGAGGCAATCACACATCTCCAAGCCGGGCTAGGCGATGGCGGTGGTTTTGCTATGCTTACTGGCGAAGTGGGTACAGGCAAAACGACCGTCGCAAAAGCGATGCTGGCGAATTTAGGTGATAACACCAAAGCGGGTCTGATCCTAAATCCCACGTTTTCGAGTCGAGACTTGCTCGAAGCTATTTGCGATGAATTCAAAATTACTTACCCGCCAGATGCAAACCTCAAACAGCTAAACCAAGTGATTCACAAATACTTGCTGCGTAATTATCGCTCAGGCTGGCAGACATTGCTGGTTATTGATGAGGCTCAACACCTTGCTGCCGACGTTTTAGAGCAGTTACGTTTGTTGACCAACTTGGAAACCGATACCAGAAAACTGCTCAAAGTGTTGTTGGTCGGACAGCCTGAATTACAGCGGTTATTACAAACAACGCAACTACGCCAGCTCGCTCAGCGGATTACTGGGCGTTATCACTTGTTGCCGTTGGATGAAAAAGAGACAGAAGATTACATCGCGTTTCGATTACATACGGCAGGTGGTGACCAACAACTGTTTAATCGTGCTTCTTGTAAACTCATTGCCAAATACAGTCACGGCATCCCGCGCTTGATTAATCTTATCTGTGATAAATCTCTCAACATCAGTTATCACCAAGGTAATGTGGTGGTGGATAAGCAAACCGTTCAGCAGGCCTGTGAAGAGGTGATGCAGTTTCAGGCAGATATTTATCAGCAAGATAAAAAAGAGCGCCGTACTTTCCGTTGGCCTGCTTGGGGCTCAGTCACGGTGGGTCTTATTGCTGCATTAGGTACGGGGTGGGCGGTCGTGAATTATATGCCAGCTCAAGCAACGTCAGTGTTAGCGCAAGTGAGTGCACCAAGAGAGGAGCCAACGCCAATAGTCGTCAACCAACAATTGACCGATGATCAGCGTGACTTATTGTTAGCACAAAAACAGTCGAATCTCGCCGTGAATGATTTGTATCGTTTGTGGGGATATCAAGCATCGGTTCGCGACAATCTTTGTTTATCAGAACCCCAATCGACCATGCGTTGTGAGCGTAAAATGGCGACCTGGCCGCTGCTGATGCAACAAAATCGCCCTGTAATTTTGGAGTTGAATTATCAAGGTGATGTTGGGTATGTCATTTTGTACGCCGTCGGCAATGACAAAGTCGAAGTGCTCAATGGTAAGCAGCGTCTGCGTCTGCCTATTTCGTGGCTAAAGCCGATGTGGCAAGGCAATATCATTGAACTGTGGCAAGCACCGTTGAAAGAGACATTACGTTTAGACATGGAAGGTCCTGCGATCGAAGTATTAGACCGATTATTAGCAGAAGCGGTAAGTGAGCCACTGCTTGAAACGTCTATTTTTGATGGTGCGATGAAAGAGCGCGTTGAGTTATTCCAACGTTGGCAAGGTATCGGGGTCGACGGCATTGCAGGTAAGCGAACGCTAGATCGTCTTCAACAAAACGTGCAGCCAGATGCGCCTCAACTGGCACGAATCGAGAAGGAGGACGCATAATGTCAGCCATGAAACATATTGGTTTGTTCTTGTTGCCGATCACCGTTGCTGCAATCGGAGTTGCTTGGTATTTAGATCTCCTTACGCCTCATGCTGAAGCTAGTACTTCCGCCCCTAAGGCTAAGATGGAAGCGGAACAACCGTTCAAAGCATTGGACTACCCTGAAACTACTCAGTTGGCGCAATTGCCAAGAGAGTGGCCAAGTGCAGAGCTGTCTCGTGATTTTGGTACGTTTGCAACATCTGATGAATACGTGAGTAATACAGCAAACAAAGACGAGATAGAAACATCTGTATCAACTCAAGGCACTTCAGTGGTTGAAGAGGACCTAGGTTTGTCTCTGGATGATCTTGACTTGTCCTCATTATCTCCTGATTTGGCGCGAAAGGTCGAAAATGCGTTATCCCGAGATGATGCGCCTTCACCACAAACGGTGCGCGTGAACGATTTAGAGCGCAACGCTCACCAATGGCAAGGGCGTTTACCTGCGCTCAATTTGCAAACTCACATGTACGCCAGTGATGAAAATCGCCGCTGGGTGAAAATTAACAATGTTGAATATCATCAAGGAGACGTTGTTGATGGGCAGGTCACATTAAGAGAAATACAACCGCAAGCGGTGATTGTCGAGTTCCAAGGTGAGCAAATTCGTATCCCAGCGTTGTATGAGTGGAAAGGGTAGCCGTTTTTTATAGTAAATCATCAAGCCAGCGAGGTCATGTCGCTGGCTTTTTTGTTTCTCATAAGGTCTTTTTTCATCTATTTGAGTGATGATTTTTAGGGACTCACACAAGCTAAATATAGCTTTTCTCAGTCGTTTAAATTACATCAATATCAGTCATGTATTAGTAGAGTGATGCCAGTCAGCGTTGTGTAAAAAAGCGCCATATTCACGAACTTCGTCATCACGACCTGGTCCACGTTAGACCCCATGAAATAACAGGAGTCTACACAGAGACACATGCGTATTCTGATTTTTTCTTTAAGTGTTGTTGCGTCGTTAAGTTACGCAGCAAAGCCGGCCCCTTTCCCTATAACACCAGATAATAACGGACAAGATTTTATGGTCAGCGCGACCAACCCTTACGTGAGCAGCACTGGTTATTCAATATTGAAAGAGGGCGGGAACGCCGTTGATGCCATGGTCGCGATGCAGATGGTGATGTCTGTGGTTGAACCGGATATGACGGGAATTGGAGGCGGTACTTTCGCGCTGTTTTATCAACATGACAAGCAGAAGTTTTTAGCCCTTGATGGGCGAGATGAAGCGCCGTCTAGCGCTCACCCTGAGATGTTTATTGAAAATGGGAAAGCACTCAGCCGCGATGAAATTTTGGGGCCTCGCTCCGTTGCAGTGCCGGGCACCTTGCGTCTACTTTATTCCACTCATGAGCAATACGGCAAATTACCATGGTCTGAGTTGGTTCAACCTGCGATTAAGCTCGCGCGTGATGGATACGCGATGAACAGCTATACCTATGATATCGTCGTGCGAGAGCAATCACGTTTGGCTCGCGACCCAGAAATTAAAGCCTTGTATTGGCAAGATGATGAAGTGAAGCCAACAGGGACGTTAATGAAGAACCCTAAAATGGCTGAGACGCTAGAGAAAATAGCTCAGCAAGGCGATCGCTATTTGTATGGTGGTGCACTTGGTCAACATATTGTTGATACGGTGAATAGTCGTATTAACGATCAGCATGAGAAATTGTCGTTAGAGGACTTTAAAAACTATCAGGTGAAATCTCGCGATATTATTGAAAGCGATTATCGAGGCAACAAAATCGTTTCGTTTGGTTACCCGGCCTCTGGCGGTGTGATGGTTGCTCAAAGTCTGAAATTGCTGGAGCCGTACGATATATCTCAGATGGCATTAACTGATGTAGAGCCTTGGCGTTTAATGACCGAGGCGATGCGCTTAGCAAAAGCTGATCGTATTGCGTATGCAGGAGATCCGGATTATGTGGAAGCACCAGTTGAACAATTGTTATCTAAAACCTATTTGGACCAGAGACGTGATTTAATCCCTGATAATGGCACCTCGAAAGAGAATCCAAAAGCCGGACAGATAACGCAAACTCAGTATGCGCAATATCAAGGCTTCGAGAGCAAAGATACAGGGCACATTTCTATCGTTGATAGGGAAGGTAATGCGATTGCTATGACCAGCACCGTTGGCACGGGAATGGGATCTGGTGTCATGGTTGATGGCGTTATCTTGAATGCACAAATGGCAAACTTCTCACCTCAGCCAACGGTTAACGGCAAACCTACGCAAAACTCAATTGAAGCGGGCAAGCGTCCACGTTCGGCTATTACGCCATTAATGGTGATGGACAGTGATGATAATTTGCGTTTGGTGGTTGGGTCACCAGGTAGTTCACAAATCCCGGGGTATGTACTCAAAACCGTGGTTGGGGTGCTGGATTGGAAGTTATCAGCGCAAGAGGCCATTGACCTACCAAATATCCAGTATGGCACCAAGATAGATCGCACTAAGCCGTATGACCCAACAGGCTTGCTAGTGGAGAAGAAAACCTTCGCAGAAATGTTGGTGCCGGAGTTTATGGCGCTTGGCTACCCAGTACACGTTATTCCAGTGGTAAGTGGTTTGAATGCAATTGAGCTAAAAGATGGCAAGCTTTATGGCGCAACGGATCGTCGTCGAGCGTCTAGTTCAATGGGGGAGTAGTGCAGATTTCCGTAAAACTAAGCAAACAAAAAAGCCAGTCGAATATCGACTGGCTTTTGCATTCTTTTTTATAGATAAAAGGGCGAAGGACTTATGCCCAACCCGCAGGTGAACGTTTTCTACGAGGCATGACATGCGGAAGAATCAAACCAAATAGCAAACCTAAACCTGCAACACCGCCGCCATAAGTGAAGTACTTAAGCAGCATGTCGTCTTTTTGTGTATCCAGCTTAGCGCGCAGCTCGCGGTTTTCTGTCTCAACAGAAGTAAGCTGGTCGCTGATCTCAGAGTATTTATTCTCAAGATCGGAAATTTGTTGGTTACGTGTTTCGAGAGAGGTAACAAGACCGGCTTTCTCTGCATCAGAAGTTTTACGAGCGTTAGCAAGCTGCTCTTTCACTTCTGCTAGCTCTTTCTCAATGCGAGGAAGGCGAATCGCCATGCTTTCTTGGTTTGTCACAAACTTGCTTTGTACCCAACCAGTACGACCTCGGTCATCACGAACTTGCGTATAGCCAGTATCTCGGTTGGTTTTAATCAGTTGTACTTTAGAACCGGCGTTAACACTACCAATAATACGGTAGGTGTTATTTGGACCTGAGTGCATAAAAGTGAAGAGGTCATCAGAAATATAACGGTCTGCTGCTAGGGCCGCTGGCGCTGCTAGCAAAGTAAACAAAACCGTGATGATTAGTTTTTTCACAGTAAATCCCTTAACGATTTTTCTTGGAGACAGCGTTGGCACCGAATGATTGGAGCCGGAAATAGACGAATAGTATGCAGTTTCAAACTTCGGTGCAACAAAGAAGGGAGGCAAAGCCTCCCTTTCTGTGCGTTTGAGTCAATAATGACAAAGCGCTTACATTCTATTGACGAGTGTCTTAAGCGAACATCGCTTGAAGTCCGTAGAAGAATACAACGGCCAATAGCGCACCTGCAGGTAGTGTAACGATCCATGATGCCACGATGTTACGAACCACGCCCAGGTTTAGTGCCGCGATACCACGAGCAAAGCCAACACCGAGAACCGCACCAACCAATGTTTGAGTGGTTGAGATTGGCAGACCAGTACCAGAAGCTAGAACAACAGTACAAGCGGTTGCTAGCTGAGCTGCAAAACCACGGCTAGGAGTTAGCTCAGTGATACCTGTACCAACGGTTGCCATTACTTTGTGACCCAGTGTCGCAAGACCGACCACGATACCAATACCACCAAGAGGTAGAATCCACCAAGCGATGGTGCTTTTCGTGCTGATTTCGCCCATATGTTCAACAGTCGATACTACAGCAGACAGTGGACCAATGGCGTTTGCAACGTCGTTTGAACCGTGTGCAAATGCCATTGCACAAGCGGTGATAACCATCAGAACGCTGAAGATACCTTCCACGCCAGAAAAGCTGCGGTCTTCTTCGCGATTAGCGAATTTTTTCTGGATGTATACGTAGCCGCCAACCATCACGAGTGCTGAAACTGCTGCTGCCCACATCCAAGCTTCGCCATTGGTTAGGTGAAGACCAACGTGTTTTAGACCTTTTTTGATAGTTACAAGTGCAATCACCATTGTTGTGATGAACATGTAAACAGGAACAAAACGTTTGGCGTTGAATAACGGGTTCTCAGTATCAAAAATCAGACGTTGTGCGCTGACAAAGATAACGTACGCAAAGAAACCTGAAATCACTGGTGTAATAATCCAGCTACCAACAATGCCTTGAACGCTGCCCCAGTCAACCGCTTCAGTACCTACTGATACGCATGCAAAACCAATGATTGCACCGATGATTGAGTGAGTCGTAGATACTGGCCAGCCCATGTAAGAGGCAAGAAGTAACCATGTACCCGCAGCCAAAAGAGCAGACATCATACCGTAGACAAGAACGTCAGGTTGACTAGCAAATAAAGAAGTTTCGATTACACCTTTACGGATAGTGTCGGTTACTTCACCGCCTGCAAGGTAAGCACCTGCAAATTCGAAGATCATCGCAATGATGATAGCTTGTTTTACGGTTAGCGCTTTTGAACCTACTGATGTACCCATCGCATTAGCAACGTCGTTCGCGCCAATACCAATCGCCATCATGAAACCAAAAATCGCTGCAACAATAATCAGGACAGTGCCGTAGTTCGCAAGGATATCCATCGTAATACCTAGTTGTTTTATAACAAGCGGAACAAAATTTTACGCGCGCCAAACCATAAGACGATGAAAATAGTCATCGTCCCTATGACACGTGTTTATTATGCTCTTCGTTATGTCGTTAACTTTATGTTTTAAGATCGAGATAGCATGACTTCCAAACGAGCACCTACGCGCTGCGCTTGGTCGGCAATACCACCTACCCATTCAAGAATCTTGTACAAGAACATGACATCGATAGGGTTCATGTCAGACTCAATCGCCATCAACTGTTGACGAAGTTCAATCTGCATAGCATCGGTATCATCTTCGATCACATCTAATTGATGAATCATTTCAGCGACGAGCGTCACTTCACGACCTTTGAAGCCGGTTTCTAGCAATTCATCAAGTTCATTGATTACCTTTTGCGCCTGATCGGCCGCATCAAGACAACGTTGAACGTAAGCGAGGAAGTTTGGTTGGAGAGCCTCAGGAATGACAAGTTGACGACCATATACACGGCCAGCAATGTCTTTTGCCAGGTTTGCAAGTTTGTCCTGCTGAGTCAGAAGCTCAAGCATGTCAGTACGGTCTACTGGCATGAACAAACCGCGAGGCAGTTTTAGACGGATTTCACGTTTCAGCACGTCCGCTTCTTTCTCTAGGTGAGAAATTTGTGCACGGATTTCAGATGCTTTTTCCCAGTCACCCTTTGAAGATACTTCAAAGAATTTCACCAAGTGTGAACAACATTCGTTGACACACACAACGTGGCGTTGCAAAGGCTTAATTGGGGACTTTGCAAATAACCCCATAATTGTATTTACTGGCATGGTCATTCAACCTAATAACTATAACCTTAAAAAAACATACACCATTTCTGAGTGCTTGGCGAAATGTTGAACGATGGCTATAAAGGCGCGCATGGTAACGCATTAAATCGCTCATTAAAACTGTTTTAGATCATCATTCCGGCGATATTTCTCTCTTGCCGTGCGAGAAATTACGCAATATCCTGTTTCTATCTGCTTTGAAAGGTATAGCTATGGAAACCGAAATAGAACTGAAGTTTTTTGTTTCTCCTGAATTTTCAGAAACTTTAAAAGAAAAAATTTCTGAGACAAAAGTACTTCAGCATAGTTGTCGTGACTTGGGTAACACCTACTTTGATACCGCCGATAAATGGCTGAGAAAGCACGACATTGGTTTAAGAATTCGCCGTTTTGATGATGTATTCGTCCAAACCGTAAAGACAGCAGGACGCGTCGTCGCAGGCTTACATCAAAGACCAGAATACAATGCTGAGCACACTAGCGACGAGCCTAATCTGTCGCTTCATCCTGTAGACATTTGGCCGCCAGGTAAAGACGCAGCAACGCTGCAATCTGAGCTTATGCCGTTATTCTCGACCAACTTCACACGTGAACAGTGGCTGATTGGCATGCCAGACGGTAGCCAAATAGAAGTGGCGTTTGACCAAGGTATGGTCGTCGCCAAAGGTGAAGATGGGGAAGAGAAACAAGAACCTATTTGCGAAGTTGAACTGGAACTTAAATCGGGCCAAACCGATGCCCTATTTACACTAGCACGTAGCTTTTGCGAGCAAGGTGGCATGCGTTTGGGTAACTTGAGTAAAGCGGCGAAAGGCTATCGACTTGCAAGTGGCTATGCAGGTGATGAAGTAAAATCGTTGGCGCTTGTGGACAGTAGCCCGACGGATACCGTTGAATACTGCTTGATCAACTCTTTAGAACACGCCCTATCTCACTGGCATTATCACGAGCAAATTTATGCTGAGCGTGACAATGTGGAAGCGCTACGTGAAATCAGCAATGCCATTCGTTTTATTCGTCAAACATTGACCATTTTTGGTGGTGTTGTCCCTCGTCGCGCGAGTGCGATTCTGCGCCAAGAGCTTAAATGGTTGGAAGAAGAACTGAGTTGGTTGGATGAGCATGCACACCTTGAAGAGCTCTTAGATGACAAAGGCAATGTGCTGCGTAAGTTGGATGCGCGTAAGTTCTTAGTATCTGAGTTGACTCAGCAGTTACAAGAGCTGCCAAGCCGTGAAGAAGTGCTAGGGTTGCTCAATTCCGCGCGTTACACCGGGTTATTGCTGGATCTTAGTCGCTGGATCTTAGCGCGTGGCTGGCAGCCGTTTCTTGATGAAAAAGCGCGCGAAAAAATGGCAAGTAATATCATGCCGTTTTCAGTCACTCAGCTCGATCGCACTTGGGCAGAACTAATGGAAGCTTTCCCAGCAGAGCGCGACCTGACGGCGCAAGAGTACGTTGATCAGCGATATCGCTTGCTGCGTAACCTCTATACCGGTATTGGTTTCGCGAGTCTATATAACTCGGATGAGCGTAACAGCTTCCGTTTGCCATGGGCGGATCTGGTGCATGGTATTGATGATCTGCTAATGCTGAACCACTTACTTCCGTTGGTTGATATGTTGGAAGACGCAGAAAAAGAGCAGTTAGAACGCTGGTTGCACCGTCAAGAGCGTTCAATTTTGCATGCAATGGATCAAACCCGAGCGATCAGTGTAGAAGTTCAGCCTTATTGGCGTGAATGATCACCTTGAGTACCTGTACAAAAAATAGGACCGCATGGTCCTATTTTTTTGTCTTTGTTTTGCTTTGTTGCAGCTCTTGTTCTATGAAGTCGAGTCGTTCTAGTATTTGCGCTTGTTGGCTTAGGAGCTGCTCGAGCATACGTTCTTTATTGATTGAGCTGTGCGTCTGTTGTTTCGTCGGGGCGGTAAGAATAGAGGTGATAAGACCCGAAATCATACCAAAGATCCCCACGCCACAAACAATGATGATGACGGCTAAAAACTTTCCTATTGATGTCACCGGATAATGATCGCCGTAACCAACGGTTGAGATCGTTACGAATACCCACCACAAAGCATCGGCGCCAGTGCGAATATTCGCTTCTGGGTTTTTCGCTTCGATAAACAGCATGGCACTAGAACCGAGCGTAATGAGGATCACCATCAACAGTAATATTGAGGCGACCGTGGTTTCGCGGCGGTTCTCTTTGAGCTGATGCAAAATGAACTTCGACGAGCGCAGTACTAATACCACTCGAAGAATATGAAAGATACGAGCAAAGCGCAGTGGCTCTATTAATGGGATGCTCGCCACGAAATCTATCCAATGACGTTTAAGAAATAACCACCGATCTGTGGACCGGATCAAATCAATGGTGAGCTGTAATAGAAAAATACTACAGATTATGAAATCCAGACCGATAAGAACTTGACGGGTTTCGTGATCGATCGGGAAAAACAACAAGCCAGAGATCACAAATAGTGCCATAAAAGACAATATTAGTGACAACAGGCCCATCGGTCGTGTGCTGTCTTTGATATCATTGTTTTTCATACGAAGCTCGAAATAAATCGCGTAACCACGCTAAACGCGAACATAACTATAAGTAATATAAAGATTATAGATAAAGACTATATAAGACTCGGTGGAGAACTGACAATGGAAAAGCTGGCATTTAAGCCATGGGAAAGGGTCATATCCGACATTCGACTGGTTCCTAAAATGGTCATGTTGATGGTCTTCAGTACTGTCCTGATTGTGGCAAAACAACTGTGGGACGCGAACACCTTTTACGATTCACTTTTAGCGGCGACACAAAACGCGCAAGTTGCCCAACAGCATTACGAAGCATATTTAACGCAAGTTGCTTGGCAAACCGCCTTATTGATTGTGGTTTTTGTCGTGCTCTTGTTAGCGGCGGCTAGAGTGATGCTGCGTCAAACGCAGTATCTGAGCGACGCAATCAAACTGATGGCGAGCAAGAACCTCTCCGTGCCATTTGGTATGGATTGTAAAGATGAATACGGAGACGTGGCACGTGAATTAGAAAAGACACGTCGCCAATTGCACGATGTGATTCAAATGCAAATTAATGCTTCTGATGAGTTATCCACACTCACGGAAGTGATGACGCTGAGCATGTCGGAAACGAAGGAATCGGCGCAAGAAGAGTTTAACGAAATTGACCAACTTGCGACGGCGATGAGTGAAATGTCGTCGACGGTACAAACCGTCGCAGAACATGCTCAGACGGCGTCTTCTCTTACAGAGCAAGCTTCCGCACAAGCGATTTCTGGTCAACAGTTCTTGCAAAGTACGATGGCGAAAATGAGTGAACTCTCGTCGGACATCGCTTCATCGGCGCAAGCGGTTAACCAGGTCGAAGAACGTGTTGAATCCATTGGTAGTGTTGTGGGTACGATTCAAGGTATCTCTGAACAAACTAACCTGCTTGCACTGAATGCGGCTATTGAAGCTGCGCGAGCTGGCGAGGCGGGTCGTGGTTTTGCGGTGGTTGCAGATGAAGTTCGTAACCTTGCACAGCGTACACAACAAGCGACGGTAGAAATTCAAGAGATGATTGCTCAGCTGCAAACCAGTGCAGAATCTGCTGTAGAACTCATGGAGAAAAGCGTAGTGGAAGCGGCCGATGGAAACGAGCTGGTTTCTAATGCTGGATCTGAGCTCGATGGTATTGTTGGGCAAGTGACGCAAATCAATGACATGAACTTCCAAATCGCGACGGCGTCTGGTCAGCAAAGCAGTGTTGCAGAAGAGATGAGTCAAAACCTCACCAATGTACGTGAGCTGGTGGAAGCCTCGGTTGTGGTTGTGACAGAGCTGCTAGAAACTTCTGAAATGATGCAAAATAATGCTGGCGAGTTAGATAAGAAGATCAAATCTTTCCAAGTTTAATATTCCATCCAGAACTTTTGATAAAACGCCCACAAACCTTTTGTGGGCGTTTTTATTTGCTTTAAGTCTGGTATAAAGAATGAGTTACCGTGCTTTTCAAACAAGGAAGAAAAATGCAGCTGCCTTCGCCACTGATTTCTATCGCTGAATCTGCCGTACAAAATGCTCAAGAGGCAGGTTATTTTCCCCTTTGGCCAGATGAGATTGCGCAGCAATTTCGCTATGTGGCGGGCTTAAGCCAGTTTATTACCGAAGCGATTCATCGCGATGAAGTTTTAGCGCGTGAGCTACCGAACATGTTAGCGCAACCAAGCCGTCAAGAATCTTACCGTTCACGTCTTGCGGCACTGCTGGGACAATGCCCGGATGAGATGTCTGGTCATCGCGTGTTGCGTCAGTTTCGCAACCGAGAAATGGTGTACATTGCGTGGAAGGATTTCACGCATGCATGGTCGCTAGAAACGTCTTTAAGCCACTTATCCGAGTTGGCTGAAGCGATGATTTTTGAAACCTATCAATGGCAATATCAAGCGTGTTGTCAGGAGTGGGGAACGCCGACGAGTGAGGAAGGTGAAGTTCAGCCGATGTTGATTATCGGCATGGGGAAACTGGGTGGTGGCGAGTTAAACTTTTCTTCCGATATCGATCTGATTTTCACGTATCCAGAAAACGGTGAGACTCAAGGCGCGCGCCGCAGCATTGCCAATGCCCAGTTCTTTACTCGTCTTGGTCAACGCATCATCAAAGCGCTCGACCAACAAACCTTCGATGGCTTCTGTTACCGCGTAGATATGCGTTTGCGTCCGTTTGGTGAGAGTGGTCCATTAGTCATGAGCTATGCGGCACTAGAGGATTACTATCAAGAACAGGGACGTGACTGGGAGCGTTACGCAATGATCAAAGCTCGAGTGATGGGGTGCGAAATGTACCCACAATACCAAGAGCTACGCCAAATGCTGCGTCCTTTTGTTTTTCGTCGCTATATTGATTTCAGTGCGATTCAGTCTTTGCGTCGGATGAAATCGATGATCAGTAGTGAGGTTCGCCGCCGAGGTTTGAACAACAACATCAAGTTAGGCGCAGGTGGCATCCGAGAAATTGAATTTATCGCCCAAGTTTTTCAATTAATTCGAGGGGGGCGCGAGCCTTCTCTTCGTAATCGAGGGTTGTTGGAAACGCTGCAAGGCATTGAAGAGCTGGCGTTACTCACTTCACAAGAAGTCAGCAGTCTAGAAGCCGCATACAAGTATTTGCGTCAATTAGAAAACTTGTTGCAAGCGATGGCGGACAAGCAAACCCAGACGCTGCCTGATTGCGAAACCGAACGCTTAAAGCTCGCTACCGCGATGCAAATGACCTCTTGGGACCAACTGATTGAGCAAACTCAGCAGCACATGGCGAATGTCCATCAAGTATTTGAGTCGTTAATTGGTGATGATGAAGAAGACGAGGGTACTACGGTTGCTCGTCATTTTCATGAGTTATGGGATATGGCGAACAAACAAGATGTGCTTGAACATATCTTGCAGCAGGATATTCAGGTTGAAGACTTTGCTTCATGCGCGAAAACCATCATCAACTTTAAAACCGATCTGGCTAAAAAAACGTTAGGACCGCGTGGACGCGAAGTGTTAAACCGTTTGATGCCGAAGGTATTTGATGCGGTGTTTGCCCACCCTGATGCACAGTTTGGTTTACCGCGAGTGCTGCATTTACTGCACAATATCTGCACACGTACGACTTATCTGGAGTTATTGGATGAGCACCCAGCGGCTTTAGTACAGCTCGTGCGTTTGTGTACCGCAAGCCCAATGATTTCAGAGCAGCTATCTCGGTATCCGATCTTACTCGATGAGTTGATCGACCCTGCACAGTTGTACAATCCAATCCCATTAGACAGTTACCGTACAGAGCTGCGTGATTATCTGGCCCGTATTCCAGAAGATGATATGGAGCAGCAAATGGAAGCGTTGCGCCAGTTTAAGCAAATCTGCATTTTACGTATTGCGGCGGCGGATATTGCTGGTGCATTGCCGGTGATGAAAGTGAGTGATCACTTAACCTATTTGGCGGAAGCTATCGTTGATGCTGTGGTCAGTCAGGCTTGGTTGCAAGTGTCCGAAAAATACGGCGAGCCAACGCATGTGAAAGATCGTGAAGGCAAGGGTTTTGCCGTCATTGGTTATGGCAAAGTCGGTGGCTGGGAACTCGGCTATAACTCCGACTTGGATATCGTCTTCATGCATGACTGCCCAGTTAATGTCTATACAGATGGCAAAAAGGAAATCGACGGCCGTCAGTTCTACCTTCGCCTAGCGCAGCGCATCATCCATATTTTCTCGACTCGCACCGCTTCCGGCATTTTGTACGAAGTCGATACCCGCTTGCGCCCATCTGGCGCGTCAGGTTTGTTGGTTAGCCCAACCGATGCGTTTGACGATTATCAGCATCAAGAAGCCTGGACATGGGAGCATCAAGCACTTGTGCGCGCGCGCTTGATTTACGGCGATGAACCCCTTGCCATTGCATTTCACAATACGCGACATGATGTGTTGTGCAAAGCGCGCGATCGGGCGGAACTGAAAAAAGCCGTTGTCGAAATGAGAGAGAAAATGCGCGGTCATCTTGGGGGGAAAAAGCCCGGCCGTTTTATGCTCAAGCAAGATGTGGGAGGGATTACCGATATCGAATTTCTCGCTCAGTACTTAGTGCTCAACTATAGTCACGATAAGCCGAAATTAACGCGTTGGTGTGATAATGTGCGCATCTTTGAAACGCTCATTGCACAAAATGTCATGGACGAAGACCAGGCAATGCAGTTGATACGTGCCTACACGACAATGCGAAACGAAATACACCGGAGAAATCTACTCAATTTAGATGCTGATGTGGTGGAAGATAAGTTTGTTGCCGAAAGGGAGTGGGTAAAACAGGCTTGGAATCAGTGGTTCAGTTAAGACCATATATTTAGCCTCGATAAGGGCTGTGATAAACTCACTTCGATTTAATTTTTGGAGACCAATAATGAAACCAATTCTACCTGATTACAACAGCGCTGGTGTGCTCATCATCGGTGATGTCATGCTAGATCGTTACTGGTATGGCCCAACCGGACGTATTTCTCCTGAAGCGCCGGTTCCTGTTGTAAAAGTAGAAAACAATGAAGAGCGTCCTGGTGGTGCTGCGAACGTTGCGATGAATATCGCATCACTAGGTGGCCATGCTCACATTGTTGGTCTAACAGGGGAAGATGAGCCTGCAAAAGTGCTGACGGAGACGCTGAGCTCACTCAATGTGAAATGCGATTTCGTTGCACTGCCGGATTACCCAACGATTACGAAGCTTCGCGTAATGAGCCGTGGACAACAGCTTATTCGTCTCGACTTCGAAGATAAGTTTGAAAACACGGATTCTGCACCTGTGCTATCGCGTATGGATGCCGCTCTGCCAAACGTTAAAGCCGTGATTATGTCTGACTACGCAAAAGGCTCGTTAGAGCATGTTCAGGCATACATCCAAAAAGCGCGCGCAGCAAACATTCCAGTTTTCATTGACCCTAAAGGTGCGGATTTTGAACGCTACCGCGGCGCGACACTCTTAACACCAAACATGAAAGAGTTTGAAGATGTCGTTGGCAAAGTAAAATCAGACCAAGAGCTGGTTGAAAAAGCACTTCAGCTTGTTGAAGAGTTTGATTTTGAAGCGCTACTGGTTACGCGTAGTGAAAACGGCATGACGTTGATCCGCCGTGGTCAAGAGCCATTCCACCTTCCGACTCAAGCGAAAGAAGTGTACGACGTGACAGGTGCTGGTGATACGGTGATTTCTGTACTTGCAGCTTCAGTTGCGGCGGGTAAATCCTTCGAAGAAGCGTGTGCACTAGCGAATGCGGCGGCAGGCGTTGTTGTTGGTAAGCTTGGTACCTCGACTTTGTCTGAAATTGAACTGGCAGAAGCGGTACATGGCAGCCAAGACACGGATTACGGTGTGATTTCAGAAAAAGCGCTGATTGAAGCAGTGAAAAAAGCACGTGCACGTGGCGAGAAAGTCGTTATGACAAACGGCTGCTTTGATATTCTTCACGCTGGGCATGTTTCTTACCTCAATCACGCTGCAGAACTTGGTGATCGCCTGATTGTTGCGGTGAATACCGATGAATCAGTGAAGCGTCTTAAAGGGCCTGGTCGTCCTGTGAATCCAACCGATCGCCGCATGGCGGTATTGGCAGGTTTGGGCGCTGTGGATTGGGTAGTACCATTTAGTGAAGATACGCCGCAACGTTTGATCTCGGAAGTTCTGCCAAGCTTGCTAGTAAAAGGTGGTGACTACAAACCAGAAGAGATTGCTGGTGGTAAAGAAGTCATTGCTGCAGGTGGCGAAGTTCGTGTATTGAACTTTGAGGATGGGTGCTCAACCAGTGAAATCATCAATGCAATCAAAGGCGGTAAGGGCTAAGCCTACGATTTGTTGGCATTGAAACGCTATTTGTTTGTAAAAGGTCGCCAAGTGCGGCCTTTTTGATACTTGATGTTCTGAGACACTTTTCGTCTCTTAACGGCAAGCAATAAAAAACGCCAGCTGATAAATCAACAGGCGTTTTTATTTATTGAGAACTGAAGCATTCAGTCAGCAGTTATTTTGCTGCTTTCAAACCTGCATCAACGTCTAAGATGTCTTGTTCGCTTAGCGTACCAACGGCTTGGCGTAGCTGAAGAACACTTAAGATGTAGTCGTAACGAGCGTTCGATAGGTTTTTATTCGCATCGTATAGACGACGAGTTGCGTCGAGCACGTCAACGATAGTACGAGTACCCACATCAAAACCTGCTTCTGTTGCTTCTAGTGCAGAGCGCGCAGAAATAACGGCTTGCTCATAAGCACGTAGTGCGCCGATAGAGGCGTTAATGTTGTTGTTTTGTGCGCGAACATCTTTTACTACGCTGCGGTATTGTGCTTCAAGATCTTCACTTGCTGCCACGTACGCGTATTCAGCCTGTTTGGTTTGAGAGGTGACGTTACCACCCGTGTATAGCGGCACCGCAAGGTTCACACCGATATTGAAGTTGTCTGTGGTGTTGTCACGAGAGCTATGAGACGTATCACCGTAGTTGTAACCACCGTCTAGAGACAGCGTTGGTAGATGACCAGAACTTGCTAGTGAAATATTGTCACGTGCGATATCTTGAAGAATACGTGAAGATAGCAAGGTCAGGTTTTTGGTTTTTGCTTCGTCAATTAGTGATTCAGCAGGCACGGTCGATGGGCTAGCAGTGAAGCGGCGAGTGTCCAAGATGTTGAGATCTTTGTGCTCTTGACCAGTGATTTCACGTAATGACTCGTAGCTGTTAGTCAGTGCGTTTTCTGCTAACACTTCATCCGCCAGTACTTGGTCGTACTGAGCTTGCGCGTCGTGTACGTCAGTGATCGCAGATAAACCTACTTCAAAACGCTGTTTTGTTTGCTCTAGTTGACGACCCACTGCGGCTTTTTCTGCACGGACGAAAACAAGGTTGTCTTGTGCGCGTAGAACTTCAAAATACGCTTGTGAAACACGAAGAATTAGTGCTTGTTGAGTCGCAGCGTAAGTTGCGTCTGCTTGGCGAGCACTTTTCTCAGCTGTATCTAGCGAGATCCAAGATGCGCGGTTGTAAAGTGCTTGTGAAAAGCTAACACCAGCGGTTAGAGCGTTGGCATCGTTTGATACGTCATTGACTAGATTTGAGTCGTATTCAGTATCGCCACGAGTTAAGTTGTAACCTGCTGTTAGGTTAATTTGTGGTAATAGAGCACTACGGCTTGAGGTGATTGCTTCGAAAGCTTGGTCACGTTGTGCTGCTACACTGAGCAATTGTGGATCATTTTGTTTTGCTAAGTCGTAGATTTCAGCCAAAGAGTCTGCGAACGCAGACGTACTCATGCTACCTAGCGCTGCACTGATAAATAGTGGAAGCAATTTTTTCATTTTCTATTCCCGCGGTCAATAGATTGGTTAATTCTCAGTAGTTTAACTCAATTTGCACGATATTTACTCTAAAGTTTGCACTTTTTTACACGTAATTATCCAGTTGTGCAATAAATTTTTACCAAAGACTTAAATTAATTTGTAACTATTGTACAAAAAGTTGAGCCAAGTCCTTTGAGCAAGCGAATAACAATGAGTAAACTACAAGATTCACTCAGAGAGGTGTCGAATGCAACAGTGTGACAAACAACAAAAGGATTTTACTTCGCAAGATGTAAAAGTCATCTCGAAAGAAACCTTATTTGAAGGCTTTTTCAAAATGGTGAAATATCGCTTTCAGCATAAGCTATTTGCTGGAGGTTGGAGCGAGGTTGTCGAACGAGAAATGTTCGAGCGTGGTCATGCTGCAGCGATGCTTCCTTATGATCCAAATACGGATCAAGTGGTTATCATTGAACAGATTCGAGTCGGAGCCTTAGAGCATCAACACCCATGGCAGCTAGAGATTGTCGCGGGTATGATTGACCGTGATGAATCAGCTGAAGCCGTCATTCGCCGAGAAGCTGTCGAAGAGGCGGGGATACAAGTGGGGCGTGTTGCGCCAGTCACCTCTTATTATCCTTCTGCTGGCGGTTGCTCGGAAAAGTTGGACGTATTTGTTGGTGAAGTGGACGCATCTAAAGCGCACGGCATTCATGGTTTAGACTATGAGAATGAAGATATTCGCGTACATGTTTTGAGTCGTGAGCAAGCATATCAATGGGTGAAAGACGGAAAATTTGAAAATGGTGCGTCGATTATTGCGTTGCAATGGTTGCAATTAAACCATCAAGAGTTGAAGTCACAGTGGGGGCAACCCCAAATGGTGGAGAGTAAGTAATGGCACAAGTGGCTGAAAAACAGAGGTATCATGTTGATTTAGCGGGTCTAATGAGAACCTATGAGACCAACTACGCTAAATTGAACGCCTTATTGCCTGCTTCTGCCGAAGTTGGGGATGTACGCTGCTATCAAGCGGCGAACATGGTTTACCAACTGACCGTGAATGAAATCACAAAATACACCACAGTTGTTGAGATATGTCAGAGTGATGAAACGCCAGTGTTTCCTTTACCGACGATGTCTGTCAGGCTTTATCACGATGCGAGAGTAGCCGAAGTATGCTCAAGCGGAGAGTTCTCTCGCATAAAAGCTAAGTATGATTATCCCAACGACCAACTGATGCAGAAAGATGAAAAGCATCAACTAAACACATTCCTCGGTGAATGGCTGACGTTTTGTTTACGAAGTGGTATCAGTAGAACACCACTTGCCTTCAATTGATCGTCACGTCACTAAAGGAAAATAACAAATAACGATATAGTGGACGAATCAGGTTTTCATTTTGCAATCATCTAGTGACAGCATCAAACTTTTACAAATTACGGATACTCATCTGTTTGCTGCCGATGAGGGAAGTTTGCTGAGCGTAAAAACGGCCGATAGCTTTAACGCTGTTGTTGCTGATGTTTTACGCCGCAACGTGACGTTTGATTACATCTTGGCGACAGGGGACATTTCCCAAGACCATAGTGCAGAATCTTACCAGCGCTTTGCCGAAGGCATTGAACCGCTAGAGAAAGACTGCTTTTGGCTGCCTGGTAATCATGACTACAAGCCCAATATGGGCAGTGTATTACCTTCACAACAAATCAAAGCGGCAGAGCATGTATTGCTTGGCGCGCATTGGCAGTTGGTTCTTTTAGACTCGCAAGTTGTTGGCGTTCCCCACGGACGCTTGAGTGATCAGCAGTTAGCGTTACTCGAAGAAAAGTTAGCAGAACACCCAGAAAGGCACACACTTGTGTTGCTGCATCACCATCCATTATTAGTGGGAAGCGCGTGGCTTGATCAACATACCTTAAAAGATGCCGAAGCGTTCTGGCAGGTTGTCGATCGTTTTGATAACGTGAAAGGTATTCTCTGTGGTCACGTTCATCAAGACATGAATGTGCTTCATAATGGCATTCGAGTGATGGCAACACCCTCGACGTGTGTTCAGTTTAAGCCTAACTCGGATGATTTTGCCCTCGATACGACTTCGCCTGGTTGGCGTGAACTGCAGCTGCATGCTTGTGGTGATATTACGACTCAAGTGGGCCGACTTCCTGATGGTCAGTTCCAACCAGACTTCTCTTCTAACGGATACTAACGCGCCCGAGCTCTATGTTCGGGCTCGCTTTTTTGTGCGAGATATCTATGAGTAAACCTTCACTTCTTCTGTATATCCATGGTTTTAACAGCTCCCCACTCTCAATGAAAGCCAATGTGATGAGAGCATACTGCGAGCAGCATCGTCCTGATATCAAAGTGATTGTTCCCCAGTTACCTTGTTATCCTCAACAAGCGGCGAAAATGTTGTTGGATATCATCGAGCAATATAAAGACGACTATAACATTGGTCTGGTGGGCAGCTCATTAGGCGGCTTTATGTCAATGTGGCTAAATGACAAGTTTGGATTTAAAGCGGTTGTGGTCAACCCCGCGGTTAAGCCCTATGAGTTGTTAGTAGATTATTTGGGTGAGCAAACTAACCCTTATACGCACGAAACCTATACACTTGAAGCTTGTCATATTGACGAGTTAAAAGCTCTTGATGTACAAAGCATCGCGTCGCCACATTCTTTCTGGTTGTTACAGCAGACAGAAGATGAGGTTTTAGACTATCGACAAGCGGTAGATAAGTTTGCAGACGCTAAGCAAACAGTAGAACAAGGCGGTGATCACAGTTTTGTAGGCTTTGAGCGTTATCCTGCACAGATTATCGAATTTCTAGAACTGTAATTCGAAAGCGATTGGAAAAGGCTCATAGTTTTTATTGATATATCCAACCGTTTCTTGACATGGGCGGTATGCTTTCCGACTATGTTTTGCCAAAAGATCTTAAGGGTCGAGGACCCTGGCTACTTTGTTATGCATCATGTTTACAAGCACTTAGTGATGTGAACAGGGTGGCTTTTTCGTTTCCTGAGTATGGGTTCACCCATTGGTGATATTCAGGTAACAAGTAAACTTTGAGAATAATTCCGTATTATGACTGAACAATATAATGCTGGTGCCATTGAAGTACTGAATGGCTTAGAGCCAGTACGTCGCCGACCAGGGATGTATACGGATACAGCGCGCCCAAACCATTTGGGCCAAGAAGTTATCGACAATAGTGTCGATGAAGCGCTAGCCGGACATGCCTCAAAAGTACAAGTCATCCTACATGCCGACCAATCACTAGAAGTGATCGATGATGGTCGAGGCATGCCTGTTGATATCCACCCAGAAGAGAAAGTGTCAGGCGTAGAGTTAATCCTATGCAAGCTGCACGCAGGTGGTAAGTTCTCTAACAAAAACTACCAATTCTCTGGTGGTTTGCACGGGGTAGGTATTTCGGTAGTAAACGCGTTGTCAAAACGCGTTGAAGTAACCGTTCGTCGTGATGGTCAAGTGTATGAAATTGCATTTGAGCACGGTGATAAAGTCTCTGACCTGACCGTAACCGGCACGTGTGGTCGTCGCAATCGCGGTACCAGCGTGCATTTCTGGCCTGATGCGAAGTACTTCGATTCGGCGAACTTCTCTGTTACGCGCCTAGTCAATAATCTGCGCGCAAAAGCGGTTTTGTGTCCGGGTTTAGAAATTACATTAACCGACAAAGTTAATGGTAAAGACTATAAGTGGTACTACGAAGACGGTCTTAAAGACTATCTTGCGGAAGGCGTAAAAGGCTACCCAGTTATTCCTGAAGAACCATTTACTGGTGAGTTCTTGGCGGATACCGAAGCGGCAAACTGGGCGGTAATTTGGCAGCCAGAAGGTGGTGAGATGATCACCGAAAGCTACGTTAACCTGATCCCAACCGCTCAAGGTGGTACGCACGTTAATGGTCTACGCCAAGGCTTGTTAGAAGCGATGCGCGAATTCTGTGAGTTCCGTAATCTATTACCTCGTGGCGTGAAGCTAACGGGTGATGACGTTTTCGACCGCTGTTCTTACGTGTTGTCGGTTAAAATTCAAGACCCGCAATTTGCAGGCCAGACCAAAGAACGTCTGTCCTCTCGTCAAACCGCGGCATTTGTCTCTGGCGTAGTAAAAGATGCGTTCAGTCTTTGGTTGAACGAAAAGCCTCAGCTAGCAGAGCAATTGGCAGAAGTCTGTATCGCTAACGCGCACCGTCGTATGCGTGCAGCGAAAAAAGTCGTACGTAAGAAAGTGGCGTCCGGCCCGGCACTGCCAGGCAAGTTGACCGACTGTTCAGCACAGGACTTAAGTCGCACTGAAATCTTCTTTGTGGAGGGTGACTCTGCGGGTGGCTCGGCAAAACAGGCACGTGACCGTGAATTCCAAGCCGTGATGCCACTGCGTGGTAAGATCTTGAACACGTGGGAAGTCTCTGCCGATCAAGTTCTTGCGTCTCAAGAAGTACACGATATCTCAGTGGCTTTGGGGATTGATCCTGACAGCGATAACCTTGAGGGGTTGCGTTACGGTAAGATCTGTATCCTTGCCGATGCGGACTCGGATGGTCTTCACATTGCAACGCTGCTTTGTGCTCTATTTACTCGTCACTTCCGTGCACTGGTTGAAGCGGGTCATATCTATGTGGCGATGCCGCCTCTGTATCGAATCGACTGCGGGAAAGAAGTGTTCTACGCCCTCGATGACGATGAAAAAGATGGCATTTTAGAGCGCTTGTCGAAGAAGAAAGCCAAAATCAACGTGCAACGATTCAAAGGTCTGGGTGAGATGAACCCACTTCAGTTGCGTGAAACCACCATGGATCCGAACACGCGTCGCTTAGTGCAGTTAACCATTGACGACTCTACGGCGACCATGGAAATGATGGACATGCTGCTAGGTAAAAAGCGTGCAGATGACCGTCGTTCTTGGCTACAAAACAACGGCGACTTGGCAGAGGTGTAACGGATGTCTACAGAAATTACCTACGATGGCGTCGAACAGTTGCCAATGCGCAAGTTCACTGAAGACGCTTATCTGAACTACTCGATGTACGTCATCATGGACCGTGCATTGCCATACATTGGCGATGGCTTAAAGCCGGTTCAACGACGCATCATTTATGCGATGTCAGAGCTTGGTCTCTCTGCATCAGCAAAATACAAAAAATCTGCACGTACGGTTGGTGACGTGTTAGGTAAATACCATCCGCACGGTGATTCAGCGTGTTACGAAGCGATGGTATTGATGGCTCAGCCATTCTCTTACCGCTATCCATTAGTGGATGGTCAAGGTAACTGGGGGGCGCCAGATGATCCGAAATCATTTGCGGCAATGCGTTATACCGAAGCAAAACTGTCTAAGTTTGCTGAAGTATTGCTAGGCGAACTGGGCCAGGGTACGGTTGAATGGCAACCTAACTTTGATGGCACAATGAAAGAGCCACAAATGTTGCCAGCACGTCTGCCTCATATCTTGCTTAACGGTGTAACCGGTATTGCGGTTGGTATGGCAACAGATATCCCACCGCACAACGTTCGTGAAATCGCAGATGCGACTATTCATTTGATCGACAACCCGAAAGCAGAACTGCCGGACGTGATGCAGTATGTTAAAGGTCCGGATTACCCAACAGAAGCAGAAATCATCTCGCCGCAAGCGGATATTGAGAAGATTTACCGCAACGGTCGCGGCAGCATCAAGATGCGCGCGGTGTGGCACAAAGAAGGTTCTGATATCGTTATCACCTCTCTGCCACACCAAGTATCGGGTGCAAAACTGCTTGAGCAAATCGCCAACCAGATGCGTGCGAAGAAGCTACCAATGGTTGACGATCTTCGTGACGAGTCGGATCACGAGAACCCAACGCGTATCGTTGTGGTACCTAAGTCAAACCGCGTCGATTGTGATTTGTTGATGAACCACTTGTTCGCATCAACGGATCTTGAGCGCAGCTACCGCGTTAACTTGAACATGATTGGTTTGGATAATCGTCCTCAAGTTAAAGGTCTGGTGCAAATTCTGTCAGAGTGGATTGAGTTCCGTCGCACGACCGTACGTCGCCGTCTACAACACCGCCTAGACAAAGTCATGGCTCGCTTACACATTTTGGAAGGTTTGTTGGTTGCTTACCTAAACCTAGATGAAGTGATTGAGATCATCCGTACTGAAGATGATCCTAAAGCAGTATTGATGGCACGTTTTGGTATTACCGATATCCAAGCGGATGCGATTCTAGACACCAAACTTCGTCACCTAGCCAAACTAGAAGAGATGAAGATTCGTGGTGAGCAAGAGGAGCTAGAGAAAGAGCGTGAGAAGCTAGAACAGCTGCTCGGTTCTGAGCGTCGTCTAAACACACTACTGAAAAAAGAAATTAAAGCAGACGCAGAGAAATACGGTGATGACCGTCGATCTCCATTGGTTGAGCGTGCAGAAGCAAAAGCGCTCACTGAACGTGATCTTGTTCCAAGTGAACCAATCACGGTTGTGCTTTCTGAGAAAGGTTGGATTCGTCACGCGAAAGGCCATGACGTGGATGCAGAAGGCTTGAACTATAAGTCGGGTGATAAATACTTAGCGCATGCGCGAGGTAAGAGTAATCAGCCTGCGGTATTCCTAGGTAGTGACGGTCGAAGTTACTCTCTGGAATCGCACTCGCTGCCTTCTGCTCGTAGTCAAGGTGAGCCGATTACCGGTCGTTTGAATATTACGGCTGGTAGCAGTATTCGCCAAGTTATCATGAGTGAAGAAGATCAGCTGTGGCTGGTGGGCTCTGATGCAGGTTACGGCTTTGTATGTAAAGGCGCTGACTTGCTGTCTAAAAACCGCAGTGGTAAAGCTCTAGTCACTTTACCGGCTAACTCTGAGGTCATGACGCCAAAAGCGATTGAAGATTTAGATTCTGATGAAATCTTAGCAATCACTAACCAAGGTCGCATGCTGCTGTTCCCAATCAAAGACCTGCCACAACTGGCGAAAGGTAAAGGGAATAAGATCATCAATATTCCTGCTGCTAAAGCAAAAGAGCGAGAAGAAGTACTATCTCACTTAATGTCTTTACCAAAAGGTGCATCGTTAACGCTGTACGCGGGTAAGCGAAAGTTGGGTCTTAAACCGTCTGACCTTGATAACTTCCGTGGCGAACGTGGTCGCCGAGGTGGGTTATTACCAAGAGGTTTACAGCGAGTCACTCGCATTGAAGTTGAGCTGGATGATTCCGGTACGACGGAAGCACCGAGCGATAGCGAGTAACGCACAAATAAAAATCCCAGCCAATGGCTGGGATTTTTTATGCTTCTTGCTTGTCTTCAGCAATCGTGACTTTCAAGCTCATCTCTTTTCCTTTGCGAATGATGCCGACGTCCACGGTGGTGCCAGGACGTAAATCGGTGACGATATCCATCACGCTCTGACGCCCTTGCACTTTATTGCCATCAATACTGATAATGATGTCCTGCTTTTGGAAGCCTGCCGCATTGGCTGGACCATTTGGATCAATACCAAGCACGACAATACCACCTATGTGTTCATTTCCAAGTAGGCGAGCAGTGACCGCATTAATGTCTTGGCCGTCGATTCCAATATAACCACGAATCACGCGACCATCAGCGATGATTTTCTGCATGATCTTGCTGGCTAGTGGCGCAGGGATCGCAAAGGAAATACCGTAAGTTTCTAAATCAGTCGCTTGTTGGAAAGAGGCGGTATTGATGCCGACGAGCTCACCTTGTGTGTTCACTAGAGCACCGCCAGAGTTGCCCTCATTGATGGCGGCATCGGTTTGAATAAATGCTTGGCGACCGTCGCTAATAGATGAGCGTCCTGTTGCTGAAATAATGCCGAACGTTGTGGTTTGACCAAGGTTGTATGGGTTGCCGATGGCTAGGACCACATCACCCACTTGTGGCTTGTAATTAGAGTTCAGAGGGATAACAGGTAAGTTCGAACCTTCGACACGCAGTACGGCAATATCTGTGCGTTTATCCGTGCCAACTAGCTGAGCTGCCGCGGCTCTACCGTCTTGTAATGCGACAACAATTTGGTCTGCTTGAGCAACCACGTGGTAGTTGGTAATGATGTAGCCTTTCTCACTGACAATGACACCTGAACCCAGACCTTGAGTCGAGAGTTTACTGCGATCATTTTCAACATATTTACGGCTGTAGATGTTTACTACGGCAGGTGCTGCTCTTCGCACCGCCTGATTAAATGTCAACTCAACGGACGCGATATTAACAGGTTGCGGATCTAGCGCGGCAGGAATTACGTTGTTGCGCAAAGATGGTACCGCCAGTAATACCACTGCGGCAGTAGCCAAGCCTAAAAAGACAGAACGTAATAAAAAGCTGAGCATATCCTCTCCATGCATGAGCGCCAAAATGGCATAGAAGATGAAGAATAGCATTACATTGAAAAATAACAAAAGGGCAGCACGGAATCGTGCTGCCCTTTTCATTAGCTATTGAGCGATAAGGAAAAGTATTCGAGGCTTATTACTCGATGCTATGCATCGAAAACCTTATTTCCTATTACTTTGAAAGTGACTAACGAATAACAAGATAAATAGTACGTTCGCCACGCTGAATATTCAGAGCCAATACGCCTTTGTGCTTATCCACGATTGCACGAAGCTCAGCAAGGTTTTTCACGCGCTGACGGTTTACACCGATAATGATGTCCCCTTGTTGTAATTGATATTGAGCAGCCGGAGAGTTATCTGCAACGCTCGATACTTTAACGCCTTGAATTGCATCACTTGGTGTCGTATTGCTTAATTCCGCACCCTTGAGCCCTTCGTGTAATGTTTCGGCTTTGGCTTTCATATTTGTAGATTCGCCAAGCGTTACATCAAAGGTTTTATTCTTACCATCTCGAACCACACCTAACGTGATTTCTTTTCCTGCGCCCAGCGTTGCCACTTTTGCGCGGAGCTCTGAGAAAGTATTAATCGCTTTGCCGTTTACCGATACAATTACATCACCGGCTTTCAATCCAGCTTTATCGGCTGCGCTGTCTGGTACGACTTGGCCAATAAAGGCTCCTTTACTCGACTCGTAACCCAATGCATCAGCCAGCTCAGAGGTTACTTCACCGCCCTGTACACCCAACATGCCGCGTTTGACTTCACCAAACTCTAGAATTTGCTCGGTGAGGTTTTTCATCATGTTGGACGGAATCGCAAAGCCAATCCCCACGTTACCGCCGTTAGGGCCTAAAATCGCAGTATTAATACCGATCAGCTCACCATTAAGGTTGACCAATGCACCACCAGAGTTACCGCTGTTAATTGCGGCATCGGTTTGGATGAAGTTTTCGAAGTTTTCAACGTTTAAGCCACTACGGCCTAACGCTGAGACGATGCCCGACGTCACGGTTTGACCGAGTCCGAATGGGTTACCAATCGCAACCGTAAAGTCACCTACGCGAAGTTTGTCGGAATCTGCGACTTTAATTTGCGTTAAGTTTTTCGCTTTTTCTAATTTAAGCAACGCAACATCGGCCATCTCATCGCCGCCAACGAGCGTAGCGTCATACTCGCGACCATCATAGAGGCGAACTCGAATCTCATCCGCGCCCTTGATTACGTGGTAGTTAGTGACGATATGCCCTTTTTTCGCATCAATAATGACACCAGAACCTAAACCTCTGAACGGGCGCTCGCGCCTTTGCTCCATCGGAAAGTCCGGTCCAAAGAAGAATTGAAATTGTTCGGGAATACGGCTGGTTTGTACTTGTTTGCCTTCTACAGCAATACTCACAACAGCAGGGGTTACTTTCTCAAGCATGGGCGCCAAGCTAGGTAACTGTTGGCCATCCACATTTAAAGGTAATGCGGCGGTGGCTTGAACTGGCGCAATAATAGAGCCCAAACTCAGAGATAGAACGGTGAGCGCAAGCAGTGGTTTTTTCATCCAATAACTCCTCTTGAAACATGTCTGCCAAAAAGAAATATCCGAACGGTTAGTTCACTTTGTTAATAACTAATATAGGGCCTAGTTCGGATAATCAAAGGGGGAGGCAGCTCACATCCAAGTTAGAGCAAAGGTAAGAAGAAAAAGTTCAAAAAAGGGCCGATACAAATGTATCGGCCCTAGTAGGTAGAGGTAAGAGAAGGTTATGATGCTTTTGCGGTTACCGCTTCGGGAGCATTAATGATTTCTTTCTCTTGATCCTTTAAAAGACCCGTTGCGCCATTGGCGTAGTCTTTTGGCTGTTCGTTAAACTCTGGTTGATCTTCTGCAATAGCTTCAGAAGACATTGCCGTTTTCTTATCAAACGGGTTGTCTTGCTCTGGCAAGTTTGGCAAAAGCTCAGAAGAGGTCTTAGCCATATGTTGGTACAGCTTGGTGTAATCTTTACCTAGTGTATCCAACATTTCTGCGGTTTGTGCAAAATGATCGACGAGCTCTTGACGTTGTTGCTCTAGTTCAAACTTGGCCGCTTCAAGTTCTTTCTGCACAGACTTTTGTTTCTTGTATTCAGGGGTGGTTAGTCTACTAATGACTACGCCTACGATTGTACCGACCAGCAAACCCACAATGGCATAAATCCAAGGCATAACTGCTCCTTATAGTTGTTTTAACAAGTCTTTTACTACTTAGTTACACGCGGTGCTAGTCCATGTTACTATGGCTTGAACAGCCGATAAAGAAAAATAGCAGTATGTCTTCGGGGGACTGATAACTACTTCTCTCTATTCTCAAAGTTGACCCCGAGGTAACCCTTTTCCCAGTACCTCTATACGACTTAATACGATGACACCACTACAACAATATCAAAAAGACATAGCAGAACACGGGTTTCAGCGTGATGAAGCTCAGTATCAAGCGGTCGTTGCATTAGATAAGCTTTACCATGCTATCGTTGAATTTCAGTCAGCTCCTGTGCCCCAGCTTTCCAAATGGCAAAAGCTCATGGGGAAAAAAATCGACATGCCTGAGCCCCCAAAAGGTCTTTACTTTTGGGGAGGAGTCGGACGCGGTAAAACGTACCTCATGGATGCGTTTTTTGATGCTTTACCAACCCAAAGAAAAATGCGCGTACACTTTCACCGCTTCATGTATCGAGTACATGATGAGTTGAAGCTGTTAGGTGATGTCGAAAATCCGCTAGCAAAAGTAGCGGATAAATTCAAAGAAGAAGCGGATGTGGTTTGCTTTGATGAATTTTTTGTCTCTGACATTACGGATGCGATGATCCTTGCAACGTTACTCCAAGAGATGTTCAAGCGGCAGATGATCCTAGTCGCGACTTCAAACATCGAACCGCAGAACTTATATCGTAATGGCTTACAAAGAGCGCGCTTTTTGCCTGCAATTGATATGATTTTGGCACGCTGTGACGTGTTGAATGTTGATAGTGGCGTTGATTATCGCTTAAGAACGCTTGAACAGGCCGAAATATACCATTATCCACTTGATGAACAGGCCAACATTAATCTCAACAAGTATTATCAGCAGCTGACGGGCGAACGTCAGATCGTCGCTCATCAAATCGAAGTTAATCACCGTCAGCTTGAGGTAATTGAAGCGAGTGATGGGGTTCTGCATGCGTCGTTTGCTCAGTTATGCCAAACCGCTCGTAGTCAAAATGACTACATTGAGCTGTCCCGAATTTATCACACGGTATTATTGGCGGACGTTCAACAGATGAACCGAAAAATAGATGACGCTGCGAGGCGTTTTATCGCACTGGTCGATGAGTTTTACGAGCGCAATGTGAAGTTGATTATTTCTGCTGAAGTGCCAATGGAAGACTTATATACTGAGGGGCAGCTCGAGTTTGAATTTAAGCGCTGTTTGTCTCGGCTCACTGAGATGCAAAGTCATGAGTACCTCGCGCGTGAGCATTTGGCCTAAATCTAGTGGGTTCTTAAAAAGTGAAGAAAAAATTAGTGATTTGGCGCAAAAAAAGGTGATTTTTTCTTCGCTCTTCTCTATAATCCTGCGACCCACCGTTACTGCAGACCTGATTATCGAAGTTATTTCGAAATTGAAGGTCGAGAGTACCAACGACTCGAAGGGGTGATGACTGGGCTCTTAGACAGTGTGGGAGCACCAGAACGGTGTTCCTTAAAGTTTAAATTTTAATTAACGGGTTATTATTAGCATGAAAACTTTCGTTGCTAAACCAGAAACTGTAAAACGCGACTGGTACGTTGTAGACGCTGAAGGTAAAACTCTTGGTCGTCTAGCAAGTGAAATTGCATCTCGCCTACGTGGCAAACATAAAGCTGAATACACTCCTCACGTTGACGCTGGTGACTACATCATCGTTATCAACGCTGAGAAAGTTGCTGTAACTGGTAACAAAGCTAAGAACAAAGTGTACTACCGTCACTCTGAGTTCCCAGGTGGTCTAAAATCTATCACTTTTGAAAAGTTGATCGATCGTAAACCTGAGATGGTTCTTGAGCTTGCAGTTAAAGGCATGCTTCCACGTGGTCCTCTAGGCCGTGCTATGTACCGTAAGCTTAAAGTTTACGCAGGCGCTGAGCACAACCATGTTGCTCAACAACCACAAGTACTAGACATCTAATTGGGGATTTCGAAAATGGCAGAGAATCAATACTACGGCACTGGCCGTCGCAAAAGCTCAGCTGCACGTGTTTTTATTAAACCAGGCAGCGGCAACATTGTAGTAAACAAGCGTAACCTTGACGAATACTTCGGTCGTCCAACAGCTCGCATGGTTGTACAACAACCTCTAGAACTTGTTGAACTAACTGAAAAGCTAGACCTTTACGTAACAGTTAAAGGCGGCGGTATTTCTGGTCAAGCTGGTGCTATCCGTCACGGTATCACTCGCGCGCTTATGGAATACGATGAGTCTCTACGTCCTGCTCTACGCGCAGCTGGCTACGTTACTCGTGACGCTCGTTGCGTTGAACGTAAGAAAGTTGGTCTACGTAAAGCACGTCGTCGTCCACAGTTCTCTAAGCGTTAATTTCCTCTTATTGGAAATTCTGCTTTTCAGAGTTATTCTGGAAACTGTGTACCAAAAGCTCGGCTCTATGCCGGGCTTTTTTGTTTTAAAGAAATAATACCTGCCTATCAATATCCATTTGTATTCACTTATAACTAGGCTCAGAGTAAGGCTTCTTCCTTACCGTACGTCATAAGCTTATTTATCTGCTGTGGGTGCCTTTACGTCTTAATATCCCTGCAACATGTTTTAAAATGCCTACTCGTCTTTTTTGCGTATGCGGCGTGCTACAAAAGTGAAAATACAAACAACGTAAGTTGAATGCGCACTAAGAAATATTTTGCTGTGTAATTAACTGAAAACTACCAAGATAAAAGGTTTGAATAGCTTTCAGCAGAACTTCCATGTTGTGCTTTCTTGTTACAAATCACATCAATTTTTTATAATTCTGCCGCTTTTGTGACGACGCGAGCGATTTGCCTCACAAATGTTACAAAAAGGTAGCTTTATCTTGTCAAAAAGTAGGGTTTTCTTTATCATTTCCCTCCAATAAATAGAACTAAATTCATTATTTGTTAGCCATGCTCTTATAAGCGGAATAATAACGATCCAAAGGGAGCAAATGGGAGAATGTTTGGATGAGCAACGCGCCTTTAAATAACGGTCGCAGGCGTTTTCTAACCGCTACAACGGCAGTTGTTGGTGGGTTAGGGGCAGTCGCCGTCGCCGTGCCTTTTATCAAATCATGGAATCCGAGTGCCAAAGCCAAAGCGGCAGGTGCACCGGTGGAAGTGGATATAAGTAAAATTGAACCAGGTCAGCTGGTTCGTGTCGAGTGGCAGGGGAAACCTGTATGGATTGTTCGCCGCACTCAAAGCGTTCTAGATAACTTAAAAACGATCGGCGATAAGCTTCGTGATCCGCAATCTGAAATGGAACAGCAGCCTGAGTACGCTCAGAATGAGTTTCGTTCGATTAAGGAAGAGTTTTTTGTCGCTGTTGGTTTCTGTACTCACCTAGGTTGTTCACCAACCTATCTACCAGACTCTTTCTCAGAGCAGGTCCAGGGCGTAAGATCTGGCTTCTTCTGTCCTTGTCATGGTTCTAAGTTCGATATGGCTGGTCGAGTGTTCCAAGGGGTACCTGCTCCATTGAACCTTGTCGTTCCTAAGCACATGTATTTGAGCGACACCAAGCTCATTGTGGGTGTTGATGAGGGGGATGCATAATGCAAGCAATGTTAGACTGGGTTGAAAAGCGTATTCCTGCAATGAATGCTTATAAAAAGCATTTGTCTGAATACCCAATGCCTAAGAACTTCAACTTTTGGTACCTTTTCGGTTCTCTGGCGATGCTGGTTCTGGTTAACCAAATCCTAACGGGTATTTGGCTAACGATGAACTACGTTCCTTCTGGTGACGGTGCGTTTGCTTCTATCGAGTACATCATGCGTGATGTAGAGTACGGTTGGCTTCTACGTTACATGCACTCAACTGGCGCATCTGCGTTTTTCGTTGTTGTGTACTTGCACATGTTCCGTGGCCTGATCTACGGCTCATACCAAAAACCTCGTGAACTACTGTGGATCTTCGGTATGTTGATCTTCCTCGTTCTAATGGCTGAAGCATTCATGGGTTACCTACTGCCATGGGGGCAGATGTCATACTGGGGTGCGCAGGTAATCATTTCTTTGTTTGGTGCGATTCCTGTTATCGGTGATGATCTAACGCTTTGGATCCGTGGTGACTACATCATCTCTGGTGCAACGTTAAACCGTTTCTTCGCACTACACGTTATTGCACTGCCTATCGTTCTGCTTCTTCTTGTGGTTCTGCACGTATTGGCGTTGCACGAAGTCGGCTCAAACAACCCTGATGGTATCGAAACTAAGCTACCAAAAGGTTCAATGGGCGATGATTACAAGACACAGTTCAAGTTCCACGATTACTACACGAAGAAATACGACATTATCGACTCTATTCCTTTCCACCCATACGGTACGGTTAAGGACTTAGTTGGTGTGGCTGGTTTCTTGTTCTTCTTCTGTTACGTGCTGTTCTTTAACCCAGAAATGGGAGGATACTTCCTTGAACCGCCTAACTTTGAAGCGGCCAACCCACTGAAGACACCAGAGCACATTGCTCCGGTATGGTACTTCACGCCGTTTTACGCAATCTTACGTGCGGTTCCAGACAAACTATTAGGTGTTATCCTAATGGGTGCGTCAATTGCAGTGCTGTTTGTTCTACCTTGGTTGGATCGTTGTAAAGTTCGTTCATACCGTTACCGTAGCAAACTTCATCTGTTGAATATTGTACAGTTCACTATCGCCTTTATCGCTCTGGGTATTTTAGGTGCGTTACCTGCAACACCAACGTACACACTACTATCTCAGATCTTTAGCTTGTGTTACTTCATGTTCTTTGTGTTGCTGTTCTTCTACAGCAAAAATGAAGCAACCAAACCATTACCAGAGAGGGTGACATTCAAATGAAGAAGTGGATTGTAATTCTATTTGCTATGTTGCCATCACTAGCGATGGCAGCGGGGGCTAACGTTCCGCTTGATAAAGCGAATGTTGACCTAACGGATAAAGCTTCGCTACAAAACGGTGCGAAGTTGTTCATGAACTACTGTTTTGCTTGTCACTCAACGCAGTATCAGCGTTATGAGCGTGTAGCAACAGACTTGGAAATTCCAACAGACTTAATGAAAGAAAACCTGATTTTCAATCCTGAAGCGAAAATCGGTGATCTAATGGTCAATGCAATGCCACCGAAGCAAGCGGCAAACTGGTTTGGTGCTCCACCACCAGATCTTACGTTGGTTGCACGAGTTCGTGGTGCTGATTGGTTATACACTTACTTACGCTCTTTCTATGTCGATCCATCTCGTCCATTCGGCGTGAACAACATTGTCTTCCCGAGTGTTGGTATGCCACATGTGCTCGAAGAGCTACAGGGTATCCCGACGCCGATTTACGATACGAAAATCGTAGATGGCGAAGAAGTACAAGTTGTTGTTGGTACTGAAACAGATGGTACGGGTGAGCTGAGCGAAGGCGAATATGACAAAGCGGTTGGCGACCTAGTGAACTTCTTGGTTTATTCAGGTGACCCAGTGCAGCTTGAGCGTCATGCTTTAGGTTGGTGGGTAATGGGCTTCTTAGTGCTTCTAACCATCGTTGTCGTGATGCTCAAGAAAGAGTATTGGCGCGATGTGCATTAATTGTGCTAAAATACCGTGCTAATTCCCAATTTTAATTGATGTACAATGGAGGCTTAGCCTCCATTGTTTTTATTTGTAAGTGTACTGGAGGGCTCCATGGCTGTAGCTGCCAATAAACGTTCTGTGATGACTCTTTTCTCAAGTGCATCAGATTTGTATAGCCATCAGGTTCGCATTGTACTAGCTGAAAAAGGCGTAAGTGTTGAAGTTGAGCTTGTTGACGAAGCAAACCTTCCTGCTGAGCTTGTTGAGCTAAACCCATATAAATCAGTGCCAACTCTTGTTGACCGTGAGCTAGCTCTTTACGATTCAAAAATCATCATGGAGTACTTGGACGAGCGTTTCCCTCATCCACCTCTAATGCCGGTTTACCCTGTTGCTCGCGGCAACAGCCGTTTGATGATGTACCGTATCGAACGCAACTGGTATTCACTCGCTGAAAAAGTGATGAAAGGTAATGCGGAAGAATCAGAAAAAGCACGCACAAAGCTGCGTAATGATCTTCTGACGTTAGCACCAATTTTTGCTGAATATGAGTACTTCATGAGCGAAGAATTCAGCTTGATCGACTGTTACCTAGCTCCATTATTGTGGCGTCTGCCTCAACTTGGTATCGATCTGGTTGGCCCTGGTTCAAAAGAAATCAAGGTGTACATGAACCGCGTATTTGAACGTGATTCGTTCCTTGCTTCTTTAACTGAAGCTGAACGTGAAATGCGCCTAGTTCGCTAAGCGATTTTAAACACGTTATGGATATTGCAAAAATGACTGCTCGCCGCCCGTATATGCTTCGCGCATTTTACGATTGGTTAGTAGACAATGACTTGACTCCTCACTTGGTTGTGGATGCAACGATGCCGGGCGTACGTGTACCGGTTGAGTTTATTCAAGATGGTCAAATTATTTTGAATATTGCACCACGTGCGGTGGGTAATCTTGAGTTAGGTAATGATGCGATTACCTTCCATGCTCGTTTTAGTGGTCGTCCGCACTCGGTAATTGTGCCTGTTTATGCGGTTCAAGCGATTTACGCCCGTGAAAATGGTGCGGGAACCATGTTTGAACCGGAAGAAGCTTATACTCATATCGAAGAAGAAACGATGGAAGAAGAGCAGTCCCCATCGTTTACTACGGTTAGTGATGACGTACCTCAAGCTGAGGACTCGGAGCCTGGTGATGACGAAAGTGAAGCACCTCGCCCGAAAGGCAAACCAAGCTTAAGAGTTATTAAATAAAAAAAGCAGCGTAACGCTGCTTTTTTTCTTTTTAGTGTCTTGACGTGTTTTCAAGTGATGTTTCGCAATTACTCAATCGTAAATGCTTCGACGTTGGCTTCATTTTCCGCGTTTGTCTCACTTTTTATTGTTTGTACACCGTCACTCGGTAAGTCCACTTCAACAGGCTCCATTTCGCCATATTGGAACCCTTTAATGACTTGTTTTACGCCAGAGATATTACGCGCGATTTCTGTCGCTCGCTCGCCTTGCTCTGGTGTGACATAACCAAACAGAAAAACGTCGCCGTCTTCGGTGATCACTTTAACCTTAACGCCATTGAGTTCAGAGTCGGTAAGCAAGGCTGATTTTACTTTGGTTGTGATCCAGCTGTCGTTGCTAATTTGAGTGACAGTGAGTGGCTCTTTTTGTTTGATTTGATTGTGTATGACTTTCACACCACTAACTTCTCGAGCTCTTCGCTCTAAAGCATGGATAAGGTCTTGCGTTGGAGCCTGACCCATAAGAACAACCGTACCGTTATAGGAGCTGGCAACAACACGAACCTCACCTTTAAACGGTGCCTTGTTACCGATCGCCGCAACTTCGAATTCGATGTTGTTGTCCTGCCAAATTTGTTTTGTACTGCGTGTGTCCGTGACAATATTTGCTGTGGTTGCAGCGCCAGCGATAAACAAGCCAGCGCAACCACTTAAACTCAATGCTGTTAATAAGATAACGAAGCTACGTATCATAATTCTGACCCTCAGTCTTGGTTACTCTTCATGAGCAGGGAAAAGCACCTGGTCAATAAGATCACAAAGACAATGGAGTGTCACCATATGTACTTCGTGAATACGTGCAGTGCGGTGTGATGGAATGCGAATTTCGACGTCGTTCTCACCAAGCAGTCCTGCCATCTCACCGCCATCTTTGCCTGTTAGCGCGATAATCGTCATGTCTCGAGTTACGGCCGCTTCCATCGCTTTGATAATATTTTTGCTGTTACCGCTAGTCGACATGGCAAGCAGAATGTCGCCTGGCTGGCCAAACGCTCGTACCTGTTTTGAGAAAATTTCCTGGTAGTGGTAGTCGTTTGCAACAGCGGTCAGGGTTGTATTATCGGCTGTTAAGGCCATTGCAGGTAGGCTAGGGCGCTCAGTTTCAAAACGGTTTAAAAGACAAGAAACAAATTGTTGAGCGTTTGAAGCACTGCCGCCATTACCACAACATAAAATTTTGTTGCCATTGAGCAAGCTTGAGACCATCGCTTGGGCCGCGTGAGTAATGGCATCGGGCAGCGCCTCTGCTGCTGCGATTTGAATTTGAATACTTTCTGTAAAGCTGTCTTTAATGCTGTCTAGCATCGCTTATCCTTCAGAGATTGCGTTTTCTATCCAGTTGATATCTCGCCCATTGTCATGAATAGCGATGACATCAAACCGATAATCGATATTGTGTTTTAAGCGCTTTTGTTGGCTAAGCCAAACTTGTGCAGTTTTGATTAGCTTGCGCATTTTTGCGTGCGTTACCATTTCTGCTGCTGAGCCAAAGTGATCGTTCTTACGATATTTGACTTCAACAAACACGATAGTTTCACCTTGTTGGAAGATTAAATCAATCTCACCGACCTTGGTCAGGAAATTTTGTTCAATAAAGCGCAAGCCCTGGCGTTGCAAATAGTGCTTCGCCAGAGCTTCATATTGATTTCCGATTTGGCGCTTACTAAAGAGCCCCACGCTCAGCCCAGCTCAATTCACGCTGTACAACACAGTTGTTGTCGATACTTAAAATACCGGTTTGGCCACCGACTGAGTAACCAGGAACGACCTTCATTTGTGGAAGTTCACCGATCAATTTATATGCATCCATACCGAGTGCTTTCAAACGTTTTTCCATGTTAGATTGCTCTGACCAAAGCTCGTTCATTTCAGCGGTCACGCTAGGATCTGGGTCAATCAGCAATGGAATGTCGCTGTAGATGATGCCTGTTAGATCTTCGTATGTCGCGCCGCCACTGTTGCTACGCGAACTAGAGAAGATTTGTGGTGCTTTCGCATCAGGGTTAATCGCTACTTCGATAAACGGCTTGATCAAAGTCAGCTCAGTGCTTCTAGCTACGATATAAACCGCATCAACATCACGACGGCTACGTGGCTGTGTTTCAAGCTTAATTCGCATTAATGATTGCATCTGGGCGATACGCTGCTTGCTCTCTTGCAGGCCAAATACTTCATTGATGTCTTTTTGAAGTTGGCGCTTGTCACCAAAGTAACTTGCTGCGACTTTGTTAGAGCTGTACTTTCGCCATTCTTTGTTGAAAGCCTCAGTTACACGCTCTCCAAAGCTGCCTTTTGGTGCAAGAATAAGAGGGAAGTTGTAGCCTTCGCTGAACAAGTGTTTTGCAGCTTGTGCGGCTTCTTGTTCCGGTGATAATGCCAAGTAGCAAATATTGCTATCTGGTTGCACATCCTCGGGGATATTTAGCGCAAGGGCTGGAATGGTAGGGCCATTTGCTGAGCCATCCATGGTTGTGTGCAACAACTCCACGTTCTCTTTTTCTAGAGGGCCAACAACAAAATCGATGTTTTCATTGATCAAGCGTTGTTTAATTTGGTCAGCGTTATACGCATTGGTGTCAATCACCGTAAGTGTTGCACTAGGATCTCGATTACGATCATTCATCATCGCAAATACAAAACCATCACGAATTAATTGCGCTTGTGGCGAGAACTTACCCGTCAGCGGCAGCAATAAAGCAGTATTGTTTGGCTTCACGATATCAAGAGAGAGAATGTTTTGAATCTCTTCTGGTGTATAGATAGCAGCTGGGTGCGAAGGGTTTTCGCTTAACCAGCGCTCTAGCGTATTTTTAAGTTGGGACAGGTTGCCCGACAGCGTTTTTGCATAAACAGCCAGCTGAAGCCAGCCGTCTAGAACATCCTCATTCGGCTCTGTTTCTAATGAGGTGAGTTCATATTCTGAGTAGCTGCCAAAGTTCATCCAAATACGGCTAGAGATTTCCCTCTGCTCTGCTGACGAGGCGTATTGACCAAATGCAACCAGCTGGCGGTTTGCTTCGAACGCTTGGTTGAGGCCTTGATAAGCGTCGGCACGCATCAAGTAATAGTCTTTCCATTGCTCGTTTGGCAATTTCCACCAAGGTTTAAAGTTTAACAATTGCAGCAACTGCGAGTAATTACCTTGCTTTTGCTGTATGGTCGCACGCGCCAGTTGCCACTCCGCTTGCTGAACTTCGGTCAACTGTTGTCGAGCCAGACGTTTGATCAACAGTTCTGCTTGATCAAACTGGTTCGCTTGAATAGCGGCTTTGGTTGCCATGATCAACCAGTCATTTTGTAAACTGCCTTCCGTGCTATCAGCTTGGATCATATAGTTCTGAACAGACTGAGTAGGCTCAAGTGTTACATCAACGCCATCAGGCTGTCTTGGACCTGAAGAACAGGCGGCGAGCGTAATTGCTAGTGCAACAGGAGTAAGTATGCGTGGTACACTGAGTCTCTTATGGTTAATCATTGCCGTGAGTTCTCTATAATTTTGTACAAAATTGTCTCTATATTAATCGTTGAAGTGATGGTAAACAAATGACAGATAAAAATAAGTTGCCGAATGAGGGGCCAACTCTCTATATCGTACCGACTCCAATCGGAAATTTAGCGGATATCACCCAACGTGCTATCGAAATTCTGTCGACGGTGGACATCATTGCTGCTGAGGATACTCGACATACGGGTAAATTACTGTCTCACTTCAATATTCAAACCAAAACTTTTGCTCTGCATGATCATAATGAGCAGCAAAAAGCACAGGTTTTGGTAGAAAAGCTGCTTTCCGGTCAGTCTATCGCGTTAGTTTCTGACGCTGGTACGCCACTTATCAGCGACCCAGGATACCATTTGGTGACAAAATGTCGTCAAGCGGGCGTTAGAGTTGTGCCGCTTCCTGGTGCTTGCGCGGTCATTACGGCGTTAAGTGCATCAGGCTTGCCATCCGATCGCTTTAGCTTCGAAGGCTTTTTACCACCGAAAAGCAAAGGCCGTAAGGATAAATTCCTAGAGATTGCTTCGGTAGAGCGTACGTGTATTTTTTACGAGTCACCGCACCGTATTTTGGACTCTCTACAAGACATGTTAGACGTTCTTGGCCCAGATAGAGAAGTCGTGTTGGCGAGAGAACTAACGAAAACCTTTGAAACCATTCAAGGTATGCCATTAGGTGAGTTAATTGAGTGGGTGAAAAGTGACGATAACCAACAGCGTGGCGAAATGGTATTATTGGTACATGGTCACCGCGAAACCGCGGACGATTCATTGCCAGATGATGCCTTGCGTACATTAGGGATTTTAACCAAAGAGCTGCCTTTGAAAAAAGCAGCGGCTTTGGTGGCAGAAATTCATAACTTGAAGAAGAATGCGTTGTATAAGTGGGGCTTAGAAAACTTAGACTAAGCACTGCTAACGAGACACATGGTAAAGCGGGTCGATGTGAAAATATCGGCCTTTTTTAGGCTCAATGCTTGATGGTTAGGTTAAAAAAACACCACTCAATGCATTCATTTCATCATATCTGTGATCTCACTAGACTCTGAGTAGATAACTCTATACAATCCGCCCTCGGAGTTGACTGGGTAGTCGCTGCTTTACTGATGTCCTTCGGGAGACTGACGTTGAAGTCCTTTGGGAGACTGACGTTGACGTCCTTCGGGAGACTGGTAAAGGGGAGGAAAGTCCGGGCTCCATAGAGCAGGGTGCCAGGTAACGCCTGGGAGGCGCAAGCCTACGACAAGTGCAGCAGAGAGAAGACCGCCGATGGCCCTAGGGCACAGGTAAGGGTGAAAGGGTGCGGTAAGAGCGCACCGGACGACTAGCAATAGTTCGTTGCAGGGTAAACTCCACCCGGAGCAAGACCAAATAGGCCTCCACATTGCGTTGCTCGCGTAAGGAGGCGGGTAGGTTGCTTGAGCCAGTGAGCGATTGCTGGCCTAGACGAATGGCTACCGCCGCGCAAGCGGAACAGAACCCGGCTTATGTGTCGACTCCAACTATTCGAGACCCATCACTACTTTTTGTAGTGATGGGTTTTTTGCATTTTATTGACGCAAACCCTGTCATTACCAATAAACTTGGCGTTAAATCACGTCTGACTTTAGACTTGAGGTGGCGATGATGTGGGAAATCAGTACACTATGGTAGGTTGATCTTTTGCTATAAATATTCAGCATGAGAGAGCAACATATCTTAAAATCGCTTCAAGATCATTCAACGAGAAAGCTATGACCGAAACCTTCCAACATATTTCCGTGTTATTAAATGAATCCATTGATGGCTTAGCTATCAAACCAGACGGTATCTATATCGATGGAACATTTGGCCGTGGCGGTCACAGCCGGACTATTCTATCTAAACTCGGCGAAAACGGCCGACTGTACAGTATCGATCGTGACCCTCAAGCGATAGCTGAAGCAGGCAAAATCAATGATCCTCGCTTCACCATCATTCATGGTCCATTTTCTGGTATTGCTGAGTATGCTAAAGAGTATGACTTGGTTGGCAAAGTTGATGGCGTTCTACTGGATTTAGGTGTTTCTTCTCCGCAGTTAGACGACGCAGAGCGTGGCTTTAGCTTTATGAAAGACGGCCCGCTAGATATGCGTATGGACCCAACATCAGGTATTCCCGTATCTCAATGGCTAATGGAAGCTGACTTAGATGATATTACTTGGGTGATTCGTGAGTTTGGTGAAGACAAACACGCGCGCCGTATTGCCAAAGCGATTGTTGCCTACCGTGAAGACGAAGAAAATGAACCACTGGTACGTACTGGCCAGCTCGCGAAGCTGATCTCAGATGCTGCACCCAAAAGCTTTAAAGAGAAAAAACACCCTGCGACTCGTGCGTTCCAGGCATTTCGTATTTACATCAACAGTGAGTTAGAAGAAATTGATACGGCACTAAAAGGCGCGGCAAGTATTCTGGCTCCTGAAGGTCGTTTATCTGTCATCAGTTTCCACTCTCTGGAAGACCGTATGGTCAAACGTTTTATCCGTAAAGAGAGCAAAGGACCTGAAGTGCCACATGGCATTCCAATGACTGAAGAGCAAATTCGTGCTCTTGGTAGTGCGAATATGAAAGCGGTGAGCAAAGCGATTAAGCCAAGCAAACAAGAAATTGAAATGAACCCTCGTTCGCGCAGCTCTGTGCTAAGAATTGCAGAAAAGCTTTAATTATTATGACGAAACCCACTCCTAACCTTGCTAAGTTGATTGCAACGGATCTTATCACCGTTGGTCGCTGGCCATTACTGTTGTTGCTATTGATCGTGGCATCGGCAATGGGAGTGGTATTTGCTACCCACCATGCGCGCCAAGCGATCACCGAAAAAGATCACACTTTGGTTGAACGAGAGCGTTTAGATAGCGAATGGCGCAACCTGATGTTGGAAGAAACGGCCCTCGCGGAGCACAGTCGTGTTCAAGACCTTGCCAAAAAAGAACTTGAAATGAAACGACCTGATGGCGATAAAGAAGTGGTTGTCACGCTCAAATGATTAGAAAGAAAACCAACACGAAACCAAGCAACAAGCGTAAACCTGTCGCGAAAGAAAAAAACGCTTCGGGGGATACGAAAACCGAGAAAAAAGCAGTGAAAGTGGAGGTTGAAGAATCCTTTCTGATTCGTTGGCGCTTCCATCTATTACTGTTTTTTGTCTTTTGTGCATTTGCACTTTTGGTGGCGCGCGTAGCCTATATTCAAATCATTGAACCGGATAACCTGATTAAACAAGGTGACCTACGCTCGGTTCGTGTGAAATCCATTCCTTCTGCACGCGGTATTATTTCGGACCGAAATGGTGAGCCGCTCGCTGTCAGTGTGCCTGTTGAGGCCGTTTGGGCGGATCCCGCGACGATATTTAAAGAAAATGCCTTAAGCCAGACCAAGAGTTGGTATGCATTAGCGGATGTTCTTGGTGTTGACCGACAAGGGTTGATAGACAAGATCAAGCACAATGAAAAGCGCCGCTTTATTTACTTGCAGCGCCAAGTGAGTCCAGCCATGGCGAACTATATTCGTGAGCTAAAGCTGCCTGGTGTGGGTCTTAAGTCAGAATCTCGTCGTTACTATCCTGCCGGTGAGGTTAGTGCTCACTTAGTTGGGGTGACGGGGATTGATGGGCATGGTCTAGAGGGTGTTGAGCGTAGCTACGATGAGTGGCTTACTGGCGCCGCAGGTAAGAAAACCATTCGTAAAGACCGTTATGGTCGCGTCGTAGAAAACATTGCGTGGCAAGATAAGCAAGAAGGTAAGTCACTCCAGTTGACAATCGACCAGCGCCTACAGGCGATTGCTTATCGTGCGATTAAACAAGCCGTTGCGGACCATCGAGCCACGTCAGGCTCCGTTGTTATGTTGGACGTGAAAACCGGCGCCGTATTGGCCATGGTGAATGCGCCTTCCTACAACCCTAACAATCGTAGCGATTGGCAAAGCTATAAAATGCGTAACCGAGTGATCACGGACTCGATGGAGCCAGGCTCCACCATTAAGCCTTTCGTTATTTTAGCCGCCTTAGAAAATGGGGTAGCCGATAAAGATACCATCGTAGATACCGGTAATGGTGTACTTCGTTTAGGTGGTAGCCGAGTAAGAGATGTATCCCGCGTGGGTAAAGCGAGCTTGACCACGATCCTCAAAAAATCGAGTAACATCGGTGTGACGAAGCTGGCAATGCAAATGCCAGTAGAGGCGCTGCTCGGCCTATACAGTTCTGTGGGCTTTGGTGAGCTTTCTGGTCTGAACCTCGTTGGGGAAGTGACTGGTATCTTCCCGACACGAACACGATGGTCTCCTATTGAACGTGCCACGATTGCGTTTGGTTATGGTCTATCGATAACGCCAATCCAGTTAGCGCATGCCTATGCGACGCTTGGAAATCTCGGCAAATACGAGCCAATCCATATTATCGAAAGCAATGATCATGACATGTCGCGCCAAGTAGTGAGTGCAAAGTACGCACGCGAGGTCTTGGACATGCTGGAAACCGTAACCCAAAAAGGAGGCTCAGCTCGTCGAGCGGCAGTTCCTGGTTATCGAGTGGGAGCCAAAACGGGTACCTCACGTAAAGCGTCTGCAGGTGGATACAGCGATGAGTACATCACTTATACGGCAGGGCTTGCTCCGGTTAGCGATCCGCGAATTGCATTGGTTGTGATCGTAAACGAGCCTCAAGGTGATGATTACTATGGTGGTTCGGTAGCGTCTCCTGTCTTCTCTGAAATCATGAAAGGCGCGCTACAAATACTCAATGTTGCACCAGACGAAAACAAATTCCAGCAGTAAGCCGAGTGGCTTACTGAGCAAACAAAATTAAGAAAACCTGAGCCAAAGCTCGGAGAACAAATATGACTAAAGCCATCAGTATGGACGTGCTGCTTTCCCCTTGGGTGGATTGCCCTAGCTTATCGTCCGTTCTTGTTTCTGAATTGGAGCTCGACAGCCGAAGAGTTCAGCCTGGAACCACGTTTGTTGCGGTGATTGGCCATGTTGTGGATGGGCGTAACTTCATTGCCTCTGCCATTGAGCAAGGCGCCAATGCGGTTCTAGCGCAAGCCTGCGATCTAAAAGCACACGGCACGGTGGAAATCATCGATGACGTTCCCGTTATTTACCTCGATACGTTGGATCAACGTTTATCTGCAATTGCTGGAAAGCTCTATGCTTACCCAGATATGGATTTGATTGGTGTCACCGGCACCAACGGCAAAACCACCATTACTCAGCTAATTGCACAATGGCTAGAGCTACTTGGCCACAAAGCGGCAGTGATGGGCACGACGGGAAATGGTTTTCTCGACAATTTACAGCAAGCCGCGAATACAACAGGGAATGCTGTAGAAATTCAGAAAACGCTCTCCTCTCTCGCAAATCAACACGCCACATACACCGCGCTAGAAGTCTCTTCTCATGGCTTAACGCAAGGCCGTGTCAAGGCGTTGTCGTTTGCGGCGGGTGTGTTTACTAATCTAAGTCGTGATCACCTAGATTATCATGGCACGATGGAAGAGTACGCCAATGCAAAGCTGGAGTTGTTTACGCAACATCAATGTGAACGTGCCATTATCAATGTCGATGATGAGGTCGGTCATGCATGGGCGACGCAGTTAAGCAATGCGATTGCGGTGTCACTCAAACCGAACACTGAGTTTGAAAGCGCAATTTGGGCGACAGATGTCCGTTACGCGGAGTCGGGGATTACTATCCAATTTGATGGTAAATTTGGCTCAGGTCAATTGCACGCGCCACTGATTGGTGAGTTTAACGCAACCAACATAATGCTCGCTTTTGCGACCTTATTAAGCTTGGGTAAGGATAAACAAGCGTTACTCGAAACCGCAGGTCAGTTGCAACCTGTACTCGGCCGAATGGAGTTATTCCAGACAGAGGACCGTGCCAAAGTCGTGGTCGATTATGCCCATACTCCTGATGCTTTAGAAAAAGCGCTGCAAGCTTTACGAGTTCACTGTGAGGGGCAGGTGTGGGCTATTTTTGGTTGCGGAGGCGATCGCGATGCAGGTAAGCGCCCAATGATGGCGGAAATTGCAGAGCGTCTAGGCGACAGAGTGGTGTTGACTGACGATAACCCACGCAGTGAAGATCCGGTTCAGATTGTAAAAGACATGTTAGCTGGGCTGTCAAAACCTGCCGAAGCGATTGTGCAGCATGATCGTTTCAAAGCACTGTCTTATGTGGTTGAGAATGCTTCGCCAAAAGACATCATCTTGTTAGCGGGTAAGGGCCACGAAGATTATCAAATTCGGAATGGCGAAACTATTCATTACTCCGACCGTGAGTCTGCTATGCAGCTTTTAGGATTGTCCTTATGATCAAAGTAACGTTATCTCAAATTGCCAACATCACTCGCGGTGAGCTATTCGGCGATGATCTACTTATCGACGCGGTTTCTACTGATACACGAGCGATTGACAACGGTGCTTTATTTGTTGCGCTGGTGGGTGAGCGCTTTGATGCGCACAACTTTTGCCAACAAGCGGTGGATGCAGGCGCTGGTGCTTTACTCGTACAAAAACGTCTAGATGTGAATGTGCCACAAGTCGTGGTGTCGGACACCAAAATGGCACTGGGTGAGTTAGCCTCTTGGGTGCATCAAACTTGCCAAACACCTACCGTTGCCATCACAGGCAGTTGTGGTAAAACGACCGTCAAAGAAATGGTCGCGAGCATTCTGCAATTGAAAGGCAAAGTGCTGTTTACTGCAGGTAACTTCAATAATGATATTGGTGTTCCGTTGACGTTATTGCGCTCACAGCAGGATGACGACTATGCCGTGATTGAGCTTGGTGCTAATCATATCGGTGAAATTGCTTACACAACGCAGTTAGTAAAGCCAGATATCGCGTTAGTGAATAATGTAGCCGCTGCGCACCTTGAAGGCTTTGGTTCTATTGATGGCGTGAAACAAGCCAAAGGTGAAATTTACCAAGGTCTTGCTGCAGGTAGTATTGCGATTGTCAATTTAGACAGCAATGGCGAAACAAAGTGGGAAAGCGTGCTGGCGGATAAGGAAGTTATCACCTTCTCACAAAGTAATTCTGCGGCTGATTACTATGCATCAAATATCGTGATGAATGCCGCGGGAGAGGCCAGCTTTAACCTACATATCGCAGCAAGCTCACAAGAAATTGAACTGTCTCTGGGTATTATAGGTCAACACAACGTGGCGAATGCAATCGCAGCTTCTATTATTGCGTTACAAATGGGCGCCACATTAGAAGAGGTTCGCGCTGGCCTTAAACATTTAAACAAAGTGAAAGGTCGCGTCGAGGTTGAAGCGCTGAGCGAAAAAATCAAATTGATTGATGACAGCTACAACGCAAGCGTGCCAGCCATGAAAGCGGCGGTTGACTTATTGGCTGCTTTCCCAGGTCAGCGCTGGCTGATTTTAGGTAATATGGCGGAATTGGGCGAGGAAAGTCTTGCACTTCATCGTCAAGTCGGGGAACATGCTGCCCCACAAAAATTTGAACATGTTCTCACATATGGTGCAGACGCCAAGGTGATCAGTGAGCTTTGCCAAGGCATTCATTTTGAGACGCACCAAGAGATGATTGAATACATCAAGCAGCATCTAGACCAAGCCGTTCCTGAAAACCATACGATTTTGGTGAAAGGAGCGAACGGTGCACGTATGTTTGAAGTCGCTGCTGCTTTGAAGGAGTATTATTAATGATTATTTGGCTTGCCGAGCTGCTACAGCCATACCTGTCTTTTTTCCGATTGTTTGAATACTTGTCTTTTCGAGCAATTCTAAGCGTATTAACCGCTCTGGGTCTGTCATTATGGATGGGACCAATCATGATCAAGCGTTTGCAAATGCTGCAAATTGGTCAGGTAGTACGTAACGAAGGTCCTGAATCTCACTTTAGTAAGCGTGGTACTCCAACGATGGGCGGTATCATGATCTTAGCGGCCATCTCAATCACAATCTTGCTTTGGACTGACTTATCCAACCCATATGTATGGGCAGTATTGACGGTCTTGCTTGGCTACGGTGCAGTCGGATTTGTTGATGATTATCGTAAAGTGGTGCGCAAAAATACCGATGGTTTGATCGCGCGTTGGAAGTACTTCTGGCAATCGTTGATCGCGTTTGTCGTGGCTTTTGCATTGTACGCTTACGGTAAAGACACTGCAGCCACTCAGCTCGTAGTGCCATTTTTTAAAGACATCATGCCGCAACTTGGTTTGATGTACATTATCCTGACTTACTTTGTGATTGTCGGTACGAGTAACGCGGTTAATCTGACCGATGGTCTAGACGGTTTGGCAATCATGCCAACGGTTCTTGTTGCTGCAGGCTTCGCGGTTATTGCATGGGCGACGGGTAACGTTAACTTCTCTGAATACCTTCATATTCCATACCTACCACATGCTTCTGAGTTGGTTGTCGTATGTACAGCAATCGTCGGTGCAGGTCTTGGTTTCTTGTGGTTTAACACGTATCCAGCACAAGTGTTCATGGGTGATGTCGGCTCACTAGCGCTTGGCGGCGCGTTAGGCACTATTGCTGTTCTCGTTCGTCAAGAGTTGGTTTTGGTGATCATGGGCGGTGTGTTTGTGATGGAAACGCTGTCGGTAATTCTACAGGTGGGTTCATACAAACTGCGTGGTCAGCGGATCTTCCGTATGGCACCGATTCACCACCACTACGAATTGAAAGGTTGGCCAGAACCTCGCGTAATCGTGCGCTTCTGGATTATTTCTATGGTTCTTGTTCTGATTGGTCTTGCGACATTGAAAGTGCGTTAATCGCACTTTCCAAGAACAAGATTTACAGTGTGATCAAATATGGAACGTTGGCAAAACATACATAGTGTTGTCGTCGTAGGGCTCGGTATTACCGGGCTCTCTGTCGTTAAACACCTAAGAAAAAATCAGCCACAGCTTGTGGTCAAAGTCATTGATACTCGCGTAAATCCTCCGGGTGCAGAGCGTTTGCCGGAAGATGTTCAACTGCATAGTGGTGGTTGGAATACAGACTGGCTTTCTGACGCTGATCTTATCGTGACCAACCCTGGTATTGCACTAGCGACACCAGAGATCCAAGCCGTATTAGCAAAAGGCACGACAGTAGTTGGTGATATTGAGTTATTCGCCTGGGCGGTGCAGAAACCGGTGATTGCGATTACGGGCTCAAACGGTAAGAGCACAGTCACCGACCTCACAGGTGTGATGGTTAAGGCTGCAGGTTTGGATGTGGGCGTTGGTGGTAACATCGGTGTTCCTGCACTAGATTTGTTAGAACAAGACGCAGACCTATATGTGCTTGAACTGTCAAGCTTCCAGTTGGAAACGACGTCAAGCTTAAAGCTCAAAGCCGCTGCGTTTCTGAATCTTTCTGAAGATCATATGGACCGTTATCAAGGCATGTCTGACTATCGACAAGCCAAGTTGCGTATTTTTGATCATGCTGATCTCGCGGTAGTGAACCGTGATGATAAAGAAACCTTCCCAGATGCAGAGGTGCCATTGGTGACATTTGGCAGCGACAATCAGGACTTTGGTCTCGAGGTGGATGGCAATCGCACTTGGCTACTCGATCACGGTCAACGAGTCGTCGCAAGTGATGAGCTTAAGTTGGTTGGTAAGCACAACTTATCTAATGCTCTGGTTGCTTTAGCGCTATTAAAAGCTGCGGACGTAAACTATCACAACGCATTGAATGCACTTAAAAATTACACGGGACTGACACACCGATGCCAGGTGGTTGCGGATAATCAAGGCGTAAAATGGGTGAATGACTCTAAAGCAACTAATATTGCGAGCACTATGGCTGCGCTATCTGGTTTGGAGTCGACAGGTAAGCTCTACTTGCTCGTTGGTGGTGTTGGCAAAGGTGCTGACTTCTCGCCATTAAAACCGATCTTCGCGACGCTTAACTTGCAACTGTGCTGCTTTGGCGCTGATGGCGATGACTTTATGCCACTGCATGAATCTGCAATACGTTTCGACACCATGGAAGATGTGATTCAACAAGTATCTTCGCAGTTAAAACCAGGTGATATGGTGATGCTGTCTCCAGCATGTGCTAGCTTTGATCAATTCGACAACTTTATGGCAAGAGGCGATGCCTTCGCTGCTCTTGTTCAGAAATATGCATAATTAAAGGTTACACACTTCGTGGGTTTAGGTAACGTTAAACGCAGTATTGGCAATTGGCTCAAGCATCCAGCCCCAGAGGCGATGTTTGATCGTCAGCTAGTGTGGATTGCACTGGGTTTGATGTTGACGGGGTTGGTGATGGTAACCTCTGCATCATTTCCGATCAGCTCACGATTAACCGAACAGCCGTTTCACTTTATGTTTCGTCATGCGACGTTTCTCGTGCTGGCGTTAGGGACCTCCGCTGTTATTTTGCAAGTGCCTTTGCAAGAGTGGTTTAAGAAAAGCCACTACTTACTTTGGGCTTCTTTCGCACTGTTGATCATCGTGCTCTTGGCGGGTAAGTCGGTTAATGGTGCGTCTCGTTGGATTCCCCTTGGGCTGTTTAACCTTCAGCCAGCAGAGGTCGCGAAGCTATCGCTGTTTATCTTCATGTCTGGTTACTTAGTTCGAAAGCAAGACGAAGTACGACAAACCTTCTTTGGTGGCTTTATGAAGCCAATCATGGTGTTTGCCTTCTTCGCAGTATTGCTACTTGGTCAGCCAGACTTGGGGACGGTCGTCGTAATGTTGGTCACGCTGTTTGGCATGCTTTTTATCGCAGGCGCAAAACTGACTCAGTTTCTCGCGTTGATGGTGGCAGGTATCGGCGCTGTGGTAGGTTTGATTTTAGTCGAACCATACCGTATGCGACGAGTAACCTCCTTCCTTGACCCGTGGGAAGACCCATTTGGTAGTGGCTATCAGTTGACTCAGTCTTTGATGGCGTTTGGTCGTGGTGAATGGTTTGGGCAGGGTCTCGGTAACTCAATTCAAAAACTGGAATATCTACCAGAAGCGCATACCGACTTTGTGTTTGCCGTACTTGCTGAAGAGCTCGGTTTTGTAGGCGTTGTGTTGGTCTTAATGTTGATTTTTAGCTTAGTGCTAAAAGCGGTTTACATAGGCAAGCGTGCGTTTGAAGAAGGCGAAATGTTCGGCGGTTATCTGGCTTTCGGTATCGGTATTTGGTTTGCGTTCCAGACGTTGGTTAACGTTGGTGCTGCAGCCGGTATCGTACCAACCAAAGGTTTAACACTCCCGCTAATCAGTTATGGTGGTTCCAGTCTGATTATTATGTCCGTCGCAGTGTCCATATTGCTGCGTATCGATTACGAATGCCGCTTGAAACGCGAGCAACAACAATCAGAACAACAAACTAATGAAACAAAATAAACGTTTGATGGTGATGGCTGGTGGTACTGGCGGTCACGTATTCCCAGGGTTAGCTGTAGCAAAACAGCTGCAAGAGCAAGGCTGGGAGATCCGTTGGTTAGGCACGGCGGATCGAATGGAAGCGGATTTGGTGCCAAAACATGGCATTGAAATCGATTTTATCAAAGTGAAAGGGTTACGAGGTCAAGGCGTAAAGCGTCTGCTTGCAGCTCCATTTCAAATTATTAATGCCATCATGCAAGCTCGCGCGCACATGAAGCATTGGAAGCCCGATGCCGTGTTAGGTATGGGGGGGTATGTGAGTGGTCCCGGTGGTATTGCGGCTTGGTTGAGCGGTATTCCTGTTGTTCTGCACGAACAAAACGCGGTTGCGGGTTTGACAAACCAATGGCTATCAAAAATTGCTAAGAAAGTCTTTCAGGCCTTTCCTGGCGCGTTCCCTGATGCAGAGGTAGTCGGTAACCCAGTTCGTGAAGACCTAACAAGATTAGAAGCGCCCGCAGAGCGAATGCAAGATCGCCAAGGCCCAATTCGTATTCTGGTGATGGGCGGTAGCCAAGGTGCACGCATTCTTAACCAAACTCTGCCAGAAGTGATGGCAAAGTTGGGCGGTGATTACCGTATTCGTCATCAAGCGGGCAAAGGTTCCGCCGAAGAAGTGAACGCCGCATACCAAGCTAATGGTGTGGTAAATGCAGAAGTCACAGAGTTCATTGACGACGTAGCAGAGGCTTATGCATGGGCTGACCTTTTAGTTTGTCGCTCAGGGGCGTTAACCGTTTCTGAAGTATCAGCGGCAGGCGTAGGGGCTATCTTTGTTCCTTTTATGCATAAAGATCGCCAACAAGCACTGAATGCCGATCATCTAGTAGAATGCGGCGCAGCGAAAATGATTGAACAACCAGATTTAACCGTTGAGTCTTTGACTCAGCAGATCCAACAATTGGATCGCCAAGCTTTACTTACGATGGCTGAGCAAGCGCGTGGCGCTGCTAAATTGAATGCCGACCGAGTTGTCGCACAAGCCATTGTCGCTTTGACCGAAAAGCGTTAACGAATTATTGAGAATAGAATTGATGACAATCCAACATACACAAGACTTAGCTCAGATTCGCGCCATGGTGCCAGAGATGCGCCGCGTGAAATCCATCCACTTCATCGGTATTGGTGGTGCGGGCATGAGCGGCATTGCAGAAGTGCTGTTGAATGAAGGCTATCAAATCACGGGTTCTGACCTATCAGAAAACCCTGTGACAGAGCGTTTAGTATCAAAAGGTGCGACGGTATTTATCGGGCACCAAGCTAGCAATGTTGAAAAAGCCAGTGTGGTTGTGGTTTCAACCGCTATCAACGAAGAAAACCCAGAAGTGATGGCTGCGCGGGAGTTACGTATCCCTATTGTACGTCGTGCTGAGATGCTCGCTGAGTTGATGCGCTTCCGTCATGGTATTGCCGTTGCGGGCACGCACGGTAAAACGACGACGACCGCTCTTGTCACTCAAATTTATTCTGAAGCCGGCCTTGATCCAACGTTTGTAAACGGCGGCTTGGTGAAAAGCGCAGGTACAAATGCTCGTTTAGGCTCGAGTCGTATTCTAATTGCTGAGGCGGATGAGAGCGACGCGTCATTCCTGCACCTGCAACCAATGGTAAGTATTGTCACCAATATCGAAGCCGATCATATGGATACTTATGGTGGTGACTTTGAAACGTTAAAGCAAACCTTCATTGATTTTCTACACAATCTACCGTTCTACGGCCAAGCTATTGTTTGTATTGATGATCCTGTGGTTCGAGAGTTAATCCCACGTATTAGTCGTCAAGTGATTACTTACGGTTTCTCCGAAGATGCTGACGTACGCATTGAAAACTATCGTCAAGAAGGTCAGCAAGGCAAATTTACGGTAGTACGTAAAGGGCGTGCCAACCTAGATATCACTCTGAACATTCCAGGTCGTCACAATGCACTTAATGCGTCGGCTGCGATTGCAGTGGCTACCGAAGATGACATTGAAGACGATGCAATTCTAAAAGCAATGGCCGGCACGCAAGGCACGGGACGACGTTTTGATCACCTTGGCGAGTTTGATACCGGTAATGGTCATGCCATGTTAGTGGATGATTACGGACACCACCCAACAGAAGTTGATGTGACCATTAATGCTGCGAGAAGCGGTTGGCAAGATAAACGTCTCGTTATGATTTTCCAACCACACCGTTATAGCCGTACTCGTGATCTGTACGATGACTTTGCGAATGTGCTAGAGCAAGTTGATGTATTAATCATGTTGGATGTTTATGCCGCAGGTGAAAAGCCAATTGCAGGAGCTGATGGACGTTCATTGTGTCGCACAATTCGTAGTCGAGGTAAGGTAGATCCGATTTTTGTTCCAGAAATCGAGCAATTACCTTCAGTTTTAGCTAACGTTATACAAGACGGCGACCTAATCTTAACGCAAGGTGCGGGTGATGTTGGTAAAGTGGCGAAACAACTGGCAGGTCTTGAATTAAATATAAACAAGATGCTTGGTTAACACAGATTGTTGGTGCGAAGGACAGATAAAGACTCAGATCTCGATTTTGCGTCAATATCATTGTGATTTATTGCTATCAGTGTTTGATAGTTTACAAGAGCTCAGTATAATCCCAAGGTTAAAGTCAAGACTTTTACCTCTGCGTAATTATGTGGGTAAAAAGTACACGACAAAAGTCAGGAAACGAAGACGTTGTTGAATATTGCACTGAATGACGAGCGACCAAACACGGATAATAACCGTGGTCGCCAAGAGAAAATCTTGGGTGCGTTATTTTTCGTTGTGGTTGTGACCTTAATTAGTTCTGTTTTGTACTCGGCGATCAGTTGGATGTGGGATGACCAAAGGTTACCTCTCTCCAAAATAGTACTTCAGGGAAAACTGGAGTATGTCCAAGCTGACGATGTGCAGGCTGCATTTAGTCGAATAGATCACATCGGTACATTTATGTCTCAGGATATTGATGTATTACAGCAAAGTGTCGAAGCTCTGCCATGGGTGGCGCATGCCGCAATCCGAAAGCAGTGGCCGGATACAGTAAAAGTTTTTTTGACAGAGCATCAACCTGAAGCCATTTGGAATGGCAACGAACTGTTAGATAAAAACGGGTTTGTTTTTGATGGCGATGTGGCTCTGTTACAAGAAGAAAAAGTGAAACTGTACGGACCCAAAGACAGCGGAGCAGAAGTCTTACAGACTTACCGTGATTTGAGTCCTAAGTTTCAGCAATTGGGTTTAGCGATATCGTCTCTGGTATTAAACGAGCGACGAGCTTGGCAAATCATCCTTGATAACGGTATTCGATTAGAGCTCGGTAAAGAGTCTCTTCTTGAGCGTATAGAGCGATTTTTTAAGCTCTATAACAAGCTTGGCAGTGACACGCAAAGAATCAGTTATATCGATCTTAGGTACGATACAGGAGCCGCAGTTGGTTGGTTTCCTGAACAAGAGTTAGAAGAGAGTACAGATGACTAAGGCCGCTGATGACAACATTATTGTTGGTCTTGATATAGGCACTGCAACCGTATCGGCTCTAGTGGGTGAGGTTCTACCAGACGGTCAAATTAATATTATTGGCGCAGGTAGTAGCCCTTCACGTGGCATGGATAAAGGTGGCGTGAATGACTTGGAGTCGGTTGTAAAATCAGTACAACGTGCAATTGATCAAGCTGAATTGATGGCCGAGTGCCAGATCAGCCGAGTCTTCATTTCGTTGTCTGGTAAGCATATCGCAAGCCGAATTGAAAAAGGTATGGGCACGATTTCAGATGAAGAAGTGTCTCAAGAAGACATGGATCGCGCTATCCATACCGCAAAATCGATTAAAATCGGTGATGAACAGCGAATCCTTCATGTGATTCCGCAAGAGTTCACCATTGATTACCAAGAGGGAATCAAAAATCCGCTTGGTTTATCTGGGGTAAGAATGGAAGTAAGTGTCCACCTTATCTCATGCCATAATGACATGGCACGCAATATTATTAAGGCGGTAGAACGATGCGGCCTTAAAGTAGAGCAACTCGTATTTTCTGGGCTTGCTGCAAGTAATGCAGTAATCACCGAGGATGAAAGAGAGCTTGGAGTTTGTGTGGTGGATATTGGCGCCGGCACGATGGATGTGGCCATCTGGACTGGCGGTGCGTTACGTCACACAGAAGTATTTTCGTACGCAGGAAATGCTGTAACCAGCGATATTGCTTTTGCTTTTGGTACGCCAGTGAGCGATGCTGAAGAAATAAAAGTCAAATATGGCTGTGCTTTGAGTGAACTGGTCAGTAAGGATGACACGGTTAATGTACCAAGCGTAGGTGGGCGACCATCACGTAGTCTGCAACGTCAAACGTTGTCAGAAGTGATTGAGCCACGCTACTCTGAGCTTATGGGACTGGTTAACCAAACTATTGACTCTGTACAAGCGAAATTGCGCGAAGAGGGTATAAAGCACCATCTAGCTGCGGGAGTTGTACTCACCGGCGGTGCTGCGCAAATGGACGGAGTGATAGAATGTGCGGAACGCGTATTCCGCAATCAAGTAAGGGTCGGCAAACCGCTCGAAGTCAGCGGATTAACTGACTATGTAAAAGAGCCGTACCATTCTACGGCAGTTGGATTACTTCATTACGCAAGAGACATGCAGTCTAGCGACGATAGCGATTATAATGAACCTAAACGCTCATCTGTTACTGGCTTTTTCGATAAATTGCGTAACTGGATACAAAAAGAGTTTTAACCTGAGTTGCAGGATAAACGGAGACAACACATGTTTGAACCGATGATGGAAATGTCTGACGATGCAGTAATCAAGGTCGTTGGGGTTGGTGGCGGCGGTGGTAACGCCGTTGAACACATGGTGCGTGAATCCATCGAAGGTGTGGAATTCATCAGCGTCAACACTGATGCGCAAGCACTTCGTAAGACAAGCGTTGGCAATGTTATTCAGATCGGTGGCGATATCACCAAAGGTCTGGGTGCAGGTGCTAATCCACAGGTTGGCCGTGACGCAGCTCTCGAAGACAGAGATAGAATTAAAGATTCCCTAACTGGCGCCGATATGGTGTTTATCGCAGCTGGTATGGGTGGCGGTACAGGTACTGGTGCAGCACCTGTTATTGCTGAAGTAGCTAAAGAGCTTGGCATTCTAACTGTCGCGGTAGTGACAAAACCGTTCAGCTTTGAAGGCAAAAAGCGTTTGGCGTTCGCTGAGCAAGGTATCGATGAGCTGTCTAAGCACGTTGACTCTTTGATTACGATTCCAAACGAAAAGCTGCTTAAAGTACTTGGCCGTGGTGTCACGCTACTAGAAGCTTTTGCAAGTGCGAACGACGTTCTTAAGAACGCAGTTCAAGGCATTGCAGAGCTAATTACTCGCCCTGGCATGATCAACGTCGACTTTGCGGACGTAAGGACAGTAATGTCTGAAATGGGTCACGCGATGATGGGCAGCGGTATTGCTAAAGGCGAAGATCGTGCTGAAGAAGCGGCTGAAATGGCAATTTCTAGCCCACTTCTGGAAGACATCGATCTAGCGGGCGCTCGTGGTGTTCTTGTCAATATTACTGCAGGTCTGGATATGCGTCTTGACGAGTTTGAGACGGTTGGTAATACAGTGAAAGCATTTGCTTCTGACAATGCAACTGTTGTTATCGGTACTTCTCTAGATCCAGATATGACTGATGAAATCCGCGTAACAGTTGTAGCGACAGGTATTGGCAATGAGAAAAAACCAGATATCACGCTAGTTGCGGGTGGTAAAGCGAAAGTGGCTCCGACGCCGCAGGCTCAACCACAACAGCAAGCGGCGGCAACGCAAGCTGAAGAGAAACCGGCACAAACCTTGCAAAATAATCAAGTGCAAGAGAAGCCACAGGTAACTCCTCAGCCGACAAATACAGTTTCTTCTTCTCCAGCATCGTCGAGCCAAAGCTCTGCGGCTCCGAAGCAAGAGAAGGAAAGTGGTTATTTAGATATCCCGGCATTTTTGCGTCGTCAGGCTGATTAATCTTTAATCCATAAATTTGACATGGCTCAAAATTATGGTAGCATTCACGGTCGACGTTACAGACGGCCGTGTTTTGTAGCAAATTTTTGAGAGGCAAGCAGATGATCAGACAACGTACTCTGAAAGAAATAGTGAAAACAACTGGTGTGGGCCTCCACTCTGGTCGTAAAGTCACGCTTACTCTGCGCCCGGCTGCTGCAAATACAGGTATCATTTACCGTCGTACAGATGTAAACCCACCTGTAGATTTTCCAGCTGATCCAGCTTCTGTTCGTGACACCATGCTATGTACTGCATTGGTAAACGACGAAGGTGTGCGTATTTCAACTGTAGAACACTTGAATGCGGCACTTGCTGGTATGGGCATCGACAACATTATTGTCGAAGTAGATGCACCTGAAATTCCAATTATGGATGGTAGTGCTAGCCCATTTGTATACTTGCTACAACAAGCAGGTATCGAAACGCAAAATGCGCCAAAACGTTTCATCCGTATTAAAAAGCCAGTTCGTTTTGAAGATGGCGATAAATGGGCAGAGTTTGTACCATTTAACGGCTTCCGCATGGACTTCGAAATTGAATTTAATCACCCTGCTATTGAGTCAGACGAACAGCGCTTGCTGTTTGATTTCTCTTCAAAAGGCTTTGTTCGTGAAATTTCTCGTGCACGTACGTTTGGCTTTATGCGTGATATCGAATATCTACAATCTCAAAACCTAGTATTGGGTGGTAGTTTCGACAATGCTATCGTATTGGATGATTACCGTATTCTTAACGAAGAAGGTCTACGCTTTGAAAATGAGTTTGTGACTCACAAAGTGTTGGATGCGATTGGTGATCTTTACATGTGTGGTCACCCAATCATCGGTGAATTTCGCGCCTTTAAATCGGGTCACGGTTTGAACAACCAACTTCTGCGAGCTGTTCTTGCTGATCAGGAAGCGTGGGAGTGGACTACATTCGAAGAAGAAGTCGGCTCACCAGTAGCATTCGCTGAACCAAATATGGTGCTTGCGTAAATACTCGGCATTAAAATTAATAAAAAACCAGGCTTATGCCTGGTTTTTTGCTATTTGGCTTTAATCTTGGGCTTATTAATAGCATTCGAGCTTTCAGCATATTGAAATAACGGTTACTTACGGTCTTTCTTTTCTGCCATATCGGCCAATCGCTTTAAACGCTCTTGAATTTTAGGCGGTGCCATGTCGGCAATCGTCATCAATGACTTTGCTGCAGATTCTGTTAATGGTGGACGTTTAGGTCTGTCGTCTTGTTCGAAACGATTTCTGTATAATGATGGATTGATCCTCACTTCAACGCTCATCAGTTTGGCAAAGCCTTGAGTACGAAGTTTATTTAGGATCATGAGGCGATCGTAATCGATCTTCATTTTGATCGCGGCACTAGAAACATCGATCAATAGGTGGCCGTTACGAACATTCGCCACCCGGCAATGATCGGCCGTCCCTGTGGGTAAGATCTCTTGCAAAGCTTGGTTAAGCTGTAAGATTTCTCCAGCATGTTCTTGAATCTGCTTGAACTGTGATTCAGCAATAACATCTTCAGTCGAGGTTGGACGGTGATCACGCATAGGTAAAATCTAATTTTGTTGAGATATCAGCTATTCTAGAGCAGCTTTCTATCAAGGTATAGTTTACATTAACGTCTTTCGCTTCAGTTTTACAATGTAGCAAGGTAAAAAGCAAAGTCAGCTTTGAATAAATTACACATATTGTGGTATGCAATATCGTCTAATCAGTCACCACTTTAAGTAAAAACTTCAGAGTGCTTCAAACAAATACGTCTATTTATGGTTGTATCGATGAAAAATCCTTACACTAAGCCACATTGTTTCGAAACTTAGCCTTGAAATATGGATGTTTGAACTCAATATCTTTGATAAATGATTTATCTCAGTATTCTTAGTTCCAAACTGGCAGAGACTGAAGGCATTATGAGTAGATCGGGAACGGTCTGATTAAAGAGAGATTCACGAAAAATGATAACTAAGCTACTGACAAAAGTGATTGGCAGTCGCAACGACCGAACACTGCGCCGCCTTAGAAAAATTGTAAAAGAAATTAATAACTACGAGCCAACATTCGAAGCTCTAAGTGATGAAGAGTTAAAAGCAAAGACGGTTGAGTTCCGTGAGCGCCTAGAGAAAGGTGAAACTCTTGATAAACTACTTCCTGAAGCTTTTGCTACGGTTCGTGAAGCATCTAAGCGTGTCTACGGCATGCGTCACTTCGACGTTCAGCTTATCGGTGGTATGGTTCTAAATGCGGGTCAAATTGCGGAGATGCGTACAGGTGAAGGTAAAACGCTGACTGCAACGCTTCCAGCTTACTTAAATGCTCTTGCTGGTAAAGGCGTTCACATCGTAACAGTGAACGATTATCTAGCTAAACGTGATGCTGAGACGAACCGCCCTCTATTTGAATTTTTAGGTATGACCGTTGGCGTAAACGTGCCAAACATGCCTCCTCAAGAGAAAAAAGAAGCGTACCAAGCTGACATTCTATACGGAACCAACAATGAATTTGGTTTTGACTACCTTCGTGACAATATGGCTTTCCGTAGCGAAGACCGTGTACAGCGTGATCGCTTCTTTGCTGTTGTCGATGAGGTGGACTCAATCCTAATTGATGAAGCTCGTACTCCTTTGATCATTTCTGGTCCTGCTGAAGATAGCTCTGAGCTATACACTCGAATCAACCTTTTGATCCCGCATCTGAAAAAGCAAGATAAAGAAGACTCTGAAGAATACCGTGGTGATGGTCACTACACTGTTGATGAAAAATCAAAGCAAGTATACCTAACAGAAACAGGTCAAGAATACGTTGAAGAACTGTTGGTGAAAAACGGTCTGATGGAGGAAGGGGATACACTTTACTCTCCGGCTAACATCAGCATGTTGCATCACGTGAATGCTGCTTTGCGTGCTCATGTGTTATTCGAGCGTAACGTTGATTACATCGTTACTGATGAAGGCGAAGTGGTCATCGTTGATGAACACACTGGTCGTACAATGCCAGGTCGTCGTTGGTCTGAAGGTCTTCACCAAGCAGTAGAAGCGAAAGAAGGCGTTAAGATCCAAAACGAAAACCAAACTTTGGCTTCTATTACCTTCCAGAACTACTTCCGTTTATACGAAAAACTGTCAGGTATGACAGGTACAGCGGATACTGAAGCGTTCGAATTCCAGTCTATCTATGGTTTGGAAACGGTGGTTATCCCAACCAACAAGCCGATGATTCGTAACGATATGCCAGATGTGGTTTACCGTACTGAAGCAGAGAAGTTTGCGGCAATCATTGAAGATATTAAAGAGCGTGTTGCCAAAGGGCAGCCAACGCTTGTTGGTACTGTGTCGATTGAAAAGTCAGAACTTCTTTCTAACGCATTGAAGAAGGCTAAGATCAAACACAACGTATTGAACGCGAAATTCCATGAGAAAGAAGCGGAAATTGTTGCTGAAGCGGGTATGCCTGGTGCGGTAACTATCGCGACCAACATGGCCGGTCGTGGTACGGACATTGTGCTTGGCGGTAGCTGGCAATCAAAAGTTGAAGCTTTAGAGAACCCAACTCAAGAGCAAATCGATGCGATTAAAGCAGAGTGGAAAGTGGTGCATGACCAAGTGCTAGAAGCTGGTGGTCTACATATCATTGGTACTGAGCGACACGAATCTCGCCGTATTGATAACCAGCTACGTGGTCGTTCTGGTCGTCAAGGTGATGCGGGTTCATCGCGCTTCTACCTATCTATGGAAGACTCTTTGCTACGTATTTTCACTTCTGATCGTATGGCGAGCCTTATTCAAAGTGGTATGGAAGAAGGTGAAGCTATTGAATCGAAAATGCTTTCTCGCTCAATTGAAAAAGCACAGCGCAAAGTGGAAGGTCGTAACTTTGATATCCGTAAGCAGCTGCTTGAATACGATGATGTAGCGAACGATCAACGTAAGGTTGTCTACGAACTGCGTGACGAGTTAATGAACGTTGAAGACATCAGCGGCATGATCGAGCAAAACCGTGAAGATGTGCTAACAGCGGTTATTGATGAGTACATTCCACCACAGTCACTAGAAGATATGTGGGATGTTGAAGGTCTACAAGAGCGCTTGAAAGCGGACTTCGATCTTGATGCGCCAGTGAAACAATGGCTTGAAGAAGACGACAAGCTTTACGAAGAAGCATTACGTGAAAAGATCATCAACCTAGCCGTTGAAGTGTACAAAGAGAAAGAGGAAGTGGTGGGTGCACAAGTGCTTCGCAACTTCGAAAAATCGGTCATGCTTCAGACTCTGGATACGCTTTGGAAAGAGCATTTGGCTGCGATGGATCACTTGCGTCAAGGTATCCATTTACGCGGTTACGCACAGAAGAACCCAAAACAAGAATACAAACGTGAGTCGTTTGAACTGTTTGAGGGTCTGCTAGAAGCGCTGAAAACAGACGTTATTACTGTTCTATCTCGTGTTCGCGTTCAGCAACAAGAAGAAGTTGAACGTATGGAAGAACAGCGTCGTGCGCAAGCTGAAGAAGCCGCTCGTCGTGCACAAGCGCAACACGCTGCAGCACAAAATCCGCTTTCTGAAGGCGAAGAATCTGAAGAAGGTTCAAATCAACCAATGGTACGTGATGAACGTAAAGTCGGTCGCAATGAACCTTGCCCTTGTGGCAGTGGCAAGAAGTACAAACAGTGCCACGGCAAAATCGACTAATCTGTTAGTCGGATTATTTTTCAAAGAGTCGCTTAGGCGACTCTTTTTTTAAATAAATTCTTTGGCTATCAAATTCCATAAGTTTGATAGGTCAGAAAGTTTTTGAGATGTAGAAGCTCGTTGTCACAATAGTAAAGTACAACGGTCTTGAGAGTTAGGAATCCCCATGAAAAGAATTCACATAGTCGCGGCAATTATTTTTAACCAAGACAAATCAAAGATCTTTATTACAAAGCGTCCTGATGATAAGCACAAAGGCGGGTTTTGGGAGTTTCCGGGTGGCAAAGTCGAGCCGGGAGAAAGTATTGAGCTTGCTATTACAAGAGAACTCGAAGAAGAAGTGGGAATTGAAGTTATTGAGCAAGCCCCTTTTGAACACTTGGAATACGACTATCCAGACAAATCACTCAAGTTTGATTTTATTACAGTATCTCAATTCAGTAATGAGCCTTACGGTCGAGAAGGTCAAGAAGGATGCTGGGTTGAGATCAGCGAATTGGGCGACTACACCTTTCCTGAAGCGAACGTACCTATCTTGGAGCGTGTTGTAAAAGAGTTTGCTTAAGCTCGATGAACTTGCTTGTGGTAACCACGGTATGTTGTTAGTTTAAACAGATTAAGCGAAACGAGAGAACGAGAGCAAACCTCGTTATCCAGAGAAGGAGAGAAAGCGCAATGGTTCGTATTGCAATCGCAGGAGCAGCTGGCCGAATGGGCCGCAATTTGGTTAAAGCTTCACACCTTAATCCTGAAGCGACAGTGAGCGCGGGATCAGAACGACCTGAGTCTTCACTCGTCGGCGTCGATATCGGTGAACTTTGTGGTGAAGGTAAATTCGATGTGCTCTTAACAGATGATCTTGCTAAAGACGTCGATAATTTTGATGTAATCATCGATTTCACCGCTCCAGTAAGCACATTAGCGAATCTCGAGTTGTGTAAGAAATACGGTAAGAGCATTGTGATTGGGACGACTGGCTTCAGCGATGCAGAGCGTGATCTTATCGATGAAGCAGCCAAGCAAGTGCCTGTTGTGATGGCGCCAAATTATTCTGTAGGCGTAAACCTTGTCTTTAAGCTTCTTGAGAAAGCGGCCAAAGTGATGGGGGATTACTGTGATATCGAGATTGTTGAAGCACACCATCGCCATAAAGTTGATGCCCCCTCTGGTACCGCTGTCGGAATGGGAGAAGCTATTGCTGGTGCGATGGGTAATAAGCTGAATGATGTAGCTGTCTATGCCCGAGAAGGCATTACTGGTGAAAGAACAAAAGATGAGATCGGCTTTGCTACGATTCGCGCTGGCGATATCGTCGGTGAGCATACAGCTATGTTTGCTGATATCGGGGAACGAGTGGAAATAACGCACAAAGCGACTGATCGCATGACGTTTGCTAATGGGGCCGTAAAGGCTGCCGTTTGGTTGAGTGCTAAACCTGCGGGCTTTTATACCATGACAGATGTTTTGGGATTGAATGAACTCTAAATACATAATTATTCGCCGGCGCTAGCCGGCTTTTTTATATCTATAGAATTATTTGTAAATAAAATGATTCTGATAGAGAAGATTTTAGCACTTACTTTTGTTGTATTTTTGTCTGTTTTGGCTTTATTTTTGGGTGTAACCGTTAAAAGTGTTCCTGTTTTTGTCTTGGTGAACGTTTGCGTTAAAAACTCATAATTTTTTGTGAACCCTAAAAAGTTCAAATTTGTAAAATTCATTAAACCTCTATCCCTCCCTATGTAATAGCATTCAAAAGTTGTCTTTTTGAGCCTTACTGATTCGAAATGACCTTACTCGCTAGAAATTGATAATTTATTTTTGATTGTAGGTTGACAGGTTTCCAGTCCAACTTTAGAATACCGCCAATTTGTCTGAAATACCTATTTATGTAGATTTTATAGGTAAAGGAAGGCATGTTTGCAGTTTGATTTATTTTTTTTGCATTTTTATTCTGGAGGTTGTCTTGGGTAAATTAGCACTGTTAGTCCTAGAAGATGGGACAGTGTTCCACGGAGTGTCCATAGGGGCAGATGGTATTTCCGTTGGTGAAGTCGTTTTTAATACCTCGATGACGGGGTATCAAGAAATCCTCACTGATCCTTCCTATTCTCAGCAAATCGTCACCCTTACTTATCCTCACATTGGCAATACCGGAACCACTTCCGAAGATGAAGAATCCTCTTCCATTCATGCACAAGGCCTTGTGATTCGCGATCTTCCTCTTATCGCTTCTAACTTCCGTAATGAACAATCCCTCTCTGATTACCTTAAGTCTCAAAATATCGTTGGCATCGCTGATATTGATACGCGAAAGCTCACTCGTATCTTGCGTGAAAAAGGTGCTCAAAACGGTTGTATTGTTGCGGGTAATAACCTAGATGAAGCTTTGGCTTTAGCGAAAGCAAAAGAATTCCCAGGCTTAAAAGGAATGGACCTTGCGAAAGAAGTTACAACGAAAGAAGCGTATCAATGGAAACAAGGTTCGTGGACGCTTGAAGGTGGACTTCCAGAGGCGAAAGATGACAGCGAGCTGCCATACCACGTCGTTGCTTACGACTTCGGCGCAAAACGCAACATCCTACGAATGTTGGTTGACCGCGGTTGCCGCTTAACGGTTGTTCCTGCTGAAACGTCAGCGGAAGAAGTGCTTGCGATGAACCCGGACGGTGTTTTCCTATCAAATGGCCCTGGTGATCCAGAACCATGTACTTACGCGATTGAAGCGACAAAAGTGTTCCTAGAAAAAGGCTTACCTATCTTCGGTATCTGTTTAGGTCACCAAATCCTTGCGTTAGCGTCAGGTGCACAAACCGTGAAAATGAAGTTTGGTCACCATGGTGCAAACCACCCAGTAAAAGATTTAGACCGTAACGTTGTTATGATCACTTCGCAAAACCACGGCTTTGCGGCAGATGAAGCAACGTTACCGGAAAACTTACGTGCTACTCACGTATCGTTATTTGATGGCTCTTTGCAAGGTATTCACCGCACAGACAAGCCAGCATTTAGCTTCCAAGGTCACCCAGAAGCGAGCCCAGGTCCACATGACGCGGCACCGCTATTTGACCACTTTATCGAACTAATCAAAAAACACAGCGCTTAATTCGGAGTAGTAGATAATGCCAAAACGTACTGACATTCAAAGTATTCTAATTCTTGGTGCTGGTCCGATTGTTATCGGTCAGGCATGTGAGTTTGACTACTCTGGCGCACAAGCCTGTAAAGCACTTCGTGAAGAAGGCTACCGAGTTATTCTGGTTAACTCGAACCCAGCAACGATCATGACTGACCCAGAGATGGCTGATGCGACTTACATCGAGCCAATCCAATGGGAAGTGGTACGCAAGATCATTGAAAAAGAGCGTCCAGATGCAGTTTTGCCAACCATGGGTGGCCAGACTGCACTTAACTGTGCGTTAGACTTAGAGAAACACGGCGTACTAGAAGAATTCGGCGTAGAGATGATCGGCGCAACTGCAGATGCAATCGACAAAGCGGAAGACCGTTCTCGTTTTGATAAAGCGATGAAGTCTATCGGCCTTGAGTGTCCTCGCGCAGATACAGCGAAGAGCATGGAAGAAGCTTACAAAGTTTTAGATATGGTTGGCTTCCCTTGTATCATCCGTCCATCGTTCACCATGGGTGGCACTGGTGGTGGTATCGCGTACAACAAAGAAGAGTTCGAAGAAATCTGTCGTCGCGGTCTGGACTTATCTCCGACCAACGAACTTCTTATCGATGAGTCACTAATCGGTTGGAAAGAGTACGAAATGGAAGTCGTTCGTGACAAAGCGGACAACTGTATCATCGTATGTTCAATCGAAAACTTTGATCCAATGGGTATCCACACGGGTGACTCAATCACAGTAGCACCAGCGCAAACACTTACAGACAAAGAATACCAGCTAATGCGTAATGCATCGCTAGCCGTTCTACGTGAAATTGGTGTTGAAACAGGTGGTTCAAACGTACAGTTTGGTATCAACCCGAAAGATGGCCGTATGGTTATCATCGAGATGAACCCACGTGTATCTCGCTCTTCTGCGTTAGCGTCAAAAGCAACAGGTTTCCCAATCGCTAAGATTGCCGCGAAGCTTGCTGTTGGCTTTACTCTGGACGAACTACAAAACGACATCACGGGCGGTGCAACACCAGCATCATTCGAGCCAACTATCGACTACGTCGTAACTAAGATTCCTCGCTTTAACTTCGAGAAATTTGCTGGCGCAAACGACCGTCTGACTACTCAGATGAAATCGGTTGGTGAGGTAATGGCAATTGGTCGTAACCAACAAGAATCTCTTCACAAAGCACTTCGTGGCCTAGAAGTTGGCGCAACTGGTTTTGACGAGATGGTCGATTTAGAAGCACCAGATGCACTGACTAAGATTCGTCACGAACTTAAAGAAGCAGGCGCTGAGCGTATCTGGTACATCGCCGATGCATTCCGAGCTGGCATGTCAGTTGACGGCGTGTTCAACTTGACTCAAATTGACCGTTGGTTCCTGGTTCAAATCGAAGAAATCGTAAAACTCGAAGAGCAAGTCAAGGCGGGCGGCTACGCAGGTTTAACCAAAGAAGTGCTTCGCCAGATGAAACGTAAAGGCTTCTCTGATGCGCGCTTGTCTAAACTGCTTGGTGTCGCTGAAAGTGAAATTCGCCGTGCTCGTGAGCAGTTTGATATTCACCCGGTTTACAAACGTGTGGATACGTGTGCCGCAGAGTTTTCTTCTGACACGGCTTACATGTACTCATCTTACGATGAAGAGTGTGAAGCCAACCCAACAGACAAAGACAAGATCATGGTTCTTGGTGGTGGTCCAAACCGTATCGGCCAAGGCATTGAATTCGACTACTGTTGTGTACACGCATCACTTGCGCTGCGTGAAGACGGTTACGAAACCATTATGGTTAACTGTAACCCAGAAACGGTATCTACTGACTACGATACGTCTGATCGTCTGTACTTCGAACCAGTAACTCTGGAAGATGTACTGTCTATCGCTCGCGTTGAAAAACCAAAAGGTGTAATTGTTCAGTACGGTGGTCAAACGCCACTTAAACTGGCTCGTGCTCTAGAAGCGGCTGGTGTTCCAATCATTGGTACGAGCCCAGATGCTATAGACCGTGCGGAAGACCGTGAACGCTTCCAAGCCGCTGTTGACCGTTTAGGTCTACTTCAGCCAGAAAACGCGACAGTAACAACGATGGAGCAAGCGGTTGAGAAGTCGAAAGAAATTGGCTTCCCATTAGTTGTTCGTCCATCTTATGTACTCGGTGGTCGTGCGATGGAAATCGTATACGACGAGCAAGACCTGCGTCGCTACTTCAATGAAGCAGTAAGCGTATCGAACGAGTCTCCAGTTCTACTAGACCGTTTCTTGGATGATGCAACCGAAGTTGATATTGATGCTATCTGTGACGGTGAACGCGTCGTTATCGGCGGTATCATGGAACACATCGAACAAGCCGGTGTTCACTCTGGTGACTCTGCATGTTCACTGCCTGCATACACGCTAAGTCAGGAAATTCAAGACAAGATGCGTGAGCAAGTTGAGAAGCTGGCGTTCGAACTCGGTGTACGCGGTTTGATGAACACGCAGTTTGCTGTGAAAGACAACGACGTTTACCTAATCGAAGTGAACCCTCGTGCTGCTCGTACGGTACCATTCGTATCGAAAGCGACAGGTGCACCTCTAGCGAAAATCGCTGCACGTGTAATGGCGGGTCAATCTCTAGAGTCACAAGGCTTTACTAAAGAGATTATCCCTCCTTACTACTCAGTGAAAGAAGTGGTTCTGCCGTTCAACAAGTTCCCTGGCGTTGATCCGCTATTGGGCCCAGAAATGCGCTCAACAGGTGAAGTAATGGGCGTTGGCGCAACATTCGCAGAAGCTTACGCGAAAGCAGAGCTAGGTTGTGGTGCGGTTTACCCTGAAGGTGGTCGTGCGCTACTGTCAGTACGTGAAGGCGATAAAGAGCGTGTTGTTGACCTGGCTTCTAAGCTAGTGAAACTGGGGTACCAGTTGGATGCGACACACGGTACTGCTGTGATTCTGGGCGAAGCGGGTATCAACCCACGCTTGGTAAACAAAGTACACGAAGGTCGTCCACACATTCTTGACCGTATCAAGAACAACGAATACACCTACATCGTAAACACGGCTGCTGGTCGTCAAGCGATTGAAGATTCGAAAGTTCTACGTCGCGGCGCACTGGCAGAGAAAGTGAACTACACAACGACACTGAACGCAGCGTTCGCTACATGTATGTCTCATACTGCAGACGCAAAAGCGTCAGTAACTTCGGTTCAAGAGTTACACGCTAAAGTGAAAGCGAGTCTAGACGCGTAACAGATAAAAATCAGTAAGCTCGTTAATCAGGGCTTACATGACAACCTCATTGCCCGCTCATTTGAGCGGGCTTTTTTGTTTTATTAAGCAACTTGTTCTACTTGTTGATATTTTTCATTTGTCTTCGATGCTCTCTACGACTCTGAGCTAGTTCATAGTAAAAGGTTATGAAGCATTTGTAGGAAGGAGTATTCATCAAATAAAGAGCAATAATGGGGAGAGCAAGGGCTATCAACCAGAATAGGTCTCCTAATTTTGCTTCTGAAACCCCAAAACATATCGCAATGAAAATTTGTATCGTGGCATTGAAAATATTGATTGGATTTAGAAACTTTAAACCATGAATAATGATCATCCCAAATGGAATCGTTACCAAAAGTGCACCAATACCCATCATTACTACCCACAAGTAGAATGGACCGTAAGTGTTTGAAATATCGATTAGTTGATCCAGAAAGAAAATATTTAATCCTCCCCCCATTGTTAACAGTATTATTGCACTTAAAGCTGTAGCGATGCTTTTAGCGGACAGAACGAAGACTTCTTTTTCCCTACTATTCAATGGAAAACTCCTCGTATACACCCACTGCAATAGCACCGACGTTGCCGGAGGTTGCACTACCCACGAAACTGATAGTTGCACCAATGGCATCTTTTAGTTGAAGTTGGATGGCATTGCTGATGTCTTGTGAAGAGAACCTTCGTTTCACGCTTCCTGAACGTACTAGTTGTTTATAGGCTTTTGAAGATAAGTTTGGGATGTTTTGTTTCGAAATTTCTTTAGTGAGCCTTGCTCGTTCGTGTCGATTTAAGCCCTTCAAAACTTCACTTAAGCTTTTTCCTGAGCTCTTCTGTAGATTACTTATGGCTTTTATTGTGGCTGTGCCTGATGCCCCAACACCTACCAGAGATATGTAATCGAGGGCTTTAGACGTATTTTGATACCAAGCTTGCGAGTCCAGTTCATCTAGCTTATCAGGAGCAAAACCCTCAGCTCCACTCCTGCCTATGCCCACCATACATTGGACTGTAGAGGCAGCCGCCGCACTGTATCCCAAATAAGTAACGGCAGCACTCGTGCCTCCCGAAATTGGAATCGCACCAACACTACCAATAACAACCATCCAACCTAAAGCTGCTGAAGCACAGCTTAAGCCTGCTCCAATAAGTTCAGAAGCTAACTTAGACTCTCTATTCGAAGACTTAAGTTCTTTGGCGTAGCTATCGGCGGACATAGGAGATGTCGGCTCTTTTAAAATAATGCTGATAGGGTTGACGCGACAACTGGAGTTGAACTTTCGAAGAGAGATTATTGTTGAATCACCTGCGATATAAATAACCCCTGCCCCCGAAGTTTCAGGCCTAGAGTCTATGACTTTGAAGAGCTGTTTTAGATTTACGGTTTGTTCTATACGAGAGCGTAGCTGTTGTTCTTTTATTGAGGGGCGAGTCCTTAAAACATCCATTATTTTCACTCTTGATAAGGTTGAATTTATCAGATTAAGCCAGTGTTTTTCTTGGCCATCAAAAAAATGAAATACTCTTGAGGTGAGGCTCTATATTTTGATGTAATTGATATTTTTAATGTATCATTTTCTAGATTCATTGATTGATGAAAATTAGGAATAGATTGGTGTCTTGACTTTCCATTGGTAGTTTTGTGAATAAGTGCTACCGTTTCTTCCTCTTTGATACCTCTTCAAAAAGGAAGTGTAGTGGAAATCACGGTTGAGATTTTGTTGGCCTTATTTTTGGTTGCGACTGCCGCAGGCTTTATTGATGCGATGGCTGGTGGGGGAGGGCTCATTACGCTCCCTGCGCTTTTGGCTGCGGGGTTGAGTCCGACTCAAGCTCTAGCAACTAACAAGTTACAAAGTTCGTTTGGCAGCTTCTCAGCTAGTTGGTATTTCGTGCGTAACGGTATTGTCAGCCTAAAGGAAATGCGTTTCGCGATACTCTGTACTTTTATCGGTGCAGCGATCGGTGCCGAGGCTGTGCAGTTTATTGATGCTAGCGTACTCACCAGTTTGATCCCTGTTCTTTTGATAGCCATTTCCCTCTATTTTTTACTCGCGCCAAGTACGCGAAAAATCGATGGAGAACCAAAGTTATCTGAAGCGATGTTTGCGCTATGCATTGGTGGGGGGATCGGTTTCTATGATGGCTTTTTTGGCCCTGGAACTGGATCTATTTTTACTGTTTGTTTTGTTGCATTAGGTCATTTCTCTTTGGTCGAAGCCACAGCTAGAACCAAAATCCTCAATTTTACGTCAAACATCGCGGCACTACTCTTTTTTATCTTAGCAGGGTTACCAGTGTGGAAGCTCGGTTTAACCATGGCTGTTGGCGGTTTTCTTGGTGCTCAGTTAGGGGCGAAGGTCGTTGTAAGTAAAGGGCAAAAATGGATTCGTCCTCTAGTTATTGTGATGTCGATGCTCATGGCAACGAAACTTCTTTGGCAACAACATCAGCAATGGATTTTGTCAGTGCTTTAACTCGTTCGCTGCGATATGTGCTGTGGCGCAAGCAGATATGTATTGGTCGAATTAACTGTCCTAGTTCTTCAAAGTCATAGCAGAATTTGGGTGTGATATTAAGTGTCTTCAGGATAGATTTAGGAATTAAAGCAGGAGCCATTCCGCCCAAAGCCAGTTGTGCTGCCGCAGTGTATGAATCCATTTCCATCAAAGGCTCAATTCCGTATTTTGACAAAATAGCTTGTTGGTAAGTGTTGGCAGGATTGGTTAAGTCATTGGTCAAAATGGCTTTGGGTAGTTGCGAAAGTGGGTATCTACTTACGATTGAAAAAGGTTCATCAGCGAGGTGAAGGCTCATTAATCCATGATGAGGCGGTAAATAACCAGCACAGAATCCCAGTGTCGCTTTACCTGATTTGACGTTCTCAATAATGCGTGGTGTATGATTGGTCGATATTCGTATGTATTGGTCATGGGCAAAGCGTTTTGCCATGATCACACTAAGGTATCCAGCGACTAAGGTTTCAGAGCAGTCTATCTTGATCAAAGAAGTATCTTCTATTTCTTGCTGATCATAGATCTGACCTCTTAACTCATTGAACGTTGGCTCGATCGTGTTGATGAGCGCAAGGCCATCGGAGGTCAGCTTTATGTGCCGACCACTTGGCTCAATCAATTTTTTTCCTAACTTCTTCTCTAGATTCGAAATGCGCTTACTCACCGCAGATTGACTAATATAGAGTTGGCTGCCCGTGCGGCTCATGGTTTTTTCTTTACTGAGGACAAGTAACGTCTCAATACCTTCAAGCAACATAATAATTAATGAAAGTTAGGAATGGTTGAGATAATTTAGCGAATTGTCCAAGAATTGGCTAATCAAATGAGCATAAATGAGAGGAGCCGACACTTGGTCGACTCGATGATGAGTGATGCTGTTTGTGTTTAACGGTTAATTGCGAAAGTTGGCAGGGATAGATGCCAACGAATAGCACCGAGACGTATAATGAGCGTTGAGATTACACCAGCGAGTAAAGCCGTTGAGTGGTCATAACCCATGTTTACCGCCATCGTATGGAAGATGCCGCCAATAATACATGCCGTAGCGTAGACTTCACTTCTTAATACCATAGGAACTTCGCGAGCCAGCACGTCTCGTATAATGCCACCTCCACAGCCAGTAATAACCCCCATTATCACAGCGACCATTCCAGATGCATTGTAGGCGAGTGCCTTCTCTACTCCAATTCCCACAAATACAGCGAGACCGATGGCATCACAAACGGGTAATACCCACCATGAGAGTCGCTTGGGTCTTCGAATAACAAGCATGGTTAGTAGACACGTAACAAATATCACCCATAAGTACGTAGTATCTGTTATCCAAAATACAGGAGTGGCACCTAGCGCCATGTCTCGGATTGTTCCGCCACCAATAGCAGTCACACTGCCGAGAACGATAACGCCGAATGGATCCATTTTTAAACGGCCCGCCAGTAACACGCCAGAGATAGCGAAAACAGCGGTACCGAACAAATCGATCATATAAAGCAGCATGGAGTCCATGTTACTTAGTACCTTTATATAGTGTGAGAAAAAATGGGCGGAAATTGTACGGTATTTGCCACGAAATCGTTAGCGTTTTTGACGAACGCTTTTAAAGTGCTCACACACTTCTGTGATCGCATTTAGTGTGCGTGGGGTTGGGCGGTTAATCCAATCTGAGTTTAGAGACCAGATGTGTTTATTTCCAAGCGCGGGAAGCTCATTGCTCCACTCTGCCCACATACCATCATTACTCATTGCGTGACGAGAAGTAAAAATAACCTCTGGTTGGCGAGTGATGACCTGCTCGATGCTGACCTGAGGATAAGGCGCGCTGGATGCTGCGAAAATGTTTTCACCACCGCAAAAAGTAAAGACTTCACTTGGCCAGTTCTTCCCGGCGACAGTGATGATAGGCTTTTCACTCAACTGATAAAAGTAACGAACTTTCTCATGCGTGTTGTACTTCTCTTTTAGTGTATTCAGTTGCGTTCTAAAATCTTCAGCGGCCTTTTGTCCTATTTGCGGGGTTTCGCTGTATTGGCTTAGCTGCTCGATATTATTGGCGATATCTTCCAGTGAGCCTGTAGTGGAATAATAGATAGGAATGCCGAACTGTTTAATTTTCTCCAGCTCTTTTGCCGGGTTTCCTGCCGGCCAAGCAATGACTAAATCCGGTTGAAGAGCAATAATGCGCTCTAATTTAATTCCTTGGTAATTAGAGACTCTTTCCAGCTGCTTTGCCTGCTCTGGATAATCACTCATTTCGCTGACAGCAACAAGCTTGTCTCCTAGCCCTGCCGCAAAGGCAATTTCAGTGGCATGCGGAGCTAAACTTACAATGCGTTGCGCTGGTGTTTGGGCGAAGGTCGCTGTCGAAACAAACAGCGTTAATGCGAAGCATAGTTTATTCATCATAATCCTTGATAAATCATTCCTAAAAGCAGACTTTGGATAGCTATCCAAACGAAGACTCGCCAAACGAGCAGCGTATGTATTTGTGAAAGGTGAATAGCCGATGGGGCAATGCGACCACCGATTTTAGCGCGTTCCGCACGTATACCTTGATAGATAGCAGGGCCGCATAAAGAGAGTTGTAGTTTGTGTCCGATGGTACACAACACCCAGGCAGGTCCAGGTAGTGGCCAAGACTTCGCTTGTTGCTGTACACCAGAAAGCACATTGCTTATGTTCTTTCCTACAGCTAAAAGTATGGCAAAGAGACGAAGTGGAATAATATCCAGAGCGGCAACCAGCTGAACGGCAGGTTTACCAAAGGGCAAATATTGGCGTCGGCTAGGGGACCAAACTCGAGCTAACTCTGTGGTTAGTCGATACATTAACGCACCAATACCACCTGCGAGTGCGTACCAAAATAACACACCGATTACGTTGCGGCTGTATCCCATAATCACAGCTTCTGAGCTTGCTTTACCTATGCCGATGATCGAGAGGCTGTCAGTATCGCGATTAAGATATGGTCTCAGTAATTGTCGGCACTGGGCTTTGTCTTCTCTCGACATACTTGTGACGAGTTGTTTTGTTAAGGCTTCGCTGTTGCGCCAGTTCAAAGCAATGATCAATAGCACTAATTCGTATAAAGGCACTTGCCAAACGAATGGCTCCACGGCAATCAGCAAGCTCAAGCAAGGCAATAGCATCAAGCCCAATGCAAGACTGCCGGAGGTCAGGCTCTGTGTGTAACTATGATTATTGTTTACTTTGTTGGCGAGGTTCTCAGCTAACTTTCGCCATAAAGTGATGGGATGCGATGAACGGGGGATTGGTAAAAGAAGGTGAAAGAGCAGTGCGCCCCACATAATAAGGAGCGCACCGTTGGCATAAAATGACTGAAAAACTTCTTCCATGAATGAGTCGTTTACTTAATGAGTTCCAGCATTTTGAATACCATTTCAGAAGAGCTTTTTGCTGCTAGCGGTAGGAACTCATCAAAGCTCATTGGTGACTCTTTATCAGCGACATCAGAGATTGCACGCACAACAACAAACGGCGTGTTGAATTGGTGACAAGTTTGAGCGATAGCAGATGCTTCCATTTCTACCGCGATAACGGATGGGAAGTGCTTACGAATAAATTCTTGACGCTCAGCGGTGCAAACAAACGCATCGCCAGTACAGATCAGGCCGCGAACTGCATGAGTGTTTTCCATTTGCGCTAGTGCCTTTTCTGCTAAATCCATTAGCTTTTCATCCGCTTTGAATGCAGCAGGCTGACCAGCCATTTGGCCAATTTCATAACCAAAAGCGGTCACGTCTGCATCGTGATGACGAACTTCTGTTGAGATAACAACATCACCTAGATTTAAGCTTGAATCGAAGCCACCAGCAGAGCCTGTGTTAATCACAACATCTGGCTGGTATTCATCAAGAAGAATGGTAGTGCCTACTGCAGCTGCAACTTTACCAATACCTGATTGTAGTACGACTACTTCTACATCATTAATTTGACCAGAGAAAAACGTACAACCTGCTTTATTTACGGTTTTGCAGTTTGTGATTGCTTCTTTCAGGATGGTCACTTCTTGTTCCATCGCACCGATGATACCAACTTTCATAACACTCTCTTTCGGTAAATATTTTAGTTGGCCGAGAGTATAGCACTCCCCGTGAGCAGTTTTCTATTTGATGAGCTTAGCTTGAGTGAGCTTTTCTCGTAATTGTTCGGCGCGCTTTCTGTTTACGCCAAAGTCAGAATAGCCCACACGTGACTCTGAGCGAACAATCAGTTTGTCTCCTGCTACTTTTAATTCGAGGTCATCCACGAAGCGCATGATTTTAGATGTGCATTCTATCCGAAGGTAATCACCCTCTTTTACCGCGGTTTTGGCGCCAGGAAGTTGAAGCGCGGCTTGCTCAATGGCATCTAACGTTGCGGACTCAGTGAGCAAAAAAGGTGCTAATTGAAACTTGTCTCTTGAGTCCTGAGTTGAAACGCAATTTGGTTTGTCACCACAAGGTGATTGAGAACGATCTGGCATACTGGTGACTCCTTGGCTGCAGGCTGTAAGGCTGAGTAAAGCGATGGAAAGGAGAGCGGCTTTTTTCATTGTATTTACTCTTATAATTTTGCTTCTAATTATATGGATACAAAAGAAAAAGGATCCAATAATAGGATCCTTTTTGTGATGTTAGCTGTGATTAGACTTCTAGGTAATCAAGAATGCCTTCTGCCGCTTTTCGCCCTTCATCAATGGCGGTTACGACGAGGTCTGAGCCACGGACCGCATCACCGCCAGCGAAGATTTTCGCATTGCTGGTTTGGTACATGAACGCTTGCTCAACAGGTGCCTTGATACGTCCCCATTGGTCTAAATCGACACCATACGGTTCCAACCAGTCCATTTTGTGTGGCTGGAAACCAAATGCCATGATCACGGCATCCGCAGGCAATACATGTTCACTGCCTTCCACTGGTTCTGGTCTGCGACGACCTGCATCATCGGGCTCACCTAAAGCGGTTTTTACCACTTTAACGCCCGATACGTTACCTGAGGCGTCGACCTCCACACCGAGTGGTTGCAGGTTAAACATGAACTTCACGCCTTCTTCCTTCGCGTTTTTTACCTCGCGACGAGAGCCAGGCATGTTGGCTTCGTCACGACGATAAGCACAAATCACATTGGAGGCTCCTTGGCGAATAGAGGTTCGTACACAGTCCATTGCGGTATCGCCACCACCAAGCACGACCACTTTCTTTCCTGCCATGTCGATAAAAGGTTGGTTGTTCTCAAGCTCCATGACTTTGTAGGTATTCGAAATTAAAAATGGCAGCGCGTCATATACACCCGGCGCATCCTCATTTTCTAGTCCTGCACGCATGTATTTATAGGTGCCAACGCCTAAGAAAATGGCATCGTACTCATCGATTAGATCTTGCATTTGTACATCTTTACCGACTTCCACGTTCATGCGGAACTCGACGCCCATTTCAGTGAACACACGGCGACGATTTTCCATTACCCCTTTTTCAAGCTTGAACGAAGGGATACCGAAAGTCAGTAGTCCGCCGATTTCTGGGTAGCGGTCAAACACGACTGGCTTAACGCCATTGCGCACTAGGATATCAGCGGCTGCCAAGCCTGCTGGGCCAGCTCCAATGATTGCGACCTTTTTATCGGTCCACTCCACCTTGGACATATCTGGCTTCCAGCCCATTTCAAAGGCTTTGTCGGTAATGTACTTTTCTATATTACCGATGGTGACGGCACCAAAGTCATCATTAAGCGTGCATGAACCTTCACATAGACGGTCTTGAGGACAAACGCGTCCACATACTTCAGGTAAACTATTGGTTTGATGCGATAGTTCAACCGCTTCAAGAATACGTCCCTCATTTGCCAGTTTTAGCCATTGAGGGATGTAGTTGTGTACTGGGCACTTCCATTCACAGTATGGGTTACCGCAATCTAAGCAGCGATCCGCCTGCGCAGTCGCTTGTTGTTTGGTAAACGGTTCATAGATTTCAACGAACTCGATCTTACGAACTTTGATAGGCTTCTTCGCAGGATCTACGCGTTGAACATCGATAAATTGATAAACGTTCTGACTCATGATTCAAACATCCTCCATGATTACTGGGCTTGAACGCGCAGCTCAGCGGCACTGCGGCTCTGGTGACCAAGTAGCGTGCGAAGATCTGCCGCTTGTGGTTTCACCAAATAGAACTTTGGAATCCATTCATCAAAGTTCGCCAAAATATTTTCTGCGTGGCTCGACCCTGTTTCTTCAAGGTGTTCCGCAATCAGGCCGCGCAAATGCTCTTGGTGGATGTATAGATCGGACAATGAAATGGCTTCGACAGATTCAGTATTGACTCGACCTTCAAAGCTTTGGTTTTCATCCAGAACATAGGCAAAGCCTCCGGTCATACCTGCACCAAAGTTCACGCCTGTTGCACCTAGAATGGCAACAATACCGCCTGTCATGTACTCACAAGCGTTATCGCCAGCTCCTTCAATGACGGCAATCGTACCTGAGTTACGTACCCCAAAACGTTCACCCGCTTTACCGGCTGCGAACAGTTTACCGCCCGTTGCGCCGTACAAACACGTGTTACCAATAATGGTGGCTTCATGACACTTGAACGCTGTACCTAAGTGAGGTTTAATGGCGATCTTGCCGCCTGCCATCCCTTTCCCTACGTAGTCATTCGCATCACCTGTGAGGTGCAGCTCTACACCACCTGCGTTCCAAACACCAAACGACTGACCTGCAGTGCCGTCAAGATAGATTTTGATAGGGGAAGCCGCCAATCCTTGGTTGCCATAGCGCTTCGCTATTTCGCCAGATAAGCGTGCGCCCACAGAACGATCAGTGTTGATGACATTGTAGAAGAAACTTGCCGATTGGCTGTTTTCGACCGCATGCATGGCATCATCAACGATCTTTTGATTGAGCTCAGCTTTATCAAACGGTTTATTTGGTTCCGTCCAAAACAGCGGATGACCTTCAGGCGAGACGGGAGCTTCTAGAATGTTGGATAGATCCAATTTGGTTTGCTTCGCGGTAAAGCCTTCTACTGCTTCAAGTAAATCGGTACGACCAATCAAGTCCGTCAGTTTTTCAACGCCTAGCTCAGAAAGCAGCTCGCGCACTTCTTCTGCCAGTCCGGTGAAGTAGTTCATCACCATTTCAGGTAAGCCTTTGAAGTACTCTTTACGCAGCGTTTCGTCTTGAGTCGCAACCCCTGTTGCACAGTTGTTGAGGTGACAAATTCGTAGGAACTTACAACCCATAGCTACCATTGGCGCTGTACCAAAACCGAAGCTTTCTGCACCTAAAATTGCGGCTTTAACTACGTCTAAACCAGTCTTTAGACCACCGTCTACCTGTAGGCGGATCTTATGACGCAGACCATTAGCAACCAGTGCTTGTTGTGTCTCTGCCAACCCCAACTCCCAAGGGCTACCAGCGTATTTTACCGAAGTTAATGGGCTTGCTGCGGTACCACCGTCGTAACCCGAAATGGTAATAAGATCAGCGTAAGCCTTGGCTACGCCCGTTGCGATGGTGCCGACACCTGGCTCGGAGACGAGTTTTACCGAAACCAACGCATTCGGGTTGACTTGTTTAAGGTCGAAGATCAGCTGGGCCAAATCTTCAATTGAATAAATATCGTGGTGCGGAGGAGGGGAGATCAGAGTCACGCCTTGTACCGAATAACGCAGTTTTGCGATTTCTGCGGTGACTTTGTGTCCCGGTAGCTGACCACCTTCACCCGGTTTAGCTCCTTGCGCTACCTTGATTTGTAGTACATCCGCATTCGTCAGGTAATGAGGTGTTACACCAAATCGGCCTGAAGCAATTTGCTTGATGCGCGAGTTACGTTCAGTGCCGAAACGGCGAGGATCTTCACCGCCTTCACCGGAGTTTGAATAGCCACCAAGACGGTTCATCGCAGTCGCGAGTGCTTCATGCGCTTCAGGGCTAAGTGCGCCAATGGACATGGCCGCAGAATCGAAGCGTTTGAACAGTTCGGTTTTCGGTTCTATTTGCTCAAGTGGCAGCGGTGAGTCTGATTTTTTCAGCGACATTAAGTCACGCAGCATGGCAACAGGGCGTTGGTTTACCTGCTTAGCAAAGCTCTGATAGTCGTTACTTTCGCCAGATTTAACGGCCTGTTGCAGCGTGCCGACAACATCCGGGTTGTAAGCATGATACTCACCTCCATGGACATACTTTAACAAGCCGCCATGATCAATCGATTTGCGTTTCGCCCATGCTTTACGAGATAAGTTTGTAAGATCTTGCTGGAAGTCGTCAAAATTCGCGCCTTCAATTCGAGTTGTGACGCCTTTAAAACACAGATCGACCACATCTTGGCTCAAGCCAACTGCTTCAAACAGTTGTGAGCAGCGGTAGGAGGCGATGGTTGAGATCCCCATCTTTGACATGATTTTATACAGGCCCTTGTTGATGCCGTATTGGTAGTTTTGCATCACATCGCGATAGTCTTTCTCTAGTGCCTTATCATCAATCAGTTTACCTAACGCTTCATAAGCAAGGTATGGGTAAACTGCAGTAGCACCAAAGCCAAGTAAGACAGCAAATTGGTGTGGATCACGTGCAGTTGCGGTTTCGACTACAATGTTGGCATCGCAACGTAAGTTCGCATCAATCAAACGAGTTTGAACGGCGCCGACTGCCATTGCCGCTGGAATTGGTAACTTGCCTTTGACCAAAGCGCGATCTGAAAGTACCACTAAAACCGTGCCTTCACGTACGACTTGCTCTGCTTGCTCACAGAGATCATTAATGGCTTGTTTAAGATCTTTCTCTTGTGGGTCGTAGTTGATATCTAGAATGGTATTACGGTAGTGATCGTCACCAAGCTCGAGCAGTTGCTGCATGTCTGAATAAAGCAGTACAGGCGAATCAAATGTTACGCGATGCGCGTGGCCATCGGTTTCACAGAAGACATTCATTTCCTTACCGATACTGGTCGCCAGTGACATCACGTGTTTTTCACGCAGTGGATCGATCGGTGGATTGGTGACCTGAGCGAACTTCTGGCGGAAGTAGTCAGTTACCAAGCGCTCTTTTGAGGAGAGCACTGCCATTGGAGTATCGTCACCCATAGAACCAACGGCTTCTTGGCCCATTTCTCCGAGTACACGCAGAACTTGGTCGACTTCTTCGTTCGTCATCGCGAATTGCTTTTGATAAGTCTTAAGTAAGTCTTCATCAAAGCTACGCTCGCCTACTTGATCCTCAGGTAGCTGAGAAAATGGTGTGAGTTTGCGAACGTTGTTTTCCATCCATTCGCGATAAGGGTGACGAGATTTCAGATCATTATCGATCTCGCTAGACTGCCAAAGCTTACCTTTACGAGTGTCGATGACGAGCAATTCACCCGGACCTACACGCCCTTTTTTGGCAACTTCATCTGGGGCGTAATTCCAAATCCCTACCTCAGATGCCAGAGTGATCAACTTGTCTTTGGTAATTACATAACGTGCAGGACGCAGACCATTTCGGTCTAGGTTACAAGCAGCATAACGACCATCGGACAGTACGATACCTGCTGGGCCATCCCATGGTTCCATGTGCTTGGAGTTGAAATCGTAAAACGCCCGCAGATCCGGATCCATATCTGGATGGTTTTGCCATGCAGGCGGCACAAGCATACGCATGGCGCGGAAGATATCCATGCCACCAGCTAAGAAGAGATCCAGCATATTATCTAAGCTAGAGGAGTCTGAACCTGTCTCGTTCACAAATGGTGCTGCAGTTTGAAGATCGGGCAGTAGTGGTGACGAGAACTTGTAAGCACGAGCTCGTGCCCATTGGCGGTTACCTTCAATGGTGTTGATCTCACCGTTATGAGCAAGATAGCGGAACGGCTGAGCCAATGGCCAACGCGGTTGAGTATTGGTAGAAAAACGCTGGTGGAACAGACAGATAGCGGATTCCATGCGTAGATCAGCAAGATCAAGGTAGAAGCGAGGCAAGTCCGCAGGCATGCACAGGCCTTTGTACACCAAAACTTGAGTCGACAAGCTACAGATGTAGAAATCAGGATCTTCGGTGATTTGTTTCTCGATGCGACGGCGTGCGATGTAGAGACGGCGTTCAATGTCACGCTCTCGCCAACCAGCCGGTGCAGAGATAAATACTTGCTGAATATTTGGAAGCGAGTTAGCCGCAATTGGACCGAGCACTTCTGAATTGGTTGGAACTTCACGCCAACCAGCCACTGTTAGCGTCTCTTGCGCAAGTTCTCTGTTGACGATGTCTTTAGCGAGTTGAGCTTTGACCGGATCTTGGTTGAAGAAAATCATCCCTACGGCGTATTGCTTGCCAAGGTTGAAACCATTTTCTTCGGCAATAAGACGTAAATAGGAATCGGGCTTTTGTAATAGAAGACCACAACCATCACCGGTTTTACCATCGGCGGCAATACCACCACGGTGGGTCATTCGGTCAAGTGCAGAAATTGCTGTACGAACCAGCTTGTGGCTTTGTTCGCCTTCCATATGCGCGATCAAGCCAAATCCACAGTTGTCTTTCTCAAGACTTGGATCATAAAGAGCCATTGCAATTCTCCCTTTGCTTATCCGTCATCCCGACAGATATATCAACACTGCTTACGTTGATAGTGATGACTGAATATGCGTCATCTTTTATGGTTTTATGTATATTTATTCAATAAAAGCTGTGAAATATTTAACATTTTTTGAGTGTTTTATTTTCATCAACTTCACAAGCTATAGCTTATTGTAAAAAAGGTCAAGTTATTAGTGGATAATCACGTGAATATGCGATTTACCATTTAATAAGCTAAAATAGTTTAATGATTTCAAATAGATAGAAAGTTGATTGTTACAAAAAAGTAACATTTGATTCTGTGGGAAATAAAAAAGACCAGCATAAAATGCTGGTCAAAATAGAAAGATTGGAAGGAATTGTTTTCTTTCTTTGCTAATAGCCATCGATATCGCTGATGGCTATTTATGGCATTGAAAGAGGGAAGCGTGAATACTTCCGTTAAGCAGAAAGCATCAGTGAATCTGCTTTTGCTTCTAGGTTTGTGCCATCCATTAGGTAGTCATCGATAGCACGAGCACATTCGCGACCTTCGTTGATACAACGAACCACCAAAGATTGGCCTGTTCGCATATCACCAGCAGCAAATACGCCTTCTTGGTTAGTAGCAAAACCTTGAGTTGCTACGTTACCGCGATCATCTAGCGCGATATCCAGTTGAGCAAGCACGCCTGTAGGTTCTGGGTGTAAGAAGCCCATTGCTAGGAATGCCATATCACATGGGATCACTCGCTCGCTGCCTTCTACTTCTTTGAAACTTGGGCGCTCGCCTGGTTTTGCATCTTGCCAAACGATATCAGCAAGACGAAGGCCTGTGACTTCACCTTTGTCATTTCCGATGAACTCTTTGGTCAGGATGTTCCAGTGACGATCGACACCTTCTTCATGAGAGGTCGAAGTACGTAGGATCATTGGGTATTGAGGCCAAGGCATATTGGCTGGGCGCTTCTCTGGTGGAATCGGCATGATTTCCACTTGAGTTACGCTTGCTGCGCCGTGACGGTTTGACGTACCTACACAGTCTGAACCGGTATCACCACCACCAATGACAACCACATGTTTACCTTTTGCGTGAATCTCTTCCGTTTTCAGGTCCATGTTATTTGCACGTCGGTTGTTTTGACCTAGGAATTCCATTGCGAAGTGAACGCCTTTGAGCTCACGACCCGGAACTGGCAAATCACGTGGAACCGTTGAGCCACCCGTCAGTAGAACCACATCGAACTCTTGACGCAGTTGCTGAGCATTTACATCAACACCGACGTGTTGGTTTACTTTAAACTCAACGCCAGCTTCTGCCATTAGATTGATCTTACGATCAATGACTTCCATGCTCAGTTTAAAATCTGGAATACCGAAACGCAGCAGACCACCAACCTTCTCGTCTCGCTCGAATACTGTCACGGCATGGCCTGCGCTGTTTAGCTGCTCTGCAGCCGCAAGACCAGCAGGTCCAGATCCAATGATCGCCACCGTTTTACCAGTGCGAGAACGTGGCGTTTTTGGCTTGGCGTACCCTTCACGATACGCCGTTTCTACGATGGTTTTCTCGATATTACAGATAGTGATTGGGTCTTGGTTGATGCCAAGTACACAAGCACTTTCACATGGAGCAGGGCAAACACGACCAGTAAACTCAGGGAAGTTATTGGTTGAGCTTAGAATGTTCCATGCTTCTTCCCAGCTATCACGATAAACTGCATCGTTAAACTCTGGGATGATGTTACCGATAGGGCAGCCGTTATGACAAAACGGCACACCACAATCCATACAACGAGACGCTTGAGTATTGATCTTGTCACCAAACTCCTCGTTCAGAACGAACTCTTTGTTGTTCTTGATGCGTTCAGCTGGGTCGATCTTCTGTGGTAGTTCACGACCATGCTCTAAAAATCCAGTAGGCTTACCCATTATACGGCCTCCACTTGAGTTTCGTTTCCTTGAGACTGTGCTTCAGCTTTACGCTTTTGAAGCACCGCTTTATAGTCACGCGGCATTACCTTAACCATAGAGGCTAGGCTTGCTTCAAAGTTGTCTAGGAAAGACTGAGCGACTTCACTTCCTGTGAATTGAACATGCTTAGTTAGCATGTCGAGTAATAGATCTCTGTCTTCTTGCTCGATTGGATCTAGGTCTACTAACTCTGGGTTCAGTTTCGACTCAAAGTCGCCTGATTTATCCCATACGTAAGCCACGCCGCCACTCATACCTGCGGCAAAGTTACGACCTGTTGAACCAAGGATAATTGCTGCACCGCCCGTCATGTATTCACAACCGTGGTCACCGACGCCTTCTACTACTACTTTCGCGCCTGAGTTACGAACACAGAAACGTTCCCCAGCCATACCGCGAATGAAAGACTCACCCGAAGTTGCACCGTAGAAACACACGTTACCAACCACGATGTTGTCTTCTGCGACAATGCTTGATTTCGCATCTGGGTAAAGTACTAACGTACCGCCAGATAAGCCTTTACCCCAGTAGTCGTTCGCGTCGCCTTCCACTTCGAACTTCACGCCCTTAGCTAGGAATGCACCGAATGACTGACCCGCAGAGCCTTTGAACTTCACGTTCATTGGTTGAGGTAGACCCGCATCTTTGTACACTTTCGAGATTTCGTTCGACAACATGGTACCTGCAGAGCGGTCCGTGTTGACGATAGGGAACTCGGCATTTACCGCTTCGCCTTTCTCGAGTGCAGGAATCGCCGCTTGAATCAGTTTGCGGTCTAGCACTTCTTCTAGGTTGTGGTTCTGCTGCGTTTGGTTATGGATACCGTCTGACTCACGTGGCTGTTCAACGTGTAGAACAGGAGACAGATCTAGGTTCTTGTATTTCCAGTGAGAAACGTCTTGGCGAATCTTCAGCTTCTGACCTTGACCGACCATCTCATCGATAGTGCGGAAGCCAAGTTCAGCCATAATTTCACGAAGACCCTGTGCCATGTATTGGAAGAAGGTTACGACGTCTTCTACGCGCCCATCAAAGCGCTCGCGAAGCGTCTTGTTCTGAGTCGCGATACCAACAGGACAGGTGTTCTTATGACACTTACGCATCATGATACAACCTTCAACCACTAATGCTGCGGTTGCCACGCCCCATTCTTCTGCACCAAGTAGTGTTGCGACTGCAAGGTCACGAGGTGTCTTCATCTGGCCATCCGCTTGAACCACGATACGATTACGTAGACCGTTCTTCAGTAGCGTTTGGTGCGTTTCTGCCAAGCCAAGTTCCCAAGGAAGACCGGTATGACGAATTGAAGACATTGGTGATGCACCAGTTCCGCCGTCGAAACCTGCGATAAGTACAACGTCCGCTTTCGCTTTAGCAACACCAGAAGCGATCGTACCTACGCCAGCTTCCGATACCAGCTTCACGTTTACACGACCCGCGCGGTTCGCGTTCTTCAAATCGTAGATAAGCTGAGCCAAATCTTCGATTGAGTAGATATCGTGGTGTGGTGGCGGCGAGATAAGACCGACGCCCGGAGTTGAGTGACGTGTAGCACCGATCCAGTCATCTACTTTATCGCCTGGTAGCTGACCACCTTCACCTGGTTTCGCACCTTGAGCCATCTTGATTTGTAGCTCATCAGCGTTGGTTAGGTAGTAAGAGGTTACGCCGAAACGACCCGAAGCTACCTGTTTGATTGCAGAGCGTTCCCAATCGCCGTTGTCTTTGCGCTCGAAACGCATTGGGTCTTCACCACCTTCACCAGAGTTCGATTTCGCGCCAAGACGGTTCATCGCAACAGCTAGTGTGGAGTGTGCTTCGTAAGAAATAGAACCGAATGACATAGCACCCGTCGCGAAGCGTTTCACGATGCTTTCAATTGGCTCGACTTCGTCGATAGAGATAGAGCCGGCTGGGTTCTTAATAAACTCAAGCTGGCTACGCAGAGTTACCGCGTTGTCACCTTGTTTATCGACTGCTGTCGCGTACTGCTTGAACTGATCGTAGTTCTTGTTGCGCGTAGATTCTTGTAGTAGAGAAATGGTTTCTGGGTTGAAGAGGTGCTTCTCGCCACGCTGTTTCCATTGGTAAACACCACCCACATCCAGCATTTGAATTGGGATTTCGCGTTGTGGGTAACCGATGCGGTGACGAACGAGCACTTCTTTAGCAATATCGTCAAGGGTGAGACCTTGGATACGAGAAACTGTACCTGTGAAGTACTTGTCTACCACTGACTTATGAATACCTAAGGCTTCGAAGATTTGCGCACCGTGGTACGACTGCAGGGTTGAGATACCCATCTTCGAGAAGATCTTCAGAAGACCGCCATTGATCGCTTTACGGTAGTTGTTGAACAGATCACGAGGGTTCGCTTCTGGATCCAGCTTCTTCGTGCGTTGTAGTTCAATGATAGTTTCGATAACTAGGTAAGGGTTAACCGCATTTGCACCATAGCCAATAAGGGTTGCAAAGTGGTGCGTTTCACGCGCGTCACCGGTTTCAACCACGATGTCACACTTCGCACGTAGACCTTTGCGGATCAAGTGGTGATGTACTGCGCTAACTGCCAGCATTGCTGGGATAGCGGCGTGGTTTGAGTTCACTGCACGGTCAGTTAGCAGGATGATTGAGTAACCATCAATAACCGCATCTTCTGCGTATTGGCAGATACGTTTTAGTGCGCGCTCAAGCTTGCCTTGGTCTTCACTGGCTTGGAATACGATATCCAGTGTCTTCGCCTGAAGATGCTCGTTGTCAATAGCACGCAGTTTCTCAAGCTCAGAGTTCGCCAGAACAGGCGATTCCAATTCTACTTTCTGACAGTGAAGTGGTGTTTCAGTCAGAAGGTTTTGGTCTTTACCCAAGTAAGTGTTCAGCGACATAACCATACGCTCACGGATCGGATCGATCGGTGGGTTAGTTACCTGTGCGAACAGTTGCTTGAAGTAGTTTGAAAGATGTTGAGACTGATGAGATAGAACCGCAAGAGGCCAGTCTGCACCCATGGCTGATAATGGCTCTTTCGCATCATTCGCCATTGGAACGATGATTTCGTTCACTTCTTCAGTACTTACGCCAAACGCTTGTTGGCGGTGTAGAAGATGTTCTGGCTTAGGTTGGCTGAATTGGTTGCTCGCATCTGGCAGCTTCTTCAAGCTCAGTAGGTTTTCTTCTACCCACTTTTCGTAAGGCTGCGCTGTTGCGATGGTGTCTTTCACTTCTTCATCAGAGATGATGCGACCTTGCTCTAAGTCTGCAACGAAGATGCGACCTGGTTGTAGACGACCGCGGAACTCAACGTTCTCTGGCTCAATATCCACAACACCAGATTCTGATGCCATTACTAGGAAGTTATCTTTGGTCACTGTGTAGCGAGAAGGACGCAGACCGTTACGGTCGAGTGTCGCACCAACTTGAACACCATCAGTAAAACATACTGAAGCCGGACCATCCCATGGTTCCATGATGTTCGCGTGGTACTGATAGAACGCGCGACGCTTAGGATCCATGTTTTTGTTTTCTTGCCATGCTTCCGGGATCATCATCATCAATGCGTGCGGCAGGCTACGACCAGAAAGAACTAGGAGCTCAAGTGCCATGTCAAAGTTAGATGAATCCGAACTGCCTTCCTGACAAATAGGAAGCAGCATGTCGATTTCAGCTTGGGTAAATAGATCGGATTCAATTATCGCCTCACGGGCTTTCATCCAGTTCAAGTTACCTCGAACTGTATTGATTTCACCGTTGTGGGCAATGTAACGGAAAGGTTGTGCAAGACGCCATTTCGGGAAGGTGTTGGTAGAGAAGCGAGAGTGTACCAGTGCCAGCGCGGTCACCATGGTCGAGTTTTGCAGATCAAGGAAGTACTGAGGGACTTGCTCGGTCGTTAACTGACCTTTGTACACCAATGTCTTGTAAGACATTGAGTTAATGTAGAAGTCATCACCAATGTTCGAAACGCTTTCTAGGCAAACACGTACAGTGTAGTTACGAAGTACGTACAGTTTACGCTCTAGCTCTTCAGGTGTGATACCTGGACCACCAGAGATAAACACATGCTCAAACTGAGGTTCTGTGCTTAGCGGGTCGGCACCGATCATTGAGTTATCGGTTGGCAATACGCGGTAGCCAATAACTTCAAGGTCTAGACGATGAGCGTTGCGTTCTAGAATGTCACGGCATTGCTCGCGTTTGTATTCGTCTTTCGGGAAAAGTACGACACCCACACCGTACTTTTCAAATGAAGGCAGTTTAATGCCGAGCTTAACGGCCTCTTCTAATAGGAATTCATGAGGTTTTTGTAGCAAGATACCCGCACCATCACCGCTGCATGGGTCACAACCTTGACCACCACGGTGCTCCATGCGAGCTAGCATATCCAATGCTTGAGTCACTACTTCATGAGATTTACGGTTTTTAAGGTGAGCAACAAAACCGATACCACACGCGTCATGCTCCAATTCAGGAGTATATAGACCCTGTGGATTTTGCTCTCTATCTACCATAGATACATCCTTCCAGTTCAATGTCGACGCAAAAGCACCAGGCAGGCAAATGCCACCTAGACCATTGATTACGTCTTGTCCTTTATATTTATTATCGCCACCGATCTAGGTTGACCGATCTTGATTCCTTTCCGTATCTCGCAGGAAAAGTTTTGCGAGAAAAACAATCCTTGGTGGTATCCCTTTATTTATTGCCACTATTTAGTGATTTATATAGGTAGGAGTGGGATAACACCGACAAATCCCGCAGTGTACTTTGTAATAAAAGTCACAAAAATAACGGGGTTGTGTAAGTATCCTACAATTTTGTCACTTCAGAATGCAATGAAAAAGTCGACGTTGTGACCCAATTTTTTCGTTTAATTATGCATTTTTAGTTTAACATTTACGCAACATGAACGTTTTTTATCTGTATTTATGCAGGTTTATTGATTTTGAGCCGTATGATGTTTGTTTGAATTGACTAGTATTGTGTGTTTTTTCTTGCAGGGATGTAATTTATTTACACAGATCGTAGTGAGATTGATTACGGTTTATTGTTGGTGAGAATTTATGCAGTTACATGAGTTGGTCAATACAATCGGCCAAGACCTTCAGCGTCGATACGGTGAAAAAGTCCATAAACTAACGTTGCACGGTGGATTTAGTTGCCCTAACCGAGATGGCACGATTGGTCGGGGAGGATGTACTTTTTGTAATGTGGCTTCGTTTGCGGATGAAGAAGTACAGATAAAGAGTATTCACGATCAGTTGAAAGATCGTGCGGGCGAAATTCATCGAGCGAAGAAGTATCTCGCTTATTTTCAGGCTTACACCAGTACTTATGCGGAAGTGCAAGTGCTGAAAAATATGTATGAAGAAGCACTAAAAGCGGCTGATATTGTGGGATTGTGTGTCGGGACTCGTCCAGATTGCGTGCCTGATGCCGTATTAGATTTGCTGTCTGACTATGTACAGCAAGGTTATGAAATTTGGCTAGAGTTAGGGCTTCAAACCGCTAATAACGACACCCTTAAGCGCATCAATCGCGGTCATGATTTCGAATGTTATGCCGAGATCACCAAGCGTGCGCGTGCGCTAGGTATTAAAGTCTGTACTCATTTAATTGTTGGATTACCGAAAGAAAGCCGCGACGATAATATTGAGACGCTGCAAAAAGTGTTAGCCGTGGGCACGGATGGCATTAAGTTACATGGCTTGCATATTGTGGAAGGCAGCACCATGGCGAAAGCGTGGCGTGCAGGACGATTAGAGGCGCCAGAGCTAGAAGAATATGTCGCAATTGCCAGTGAGATGATTCGTATGACGCCACCGGACGTGATTTACCATCGCGTTTCATCAGCAGCTCGTAGACCTACCTTATTATCGCCACTGTGGTGTGAAAATCGCTGGCTGGCGATGACTGAAATTGGTCGAGCTCTCAGTGAACATGGTGCTCAAGGAAGCCTAACGGGAAACGCTTTTATCTATACTAAACCGGAATTAATAGCAGATCGCTCAATAAATAACTGATATATTTTAACCAGTTTTCTTTAAAGGTTTAAACGATGGATCAGTTACTCAATTGGCTTTGGGATGGTCAAGGCGGTTATGGCTATGTCGTCTTGTTATTAATCGCTAGCGTGTGCGCGTTAGCACTGATCTATTTGCACTTTCAAACATCACTTAAGCAACTCGTAACGGATTCACCCTATCCAGTCATAGTGCTGGATACTGGCCATGCTCAGATCTTGTTATCTAACCAAGCTGCAATGCAGTTATTAGGTATTCGCTCTTTAGGAACGGGATATTTGTATCCCGCTTTATTCGATATTCGTGCGCTTGAGTCGTTTCTCGACAGTGTCTCTAGTCGTCATTTTAGCCAGCAGGTATTTGACTGGCGCTTATCTGAGAGCGAATCTATCAAGGTGGAGTTGTCAGGAAGAAAGAGTTTGCTGCGCAATCACCGTGTTTGGATCATCTACGCGCAGCCATATCAATCCACTCATCAAGAGCAGCAACAAGAGCTTGCGCAATTAATGATTGCCCGTTCGGCACTAGACTCACTCTCTGAGTTAATTTGTACCCAAGATCGCCAAGGGAATTTATTAACGACGAACCGAGCATTTGATCAATTTTGGGAAGGGCGAAGGGAAGAAGCCTGTGCATCAAAGGCTTCCATGGGCGAGGCTACCAGAAAGAGTGAGCGCAAGTGGACGACGGATCCACAAGGTCGCAGTTGCTTATTGGAAGTGAATCAAAATTCCCTTGTGTCACCGAGTGGTGAGCTGATCGGTACATTATCCATTAGTCATGATGTGACCGAGTGGCACAAAATGCAGCAAAACCTGAGAGATGAAATGGAGCGCCGTAAAGATACAGAAGTTGCGTTGGCGCAAAGGGATACTATCTTACAAACTATTCTTGACGCTAGCCCTGACTCTATCGGTATCTTCAATGAGAATATGGTCTATCAAGCGTGTAATAAACCGTTCGTTAATGCATTAGGTATTTCAGACGTGTCTGATTTGATAGGTAAGCGCCTTCAAGATGTCATTCCTGAAGAGATGTACGCTCGCTTAGCCGCTAGTGATTTAGATGCATTGCGTCAGTCAGAACCTGTCCGATACATAGATAAAGTCGTTAGCAGTGATGGCAAAAGTACGTGGTTTGATGTGGTGAAATCGCCCTTTAAAGATAAAGCTTCAGGAACGAATGGTGTGCTGATCATGGCGCGTGATATTTCTGAACGTTACCTTGCCGAACAAAAGTTGGAGAGAGCCAATTTAGAGTTAGAAAAGTTGAGCTTTATGGACAGCTTAACTCAGGTATCGAACCGACGCCGCTTCGATGAACAACTGCAGGTACTATGGTACCACCATGCCCGCGAAAAGCTGCCGCTCACTATCATGTTGTGTGACATCGACTTTTTCAAAGATTACAACGACTGTTACGGCCATCAGCAAGGTGATGAAGCATTGGTCAGTGTTGCTACCGTATTCACAAAAGTCATCAATCGCTCCTCGGATTGTGTTGCGCGTTATGGTGGTGAGGAGTTTGGATTTATCCTGCCGAATACCACAACGGAAGGCGCGAGCAATGTAGCGCAGCGTATTCATGAACAAATTCGACAACTCGATATGGAGCACGACAGCTCAGAAGCATCGGAACGTCTCACGGTCAGTATCGGTCTTGTCTCTTATATTCCTCAACATGGTGATGAACCGGAAATGGGTATTGCCATGGCTGACAGTGCGCTATACCAAGCCAAAGCGGATGGACGTAATCGCACCTGTATTCACCCAAGTTCTTGCTAACGCTTTGTGACCGCTTGCTCTAAGTTGATAGCTGATTGTTTAAATCGCCGTATTAAACACGTTAAACTTACCGAAGCCTGTGCGTTCGTTGGTTAACTTATCTTTTTATCTGTTTAGCAAGCGCAGTTCGCACTACGTATTTTTCACTAATCACACAGACCTAAATTGCGTTAGGCCGAATATGTCTGCTCGTTTTTTATCATTGAAGGGCAACATCTAGCCAGCACCATGGAGTAGTTAATGAAACCCATGAAAAATCTCGCCCAGTATTATGTCGACTTGCTAGTCAAACTGGGGATTGTTCGTTTCTCGATTTTGCTGGCCCTTGCGCTGGTGGCATTAGCCGTTGTGGTGCAGGTGGGGATTACTTTAGCTCTCAAGGGGCGAGTCGACGATATCGACATTGTCCGTTCGGTGTTTTTTGGTCTCTTGATTACACCTTGGGCGGTTTATTTTCTTTCTGTTGTTGTTGATCAGCTAGAAGAGTCTCGTCAGCGTTTAACCAAGTTGGTGTCCAAACTGAAAGACATGCGCTCGCGAGACCAAGAACTGAATTATCAATTGCAACAAAACATCGAAAAGCTCAACCAAGAAATTGAAGAGCGCATTAAAGCAGAAGAAGCTCGTGAAGAAGCAATGCAAGATCTCGAAAACGAGGTGTTCCAACGAGAGCGTACTCAGTTAGAGCTGGCGGAACGCACTGCACTACTGCGTTCATTTATTGATGCTTCGCCAGACTTAATTTACTACCGCAATGCCGATGGTGTGTTCTCCGGTTGTAACCGGGCAATGGAAGAGCTAACGGGCAAGAAAGAGCACCAGTTAGTCGGATTAAGCCCTTGGGATGTGTATAGCAAAGAAATCGCTGAGCACATCGTTGATACTGACCAAAAGGTCTTTGCCGATAATCAAGCCATCACTTACGAGCAGTGGCTAGAGTATCCTGATGGACGCAAACACTACTTTGAACTGCGTAAAGTGCCGTTTTACAGCAAAGATGGTCGTCACCTTGGATTGGTAGGTTTTGGCCGTGATATCACTGAACGTAAACGTCATGAAGAGTCATTAGAGAAAGCAAGTCGTGATAAGACTACTTTCATCTCAACCATCAGTCATGAACTGCGAACGCCACTAAATGGCATTGTGGGTTTAAGTCGCATGCTTCTCGATAGTCCGTTGACAGAAGAGCAGCGCAAACACATGCAGACCATCAATGTGAGTGCGATTACGCTAGGGAACATCTTCAACGATATTATCGATATGGATAAGTTTGATCGCCGCAAGCTAGAACTATTACCTGCGCCACTTAACTTCGAAGACTTCGTCGCTGAGATTGAAAGCATCTCAGCTTTGATGGCGGAGCAAAAAGGGCTGCGTTTTGACTTAGAACGTTTGAGTGATTTACCAAAAGCAATTGAAGTGGATGCGACCCGTTTGCGTCAGGTAATTTGGAACTTGGTTAGTAACGCAATGAAGTTTACCAAAGAAGGTGGCGTTGTGATGACGGTGAGCGCGGATGTAGAAGACGATTTTGCCACCATTATTATGGAAGTGGAAGACACAGGTATTGGTATACCGGAAGATGAGCTCGATAAAATCTTCGCCATGTATTACCAAGTGAAATCAGGTAAAGACAACCTACATGCTGTCGGGACTGGTATAGGCCTGGCGGTGTCAAAACAGCTGATCAATATGATGGATGGTGACATTACTGTCGCTAGTGAAGAGGGTTTTGGTAGTACTTTTACCGTATCGATTCACGTTCCTATTGTGGAACTCGAAGAACCTGTCATTGATGCAAAACGCGATAATGTGCATCTCAACATTTTTATGGTCGAAGACATTGAGCTTAACGTCACCGTGGCCAAATCGTTGCTTGAGAGCTTAGGGCACTCCGTTACCGTGGCGATGACGGGACAAGAAGCGCTCGTGAACTTTGTGCCAGAAAAATATGACTTGGCGTTGTTGGATATTCAGCTGCCTGATATGACGGGCTTTGATGTCGCAAATTATTATCGCGAGCATTATAACAATCTGCCTCCATTGGTCGCCCTAACAGCTAATGTGATGAAAGATCGTCGTGAATATTTAGATAACGGTATGGATGATGCCATCAGCAAACCGCTTGCTGTGAATGCCATTCAGTCTGTAATTGATAAGTTCTTCGCGCATCAGGTAGAGCCGCAAGAGCAACCTGAGAGCATTCCAGAAACAGTGGAAGAGCCGACTCCTTCTCCTGTGATTGAGACACACTTGCTCGATATGGATATGTTAGAGTCTTACGTCGACATTGTTGGTGCCAAGCCGGTCTACGACAGCATAAAAATGTTTGAAGACATGATGCCAGACTATATTGATGTCTTAGACTCAAACATGACGGCAAAAGATCAAGATGGGATTGTTTCTGAAGCGCATAAAATTAAAGGCGCTGCAGGTTCGATTGGCCTCAAACGTATCCAAAGTGTGGCGCAGAAAGCGCAATCTCCCGATATGCCAGCATGGTGGGAAAACATTTCAGACTGGGTTGAAGAGATCAAAAATGAATACCAAAACGATATTCAAGTCCTCAAAAGTTGGTTGGAACAAAGGAAATAACATGAAAAAAATCGCACCGTTGGCGTTGGTTATAGCATTGATGGCAGGCTGCAGTTCCGTTCCAAGTGTGAACTGGCAACAAAACAGTCAGATTACGATTAACCAGGTGAATGTCGAGCTCAAAAGTAACGTATGGGTGAACCTGATGCCGACCGTTGGGGAAGTGCAAGAGCAAAGCATTCAAGGATCACTTTACCTTGAAGGAGACCAATTACTCCCAGCCAACCTGACTGCCGAAGCGCTTATCATCAAGCAAGGAGAAAAAGAGTGGTGGGTGGGTGAAGACTCTTTAGAAACTCGAACTCATAGTGAGAGCCAATGGGAAGTAGCCTTCACGTCTCAGGTAGACGCGGACACAGAAAAATCGGTTGATATCGCGGTACTTTTAGACGACGCAGGTAAACAGCGCTGGTTAGTGGAAAAGTACGTGAAGATTAACAAGGTTTATTAGATTCAGTGATTGTCCGCTAATTGCTAAACCCAAAATAAAAGGGCTTGCTCAATGAGCAAGCCCTTTGCGTATTAGCGATTCAATTAGTCTTCTAGATCGCCACAGAAGCGGTAACCTTCGCCGTGGATAGTCGCGATGATTTCAGGAGTACCTGAAACAGACTCAAAGTGTTTACGAATACGACGAATCGTTACGTCTACAGTACGGTCATGCGGCTTAAGTTCACGGCCAGTCATCTTCTTAAGAAGATCGGCACGAGTTTGAATCTTACCTGGGTTCTCACAGAAGTGCAGTAGAGCTCGGAACTCAGAGCGAGGGAGCTTGTAGCTATCACCAGCAGGGCTTACTAGAGAGCGGCTGTTGATGTCCAGTACCCAACCATTGAATTCATACTTTTCTACTGAGCGTTTCTCTTCTTGCACCGCGTTAGAGCTCATTGAGCGGCTAAGTAGGTTGCGAGCACGAATAGTCAGTTCACGTGGGTTGAATGGTTTAGTGATGTAGTCATCTGCACCAATCTCAAGACCTAGGATCTTGTCCACTTCATTGTCACGGCCTGTCAGGAACATTAAAGCAATGTTCGCTTGTTCGCGTAGTTCACGCGCTAACAGAAGGCCATTCTTGCCTGGAAGATTAATGTCCATAATAACCAAGTTGACTGAGTTGTCAGACAACACTTGGTGCATCTCTTCACCGTCACTGGCTTCAAAAACAGCGTATCCCTCTGCTTCAAAAATACTCTTAAGAGTGTTACGAGTTACTTGCTCATCTTCAACGATAAGAATCTGCGGGGTTTGCATTGGCGGTACCTAAATTTGTGACAAAATTGTGCTAATAGAATAAATTCTAGGCAAAAATATAACATACAGGTAATGTGATTTTGATAATAAATCAAGTTGATCAAAAAAACACTTCTTTCAGTTATCCGCCCTCCATGGAATTTTGCCAACTCACCAGTATCCAATGGCGACGTTTATTCTAAAGGGCTTGTTTACCTTTCATTTCCTACTTTCTGTGGGGCCTGAAACGTAAACACCCTAAGATATGGAGCGGATTTTATATTGTTAACAGCATGCTAACAATGCTCAAATGTTAATTCCATTCAGTTTGTTGATTTATATCAATTGATGAAATGTAACTGTTATTAATCGTTTAAGACTTATGATAGAAAAAAGTAATACGAACATAGACGCATCGTTATGGAATGCTTATTCAGAATCTTTTTTCAGATTCGAGGCCGAGTGGTACGTTTCAAACTACGCTGTGATAACCGCTTGGAACCCATACAGTAATTTGCGGTCCAAAGAAGAGAACTGCATAAGCAATCAAGCATTAGAAACACTGCTACAGCACGTTAATTACGCGCCTATCACAGTAGGTGACAGCTCTTTTACATGGTATGAGGAAAGCTTTGCCGTCGAGTTATCACCAGAGGCGGCGGTCGCATTGGCGAATGACTTTCAACAAAACGCGATTTACTACGTCATTGATGATCAACTTTACCTTATTGCGTGCTCACAGCCGAAAGTGTTGCATAAGTTAGGCTCCCTTAAGCCTCGGCTCGTATAGGAAAGGATACTACTCACCGAAGCACTGCTTGGGTGAGAAAATTCACGGAGGAAATATGAGAGACATTACACCCGATATTTGTGACCAATTTGAAGACCAAGTTACCCTGCTTACTTTGCCACTGCAGAACTTTGGTCAACGCACCGCTTTTTACGGAGAAATTGTCACAGTGCGTTGCTACCACGACAACTCAAAAGTACGTGAAGTACTGGGCGAAGATGGAACGGGGAAAGTATTGATTGTTGACGGACATGGTTCGTGTCAGAAAGCATTGCTTGGCGATCAATTAGCAATACTCGGAATAGAAAATGGGTGGGAAGGCATTATTGTCTATGGTGCAATACGCGACGTAGCACAAATCTCTCAGATGGACATTGGTGTGCAAGCACTTGGTACCAATCCGTTTAAGACAGAGAAGCGAGGTATGGGAGAGGTCAATGTGACCTTAACGATGCAAAACCAAATCGTGCAGCCGAAGCATTATGTGTACGCTGATTGGAATGGTGTGTTGATTTCAAAGCAAAAATTAGGTTTCTAAAAACGAAAGCCTAAACCTACCTCAATACCTTGTTGCCAATCTTGGTAATCAAGAGTCGCGTGAAAATCCAGTTTATCGGTGATTTTTACGCGACTTGAGACTTCAGCTGCGAGGCTGCTGTCTTCTTGTCGAATACCTTCCGCAGTCTCATTCTTGTAAGAGCGAACCGTACTTTTTAGTGTGACACGATCATTGAAGTGATAGCTGATCCCACTCAAAAAACCGCTTTGGTTTTGGGTTGGAGAGTTGTTGACTCGTGCACCGACGTAAACGTCTACGGAGTCAAAGAGTTCGTACGCATAACCCGTGTCGATATTCCAAACATCGAAACTGTCAGATTGGTAGCTGTCGCTGGAAATAAATAGTTTATGAGGAGAAGGGGATGTTTTGCCTGGAAGAGGCGGAAGCTCGTTCGCTAGACAAACGCCAGGCACAAAAAACAGCAACAGAAAAAGCCCTCTTTTCATGCTCACCACTCCTTGTGTCAACTTTTTTATTAGTATGTGCCCAAAGCTTCTCACTATTAAAGCATAGAATATGAAAGCTAGCTCACCTATTTTCTAAATAATTCGATCCTGTGAACATAGGTCACAGTTAAGTTGTTGTTAAGTGTCAACAACTCCCTTTCATAATTTGATCTTACGCTTTATGACGAAGATCAGACTAGTTATGGAGTAAAAAGTGAGACTGATGACGATGGGATGAGCCCCCTACAAAAATAAGCGACAGATTTCCTAACGAGCAATAACATCCAATTAGCGTTAAATATCAATAAGATTGCTTAGCAGAAATCGCTGTAAGACTGAAAAACAAACAATTTTTTGTTGACTATGAATCGGAAACTCGGTAAACGTAGAGTTAAGCAAACACAATTAACGTTGAATATTTATTTATGCCATCTAACAGCCTAGTAGTAATGACCACGACCATTATTATTACCGACACGACACATGTTGGGGCAGGCTGCTGAGCGAAAGAAATTCACAAAAAAGGCCTGTATCCAACAAGATACAGGCCTTTTTTTATGCTTTTTTATCCAGAATTTAGACAAGTTTGAGAAGATATACCGGAGGAAGGGATGCGAGTATTGAAGTTTGGCGGTTCATCACTAGCTGATGCAGATCGCTTTTTAAGAGCGGCAGACATCATTGCCAATAACGCTCAACAAGAAGAAGTGGCGGTTGTTCTTTCAGCCCCAGGTAAAACAACAAATAAGTTGGTTGCGGTCATTGAAGGCGCGTTGCGCAATGGTGAAGCAGAGCTGCAAATCAAAGAGTTGGATGAATCGTTTAAAACGCTATTCACTCAAATCCAAGCAGTACTACCCAATATTGATGGTTCAGCTTTCGATAACCAAGTGAAAACCTCGCTATCTCAATTACGTCAATTTGTTCACGGCATCAATCTATTAGGTATGTGCCCAAACAACGTAAATGCACGCATTATCAGTAAAGGTGAGCGTGTTTCCATTCAGTTGATGAAAGCCGTCTTGGAGGCGAAGGGACAACAAGCGAGCTTGATCGATCCTGTCGAGTATCTGTATGCCCAAGGTGATCATCTTGAAGCTATGGTTGATGTTGATATTTCAACGCAAAACTTCCGTCAAAACCCCCTTCCTCAGGGCCACGTGAACATTATGCCGGGCTTTACAGCTGGCAACGAAAAAGGAGAGCTTGTCACGCTTGGTCGGAATGGCTCTGACTACTCGGCAGCGGTTCTTGCAGCTTGCTTACGCGCAGACTGTTGTGAAATCTGGACCGACGTTGATGGTGTATACAACTGTGACCCACGTTTAGTCGAAGATGCTCGCCTACTTAAATCACTAAGCTACCAAGAAGCGATGGAGCTTTCTTATTTTGGTGCTTCCGTTCTGCACCCGAAAACCATCGCCCCTATTGCTCAATTCCACATTCCATGTCTGATCAAAAACAGCTTTAACCCTCAAGGTGCAGGTACTCTTATCGGCCAAGATACTGGTGAAGATAATCTTGCGATCAAAGGTATTACAACACTTAACGACCTAACCATGGTTAACGTATCAGGCCCTGGTATGAAAGGGATGGTAGGTATGGCGAGCCGTGTATTTGGCGCGATGTCTTCAGCTGGTGTATCTATTGTTCTGATCACTCAGTCTTCTTCTGAATACAGCATCAGCTTCTGTATTGAGGCTGAAGATAAAGCGAAAGCGCAGCAAGTGCTGGCAGATGCGTTCGAGCTAGAACTGAAAGATGGCTTACTAGAACCGGTCGAGTTTATTGATAATGTTTCAATCATTACGCTTGTTGGTGACGGTATGCGCACATCGCGTGGTGTGGCTTCTCGCTTCTTCTCTTCTCTTGCTGAAGTGAACGTGAATATCGTGGCGATAGCACAAGGCTCATCAGAACGTGCGATTTCTGCCGTTATTCCAGAAGACAAAATTTCTGAAGCGATCAAAGCGTGTCACGAAAACCTATTCAACTCGAAACACTTCCTCGATGTGTTCGTTGTTGGTGTTGGTGGTGTGGGTGGCGAGCTGGTGGATCAGATCGAGCGCCAACAAGTCAAACTGGCTGAGAAAGGCATTGTGATTCGAGTTTGTGGCTTAGCAAACAGCAAAGGTCTGTTGCTTGATAGCGAAGGCTTACCGCTCGATCACTGGCGTGATCGTATGTCAGCAGCCACAGAAGAATTCAGCCTAGCGCGTCTGATTTCTTTGGTACAACGCAATCATATTATCAACCCTGTATTGGTTGATTGTACTTCCAGTGAAGACATTGCTAAACAATACGCCGACTTCCTAGCGGCAGGTTTTCATGTTGTAACACCAAACAAAAAAGCAAACACAGCAAGCATGTCGTACTACCATCAGCTTCGCGATGTGGCTCGTAGTTCCCGTCGTAAATTGATGTATGAAACAACCGTAGGTGCAGGCCTACCGGTTATTGAAAACCTGCAAAACCTAATTTCTGCAGGCGATGAACTGGAGCGTTTCAGCGGTATTCTTTCCGGTTCTCTTTCTTATATTTTCGGTAAGTTAGATGAAGGAATGAGCTTAAGTGAAGCGACGAATATCGCAAAAGAAAATGGCTTTACTGAACCAGATCCTCGTGATGATCTGTCTGGTATGGATGTCGCGCGTAAGTTGTTGATCCTAGCTCGTGAAGCGGGCATGTCACTAGAGCTTGAAGATGTTGTTGTTGACCAAGCGCTACCGCCAGGTTTTGATGATTCAGGCAGTGTTGATGAGTTTATGGCGCGTCTCCCAGAAGCGGACGCCTACTTCAAAGAGTTATCAGCTAAAGCAGCAAAAGAAGGCAAAGTACTGCGTTACGTTGGTGAAATTAACGAGGGCAAGTGCACAGTAAGCATTGCTGCGGTGGATGAAAACGATCCGATGTATAAAATCAAAGACGGTGAAAACGCACTGGCATTTTACAGCCGTTACTACCAGCCAATCCCACTTGTGTTGCGTGGCTATGGCGCAGGTACTGAGGTAACTGCTGCGGGTGTATTCTCTGACGTGATGCGTACTTTAGGTTGGAAACTAGGGGTATAACAAGAATGAGTTCAAGTGATATGGATGTAGTGGTTTATGCCCCAGCATCAATTGGTAATGTAAGTGTTGGTTTTGATGTGTTGGGGGCGGCGGTGTCCCCAGTGGATGGGACCTTGCTAGGTGACAGAGTGCAAGTTAAGGCAGGGACTGAGCCGTTCAGTCTGAAAACTGCGGGTAATTTTGTCTCTAAGTTGCCTACAGAGCCAAAAGAAAACATCGTTTACGATTGTTGGCTGGTGTTTTCTCGCGAGCTAGATAAAAAAGGTGTTGAGCTAAAACCACTTGAAATGACGCTAGAAAAGAACATGCCAATCGGCTCAGGTTTAGGCTCAAGTGCATGTTCTATCGTGGCGGCGCTGGATGCCTTAAACCGATTCCATGGTCAACCGCTGAATGAGACTGAGCTGCTAGCACTGATGGGGGAAATGGAAGGCAAAATCTCTGGTGGTATTCACTACGATAACGTCGCGCCGTGTTACCTTGGTGGTGTTCAGTTGATGCTTGAAGAGCTTGGTATCATCAGTCAAGAAGTGCCTTGTTTTGATGATTGGTACTGGGTCATGGCGTATCCGGGAATCAAAGTATCAACAGCAGAAGCGCGTGAGATCCTACCATCTCAATACCGCCGACAAGATATCATCGCTCATGGTCGTCACCTTGCGGGCTTTATTCATGCGTGTCATTCTGGTCAGCCAGAACTTGCTGCAAAAATGATCAAAGACGTGATCGCAGAACCGTATCGTGAGAAACTGCTTCCGGGCTTTGCGAATGCACGTCAATACGCAGCGTCTGCGGGTGCATTGGCAACCGGTATTTCTGGCAGTGGGCCAACACTGTTCAGTATTTGCAAAGAGAAAGATGTCGCTGAGCGAGTTGCTCGCTGGTTAGAACAGAACTACGTACAAAACGAAGAAGGATTCGTCCACGTTTGTCGTCTAGATAAACAGGGTTCGAAAGTAACAGGAAGTGAGCTATGAAGCTTTACAATATAAAAGAAAATGATGAACAAGTTTCCTTTGGCCAAGCCGTTCGCCAAGGACTAGGCCGTAACCAAGGTCTATTTTTCCCATCGGAATTACCAAAATTTGAAGATGTTGATGCGCTACTGGCAGAAGACTTTGTTTCTCGTAGCACTAAGATTTTATCAGCGTTTATCGGTGATGAGCTGGCGGAAGAGCAAGTTAACGCGCTTGTGGACGCAGCGTTCCAATTCCCTGCGCCAATCAATCAAGTCAAAGACGGTGTTTACGCGTTAGAGCTTTTCCATGGTCCAACGCTGGCATTTAAAGATTTTGGCGGTCGCTTTATGGCGCAATCTCTTGCGGCGGTATCGGACGGTGGCAAGATCACCATTCTGACTGCGACTTCTGGCGATACTGGCGCAGCCGTTGCGCACGCTTTCTATGGTATGGAAGACATCAACGTTGTGATTCTTTACCCGAAAGGCAAGATCAGCCCACTGCAAGAGAAGCTATTCTGTACGCTAGGCAAGAACATTCACACTGTCGCGATCGATGGCGACTTCGATGCGTGCCAGGCTCTGGTTAAGCAAGCTTTCGATGATTCCGCACTGCGTGAAGAGATCGGCCTGAACTCTGCAAACTCAATCAACATCAGCCGTTTGATGGCGCAAATCTGTTACTACTTTGAAGCAGCCGCGCAAATGAGTAAGGAAGAGCGTGAAAACCTAGTAGTGTCTGTACCAAGTGGTAACTTCGGTAACCTGACGGCAGGTCTACTGGCAAAAGCGCTGGGTCTGCCGATCAAACGCTTCATTGCTGCAACCAACGCCAATGACACCGTGCCACGCTACCTAGAAACAGGTAAGTGGGAGCCAAAACCAACGGTTGCAACGACATCGAACGCAATGGATGTAAGTCAACCGAACAACTGGCCGCGTATTGAAGAGCTCTGCCGAGTGAAAGAGTGGGGCCTAGAGACACTAGGTAAAGGCGCGGTTTCAGATGAGCAAAGCGCACAATCTGTGAAAGACTTGTACTCATTGGGCTACCTATGTGAACCGCACGGTGCGATTGCTTACCGCGTTCTTGAAGAGCAACTGCAAGATGGTGAAACCGGTCTGTTCCTATGTACTGCGCACCCAGCGAAGTTCAAAGAAGTGGTGGATGACATTTTGCAATCTGACATCGAGCTTCCTACACCGCTAGCGAAGCACGCGGCGATGGAACTGCTATCGGAAGAGCTAGACGCAGACTTTGATGCATTGAAACAAGTACTGCGCCGCGTACAGTAATTATTAAAATGATGAACGACGAAAGGTGAATGAGCAATCATTCGCCTTTTTTATTGTCGGTAAGTCTCGACTCTCTTTATGATTGAGAAATGAACTTAAAGATGGAAATAGAAGCATGCATTTTTTGATTTTTCTAGGCTCAGTAAGGGACAGCACACCGCCACGACCAGCCCGCTTGGGCATGCGAGTGAGTAGAGCTTGTGAAACGTTGTTTAAGAATCAGTATTCGCAACATACCGTCGAAATCATTGACCCATTTAACTACGACTTTGACGACGTGTTTAAGCCTGAGTTTGCTTACCATCGCGCTAAAGTGCCAGCCCACTTGAGAGAACTGGCAGACAAAATTAAAAGTGCCGATGGGTACGTGATGGTCAGTCCGGAATATAACCATTCGATGAGTCCTGCCTTGGCTAATATGCTTAACCATTTTGGTAGTTCGCTGTTTTCTTATAAGCCAAGTGCTATCGTGACCTATTCTGCTGGACAATGGGGTGGTGTTCGAGCTGCAGTGTCGATGCGTACCTTCTTATCTGAACTTGGATGTTTACCTGTCTCGGCGATGATTCACATTCCGAAAGCGCAAGAAGTGTTTGACGAACAGGGTGTCGTTGCGGATGAATTGCAGCAGACGCAGTGGGACAGCTATATGAATCGCACTATGCATCAATTGATTTGGTGGGCAGAAGGAGCGTCGTTGCAAAGAGAAAGGCTTGACCCAACCTCATTGGCTGAAGTGTTTAAGAAGGATCCGTCACAGAGAAATGCTCCGTAAAGGAACAGAACGGTTAGATACTAGGAAAACAAAAAAAGCTTGGCCATTGAGACCAAGCTTTTTAAGTTCTAGCGAGCTAGTTTACTGAGAAATTATAGAGTCTCAGTAAAAGTACGAGCGATGACATCACGTTGTTGCTCTGGAGTTAGCGAGTTGAAACGTACTGCGTAACCAGAAACACGGATAGTTAATTGTGGGTATTTCTCTGGGTGTGCAACTGCATCTTCTAGTGTTTCGCGTTTAAGCACGTTCACGTTTAGGTGTTGACCGCCTTCGATGCGAGGAGCTGTTTCGATTGCTACTTCACGGCTTTCGTATTCACCTAGATCGCTGATTGCGATAACTTGGTCTGCTTCGTAGCCAGCAGTTGCAGCAACACAACGAGCTTCATTTTTTTCGCTATCTAATAGCCAGATAGAGTTTAGTAGGTCGTCGTTTGCCGCTTTTGTAATTTGGATACCTTGGATCATCACTATCTCCTAGACCACTTACGTGGTGATTATTGGTGTTAATTTTCGAATTTTCGTTGAGCTGAGTATTATATAGCTAATATCCACTATTTTAATATTGATTTAAGTCAAAAAACAACCAAAAACATTATTTTTATTAAGGTGATTTTGTTGAGTTAAATCAATAAAACCTTTGAAAATAAACTAATTACAATTTATTTGATAATATAAAAAATATTTAATAACTCATTTTGTTGTAAATTTACTACAAATTGAGCTTAAAGTTTAAACTGATTAACGCAACTATCTGTATTTAGGTAGCAATACTGAAAGTCTAAAGTGATTAAATGACAAACATGAAAAACAAGCTTGGGAATAAACTCATTGGTGCACATGTCTCTGCTGCTGGTGGGGTCGATCAAGCGCCGTTGAGAGCTCGCGAAATTGGGGCGAATGCGTTCGCACTATTTACAAAAAACCAACGCCAGTGGGTGGCGAAGCCTTTAGAAGCAAAAACCATCAGTGCGTTTAAAGCGAATTGTAAAATGCTGGGTTTCGGCGCAGAACATATTCTTCCCCATGACTCTTATCTAATTAACTTAGGTGCACCAGAAGCGGATAAGTTGGATAAGTCACGCGCTGCATTCATCGATGAGATGGAGCGTTGTAATCAATTGGGTTTAACGTTGCTGAACTTTCACCCTGGGAGCCACTTAAAGAAAGTCTCGGAACAGGAGTGCTTAGCGACGATCGCTGAGTCGATCAATCTTGCGCACAAAGCGGTGCCGAATGTGATCGCGGTAATCGAGAATACGGCAGGTCAGGGTACAAACCTAGGTTGGAAGTTTGAGCATCTTGCTGAAATCATCGATCAAGTGGAAGACAAAGAACGTGTTGGTGTATGTCTCGATACTTGCCACACGTTTACCGCCGGTTACGATCTGCGTACTAAAGAGGATTGTGAGCATACCTTTGCTGAATTCGACCGTATTGTTGGGATGCACTATTTAAGAGCAATGCATCTAAATGATTCAAAAGTTGAGTTTGCCAGCAAAGTGGATCGCCACCACTCATTAGGCAAAGGAGAGATCGGGTGGGATTGCTTTGAGTACATCGCTAAAGACCCTCGATTTGATGGTATCCCTCTGATTTTAGAAACAATTGATCCGGACATCTGGCAGCAAGAAATCAACGCACTGCGTCAGTTTCATCTAGCGGCGATAGATAACCAATGATGTGATCACAGAGTTGGCACCTTTCTTTCTTAGCCACTTAAGTCAATTTGAATTAAGAAAGAAGGATACCACTATGTCTCGACCACTCTCTTTTGCTTCTTGCGCATATAGCCGCCGCGTGCTTCGTTTGCCGATGCCTAATCGTCACATTACCGGACAGGGGCATTTTCGAACTCCACAGAAGCATTAGTCTTTTATTACTGTTCTCAAGTTCGTGGTAAGTTTTTGTTTGTTTGGGTTTCGCTCGTTAGAATAGAAGCAAAATTTAGGACAGGAACTTTCCATGAATCAGTCACCCACTTGGCACGATGTGATCGGCGAAGAGAAAAAACAGAGCTACTTTGTAGACACTTTGAATTTTGTAGAAGCAGAACGCGCCGCAGGCAAAGCGATTTTTCCGCCAGCGAAAGATGTCTTTAATGCGTTTCGTTTTACCGAGTTTAACGATGTTAAAGTAGTGATTCTGGGGCAGGACCCATACCATGGTCCAAATCAGGCGCATGGCTTGTGCTTTTCCGTTCTTCCTGGAATCAAAACGCCACCATCACTCGTTAATATGTATAAAGAGCTGGCTCAAGATATTGAAGGATTCCAGATCCCTCAGCATGGATTCTTACAAAGCTGGGCAGAGCAAGGTGTATTGTTGCTCAATACAGTATTGACGGTTGAGCAAGGTAAGGCGCATTCACATTCAAAAACGGGGTGGGAAACGTTCACTGACAGAGTGATTGAAGCGATAAACCAGCATCAGGAAGGCGTGGTGTTTTTATTGTGGGGCTCTCACGCTCAGAAGAAAGGGCGCTTTATTGATCGCAATAAACATCATGTGTTAGCCGCACCACATCCATCACCACTCTCAGCACACCGAGGCTTTTTTGGTTGTAAGCATTTCTCTCAAGCAAACCAGTTACTTGCCTCGCAAGGAAAAGCACCAATCAACTGGCATTTGCCATTAACTGTATAAAAGAAGAGACAGCGATAATGCTGCCATTATCGCTGTTTTTTTGAGCACGCTCGAGGCTGATGGCAAATTTCTCATGTACACTTATTAAAAGTAGGTGTTAAGGAGAGACGCTATGATGATCGAAAGAATTCGACGCGAACACGGTTATATGGTTCGTCTGTTGGCGATACTGCGCCATAAACTTAATGAGATAAAAGAAGAACGTGCGATCAACTACGCATTAGTAAGCGAGATAGTTGATTACCTCTCTAATCATTCAGAAAAAGTTCACCATCCGAAAGAAGATATTCTCTATCACCACTTTCTTGAGCACTATGGTAAGCAACAGACCATGGAAAACTTAGAGAAAGAACACCAAGAGTTAGCAAGTAAAACCAAAGAGTTTGCTTCCTTGATAGAGATGATCCTGCAGGATGCTGTTGTGCCTCAAGACATGTTTGTGGCCCACCTAGAGGACTTCATTGAATCACAAAGACGCCACTTGGAGTTAGAGGAGCGAAAAATCCTGCCTCTCATTGAGGAGCTATTCACTACCGAAGATTGGCAGCATGTTGAAAGCTTATGGAGCGTCAGCGAAGATGACCCAGTTTTTGGTGACACTATTGCCGATCGTTATAAACAGTTAGCTGAACGTGTGCGTCAAAGTGATGCTGAGTATGTTTAAGTGTGTGCGATAAAACCTGAGTGAGCGAAAGTATCACTCGGGTTTGTTAGCTGCATTTCTTATTTATTGAGAATTGGACGCAAATTTATCTTTTGCGCTTCTCAACCAAAAGACAGGAAAATTCCTATTGAGTAATAACGGTACTCATACTCAAATCCTGGCGCTTAAACTCAAGTCGTTTACCGTTACTGTAAACAAAAACAAAAGGCACCCTTAAGGTGCCTTTTGTTTGAATTAGAGTTTAATGTCTTCCAAGTTGTAGTCGGTACAGGCATCAAGTTCGCGTAGCTCTTTAAGCAAATTGCGCCTGTCGTTCATCTCTTCTATTTCACGCCACTTTCGCTTTACTGGTTTGGCACGAGATTTGGTTGTTGAGGTAGTATCCAGATTAAAAATGTCATCTAGTTGAAAGCCTTCCATAAGCCACCTTTACCTTTCTTAAGCTAAACTGTTGTAACCAGTCCTTGTGGAGTTTTTTAAGTACCACAATAGCCGTGAGAATAACCATGATATATTTCGCATTTGTGTCGGTAGCATGACATTTTCGTGCAAAAATATTCTCAAAATCACACTTTTCATGGCAATGTGGTGGCTAAAAAATGCACAAACGATCTCAAGAAAACGATTAAATAGAGAGATTTTCAATGTTAATTCGATTTGGCGAGTGGGGGGACAGTGCAAAGGTCAAAGTTGCATAAAACCAGTTTGATGAAATAGTGTTCAATTAGATGGTAAGGCACTAGAGCAAATTTATGTAACACCTTGTGAATACTAGCTTGGTCTTAATTATATGGGTCTCCGTTCTGTTTGGTGGGCGATAATTATTTATGTTGGCATTTGGTAATTGAAATGTTGCGGTTTATGGGTGTTAAGTCTTCCATTTATGTTATTTTTTGGTGACTTTATAGTGAAAAATAACAATGTTATTATCATGATTGCATATTGATTTTTGCGCTCCTAGGTTGCATTATCCGCCCGTCAAAAAATACGCTGGTACGTAAAATGGATGCATGAAGCGACGTTTACGATTCTAGATTGCCCATAAACATTACTTAAAAAGCTAAGCACACTTTGACACTTAGCAGGCAATTTGGTGGATGGCTTGGACGCATAGACCGGCGCAACTCACTTTGAGGTACACATGACAGACTTAATCAATTTGATGAACGATCTCCTTTGGGGTTCGATTCTGGTTTATCTTCTTGTTGGTGTTGGTATTTACTTCACCGTTCGATTAGGGTTCATTCAGTTCCGCCATTTCGGCCACATGTTCTCTGTTCTTAAGAACAGTCGTAAAGCAGACAAAGCTGGTATTTCTTCTTTCCAAGCGCTTTGTACTAGTCTTGCTGCACGTGTTGGTACAGGTAACATGGCGGGCGTTGCAGTTGCATTGACTGCAGGTGGTCCTGGCGCGATCTTCTGGATGTGGCTGATCGCAATGCTTGGTATGGCAACGTCGTTTGCAGAGAGTACTCTGGCGCAGCTATACAAAACCAAAGATGATGATGGCAACTACCGTGGTGGTCCTGCCTACTACATGGAAAAAGGCCTGGGCATGCGTTGGATGGGCGTATTGTTCTCAGTTTTCCTAATCATCGCTTTTGGTTTGGTATTCAACGCCGTACAAGCTAACTCAATTGCAAATGCAATGAGCACCGCATTTGGTTGGAGTGACCTGTACGTTGGTATCGCGGTTGTAGTACTGTCTGCGATTGTAATTTTCGGTGGTATCAAGCGTATCGCAAAAGTCGCAGAGATGATCGTTCCGATCATGGCGCTGCTTTACTTGGCTCTAGCACTGTTCATCATGTTCTCTAATCTAGAGAAGCTACCTGATGTATTAATGCTTATCTTTAAGAGTGCATTTGGTCTGCAAGAAGCGGCGGCTGGTGGTCTTGGCTACGCGATTGCACAGGCAATGATTAACGGTATTAAACGCGGTCTATTCTCGAACGAAGCGGGTATGGGTTCTGCGCCAAACGCGGCGGCTTCAGCAACGCCTTACCCACCACACCCTGCATCTCAAGGTTATGTTCAGATGCTAGGTGTATTTATGGATACGATCGTTATCTGTTCAGCGACAGTGGCTATCATCCTGATGTCAGGTGAGTATGTCGGTCAAGCAACAGAAGTGACGGGTATCGAGCTAACTCAGCGTGCATTGAGCTCGCAAGTTGGTGATTGGGGTGGCATCTTTGTTGCCGTGGCAATCTTCTTCTTTGCATTTACATCAATCATCGCGAATTACTCGTACGCTGAAACGAACCTAATCTTCCTAGAGCACAACCATAAGGCGGGCCTAAGCATTTTCCGCGTTGTTGTTCTTGGTATGGTGATGTTTGGTGCACTTGCTTCGCTCCCAGTCGTATGGTCACTTGCTGATGTTTCGATGGGGCTGATGGCGATAGTCAACTTGGTGGCAATCATCTTGCTATCTGGCATCGTGATTAAGCTAGCAAAAGATTACAACCGCCAACTTGGTGAAGGTAAAGTACCAACGTTTGATGCGAATGACTTCCCTGAGCTGAAATCTCAGCTTGAAGAAGGCATTTGGTACAACGATAAAAAAGACTAAGTGAGCTATCACTCATAGTTGAAAGCTATTAGTACGATGTAAAAAGCCATGCAGACAATGCATGGCTTTTTTTGTACCCTATTAAAAAACAAAATTAGAGAAGGGAAAGTCATGCTTATCGTAGTTTCTCCAGCGAAGACTCTTGATTACGAGTCTCCGTTAGCGACAGAAAAATTTACTCAACCTGAGTTGGTCGAATACTCAAAAGAGCTTATCGATGTTTGCCGCAAACTGACTCCTGCTGATGTTGCCTCTTTAATGAAAGTGAGCGACAAGATTGCCGATTTGAATGTAGGGCGATTTCAAGAGTGGAGTGAAACGTTTACCACAGAAAACTCACGACAAGCGATCCTAGCGTTTAAAGGTGATGTTTACACAGGACTAGACGCCGAAACCTTATCTGAGGCGGACTTCGAGTATGCCCAAGATCATTTGCGCATGTTGTCTGGCCTCTATGGTTTACTAAAACCACTCGATTTGATGCAGCCATACCGTCTTGAAATGGGTACCAAGCTTGCAAACGACAAGGGCACAAACTTGTACCAGTTTTGGGGCAATGTGATTACGGATAAGCTTAACGAAGCGATTTCTGCTCAAGGTGATAATGTGCTTATCAACCTTGCATCAAATGAATACTTTAAAGCGGTTAAGCCAAAGCACTTAGATGCGCAAGTGATCACGCCAGTATTCAAAGATTGTAAGAACGGCCAATACAAGGTCATCAGCTTCTACGCGAAGAAAGCGCGCGGCATGATGGCGCGTTACATCATCGAAAACCGTATTGAGAGCGTGGCAGACCTGACTAAGTTTGATACGGCGGGTTATTACTTTGTTGAAGATGAATCGACACCAACAGAGTTAGTATTTAAACGCGAAGAGCAAAACTAAAACTGATTGAGACGTAGTCTACGTTAATCTCAATAAACACAAACGAAAAAGGGTTGGCAGTGCCAACCCTTTGTTATGTTTTAGCTTGGGCTATTTCGCCCCAATAAGATTACTTCTTCTTAGCGGTTTTCTTTTTCGCTGGCTTCTTCTTGTCTTCTTTTTTCTTTTTCTTCTTAAACACAGGTTTTTTGTGTTTTGGACGCATCTCTTTCACGAAACGCTCTTTGATGTCTTCTTTCACGTAACGTGCAACGCGATCCATCATTGGTTGGTCGTGTGCTTCTACGATAGAGATAGCATTACCTTTCTTACCCGCGCGAGCCGTACGGCCAATACGGTGAAGGTAAACATCAGCCGTGCGTGGCATGTCGTAGTTGATAACGTCTGATACATCTGGAAGATCGATACCACGCGCAGCAACGTCCGTCGCGAGCAGCACGTTCACAGTACCATCGCGGAAGCGAGAAATCGCATTGTTACGACGATCTTGAGGCATTTCACCTTGAATCCAAGAACATGGAATCTGTGCGCTCTCAAGCTGCGCTCGTAGCTCTGCCAAACGCTCACGTGTCTTCAAAAAGACAATGGTGCGTTCTGCTTGCTGAGTAATAATGTGTTTTAGTAATTCAAGCTTGTGTTCTGCATCATCAGCACGGTGGTACCACTGAGCAATCTTCTTACGTTCACGCAGTGGCGATTTTGCATCAATCTCTGCTGGGTCATTCAACAGATCAGCGGTAAAGCCTTCTACGCCTTTACCCTCTAAAGTTGCTGAGAACAGAAGGGTTTGTTTACGCCAGCGGCACTCGTTAGATAGACGATCAACAGTAGGAGCAAAACCCATGTCTAGCATACGGTCTGCTTCATCCAGAATTAACCATTCAATCGCACGGCAATCAAAACGCTCTGCATCAATGTATTCTTTTAAGCGGCCAGGCGTTGCAACCACAATGTCTTGTGTTGTCGCAAGGATATCGGCGTGCTCTTGGTATTGAACACCACCTGTGATGGTGAAAATGTTCAGTTTAGTGTTTTTTGCCAAAGCTCGTGCTTGATCAGCGATTTGCATCGCCAATTCGCGCGTCGGCGTTAGGATCAAAATACGCGCAGGTCCAGGCTTGCGACGAGGGAAGTCTTGCAAGTATTGCAATGCTGGCAGGACGAAGGCTGCCGTTTTACCAGTACCTGTTGGCGCTGACGCTAGAATGTCACGACCATCCAACGCTTGTGGAATCGCTTCTGCCTGAATTTTTGTTGGGCGTTCGTAACCCATCTCTTCAATGGCTTCAAGTAGGTTTTGGTCTAGATCAAGTTCAGCAAAGGTTCTGATCACAATGAGTTCTCCACAAGCAAAGCTTGGTTAATGGTTCGCCACAACAGCATAGAATACAAAAAGGTCGCACATTATAAAGTGATTGGTGATAAGGATCACATGTTATTTCACATCTTAAGATAAAACTCGCGGGTTAATTGGACGAAATCGTCACTGTAACCGTCATGCGAATGAATTATTAAATGTGATTCTTGAGTATCGCAAGGCTGCTTCGCCAGTTCAAATAACAGTCGATGTACCAGTTTCTTTTCTGATGGCTGTACACGACAGACTCGCGATAGATGCCAACCTTGGTGTAATGCTAGTTCAATAAACCGTTCGCCTTCGGTGATTGGTAACACAAAATTAGCTTTCCCTTGTTCATCAAGCAACTGATAGCAACGTTGTAGCAATGCGTTGTGGCGTAGCGTATCAGTGTGCCTCGCGGTTGCACGTTGACTGTGTTTCGATTGCTCGCCGCTGTTGAAGTAGGGCGGATTACAAATGATGCGTTGGAATGGATGCGTCGGCGTAAAGTCTAGTATGTCGGAATGATACACACTCACACGATCTGACCAAGGCGACTGAACCACATTTTTTTGCGCAGCTTCAATGGCTGTTAATTCAATATCGACCGCGGTTATTTGAGCTTCTGTAAAGCGTTGGGCACACATCAGGGCAAGCAACCCGGTGCCAGTGCCAATATCGAGAATTTGAGCGTTGTTCGGGCTTTGAATCCAAGCACCAAGCATTACCCCATCAGTGCTGACGGGCATACCACTCTCGCCGCCCTCAATACAAAATTGCTTAAAATTGAAGCTTTTAGTTTTCAGTTTTTTGCTCTTCATGATTGTTTTATGTTTGCTCAATAATTAAGTGAATTTCTCTATTGTTTCTTAATTGTATAGATTGTTGTTTTGTTGGTTATTAAATTGTATTGTTAATTGATCGAGATAAAGAACTGGTCTGTTATTTAGATCTGGTTATATCCACTGCTTTTAAGTTTGAAAACTAAATTAATATGGTGTTTTTTTCTTAAAGGTTGCCAAATGATGAGTCTTTCGTCATTATGCGGCGAAAATTTTATAGATTGAACCACGTGTACTTATTGACTTTAGGTATACAAAAAGTGGTCTAAGCATACACAACATTCATTAATTAAAAGACAAGGGTTATCTGTGAAGCAGACGTTAAAACTAACAGATATTATCGCAGTAGGCTTTATGCTATTTGCGTTCTTTTTAGGTGCGGGCAATATCATCTTTCCACCTCTAGCGGGTCAGCTAGCCGGTGAAAACTTAATGCCAGCGATGTTTGGTTTCTTGCTAACAGCGGTAGGTCTACCTCTTATTACTATCGTTGCTATTGCTGTTGCTGGTGGTTCTTGGGATCACTTAACGCAAGACCTTCCGAAAAAAGCAGCGGTTATTATGGCTGCGTTGATCTTCATCATCATCGGTCCTGCGTTTGCTGCGCCTCGTACTGGCCTAGTGGCTTACGAGATGGCGGTGAAACCTTTCTTCCTTGAAGCGTCACAAACGCATCTCACTGCATTTTCAGTGATCTTCTTTATTGCGGCGATGATGTTCTCATGGTTCCAAGGCCGTTTGATTGATCTTATCGGTAAAGTACTAACGCCGGCATTGTTCGTGGGTTTGATCATTCTTGCTGTGGCGGTATTTATTGATCCTCAAGGTGACATGCTGGGCGCGCACGGTGAGTACTTAACGCAACCACTGACCAAAGGCTTCCTAGAAGGCTACAACACAATGGATACGTTCGCGTCATTGATGTTTGGCATGCTGATGGTTGATGCACTGCGCGGTAAAGGCATTACTGAGCGTTCTGCAACCACTAAGTATCTAATCTATGCAGGTTGTATTGCCGCTGCCGGTCTTGCGTTTGTTTACATCTCACTATTCTACTTGGGCGCGACGAGTGCAACTGTTGCTGCTGGTGCAGATAACGGTGGTCTGGTACTTAGCCAATACGTTCAAGCGCTGTTTGGTCCATACGGTCAAATCGTTCTGTCTGTCATTGTATTACTAGCGTGTTTGACAACGGCTATTGGCTTGATTTCTGCGTGTTCTGACTTCTTCAGCTCGAAAACGCCACTGTCATACAAGCAATGGGTACTTATTAACGGTTCTGTTTGTGCGTTGGTTGCGAATGTCGGCCTTGCACAACTGATTTCTCTGTCAGTGCCAGTATTGTTTGCGCTGTACCCTGTGGCGATTGCGTTGGTTGCACTAACATTTGTACGCAGCAAACTGCCAAATCCACGTTTTGCTTACCGCGCGGTACTGCTTGTATCTCTGCTGTTTGCGTTGGTTGACGCGGCAAAAGTATCGGGTGTTGATGTTTCTGCGTTTAACATGCTGCCACTATTCGAAGTGGGCATGGGTTGGGTGCTTCCAACATTTGCGGCTATCGTGTGCATGTTCTTCGTCGCGAAACCTCGTCCAGAGCTAGCACAAGAAACAGCGTAATAACTTCGCACTATCAAGATATTAAAAAGCCCGATGAATGACTTAATCGGGCTTTTTATTTTTTATCTTTGAAGCGTTCACACTATTAAAGTGTGTCGTGGAACTCTACAAGAACTTGTTCACACCATTTTTCGATGCGCTCATCACTCAGTTCGTACTGCGAGTCTTCATCTAACGCTAGTCCAACAAACTTGCTGCCATCTTCAATCAGTGCTTTCGATGCTTCAAATTCGTAGCCTTCATTTGGCCAGTAACCGATAAAGGTTGCGCCGGTCGCTTGTAATTCATCGTGAAGTAAGCCCATCGCGTCCAAATACCACTCACCGTAGCCTTCTTGGTCACCCAGACCAAACAGCGCGACAACTTTACCTTTTAATGGTGTTGTTGCGATGTCTTGCCAAATCGCGTTCCAATCTTCTTGAATTTCACCAAAGTCCCAAGTTGAGATGCCAAGGAGTAATAAGTCGTAGTCCGCCATTAGTGATAACGGTGTCTCTTTCACATTGTGAATGTCGACAAGGTCTTCACCAATAATGGTACGAATTTTCTCTGCTGCCATTTCGGTGTAGCAGGTCGTTGAGCCGTAAAAGAGTCCGATTTTCATTATATTCATCGTTATTTGTGTTGCTGTTGTGGAAGATTCTAACCATAAATTGAGGAAGATTGCAGCGAATATCCTAAGCGGGATGATTTTTTTATGGTATTGGATCGGCAGGTGCCTTAATCTAAATACTGTAAATATAAACAGATAAGGAAGCGTTCATGACGGCACAACAGCCTGTCAATCAACAAGATTTTTCGCTTGTTGAGCAATTCTTAGATGCGATGTGGATGGAGCGTGGGCTATCAGAGAACACGCTGGCTTCCTATAGAAATGATTTGATGAAGCTGCTCACGTGGATGGAGAAACATCGCTACCGTCTTGATTTCATTAGTTTGTCTGGCTTGCAAGAATACCAAAGCTACCTTGTAGACTTGGATTACAAGCAGACGTCCCGTGCGCGTATGTTGTCGGCAATTCGCCGTTTATTCCAATATCTGCATCGTGAGAAAGTACGTGCTGATGATCCGAGTGCGCTCTTGGTCAGTCCTAAACTGCCACAACGCTTGCCCAAAGATATTAGTGAAGAGCAAGTGGACGCCTTGCTCGAAGCGCCAGACCCGAATGATCCTGTGGAATTGCGGGATAAAGCGATGCTGGAATTGCTGTATGCGACTGGTTTGCGTGTGACGGAATTGGTCAGTTTAACTATGGAAAACATAAGTTTGCGTCAAGGTGTTGTGCGTGTCACAGGTAAAGGCGGTAAAGAGCGCTTAGTGCCAATGGGGGAGAACGCGGTAGATTGGATCGAGACGTTTATTCAACAAGGGCGCCCTGCGTTACTTGGTGATACATCATCTGATATTGTTTTTCCTAGCAAACGCGCAAGGCAAATGACTCGTCAGACGTTTTGGCACCGTATTAAGTACTATGCTTTGATAGCAGGGATTGACACTGAACAGCTGTCGCCGCACGTACTGCGTCATGCCTTTGCCACGCATTTATTGAACTATGGCGCAGATCTCAGGGTCGTACAGATGCTATTAGGACATAGTGACTTATCGACCACGCAAATTTATACTCACGTGGCGACTGAACGATTGAAGCAGATCCACAGTCAACACCACCCAAGAGCATAACAATGGTTAGATTCATCCATGTCTTCTTGGAAAAACGATTTTATATTAAGGTGAATTTCATGAGCGTATTACGCCGACTAACTCTGCTGACTTTACCATTTTTTGTTACCGCGTGTGGTGCAGAAGAAAGTCAGGCTAAAACGGACACTCCTGCACAGCAAGTGGCACCTGCTGCGCAAAGCAGTTTTGATGAAGCAGCATTAAAAACTAAGTTCTCAAAGCTTGGTTTATCTATCGTTGATATTCAGCCATCAGAAGTTGCTGGTTTATTGGAAATCCAAACTAATGGCGGGATCTTGTTTGCTTCAAATGATGGTAGCCATTTTATCGCCGGTACGCTTTATGCTATCAATGACGATGGTAGTTACAAAGATGTCATTGCAGAGCGCCAAGCGCCGCTTAATGCGGAGAAAATCGCGCAGTTCTCCGATAGCATGATTGAATACAAAGCCGACGATGAAAAATATGCTGTGACGGTATTTACTGATATCACTTGTGGTTACTGTGTGCGTCTGCACAGCCAAATGCAAGGCTATAACGATCTAGGCATTACAGTGCGTTACATGGCTTACCCTCGCCAAGGTGCTACTGGCCCAGTGGCAGAGCAAATGGCGACGATTTGGTGTGCTGAAGATCCAAAGTCGGCAATGCACAACGCGAAAGTGAATCGTACGTTTGATAACCCTGCGAAAGACTTAAAACAGTGTAAAGAAACCATCCAATCACATTACAATCTAGGTCGCCAATTGGGAATTTCTGGTACGCCAGCGATCTTCTTACCGAATGGCGAAATGGTTGGCGGTTACCTACCACCTGCAGAGCTATTGAAACGTTTAAAGCAACAATAATCCTTTAGGAGCAGAGCCGGCAAAGTCGCCGGCTCTTTTCAAGCATGATAGAAATTCAACGACGTCCTGAACCTGATCTTTCCCTTCTTCCTGATTCCATTCCTCCGATTCTCAAACGTATCTACATCAACCGTGGGATTACGGATCCTGCGCAACTAGAAACGTCAGCTCGTGGTTTGCATTCTTACCAAAAACTCGGGGGGATTGAGCAAGCTGTCGAGCTTTTGTTTCAGGCAATAAAAGAACAAAAACGCATCATCGTTGTTGGTGATTTTGATGCTGATGGCGCGACGAGCTCTGCATTGTCGGTGCTCGCGCTGCGTATGCTTGGTAGTCACAATGTGGACTACCTAGTACCGAATCGTTTTGAAGACGGTTATGGGTTAAGCCCAGAAGTCGTTGACCAGGCATTAGAGCTTGGCGCTGAGATGATCATGACGGTAGATAACGGTGTGTCATCAATCGAAGGCGTGCGTTACGCAAAAGAAAACGGCATTACCGTGCTCGTTACCGACCACCATTTACCGGGACAAGTGTTGCCTGATGTGGATGCAATGGTGAACCCAAACCTTGAGAGCTGTCATTTTCCGTCTAAAGCGCTCGCTGGTGTCGGGGTCGCGTTTTATCTCATGATGGCACTATGCGTTCATATGCGAAAACACAATTGGTTTGCTGAGCAGGGCATGCAAGAGCCTAAGTTGATGGAACTGATTGACCTTGTTGCACTCGGCACTGTAGCTGACGTTGTCCCACTGGATGAAAACAACCGCATTCTTGTGCACCAAGGCCTGCAGCGTATTCGTGCGGGCAAAGCGCGGCCTGGCATTCAAGCATTGATTGAGGTCGCGAAGCGTGATGCGCGTCGTTTGGTGGCGTCCGATTTTGGTTTTGCTTTAGGTCCTCGTATCAATGCTGCTGGTCGCCTTGATGACATGTCATTTGGTGTTGAACTGTTGATGTGTAACAACATTCACGCCGCTCGTCGTATGGCAAGTGAACTGGATGGTTTGAACCAAACTCGTAAAGAGATTGAAGAAGGCATGAAGCAAGAAGCGATGGCTTTCTGCGAGCGTCTTCAGTTTGGTGAAGGCAGTGAGCTTCCTTACGGATTAGCCTTGTTCCAACGTGATTGGCACCAAGGTGTGATTGGTATTTTGGCCTCGCGCATCAAAGAGAAGTTTCACCGTCCAGTCATCGCATTTGCTGATGGCGGAGAAGGGACAATTAAGGGCTCGTGTCGTTCTATTCCGGGGTTACACATGCGTGATGCGTTGGATTTCATCGACACGCAAAACCCAGGTTTGATCATCAAATTTGGTGGTCACGCGATGGCGGCAGGCTTAACAATTAAAGAGCAGGATTTCGAACGTTTCAGCCGTTTATTTGATGAAGTGGTAAAAAAGGAACTCGATGAAGCGGCGCTAAAAGGCGTGATCATGTCAGATGGTGAACTTAAGCCTGAAGAATTCTCTATGCATGTCGCTGAACAGCTACGGTCTGGTGGCCCTTTTGGACAAGCCTTCCCTGAACCAATCTTTGATGGTGAGTTTAAAGTGTTGCATCAAAAGCTGGTGGGTGAGAAGCATCTTAAATTAATGTTAGAGCCGCTATACAAAGGTCACCCTACCAATGTGATGATCGACGGCATTGCATTTAATGTCGATTTGCGTCGCTGGCCGGATGCATCAGTTAAAACGGTACGTTTAGCTTACAAATTGGATGTGAATGAATTTCGTGGTAATCAATCACTGCAATTGATGATCGATCATATCGAAGCTAAGTAATATCTAGATTAACCTTTCTTATAGAGTACGGTTGCCCCTAAGAGGGTGTAAAATTTTATGACCGTGCTCTCTCTAACCGCAATCTGATTTCTCATCCGAAATTTTCCTGTATCTCGGTCACATTTTTCAGTAGAATTTCTCGGTTAAATTCTATTCTAAAATGTTGAGTAAACATGTTTGAAATCAATCCAATTAAAAACCGTCTGCAGGACGTGTCTCAGCGCACAAATGTCCTGAGGGGGTATCTTTGACTATGACGCAAAGAAAGAGCGTCTAGAAGAAGTCAACGCAGAGCTTGAACAACCTGATGTATGGAACGAACCTGAACGTGCACAAGCACTGGGTAAAGAGCGTGCATCGCTAGAAGCGGTTGTTGAAACTATTGATCAACTAGAGCAAGGTGTAGAAGACGTAGAAGGTCTTCTTGAGCTGGCTGTAGAAGAAGAAGATCAAGAAACATTTGACGAAATCGAACCAGAACTTGCTGAGTTGGAAGAGAAGCTAGAAAAGCTTGAATTCCGTCGTATGTTCTCGGGCGACCATGATAGTTCAGATTGCTACATCGATTTGCAAGCTGGCTCTGGTGGTACGGAAGCACAAGACTGGACCAACATGCTGCTGCGTATGTACCTACGCTGGGCAGAGGCGAAGGGCTTCAAAGCTGAAGTGATTGAAGTCTCTGAAGGTGAAGTCGCGGGTCTTAAGTCGGCAACAGTTCGTATCTCTGGTGAGTATGCGTACGGTTGGTTGCGCACTGAAACGGGCGTTCATCGTCTTGTTCGTAAATCTCCGTTCGATTCAGGCGGCCGTCGCCATACGTCATTTGCGTCTGCGTTCATCTATCCAGAGATTGATGAAAACATCGACATCGACATTAATCCTTCTGACCTACGCATCGACGTTTACCGTGCGTCAGGCGCAGGTGGTCAGCACGTCAACACCACAGAATCTGCGGTACGTATTACGCACGTACCAACGAACACCGTGGTTCAGTGTCAGAATGACCGTTCTCAACATAAGAACAAAGATCAGGCAATGAAACAGCTTCGAGCGAAGCTATTTGAGCTTGAATTGCAAAAGCAAAACGCGGAAAAACAAGCTAATGAAGACGCTAAGTCTGACATTGGCTGGGGTAGCCAGATCCGTTCTTACGTATTGGATGACTCACGTATTAAGGACCTCCGTACGGGCATTGAAAACCGTAATACTCAAGCGGTTCTTGATGGCGATCTGGACAAATTTATTGAAGCTAGCCTGAAATCAGGCCTATAAAGCTTTTCACCGACAAAAACAGGATACATCGAAAATGACTGATGCTGTTCAAAACGAAACTGTACTAGAAGAAAATAAGCTGATTGCTGAACGCCGCGCTAAACTGGATGAAATCCGAAAGAGCTGCAAAGCAAACGGCCACCCAAACGACTTCCGTCGTGACGCACTAGCGGGCGACCTTCAAAAAGAGTTCGGTGAAAAGACGAAGGAAGAGCTAGAAGAGCTTAACCACGTGGTTGCAATTGCTGGCCGTATTATGGCTAAGCGTGGTCCATTCCTAGTAATTCAAGAAACATCTGGCCGTATCCAAGCTTACGCTGCTAAAGACGTACAAAAAGAGCTAAAAGAGAAATACCAAGGTCTTGATATCGGTGACATCATCGGTGTTAAAGGTGCGCTGCACAAATCTGGTAAGGGTGACCTATACGTGAACATGGAAGAATACGAGTTGCTAACTAAAGCACTTCGTCCACTTCCTGAGAAGTTCCACGGTCTTACTGACCAAGAAATGCGTTACCGTCAGCGTTACGTTGATCTGATTGTGAACGAAGATTCACGTAAAGCATTTATTGTACGTTCTAAAGTAATGTCTGCAATTCGTAACTTCATGATCTCAAAACAGTTCATGGAAGTAGAAACGCCGATGATGCACGTGATCCCTGGTGGTGCAAGTGCACGCCCATTCATCACGCATCACAACGCGCTAGACATGCCAATGTACCTACGTATTGCACCTGAGTTGTACCTGAAGCGTCTAGTGGTTGGTGGCTTCGATCGCGTATTCGAAATTAACCGTAACTTCCGTAACGAAGGTCTTTCTCCACGTCATAACCCAGAATTCACTATGATGGAATTCTACATGGCGTACGCGGATTACAAAGATCTGATGGACTTTACTGAAGAACTACTAAGCTCGGTAGCGCAAGAAGTTCTAGGTTCAACATCAATGCCTTACGGTGATGAAACGGTTGAATTTGGTGGCACTTACACTCGTATGAGCATGTTTGAAGCAATCAAGCAGTACAACCCAGATCACGCGCAAATCCAAGCGCTAACCGAAGAAGATCTACAAAACCGTGAGCTGATGGTTTCTATCGCGAAATCAGTACATGTTGAAGTAGAAGACTTCTGGACATGTGGTCAGCTTCTAGAAGAAATCTTCGGTGAAACAGCAGAACCTAAGCTAATGCAGCCAACGTTCATCACTGGCTACCCAGCGGACATCTCTCCATTGGCTCGCCGTAGCGATGACAACCCGTTCTTTACAGACCGCTTTGAATTTTTCATCGGCGGTCGTGAAGTGGCGAATGGCTTCTCAGAGCTTAACGATGCAGAAGATCAAGACGCGCGCTTTAAAGCACAGGTTGAAGCTAAAGAGTCTGGTGATGACGAAGCTATGTTCTACGATGCAGATTACATCACTGCACTAGAGCACGGCCTACCACCAACGGCAGGCCAAGGTATCGGTATCGACCGTCTGGTTATGCTACTGACTAACACGCACACTATCCGTGACGTGATCCTATTCCCAGCAATGCGCCCACAAGCGTAATTTGGCAGGATGATCAAAAAAACCACCTTCGGGTGGTTTTTTTATGCCTTTTAGTTAAATAAGTTCAAGTTGTTGCATTTGCTTTTTAATAGGATATGCAAATAAACATTCGCCAAATCTCAATCTATTGCATAGTCTTAATACTGAGACAGACGTGGGGGCGCGGAGTCTCGATAATGTTACCCGCTCGCAAAGATAGGTTTGTGGCGCAAAATTTCTATTAACAATGAAAAAGGGTTAGAGAATGGCTGGGCAGTTTAAGATGGATTCCATCCCGGGATCGCTTGTGGTAGTTGGCGGTACTTATGAGCCTTGGTTATCAGTACTTGAGCAAGTGGGCTGGAAGTGTCACCAAGTGGGTGACTTACGCAAAGCTAATACGTTGTTAGAGGATATTGGTCCATGTATCGGTATTGTCGATCTCAGCCATGACGAATTCAGCTTGAACGGTTTGGCGAACTTAGTCAGTTCTCACAAACACGTGCGTTGGTTAGCGTTTATTCGTGAATCTCAGCTTGGCACTGACACTATATGCCAGTTCATTGTTAACTTTTGTATCGACTTTTTCACTGCGCCAATCCCGGATGCCCAGCTTTTAAGCACGATTGGTCACCAGCTTGGTATGCTCAAGTTGGAGAAAAAAGTTTGGCCTAGTTTTGGTAGCAGCTTAGACATGGGGCTGATCGGTGAATCTATCCCGATGAAGCGTTTACGCGATCAAGTAAAGCGAATCGGTCCGACGGACGTCAGTATTCTGATTTCTGGGGAAAGTGGTACAGGTAAAGAAGCGGTTGCTCGCGCTATCCACAAAGTCTCTTCACGTTCTCATAAACCGTTTATGGCAATTAACTGTCGCGCGCTCAATGAGCAACGTTTCCAGGCGGAAGTATTTGGTATTAACGCCGATGAAGATATGGAAGCATGCATGCTCGAACAAGCGGATGGCGGTACGGTGTTGTTTAATGACATTCTTACCATCTCAAAAGAGCAACAAATGAATCTGCTGAGATTCTTGCAAGAAGGCACCATTGATACCAAAGATGGTGTAAAAGCGGTCAACGTGCGTATCCTTGCGGCTAACTCGTCAGATGTAGAAAAAGCCTTGATTGACGGAGATTTTAATGAAGAGCTTTATCACTACATTAATGTATTACGCATTAATGTCCCGAGCTTAAAAGAGCGCGCGAGCGATATTTCTTTGTTAGCGCGCTACTACTTACAAGAGTTTTCTAAAGAGTATAACTCGCAAGCAAAAAGCTTTTCTGAGGATGCACTCAAGGCACTGACACGTTATTTCTGGCCAGGTAACGTACGTGAGTTGATGAACCAAGTGAAACGAGCGGTTCTGATGTCTGACAGCGTAATGATTGAAGAGCATCACCTAGATTTGCCTCAGCGTAATGACTCAAAGCGTAGTTTGAAATCGATTCGTGAGAAGAGTGAGCGTGACGCGTTACTGGTTGTTTTGGAATCGCATTCTGGTCAAGTTTCGAATGCGGCGAAGGAGCTTGGTGTTTCACGCGCGACCATGTATCGACTACTGAACAAACATAATTTGATTTCCGATCAAGCCATGTAATTTGTTCTTTCTGAAGTTAAATTGGTGAATGAATATCAGTAAAGGAGTGGCTACAAAGCCGCTCTTTTTGTTTTGTATTCAGTTTGATTTATAAAATCCGTAATTTTATATATTCCCTAGGTGAATATGTTATATAGAAAAGTATATGAAACTGAATTGCGGTGTATTGATTTGTTTTTAATCAAAAAGACAAAAAATGTTTGATATATATTCATCAAAGCTTACAATTTAACCGTAACTCAATGAGTTATACCTTTCATAAACGGATTAATTTTTAGCTAGGAGGCGCAAGATGAAACATTACGTTGTTAACACCACTGCTTGCGCTGATCGTATGTCTATCGCTCCGATGACTCTTAAGTCGGATGATACCAATACCACTGGCTCACAAGATAAAAATTAATCCGTAACCTATCTTATTTATTACTAGGCTGCGGAAAAGTAGCGGCTTAGTATCAACAGAGCACTTCTGTTCATTTTACGCACTATTTTTCCCAGTCGAATACATCGATAATCGGAGAAAATATTATGCGTCACTCTATTTACCTACAACTGGCAACTTTGCTATTGAAAGCAGACCTTAAACGCGAAGAAAAGCAATGGCAGCGAACCATACGCCGCACTGCTCATGATGTTCCATGGACGAATGTTCATCTATTGAGGGATATTGGTTTAGATAGCGATGGTCGTTCCACACGCGCCAATGTTCCGGATGCAGTAAAAGTTGAACGTCGAGTTCGTCACCTTCGTCGAGTTTTAACGTCGCGAATAATGACGTAATCGTTAGCGTGTTGGACTGACTGAGTTGCTATCGAGTCATTCAACACGCTTAACGTGCGATATGAAGTCATACTTCATTTGATAAACAGCTGACCTTGAAGGTCAGCTGTTTTCGTTTGAGGGGAGCTTTACTGTTAAGGGCATGGATTCGAGTAGGTTGTACCAATTGCTTGAATCTCAGTAAGGAGCTCATCGCTTAGTTTTAGATCGATACTGTCGATGTTGGTTTTTAATTGGTTGAGGTTGGTCGCGCCGATAATATTAGATGCTACAAATGGGCGCTGATTGACAAATGCGAGTGCCATTTGTGCAGGATCCAAACCATGCTCTTGGGCTAAATTGACGTAAGCTTCGGTCGCTTTTATCCCCTGAGGAGTAAAGTAGCGCGCAAAACGCTCCCACTTCGTGCATCGAGCACCCTCTGGTCTCTCACCATTCAAGTATTTGCCACTTAGGCAGCCAAATGCCAGTGGAGAGTAGGCCAGTAGCTGGACACCTTCATAGTGGCTGATTTCAGACAAGCCAACTTCGAAGCTGCGGTTCAACAAGTTATATGGGTTTTGAATCGAGACAATGCGTGGCAAATCATGCTTTTCAGCTAAACGCAGTAATGACATCACACCCCATGGCGTTTCGTTTGATACACCGATGTAGCGTACTTTGCCTGCATTCACTAGCTCAGTCAGCGCTTCCAAGGTTTCAATTAATGTGACTTCTTCTTGTTTGTCTGGGTAAGGGTAGTTGAGTTGACCAAAGCAGTTAGTTTGGCGTTGAGGCCAATGTAATTGGTATAAATCGACATAATCCGTTTGCAGGCGGTTAAGGCTGTCATCAATTGCTGTATGGATGTGGCGACGATTAAGGCTCATGTTGTCTCGGATGTGAGGGACACCACGAGGGCCAGCCACTTTTGTTGCCAGCACAACTTTTTCACGTTTGCCGCTCTTTGCTAACCAATTACCGATGTATTGCTCGGTGAGTCCTTGCGTTTCCGCTTTGGGAGGTACAGGGTACATCTCTGCGGTATCAATGAAATTCACCCCATGATCAAGGGCAAAGTCGAGCTGTTCAAAGGCGTCCTTTTCTGTATTTTGCTCGCCAAACGTCATGGTTCCGAGGCAGATTTTACTGATCTCAAGTGATGAGTGCGGTAGTTTTGTGTATTGCATATCACGTCCTTGAAGAGTTACCGACTAAATAAGTGATTCCAATATAGGGGATTTTTAACCGCTATCGCAAATGATTTACGTATAAAGGAAGACCAAACTCGAAAGCTATACATAGCCTAACTACACTTAAATGATCGTGTAAAGGAGGTACGTTATGCAGAAGCATCAATTGGACATGTGGTTACACGGTCCCCATAAAGATACTTATAAAACTCCCAAAGTATTTGTGATTGGGTGTTCTGATGTCTCTGACTATTTGCTAGCAGTGGAGTACAAGCATCAACTTGAGCCGATTAAAGACGGTGAAGATCCGATACATTTCGGTTCGCTAGATTTGGTGAAAGAAGAGCTGCTGAGGTTAGGGGTAGATAAAGCGTACTTAAGGCTGCACAATGCGTATGACGAATGTGGCACTGAAGAGGCAGCCTCGTACTGTGATATCGAGTTATCGCTCGTGACGCACTAAATGGCGGAAACAACATTACTCAGATGGCGTGCTGATGTAGTGCTTGAGTAAGATCTGCTCAGTAAACTGTGTTCTGAGGTAAAAACCTCGGGGCAGAGTTTTTATCGGCTTGCCATTTGAGCTATATGCTTCGGTGAGGGCTTTTGCATTCGCGGCTTTAGGGCGAAGATGCAGCGCTTCTCCGTGTCTGGCGGAAATTTGATCAAATTTCCCCAAGACGATCATCTCCATTAGCTCTTCCCAGTCGTTTCGTAAAATACGCTCTTCGTCTTCGTCTGGTGACCAAATCAGTGGGCTACCAACACGTCTTTCTGCAAGTGGAATTTCTCGTTCCCCTTCCACTGGTACCCAAAGCACACGAGACAGTTTGTTGCGTACGTGGCTTGTTTCCCATGTAAGACCATGAACACCTGTGAGAGGAGCCACCGAAACAAAGGTTGTTTCCAATGGTTTGCCAGAGTGACTGATCGGAATACTTTTCAGCTCGATCCCTAGCTTAGCGAAATCTTGTTGAGGTTTACTGCCAGCCGGAGCGCCCAAATGCCATTCGAGTAATTGACCCACCCAACCTTTATCACGTTTTAAGTTTTCAGGAACAATCATATTCGCCTCGGCGGCCAACTCAGCAAAACTGAGTCCTGCCATATCATGCGCGCGTTCCAACAGCTCTGCTTCTGTTTGTGGTTCTGGTTTCATAGTCACAAGGTGGTATTACAAAAAATATAGTTTATCAAACTCCGGCCAAATCTACTGTTTAAGATTTCACCGAGGCGGTGTAAGAACGATCAATTCATAACTTATCCACAGGTGAAGGAGGTATTGATAAGATCCTGACGGGGTCTGTATGAATAAACAGGGGTTAAAATGCATTTTTGGGGTTGATTTTGTTGTAATCATCTAAACGAATAGCAGGTGAGTGTGGATAAATAGCCTGTTGGTGGATCTTTGACCGATCTGAGTTTGGTGAAAAGATCATCAAGAAACTGAAGATCGATTTATCGCTATTTTTTAAAATAAAGACTTTTTTATCAATGTGTTGTGTTTGTTTTTTTGTTTCTTTATTTGTTTTGATTGTGATGGGGTTGAACAGAATTACTCATTTGAATTGAATTCTTCACAAAGTTATTCACAGAAAAGGTGAATAAATGTGGGCAATGTCTCACTCTTGTGTTGATAAGGTATGGTTTGATTAAAAGATATCCAAATATGGTGAAAAGGTAATAAATCTTGCTCATATCACATCAGTAAGTTTGCTAGTAATGGGGATATGTGGAAAAATCACGGTAATAAAAAATTTATTCATAGAGGTTAGCCAGTGATAGATGGCGATGGTTACCGACTTAATGTTGGTATTGTGATATGTAATAACCATGGTCAGGTCTTCTGGGCTAAACGATACGGGCAACACTCATGGCAATTTCCACAAGGTGGAATTGACGAAGGTGAAACTCCTGAACAAGCCATGTTCAGGGAGTTATACGAAGAAGTCGGTTTAACGAAAAAAGACGTTAAGATCATTGCAACAAGTCGTCATTGGTTAAGATATAAGCTACCAAAACGATTGGTGCGTTGGGACTCCAAGCCTGTTTGTATCGGCCAAAAACAGAAATGGTTTCTGCTGAGATTAGAATGCGATGAATCTCGTATTAATATGCAACGCGGAAAATCCCCTGAATTTGATGGTTGGCGCTGGGTGAGTTATTGGTATCCAGTTAGGCAAGTTGTTTCTTTCAAGCGAGATGTTTATCGACGAGCGATGAAAGAGTTTGCATCCTTAGCCATGCCTTTTCGAGAGAGAAAAGCGAAAGGGAAAAGAAAAAAGCAACGTAGAGGATAATCATGCTCAGTCAGCTAAGGGAAATAGTTGAGAAAGTCTCCAGGGTCGATGATGTGCATCTGGCACTCGATATATTGGTGAAAGAGACTTGTGCTGCCCTTCGCACTGAGTGCTGTACTATCTATCTTGCTAATGAAGAAATGCAGCGCCTTGAGTTAATGGCAACTCAAGGCCTTATTTTTGAAGGTGATAGTATTCATATCAACTTCAATGAAGGCTTGGTTGGGTTGGTTAAACGAAGCGCAGAGCCACTCAACCTTGCCGAAGCCTCAAAACATCCCGAGTTTAAATTCTTCCCTCAACTCGGTGAACAGATTTACCACTCCTTTTTAGCCACTCCAATCATTCATCGCAAACAAGTTTTAGGTGTGTTGGTGATCCAGCAAAAAACACCGCGCTTGTTCAGTGAAATGGAAGAGTCGTTTCTTGTCACGTTATCCGCTCAGCTAGCAGTGCTTATTGCGCATGCGCAGAATCTTGGGCATTGGCAGTTGGCATCTAAACCCACGGTATTAAAAGGTTTGCCTGCATCTACTGGTGTCGCGATTGGAGAGTTTTGGTTCGACAATACCCAACCGAGTTTATCGGATGTTTTCCCATCGTCCACGTTAGATAAGGAACGTGAGCACGAGACATTGCTGGTGGCGATAGAGCGAGCGTTAAATGATTTTCGCCGTATGCGGAAAAAGCTGGACAGTGAAATCAACAAAGATGCGCTGGCGATCTTCGATCTGTTTACGCACTTACTCAATGACCCGATGCTTCGTGGTGATTTGAAGAAGCAGATTGAAAAAGGAGACAGGGCAGATTGGGCGTTACGCCAAGTGGTAGAATCATACTCGAATCGATTTGCCAGAATGTCGGATGTCTACATGCGCGAGAGAGCGCAAGACATCCGAGAGTTAGGGCAAAGGCTGCTCTATTTTCTACATAACAGTGAGCAAGAAAATTCTGCAATTGATCGTCCCATTATTTTGGTGGCGAGTGAACTCACAGCCACCTTGCTCGCGTCTGTACCTAAAGAGTTTTTGTTAGCTGTCGTATCATTAGAGGGAGGCGCAAACTCTCACGCTGCCATTTTATCTCGAGCTCTTGGGGTCCCTGCAGTCATGGGTGCCAACATTAATCCGGATGTGGTGAATGGCAAACTCGGGATAGTCGACGGCTATACGGGTGAGATCTTCCTAGAGCCAAACCGTCAATTATTGCGAGAGTATCGCAGCTTAGTGAGTGAAGAGTCAGAATTGTTTGCAATGGTAAACAAGGACCTAGCACTCCCAGCGGTTACGCAAGACAATCACCACATCGAAATTATGCTCAATGCGGGGCTCAGTGCAGACAGTAATATTGCCATCAATACAGGTGTTGATGGTGTTGGATTGTACCGAACTGAGATTGCATTTTTACTTCAGCATCACTTTCCGTCGGAAGATGAGCAGTATCATCAATACCAAGCGATACTCAACAGTTATCCGAATCAACGAGTGGTGATGCGCACTTTGGATATTGGTGGTGACAAACCTTTGCCGTATTTGCCCATCGAAGAAGATAATCCGTTTCTAGGCTGGCGTGGCATTCGTTTTACATTAGATCACCCAGATATTTTCTTGATCCAGCTGCGTGCAATGTTAAGGGCGAGTGCAGAAAGCGGTAACTTAAGTATCTTATTGCCAATGGTGTCAGGGGTAAAAGAGCTAGACGATGCCATTAGCTTGATTAATCAAGCTCACAGCGAAGCCGTGTTGCTTGATGATAGAATTCAGTTCCCACAAGTTGGGGTCATGATCGAAGTGCCATCAATGGTGTATTTATTGCCAACGATTGCTCACCGTGTTGATTTTGTTTCTGTCGGGACAAACGATTTAACCCAGTATTTATTAGCGGTAGATAGGAACAATTCGCGCGTAGCGGATGTCTATGAATCTATGCATCCTGCGGTACTACTAGCGCTTAAGCAAATCCATGAGGTGTGTGATAAATATCAGGTGCCCGTGTGTATTTGTGGTGAGCTAGCGGGTGACCCATTTGGCGCTCTTCTCTTACTTGGGTTAGGGTATACCAGTTTGAGTATGAACACCTCCAACGTGGCTAAGGTGAAATATTTGATTCGTCATAGCCAACAAGAAGAATTAGAAAAACTAGCGGAGCAAGCAATGACAAAGTCCTACGGGGAGGACATTCATCAAATGATGCATGACTTCTTCATCCAACAGGGTTTTGCGGGCTTTATCCGTGCAGGTAAAAAGTAGGAAATCGTGACCGTCTCTTTATTTTTGTTATTGTTGGCGCTAGGCGCTTTTGTGGGTGTGATGGCGGGGTTACTCGGTATCGGTGGTGGTTTGATAGTTGTTCCTGCCTTGTTGTATTTGCTTCCTCTTGCTGGAATCTCTCCAGAAATGAGTATGCACATGGCCCTAGCCACTTCGTTAGCGAGTATTATTGTCACGTCAGGCTCATCGGCGATGAATCACCTTAAGCTCGGCAATGTCGATATGTTCGTCGTAAAATGGTTGATGCCAGGTGTGGTTATAGGTGGTTTTGTCGGTGCCAATATTGCTGAGTGGATCCCTACGCACTACTTGCCGAAAGTATTTGGTGTCATTGTTCTTTGCCTGTCAGTACAAATGTTCCGTTCCATTAAAGTTACGAGCAGTAAACCTATGCCGAGCAGCCCGGTGACCGTTGCGTATGGCACGGGGATTGGCGTTGTATCAAGCCTTGCTGGTATTGGTGGTGGTTCACTATCGGTCCCATTTTTAAATAAACACGGGATAGAAATGCGTAAAGCGGTAGGTTCATCTTCCGTTTGTGGTTGCGTGATTGCTATTTCTGGTATGATCGGTTTCATCTTACATGGCTATAAAGTGGAAGGCTTACCTTCATACAGTATTGGCTATGTTTATCTTCCCGCTTTATTAGCGATTGCTATGGCCTCGATGCTCACAACAAAAGTGGGTGCGAAGCTGGCAACTAACCTTCCAACTGCGGTATTAAAAAAGATATTCGCAGTGTTCTTAATGTTTGTTGCAGCGACCATGCTGCTTTAAGTTTGTACCCAAGTCATTCTCGCTGAACCAAGCATCTAGAGGTTACTTGGGTATATTTATTTTGTTGTGATAAGAAGAGAATGATTTATGTCTCAGGGATATATTGAATTTCCCAATATTGATCCGGTTTTAATCTCTATTGGTCCTGTTTCGGTTCGTTGGTACGGTTTGATGTACCTTGTAGGCTTTATGTTTGCTCTATGGTTAGCGAACCGACGTGCGGATAAGCCGGGAAGTGGTTGGACACGAGAGCAGGTTTCTGATTTGTTGTTCGCAGGCTTCCTTGGCGTGGTGATTGGTGGCCGTGTAGGCTACGTGCTTTTCTACAATTTTGAGCTCTTCTTGGCTGACCCTTTGTATCTGTTTAAAGTGTGGACCGGTGGTATGTCTTTCCACGGGGGCTTACTGGGTGTGATTACCGCGATGTTCTGGTATGCACACAAAAACGGGCGAACGTTCTTCGGCGTTGCCGACTTTATCGCGCCGCTTGTGCCATTTGGTTTGGGTATGGGGCGTTTAGGTAACTTCATGAACAGCGAATTGTGGGGCCGAGTAACGGATGTGCCTTGGGCGATCGTTTTCCCAAATGGTGGTCCACTGCCACGTCATCCATCGCAGCTTTATGAAATGGCGCTTGAAGGTATCGTACTTTTCTTCATCTTGAATTGGTTCATCAAGAAACCTCGTCCTCTAGGTTCTGTTTCAGGACTCTTTCTTGCGGGTTACGGAACCTTCCGTTTCCTAGTAGAATACGTGCGCGAACCAGACGCTCATTTGGGGTTATTCGGTGGCTTTATTTCCATGGGACAGATTTTATCCCTGCCAATGGTGGTTATCGGTGTCCTCATGATGGTTTGGGCATACAAACGTGGTCATTACAAAGACGAATTACCACAAAAGACGAAGTAAGGTATTGGTGTGAAACAGTATTTAGATTTGTGTCAACGCATCGTTGACCAAGGTGTTTGGGTTGAAAATGAGCGTACAGGCAAGCGCTGCCTGACCGTAATCAACGCGGATTTAACCTACGATGTTGCGAACAATCAATTTCCGTTGGTCACCACACGTAAAAGTTTTTGGAAAGCGGCCGTTGCAGAGCTACTAGGGTATATTCGTGGTTACGATAATGCGGAAGATTTTCGTAAGCTGGGCACGAAAACCTGGGATGCCAATGCCAACCTAAATGATGCTTGGTTAAATAATCCATATCGTAAGGGCGAAGACGACATGGGCCGTGTCTACGGTGTCCAAGGGCGCGCATGGGCGAAGCCTGATGGCGGGCATGTTGACCAATTACGCAAGATAGTGGATGACTTAACGCGTAGTGTTGATGATCGCGGTGAAATCTTGAACTTCTACAACCCGGGTGAATTCCACATGGGGTGCTTGCGTCCTTGCATGTATAGCCACCATTTTTCATTGCTGGATGATACGCTTTACCTGAACAGTACTCAGCGTTCGTGTGATGTACCGCTTGGCTTAAACTTCAATATGGTTCAAGTTTACGTATTCTTGGCGATCATGGCGCAAATCACGGGCAAGAAACCTGGTCAGGCATTTCATAAGATTGTGAATGCGCACATTTATGAAGATCAGCTTGAACTGATGCGTGATGTTCAGTTGAAACGTGAACCATTAAAAGCGCCGACGTTCCACATCAATCCAGAGATTAAATCTCTAGAAGATCTGGAAACATGGGTCACACTGGATGACTTTTGGGTTGAAGGGTATGAGCATCACGACCCTATTCGTTACCCATTCTCAGTGTAACCAGTATTGTTCTTCAAGATATGAAAAAAGCTCCAAATGGAGCTTTTTTGCTTTTTGTACTTTGAAGGTATTACTTGAGTGCACTGACAATATAGCGGTGAATAGGGTTGGTCTGCATCGGTGCAGACAGTGCCGGGCTAATAAACTTGGGTTGGGTGAATATTTGCTTGCTCACTAATGAGCGGATAAGCTCAAAATACTTCAGTTCTGTTTTTCCACATAGCAACAATGAAAAGTCATCGCCCAGTTTATCGTAGGCATTGAGCACCTCTCGGAACCCCCTTAGATACAAGTAATCCTTCGTTAAACCGCCTCCTCGATACACACGAGCAGTCGTTGTAAATGCTTGAAGGTCAGACGTTTTATACTGTTCTTTTAATAGCATGAACGTATGGCGGAAATCGCGATCCTTGATCATCGACTCTACCGCCAGGACTCGTAAGGCTAAGGTTCTTAGGCGTTTGATACTGAAATGTCCTGACAGATATTCACACAATATAGCCAGCCCTTCTTGGGTGTTTGTATTAGCTGGGCACCCTAAGCTCAGGACCTTTAGTGGTTGTTGACGACCGTTAAGCGTAGTAAGAAGGTGTACACCCATTTCATGATGTGCGAGAGCTTCTAACTCATCGGTCGTGATGTATGCTGCGTGGTTAATTTTGACTCGAGATCCCGAAACGAGTGCGTTTGCTAACATCCCATCCAACACCTGTATTTCACATTCATATCCATTACGTTGAGCAAAGTTTTGCATGAAGTGTGCTATCGCGCGGCTATCATGCTGCGGTTTGCTCTCTTCTTCCGTGGGAAGGTGTAAAATGAAATGGGCGTTGGCAATATCTTTGGCGCTCGGCTCTCCGTAATAGCGCAAGGAGTTATAAAGAAACTCTTGTGTACCGATAGTATTCACTTGATCCAATTTATCTGCGTAAGACTGAATCACATCCGCGTACAGCTTTTGTAATTGGGTGTCTTGAATATTTTCTAAAGGCAGTTCATACAGACGTCGCTTTGCGCTGTGAGTATCTAGATTGGTAGTTGAGTATTGGAAGTTAGGCTCTTGAGAGTATTTGTTCTTAATAAAGCGCTCTCTTTCCTGAGCATAATTGAGAGGATTCACGCTACTGAGGATATCAATATCAGCAACCAGTTGAGTTAGGTTTTCGTCTATTGCGAGTAGCTGATCAGAAATAGTGCCATTAAGCTGCGTCATGTTGTCGACTCCAAATGAGGTAGCCCAGCATAAGTATGCAAATTATCACCAGACAACGAATTTGAACAGCGTCATTAACGCAAAAAAGGCCCCACAATGTGGAGCCTAAACAATAAGCGATGGTATGTAAGTTATTGTTATGTCGTTAGGGCTAAGATCGCGCCTGGTAAAATAACGAATACAGACATTAGGTAGCCACCGACAACAGCTTTGTTCTTGATAGCCATTTCAGAAATCATCTCAGCGCCTTTCACTGGAATTTCACGTAGGAACGGAATACCAAAGATAAACAGTGTTGCCATGATATTAAATACTAGGTGTACCAGAGCGATTTGAAGCGCGAATACCGCAAACTCACCCGATACGGCTGTTGCTGCTAGTAGCGCCGTAATACAAGTACCAATGTTTGCACCTAGCGTGAATGGGTAAATATCACGAACTTTAAGAACGCCTGTACCCACAAGTGGAACCATCAAGCTAGTTGTTGTTGATGAAGATTGTACCAACACAGTCACGATTGAACCCGATACAATACCGTGAATAGGGCCACGACCAATCGCGTTTTTCAAAATTTCACGTGCACGGCCAACCATTAGGCTCTTCATTAGCTTACCCATTACCGTAATTGCAACGAAGATTGTCGCAATACCCAAAACGATAAGCATGATGCCACCAACAGTATCACCGAATGTTGAAAGTGGCTCTTTAATTGCACTCACAACTGGTTTTGTTATTGGCTTAATGAAGTTGAAGCCTTTAATGCTCATATCGCCAGTAGCAAGTAGTGGAGAAACAAGCCAATGAGAAACTTTCTCTAAAATGCCGAACATCATTTCCAACGGAAGGAAAATAGCAACAGCAAGTAAGTTGAAGAAGTCGTGAATAGTTGCGCTTGCAAATGCACGTTTGAACTCTTCTTTACAACGTACGTGACCAAGAGAAACAAGCGTATTGGTCACTGTGGTACCAATATTGGCACCCATCACCATTGGAATCGCGGTTTCTACTGGTAAGCCACCTGCAACCAAACCTACAATAATAGACGTTACAGTACTTGAGGACTGAATTAAGGCTGTTGCCACCAAGCCGATCATTAGACCTGCAACAGGGTGAGCGGCAAACTCAAATAGCACCTTAGCTTGATCGCCAGTTGCCCATTTGAAGCCACTACCAACCATAGATACTGCTAGAAGAAGCAGATACAACATGAATGCCAAGTTAGCCCAGCGTAACCAACGAGCAGTGCTCGAAATTGGCGCCACTGTTGAAGTAGCTTGGTTCATCATAATTTTCTCCGTTGACCTTTCAGTTCATTTTTCGGTCTGTAGTTGAAACTGCGGGCGATGTTAGAGAACAAATATTTCAGTAATATTACAGATTTCTTGCTGTGAGTAATTTTTATTGTTCTTTTTGATAGTGGTGTGAGTAGGGAAAAATGAAGGTTTTTAACTCTTTGAATTTAATGAATAAAATTGACTTTTGTTTTGTGTGGTTTTTGCGTTTTCTTTAGAAAGAAAATGCGCCTCAGTTCAACTTTTATGACAGTGTTAATTTTATATATTCGGTAAAACTTATGTTTTTGTAATGTATTGTATGGTTTTGTCGAGTTTATTGTTTGTCTCTGTCACATTTGGTATAAAAAGCATCACTTTCTTTTCGGGACTTGATCATGTCACATCTAAACTACAACCATCTATATTATTTCTGGATGGTGTGCAAACAGGGCTCTGTAACTAAAGCGGCCGATGCGCTTTTCCTAACACCGCAAACCGTGACAGGGCAGATTAAAGCGCTTGAAGAACGCATGAAAGGAAAGTTAACCAAACGAAATGGTCGTACAGTTGAGCCAACTGAGTTAGGGCAACTTGTTTTTAAGTACGCCGACCGAATGTTTGGTTTGAGTTATGAGATGTTAGATATCGTCAATTACAGTCAGCACTCGAACATTCTGTTTGAAGTTGGCGTAGCCGATGCGTTATCTAAGCGCTTGGTCAGTAAAGTACTAATGACGACTGTCCCGGAAGATAACAGTATTCATTTACGCTGTTATGAGTCAACCCACGAATTGCTACTTGAACGACTGTCTCAGCACAAGCTGGATATGATCCTCTCGGATTGTCCCGTTGACTCAACTCAAAGCCCTGGCCTTTATAGCAAAAAGCTAGGTGAGAGCAGCATGAGCTTTTTCGCCTCTTCTGAAATTGAAAATGTGCGTTTCCCTGAGATTCTGGAACAGAAAAAGCTTTTGATTCCTGCAAGCCGAACAGCAATGGGGCGTAAGGTTATTCAGTGGTTTGATCGTCAAGGTCTTCAGCCTAATGTGTTGGGAGAGTTTGATGATGTCGCGTTGATGAAGGCTTTCGCACGGTATCACGATGATGTGATTTTCTTAGCGCCGACCGTATACATGTCGGAGATTGAGGACGACCGAAATCTACAGCTAATTGGTCATGTCGATGGGTTAAAAGAAGAGTACTACGTGATTTTTGCGGAACGAATGATCCAACACCCAGCGGTAAAAAATGTTTGTGATGCTGATTTCAGTCAAATGTTTGAGTAAACCCGTATCGTTGCGCAAATAAATAGATTACTATCAATAAAAATATAATTCTAAATAATACCTAAGTAACTCAAGATACTTGTTTTAGTGAGCAAAACTATTAATTATTGATGGCGCATCAATTCTCCACTTTGGTGGATAATATTGGTGTATCACTAACAACTAAATTAGAGGTTCTAATAATGAAGACTCTGGAAGTGTATCTTGATTTTCTTAGATATATAAATCAGTGCAACACAACAAGCTGGCCAGGGTTGGAATAAGTAAGTTGTAGCTAGAGGTCCAACACATGAATCTACAAGAAATGGAGCAGAACTCCGCAAAAGCCGTCGTGTTGCTCAAAGCGATGGCAAACGAGAGACGCCTACAAATCCTTTGTATGCTGCATAACCAAGAGCTGTCCGTGGGAGAGCTGTGTGCAAAGTTAGAGCTAAGCCAGTCGGCATTATCTCAGCATCTTGCTTGGCTTCGCCGTGATGAGCTAGTCACGACAAGGAAAGAAGCACAAACCGTGTACTACACATTAAAGAGTGATGAAGTGAAAGCGTTAATAAAAACACTGCATAGTCTTTATTGTGCTGAAAGCGCTTAGCGTTAATTACATATACCTAATATATCGTTCATTTTAGGCTGTGAGTCTAACTCGTTGGAATATTTGAGAGTGGCGTTAAACTTTTGATGGTAGAGTTGCTGCGCATCGACCAATTTGCTTTGTTCTCAAGTGTTTTATTGGTGCTTTCCAGTTTGAGCTTTATAAGGTAAATAAGCTGATGCCTTTGAATAGGCGTGCAGAAAAAGAAAAGCTGGCATTGCCAGCTTTTTTATTAAGAAAATTTTGTAGATATAAAAAAACCGACACAAGGTCGGTTTTTTCTTCACTGTAAAATCAGGACTCTATTAAAGAGCTTTGATTTGTGCAGCGAAACGAGACTTATGGCGAGCTGCTTTATTCTTGTGAATAAGGCCTTTAGTTGCCATGCGGTCTAGGATAGGTGTAACTACAGCGAATGCAGCAGTTGCAGCTTCTTTGTCGCCTGCTTCGATAGCAGCAACAGTTTTCTTCATGTAAGTACGCATCATTGAGCGACGGCTAGCATTGTGCTGACGACGTTTCTCAGCTTGGATAGCGCGCTTCTTAGCAGATTTACTATTTGCCAAGGGTCTAACTCCCAAAAACTTAGTTCTGTGACAATTTAAGGGCGAGGAATATCCCTCATTTGCGCTTAAATGTCAAATGATTTGTGCAAAAACCGATCTAAGCCAAAACAAATTTTGGTAAGAGAGGTTATCGCGGTTAAGATGGCGGGATTCTAACAGCATTTTTATACCAATGCTAATAATTATCCGCGAAAGGCACACTTATTCCTTACAACCCGCGGATAGATTTTTGACGTCTATTTACAGCACCTGTCAGAGAAACAGTATAGGGTTAGCTGTCTTATGGTGATATTCCGAGGTTACAGTGAGTAAACGACTACTCAAGTCTGGCATGATCGTCAGTGCTATGACATTTATTTCCCGCGTTCTTGGCCTAGTTCGTGATGTTGTAGTGGCAAATTTAATGGGGGCAGGAGCAAGCGCAGACGTCTTTTTCTTCGCCAATAAAATTCCTAATTTTTTACGACGTTTGTTTGCTGAAGGGGCTTTTTCCCAAGCGTTTGTACCTGTTTTAACGGAAAGCCATGCTCAAGGCGACATGGATAAAACTCGGGAACTGATTGCTAGAGCGGCGGGTACGTTAGGGGTGATAGTCTCTATTGTTACCATTTTAGGTGTCCTAGGCTCCGGCGTGGTCACTGCAGTGTTTGGTTTTGGTTGGTTCCTTGACTGGATGCATGGTGGCCCGGCTGCAGCAAAGTTTGAGCTTGCTAGCGTGATGCTCAAAATCACCTTTCCCTATTTATGGTTCATTACCTTTGTCGCTCTATCGGGCGCTATCCTCAATACATTAGGTAAATTTGCTGTCTCCTCCTTTACCCCTGTTTTCCTCAATGTGATGATTATTTTGGCGGCGTGGTTTATCTCGCCGCAAATGGAAATGCCAGAAATAGGGCTTTCCATTGGTGTTTTCTTAGGTGGTTTGGTCCAGTTCTTATTCCAAATTCCCTTCCTTATTAAAGCAGGCGTCATGGTTAAGCCAAAATGGGGCTGGCGCGATCCGGGTGTAGTGAAAATCCGTACTTTGATGATCCCCGCTTTATTTGGTGTATCGGTCAGTCAGATTAACCTGTTGTTTGATACGTTCATCGCCAGTTTTTTGCAAACCGGTTCGATCAGCTGGCTATATTACTCAGACCGCTTATTGGAATTTCCTTTAGGTCTGTTTGGTATTGCGATTGCGACTGTGATTTTACCCGCGCTTTCACGTAAACACGTTGACGCACAAAGTGAAGGCTTCGCGCAAACCATGGATTGGGGGGTGCGCATGGTGATCTTGCTTGGCCTTCCTGCAATGCTTGGTCTGATGGTACTGGCAAAACCTATGCTGATGGTTCTGTTTATGCGAGGTGAATTTTCTCCTCAAGACGTACATCAAGCATCATTGTCGCTTTTTGCCTACGCTTCAGGTTTGTTGAACTTCATGCTGATTAAGGTGCTCGCGCCAGGTTATTACTCGCGTCAAGATACTAAAACGCCAGTAAAGTACGGCATCATTGCGATGGTGACCAACATGGTATTTAACGCAATTTTTGCGTACTTTTATGGTTACGTTGGTTTGGCTATCGCGACGGCACTTTCGGCGTTTGTGAATATGGCATTGCTGTATCGTGGTCTACATATCGCAGGGGTATACCAAATCACCAAACGAACCGTCTTCTTTATTATACGTTTGGTTATTGCAGGTGCGGCGATGGTGGCTGCGATCTTATGGCAATTGGAAGACATGTCAGTGTGGCTCGATTGGAGCTTTGCTCACCGCAGCGGTGTACTAGGAATGTTGATCGCTCTAGGAGCCGTGGTTTACCTAGTGGTTCTATTTTTAACTGGTGCACGCTTAAAAGACCTAAAAGCTGGGACAGACTAAGGGTGATTAGTATATAATCCGTCAGTTTCACACAGTGTAAAGTAAAAACAGAGGCAGAAAGCAGTATCCAATGGAACTGATTAGAGGCATTCACAATATCACCCCGCGACATCATGGTTGCGTGCTGACTATTGGCAATTTCGATGGTGTCCATAAAGGCCATCAACAAGTATTGCAGCAAGTGTCTGAGCAAGCGGACAGGCTATCATTGCCTTCTGTTGTGATGACCTTTGAACCTCAGCCGATGGAGCTGTTTGCCAAAGACAAGGCACCTGCACGGTTGACGCGATTACGCGATAAGTTCGTGCAATTGAGTAAGCTCGATATTGATCGCTTGCTCTGCGTCAATTTCAATCGTCATTTTGCAAGTTTAACCGCGGAAGAATTTATCCGTGACTTGTTGGTCGAGCGTTTGGGTGTTAAGTTTCTTGTCGTTGGTGATGATTTCTGCTTTGGCAAAGGCCGAACTGGCAACTTTGCCATGCTGCAGGAAGCAGGGGAAAAGTACGGTTTTGATGTCGTGAGTACCCAGAGCTTTTGTTTACAACAATTACGTGTCAGCAGTACGGCTATCCGTCAAGCGCTGGCGCGTGACGATTTGCATTCCGCGCAACAGATGCTGGGAAGAAACTACAGCATCAGCGGTCGTGTTTCTCACGGAAGAAAGCTGGGCAGAACGATAGGTTTTCCTACTGCGAATATTCCTTTGAAACGCTGTGTTTCTCCGGTTTCCGGAGTCTATGTTGTTCAAGCGCTTGGCTTAGGAAATAAGCCAGTTGGTGGTGTTGCTAATATTGGTCAAAGACCGACTGTCAATGGCGTTCGCCAGCAGTTAGAAGTACACTTATTCGACTTTCATGCCAATTTATATGGCAAGCAACTAGAAGTGGAACTTTTGCATAAGCTTCGAGATGAGCAAAAGTTTGAGTCGTTTGAAGCACTTAAACAACAAATCGAATTGGATGCTGAAGCAGCAAGGGTGTGGCTGCGTCAGCTTAAGCGTTGAGCGGTTTATTCCACCGTTCAACATAATGTCTAATTTTCGCCCAATATAACGGAATTAAGAATCGATGAGTGAGTATAAAGATACCCTGAACTTACCTGAAACAGGGTTTCCAATGCGCGGCAATCTGGCCAATCGTGAGCCAGAAATGCTTAAGCGTTGGTACAAAGAAGATCTTTACGGTGAAATCCGTAAAGCTAAGAAAGGCAAAAAGTCATTCGTATTGCACGATGGCCCTCCTTACGCAAATGGTGACATTCATATTGGTCACGCACTAAACAAGATTCTTAAAGACATTATTATTAAATCCAAAACACTTTCAGGTTTTGACGCACCTTACATCCCAGGCTGGGACTGCCACGGTCTACCTATCGAATTGATGGTAGAGAAGAAAGTAGGCAAGCCAGGCCAAAAAGTGACGGCAGCTGAGTTCCGCGAGAAATGTCGCGAGTACGCTGCAGGTCAAGTTGAAGGTCAAAAAGAGAGCTTCAAGCGTCTTGGCATCATGGGTGAGTGGGACAAGCCATACCGCACTATGGACTTTGCAACTGAAGCGAACATCATCCGTGCACTTGGTAAGATCGCAAGCAAAGGTCACCTGCTAAAAGGTTTCAAACCTGTTCACTGGTGTACAGACTGTGGTTCTGCTCTTGCTGAAGCGGAAGTAGAATACAAAGATAAAGTATCGCCATCTATCGACGTTCGTTTTAAAGCGGCTGACGAAGCTGCGCTTCTGTCTAAGTTTGAGCTGACTGAAGGCCATGAAGGTAAAGGCGATATCTCTATTGTCATCTGGACGACAACACCTTGGACGCTTCCTGCGAACCGTGCTGTGTGTCTACGTGATGACCTTGAGTATGTACTTATCCAAGTTGAAGGTGAGCAACCTGAACGTATCATCGTTGCTGCTGAGTTAGCGAAAGACGTAATGGACCGTGCGGGTATCGAGCACTTCCACAATCTTGGCTTTGCTAAAGGTGCGGATCTAGAGCTTTCTCAATTCCAACACCCATTCTACGATTTCACTGTACCGGCGATCCTAGGTGATCACGTTACGACTGATTCAGGTACTGGTGTTGTTCACACTGCTCCTGGTCACGGTCAAGAAGACTTCGCGGTTGGTAACAAGTACAACCTAGAAGTAGCAAACCCAGTTGGCTCAAACGGTGTTTACCTACCAGATACAGAGCTATTTGCTGGTCAGCACGTATTTAAAGCGAACGATGCAGTAGTAGAAGTACTAAAAGAAAAAGGTGCACTACTACACCACCACGCTTACGAGCACAGCTACCCACACTGTTGGCGTCATAAGACTCCAATCATCTTCCGTGCTACACCTCAATGGTTCGTTTCTATGGACCAAGCTGGCCTACGTGCTAAAGCATTAGAGTCAATCAAGAACGTAGAGTGGATGCCTGAGTGGGGTCAAAGCCGCATCGAAGGTATGATCGAAGGTCGCCCTGAGTGGTGTATCTCTCGTCAACGTACTTGGGGTGTGCCAATTGCTCTGTTTGTTCATAAAGAAACAGCAGAACTTCATCCAAACACGCTAGAGCTGATCGAGAAAGTCGCTAAGCTGGTTGAAGAGAAAGGCATCCAAGCATGGTGGGATGTCGATGCAGCTGAACTACTAGGTGCTGACGCTGACCAATACGAAAAAGTACTCGATACGCTAGACGTATGGTTCGATTCAGGTGTCACTCACTTCTCCGTTGTTGATGCTCGTGAAGAGTACAACGGCAACAGTGCAGACCTATACCTAGAAGGTTCTGACCAACACCGTGGTTGGTTCCAGTCTTCTCTAATTTCATCTATCGCGATGAAAGACGAAGCGCCTTACAAACAAGTACTGACACACGGTTTCGTGGTTGATGGTCAGGGTCGTAAGATGTCTAAATCTATCGGTAACGTGGTTGCGCCAAAAGACGTAACTAACAAGCTAGGTGCTGACATTCTTCGTCTATGGGTTGCTTCAACAGACTACACTGGTGAAGTTGCGGTTTCGGATGAAATCCTAAAACGTAGCGCAGATGCTTACCGTCGTATCCGTAACACAGCGCGTTTCTTCCTTGCTAACCTAAGCGGCTTCAACCCTGAAACAGACATCGTTCCTGTTGAAGAGATGGTTGCGCTAGATCGCTGGGCAGTTGGTCGTGCGCTAGCAGCACAAGAAGAGATTGTTAAAGCATACGAAGAGTACAACACACACGGTGTGACTCAGCGTCTAATGCAATTCTGTTCGATCGAAATGGGCTCTTTCTACCTAGACGTAATTAAAGACCGTCAGTACACAGCAAAACGTGGCGGCAACGCTCAACGTAGCTGTCAGACTGCACTTTACTACATCGTAGAAGCGCTAGTTCGTTGGATGGCGCCTATCATGTCGTTCACTGCCGATGAAATCTGGAACGAAATGCCAGGCGAGCGCGACAAGTTCGTATTCACTGGTGAGTGGTTCGACGGTTTATTCGGCCTTGCTGAAGGTGAAGAGCTGAACAATGAATTCTGGGCTGAGATCCAAGCGGTTCGTGGTGCAGTAAACAAACTTCTAGAAGATGCGCGTAAAGAGAAAACCATCGGTGGTGCACTACAAGCTGAAGTGACTCTATTTGCTGATGACGCTTTAGCGGCGAAGATCAACAAACTTGAAGATGAACTGCGCTTTGTTCTACTAACCTCTGCGGCGAAAGTTAAGCCTCTAGGTGAGAAGACTGATGCAGCACAAGCCACGGATATCGAAGGCTTGTTTGTTGAAGTAGCAGCAGCTGAAGGCGAGAAGTGTGATCGTTGTTGGCACCACACGCCAGACGTAGGCACAATTGAAGGTCACGAGAAAATCTGTGGTCGTTGTGTGTCTAACGTAGAAGGCGAAGGTGAAGTACGTAAATTCGCGTAATTGCCTAGAACGACTGAACTTTTTTTAAAATTAACAGCCCCAGTATTTACTGGGGCTGTTTGTAGGTAAAGTAATGAGTGAAAAAGCACTGTCTTTAAAGCAATCTGGTATTCGCTGGTTATGGTTAGCGGTGGTTATCTTTTTAGCTGATATTGGCATTAAGTATGTTGTAATGAACAACATGGGATATGGCTGGGCAAACCGCATAGAAATTTTGCCATTCTTTAATCTTTTGTACGTGCATAACTATGGTGCTGCTTTTAGCTTTTTGAGTGATCAAGCGGGCTGGCAACGTTGGTTATTTACAGGTATTGCTTTTATCGTTACAGGTCTTTTGACTTACTGGATGAGCAAACTACCAGCGAAAGAGAAATGGAATAATATTGCTTATGCCATGATTATTGGTGGCGCAGTAGGCAACGTATTCGACCGAGTAATACATGGGTTTGTCGTAGATTATTTGGACTTTTTCTGGGGTAATTATCACTGGCCAGCGTTCAACCTTGCAGACATGACGATCTGTATTGGTGCCGCGATGATTATTCTTGACGGCTTTCGAAAGAAAGACGAGGCGAAAGCCTAAGTAGTGGCAGTGTATATTGCGAAAAGTTGAATAACCCTAAGCGTCGCCCGTTGATTCGGGCGACGCTTTTTATTATGTTGGAGCGCCAATCAGCATATCAATGTATAAAAAGACCAAGCTGACAGCGTAATAACCCAAGAACAAGGAAGCAGTAACGTGACAACAATAACCAATGAATCTGTAGTAACCCTCCACTTTACGATTAAAATGAAAGACGGATCGGTTGCGGATAGTACTCATAACATGGGTAAACCAGCGAAATTTGTTATGGGTGATGGCAGCTTGAGTGAAAACTTTGAGCAGTGCTTAATAGGCTTAGAAACAGGCGCACAAAAAGCGATTGAGCTAAAAGCAGAAGACGCGTTTGGCATGCCAAACCCAGACCATGTACACCATATGGATCGCACTAAGTTTGTAGGTGATGCAGAAGTAGAAGTGGGTACAATCATGGCGTTCAGTGGTCCTGATGGCATGGAAATCCCGGGCATTATTACAGAGATTGCTGGCGATTCAGTCACTGTGGACTTCAACCACCCTCTAGCGGGACAAGACGTGACTTTCGAAGTTGAAATTTTGTCAGTAGAATAGCGAACCCAATAAAGATAATTTCCATGAGCAATGAAATGAAAATCCTATTAGCTAACCCACGCGGCTTTTGTGCTGGTGTAGACCGTGCGATTAGCATCGTAGAGCGTGCGCTAGAGATGTATCAGCCACCGATTTATGTTCGTCATGAGGTGGTGCATAACCGTTTTGTGGTTGAAGGGCTAAAGCAACGTGGCGCTGTCTTCGTTGAAGAGCTGCATGAAGTGCCAGACAACAACATTGTGATTTTTTCTGCTCATGGTGTATCGCAGGCGGTTCGTCAGGAAGCTAAGCAGCGAGATTTGACGGTATTTGACGCAACGTGTCCTTTGGTAACCAAAGTGCATATGGAAGTAGCGCGAGCAAGCCGCCGCAATATGGAAGTGGTTCTGATTGGTCACGCAGGTCACCCTGAAGTGGAAGGCACAATGGGGCAGTACGCGAGTGAAACGGGTGGTATGTACTTGGTTGAAACCCCGGCCGATGTTGAGAAACTGAAGTCGATTGTGAAAGATCCATCTGATCTTCATTACGTAAGCCAAACGACACTTTCTGTAGATGAAACTGCCGATGTTATCGAAGAGCTACGCCGCGTCTTCCCAGATATCCAAGGACCACGTAAAGACGATATCTGTTACGCGACACAAAACCGCCAAGATGCCGTACGTGAATTAGCGGGTGACGTAGATGTGATGGTTGTGGTGGGTTCTAAAAACTCATCAAACTCTACACGTCTTAAAGAGCTAGCTGAAAAGCTAGGGACACCTGGCTACTTAACCGACTGTCCGGAAGATATCAAACCTGAATGGTTCGAAGGCAAAACGAAAGTAGGTGTGACTGCGGGGGCATCTGCTCCGGAAGAGCTCGTTAATCAGATTCTAGAGCGAATCAAAGAACTAGTCGGTGCCGAAGCAGTCGATGAAGTACTTGGTCGTGAAGAGAATATGTTCTTTGAAGTACCCAAAGAACTGCAAATCAAGCAAGTGGATTAATCTCCATTTATCGAATATTCAAAAGGCGACCAGTGGGGCGCCTTTTTTACATCTCTCTCAGTTCATTTAGGTAATCACGAATTTGGTCTTTCCCTAAACCATCGATAATCATATCGGACATCTTCGTGATTCTTCGCTCAAGCGACTGAGCAACCCTTTCGCAATGTGCGTACACTTCTTCATCAGAACCTTCAGTCGGAAAGGCATCCACTTGCCAGTTTACTCGAACGCCCCCCGCAAGCCATTGAGGAGCTGCCTCTTGATGTAAAGAGTCACAGAGAATAATAACGATGTCAGGAAGAAACTGAGTTCGCTCTTCCCATGAGTGTGTGTGGGTATGCGGAATGGGAAGTTGGTGGTCATCTAAATATTTTTGCACCACCGGGTGAACTGTGCCTGTGGGGTGAGACCCGCCGCTGGCGACACTAAACTCTGCTGGCAGGATATGGGTTGCGATCGACTCAGCGAGCACACTTCGTCCAGCATTGTGCTTACATATGAACAAAACTTTATACATCATCGCCTCGTCTTTTCGGAGCGTCTTATTTATACGCTAGCGGAAACTCAGCGGTGATGTGTGAACTTTTTGTGTTAGTGGCTAATGCCCAGCATCTCTTTGAGCACTTTAAGGTAGCGGCGGCTTACTGGTATCTCAAAGCCAGTTTTGGTGATGATTTCTGCTAATCCGTTTTCGAGTAATTTGATTTCGCTGATGGCCTTAATGCTGACTAAGTATTGGCGATGACAGCGTACCAGTGGGGTTTTCTCTTCTAGCGTTTTTAATGTTAGTTGAGTGCTCGCGGCTTGGCTGGTGGAGCGTACATGCACGCCGCTGATATCACTGTATGCACATTCTACCGTGTCGGTGGCCATGATGACGATACGGTTGTGCCCGATGCACGGAATCTGATCTAAAGTATCGGGCGTAATAGCAGACAGCTGTTGAGTTAGGGCGGATTGACTAATGACTTTATTTAGCCGTTTGACCGTTTTGGTTAAACGGCATGGGTCGACAGGTTTGAGCAAGTAATCAAAGGCGTTGTCTTCAAATGCTTGAATGGCATACTGGTCGTAAGCCGTGACAAAAACCACATAAGGCATGGTTTCTGGATCAAGCATTCCAAGTAGTTCAATCCCAGTGACTTGAGGCATTTGGATATCGAGAAACACCACATCAGGTTTGAGCTCATTGATTTTTTTTAGGCCAAGAATCGCGTTTGAGGCATTGCCCACGACTTCAACTTGGCCTGTTTCATCCAATAACTCTGTCAGCTCTTCACGAGCAAACTGTTCATCATCAATGACGAGTGCGGTTAACATCCAACATTACCTTTATTGCTTCAGCGTGCTTTTATGATTTTGGGGGAATGATA